>JAESFY010000032.1_pt1 | contig 217121 bp, 182 predicted proteins | sample 9266201 | NCBI WGS metagenome assembly JAESFY01 (sample SAMN14515071, study PRJNA621656) | algae metagenome | isolation source: Nodosilinea sp. WJT8-NPBG4 and co-occurring heterotrophs from soil, lower... | place: USA: Pinto Basin, Colorado Desert, California | collected 2006-05-27 | reverse complement strand
ATTGAAAAATTCTGGGCTCGGCTAAAACACCATCTTCGCAAGACGCTCAGCGCTTTCGATACCCTCTGGGACGCTGTCGATGATGCCTTCAAAAAATTGTCCTAACTATCCCGTCCACTGCAATAGCTAAAACACCCTGCCTAACGGAAATAAGCACAACGCTCCCTTTGCCCAGCAATCCACTACTGAGGCGCGGTACATCTCGGCGGACAGCTTTATAACTGCCCCTACTAATTTTGGGCTGTTCTTGAGGAGGTTCCGTTCTCCAGGTAGGTTTAACAGCGGGTAGAGATGATTCGGGCGATCGCGGAACGGCGATTTTACAGTTATAAACCGGTAGCGAACTGCTTACAACTCGGATCAGAGAACCCGCCTAGGCCTTTCTATCCGCTAAAACTGTGGCTTTAGTCCTTGGGGAAAAACCTGTAGCGAATGAAAGTTTAGTTAGGCCAATCGCCTTCGTGAGCGTGAATCTTGCCTCGCCCTCGACCCTAACCCCACAGGAGCCGGCGATTCTAAATCTCTCAGGATCGGAGAATTTACGAAGCTAAATGGTTTTAGTGATAGATTGCGGTTCGCTCTAGTCAGGTTACTGTCTTAGGGGTTGCTTCAAAGGGCTTACCTTGGGTGAGAAACGGTTGAGAACCTCCTAAATTTTCACCTTTAGGGGAGACATTGAGCCTGCCTGCCTTTCTGTGGGGGCAGAGGGATCAGCAGTGACTAACGTTACGACAAGTCTTTTCCCAAACAGCCTTTCCAATGTCTACCCACATGCACTAATCCCTAGCGCCGTTCCTACCGTCCTGAGACAGGAAAGCCGAGGTCTAAGAGGCTTTGCCTAAGCATTCAGCAAACCCAATTCCGATAAAAATAGGGTAGGCGAGTAGCGGGGAGAATAAGGGAATAGCATTAATCAGCCATCAAAAACGACCAAGATTGTCTAAATAATCGCCTGCAAACTTGAAATGTTCTGACCGCTGGGCAACGACAGAGTCTTAAAGCCTAGCTTTTCTGAAGCTGCCCTACGCCTGGAGTAGATAACGAGTGAACAACTAAAATCAGTAAAAGCAATCTAAATCGTTTATTTTTTTAGGTGACAGCCTCTAATACCTTGACTATAATTAGTTGTGCGAATAGGCAGATTTATTTGCTATTATTCTTCTGCTATTCCCAAATGGTCGCCACCCTTATTCCCAGGAACGACCTGCCGTTTTTTAGCATTCGGCTTCCCGTCTTACACAAGGATTTTCCCTAACAATGGCAGAAAAACCAACTCCCCTGACCGGCAAAGCATTGCTCCAAAAGGTTAAAGACCTATCTAACCTAACGAAGCGCGAAACTGCCAAAGAATGTGGCTACTACACCCTGACCAAAGATAATCAGGTACGGGTCAATCTGTCTGGCTTTTACGATGCGCTGCTAGAGGCTAAAGGCATCAACCTTGATCCTGAAAGCAGTAAAGATGGCCGCGGTCGCGAACCCACATATCGGGTTAGCGTCCACAAAAATGGTCAGATCGTTATTGGTGCCACTTACACCCAAGAAATGGGCCTAAAGTCTGGCGACGAGTTTGAAATTAAGCTGGGCTACAAGCACATTCATCTGAAGCAGCTCGACGCTGACTCTGACGAAGAATAGTACTGGCTTACTATGGAAATTTTGTCGGCGAATATGTCAGCGATCGCGCATCTAGTTGTTTTTTTTTGAGCTGGATAGCCTTAGGGATTCCAGTTTGCTTATTAGTTGCGCGCATCGCTCGCGTGCCGCTCACCTACCCCGTTGCCCCACAGCATAAGCTGCCCCTGCTGCTGCCTTTATATCTGCTGGCTCCCGTAGCGGTGGAGGTGCATCGTCGCCTCGCCGATAGCACCTGGTCAGCTTACGGCATCGCTTGGGATTGGCCTTTCGTCAGAGCTGCCGCTACCGGGTTTGGGGTAGCCGCTGGAGGTGTAGCTCTACTAGTAGCATTGCAGGTGGGGCTAGGCTGGCGGCGGTGGCAACGGCAAGCCCCACCCGTTGGCTCAGGGGGAGCCGAGCTTTCCCCAACGGGCCAAGCTAATGCCAACATCGAGGCTCAAACAATAGCTAGTCCTTCCCCAGGGGTGGTGCTGCTCGCAGTGCTGGCCCTGGCGCTATTTATAGGCTGGATTGAAGAACTGGTATTTCGCGGCGTCTTGGTGAATGGGCTGGGGCAAGCGCTGCCGGTGGGACTGATGGCGATCACCGTCTGCCTGATTTTTGCCATTTCTCACCTAGTGTGGGATGGCCCCGCTGGAGGACCTCAGCTGCCGGGGTTAGCAGTGATGGGGGCTGTGCTGCTACTGGCTCGCTGGGCCCAGGGCGGCAGCTTAGGCTTGGCCTGGGGCCTACATGCCGGGTGGGTCTTTGCGATCGCTGCCATTGATGCCCTGGCCCTGCTGAAGCCCGGCAAAGATGGCCCAGTTTGGCTAGTAGGGCTGCCCGATCAGCCACTCACTGGTCTGCTGCCGCTGGGGTTGCTGGTGCTCACGGGGGTAGGGGTGTGGGCTTTGGGGTAAAGGGTAGGGAGATACGTGGGTAGATGGTACCTGCATCGCCAGGACAATTAGGGACGGTTCAAAGTGATGACAGTGATGGGGGTGAGAGGCTGCCAGCGGGTCAGTGCCCCGACTTGAACCCCCTGCTGCACCTGAATTTGACGCAGCTCTATCGGCCAAGCAAATCGACTGTCTGCGGTTCCGCCGGCCCAGGCCAGCGCCGTACTGGTGTGCTCTAGGGTCGCCAAGGCTAGGACAATGCGGCCCCGAGGTCGGAGGCGCTGGGCACATTGATCAAGAATTTCGGCCAGGTAGCCGCCGCTGCCGCCAATAAAGATGCGATCGGGGTCAGGCAGGGCCGCCAATGCCTCAGGGGCAGCCCCATAGGTCGGGTGCAGGTTGGCATTACCCAGACGGCGATGGTTTTGCTGAATTAAGCCGTAGCCGGCGGCGGTTTTCTCAATGGCGTAGACCTGGGCTGTGGGGCAAAGACGGTTGATTTCAACGCTGACGGAACCGGTACCGGCCCCAACATCCCAAATAGTTTGCCCTGGCCTCGGGTCTAGGTCAGCCAGAATCTGAATGCGAATGTCGCGCTTGGTAATTAAGCCGGGGCGATCGCTGAAGGTAGCAAAGGTGCGATCGGGCAAGCCAATCAGTGGCAGGTTCTCTGAATCCAGCCACTCCTCGTGGTGCCGCTGGAGCACCACCACATTGAGAGCCGCGAAGGTTTTTCCTGCCGTAGTTTCAGGCGTCAAACGGTGGATGGTTTCGGTGTTATCCCCCAAATTCTCACAGACCACTAGGCGATAGCTATAGGGCAGCCCCAGCGTGAGAATAAGTTGACCGAGGGCAGTCGGATTGTGAGTTGGGTCGGTGAGTACCGCAATTAGCGCATCCCCTCGCCGCAGGGCAGTAGTGAGTTCTTCGGTGGATCGGCCGTGGGCGCTGATCAGCGTTGCCCCCTGCCAAGGGAGTTTGAGCCGACTAAAGGCTAGCTGCACCGCACTCAGATGGGGGTGAAAGGTCAGGCTCTCGGCGGGCAAGTGGTCGAGCAGCAATCGCCCCAGACCAAAAAAGAGTGGGTCGCCAGAGGCCAAAACCACGGCAATACCGGGTTTAGCAGTGTCTAGCCACTGATGGAGGCGATCGAGGGTTGCCTTTAGATCTCCTAAAACCCAGGTTTCTGCCAACCCGTCGGGAAAGTAGCTGAGATGTCGAGGACTGCCCACCAGCACCGCCGCTTGGTCAATGATTTGCAGTAGCTTAGGCGACAGCCCCTCTCGCCCATCCAACCCTATTCCCACCACTTGAATTGGGGTCATACCTGCTGCTCCCAGGCCAGCACCAGCAGGGCATTGAGGATGGCTGCCGCCACAGGCGAGCCGCCCTTGCGCCCCTCCACTCGAATTTGCGGCACCGGGGTCTGGGCTAGGCGCTGCTTGGAGTCCTCTACTGCCACAAAGCCGACCGGGGCACCGATGACTAAGGCGGGATGGGTTTGGTCTGAGGCGATGCGATCGCACAGCGCCATCAGCGCCGTCGGCGCATTGCCAATCACCACCAGTGCGTTGGGATATTCCTCTAAACACCGCAGTAAACCAGTTTCCGTGCGGGTGCAACCATCCTCTGGCGGTTCCCCCACCGTCACAGCCGTCAGCAAAGGATTTTGGAACGTGCGCTCGACCATGCCAACTACCCCCTGGCGCACCATCGTCACATCTACAATAATTGGGCCACCCTTAGAGAGATAGTGGGTCGCCGTTGCGATCGCCCCCTCACTAAACCTCACCAGCTCCTTAAACTCAAAATCAGCGGTACTGTGAATGACGCGCCGCACTACCGCATACTCCGCTGGAGTGAACGGGTGAGCGCCCACCTCCCGATCGATCATCGCGAAACTTTCTTCTAAAATAGGGCTCTGCCACAGCTGCGCCATAAAATCCCTAAACCGTCCCTAGCCGTAACAACGTCCCAATTCAAGACGCCCCATCATCCCACACCGCCTCCCCATCTTCCTGATCCCCCTCACCTTCCCAATCCTCCCTCACTCCCCATCTCCATGCCCGCCTACTACTTCTGGGGCGACGACGATTTTGCCCTCCAAAAGGCCGTTCAAGACCTGCGCCAGCGCACCCTGAACGAGGCCTGGGCCAGTTTTAATTACGATGTGGTGCCAGCAGAGGTCGCCAGCGGCCCGTCCCAGGCCTTCAACCAGGCGATGACGCCTCCCTTTGGCGAGGGCCAACGGCTGGTGTGGCTAGCAAATACCAGCCTGGGGCAACGCTGCCCAGACTCTGTCCTGGCCGAATTTGAGCGCACCCTGCCCCAGTTGCCCGACACCTCGGTGCTGCTGCTCACCAGCACCGCTAAGCCCGATGGCCGGGCCAAATTTACGAAACTGTTTAAAGCCTGGGGCGAGGTGCGCGAGTTTGCTACCATTCCCCCCTGGAAAACCGACCAAATTCACCAGCAGGTCGCTGCCGTAGCCAAGGAGCGGGGCATGAACCTGGAGTCGGGCACTCTCGATCTGCTGACAGAAGCGGTGGGCAATGACACTCGCCAGCTCCACCTAGAGCTAGAAAAGCTGGCCCTTTTCTGGGGGGCAAACCCACAGCCCATTCCCCCCGCCGTAGCCGCTGAGCTGGTGACGGTGTCAACTCAGACCAGCCTCAAGCTAGCCCAGGTCCTCAAGCAGGGCGACACTTCCACCGCCCTGGGGTTAGTCAACGACCTGCTCGATCGCAACGAGCCTGCCCTGCGCATTGTGGCCACTCTGGTCAGTCAGTTTCGGCTCTGGCTGTGGCTTAAGGCCTTAGTCGGGGTAGCCAGCGACGCCGAGGTGGCAGCGGCGGCAGAGATCGCCAATCCCAAGCGAATCTACTTCTTAAAACAGGAGGTGCGATCGCTGAGTCTCACCCAATTGCAACGGAGTTTGCCTTTGCTACTAGAATTAGAGTCTGATCTAAAGCAGGGCCGGGATGAACGCGCTACTCTACACACAAAAGTGATAGAACTTTGTCGGTTGTTTAGGCCCGGTGGTGCCTAGCCTCACCGCTGGAACTCACAGGGGCGCTGTCCCGTCTGGGCTGTGAGATTCGAGCGATCGCGCTGAGGGTGGCGTTTACCCAAAAAGAGTCTTGCTTTAAGAGCCTTCTTTTTTGTTGGAGCACAGGGCCATTCTGGTTGATACCAGCACAGGAGCTATACACATAAATGATTCACTTATTCACTTACCCTTTATCTGTTCACCGTCGCACCCTGGTCTTGGCCGCTGCGATCGCCAGCTTAACCGTGCTATCCGGTGGCGCAGGCGTTTCTATTCCCACGGTCTCAGGAAACGTCACCTTGGGAGCCGCTGCCCAAGCCCAAAACAGTTCGGTTTCGTCTGACGATATAACGGGCTACGCCGCCTCAGTGCTTGAGATGGAGGCCCCGCGCAACGAAGCCCTAAGCAAAATCAAGACCCTGCTGACCGGCACCAGTCACGACATCAGCAGCATCGATTTGTCCTGCAAAGGCGCCGCTAATCTCAACCAGCTGCCCCGCAGCCTGCGCAGCGACGTGCGCACTATCATCGTCAATTACTGCAACCAGGCCAGGACCATCGTGCAGTCTAACGGGATCTCGACAGAGGACTTCAACAGGATCACGGGCGCCTATCCTCAGGATCCGGCCCTGGCCGAGCAGATTCGGGCGGCGATGGTAGAGCTCCAGCAACAATCTGCTAACGGCACCAAGTAATGCAGTTTATTGATCAGGCTGAAGTTGAAGTAATTGCTGGCGACGGCGGCGATGGTGCCGTCGCCTTTCGGCGCGAAAAGTACGTTCCCGCTGGCGGGCCAGCGGGGGGCAATGGTGGCCCTGGTGGCTCAATCTACCTGCGGGCTACCCAGCAGCTCCAAACCCTGCTTGATTTTCGCTACGCCCACCGATTTAAGGCCGACGACGGTCAGCGGGGCGGCACCAAAAACATGACTGGTGCCGCCGGAGCCGACCTATACCTCGAGGTTCCCTGCGGAACCGCCATCTACGATGTCGCTACCGATCATCTGATGGGCGATTTAGTCGAACCTGGCCAGCTACTTTGCGTGGCCCAGGGGGGCAAGGGAGGACTGGGAAACCGCCACTTTCTCAGCAACCGCAACCGCGCTCCAGAGCACGCCCTGCCTGGGCTGCCCGGCGAAGAGCGGCGGCTGCGTATGGAACTCAAGCTGCTGGCCGAGGTCGGTATCGTCGGTCTACCCAACGCGGGCAAGTCAACCCTAATTTCAGCCCTGTCGGCGGCGCGGCCCAAAATTGCCGACTATCCGTTTACGACGCTAATTCCCAATTTGGGGGTGGTGCGCCGTCCCTCGGGCGACGGCACCGTGTTTGCCGACATCCCTGGCCTAATTGAAGGGGCGCACCAGGGGCTAGGGCTAGGCCATGAGTTTTTGCGCCACATTGAGCGGACTCGACTGCTGCTACACGTAGTCGACGCTACCGCCGAGCAGCCGGTGGAGAATTTCCACACCATCCAGCAGGAGCTAGCGGCCTACGGACGCGACCTGAGCGATCGCCCCCAAGTTTTGGCCCTCAACAAAGTCGACGCCCTCACCCCTGAAGCCCTAGCCGAGCTGATCCACCAGTTCGAAACGCTGGTTCCGGGGCCGGTGTATGGCATTTCGGCCGTGGCCGGTACGGGCTTAGGCCCCATGCTACAGCAGATTTGGGATTTGCTTGACCAGGCCAAAGCAGCAGCGGCGGCAGCGGCAGCCGAGACGGTCTTTGCCATGCCCCAAGACTAAGCCCAATCGCAATCTCAGCACCAGCACCTGTATCCAGAACCATCAACGGTACGTAAAGATACCGTCTGCTCCCATCTACCGTTACTTCAGTCATCCTCTACGGGCATGCTAAGCCCATGTTTCATCAGGGGTTGGGCTTTAGCCATGAGCGTTTCTGTGTTTCCAGTGGTGCCTGAGGGTAAAGCGGCGAATGAAGCGGCCATTCCCCCGCAAATCTGGCCCTGTTGTTCTCTCCAAGGTCTGTCCTGGGCTGAGCGTCAGCAGCGGCGCAGCCAGGCGATCGCTACCCTTGAGCTCAGCTCACCTAGTAGCATCCCAGCGTGGGAAGAAGCTGTCCAAATGGCAGCTCGGTTCCTTGGCGTACCCATCGCTGTGATTACCTTGGCCGATAGCCAAACGGAGTATGTGCGGGCCGCCTATGGGCTGTCATCCCTCGGGGTAGGCAATCCCCTATCGCAGCAGCGCCAGCTTCCCCTCGTGGACGGGTTTGGGGTCTACATTCTTGACAGCGAGCAGCCTCTACTGGTGTCCGACACCCTGGAAAACCCAGTCTTAGCTCAGAGCAATCTGGTGATGACCTACGGCGTTAGAGCCTATGGCGGAGTACCGCTTATGACGGGTCAGGGCACCTGCATCGGCACCCTGGCCGTCATGGATGTGCAGCCGAGAGCGTTCACCGCCCAAGAGCTAGGGTTTTTAGCCATGGCGGCCCGTTGGGGCATGAGCGAGTACGAATGTCATCGAGCCACCTGCCTAATTCCCGCCCCTCAGGCTCCCTTAGAATCTTTGGTAGATCGGGTGCGCCTCAGCCTAATTAGCCAGCTCACCCAGGATCTGCGCAGCCCCCTGACCACGGTGCTCGGCATGACCACCATGCTCAGCCGAGAAATCTACGGCCCCCTCACCCCCAAACAGCGTGAGTACACCGACATTGTGCACCGCAGCAGCCAGATCGTGATGGCTCTGGTAGAAGAACTCATCGACCTCAACCCCCTGGAGACCGAACGCTTCGACCTGGTGCCTACCGCTGTCGATATTGAAGCCCTGGGTCAGCAGGTGCTAGCCACCCTGGCTCCACTGGCCGAGGTCAGCGCTCAGACCCTTAGCCTCTCCGTAGAACCCGGCGAAAACCACTGGATTTTAGACCAGCGCGTGGTTAAGCAAATCCTATATCACCTGGTCTTCAGCATCATGCAGGTGGCTGGAGAGAACGGTGCCCTACGCATCCATGTCTGTCGGCGGGGCAAAACGCTGGCCCTTGCCCTGTGGCTGTCTAACCCTTGGCTAGGTGAGGGGCTACCCCAGGAAGTAGTGACCGTACTCCAGGCTTCGCCAGTGCCTCGTCAACCCCCTCGCTCCCTGCTCGGCATCTTACTGGGTCAACACCTAGTGCAGCGCCACGGCGGACAGCTGGTCATCCAGGGAAGTGGGGATAGCGACTGTCGGCTGATGGTGCTGCTGCCAGGGTTAGAGACCACTAAAGCGCAGTCAGAGTTGGGGTACCCGGCTGCAACTGAGGCCGCCTATCAACGGTAGATAGGGACGAGTTTACGCAAGCTTAACCAGAATCCGACGTTTCCTTAAGCTAAGTCCGACACGATAGCGAAGTGGTGCAGACGCCGAGCCGCCAACTAGGCGACGGGCAAACGCTACGGTTGGCAAGCGCTCCCTGGGTTACGAGCTAGTCTCTACGGGAGGCGACGACCGTGGTGCGCAGTCTGCCTGCGTCTGTTCACGCTCCGTTAGGCTGGCTGTGCTGTGCAAAAAATCTCCCCGGGTCGATCGTCGTTGTCGACGGTGCAAGAGCGCATTTTAATCATTGACGACGAAGACCTGATCCGCGAAACCGTGGCCCTAGCGCTGACGGAGCAGGGCTATCAGGTGGTCACCGCCGAGTCGGGGCACCGCGCCCTAGAGCTGATGTTTCCACCGGCTGGAGATAGTTTCGCTGGCCTAGACATTGATTTAGCCATTGTTGACCTCATGCTGCCCGGCGTTAATGGGCTCGACATCTGTCGGATGATGCGCCACCACAATCTGGACATGCCCATTCTGATTTTGAGCGCCAAGGGAACTGAGATGGATCGGGTAGTGGGTCTAGAGGTGGGTGCCGACGACTACTTGCCCAAGCCCTTTGGCATGCGCGAACTAATTGCCCGCTGTCGCGCCCTGCTGCGGCGATACCAGTGGTCAGCGGCGCAGCCTGACAAGGCCATTTTGACCTATCGCGATATCGTGCTCCACGCCACGGAGTTTAGGGTGCTGGTAGCGGGGCAAGAGGTGAATCTATCGCCTAAGGAGTTTCGCATTCTGGAGCTGTTTATGCAGAGCCCTAACCGGGTTTGGTCGCGGGAAGAGCTGATTCAGACGGTGTGGGGAGCCGATTTTGTGGGCGATCGCAAAACCGTGGATGTGCACATTCGCTGGCTGCGCGAAAAAATTGAGCACGACCCAGCCAACCCGCAGTATGTGACGACGCTGCGGGGATTTGGATACCGGTTTGGGTAAGGCAGTGAGGAGGTGAATGGTTTCCCTTAGGGCGGCTGGAGGCGATATGATCGGTAAAGCTCAAGCTGCAATGGGAGATACGCCGTGCGAGAAATTTTAATTAGCCTGGGAATTTTGGCAGCCTGCTGCGTGGTGCTGCTGGTAGCTCAATTTACCAGTCCCCAACCCGAGGCTATGGCCGCCAATTTGGACACCCCCCAGGTGGTCGAAGAGGTCATAGCTGAGCCCGTCGCTCAACTTGCCCAGGCTGCTGCTGACCTAGTTCCTGCCGATGAGGATGCCTCGACCATGACGCCCGAAGAAACTTTGGTAACCACTGACTCTGGCCTACAGTACGTTGACGTTGTTGAAGGTACAGGGGCTATGCCCCAGCCGGGGCAGCGGGTTACAGTGCACTACACCGGCACTCTCGAAAACGGGACTAAATTTGACAGTTCCCGCGATCGCGGTCGCCCCTTTACCTTTCAAATTGGGGTGGGTCAGGTAATCAAAGGCTGGGATGAAGGAGTTGGCACCATGCGAGTGGGTGGTCAACGCAAGCTGGTAATTCCCTCGGAGTTGGGTTACGGCAGCCGGGGCGCTGGGGGCGTGATTCCCCCCAACGCCACCCTGCTCTTTGATGTGGAACTGCTGCGTATCGGTTAGCCTTCCAGCGCAAATGCCCCTAAGCAAGCCCTAGGATGCCGCGAAGCGTTCTAGGGCTTGCTGTAGGTCTAGAGTCTCAGGCACCCGCAACCCAAATTCATCGCTCAACACGTCGTGCAGTTCGGTGGCAGTGGTCAACAGACGCTGCTCAGATCGGCCGTCGAGATAGCGCGTGGTCAATTGATTGTTGAGCAGGGCATGGCGGCAGCCGTCTCCTGGCCGAGCCACAATTAGCGAATTAACAAACAGCGATTGGGGATAGGTTGATACATACCAATTGCTGACTTCGTAGTCGCAGCGCTGCTGTGCTTGCAGGTCAAAGCAGTACAGCGGTTTCCACACCTGGTTGAGTTGGGCTTCTAAGCAGTAGGTCTGTCCAACTACCGTCAGGCGGTAGGGTTCATGGGAGGTAGATTGTGGCCGGTCTGGCACTACCGTCAGCGGTTCTGTCATCGTTAGACCGCCAAAGCCTACGTCGACAATGTACGAAGTTTCATCAATGTCCACTTTCAGCAGCATATGGCTGCGGGGCGTGATGACATCCTTCGGCAGATTCCACCGCACACGAGCGGCCAAGTTCGTGACCTGAAAGCCCAGGACCACAAGCACCGATCGCAGCAGCAGATTTTGCTCAAAACAGTAGCCGCCTCGCTGGTCGTAGATTAGCTTTTGCTGTAGATCTTCCACCGCTAGGGAGACAGGCCGGTGGAAAAATGAGTTGAGATTCTCAAAGGCAATGGTGCTGGTGTGACCTCGGTGAATGGCCCTCAGGGTATCTAGGGTAGGCGTAAGCTTTCCATCCTGGAAGGCTTGGCCTAAGGCACCACAGCCAATGCGGTCAAAATAAGCCTTTAGATCGAGAGTCGCTGACTCTGTGTTGTTGAGGGAATCTTCCATAGCCGTCGCTCCCAAACCAGCTCAAAAATTTTGTTGTCTCTCCCAACCAACGACTTGGCAACAGTCAGCGTCAAGTATTCACCCGGTGGCGCTGAAAGAGTATCGCCGCTCAAACCAAAGGTACACATGGGGTAGTGCCCACCCGTTTGAAAGTAGAGACAGTTGTGAGGTGATAGTAAACCCTATTGCCGTCGGCCAGAGTCCTTAGACCGCTGGAAGTCTCGCAGGGCGCGCTGGGTTTTAGGCCCCGCGACCCCATCCACCGGACCAGGATCGTAGCCACGCTTAGCCAACTGCTGCTGCACCTGACGAGCGCCCTCGGCCAGGCTTTCATCTAGCTCTTGAAGCAGTTCTAGGGCTTTATCGCCGGGGTTAGCGGTCTGAGTGAGATCGAGCAGTTCGCGCAGCCGCGCTTTGAGATTTTCGTTTACCGAGGCGTAGACCCGCGTGGCGCTGCCCAAGCCAATGGCATGGTCGATGAAGTGGTCGGCTTCATTGATCCAAAAGTCGAGGCGGCCATCGTCTTCGGCTAGGGCAAGCAGCTCGTCGAGGTGCTGGCTTTCGGCATCGCTCAGGCTAGGGCGAACCGCCAATCGGCAGTATTCTTGCACCAGAGCCAGACAGTCGGCGTCGGCAATGCCTGGAATTTGCTGCGTTAACGATTCACCCATAGTCTGACTCGCCTATGTCGGTACGGTATCAACAAAGCTAGATCTGTAGTTTACCCGTTGCTAGACCAGCTCCACGAGGGGGAAAACCCCCAAAGGCATTAGTGACCAGCCATCTTGTGGCCAATGTCGGCGACGTTGGCCTGCTCAACGGGGCTCTCGTAGACAAACTGCCCCTCGCTAATCACCAGAATGCGATCGCCCAGGGCCAGCAGCTCGTCGAGATCTTCGCTCACCAGCAGCACCGCTACCCCGCGGTTGCGGGCCTCTACTAAGGCGTTGTGGATTTGGTCTACGGCTTGAAAATCGAGGCCAAAGCAGGGGTTGGCGGCAATCAGCAGGTTGACGTCGGGGGACGACAGCTCCCGCGCCAGCACCGCCCGCTGCACATTGCCCCCTGACAGGTTTTGAATTGGGGTATCGGGGGACGGGGTCTTGACGGAAAACGCCGCAATCAACCCCTCGGCCGCCTCGCGGATGGCCCCGAGCATGAGCCACAGGCGAGCGCGGGCTTGGGGAGGGCGATCGAAGGTGCGCAAGGCCATGTTCTCAGCCACCGACATACCTGGCACACAGGCGTTGCGCAGCGGCTCCTCAGGCAGGGTGCAGACACCGTGGCTAACCATTTCGGCGCGGGTGGCCCGGTAGGGGTCGCCGTTGACCTCGATATGCCCATGGGTGGGCGATCGCTGCCCCGCTAGCACCTCCACCAGCTCCCGCTGGCCGTTGCCCGAAACCCCAGCAATGCCGACAATCTCGCCGCTGTGCACTGTCAGGTCGAGGGGGCCAAAGGCAGGTAGGCCATTGTCTTTGAGTGCCCCTAAGCCATGCACCGTCAGCACGGGATGGCGCTCTACAACTGGGGCTTTATCGACCGACTTGGTAACCCGCTCGGCCCCCAGCATCATCCGGGCCATATCAGCCACGCTCAGGTCGGCCACGGCCCCGTGGCCCGCCAGGTAGCCCTTGCGCAGCACCGTCACCTCATCGGTAAAGGCCAGCACTTCGCGAAACTTGTGGGTGATCAGCAGCACGCTGAGGTGGCCCAACCGCACCTCCTCGCGCAGCAGCCCCAGCACCTCATCGGCTTCGTCGGGGGTGAGCACCGAGGTGGGCTCGTCCAAAATGAGAATGCGGCTTTGCAGGTAGAGCTGCTTGAGAATTTCGAGCTTTTGCTTTTGCCCCGCCGCCAGCTGGCCTACGGGCGTGTCGAGGTCGACCTGGAAGGGCGATCGCTCCATAAAGGTGCGCAGGGCGGCGTACTCGCGGTTCCAGTTAATTACCTGGGTGCGATCGTAGCGACTGAGCACCAGGTTTTCGGCCACGGTCATGGCGGGCACTGAGGTAAAGTGCTGGTACACCATGCCAATGCCGCAGCTGTGGGCATCCTTGGGGCTTTTAATCGGGTAAATTTGGCCGTCCACTAAAATTTGCCCGGTGGTGGGCGCATAGAAGCCCATGATGCACTTTACCAAAGTGCTTTTACCGGCCCCGTTTTCCCCCAGCAGCCCGTGGAAGGTACCGGGTTTAAGGGTAAGGGTGACGTCGTTGAGAGCCACCAAGCTGCCAAACCGCTTAGTCATATTCACCACCCTGAGTTCGGGGGGTGGATTGAGGTGCAGCAAAGGCGGAGCAACGGTGGTCATAGGCAGCTTGACGGGGAATCGCTACGGGAAAACCAGATAGGACTTACAGACCGCTCGGTCTAGGCTTGAGGCGCAGGATTGGGGGCATCATAGCGCTACAGCCTGGCCTAGGGCTGTTAGCAAACGCTCATTTTCGTCAGCGGTGCGTACCGCCACCCGAAAGTAGTCTGCCCCCAACTCAGGGAAACTTAAACAGTCGCGAATCACCAGCTGGTGGCTGCGCAGCACTGTCTCTTGCAGCACCGGAGCCGGCGTCGTAGTGCGCACTAGCAAATAGTTGGCCGCCCCGGCTAGGGGGTTCAACCCAGGGATAGCCCGCAGTCCATCAAAGAGGGCGGTCCGGGCGGGGGGCAGCCACTGCCAGGTGCGGGTTTGAAAAGCGTCATCTTGCACCGCCGCGATCGCCGCTGCCGCCGCCAGGGTATTCACTGGCCAGGGGTCGCGCCAGCGCTGCCAGCGGCGCAGGCGGTCGGGGTGGCCCAGGGCGTAGCCAATGCGCAGGCCCGGCAGGGTATAAAACTTGGTCAGCGATCGCAGCACCACCAAATTCGGGTAGCGATCGAGTTCACCGATCAAGGATTGCTGCTGATCCGGCGGCACAAAATCCATAAAGGCCTCATCCACAATCACGGTGTCAGCGCGATCGAGCAGAGGCTTGAGGTCATCTAGGCTGAATAAACGGCCAGTGGGGTTGTGGGGGTTGTTGATTAAGATGCCTGCCACCTCGGCGTCGGGCCAGGAGATAGCGTTTTGAAAGGTACCGTCCTCCGCAATCTTTTCTAGAGGAAGCGGCCAGGGCTGCAAAGGAACTCCAAAGGCGGCCAGGGCGCGCCCATAGTCGCCAAAGGCCGGAGTTAACAGGTGGCAGCCTACCGCGGCAGGCCCCTCAGCCAGGTCCCGGGCAGCCCAGGTGAGCAGTTCAGCAGCACCGTTACCCGGCAGCACCCAGTCGGCGGGCACATGGTGGTGGCTTGCCAGGGCGCGGCGCAGGGCGACGTAGTCAGGGTCGGGATAGTGGCGCAGCTGCCCCAGAGCCTCGGTCATAGCTAAAACTACTGACTCGGGCGGCCCCAGGGGGTTAATGCTGGCCGAAAAGTCTATAAGAGAATCGGGGGAACAGTTGGCGATCGCAGCCGCCCAGACCAGGTTTCCCCCGTGAACGGGTCGAATTGAATCTGTGGGAGCAGACGGGATGAAAGTCAAGGGAGTGGTTACTTGGCCACTTTTTCTTTGAACAGTTTGCCAGCGGAGAATGCAGGTACCTTGGTTGCCGGAATCACCATGGTGTCGCCGGTTTTAGGATTGCGCCCTTCCCGCTCTTTGCGTTCGCGGCGCTCAAAGGAGCCAAACCCTACCAGGGTGACTTTTTCGCCTGTAGCAACGGCTTCCATAATGGCGTCAATGGTGGCCGTAATCACCGAGTCAACGTCTTTTTTGGTCATAGACTTATCGCCGGCAGAGGCTTTCTCAGCCACCTTATCAACGAGTTCAGCTTTGTTCATAACTGTCTCCTATGGGCAAAGAACACTGGGATAGCAGCCGCAATTTGACGATAGACCCAGAGCACGTACAACGGCTCCGGTAGCCAAAACGGCTGAAACCCCTGTCAATTCAGAATTTCACTGCCCCATTCTAAGGGCATCCCTAGAAAAGTGGATCGCCAAAACCTTTAATTTATGTGGATTCCGGGGTTTTTTAAGAAATCTAAACAACTAAAAGCCCTAGGCCGCTGCTGTCGAGTGGCCTAGGGCAATGTTCAAAGCCCCTGCCTGTCAAGGGATACAGAGATTTAGCAATGGCCTAGCTGGCGGGGCTACCCGACCAGTTAACCCAGTCTTGGGGCTTGAGAAATACGTCATAGAGCCGTGCCTCAGGGCTCTCAGGCGCGGGGGTGTAGCCGTACTCCCAGCGCACCAGCGGGGGTAGCGACATCAAAATCGACTCGGTGCGCCCGTTGGTTTGCAGACCAAAGATCGTGCCCCGGTCGTACACCAGGTTGAACTCGACGTAGCGACCCCGACGGTAGAGCTGAAACTGTCGCTGGTGGTCGCTGTACTCCGTAGCGTGGCGACGCTCCACGATAGGCACGTAGGCGGGCAAAAAGGCGTTACCGCAATCACGGGAGAAGTTAAATAGATCGTCCCAGTTGCGAGGGGGCAGTTCGCCGATGCCCTGACTGGTTTGGTCAGCGGCTTTGTCCGCATCGGGACCCCGGTAGAGCATGCCCTGACCGTCCTGGTAGTCAAAGAAAATGCCGCCTACGCCCCGAGTCTCGCCCCGGTGCTTGAGGTAAAAGTACTCGTCGCACCAAGGCTTAAAGACCTGATAATAATTGGGGTTATGGCGATCGCAGGTGTCCTTCAGCGTCTGGTGAAAATGCACCACGTCTTCGTCGAAGGGGTAGTAGGGGGTGAGGTCGATGCCGCCACCAAACCACCAGACCGGGCCGGCCTCAAAGTAACGATAGTTGAGGTGCACCGTAGGAATGAACGGGTTGCGGGGGTGCAGCACCATGGAGGTGCCAGTGGCATAGAAACGGTGGCCCGCTGCCTCGGGGCGCTGCACCAAGATCGACGGCGGCAGGTGGTCGCCCCAAACTTCAGAAAAGTTAACGCCGCCCTGCTCAAAAATACTGCCCTGCTTGATCACGCGAGATCGCCCGCCGCCGCCCTCGGGCCGCTCCCAGGCGTCTTGCTGAAATTGGGCACCGCCATCGAGGACCTCTAGCTTTTGACAAATGCTGTCTTGTAGCTGCTTCAGCATGGCGCTGACGCGATCGCGAGAATCTGTCGGGGGTGCGGTGGTGGCAGCAGCGGGCTTAGAAACAGGGGTGGTGGTCATGGGCGTAGAGAAAACAATATGTTATGTCGGCACCGGGTCGAATATGTCACACTGTGGAATGGCCAAGCAGGGTTTGCGGATCCAGTTTTTCTCCCGCCACCTGCCTTTTGCCATAGCCGTCTAGGCAGTTTGGCCTTAGCAACACCATGTCACGGTACCCAGTTTCCACACGCTACCGTGAAACCCGACTCAACACCAACCTCATCCGCCAGGTTGAGAAAAATGTTTAGAAACGCAACGTTCTGTAACGACAGTTCGGCCTAGCCCAGCCTTTTTTGCCCCTGTAACGCCCACCATGATCGTCTTGCCAGCCCCCTTAACCCGTTATGGCCTCCAAGCTCCGGCCTGTCAGGCTAGTGATGGAGGGCGTCGCCATGTTTAGCGTCGAGCGTTTTCCCCGTCCATTTTTGACCCTGCTGCACCTGATCCATCGTTGGGTGCAGGTGCAGCAGCAGCTAGAAAAGTCTTATCTAATTGTGAGTACTGCCTCGGTCGAGACCCTCTGGCAGACGATCATGAATCTGGCAGACGTCTCCTGGCACCCGCTGCTGACCAGCACCAACGCGCCCCAAGGGCTAAAACCCAAGCCGGGGCTAATCTACCGGGCATTTACTAAAATTTGCCCTATTCCCGTGAAGATTTTTGTGGAACGGGTGCAGCCTCATGAGTTGATCAGCGTGCGGGTACTACCCATCCCTGGACTGGAAGAGCGGGTTACCTACCACCTCAAATCCACTGTGCGGGGCACTCAGATTTCTTACTCGGTCACGCTACGGGGGTGGTTGTCGCCTCTGGCCTGGTCACTGCTGCGCCCCTACGCCGCCAAGGTGGCCTTGGCCCTGGCCGAAGCCGCTGAGCGCCCCAACCTGCTCAATGGACCCAACTCTCGCTTTCAAGTTTGGTAGCACCGCTTGCCCTAAGCACTTGTGCTCAAGGGGCGACCGGGCAGCTTAAGATAGGGGATGGTTTGCTAAATCTCGTGACGTGCGAGATGAGTAGCGGTGGGCAAGGCCCACTCTATCGATCGCCAACAACTGTTTACAAGGGTTGGTGATTCGAAGCCGTCTATTGTTGATGTCGTCCACTCTTTAACTCGCTGGCCACTCCCTCAACTCCATGAGCCCAACCCTCTCCGAAGCTTCTGTTTTAGACGTGCTGCGCCCGGTGCAAGACCCGGAGCTGCAAAAAAGCCTGGTCGATCTCAATATGATCCGCAACGTGGCGATCACAGACGGCACCGTCAGCTTCACCCTGGTGCTGACTACCCCCGCATGCCCCCTACGCGAGTTCATCGTTGAAGACTGCCAGAAGGCCGTGCGATCGCTGCCGGGGGTGGAGACGGTAAAGGTGGACGTCACCGCCGAGACGCCCCAGCAAAAGGCCCTGCCCGATCGCACCGGCATTGGCGGCGTCAAAAATATCATTGCCGTTTCTAGCGGCAAGGGCGGCGTGGGCAAGAGCACCGTGGCCGTGAATCTGGCCGTTTCCCTGGCCCAGATGGGCTCAAAGGTCGGCCTAATTGACGCCGATATCTATGGCCCCAACGCACCGATTATGATGGGCTTGACCGAGGCCCAAGTGGTGGTCAAGCAGGGGGAGGTGCTAGAGCCCGCCTTTAACCACGGCGTCAAAATGGTGTCGATGGGCTTTTTGATCGATCGCGACCAGCCGGTAATCTGGCGCGGCCCCATGCTCAACGGCATTATTCGCCAGTTTCTCTACCAGGTGGAGTGGGGCGAGTTGGACTATTTAATTGTGGATTTGCCCCCCGGCACGGGCGACGCTCAGCTCACCCTGGCCCAGGCGGTGCCCATGGCCGGGGCGGTGATTGTCTCAACCCCTCAGTCGGTAGCTATTTCTGACGCTCGCCGCGGGCTGAAGATGTTCCAGCAGCTCCAGGTGCCGGTGCTGGGCATTGTCGAAAACATGAGCGTATTTATTCCCCCCGATGCGCCAGAGAAGCGCTACGACATCTTTGGCTCCGGCGGTGGCGAGCTACTGTCTAAAGAACTGGACCTGCCGGTGCTGGGCTGCATTCCGCTTGAGATGGCGGTGCGTGAGGGCGGTGATCAGGGCATCCCCATTGTGGTGCAGCACCCTGACTCGGAGAGCGCCAAGGCGCTGCGGGCCATGGCCCAGCAGGTGGCGGCGCGAGTATCGGTGGCGGCGTTGGCATCTTAATTTCAGGGTTTAGGGTAGAAGGTACAGGGTTTAAGGTGTTCCCCTGCACCCTATACCCTGCACCTTCTGCCGCTTGTTCTTGGCATAATCAATTGGGCGAACTGGTAGGCAACGGCGATGTTTTTAACCGATGCGCAGAAGCAGTGGCGATCGCTGGCAGTGGGCTGGCAGGGTATCGATTGGATGCTGGTGGCGCTGCCCGTGGCGCTCACGGCCTTTGGGGCGGTTGTCATTCACAGCATTCAGCGCAACACGGTTGACGGCAACTATGGCTTAAACCATGGCGTGCTGGGACTGATCGGCTTGGGCATTGCCCTATGGGTGTCGCGCAGTCGCTACGAGCACCTGCTCAACTGGCAGTGGATTATCTACGGCATCGTCAACCTGCTGCTGGTGGCGGTGATGTTTATCGGCACAGTGGGCGGTGGTGCTCAGAGCTGGATTGCTTTAGGCGGCTTCTACGTGCAGCCCTCGGAGTTTGCCAAGCTGAGCATCATCATTACACTGGCAGCGATGCTCAGTCACCGCGACGCCTCTACGCTTTGGGGGGTCGGCAGTGCGATCGCCGTCATTGTGCTGCCGTGGCTACTGGTCTTTATCCAGCCTGATCTGGGGACCTCACTGGTGTTTGGGGCGATTACCCTAGGCATGCTTTACTGGGCCAACTGCAACCCCGGCTGGCTGGTGCTGTTTGTGTCGCCCCTGGTAGCCACAATTCTGTTTCACCTGGTGCTGCCCGGCTGGCTGGTGTGGAGCCTGGCTATGGGGCTGGTTGCCTGGTTTACGCTGCCCTGGCGCTGGTTTAGCACCGTAGTCATCACCGCCATTAACCTAGTAGCAGGAAAATTGGGCGATGTGGTTTGGGGCCTTTTGCAAGACTACCAAAAAGACCGCCTGGTGCTATTCCTTGACCCCCACAAAGATCCGTTGGGGGGTGGCTACCACCTGATTCAGTCGCGTATTGCCATTGGGGCAGGCAAGCTCTGGGGTCAGGGCCTGGGGCAAGGCACCCAAACCCAGCTCAACTTTATTCCTGAGCAGCACACCGACTTTATTTTTTCGGCGGTGGGCGAAGAGTGGGGCTTTGTAGGGTCGATGGTGGTGATTCTCACCTACTGGCTAGTTTGCTATCGCCTGGTGATTATTGCCCAAAATGCCAAGGACGACTTCGGCTCACTCCTGGCGATTGGGGTGTTGTCGATGATTGTGTTTCAGGTGGTGGTCAATATTGGCATGACCATCGGTCTGGCACCGATTACCGGCATTCCGCTGCCCTGGCTGAGCTACGGGCGATCGGCGCTGCTGACAAACTTTATTGCCCTGGGCATGGTGGAGTCGGTGGCAAACTTTCGCCATCGTCTGAAGTTTACGGATTAGGGCGATCGCCTGCCTAAATTCTCCACCTTCACCTTCACCCTTGCCAGACGAACCCTATCAGCGCTGAACCTAGCGACCGAGGGACCGCTCAGCTCTGTAAAAACGACAGATTGTGGAACCGTCTCTATGGGCTCGCAAGCACGGGTTGATCTGGCTGGTTTTGCCTACAGCCCTTTTTGGCTACCGTTTCCGTTTCCGTTTCCGCTTGAAACTGAGTTGCTCTCAACCTGCTTAAGGTAATTTTGCAGGGTAGTAATGGAGCGGTGGTTACTCTCTACGAACTTAGGCACCAGTCTCAATTGAGTGACTACTTTCTCCAAATAAGAAACACGCCCTTCAAGGGCCGTTGTTTGTTGAACGGTAGGTTGAATTACCTGAAAGATTTTATGCAGATTGGCGCGATGCTGCTCCTCGGTTGTTTCAGCTGCGGTTTCGATGGTATCTAAGCGAACGCTAAACTCAGCCATTTGCTGGGTCGAGGTTTGGGCCCACTGCTGAAGGTGGGATTCGTTTTCGAGAGAGATTGCTAAGGTCTCTGAAATTGTGCCCAGGTCAACCTGTTGCAATATCTTCTCGACCTGGCTGAGGCGGCCATCGAGTTTGACCACCGCTTGATTGAGAAGTTGAATAGAGTCTTGCCAATCTGGAGTGCCTTGCCGAGCAGATTCAAGCTCCTGAAGACGGCTTTCAAGCAGGGCGATCGCCTGGGTGCGATCGCAAGCTTCCTCAATCAAACCGCTAAACTTGACCAGCAACTGGTCTACCGCACTCGCTTGATCGGTCTCTGCCGGTGGAGCATCGGCGCTGGCCGCCTGCGCCTCAGCTGGGTTAGCCGGGTGATTTGGTTCTGGTTTTGGTTTTGGCGAAGATGCTTGCGTTTCCATGGTTCGATTCACTAGACTGACCAACCATTTCGCCACCGCCATAATGGTTTCCTCAACCACCACCTGAGCCATCGACTCAGGTGGTGCGCTAGGGGAAACCGGCGAGGTTGTCGTCGGCTGACAGTTTTGCGTTTTTTTTCTGATCAACAGTTGAGATAGCCAGCTCATAATCGACGTCCTGCAATGCCGGTAGGGTTCATTGTGGGGCCCTTTGTTGCTCGAAGTTAGGCATTGGGTTTGTTGCCAGTAACAGGAACTAGCTTATAGAGCGTCGCCTGATCGGTATCCGGTGCCAGGTTGGCAGACGCAGTAGTTTCCTCCACGACGCTTTTAACGGTGTTTACCGTACTGCCAACCGTCTCCTGAACACTGTCAGCGGTACTCTGCACGGTATGAACAGTGCTTTGTACAGTTCCGCTGATCCCCTCAGCCGTCTCCCGCACCGCTTCGTTGATCTCCCTGGCTGTCGCATTGACCTCAACTGCAACGCTTTGCACCGCATCGCCCACGCCTTTGATGGTTTCGTCAATACCAGCGGTCGTTTTTCTGACGGTATTGCCAACCCCTCGCACGGAGGTGTTGATGCGATCGACAACGCCTTTGTTGATCAAAGCTCCGGCAATACCCCCCAAGGTGGCACCGATCAAAGCCCCGATGGCCACTTTGGTAAACGCCTGACTGTTAGGACTAACGTTTTGCTCGAATGAATCAGATTCATCCTCAGCTGTTGAGGAGACCCAATTTCCATTCCTTTCGGTGTCGGTTTCGTTGTTAGGTGTAGACATTAATTGCTCCTTAGCTCGTCGTTAAGGCGGGTAGTCTCAACCTCTGAAGAGTCATAGGGCTGGGGAGAAACTGTAATTTCTTCGGTGACAAAATCGGTGGATGCGGTGGAATTGGCTGCGTCGTTTTGAATTTCAGTCTCTGATTTCCAGTCGTCAAGATTGACAGTCTCTGCTTCAATGACATCCAATACATCACTCATTTCTGAAGCAGGTTTCTCAACCGCTGAAATATCAGCCATCTCTGACGTGGAACCCATGACGGCTTGATTGCCCGCTAAAACAGATTCCTTAACCGTTGAATCATTAGACGTCGGGCGCTGAATGCCTTCAGCAATGTCCTTCACAGTTTGGTTAATCTGCTCGGTCGTAGGTTGAACGGCTTCAGCCGCAGTGGTCTTTGCTTGTTGAGCCCCTTCAGTGATGCCCTCAGCAATGTCCTTCACAGTGTGGTTGATCTGCTCAGTCGTAGAGTGAACAGCTTCAGCCGCGGTGGTCTTTACTTGTTGAGCCGCTTCAGTGATGCCCGCTGTTGCGCCCTTAACCGTTTGGTTCACCTTCTCCGACGTGGTATGCACCACGTCGGCAGTGGTCGATTTCACCTGTTGGGTGCCTGTTGTGATGCTCTGGGTGGCGTCTTGGGCTGAGCCTACCACGGCATAAGTTGCCCCCTCAGCCACACTCTTGGCGGCGTCACCGACCCCTTGGGCGGCCTGACCGAGGCCCACACCAATGGTTTGAAGGGCTCGGCTTACCCCTCGGGCACTGTGGTTAAAGCCCGCAGAGGTTTTGCGATTGGCCAGAGCAGCAGCCAGTGTGCCTAGGGTTCCGCCCACTAGGCCGCCAACCAATAACCGAGTCAGCGTTGGGTTAGACTGGCCCTCCTGATGTGGTTGGGGCGGGCTCTGCTCTGGTTTCACTTCGGCTTTGACTTCGGTGTCGATCGCAGGCTTAACCTCTACCTCATAGACATTGGTTGGGGGCGCTTCACCATGAACCTTGACGGTGGGTGAAAAACTTGTCGCAGAGTTGGGGGACTGAGCATCAGTTTGATCTTGGATTGTGACTTGTCGTTCGCTATTCATAGAGACTCCTGATTTTGTTGATGATTTTTGAGTGATGCTTTTGATCGATGATAGTGTCAGTAATTGTTATGAATTCGAAACAAAACCAACTTCTTCTCACCTCAAGAGCGAAACGATACAAAGGTCTAGGTCAGGGGTTTCTAGCTGCTCTTTGCTACCGTTTGAATTCACTGTCACCCTATCAAGCTCGGCGGCGACCTTGATGAAACCATGGAGGTAGATAAAAGAATCTATAGGGGTAGATCGCGCGGATGGAGAGGCGGCGATCGCTTTGACGTAGGTTTAAAGAGCAGCCCACAGCTGACAAGACCATTAGCCAGTGCTCATCAGCTACGCAGTTTCAGGTGATGAGCAATATTGGCGTGACTATTGGCCTAGCTCCGATCACGGGCATTCCACTGCTCTGGATGGAGCTATGGGCGATCGCGTTGCTGACAAACTTTATTGCTCTGGGCATCTGGAGTCGGTGACCAGCTTTCGTCATCGACTGCGGTTTACAGATTATGGTCTGGATCCACATCAGCTATCACTGATAGAAGCCTGACCTCGTAAGTTGCCTTTCTACAGATTAATTTCTGGAGCAAAAAGGCTTTGTAATCGCAATAATTGACCGCCTCCTGAATAAAGCAAATCGCCCTTACCCAGCAAGTTGACCGCCTCTCCCTGTTTGCCACCCAAGATAATTAAAGAATCTGCCTCACTAGCTGTTTTCAGCGCTACTCGACCCGGCAAGTTGGAGCGAATTAGAGGAGTAACAACCTGGGCATCTGGGCGTTGAGTAGCGATGATCAGATGAATACCTGCGGCACGGGCCATGGCCCCTAGCCGTTTAATACTTTGCTCAATGGCCGAGCGGCTTTCTTTTTCCGCCATGAAATCAGCGTATTCATCAAATATGCAAACAATGCGAGGTAACGAACTACTCGCTTGTTGGTTGTAGCGAGTGAGATCAGCACAGCGGTTTTTTTCAAAACGTCGGTAGCGCTGATCCATCTCGCTCATTAGAGAATCCATCAAGGCGATTGCCCCTTCCGTATCCTTGACAATTGGCTGTAGCAGCCAGGGAATGTCTTCAAATTCGGGAAAGGTGACTCGCTTAGGATCTACCAGAGTAATCTGCAAATGCTTTGGAGAGTGACGCTTTAGTAAGCTGAGCAGGAGCGATCGCAAGAACTCACTTTTACCGCTACCAGTCGTACCGCCCACCAAAAAGTGGCAGGTATTAGGATCAGATAGATCTGCTTCGACCAAATCACCCTCTAGGTTAACCCCAATGGCAATCTTTACTGGATCTGTTAGTGGCGAAGTCTGATGCTGAATATATTGGTTAAATAGGGCTGATTGCCGATCTGGACGAGGTAAATCGACGCTGACGTAACCAGCTTGGGGAGCAATCATCGGCGAGGCCATTAGACCCAACTGTACGCGCAAATCGTCAGTCAGCCGTAGAATAGAGTTCACTTTTACCCCTAGCTGAGGCTTTAATTTCACCCGCAGAAAGGCTGGTGCTAGAGCAATTCCTTGTAAATCAACACCGACTCCGAAAGACTCCAGGATACGAACAAGATGGTTTGCAATTGACTCCACTTCCGATGAAGGTATGTTTGTGGGTGTTAAGGGCTGGTCTGTAAGGTTCACTTCCTGGGTAGGTGCTTTGGATCGCTTGGTGCTCTCACTGGGTTCCTGCTCATCAGACAACGTTGGTTTCTGACCCGGTAAGGCAACAGATGTCGAAGCAGAATTTGAGCCAAAATATGTCTGGCACTTTTTGCGTTGAGGGCACATGTCACATAGGGCCACCTGTAGTGCTGCAGGCGGTGGCTCTCCCTGGTTTGGCTGCCAGGCCAACCAATCGCGAATTTGTAGCAGCTTTTGGGGAATAAGCTTATGCACTGTATCTTCTAGCTGCGCCCAGGAATAAACCTGCTCTTGCCAGTCAGGCAGGACGCTATAGACAGCAGAATCGATAGGAACACCAATCTTCTCTCGCAGCATGTAGCTGTAAAGAGCCACCTGAGCTAGCTGAGCTGAAGGATCTGGAGACTGATAGGTCTTATACTCCACCACACAAAGACGGTGGTGGGTAAAGTCGTATACCAGGCTATCAAAACGCCCTTTCACTAGCTGATGACTGCCATCAGGCAGGATGAATTCGTGTTTGACACTAAGTTCTTGGGCTAAAAAGGTTTTTTGCATCACCTCGTCAGCCTTACAAAAGCGCCGATTACTCACCAGCAGTTCTGTCCAACGCTGAATCAGCCCTTTGAGACCTTGCCAAAGTTGATGTAGAGCTTGAGCTTTTTCTGGCTTTTCGGCAACGGACTGCTGTAAATAGGGGAAAAAGATGGATTGGTAGAGCCGCTGTTGAAACGATTGCGCGATCGCATTGACCTCCAGCGATTCAGGCTCAGCCGTCAACATGAGTTGAAATTCTGACTCTGTACGCAGCTGACGCACAAATTGATCTGAAAGTTGGTGGAAGGCAGAACCAATACCCAATACTTTTTCAGCGGGAAGAAACATGGTCATGCCGCCAAAGTGATGCCCTAAATAGAGTAACCGAGGGCATTCAAAGGCGAGGCGGACTTTACTAACACTAAGGGAAGAAGTCATTGAGGCACATAGCAAATTAACTGCCCTTGACGACTGGCGTGTGGGTCTAAAACTTGCAGCAGCCTTTTCTGACAGAGGGTTTGAATCACCTGGTCGATCTCCTGCTCGCCAAAATTGGAGAATTGCTGTTGAGTATTCTCAATCAGCACCATCAACCCAACAAAGGATTGCGTGGCCATAAGGTTAATTATGTAGTCTGCCACAGCTTGAGTCTGGGACTCCTGGGTCTTACCTCCAGACATTTTGCCTCCAGACACAAGCTGTAAGTCCTGCAATAGGGGGCATTGTTCTAGCACTTTCGCATCTCGTACTAGTGCCTGTAGATGTTTGAGATGGGGCGTTTGGTCGCCTACCACTAGTTCCCCGCCGCGAGCCGCACTGGCTAACTGATGGTAGGTCTCTAAGTACTGCACCGAAAGCAAATCAGGCTTGAAGTGGGAATAGGACGATTGGCCGTTAAAAACCTGCTGATAGATTTGAGTGCACTTTGCCCTTCCCTGTCCTACGCTTCCGGCTCGGATGAGGTATAAGCGATCGCAGGCACTCTTATCTACTACCTTCTGACATGCCTTCATCACATGGAAGAAGGTAGTCATATTGGGGTCTTCATTCCAGACGATGGCCGTAAAGGCTTGTTTGTGCTGATGAGATAGAGAGTAGGAGGCAAACTTACCTGGCAAAAATTGAGTTTTAACCTGCGGCACCTCCAGCGCCTCTAGCACCTGCCCCAGCCGCCAAATCAGATCAGGAGAGGTGAACTGACTAACCCGCGTCACCCGCTGTTGGGTAGATTGAAACTCCTTATCCCAAACCAGCTTGAAGTTCGGTTTTGTCGGAGTTGGTTCTGGGGGTATTAGCGGTGGATCACCCGGCTTAGGAATATCTGGCAGACGGCCGTGCTGCTTGTAATGGATAATGAGCTGTTGCCCTAGCTTGAGTGCATTACGGGGCAGCGTTTTGTTGCCCTGATAGGTATGCTCCAGCCAACCGCGAGAAAGGGGAGCGATCGCATCTTTGGGTTTGGGTTTAACCTGAGCATGTAGGGGAGCCATCCGCGTGGCCCAAAGCGCTGCGGCTTGATCTAAGTTAATAGGTTTCAGTTGAAGAACTTGATCAACTCGCGCCAAATCTGCCGATTGAATAGCTTTACGATTTTCCTGCCAGGTACCATTGACAAGGCTGATAAGCACCAGAAAATTACGTAGCTTCTCGTTATGAATGGTAGAGTTCAGGTTGAAAAGACTCTGTAAGTCCAGCTTGCCGCTTTCTAGTTGAGGGATACTATCCAGATTATCAAAACAGAGCACGATCGGCTGCGTGGAGTTGGCAATACGGCCAATGTTATTCAACAGTTTTTGGGCGGCATCTTCAGAATCGATCGGCTGTTTGACCCGTAGGGCTTTAAGGTCTTCCTTATCCAAATTATCGCCCTTCAGCCAGGCATAGGCCAAGGTTCGCAGATCAGGGTTAGTTGCTAAATCGTAAAGTACGCCAAAGAACTCTTTTCCGTTATAGATACCTACTGGATAGCTGGCCTGCAAGTTCTGGACAAATTGCCCCCGATCTCCAAGCACCCACTTAGCAAAACTCTGCTTTTGCAGGCTGGCTAGACCCTTGAGCCAGAGCAAAAGCTGCGACTCCGATTCTCCCTCTGGTACATGAATCAGGCTATCGATAGTATTGCGTAGCGTGTGCCGCCAGAGATAGTCGCTATCAGGCCAAGGCCCAATATAGGCAAAAAAAGCTTTGTTGTTGAGCTGACGCTTCAATCGTCCTAGTAAGTAGCTCTTGCCTGCGCCAGAGTCGCCGGTGAGCAAGAGGGTGCGAGTGGCATGGTCTTTGCCAATTTGGCTAATAGTTTGGTCAACCGCCTTTAGAATCAGCCCATGAATACCCTCTACTTCTAGAGCGATATCAGGATCTTCTTGCCAAAAGTTACCCGGTCTAAACGTGTTGGGGTCAAACGGATTAAGATTGCGCTGAATAAGTTGTTGAAGCGAAGTCACTGGCTTTTACCGTCCCTACACATTTCACTCGGTTACACTGATGTAAAACAAAGCCCCGCCAATGTTCTGAGGAATCCCTGCAGCAACTTCAGACTCGCTATAGTTGGAAACATCTTGCAAGGTACTGAGTTCAATCAAATCTCGGCTCTGTAGGTCATACAGAAACCGATCTAAGGCTTCCCGACTGAGGGGAGGCTGTAGCTTCTCTCGGAGATGAAAAATGGGTAGAAAGTTGTCAGTACCCAGTTGCTGATCGAGTTGGCGAATGGTATCCAAAACCATTTCTGGTTTCAGGCTAGAATCTTTATTGGATGCTGATTTCGTATTGGGCAACTCCTGGGAAGTATCGATTGCTGCACCCTTCTGTCCCAAGAACTGACGTAGAAAGGTGAGGTAGTCACCTAACATTGAGAATGACAGCTTGGCACTAGAACTGGTGGGCGCACAATCATTTAATAAGTAATGAATGCCTTGGGAGGTCAGCCATACATCTTTAATTTGACTCTTGCTAACGGTAATCAGCCCTCGCTCTTTAAGCTGATTGAGCAACTGTTGGCGATCGCCTGCTGGAACTTTGTTAGCCGTACCTGGTGTAACAGCCTTAGTTTTTGCCACTTTTAGCAGCGCTAACTCATTGGGAGAAGCGGATACAGGCAGCGTACTAGCATCCGACTTTAACAAGGTCTTGCCAGCTGCTGTTGTCTGATATCGCTGAATTTCTTCGATATACTCTACAAAACCCTTACTACAAAGACTTGTGCAGGCCCCGTTGCGCTCTGATGTCGGGTTTTTACTTTCACCTAATTTAATTTGGCTGAGCGGACTGCGGTAATCAGGAGGATATTTCAACAACCGCAACAAAAACTTTAGCTCTGGCGATTTCAACTCCATAGGAATAATCTTTAATAAACGTAATAATAAGTGACTTAGATGTAGCGTTGAAGCATGCTCTGTTAACAGATTTCCCTGGTTAGGGTTCTCATCTCTCTAGCTTAATGAGGGTTCCCGTCTACCAAGCCGCTCTTTACAGAAGCTACAAGATTGCAGCAACAGTTCCCTACCATAGGGCATGCCTATGGTAGGGAACTGTTGCTTTTGCCCCTTGGATAAGATCACGATCAAGCCCTAGGCACCTGACCCCTTTGAGTTAATCCACTCGTCTGTCGCGCCTCAGCAGACTAAACACCTCACCCTGCTCTGGGGTAATCAAAATCCCGGACGGCGGAATCGTAATCAACTGGCTCCAGGTGGCCTGCTCGGCGTAGGTCAGCACATGCAGCAGGTTAATCGTCGCCCTCACCCCCTCGGGTGAACCAATCACCAGATGGCGCAATCGCTCGCGCCCTGGCTGGGCTTCAGGATTTGCCAGCAGCAGCGGATTGGTCGCCTCGCCCCGACGGGCCGACGACACCAAATAGGGTAAACACAACATGAGGAATTCCTCCAAAACAACAGTGGGTAGGAAATTCCCCAAAAACTTGGCCGCCCCAGACATGTGCAGTTCAGGACGGCCAGGTAAAATCAACCTTAGCCTCCGAGACTGGTCGCTCAGTCGACGGGGTTAGCCGCTGGGTGGTGTTGACAGCACCTTCCAGTGGCGTTAGACCAAATTTTTGGGAAGCTCAGACTGCACGCAAACAGCCATAGCTCAGTAAAATACTCTATTCAGACCCCTAAATCAAGTCAAAATCGCTACCTACTGAGGAACCGAGTTTAATGTTGCGGCATGCGATTGGCATCGTGGTTAAAGGGAGATAGCGATCGCCAATATTCTGAAAGCCGATAACGTATCCTAAGCGCACTTTTTTAGCTAAGCGGCTTTGGCGGATTCAGAGTGGTGCCAGTAGGTGAGGCTGTCGTGTTCTTCTTCGGCGTGCTGGGCGTCGAGGGCAACGAGGGGTTCAAGGATGATTTCGTTGGGGGACTGCCCCTTATCCACAGCTACTAAATCACCCTATCCATATGTCTCTAGCACCGCCACATTTAACTCGTCGTGGATTTGTTTGAAGGTAGAAACCAGGGTGCGGTTGTTGTAAGCCCGATGTGCATTAGTGAAGGGTTGCTCGGAGCGGAGTCCATTGATATGCTACCCATTAATTAAACTTAGTCGTAGCAGTTTAATGGCGTATTAGACTTAAATCTCTTGTCAGGAAAGTATTCTAATGAGAATTGATCGACTGAAAATTCGAAACTTTAAACAATTCTCAGACTATGCTCTCGATTTGCATCCTAACTTCACTTTGCTGGTAGGGGACAATGGCACAGGCAAGACCTCCCTGCTCGATGCGCTTGCTATTGCTGCTGGAATATGGTTGGTTAACGCCCCCGACACAACACTTTCTAATAGTAAACGCAACATTCTCACCAATGAAATTCGCCTAGAAGCTGTTGAATCGAATGGTGTTACCCAATTTACCGAGTGTAAACCTGTTCAAATTACGGCAACAGGTTGTATTGGAGAACAAGAAGTGCAATGGACTAGGCAAATCAAAGAAAACGGCTCTAGGACGTCTAATGCTGATGCAAAAGCCGCACTAGAAATTATCAGCGATTTATTTCAGCGTGATCAGGAAGGAGAAAAGCTTTGGTTTCCAGTTACTGCTTATTACGGAGCAGGTCGAGCTTGGATAGCTTCGAATAAGACTGATCCCAAAGCCAAGAATAGCAATGAAATTTCACGTCGCTGGCATGCTTTTTATGATTGTTTTGTAGACCGTATTCGTATTGCAGATTTGCAAACTTGGTTTCAAAAAGAAGCCCTGGCATCCTTGCAGCGTCAGCGCACAATGCGACCGGGTTATGAAATAGTTAAATTTGCCATACTAGGGGGAATCCCTGAAGCACATGATCTCTGGTTTGATCCTGATCGCGGTGAAATCGTGGTCTCTATTAGGCACCATCCTATCCCGTTCAGTAATCTTAGTGCTGGGCAAAAAGTGATGGTTGCTCTGATTGCAGACATAGCCATCAAAATTGTCACTCAAAATGCAGCATTTTTGTTTGATATAGATGATCTAGCCCCTGATGAAATACCTTTGATTTTAAAAAGGACTTCAGGATTAGTTTTGATTGACGAAATCGATGTACACCTTCATCCTCAGTGGCAGCGACACGTTATAGAAGACCTGATCCACACATTTCCAGCCATCCAGTTTGTTTGTACAACTCATTCGCCCGTTGTGATTGGAGAAGTTCCAGCAGACCGTATTCGGATCTTGCAAGCTGAAGCACCTATTATTCCATCTAACGCTTTAGGTCTTGATGCTAACAGGGTGTTAGATGAAGTGATGAATGCTTCAGAACGTAATAGAGAAGTCTCAAAAAAATTACACGTTATATTCGAGCTTATTGACGATGAAGCATTTGATAGAGCGCGTCAAGCCATCACAGAGTTACTGACTGCTGAATCAGAAATCGGTGATTTGGATCCTGAAATTACTCGTGCTAGAAGCTTAATTAAGTTTTTGGAAGATTAATTATGAAAAATATTAGCAAAGGAGCTGAGCCAGAATCACTGACTAAACATCGATGTAACACTAACTCTGACTACGATAACTATCCAGAAAAAGGCAATTTTAGAGAAAGCTTAGTTGGCGAACAAAGAGGAATCTGCTGTTACTGCACTCAAAGAATTCGTCCTAGTGTAGAAGGCATGAAAATAGAGCATTGGCAGTGTCAATCCCGATTCCCTGAAAAACAACTTGACTACAGCAACCTTCTCGGTGCTTGTTTAGGGCATCAAGGTCAAGCTCTAGAAAGGCAGCATTGTGATACTCGTAAAGGTGATCTTGACCTAACTTATAATCCGGCTAATCCAAATCATGATGTCGAGAGTAAGCTTGCTTTTCTAGGCGATGGCACTATCCGATCCACTGACATAGCATTTGATAGTGAAATAAATAAGATTCTCAATCTAAACGAAAGAATCTTGGTAAAGAATCGCAAAGCCATTCTTGAACCTATAAAGAATGGCTTTATGACCAAGAAGCCATCTAAAGCAGATATTCAAAAGGAACTTCGTAAATGGAATGGCGAGAATGATGATAATGATCTAGAACCTTTCTATCAGGTGGTCGTTTACTACCTTCGCAAGAAACTCCGCAGGATGACATAGAAAAGTACTTTTGCAATTCTCTATGCTGGGCTGATTTCAACCCAGACAGATTCTGGTAAACGCTCTAGCTCAATGTCATTCCCAATCGAGTTAACGATCGCGTCTCTGCAAGCTAAACACCTCCCTCTGCTCTAGCGCGATCGCCTATTGCAGCACCCCACCGCTTTATTGTCAGGGCTGCATCCTTTAGTGTGAGGCCGCAATGCTTTAGTGCGATCGCGCAATCCTTTAAGTTGTCAATACACAATGCTTCTGTCATAGAGCAACTTCGAATAGTCGCCCGCTGCACTCTTACCTGCTCAATACACAGCGCTGCTGTCATTGCTGCAAATCAATCATTTCTGCCCTGCATCACGACTGTTGTGCCAAAACTCGCTTAGAGGCGATGCAGCATTCATCCAGACTTCATCAAAACCGCTAGTGTTGGATCACAATCTTTCAAATTGAGGCTGCGATCGCTCCTCCGCACCGGGCAATCTTGGCAATAGACGAGACAACTAGACGCTGCGCCCCAACCGTCGTCTCTGACCGCCTGACCTGAAATTTTTCGTCGCTCCCCCCAATCTCCGTCACCAGTCCTGAACTTTCTTCAGGCAGGCTATTTGATCGTGCCCGTATACAAACCATTACCCAAGGTGTATCACCATGCCCATCGTCAATATCACCCGTCGTCTGCCCGTCAAAACCATTAGCAACGACATCGACTCCCTCAACAGCCTTGGCACCGTCGAAGGCTACACCCCCGTTCGCACCGATGCGTCGCCTGAAGCTCTCAAGGCGAATTTCAACACCATGCTAGCCAGGCAGCAAAAAGAAACCGAACTGCAAGCCATGGTCAAAGCCGCCTCCGATGCCGCCCGCCAGGCCGAATGGGAGTTTCATAACTCGATTTTGGGCATGAAAGAAGCCGTACGGGCTCAGTTTGGCCCCGACAGCAACGCTGCCCAGGCCATCGGCTACAAGAAAAAGTCAGAGCGCAAGCGCCCCCGCCGTCGCAGCGCCTAGCGATGCGTCCGTGCCGCCGCCGCAGCGAACGCCAACAAAATGCCCTCCTAAAGACCTGTGGCCCAGCCATGGGTCTTTTTTGATCGCTAGTCACCTCCGGGCGAACCGCCTAGCAACATTGGTTGGGAACATAGGGGGGCATGCGCAACTTTTGGAAAACTTTCTCTCTACTGGTGGGCACTGCCCACCCTAAGGTGGTTACAGTCACCTGCTCACCATTGGTATGCCCCTTAGTCTGGCTCTCATTATCGGCATTCCGCTGCTGTAGCTGAGCTACGGGCGATCGGCGCTGCTTTTGATTCATTACATTCAGATACAGCGGCTAGCGCTCAATGGTAAACCCGTCAAAATGAGCTGATCCTGTATAAGGTTCAGTCTCTACCTGGGTAACTCGGGCACCCTCTGGTCCCTGATGAGCCCAGCGCAGTAGGGCCTTTAGCTGGTCGCTGGCACCCATTGCCACAATTTCAACGGTGCCATCTGGCTGGTTGCGGACAAAGCCTCTAACCTTCAGCTGTTGGGCTGTCTGGCAGGTGTGATAGCGAAACCCAACTCCCTGCACAGTCCCATGAATCACCGCTCGAATTTGTTCCATAGTCCCTGGTCTGTAGGTTGATCACGCCAAGATTTTTGCATAGCGCGTTTGCTCTACCCCACACCCCTCACGCCCTGGCGAGCGCAACCGCTGTCTAGGAATGTACCCTCAGTCGAGTGGGCTCAGAGCTACCGACACCGAGATTGATGCGATCGCGCCCTTCTGCACAAATATCTGACCCGGTTAGCTTCGCAATCTGCAATCATCGGTCAAAATAGAAGTTTGGGATATTTGTAAGCACCCAAAGTGATACATCGCTTTGTGAATGCACCCTACAGCTGACCACCCATCTACCCCCCTTACCCACCCACCCCCATCTCCCCGTTCCATGGCAAAGTCCCCCACCTCTTCCACTACGATGACCGGCGCAGAGATTCGCCAGACGTTTCTAGAGTTTTACGCGGCGCGGGGGCACGCCATCAAACCGAGCGCATCCCTGGTGCCCGAAGACCCCACGGTGCTGCTGACGATCGCCGGCATGCTGCCCTTCAAGCCGATTTTCCTCGGTCAGCGTCCGGCGGATGTCGATCGTGCTACCACATCGCAAAAGTGCATTCGCACCAACGACATTGAGAATGTGGGCCGCACGGCGCGCCACCACACCTTCTTCGAGATGCTGGGCAACTTTAGCTTTGGCGACTATTTCAAGGAGCAGGCGATCGCCTGGGCCTGGGAGCTTTCTACCGAGGTGTTCAAACTCCCCGCCGATCGCCTGATAGTTAGCGTCTTTCGCGAAGACGACGACGCCTTTGCCATCTGGCGCGACCAGATTGGCATCCCTGCCCACCGCATTCAGCGCATGGATGAGGCCGACAACTTCTGGACCTCTGGCCCCACCGGCCCCTGCGGCCCCTGCTCTGAGATCTACTATGACTTCCACCCCGAGCTGGGCGACGACAAGATTGATCTCGAAGACGACTCGCGCTTCATCGAGTTCTACAACCTGGTGTTTATGCAGTACAACCGGGATGCCGAGGGCAACCTCACCCCGCTGCAAAACCAAAACATTGACACCGGCCTGGGCTTAGAGCGCATGGCCCAGATTTTGCAACAGGTGCCCAACAACTACGAAACCGACCTGATCTTGCCCATCATCGACGCGGCGGCGGGGCTAGCCGGGTTGGACTACGGGAAATCTGACGAGAAAACCAAGGTTTCGCTAAAGGTAATCGGCGACCACGTGCGCGCTGTCGTTCACATGATTGCCGATGGCATTACCGCTTCCAACGTGGGTCGGGGCTACATTCTGCGGCGGCTGATTCGTCGGGTGGTGCGCCACGGGCGACTGATTGGCATTGAGGGCGCGTTTATTAGCAAGGTAGCTGAAAGTGCCATTCAGCTAGCGGAAGAACCGTTTCCCAACACCCGGCAGCGCGAAGTTCAGATCAAAGCCGAACTCGATCGCGAAGAATCCCGCTTTCTCGAAACTCTGGAGCGGGGCGAAAAGCTGCTGGCCGACATTCTCAAGCGCGAGAGCCAGTCGAAAACTCAGCAAATTTCGGGCACTGACGCCTTCGTGCTCTACGACACCTACGGCTTCCCCCTAGAGCTGACTCAAGAGATTGCCGAAGAGCAGGGCCTGACGGTAGACGCTGCCGGGTTTGAGACAGCGATGGAAGAACAGCGCCAGCGCTCTAAGGACGCCCACGAAACCATCGACCTGACGGTACAGGGCAGCCTCGATTCCTTGGCTGAGCACATTCACTCGACGGAGTTTTTAGGCTACAAAGACACCACCAGCGCTAGCAAAGTGGAAGCACTGCTGGTCAGCGGTAAGTCGGTAGATCGCATTGAGGCGGGGCAGGAAGGGCAGGTGGTACTCAACCAGACCCCGTTCTACGCCGAGTCAGGCGGTCAGGTGGGCGATCGCGGCTACCTCTCGGGCGATGACCTGCTGATTCGCGTCCACGATGTCAAAAAAGACGGCGACTTCTTCGTCCACTTTGGCCGAGTCGAGCGGGGTTCGCTAAACGTTGGCAATCAGGTGACTGCCCAGGTCGATCGCGCCTGCCGTCGTCGCGCCCAAGCCAACCACACCGCTACGCACCTGCTGCAAGCGGCACTGAAAAAGCTGGTAGACCCCGATATTTCTCAGGCTGGTTCGCTGGTCGCCTTCGATCGCCTGCGGTTTGACTTCAACTGCCCCCGCGCCCTGACAACCGACGAGGTGCAGCAGGTCGAAGAACAGGTGAATAGCTGGATCGCCGAGGGCCACCAGGGCGAGATCACTGTGATGGCGCTGGAAGAGGCCAAGGCTAAGGGCGCGATCGCCATGTTTGGCGAAAAGTACAGTGCTGAGGTGCGCGTCATCGACTTCCCCGGCGTGTCGATGGAGCTGTGCGGCGGCACCCACGTCAGCAACACCGCTGAAATTGGCCTGTTCAAAATTATCTCTGAGGCTGGGGTGGCCTCGGGCACTCGCCGCATTGAGGCTGTCGCTGGCCCCGCCGTGCTGGAGTATCTGAACGTGCGCGATGCCGTAGTGCGCGATCTTTCAGACCGCTTCAAGGCCAAGCCTGAGGAGCTGAGCGATCGCGTCACCACCCTGCAAACTGACCTCAAGACTGCGCAAAAAGAGCTAGAGGCGCTGAAGTCTGAGCTGGCGGTGCTGAAGTCTGATCAGCTGCTCGACAGTGCTGAAGCCGTGGGCTCCCTCAAAGTTATTGTGGCCGAGCTAGAAGGCGTCAGCGCCGAAGCCCTCAAGACCGCTGCTGAGCGCCTGCTGCAAAAGCTGGGGGCCGGGGCGGTAGTGCTGGGCTCCGTTCCCGAACCTGAAAAAGTCAGCCTGGTAGCCGCGTTTAGCCCTGAGGTAATTGAGCAAAAGCTCCAGGCGGGCAAGTTTATCGGCGGCATTGCCAAGCTCACTGGCGGCGGCGGCGGCGGGCGGCCCAACCTAGCCCAGGCAGGCGGACGCGATGCCAGCAAACTCCCCGAGGCGTTGGCAAGTGCCAAGGCGCAGCTGCTAGAGACGTTGGTCTAGCGCTAAGCTCATAGCGGCAGTCTATTAGGGCAACACCCATGGGCGATCGCAAAGCCGCAGCCGATTTCGAGATTACCGAGGGCGCTAACTCCTTCAAAAAGACAAAGAAAGACAAGAAGAAGGCTAAGCACCAGCGTAAGAAAGATCATGCGAAAGGCTTGGAGCCCCCTGTCTTTCACTACCTGTCTGAGTCGGAAGGCAGCTCCAAGCTAACCAGCAAATTCTACGAAAAAGAGCTGGCTCGCCTTCAGGTGGAGTTGGTGAAAATGCAGTACTGGGTCAAGCACACCGGCACCCGAATCGTGATTTTGTTTGAGGGCCGCGACGCGGCTGGCAAGGGCGGCACCATTAAGCGCCTCACCGAGCCGCTGAACCCGCGCGGTTGCCGAGTGGTGGCGTTGGGGACACCGAGCGATCGCGAAAAAACTGAATGGTACTTTCAGCGCTACGCGGCTCACCTGCCCGCCGCCGGAGAAATCGTCTGCTTTGACCGCAGCTGGTACAACCGGGCTGGGGTTGAGCATGTCATGGGCTTCTGCACCGATATTCAGTACGACGAGTTTCTGCACACCTGCCCCGAGTTTGAGCGCATGCTGGTGCGATCGGGCATCATTCTGCTGAAGTACTGGTTTTCGGTCAGCGATGACGAGCAGGAGCGGCGGTTTCAGTCGCGCATGACCGACCCGGCCCGCCGCTGGAAGCTCAGCCCGATGGATCTGGAGTCGCGCGATCGCTGGGTGGAGTATTCCCAGGCTAAAGACGCCATGTTTGCCCACACCAACATTCCCGAAGCGCCCTGGTTTACGGTCGAAGCTGACGACAAAAAGCGGGCCAGGCTCAACTGCATCAGCCACATTCTCAGCAAGGTCGACTACGTCGATATGACCCCCGAGCCGCTGGAGCTAGCCCCACGTCGCAGCGCGCCGGATGACTACGAGCGCCCCCCGATCAACGAGCAGTTTTTTGTACCCCAGCGCTACTGAGCAGTGGGCAATCCGCCATCAATGGCTACAGTTCAGCAATCAGCGCTTTAATGTCGGGTACCTCAAAGAACGCGCTGGTAGAGGTCAGCAGGCGATCGCCCCAAAGGTTAGTCTTCAAGAATTCGATGTCGGCGTAGCGGCTGTCTTGCTCCAGGGCTTCAGTGCCCAGGCGTAGCGCCTCTTGGCAGGCGGCGCTGCTGGCTCTAAGCACCGCTACCCCGCAGTTTTCCTGGGCGTGCAGGGCCGCTGCGATCGCCAGCTTGGGCTCGGGCTCATTGCCCGCCAGCTCCAGGCTAGAGCGCCAGTACTCCACGGCCCGTTGCGCCTCGCCCTGCTCGTAGAGCACCAGACCAATGTTGTTCACCGAGGGCCAAAAGTCGGGTTCTGCCGCCACCGACTGCTCAAACTGGGCGATCGCCTGGGGATATTGGCCCAGCTTGAAGTAGGTGTTGCCCAGGTCAAACAGAGCGCTGGGGTTGTTGGGCTCAATCTGGAGCCCCTGCTCCAGGTAGCTGGAAGCTAACTGAGGGTTATCTTGCTGCAGGTAGGCCGAGCCCAAGGCAAATAGCACCCGGGCGTTGTCGGGCAGCAGGCTACGGGATTGCTCTAGCAGCGGTAGCGCCTTGTCGACCTCGTTGTTTTGCAGGTAGAGCCCGCCCAGCAGAGCCAATACCTGGCCGTCGTTGGGAGCCAGCTGCGCCGCCAGCTGCGCCAGGGCCAACGCTCGCCCAAACTGCTGAAACTCTGCTAGCTGCTGGGCTTCGTTGGCGAGAAACAGCCCCTGCTCGGTCATCAAATCGTAGTTAAGGGGCAGCACGTAGGGGGTCAAAGCTTGGGAGTGGGCCGGCAGAGCAGCGCCGAGCAATCCACAGAGGGTAAGCAGGGGCAGGAGAGAGCGTTTTAGCACGGTAAACTTCGCCGGTTAGATAGCAGAACTATATAGAGTGTACGTTGGTTACGGGTCGGCGCTATGGTCACCCGACCACTTCTGAGCAGCTCGGGCATTGCGCCGCCACATGGCCGGTTTAATGCGCCGCAGGGCCGAAGCCCGAAATCGACTGTCCCAATCTGCTTCTGATAGGTTAGCTAAATCGTCTAAGTTTGGGGCCAGGTTCTCGGGGCGGGCTTGAAATTCATCGACAGTGGTGAGCTGGGCAAAGCGCTGGTTCCAGGGGCAGACATCCTGACAAATGTCGCAGCCCGCCACCCAGTTTTGCAGGTGGGGCGCGATCGCCTCGGGCAGCGCTTCATCCCGATTTTCAATGGTGTGGTAGGCAATGCAGCGGTTGGCGTCAACCACGTAGGGCTGGGTAATCGCTCCAGTGGGGCAGGCATCTAGGCAGCGGGTGCAGGTGCCACAATGGGCGGTATGGGGCGAGTCGGGGACCAACGCCAGGGTCGTTACCAGCTCTCCCAGAAACACCCAGGAGCCGTACTGGCGGGTGATCAGGTTGCCGTTTTTGGCTACCCAGCCCAGGCCCGCCTGCTGAGCCCAGGCCTTGTCCTGCACCGGGCCAGTGTCGGCGTAGTAGCGCGACTGAATCGTCCCCTCTCCAGCCGTCGTCAGCCAGTCGGCCAGAGCCTTGAGGCGCTTATGCAGCACCCGGTGGTAGTCGCGACCCCAGGCGTAGCGCGAGATTTTGCCGTGGCTTGGGTCTTGAGAATGGCGGTGGGGAGTGTAGTAGTTGAGGGCCAAACAGATCAGCGATCGCGCCCCCGGCAGCACCTGGCGAATGTCCTGCCTTCTAGGGTTTGCCATCCAGTCCATGTCGGCCTGGTGGCCCTGGTTAAGCCAGGTTTGCAGATGACCCACGGCGGCGGTTTCAGCTGGGCTCGGCTCAGATTCCACAGCAGCAATGCCCACTAGGTGAAACCCCAGGGCTAGAGCTTGGTCAATCACCGCCTGGCGATCGGGCAAACCAGCCGCTTCAGCCATTTACACATCTATCCTTAAACTCCTAGATCACTTTAATATTAGCTACTGCCTAGCCTTCCTAAAAGCGGTTCAAGGCTCAGCCTAAAGTCGCCTAGCCCAGGCCACTTAGGTTGCGAATAGCGAATGCCCCTTGACAAGGGTATGAACAGAGCATAGTTTGTACCATGCTGTAGTTAGCGTTGGCATCGGGTGCTGCCCCCCATATCTGTTATTGTCGGTTCAATTACCGTCAGCCCAACTCACCCAGGCAAGGGCGCTTATGTTTAAGCTTTTCACTCAGTTCGACTACCTACTGCGCGAAACCTTTCTGGGGCTGCGACGCGGCGGCTGGATGAACTGGGCGGCCATCAGCACCATCACCGTGCTGCTGTTTTTATTTGGCATTAGCCTACAATCGACCTGGCAGCTAGAGCGGCTGCTCAACCAGTTTGGTAGCCAACTTGAAGTATCCGCCTACTTAGAAAGCGGCTTTCAGGCCAGTGATCTAAAGCCGGTAGTAGAGGGCTTCCCCAACGTGGTGGCAGTTACCCCGGTAACCAAGGAAGTGGCTTGGGCGTCTCTGGTGGCCGACTTGGGTCTGTCTGACATTGCCGGAGCCACCGACCAGCTCAAGGGCAATCCCCTAGTCGACGAGCTCAAGGTTAAAGCGAAGGATTCTGAGTCGGTGCCGGCGATCGCCACTCAGCTTCAAAGCCTCGAGGGCATCGACGAGGTGCGCTATGTCGACGAAGCCGTTACCCGCCTGGCCCAGCTCAACGATGGCCTCAAGTGGACCAGCCTATTTGTCATCACCATTCTCACCCTCACCGCCACCGCCGTCATCACCACCACCATCCGTCTGATTGTGCTGGCTCGCAAGCGCGAGATCGAGGTCATGCAGTTAGTCGGAGCGACCCGCATTTGGATCTACCTGCCCTTCATTTTGCAGGGAGCCACCTTTGGTCTAGCCGGAGCCACCGTAGCCTGGGGACTGTTGTTTGCCATTCAGCGCTTTTTAACCGAGCTGGCTACCCAGCAAGCCGACTTCATTCAGTTTGTGGTGCAGGGGCTGAGGCTAACGCCCCAGCAGCTCATTCTGCTGCCTGCGGCACTGCTGGGGCTGGGTACCCTAGTGGGGTTAATGGGCAGCTTGCTGGCAGTTCGCAAGTTTTCGCTGCGATAACTATCCTTCATCCCCTCTGCGATGCCGTCCTCAAATAAAGTGTTAGAGTCTGCCCAAATTGGCCATAATAGCTACGGAGCAATGGGCGGTCTGCATACCGTCAGCGAGGCATCGGTATGAGTACAGTGCTAATTGTGGATGACAGTTCAACCCTGCGAGAAATGATCGCCGGGCTGCTGATTAAGGCGGGCTTGACCGTGGTGGAAGCCAAAGACGGCGTAGAAGCCCAGGAGATGATTCAGGCGACGCCTCCCGATCTGGTGGTGCTCGACATTGTCATGCCCAACATGAATGGCTACGAGCTCTGTCGATGGATCAAAAACACCGCCGCTACCCAAAATATTCCCGTCATTATTTGCTCCAGCAAGGCCGAAGAGTTTGACCGCTACTGGGGTATGAAGCAAGGGGCCGATGCCTACATCACCAAGCCCTTTCGGCCCGCCGATATGATTAGCACCGTCAAGCAGCTGCTGCGCTAGGCCTCAGCCACCGAGCCCACAGCCAGCTACCGTGAACCACCCTTAGCCCACGAAACCGTTGACGGTCACGCGTCCTCGGCGGATATTTTTTCTTCCAGGTTTTCCTTAGATATTTCTTCTTCCAGGTTTTCCTTTAAGGCCTCCAGCACCGCCAGGGGATCGGTGGAGAGCTGCATCACAGCCGCCTCGTGGTCGTAGCGCTGGGCGACATCGGGCAGATCTTCGCGCAGCTCTTCCAGCAGGGCAATGATCTTGGCAATTTTCTTCTCCGACAGCAGGTTGAGCTGAAGCATTAGCTGGGTGCGCTGTTCGGCAAAGCTTTCCTGGCGGTTTTGGCGAATCAGCACCCCGGTCGAGATCAGCAGCGACGCTGCATCTAGCCCCTGGTCCCCCCAGCCGAAGGTAGGTAGTTCAAAGGGCAGCAGGCTGGTGTGGTTAAGCGCATCGCCACCGAGCCAAAAGCCTAGACTCAGCAGCAGCATGTACAAAAACCCGGGTCGACTAAACCACGAAGCCACCACCTCTAAAATTCGCTCTGTGGCCGAGGCCTTCTCGGCTTCCTGGCGGTGAAGCGTAATAATTGCATCGATGTTTTCAGCAATGGGGTCAGGCAGCGGAGCCGTCAAAATGCGCTGCTTGGGACGACGGCTAAACCAGGTCTTTGACGATGTAGTGGCAGCCGACTCGGTGGAATTAGCCATGGGAAACTGGGTAAACGGTTAGGAGTAATAAGCTTTCTATATCGGTAGGGCGCTTTTGGGGCTAAAAGCGATCGCCCTAATTAGCCCCAGGATGACAGCCACAGCCAGTTACGGCATGATGCTGCGCCCTGGGGCTGATCTCGACTAGGGTGGCTGTATTTTATCAAGGGGGCAGAGGGGTGGGTGTAGGCGACGAGGTTTTTAGAGAATGGGGCAAATCTAGATATGCTGTTCGAGCAAGCTTGCAGTACTATTCCGTAGGTTGAAGCGCTGGCGTGGCTCTGGGAAACGAGCAATGCAGCGTTTGCTGTAGCTGATCTGTCCTTGAGAATCTTGGTAGACAGCTGGCTAGAGGCTTTGGCCGCATCTCCTAAGGAGGAACTTTAATTGGCTAGCCCGATTGTGTTAGCGGTGTTTAACGGCAAGGGAGGAGTGGGCAAAACCACGACCGCCGTTAATTTGGCAGCGGTGTTTGCGGAGACGCGATCGGTGCTACTGGTCGATGCTGACCCCCAGGGGTCGGCCCTGTGGTGGACGAGTCGCAGCCCAGTGGATCTGGGCTTTGAGGTGAAGGCAGAAATTAACCCAGCTCGGTTAAAACGGCTCAGGCAAGAGCACACCCATGACCTGATTGTGGTGGATACCCCGCCAGCACTGGGGTCAGCTACCCTGGCGGCGGTGATTCCATCGGCGGATTATTTGCTGCTGCCCACGCCCCCGGCACCCATGGATCTGGCCGTGCTGATTACTACAGTGAATGAAGCGGTATCGCCCAGCGGGGTATCCCATCGAGTATTGTTGACGAAGGTGGATTCCCGCAGTGTCGGCGAAGCCATTGAAGCCCAGAACACCCTGCTGGAGCTAAAAATTCCCGCCTGTAATGCGTTTATTCGTGCCTACAAAGCTCACGAGCGGGCCGCATTAGAGGGGCTGCCGGTGCTCAAGTGGCGCGGCAAAAACAGCCAGGAGGCCCGTTCTGACTACTGCCGAGTTGCCGAAGAACTACAGCGAGACTGGACCCAGCCATGACGAAAAAAAGCCTCTCCGATCTACTTAAAGAAGAAGTGAATAAGGCTGACGCCCCCGACCCTGCGATCGCCCCTCAGGCTGAAGCTGACGAAGCGCCTGTGGCCCCTAAGGCTACGGCTAGCCGCCGCGCTTCCCGTTCTGGGTCTTCTCGCCGCACTGCGGCCAGTCGCCAGCCGGCTAAGTCCGAGGACAAAGCAACGCCCGCCCCAAAGGCTAAGGCGGAGGTTGCTGCGGCTAAGCCCCCAGCCGAAGCAGAGATAGCGGCGGCTAAGCCCCCGGCTGAAGCAGAATCTCCGATCGCCCCCGATGTTGACCTGGCTCAGCGGGTGAGTGCCCTAGAAGAAGACCTGGCCACCGCCGAGAAAGACAAGGCTCGGATGGAGAAAACCATTGCCGGGCTGCAAAAAGATCTCGAAACCCAACAGGGCCGTCTATTTGAGCTAAAGGACAGCCTCGCTCAGGCAGAGGCCGCAACCAAGACCAAGGCCGAGGCGTTGACCAAAACCCAGGCCGAGCTGGATGAAGCTAAGAAAACCATTCTGAAGCTGGCCGAGGCCCCGGCCCCCGCTGCTGCTCCGGCTCCGGCTCCGGCAATGCGCCGCACCTCTGGAGCAGACATCACGCCCCGTCGCCCCATGGAAACTAAGGATAGACCCACCTACCATCGGGGGGTGCCGGAGTATGCCATTCAAAAAGGGCAGCCTAATCCGATGCTAACTGATGCTGATATTGGCTGGGTTGATTAAGGGCGGAAGACTCAGGGTTTGAGGTGTGACGTTTAGAATTGCACCTCAAACCCAGAGCACGGGCGATCGCAATCTAGTAATCTCTCAAGCTCAAAGTGACCGGTTATTAAGGGTTCAAGGTATCTGGTTCGCGACCTACCTTGAACCCTAAACCAAAGAAAGGCCGTCAGAGCTTGTCACAATCAGCCTGGTCAACTACTAGGTGGTAGGCGTCAGGCCGGGCTCGTCGCTAAACAGTGTAGTCAAACAGGGCATCGAGGTAGATGCGGTTGACATCGCGACGACCTTTAGCGGCCGCTCGTTGACTATCGCCCTGGTTACTTTGCATCAAAAACAGCGATAGAGCAGCGCAGAATACGCGGTGCTGACTCCAGGCGGGGTTGCCATCTAGGTACACCTGAAGCGCGTTATAGAGGTCTTCTGGCACTTCGGCCATGAGGCTAACTTTGGGAGTGCTCATGTTGAGGGTCATAGGGCGCTGCCTTGGTAAGGGGAGATGAACTGTTGTAGCGATCGCGGCGGGACACAATCTAGCGGACCGGCGCTGAAGCCAGTCTTTGGGAAGGGCAGCATAAAGCCGCCCACAGCAACCAGGCGTGAGAGAGTCAACGCCTGCCGATGCAACACTCTGTCTGCTAAAAGAACATGGGGATTTGTCTAGGCCAACTCTGCCCAGGGCAAAACCGAAGTGCTATAGGCCAGCCTGTAAGAACCCAGAGACGAGCTTTTCGGGCCGGGGAGCGCGGTACTCGGCTCTGCCAGTCGCATCATTCTGCCGAACTCCTCGGATACTGTCAATCTTGCCTTACCGGCCTGTTTGAGCTAGCAGCCCAGGGTCGCCACGATGGAGTAGGGGTTCTGGCGATCCCGAGCGGGCAGGCAGCCGACTAGGCGATCGCCGCTAAAGAAAATACTGTTTTCCCCAAAGCTGCCCAATCCCGTGTTCCAACGTGAACCCTTGGGGAAAACCTGGGGAAAAGTCGGTTGAACCTGGGGAAAACCTGGGGAAAAGCCTCTCTAGATATTTTGTTTTGTAACGATTTGCCGGCATGCCTCTTGACAAAAATCTTGGGCCTTGATCTAGCTGCTGATTCGGCCCCTTGGGCGACATTAATCCTTTGTGTCAATTGCGCGACGGGCGGGCACCGCGCCATCGAGGGCTAAGGGAGAGGGAGCCATAGGTGGCCAGCGCACATCCCACAAAGCCCAGCTAGCAGCTCCAAGCAGTGACACAATCACCAGGGTGCGCCAGGGCACGCCGCTACCAGGGCTAGACCAGCTCAGGCGGGAGCTGCCCTCACCGGCGACAAACTGGCGCAGTTGCTCCCTTAGGGCCGCCGCCGACAGCGGTGTGCGCACCTCTGGCAGAGTGATTTGATAATCGGCTCCCAGCAGCGTTAGCCGGTGGCAAAAGCGCACGCCGCCGTGGGGATTGTTGTCGCACAGCTCTGAGGTCATAGCCACATCGTCGAGCAAAAAGATCTGGCTTGGCAGCCAGGCCCAGGGGGGCGGTAGGGTGGCCCGGCAGTAGACTTGACCGGGAGCAGCGCGATCGCACACCACGGCGCTAGGGGCGGGCCGACTCACGCCCCACAGCCCTAGCAGCACCAGGCAGAGCACCACCACCACCGGTATTTGCCGTAGTCTCGATCTCCAGTTGCCCATTGCAATTTTTCCTGCGCCACATTTCAGGGCTTGTCTGTGCCCCATCATTTCATCCTGACATAGCCCACCCCTTGCGCCTATGGCCAGATTAGGGCATGCTCAGCCATAGTCTGGGGCGGAACCCCGATCGCACCATCCTTTAGCGCACATACACCATGGGCAAACACATCGTCATCACCGGAGTAAGCCAGGGGCTGGGTCGAGCTATGGTCGATGGCTTTGTCGCGGCGGGCCATCGGGTATCAGGCTGTGCTCGCCGAGCCGAGGCGATCGCCGACCTGACGATGCAGTACCCTGCCCCCCATCAATTCACGGCTGTCGATATTCGCGATGACGCAGCGGTGGCAGCCTGGGCTAGGGGTGCGATCGCCGTCAATGGCCTGCCCGACCTGGTGATCAACAATGCGGGTCTAGTCAACCATCCAGCCCCGCTGTGGAGCGTGCCCGCCGCCGAATTTGACGCGGTGATTGCGGTCAACCTCAACGGCACCGTCAACGTAATTCGCCACTTTGCACCGCCCATGGTCGAGCAGCGATCGGGCATTTTCGTCAACTTCAGCTCCGGCTGGGGGCGCTCGACCTCGCCAGAATTCGCCCCCTACTGTGCCACCAAGTGGGGTGTGGAAGGGCTTACTCAGGCCTTCTCGCAGGAGCTACCCGCGGGTATGGCGGCGATCGCCCTTAACCCCGGCATCATTCACACCGCCATGCTCGAAACCTGCTACGGCGACGATGCTGCCACTTATACCCCCATTACCACCTGGGTCAAGGCAGCGGTACCCTACATCCTCAGCCTTCAGCCCTCGGACAACGGACGCGCGTTGACGGTGCCGGGGTAAGGGAATAGGGGATTGAGGGAAAAAAGGATCCGGAAAGGCGGCAGTTTTTGGTCGTGCCCTTCCTCGACTCCCCACCTTCCTGGCTCACTCGCTTTCACAGCGACCGATGCTGACCTGGCGGGGCAAACCCGATTGCCGATAGTCCTTAGGCTTCAGCGCCTCACCTACGACTTGAAGTAATTCGTCAACGGTGTAGGGCTTGGGTAAAAAGCTTTGAGTTTCGACAGCAATGGAGGTCGGCTCATCATTTTGATACGGCAGCCCGCTGACCGTAATGATATGCACCTGGGGATTGAGTTTGTGCAGAATTCGCAAGGTGGTGGCCCCATCCAAAGCGGGCATCATTAAATCCATGATTACCAGGCGAATATCCTGTTGATGTTGAACGTAGAGGGCGATCGCATCAAGACCATCACAGGCCGTTATCACGCGATAGTTGTAGGCCTCTAGGGTGGCTTTAGTCACCTCCCGAATGGGGGCTTCATCGTCGACGATCAAAATCAGCTCTTGATTGCCGATCCAGACTTCGGCAGGACTCCGCGCTGGGGGCTCGGCAACCATGACCGCCGGCAGGAAAATTTTGAACTCAGTTCCTTGATTGGGCAGGCTGGAGACGGTAATAAAGCCGTGATGGCTCTTCACAATTCCTAGTACGGTTGACAGCCCCAACCCGGTGCCTTTGCCAATTTCCTTAGATGTGAAGAACGGTTCAAAAATGCGATCGAGCAGCTCAGGCGCAATGCCGCAGCCACTATCGGCAACGGCAATTGCAACATAGGTGCCGGCTTTAGCATCGAGATTTGTGCGGCTATAGGCTTCGTCTAGAGTCAGGTTCTCTGCCGAAATTTTCAGGGTTCCCCCCTGAGGCATGGCATCGCGGGCATTAACGCATAAATTCATCAGCACTTGGTGGAGCTGGGTGGCATTGCCCACAACGGGCCACAGGTCCATAGAGGTATTTACCCGCAGCTCAATAGATTTAGGAAAAGTGCCGCGAATAATCTGTTGAATTTCACGAATCACGTGTCCGGCTTGCAGAATCACATTTTTGCCTTCACCCCCCCGAGCAAAGGACAACACTTGCTTGATAATATCGCCGCCGCGTCGAGCATTTATCTCTAGAAGCTGGAGCAGTTCTAAGCTGCGTTCATCCTGATGGAACGCCTCCATCTGTAGGAGCTGAGAGGTGGCTAAAACGGGGGTTAAAATGTTGTTGAGATCGTGGGCAATACCGCTGGCCAAGGTGCCGATACTCTCTAATCGCTGGGCGCGAAAAAACTGTGCCTCCAGCTGTTTTTTGCTAGTGATATCGGTGTTCACCACCAGAATGAATTGGGGTTGACCATCGTCGTCGCGCACCAAAGTCCACCGACTTTCAACGGTGATAGCTTGTCCGGTTTTAGTGATTTGATTGAGTTCCCCGTGCCATTCATTGTCGAGCATTAACTGCTGCTGAATCTGCTGCATTTGCACTGAATTATCGTCAGCATAGAGCAGCTCGGTGGCTTTTTGCCCCAAGGCCTCTGCCGCCGTCCACCCGTACAGCCGCTCCGCGCCCCGATTCCAAAACAGAATCTGGTGTTGCCCGTCGCGAACGAGAATAGCGTCGGTAGCAATATCGAGCAGCGCCGCTTGCTCGCGGATTTTTTGCTCTGCCCGCTTGCGTTCGATCGCATAGCGAATCGAGCGCACTAACAGCTCGCCAGTGATCTGGCCTTTGACTAGATAATCTTGGGCTCCGGCCTGCACAGCGTTGAGCGCCAGGGTTTCGTCATTGAGACCGGTGGTTACGATGATCGGTGTTTTGCGCTCCTGCTGGTGCAGCTGTGTGAAGGTGGCAAACCCCTGACTATCGGGCAGAAAAAGGTCTAGCAGCACGACGTCGAAGGCAGTCTGCTTGAGGTACTGCATGCCCTGCCCCAGGCTGTCGGCGTAGTCGAGCTGGATGACAACCGAGGTCACCTCCCGCAGCAGCTCCTGCATCAGCCGTCGATCGCCGGGGTTATCCTCAATCAGCAAAACGTGGATGGGGGCTTGGGGAACCATAGGTCACTCCGACGGCAGTTCAACGGCAGACAACCAGAAGTCTTCAATGGATTTGATGCTTCGACTAAACTGCTCGAGATCAAGGGGTTTGGTGATGTAGCAGTTGGCGTGGAGATCGTAGGCGCGATTGATATCGTCCTCGGCCTGGGAGCTGGTAAAGACAATCACCGGAATGTGCCTGAGCACAGCACTGGTTTTAATTATCCTCAGCACGTCTAAGCCGCTGCGGCGAGGTAGGTTTAGATCCAGAAGCACCAAATTGGGATGGGGCGCGTGGCGGTAGGGAGCCATGTGGTTCAAGAATGCGATCGCCTTCTCACCGTCATCCACCACGCTTAGGTGATTGCGCATCGAGCCTTCCTTCAGCACTTCCTGGGTCAGCCGGATGTCGCCAGGGTTATCTTCTACGAGCAAAATTTCGATGGGATGTACCAGGCTTCCCGACGGCACCATCATGTCATGCCTCCCTGGGGAATGGTGAAGTAGAAGGTGGAGCCTTGATCCAGATCAGCCTCCACCCAAATTCTACCGCCGTGCCGCTCCACGATTTTTTTGCACACTGCCAGCCCAATGCCCGTGCCTGGATAGTGAGTGCGATTATTGAGCCGTTGAAAAATGACAAAGATTTGGTCAGCGTACTGGGGGTCAAGGCCAATGCCATTATCCTGGACGGAAAACAGCCAGTCATCTTCCGTTTGGCTGACAGCAATCGCAATCCGAACTGGAGCCTCACCCCGAAACTTAATCGCATTGCTGAGCAGATTTTGGAACAGCTGGATCAGCTGAGTGGGGTCAGCCTGGAGCTGGGGTAAGTCTGGGTAGGTGACGACGGTCCCGCTCTCTTCGATCGCGAGCTGGAGATTGGCGATCGCCTGCTCAACGGCGGTATTACAGCTGGTGAGTTCAAAGGCATGGCCACGGGTGCCAATGCGCGAATAGGTCAGCAGATCGTTGATCAGGGTGCGCATGCGCAGGGCCCCATCGACGGCAAACTGAATAAAGTCGTCGGCGTCGGGGTCAAGTTGGCCTTTGTAGCGGCGCTCCAGGAGTTGCAGGTAGCTGGTGACCATGCGCAGCGGCTCTTGCAGATCGTGGGAGGCAATGTAGGCAAACTGCTGGAGCTCGGCATTGGAGCGGGCTAGCTCCTGCCGCTGGAGGGTCTCCTGTTCTAGGAGCTGGGCTTGGGTCAGGGCGATCGCAATTTGGTCGGCGAGCTGCTGGAGCAACTCGGTTTCAAACACCGTCCAAGGCCGAGGGCCAGCGCATTGGTGGGCAATCAGCAGGCCCCACAGGTCGCCCTGGGCGAGAATGGGCACCACCAGCTTGGCCTGCACCTCAAACTGCTGCAAAAAATCGACCAGGCAGGGGGAAACCTGCTGGTCCTGGGCCACATCTACTAAGCTGCGAATCCGTCCCTGGCGGTACTGTTCCTTGGAGTCCTGGGGAAACACTTCCTGGGGAAACACCGTCCCCATCACCTGGGGAAAACCGGACTGCACCGCCTCGGCCACTCCGCTGCCGGTGCCATCGGGCCAGAGGCGATAGATCAGCACCCGGTCGGCCTGGAGAATGGTTTTGACCTCGGTGACCGCCGTTCGCAGAATGTCGTCGATCTGCAGAGACTGGCGAATCTTGAGGATGACATCGGCAAACAGCTGCGATCGCTGGTTTTGGCGCTGCAGAGCGGCTTCGGCCTCTGTACGCTCCTGCACTTCGCGCTCTAGCTGATGGTTTTGGGCTTGCAGCTGTTGAGACAGGGTCTGGAGGCGCAAGTGGGTTTTCACCCGGGCTAGCACCTCTTCGTACTGCAACGGTTTGGTGATGAAATCCACTGCCCCCAGCGCTAAGCCTTTCACCTTATCCGTAGTTTCCGTGAGGGCAGTCAAAAAGATGACCGGAATGGCGGCGGTGGTTTCCTGCTGCTTCAGGCGACGACAGGTTTCAAAACCATCCATACCCGGCATCAGAATGTCGAGCAAAATCAAATCTGGGTTGGCGTACTGGGACTTTTCCAAGGCACTTTCGCCATCCTCGGCAAACAGGACTTTGAACCCGGCATTGTTCAAAAAATCGAACAGCACGTCTAGGTTGGTCGGAGTGTCATCCACGACCAGAATGGTGGCGGTCTTTGCGGTGTCCTCGCTCATGCCGGTGGTTGATAGCGTTTAATCAAGTCGATGGCCTGCCTTCCCTTATAGCTTAGGGCTAACTGCCTAAGCTGAGTGGTAAAAGGAGCCCACTGCGGCTGTTGCTGTTCGATGCGCTCGGTATGGGCTACGACGCCTTTGAGATCTCCCATCAGAGCGAGGTTGAGCAGGGTGCCGAGTTCAGGCCCAGGGGGAATGGCGGTGGGGGAGAGGGGAGAAGTGGAGAGCTGAGGCGGGGCGGATGGCAGAGGGGCGGGTGGAGTGGGGTCGTACAGCCATTCCAGCCCCAGGTGGAGCTGGAGCTTTGCCAGCAGGGCCGGTTCATGGATAGGCTTGGGCAGAAAATCGTTGCAGCAGGCTAACTGGCTCTGGCGATAGTCAAATTCCATCACGCTGGCGGAAATGGCGATCACAATAACGGTTTGCAAAGCCGGGATTTGTTTTAACCGCCGGGTCATTTCAAACCCATCAATCAGCGGCATCACCAGGTCTACCAGTACGACATCGGGCTGGTGCTGCACCGCTAGGGCCAGCCCCTCCTGGCCATTGGCCGCCTCCAGCAGCTCAAAGCCGAGAGGAGCTAAAAAATCGACGATTACGGCCCGGTTATAGTCCTTGTCGTCTACCACTAGAACGGTGCGGCGATCGCCCCCATAGCCAACGATCACCTGCTCGCTGGGTAGGCTGATCGTCTCGCCCAGCTGAGATACCGCCAGGTCGAGATCGAACCAGAACCGGCTGCCCTGGCCCAGGTTGCTGCTGACGCGAATATCGCTGTCCATCAGCTGCACCAGCTGGCGACTAATTGCTAGCCCCAACCCCGTGCCGTCGGTGTGTCGCCCCGACTCTGGCGTGCGGTGAAATGGGTCAAAGATCTGCGCCAATTGTTCAGGGGCAATGCCCATGCCCGTATCGACAATTTCAAAGCGAATTAGGTTAGCAGTAGAGGGCGCGGCGGCATGGACCGCTGCCTTGCGATCGCCCCTTATATCGCTCCTTGGGGACCAAGCTTGGACGGGGCCGACCTTAAGCGAGACCTGCCCCGCCTCGGTAAACTTGACGGCGTTGCCCAATAAGTTCAACAGCACCTGCTGAAGCCGCTTTTCATCGGCATAGACGTACTCTGGCAAGGGCGAGATCACCTCGTAGGTCAACGAAATCTGCTTCTGGTTGGCGCGAACGCGGCAGATTTCTACCAGGTTTTCGAGAAAACGGGGTAGGTGAAAGCTCTCCGGGTGCAGCTCCATTCTGCGCGCTTCGATTTTCGACAAATCGAGCACGTCGTCGATCAGCGTCAGCAGGTACTCACCACACCGATGAATGACATCGACACCCTGCCGCTGCGGCTTGGTGAGGGTCTGGTGCTTTTTGAGCACCTGGCTATAGCCCAAAATACCGTTTAGGGGCGTGCGCAGCTCATGGCTCATGTTGGCGAGAAACTCACTCTTGGCGCGGTTGGCGACCATGGCCGCCGCTTCGGCCCGCTGCCGTTCCTGAATCTCCTGCTGCAACAGGACGTTCTTGTCCCACAGTTCTAGGGTGCGATCGCCCACCTTGGCTTCCAGGGTGCGGTTGGCCTCCTCCAGATCGGCGTAGAGGCGGGCATTTTCAATCGAAATGGCGGCTTGGGCTGCCAGCAGCTGCAAGACCTCTAGGCGATCCGGGGTGAAGGCACCGGGAGTGAGGTTGTTCTCTAAGTACAGCAGCCCCGTCAGTTTTCCCTGGTGTAGGAGCGGGGCACACAGAACGGATTTGGGTTGTTGAGCCAGGATGTAAGGATCGGTGGCAAATAGGTCTTCGGCGGTGGCATTGCTGAGGACCAAGGGAGTCTGAGTTCTGGTGACATAGTTGACCACCGATAGGGGTAGGGGTAACGGAGTGCCATCGTCTCGGTCAATCCCAGACCTGGAATCGCCCTGCTGCAAGGCGACCCGAGCATCGCCCGCTGTTCCCGAGACTTTGCCCGAGACTGCAATCGCCAGCTGCCCATTGGTGTCCAGCAGCAAAGCTCCTTGCTCCGCCCCGGCATTTTCCAGCACGATCTGCATCAGCTTGGTGAGCAGATCGCTCAGCACGATTTCCCCAGACAGGGCTTGGGAGGCCTTGATGACGGTGGCCAGATCAAAGCCTTTGAGCCCGCTCGTGGATACTGAGCTGTTGGTGAGCGAGGCGGTTGTCGGGCCGGGCGCTTGCCTAGATGTCTGGGTGCCCAGGGCGGGATACTGGGCCTTGAGCGCCTGAGCCTTGGCGATCGCGCCCCAGCGCAGGTAGCCGTAGTAGGCCTCGGCCCGGTAGACCTGGGCCACTTTGTCGCGGCCCTGAGCCTGGTAAAACTCGGCGGCCCGCTCGTTGGCGATCGCCTCTTCCTGAACATAGCCCTGCTCTCGGGCTCCGGCGATGGCGCGATCGTAGTGCTCCATCGACAGCCAGGGCTGCCCCAGCAGGCGGGCCTGCTCCGCCTCTATCAGCTCCAGCTTGTGCTGAAAATTCATCGGCGCATACTCGGCCGATCGCCGCAGGGCCGCCTGGTTCTGCTCGACTTGGCTCAGCACCGAGTCGACCGGCAGGTCTCCCGCTGTGCCCAAGGCCAGCCTAGTCAGCACATCGTAGAACTGGAACACCGGCACGACCAAAAATCCTTTCACCCCATCCAGGTACTGTTCAGCTAACCCCGCATCCTCTAAAGCTTGGTCATACTGGCCAAACAGGTAGCTGAGGATTAGTTTGTTGAGGTAGAAGTAGTGCAGGCCGGTGCGATCGTTACCGGCCTTGAGCAGGGGCAGGGCCTCTGCTTCCTGGTAGGCCTCTCCCTGGAGACGGCTCGGCTGCTCCGGCGAGTCGATCAAATTCAGCACCGCTTGCCGCACAATTTCATTCCAGCCCAGGGCGTTGTCCTGCTTAAGCTGGGCCAGGGTGGTGCTGATCGTCGCCATCTCAGCGGCGAGTTTGGGTAGTTCCTGCCCCATCAGGTAGGCGTGGTGACAGCGCTGAATCGCCGCGTAGCCGCCGTATTCCAGCTGGCCGTTTTCCAGCCCGCTCTGGTAGCCCTCCCACAGCAGGGGCAGGGTTTCGCGCACGTGAATTTTGCCGTGCAGCGTGCAGGCCCCAGCCACAAAGCTAACGCTGGTTTTTAGGGCTACCGCGTTAAACTTTTCGACCACCTGCAGGGCCAGTTGGCCAAACCGATAGGCCGCTTCACTGTCCTGCAAAATGCCGTTGAGAATTACCCCGTAACACACATAGCTGTAGGCAGCGAAGGGCGAATTGCCATAGCGCAGGGAGAGATTGATCTGTTCGCAGATCACCAGCGGAAATAGAGCCGGGGCGGCCTGGTAACAGGGGGAGCCCAGGCTTGTGAGCATGCGAATGGCGGCGAGTTTCTCGGCGTCGGTGACGAGGGGGAGATGCAACAGATCGGCGGAGCTTTTGCCCTCCAGGTGGCCCGCCGTTTGGGCCAGCACCTGCTGAATGTCGTCCAGGGTGGGCGACGCCGGCAGGCTTACTCCCAAACGTTCCAGCGCCTGCAACCCCAGGTGCACCGCTTCGAGCTGTTTGACCTGGGCCATAGAGGCCTGGATTTTGACCTCGTAGACGGTCATGGTGTCTAAGGGCGATCGCCCCTGACGCAAAACAATTGCGGCCCAGGCCTCCATCTGGCCAAAATCACCGTTTAGGTAGGCCGTCTCAACGGCGGCATTGTGCAGGGCCAGGGTCAGGTCGTAGTGCTGCTGCCAACTGGTTACGGGCAACAGCGCCAGGCCCACCGACAGGTAGCGCAGAGCTGAGTCATAGGCGGCAGCGGCTTTGGCCTTTTGGCCAGCCACCCAGTTGATCTCAGCTATTTGGTAGGCTTCGGCCTCTGAGGTCAGTAAACCAGTGCCGTAGTTGAGCTGGTTGGCGATCGCAAAAATGTTGTCATTGCGCTCTGCCGCTGGAATATTTTGCAGCAGCAGTTGACCAATTTTGAGATGGGTTGACCGCCGTTGCGACTCTGGAATTAACGAGTAAGCGGCTTGCTGCACCCGGTCGTGCAAAAACCGATAGACAATCTGAGCGGTGGTTTTTTCTACAGCTTGCTCAGCCGAACCTTCGTCAGGGGTATCGTCTAAATCCAGCACCAGGGGAATTTTGTAGGCCTGGGTAAGGGGCACCACAAATTCGGCTTGTAAAGCTTCCCACAGATCGATGGCCGTCTCCGTTTGAGACGCTTCGTTCACGATCGCCAGCACATCCAGGGAAAATTTATCCCCAATGCAGGCCGCCAGCTTTAACACCTGCTGGGTCTTGGCAGAGAGTTTTTGGATCTGATTCACCATCAGTTCCACCACGTTCTCCGTTATTTCAACGCTCTGCAACACCGCTTCATCCCAGCACCACTGGCCCTGGTCAAAATCGAACCAGAGCAGCCCGTCCTGGTGCAGCGATTTCAAAATCTGGGTGACAAAGAAAGGGTTGCCCTGGGTTTTCTTAAAGATCAGCTGGGCCAGAGATTGAGCTTGGGCTGCGCTGGTATGGAGCGTATCGGCCACCAACTGATTGACCTCGGGCTGCTCCAGCGGTTGCAGCACAAGATTGCGTACCGTTGCCCCAGCGGCTTGCATCTGCTCTAGGGTGTGCATCAAGGGATGGGCCAGACTCACCTCGTTGTCGCGGTAGGCCCCCAGCAGCAGCAAATACTGGCTCTCTGGATTTGTCACCAGCAGCTCTATCAGCTTGAGGGAAGGCAGATCGGCCCACTGCAAGTCATCCAGGAAAATTACCAGGGGATGCTCCGGCTGGCTAAACACCCCAATGAACTGCTGAAAAACCCGATTAAACCGATTCTGCGCTTCCGAGGCCCCCAGTGGAGGAACCGCCGGCTGAGGCCCGATGATCCGCTCAACCTCCGGAATCACTTCCACCACGATCTGACCATTCGTGCCTAGAGCCGCCAGCAGCTTGGCTTTCCACTGGGCGACCCGGTCGTCACTTTCCGTCAGCAACTGCCGCATCAGCTCTTGAAAGGCCTGGGTCAGTGACGCGTAGGGGCTATTGCGCTTGAACTGATCAAACTTACCGGCAATAAAGTACCCCCGCTGCCGAGCAATGGGCTTATGAACTTCCTGCACCAGAGAGGTTTTGCCAATACCCGAATATCCGCTCACCAGCATCAGTGCCACCGCTCCGGCACTGACCTGCTCAAACGCTGCCAGCAGAGTGGCCACTTCGTTTTCCCGACCGTAGAGGGTTTGGGGAATGAGAAACTGGCTAAAACAGTCGAGTTGACCAATGGGGAAAGGAGCGATGGCTCCTGATTCCCACAGCTGTTGCTGACAGCGGTCCAGATCGACCTTTAGCCCCAGTGCACTCTGGTAGCGATCCTCCGCTGTTTTCTCCAGCAGCTTCATCACCAGGTCAGCCAGGGCGATGGGCAGTTCGGGACGGAGCTGGTCGGGGGCAACGGGGGTTTTGGCGATGTGGCAGTGCACCAGCTCCAGCGGGTCATTAGTCGGAAAGGGCAGCTGCCCAGTCAGCATTTCGTAGAAGGTCACCCCCAGGGAGTAGAAATCGGCGCGATAGTCGATCGTCCGATTCATGCGCCCGGTTTGTTCCGGCGAGAGATAGGCTAGGGTTCCTTCGAGCAGTGTGGGACGGCTCGCGGTCGGGTTTTCCCGAGATAGACGCGAGGCAATGTCGAAGTCGATTAGTTTCACCTGTCCACTGGCCGGGTGAATCAGGATGTTGCGGGGGTTGATGTCTTTGTGGACAATCTGGCTCTGGTGTAGTGTCGCCAGCGCAGCAGTGAGCTGAAGGGCAATGGCAAGAAACTCATCGCTGCTCAGCGGACGTTGCCCTAGGTAGTCGCTTAGAGCAATGCCGCCAAAGTCTTCTAGCACCAGCGCCAGCCCGTTTTGGTAGGGCTCTAACGCCAGCGCCTTGATAATCTCTAGGCTGTCCAAGCCATCTAGAATGCTAAATTCGTGCTTGAGACGCGTGATCTCTTCTAGGGAGGGATATTCCGCTTTGAGCAGCTTGACCACCACCGGCTGCTCGCCCGACTGGGTCACCCCAGCATAGACCCGGGTGTGGGCTCCCTCATGAATAGCCCGTTGGAGGGTATAGCTTGAAACTTGCTGCAAAACCGTTGAAGAGCCCCTAGCGATCGCTCAAAAATGCTGCTGCCAATGGGTACAAATAGTTACAAACCCAGCACCAAAACCTGCCCAAAATCTTCTACGTATCTCCCTAAATGAAACCGTCAGTGCTCCTAGCTCGATCTTTGGAAAGGCACTCTTGGCGATCATGGTATCACCAGAATAAAGGGAACCGGAGAAAGGCAAGCAACCTACACATTCGTACCCTCTTCACCCGCCTGCTGCTGGTGATCGCAGGAGTGGGTCAGCGATAATGAAAGAACTGATTCTCAGCCTGACCCACAGTCTAGACAACTGGCACATCACCGAAGGACAGCCATGGCCACGATTGAAATACAGGTTCCAGAAGAAGTGCTGATTAGCCTGAAAGAAACGCCAGAGAGTATTTCTCAAGAGCTCACTAGGCTAGCAGCGGTTAAACTGTTTGAAATGGGCAAGTTATCGTCCGGGCGGGCGGCACAATTAGCGGGGATGTCTCGGGTCGCTTTTTTAATGACCTTGGGGCGCTACCATGTCTCGCCATTTCAACTGACCGCTGAAGAACTGGAACAAGATATCCAGAATGCCTGATCGTCCTGTTGTTGTTAATACCTCGCCTCTACTGTATCTGCATCAGGTCTCTCAACTTGGTCTGCTTCGCAGGCTGTATCAGCAGGTTCAAGTGCCTACCGCTGTTATTCAAGAGCTTGAAGTAGGGCGATCGCAGGGCATTGGGGTGCCAACGTTGGGTGATATGGCTTGGATAACCCCTGTAGCCTTGCCCTTTCCAGAGTTAATTCCCAATGAGACTGATTTAGGCAAGGGCGAAGCTGAAGTTATTGCGGTTGGTCTAACTCAAGCAAACTGTCTATTGGTTTTAGACGATCAACTAGGTCGTCAAATCGCCCAACTCTACGGCTTGTCTTGCACTGGAACCTTAGGGATTCTATTGAAGGCTAAACAGCTCGGCTACATCGATGAAGTTCAGCCTCTAATTCGACAGTTGCAGCACTGTGGCATGTGGCTAGGTGAGAAGTTGATTGAACAAATTCTTAAACAAGCAGGGGAACAGGTGCTTTGAGGTAGCTGAGAGGAAACAAGCGGCACACTAATCCTCTTCACAACTGCCAATGCTCACCCAGCTGGTTGAGCCATCTTCCCAGTGCTCTTTTTTCCAGATCGGAGCGTTGTGCTTGAGGGTGTCGATCGCATACTGACAGGCCGCAAACGCCTCGCCTCGGTGGGGGCAGCCCACGGCCACTAGCACGCTGATGTCGCCCACGGCCAGCTTGCCGGTGCGGTGGTGAATCACTACGCGGGTGGCCTCCGCCCAGGTGACGCGGATCTGGGCGGTAATTTGTCTGAATACCTCCAGGGCCATGGGTTCGTAGGCCTGGTACTCCAGCGCCACGACGGCTTTGCCCTCGCTGTTGTTGCGTACCATGCCGCTCATCACCACCACGGCTCCATTGCCGGGGTCATCGGCCAGTCCGTAGACCTCGTCGAGGGAGAGAGGGGCAAAGGTCACCCGCAGACTGTCGGCGGGTGCTACTACAGATTTCGGCGTAGCAAGCGGCATAAAGAACTCATAAATAACGACAGAGGTGGCACCGGCTTCACAAAAATTCGTCTATCGTAATTGGCGGTTACGTCGTGCAGCCATCCCTAAGCACAGCAGCCGATCGGGGCGGGCCATCCCGTATTGGGGCCGACATCCCTGGCGGCCAATGCCTTGCATTATAGGGTGGGCATCCTTGCATCTAAAGTCTAAGCCGGAGGTATACCGTGGTTGATCTATCGGCCTGTCAAATTACAGCGGCGGGTGACCTGACGCGATCGCTCTGGCGACTGCTCAACCTGCTCCTACAGCCAACCTTCATCCTGCCAACCCTGGCCGTGATGATTGCCGCCCCCTGGATTGTGCGCCCCCGCCGGTGGAAGCGCCGGATTAGTCTGGCCGGATTGCTGCTGGTGCTGCTCTACAGCCTAGGCCTATCTCCCCTAGGAACCCAGCTGGGTGGGAAAGGACTGGCGCTGCTAATTCCCCAGGATGGCGGCCAGCCTGCCGATGCCATTGTGGTGCTGGGTCGCGGGGGAGATTTTCGCCCCAGCCGGGTGCAGGTCGCCGCCGAACTGTGGCGACAGCAGCGGGCACCCCTGATCTTTGCCAGCGGTCGCAGCGACGCCACAGAAATTGGTCAACTGTTAGAGGCCGCTGGGCTGCCAGCAGAAGCGATTGACGGCGAACCCTGCTCGGCCACCACCAACGAAAATGCCCTATTTACAGCGGCACTGCTGCAACCTCGGGGAATTCGGCGGCTGATTTTGGTCACCGACCCGCCCCACATGGCGCGATCGCTCCTCACCTTCCGCCGTCTGGGGTTTGAGGTCACGCCCCACCCCAGCCCCGTCCCGCAGAGTCTAGACAATCGCAAACGCCAATTTCTGGTACTGCGGGAATGGGCCGGCCTGATCGGCTATGGCGTGATGGGCCGCTATTTTGCGCGAGAAACGGGGGAGCCGGGGTTTGGGGCGTAGGGGGGCTAGGGGGAGGTGAGGAAGGTGAGGAGGATAGGGAAGGTGAGGAGGATGAGGAAGGTAGGAAAGAAAATTTATCTGCCATCTCCCTCATCTCCCCCTGTCCCCCTCATCTCCCCTATCCCCCAGCCCCTTATTCTTCCCCACTCCCATCAGGTACAGCAGCGCCATCCGCACGGCGACGCCGCTGGTAACTTGGTCGCTGATCAGGCTCAGGGCGGGGTCGTCCATCAGGTCAGAGCTGATTTCGACGCCGCGATTGACGGGGCCGGGGTGTAGCACTTTGACCGTGGGCTGGCAGGATTGAATGCGATCGCGCGTCACCCCAAACCCCTGATGATATTCCCGCAGGCTGGGCAGCAGGTGCTGGGCCATACGCTCCTTTTGCAGGCGCAGGGTCATGACAAAGTCGGCGCCTTCTAGGGCCGGGGCCAGGGTGCTGTGCTGCACGATGGCGCGGGGAATGTCGATGGGCGACTGGCTAATGAAGGCATCGGCGAAACCGGGGGGCAACAGAGTCGGTGGGGCCGCCAGGTGAACCTCAGCGCCGCAGGCCGTTAAGCACCAGAGGTTCGAGCGAGCGACGCGGGAGTGGAGAATGTCGCCGACTAGGGCAATTTTCTTGCCCGCTACCAGCGATGCCGTCGGTTGTTCCGGATCAAGGGTCAGCCCCAACGTGAATAGATCGAGCAGGGCTTGGGATGGGTGGGCGTGGAGCCCGTCGCCGCCGTTAAGCACGCCGACTCCAGTGTTGAGCCGGTCCATTTCGGCGGCGATCGCCCCTGGCACCCCCGCCTCCTGGTGGCGAATCACCATTAAGTTGGTGCCCATGGCCAGGTAGGTCTTGGCGGTATCTAGAATGGTCTCACCCTTAGTGAGCGACGAGGTACCGGGGGCAAAGTTAAGCACATCCGCTGACAGGCGCTTGGCGGCTAGCTCAAAGCTGCTGCGGGTGCGGGTGGAGGGTTCAAAAAACATGTTAGTGACCACCAAACCTTGCAGGGCGGGCACCTTACGGGTGCGGCGCGACAGCACCTGCCAAAAGCTCACTGCCGTCTCCATCACCGTTTCAAACTCCGCCGCCGTAAAATCAGCCAGCGACAGCACGTGTCGTCGATTCCAGGAAGCACTTGCCATGGTCCGTTGTCTCAACCTTCAATACCGTCCCCACCATACCCGGCTCGGGACCTCAGGAATAATCTCCGGGGTGATTTTCCTGGCGCTGCTGGGTCTGCTGGGTGGGTGCGCTGAAAATAAGGGTGGGTCAGAAATGGCGCAGCCAACCCCTACCCAGCCGTCTGCCGCTACCGCTAGCCCCAGCGAAGCACTGGGCGAAGAGCCCTCAGGCCCGATGGCAACTTTGCCTGACCTCACCAATGCTCTGGTCGCCGCCAACCGTCTGATGCAGGCCAAGGCCCGGCGGCTAGTGGTGCCCGCCGACTCAGTCGCCGTTGACCTCTACACTCTTGACGATCGCTGCGAGGGCTACCAAACTGAGCCGATCCAGGTGCCCCGCTTTCAGAGCATGGAGAATACCGTTGCCTTGATTATGGCGGAGCAGAAGATTTCAGAACTGACGCTTTCGGGCTACCGCACCAGCTTTGACCCAGAAACCAACACCGTTACCATCGACCTGCGAGTAGCCCGCGACTCGCGCCGGGTGCTGCAATCGCTATCGGTATGCGAGCAAAAAGCCCTGCTGGGCAGCCTGCGAGAAACTTTGATCAATCAGCCTGACTGGAAAATTGAGGCTGTGACGTTCACTAACCGAGGCAATCCCCTAGTGCTGTAAACCTGTAGGAAAGCACGAAGAACTGAGCACAAATAGATGGAATGTCCAACATGCTTAACTCGCAGCATTCCAGATTTTTCCAACTCATCTGTCATAGCCTAAGTTTGGGATAGGTCAAAACTCCTGTTCTGTCGTTGCTAGATTTGATACTGCGTTAACGAGCTCACATCTTTTCAGAAGATTTTGGCAGAAAAATTTTCTTAACCCAAACTGGACATTTTCATCAGCTACAAAACCTTAAAGTCTCATACCCAAGCTGATTGTGACGCCCGTCATATCTACCTGATGCCAATTGTTTTGGCAGTATCATATTAGCGGCTGAAAGATCGCAGCTTAGGCAGGCTTAGAGGCTTTAGATAGGAGTTCAACTTCTAAACTGCTGTCGTTGGGTACTACCATGGTTGGGCAGGGGGCATGCTTTGCCACATAGTCACTTACGCTACCAGAAACAAGCTTTTTCAAGCCCTTTTTGCCGCTGTTACCCATCACAATTACATCGGCGGCCCAGGTTTTAGCGAGATGGCAGATAAAGGAACCAGGGTCAGCCATTTCGCAAACAAAGTCTGCTGATACATTGCATTTTAGAGCCTCAGCGCGCAGTTGTTCCAGCCATTGTCGGACCTCCTGAACTTGCTGTAGCTGGGCAGCTTCCTCTTCGTGCTGCACATTGGCAGAGGTTTGCAGGCCGACTCCAGCATCAATCAGCTTCCCCAGGTTCTCGGTTTTGACATCAAGGCTGTGAACCAGCTGTAGCTGCCCCTGAGAGGATTGGGCTAGCCCCAATGCATAGTCAAAGACGCGATCGGAGGCGGCAGTGCGATCAAGGGCTACCAGAATCTTTTGATAGCTCATAGTTTCCTCCTTAAAAGTAGAGCTGGCCAGGTCGCTTAGAGCGTTTGGTTGGATTGCTTAGAGGGGTGGCAGCAAGCGCGATCGCCCGTTACCACCCACCGGCAAATTGGGGTTACAACGCCTGAATCATAGATTTTGTAGGATCATCGTGGTCCTACAAAGCATGACGCACTAGCGTTGAAGGCTCGTGCCTGCTGATCCACGCCGGTTGAGGCGTCAATTTACTTGGGTAGCCCTAGCACAGAGCATGGGGTTTGAGTATCTAGCTGCTGCACCAGCCGGTGCTTAGTCGTATGACAACCCACCAGCAGCACTTCAGCCCCAATCTCCTTGGCCACCTGACTAAGCTCTGTCGCGACTTGGCCAACCCGCAGGTGGGCGTTGAGCGAGCCGCGCCATTCGCTAGCCAAACAGCGAGCCTGCCACAGAATGCGATCGGCATTGGCAATGGTTTTAGGGCGAGTTTTGTCGACCACATAAACGACATGCACCAGCACAGGGTTTGGCTTAGCCAAACGGGTTTGGTGAGCCACACACAGAGCCAAATCGAGGGCCGCCTGGCTGTGGGCTGAGCCACTGTAGCCAACCACAAAATTGATCGTTTGCTCGTCTACATTAGGACCTTTAATAGGGGGTTTCGGCCGCAGCAGCAGAACAATATTCTTAGCAAGATCGCGACGACCTAGGGCCGCCTCTAAACGCATGATCATAGGCTTGATTGCCGCCTCGGGCGAAACCTGAGGTACATTTGAAAATGGCTGCCTTAATGGGGCAGTGGTGCGCGATTTGAGCTGCATGAGACCCTCCTGGAGCCTAGTCATGAACAGCGAACAAGCCGTGTTAACACGACTTAGGACACTGAAACAATCAACGCATTAGCGTAAATGGTGATAGTTCAGTCTCCCTCAACGCCGACGAGGTTAGCTGACGGGCTAGGGTTGAGAGATACCCTTTTCCGATTACCCTTCATGGGGGTTTGAGAACTCGGAAACACGCCCCTTTACTGGTTCCCCCGCTCTAGCCGCTGGGGCCGACTAGATTAGGCTGACTTGTTCGACTTCTAAATTGTAGGAGGGAAAAATGAAAACCGTCAACACAATCCTTGCGTTATGTGACTATTTGTATCTCGCGATACACCTGGACAATAAAACAATAGTTTTTTATTTTTTGGGTGAATTTGCTGACCTAAAATAAAGCGCAAATCAAGATACAAACTATTCTTAAGAAAACCATTTCTTTGTAATTAAACATCTTCCGTTAGAAAGATTCTTTGCCTTTGAAGCGGTAGAGGATGGGGTTGCGATCGCAGCCCCATCCTCCCCTCCAGGCCTAGCGATGCCCTTGGGGCCACTGGCCCAAGGGCAACCTATTCTCCTCCAGGCCTAGCGATAGTCCTGGGTCAGCTGACCTAACTGGTCACGTTCATCCACAGTCAGTTGCCAACCCAAGGCCCCAGCGTTTTGGGCAGCCTGGCGGGCATTTTTAGCGCCAGGGATGGGCAGCACATTGCCCTGGGCCACTAGCCAGTTGAGGGCCACTTGGGCGGAGGTGCGTTCATGCTGTTCCCCAATTTCTTTTAGCGCCTGAATCACGGGCTTGAGCTTGGTTAAGTTTCCCTGGCTAAAGCTAGGGCTAATGCGTCTAGCACCAGCGGGTTTGAGGTCAGCCTCAGGAGTGTATTTGCCTGTGAGTAACCCCTGGGCTAGGGGGCTGTAGGCGAGAATGGTGACGCCCAGTTCCCGCGCCGTTTCCATCACGCCACTGGTTTCGATTTTGCGGTTGAGTAGCGAATATGGCACCTGGTTAACGGCGAGGGGAATGCCGTGCTCAGCTAAATAACCGTGGGCCTCGCGCATTTGGCTGGCCGGGTAGTTGCTCACCCCGATGGCACCGATGCGGCCCTGCTTCACCTCCGCCGCTAGGGCCTGCATGAGGTCTTTTTGGCTGAGCAAGAAACTCAGCGGTTGGTGCACTTGATAGAGCGCTACCGAGGCTACCTGGAGGCGATCGAGGCTAGCGGCCAGCGCGTCAACTACCGACTGCTGAGAAAATCGCCAAGGCAGTGGGAAATACTTGGTAGCAATTATTGCGTTCTGGGCGGCCTGCTGAGTACGCTGCTGCATAAACCGGCCCAGCAGCCGCTCTGACTGGCCAAGACCATAGATCTCAGCGGTGTCAAACAGCGTTAAGCCAGCGTCGAGACAGGCCTCAAAAGCAGCGTGCAAGTCGCTGTCGCTATAGGCTTTACCGTAGTCCCAAAACAGGGAGTCGCCCCAGGCCCAGGTGCCCACCCCCAACGCCGGTACAGTGGGGCCGTTGGGGCCGAGGGTAAGGGTCTGTAGGTCAGTAATTGGAGACATAGTAAAGGTTCCTTGAAGGGAGCGGCGGCTAGCCTAAGAGAAGACAGCAATATTGTAAACTTTGGTTAAAAAGCTTTCAGAAATCTCTAACGATCGGATGGTCTAAAGCTAGATTTCGCCCGTTCTCCCCTTTTCTAATGCCCCCTATTTCACAGGATCAGTTCTCTATGAATCGCCGTCGTTTGCTGCGGGCTACTCTAGGTCTTTGCCTCGCCTGGCTGAGCTGGATGATATCGTCGGCTCCGGCCCTGGCCCTGGGGGGCACCCAGATCCCAATCGGGGAACCGGCTCCTGAGTTCACGCTGCCGACCAACGCTGGCGATGGGGAAATGTCACTGGCTGACTTTCGCGACCAGTGGGTAGTGCTGTATTTTTACCCGCGCGACTTTACCTCGGGCTGCACCATTGAAGCCCAGCGCTTTGAGCGCGACATTGCTGAGTACAAAGCCCGCAATGCCCAGGTAATTGGCGTTAGTGCGGACAGTGTTGAGTCCCACGCCGAGTTTTGCGATTCGGAGGGGCTGGAGTTTCCATTGCTATCTGACCCAAAAGGAAAGGTGAGTAAAGCCTACGGCTCGTGGCTGGGGGCAATGTCGATGCGGCACACCTACATCATTGGCCCCGACGGCACGATGCGAGCCCGATTTCTGGGGGTACAGCCGGTGATTCATAGCCGAGAGGTACTAGTGGCGCTGGATGAGTTGCAGCAGGGAGTGTAGGCAAATAGGTGGCTCGACCTGGTTAGCTGGGCAGAGGTAGAGCCACCCTCAAAATTCTTTGCAGCCCATGGGTCTAAGGTGTGAGTGGCGCGAAAGAAGGCTTTGAGACGCTGGGCCACATCTTTTAGAGCGCGATCGGCCCCAACCTGCCCCTCCCGACGACTTGTGATCTGCCCGACAGGCAGAAACGCCCCTGGGGGTCTACACCATTACAAGATCCCTAAGGCAGCGCCTTGCACTGCCCTAGGGAAATAGACTCTGAAGTGATACAGTAGTCGATCTTTGTTTTGGGCTAACTCTAAGGGGGAAAGGGCGCATGAATTCGCTCGGACGACATATTTTGGTTGAGTTCTTTGGCTGCTCATCAGACATTCTCAACGACGTACCGCTGATTGAGAGCAGCATGGTGGCGGCCGCAGCCGATGCCGGAGCCACAGTAATTAGCTCGGTGTTTCACCATTTCTCGCCCTTTGGGGTGTCGGGGGTAGTGGTGATTCAAGAAAGTCACCTGGCCATCCACACTTGGCCTGAGTACCGCTACGCGGCGGTCGATTTATTCACCTGCGGCGACACCGTTAACCCCTGGATCTCTTTCGACAAGCTCAAGGTCGCTTTCAAGGCCGACTACGGCTCAGCTTTGGAGATGAACCGCGGCCAGCTCGAACTACTGGAGCGCATCGACGTCGATCTGGGCGAGCTGCGCGATGAGGCCACCAATAAGCTGGTCACTCCAAAACAGAGCCGCAGTGTTTGGTTCACCGACAAAAATGACGACATTGCGCTGTCGATTCGTCACAAGGGCGATCGCATTTTCCGCGAAAAATCGCCTTACCAAACCGTCGAAATTTTCGATACCTTTGCCTATGGCAAAATGCTCACCATCGACAATATGGTGATGTGCAGCGAAAAGGATGAAAATGCCTACCACGAAATGATCATTCACGTGCCAATGCTGCTAAATCCTACCTTTAAGGATGTGTTGGTAATTGGTGGCGGCGACGGAGGCAGCGTGCGCGAAATTTTGCGCCATCCCCAGGTCGAGAAAGTCACCATGGTCGAAATTGACGAAGCCGTGGTACGGGCTTCGAAGGAATTTTTGCCCTCGCTGTCGGGAGCGCTAGAAGACCCCAAGCTCGACCTGCGCATCGAAGACGGCATCGCCTTTGTCGCCAACGCCCCCGATGCCAGCTACGACCTAATTGTGATCGACTCGTCTGACCCCGTAGGGCCTTCGGAGGGGTTGTTTAGCACGGCATTTTATCAGCAGGTGAATCGTATCCTTAAACCCGGTGGGGCGATCACGGCCCAAAGCGAGTCACCTCGATTTAACCAGCGGGCTTTTGTGGATATTCACCATTGTTTAGAGGGCATTTTTGGCGACGACAATGTGTACTGCTATCTGGCGTTTATCCCCACCTACCCAACGGGTATGTGGAGCTTCAACTACGCCACGAAGGGCGCGGCCCACCCGCTCCAGGGCATGGATGCAGCGAAGTCTGAATCGTTTGCCGCTGAGCACAGCTTGCAGTACTACAACATAGGCATGCACCAGGCGGCTTTTGCCCTACCCACCTTTGTGCAAAACATGCTGAAGGCTTAACGCAATAGACTAGGGGATAGGAGATCAGCAGAGAATGCTTCTCCTATCCCCTTTCTACGGAGTAGGGTGGATTGCCGTTCTCAGGTCAAGCTAGCGTGGCTGTTACCCAGATAGAAATACCAATAGAACAGATTGCTAAATTTTGCGATCGCTGGCAAGTCACAGAATTTTCTCTGTTTGGCTCTGCTCTGCGCGACGACTTTCACGACAGCAGCGATGTGGATGTAATGGTGCAATTTCATCCAGAAGCCCACCCGACCTTTCGCACCCTCGATCAAATGGAAGCAGAACTAAAGGTTTTGTTTTGCCGAGAGGTAGATCTGATCACTCGTCAGGGCGTTGAAACCAGTCGTAACTACCTGCGCCGCCACGAAATCCTTTCCTCTGCCCAGGTGATCTATGCAACGGGATCTTCAATTCCTGCTTGATATGTTGCAATCGGCAGAGTTAATTACCGCCTATACAGAGCAACGTTCTGAAGCCGAGTTTGCTAAAGATATTCAGCTTCAAGACGCTGTTATCCGTCGCATACTGGTGATTGCCGAAGCTGCAAGGCGGGTTCCAGACTCCACTCGACAGGCATTACCTAACATTGCTTGGCCAGAAATAAACGGCATGCGAAACCGTTTGGTACATGGCTACGACGACATCGATCTCAGCGTCGTCTGGAACGTGGTTCAAGCTGAAATTCCCCCTTTGATTGCAGAGCTGACATTACGTATTCCTCCAAAAAGTTGAGCTAACCCAAACGTTAGACAGGCCCAAAAACTGAGCAAACTCCAACTCGCCATGACCACAACCATCAATCTGCAAACCTTTGACCCCAGCGGCGTCGGCCTCGACAACGGCAACCTCTACGGTCTGCCGTGCGACTACGACACAGCGGGCATCGTCATCTTCGGCGTGCCCTGGGAAGTGACGGTGTCGTACCACCAGGGCACCGCCCAAGGGCCTCAGCGGGTGCTAGAGGCCTCTCCCCAGCTCGATCTGTACGATCGCGATAATCCCGAGGGCTGGCGCCAGGGCATTTATATGCCGCCGATTCCCCAGCATTTGTTCGAGCTCAATCAGCAGGTGCGGGAAGCAGCGAATCGCGTTATTCATGCGACGGAGGAGGGCGTGGCGATCGCCACCCAGCCCCTGCTACAAACTGACCTAGACAATGTCAACTACGCCTGCGAACAGATGACCGGTTGGCTCTACGCCCAAACTACCGCTGCCCTCGACGAGGGCAAGCGGGTAGGGGTGATTGGCGGCGACCACAGCGTGCCGTTGGGTTACCTACAAGCTCTGGCCGAGCGCCATCCCGACTTTGGCGTGCTGCACATCGATGCCCACGCTGACCTGCGCCACGGCTATCAAGGCTTTCGCTACTCCCACGCGTCAATTATGTACAACCTGCTGAAGCTGCCCCAGGTGAGCAAGCTGGTGCAGGTGGGCATTCGCGACCTGTGCCACGACGAGGTGGCGCTGATCAAACAGTCGGGGGGGCGCGTTGTCACCCACTACGACTCGGTGGTAAAGGAAAATACCTATCGAGGCATCCCCTGGATGCAGCAGTGCGAGGCGATCGTGGCGGCCCTGCCCGAGAAAGTCTACGTCAGTTTCGATGCCGATGGCCTTGACCCCAAGCTCTGTCCCAGTACCGGCACCCCCGTCCCCGGCGGGCTAGAACTGGAAGAGGTATTTTGTCTGCTGCGCCAGGTAGTGCGCAGCGGGCGGCAGATTGTTGGCTTTGACCTCTGTGAAGTAGGCGACGGCGAGTGGGACGGCAACGTGGGCGCTCGGGCCGTCTACAAACTCTGCTGCCTGATGGGGCTATAAGACGGGTCTTCACCAAAAATCTTGCCCCTAGAGCAGCAAGACGTTTAAGCAGGGAAACGCCGTGGCATTATGATAAAAATAGCTGTGTTGTTTTGAGTCTTAAGAAAGCACCTATGGACATTTTGTCGTTCGGCTGGGTTTCACTACTGGTCGTCTTTACTTTCTCTCTGTCGATGGTGATCTGGGGTCGCAACGGTTTCTAAACCCAGCGTCTATAGCTATGGAAGCAACTGTACAAGCTCAAGCCTTTAGCATTTTGGCCACCATTGCCCTGGTGCTAATGGTCGTCGTGACCGGCGGCGTGGTTTATTTAACCGCCGCTGACTGGCGCGATCGCCGCCGCCGCAAAAACGACGAGCAGACCGCCAAGCGCGATCGGCAGAGTTCCAAGCGGCGCGCAAAATCTTAGCTTGGCTAAAATCGTAACTACTCGGGCTGCTGCACCGGCTGGGGCACGGCAACTGGCCTTGAATGTGCTGCTTCAGGTGCAGGCGGGAGCCTACGCCGATGTAGCCCTGCACCGCACGTTGAGTCAGGCCAAGTTGAGCGAAAGCGATCGCGCCTTTGCCACCGAGCTGGTCTATGGCACCGTTCGCCGCCAGCGCACCCTAGATGCTCTCATCGATCAGCTGGGCACTCGCCCTGCGGATAAACAGCCCCCGGTGCTGCGTCTCGTGCTGCACCTGGGGCTTTATCAATTGCGCTACCTAACCGCCGTGCCCGATTCGGCGGCAGTGAATACCAGCGTTGATTTGGCCAAGGCGAACGGGTTAGGTAAGCTTTCTGGGGTGGTAAATGGCCTGCTGCGCCAGTACATCCGTCAATCCGATCAGGACACAGATCCCTTACGGCTGCCTGAACAGCCCGTGGTTGCCCTGGGCATTCGCCACAGCTACCCCGACTGGCTCATCGCTCTGTGGCTCGACCAGCTCGGCGCAGCAGAAACCGACCGGCTCTGTCAGTGGTTTAACCAGGTGCCCTCGATTGACCTGCGAGTAAACCGGCAGCAGGCCACGGTCGAAGCGGTGAAGACTGCCTTTGCCGCCGCAGATATTGCGATAGAACCGATCCCTGGGGTTCCCTGGGGGCTGCGCCTGGTGAACCACCAGGGGGCACTCACCAACCTGCCCGGCTACGAAGCAGGCTGGTGGAGCGTGCAGGATGCCAGTGCCCAGCTGGTGGGGCTACTGCTCGACCCACAGCCGGGCGAAACAGTGCTGGATGTCTGTGCGGCACCGGGGGGCAAAGCCACGCAGATGGCAGAGATAGTGGGGGAAGGTGGCAAGGTGTGGGCCTGCGATCGCGCCCCCTCCCGCCTCAAAAAGATTACCGCCAATGCCAGTCGACTGGGCCTGACAAACCTGCACACCCACGCGGGTGACAGCACCGACTTAGCCCAGTTTCACGGCCAGGCCGATCGGGTCTTGGTCGATGCTCCCTGCTCGGGCTTAGGTACCCTGCATCGCCACGCCGATGCCCGCTGGCGACAAACTCCCGACAGCATTGGGACGCTAGCCGAACTGCAAAGTGCTCTGCTGAGCGAAGCCGCCCGCTGCGTTAAACCCAGTGGCACCCTGGTCTACGCCACCTGCACACTACACCCTGCTGAAAACGAGGCTGTAATTGAAGCGTTTTGCCGCAACCATCCCACCTGGCAGGTGCAGCCGCCCGCTCCTGGCTTTGGGGACGGGCTAGAGGTGGCTCCCGCTGGCTGGGTGCGCGTCTGGCCCCACCGCCAAAATATGGACGGGTTCTTTATGGTGAGACTTCAGCAGGCCTAGTTTGACCTTCAGAAAACCGCTATTCTGAGGCCTCAAGCTTTTCACGCGAGTCGCCCCAGTAGGCGCTCACAGTAATCACTTCCTGGCTTCCCTTGATCTCCGAGGTCCAGCGATAGACGGTGTTTTTAGGATTCACCCCCACCTCTAACAGCTTGGCCCCCATGTAGTACTCCATCGAGTCACGGGTGCGCTTTTTGAAGAATTCAGACTGATCTTTAGGCACCGTGCGCGATAGGTGGGCCTGGGTATGTTTGGACTGGGGCATGAACGTTCAGTAAAAATAATCAGCTGTTTTTTATAATAACCAGAGAAAGAGACCCGCTGCGGAGTCGATCGCTACGACCTGGCAGAGCAGAGGCGCATCTCAACCTGGTTAGAACCCCCAAGTGCGTTTGGGGCCAGTATCGAGGTGAATGATGTTGGGAATGTTGCCGTAGATGCCCATGCCACCTGGCCAGCTCAGCATCAGCGCGTTGGCCACCTGGCGACCGCTGAGTCCCTGCACCTGAATATCGGCGGCGCGGCCAAACAGATGCTGGCTACGGGAAGCCCCTCCCACCGCTGCATTCACCGCTGGTGGCCGATACCAGGAAGTAATTTGAAAGGAGCGGTCGAGGCGATCGCGCGCGCCCTGAAGTGCCCGAGCTAGGCCAATAATGTTGTCAACGATCGCCTGGGTTTCAGGAATGCGTGTGGCCTCCCGCGTGGCTTCTCCCCAGGTAAAGCTACCGCCCGGAATAATTGGCTGGTCGGTGTAGAACGTCGATGTATTGCCTGGCAGACGAAAGGGACGACCTGAGTACTGGGGCGACGGGGTTGGGGGCGGGGTAGTCGGGGGCGGATACACCACTACTCCAGCCCGCTCGACCCGCGCATGGCCCTGGAACACATACCAAGTATTGATCCCGTTAATGTCGTCTTTGACGTATTTGATGGCGAAGCGAATGTGGCCGTTAAACGACCCCTGGGCATTGGCAAAGGCGTAGCTGCTGAGCACGATCGTTGTGCCCGGCGAGGCGGTGGCCCGCTCGTTAGGGGCCAGTTGGCTGTTGTCGACCGGGCGACGCTTAAACAGAGTGTTAGCAATCACGCGCAGGACAAAGGCATTGGGGTCTGGGCGCGGAAACACCACATCGTTGTCGAGGGTGACAAAGGCGTGGGGGGTATAGACAAACCAGGTGCTCAGGCCATTGACAAAGTCTTCGGGGTTGCGAATGGCAATTTTGATGTGGTTGTTAAAGTTGCCCTGGCTATCGGCAAAGGCGTAGGAGTGCAGGTTGTAGGATTGGCCCCGAGACACGGCTACGGCTTCGTTGGCGTTGAGCAGACCCGAGTCGAGGGGGCGGAGCTTCAGCAGGGTACTGGTATTGATCCACAGCACCGGCATGCCCTCTTGATCTTCGTGGGGGTAGACCACAACGCCATCAGACTCTACCTGGGTATCACGGCTGGGCACAAACCAGGTGTTAAACCCACCGGGGGCGCTATCGCGAAAGGCCACTTTGATGTGACCGTTAAAGCCACCGTTAATATCGGCGTAGGCATACGATTGCAGCGGATAGACGCTGCCAGCAGCGATCGCTACCTGCTCGTTAGCGGCCAGCTGCCCCAGCGACTCTGGCCTCAGCACCAGCGCCGTAGCTCGGTTGACGCGTAAGACTTGATTCACCCTGCATTCCCCACTCTCGCCACGGCCTAATCATATAGCACCATTTTTTAACCCCAAACCATCGGCCCAGGGAAGGGTGCGAGTCGATGGTCTCTACAGACTGAGCCTACTAGCCTCCAGTTTCAGGTTGAACGCGGCACCCTTGTCGGTTCAACCATTCGTCAACGAGTCACCCAACCGATTTAGGTAAGGAAAAGCTAGCCTTCTCCCCTATGCTGAGAAAGCTGCCGCTGGTTGTTTTAACCCTGCTGCCTGACTTCAGCCCCACGCCTTAAAATGTAAGCCCCTGCGCTGAGCCCGTAGCGGCCAGATACACACCATGACTGTCTGGCAAGCCGATCTCCACCGCCCGCCCCTGACCAGCCCCAGCGGCGAACCCCTTTGGGAAATTTTGCTGTGCAGCGACGATTTTGTTTTCAGCTACGGGGCCATGACTCCTCAATCGGCGGTGAACAAAGCTTGGGTGAGCGAGCAAATAGGCATTGCGTTAGAAAAAGCCGGTAGCCCCCCCGAGAAAATTCAGGTGTTTCGGCCCCAGGCGCTGTCGCTGCTAACCGTGAGCGGTAAGGCGCTGGGGATTGCGGTCGAACCGACCCGCCACACCGCTACTCTGCACCAATGGCTCCAGCAGCGGGCCAAGTGGTATCCCACCCAGCCCAATGCCGTCCCCATTCCCTACAACCCGCTGCACATCGAGTCGCCACCGCCCGTGCCGCTACCGGAAAATCTTTGGGGCGATCGCTGGGGTTTCACGGCGCTATCCGCCTACGACTTCGAGCAAACCCTGCCCTACGAACCCATTCCCCTGCACCACCTGCCGCCGAGCTTAATGCCCTCCCGTTTGGGCTTAGCCAGCACCATGCCTATTCCTGGGGTTGTAGTGGATGCTGGACGACAGGCGATGGTCCTGGCCCAGTGGATTCAAGCTAACAATCCCGCTTGGCTGAGTTATGTGCGGGGGGAACCGGATGGATTGATTTTAGAGGCAGGACTGTGCGATCGCTGGGTCTTCACCACCTTCAGCGACCCCGATGTGGCCGCCGCCGGTCAACGCTTCGAGCAGCGTAAACGCGAGAGTCTAGGCCTTCACTTTCTGCTGGTGCGCCCGGATGACTCAGGCATGACCAGCACTGGCCTCTGGCTCTTGCAGCAACCCCAGGTATGATAGGGCAGTCCAGCTCTAGACATTAACTATCATGGCGGCACAGGCACAGATTGGCATCATCGGCGGCAGTGGCCTCTACCAAATGGAAGCCCTTACCGACATCGAAGAAGTTCGCGTTGACACCCCCTTTGGCAGCCCCTCCGACGCCATTATTCTCGGCACGCTGGATGGCACTCGCGTGGCGTTTTTGGCCCGCCACGGGCGCGGCCACACCCTGATGCCCACCGAGCTACCCTTTCGCGCCAACATTTATGCGATGAAATCTCTTGGAGTGGAATACCTGATCTCTGCCTCCGCCGTCGGTTCGCTCAAAGAGGCCGCTAAGCCGCTGGATATGGTAGTACCCGATCAGTTTATCGATCGCACCCGCAACCGAGTCAATACCTTTTTTGGCGAGGGGCTGGTGGGCCACATTACTTTCGGCGACCCGGTTTGCCCGGCCCTAGCCCAGGTGCTCGCCGACGCGGTCGAAGGACTGGAACTGCCCGATGTTGACTTGCACCGGGGCGGCACCTACGTCTGCATGGAAGGGCCTGCCTTTTCTACAAAAGCCGAGAGCCAGCTATACCGCAGTTGGGGGGCAACCATCATCGGCATGACCAATCTGCCCGAGGCTAAACTGGCCCGCGAGGCCGAGATCGCCTACGCCACCCTGGCTCTGGTTACCGACTACGACTGCTGGCACCCCGACCATGACAGCGTCACCGTCGAGATGGTGATCGGCAATCTGCAAAAGAACGCCGTCAACGCCCAGCGGGTAATTCGCGAAGTAGTGAACCGCGTTGCCGCCAATCCGCCTGAGTCGGAAGCCCACTCGGCGCTGAAGTATGCCATCATCACCCCGTTTGATAAGGCCCCTACCGCAACGCTCGACAAACTTAGCCTGCTGTTGAAAAAGTACTTGCCTCAGTAGGGGAGGGGAATACAAGGGGGTTTAGGGTACAGGGTTTAGGGTCTACGGGAAGCCTTACACCCTAAACCTTAGACCTTCTTTCCCGTCCCCCAGAATGAGATCCCGCTCACCCTTCGCCCACAATGCGAAAGCCAACCTCATTGCTGCGGGTGTCGGCCTTGAGACCCGATCGATAGGCCGAACGGCACTGCTGGGGCGGGCTTTGCCATGAGCCACCCCGCACTACCCGCCAGGCATCGTTAGCGGATGTGTTTTGGTTGGGGGAGCACCACTCCTGCACGTTGCCGTGCATGTCGTAGAGGCCAAAGTCGTTGGCTTTGCCAAAAGCCCCAACGGCTGTAGTGGTACCGCGAAACTGGCCGACCGGTTCTTGACGGTAGGGTTTGGTGCCGTTGTAGTTGGCTAGGTCGGTGATGAGGGTTTGGCCCGTGTGGAAAGGGGTGGTGGTTTTGGCACGGCAGGCGTATTCCCACTCGGTCTCGGTGGGTAGGCGGTAGCGCCGCAGACCGGACAGATCGGGATGAGTTTTAATGAGTTCATTGAGCCGATCGCAGAATTCCACCGCCTCCTGCCACGACACCTGCTCTACTGGGCGATCGTTGCCGGTGAAGTAGGCAGGGTTGGGGTCGAGGTTACGATTGACGGAGGGCAGCAGCGCCACCGCCCGCCACTGCCCTTGGGTGATGGGGTGCACGCTCATCCAAAACGAGTCTACGGTGGCAATGGTTTGGGGGGACTGCGAGGGGTCGTGGCCCAGCTCGGTGGGGGGGCACCTAGCACAAACTGCCCCCCCACAATCGGTACCAACCGTAGGGTGACTGGGCCAATGGGGGTCTCCAGCCGCAGGGCTTTGTGGGATGGGGTGGAAAATTTAATCTGCGATCGCCCCATGCCAAACTCATCAACACTCACCGATTCGTAGCTGTAAAGTTCACCCGAGTCCACTGCCTCTAGGGTAGGTGTCTCTGGGTCAGGAGTCGCTGTCTTGGGGGGATCCATAGAGGGTTCTAGGCTTAGTGGCTCTGGGGCAGGGCTTTCCCCTTGCTCTAGGGCCTGTTCCAGGCGATCGGGTAGAGTGGCCAGTTTGGGCATAGCCTGAGAAACATTCCCAGGGGTTAGAGTTTGTAGGGCTGGCACCTGCTGACGCACCGCCATTGCCGTGCCGCTTCCCAATAGCCCTAACCCCGCCATGCGTAGCCAGCGTCGTCGCCCCATCGACCGAGTGCTGAACACTTGAGCGGGTTTATTCACGGTAGCCAAGGCAGCAGGCTGCTTATCGATTGGAATAGAAACCGGCGGCGGGGGTGGGGGACTACCCACAGCCAAACTGCTGAATACGCCCTCAATGCGATGAATCAGCCGATCTAGATCGCGGTGAAAGTCGGGGTCGCAGCGCACCACTGCGCTCTGGCGATGCACCAGACCCCTCAACCCTTCGGGTAGGGTAGCATCTTCGGGAAGCGTAGCCCCGTTCACAAGCACTGGAATGACAAGGCGATCGCGTCGCAGAGCCGCCTCAATTTCTACCCGCACCCAGTCGGAGGGGTTCGCCAATTTAGGCTTGCCGTGAGCATCGGCAACCTTTAACCACTGGTGGTCAATAATCGCTAGCAGCACGGGGCAATGGCTGACTTCTTGCTCTAAATGGTGGCGAAAATCCACTCCAAAGGGAATGGAATCTCCATCCTTAAAGACACTATTTTCGCCAAAATGAGCGACTAAACGGTCATAGATTCGCCCTGCGATGTCAATACTGGTTATTCGACGGTAGGAAATGAAAATAGACTTGGCGTTAGTCATAGGAGTTAGCTGCCAAAAGGAGAATGCACACCTGGTAGCCAAGACAATGGAAGGCAACCAAAAGATTCCAGTTCCAGTAACGTTGTTCAATCCCTTACACAACAGGCCCTACAACATGAACCTTTAACAGTTAGATAAGGGGTCTCACCCCTTATCTAAGGTTCTGGCTATCACCGCATAGGCTAGACATATTCCTAAGTTCATATCTGTCAATAAAATTCTCTTTTCAGGTTTACTCACTAGAATTTTAATTATTTTTTTCGGTTGACTAATGCAATTTTCAATGTTGGTAATCCGAGAAAAATTGCGGCAATTGTTGGTGTTATCAATGCCGCAAATAATTGTTTCCTCTAACGCCTCAACATTCTTTTCCACACCGCCTACGATTGGGTCAGCAAGAGCAGTGAATAGTCTGAGCAGCTATCCCCCTTTACACTGGGATGAGGCCAATATCTTTATTCAATAAGCCCTGTGACATCTGACCCGCGCCTTGTCCCTATTACCCAATACTTCGCCACCCGTGGCTGGCAGCCCCTTACCTTTCAAGCTGAAACCTGGGCCGCTTATCTCGATGGCCGTAGCGGGCTGGTGCAGGTGCCTACCGGGTCGGGCAAAACCTATGCGGCTGTGATGGGAGCGATCGCCGAGATGATCGCCACCCCCACCGCAGGCTTGCAGCTGCTCTATATCACCCCCCTGCGCGCCCTGTCGCGGGATATTGAGCAGGCGATCAAAACCCCGATCAAGGCGATGGGTTGGGGCATTACCGTCGAGTCGCGCACGGGGGATACTAGCTCTGCCCGCAAGACTAAGCAGATGAAGCATATGCCGAATATCCTCATCACCACGCCGGAGTCGCTGGCGGTGATGCTGTCTTACAAAGACGGGGCCAAGCGGTTTAGCACCTTGCAGGGGGTGGTGCTAGACGAGTGGCACGAGCTGATGAGTTCGAAGCGGGGCACCCAGGCCGAGCTGTGTTTGGGGCATCTGCGATCGCTCCAACCCACCCTACGCACCTGGGCGATCTCAGCCACCCTAGGAAATTTGGAAGAAGCGGCTCAAACCGCTGTGGGTCTAAGCGCAGAGCCCGTGATCATTCGCTCGAATCTGAAGCGCAACACGGTGATCAAAAGCATTCGCCCTGAGTCGGTGGATACGTTTCCCTGGGCGGGGCACTTGGGCCTGCGCATGTTCGAAACCCTGGTGGAGGCGTTGGATATTGAGAAATCTACGCTGATTTTTACCAACACCCGCAACCAGTCGGAGCGGTGGTATCAGGCGTTGAACTTTGCCCTGCCAGAGGAGGCCGATCGCATTGCCCTGCACCACGGCTCAATCGATGTCAAAGAGCGGGAGGCGATCGAGGCCGGGGTGAAATCCGGCGACATCAAGTGGGTGGTGTGTACGTCATCGCTGGATCTGGGTGTCGATTTTCAGCCGGTGGAGCGAGTGGTGCAAATCGGCAGCGCGAAGAATCTGGCGCGGCTGTTGCAGCGAGCGGGGCGCAGTGCCCACGTGCCCGAAGGCACTTCAGAAGTGTTCTTTTTGCCCACCAATGCCTTGGAACTGCTCGAAATCTCTGCCTTTCGCCGGGGGTTAGAACTGGGCGACATGGAAACCCGTCGTCCCCAGTACAAACCCTACGATGTGCTAGTGCAGCACCTAGTTACCCTGGCCTGCGGCGATGGCTTTGAGCCGCAAAAGACCTTGGAGAATTTGCGCCAAACCGTCGCCTACGCCGACCTCACCGACGAAGAATACCAGTGGATTTTAGATTTTGTTGAAAACGGTGGTCAATGTCTGGGGGCCTATCCCCGCTACAAAAAAGTAGTGCGAGAAGATGGACTTTTCAAAATCAGTGATGCGAAACTGGCCCGCATTCACCGCATGGGCATTGGCACCATCACCTCCAACACGCCAATCAAAATTGTCTACACCAACCGCAAAGAAATTGGCACTGTAGAAGAGTCGTTTGTGTCGCGGCTAAAGCAGGGAGATGTATTCTTTTTTGCCGGGCGGCAGCTGGAGTATTTTCAAATGAAGGACATGGTGCTCTACGTTAAGGGCACCCGCAAAAAATCTACAGTGACACCCACCTGGGGCGGTGGTCAGCTGGCAATTTCGGATACGCTCAGCCACCATTTGCGCCGTGAAGTGGAGCGGGTGCGAGTGCTCCTCAGCGCCTCCGATAACGCAGTTGCTCTCAAACCGGTGGCAGCCTCCGTTAGCGAGACTAAATCTCCTCAATCCCTCGCCGCAGAAACTCCGTCTGCCACTTCTCTTTTTGAGGGGAGCAAGGGGGATTTTCAAGCGATCGCCAACGACGAAATTCTCACTGTTAAGCCTATTCTCGAAGCCCAGCAGCGCCTCTCAACACTGCCCAGCGCTGATGAATTGTTAGTAGAAAGCTGCAAAACTCGCGAGGGACAGCACCTCTACGTGTTCCCCTTTGAGGGTCGCTTTGTCCACGAAGGGTTAGGGTTTCTTTGGGGCTATCGGTTTGCTAAGCAAAAGACAGCTACTTTTACCATTTCGGTCAACGACTACGGCTTTGAAATTCTTGGCCCCAAGGGGTATCCTTACCAAGATCTATTCTCTAGCGACTTCTTTAGTCTGGAGAATTTGGAGAACGACATTCGCGCCAGCCTCAACATCTCAGAGCTGACCCAGCGCAAGTTTCGCGGTGTGGCTCAGGTGGCGGGGCTGGTGTTTAAGGGCTATCCAGGGTCGCGCAAAACGTCGAGCCAGCTCCAGGTGAGCACATCGCTACTGTACGAGGTATTCACCAAATATGAGCCAGACAATCTGCTGCTAAAGCAGGCCGAGCGGGAGGTGCTGCAAGACCAGCTTGAGACTCACCGATTGGCGAAAACGCTCAGTCGGCTAGATCAGCGATCGGTCGTGTGGAAAGATACTAAACGCCCCTCGCCTTTGGCTTTCCCGCTGCTAGTAGAGCGGCTGAATTCGCGCATGTCGAATGAGACGTTGCTGGAGCGCATTCAGCGCATGAAAGAGCAGTGGGATAGGAAGTGAGGGAATAGCAAAAGAGTCAAGACAGAAGAACGTATCATTCACTTTTCGTGCTTAACTCTTTGTTCTTTTGCCACCAGTAACGCTTCGCTTAAATGCGCCTAGACTTGGGCGGGGACGCTTTCGTAAGCAGATTCGAGGGCGGCGAGCTGGCTGACGAGGGCGGCGATCGCCTCGGGGTTGGCCGCCTTTTGCGAGGTGCTTTGCACCTCGCGGCCCAGCACCGTACAGCCCAGGTGCGAGAGCTGCTGCCGAATGGCCAGCATGACTTTTTGCCCGCCGCCGCCGCTGTGGGTGGCTAGGGCCACGGGCCGCGAGTTGAACAGGGCGCGAAAGTCGTCGGTGCTGACCGAGAGCCAGGCGATCGCATTGCTTAGCACTGGGGGAATAGAGCCGTTGTACTCGGGTGCGCAGATGATTAGGCTCTTGTGTTGCCGCATGGCTTGGGCCAGCTTGAGCAGTCCATCGCCAGCACTGCTGTTCCCCAGGGAGTCATAAAGCGGTATCTGCAACTCAGGCAGGCTAATGACCTCGGCAGCTACCCCGCTGTTAGTGGCTTCGGCGGCAAAGGCGTGGGCCAGATCCAGGTTTTTACCGTTGGTGGCAGATAAGATCAGCATTGTTCTCAGAAGGTGAGGGGGCAACGGGAGCGCTTTCAATTTACCACCGCCGTCTGGTCTCTTCATCAGCTCAGAGGTGGGTCAGAGTAAAGGGTGATTCAGCGGGTGTCGTACTGCCCCAAATAGTGCTCAACCCGCTGGCGGGTGTTGGCGATCGCCAGCCCCTGACTCCAGTATTCGACCATGGCGTGGCCAAAGGCCCAGGCAGCGCGATCGGGCTGGTCGTTGTGGTCGAGCAGTAGCGGCCATAGGGCTAGCAAATCGAGCTGCACCTGGTCGGGGCCAATCACCTTAAACAGGTCGTAGGCGAGCTGGAGCTTGCCCAACACCACGGGCAGTTGCTCCACCGGAATCTGCTCGGCCAGTAGGTAGGCCAGGGCGGGGGAGCCAGTGGTGAGGGTAGCGAGAAACTTCAGCACTGGGCTTTTGAGAAAAGCGGTCACCCCTTGGGTCGTGCTCATCTGCAAACGATAGCGATTGATCAAACGAGCGGTGGCCGTAATTTTGGTCTCGCGATCGCGCAAAAACCGCGCCAGCCGCAGTTCTTTAGCGGGGTCAATCAGCTCGACTAGGGCGGTGGATAGGGCCTCGACATTCCAACCAGGGCGCTCGGCGTTGCGGGTGACCAGGGGCAAAATGCGATCGCACAATTCCCCCAGTTGCTCTTGCCGGTAGCGGGTGGCCTCCCGAATGGAGATTTCTTTAGGGCGACTGCCCCACTGCCAGTCGTAGGGAGGCTGCCACTCCCGCAGGGGCCGCAGTCGATCGACCTGGGTTAGAGCGGTAATGGCGGGCAGATCGGGCACCTCCTCACGCATATCCTGCAATAGATCGGCATCCATTTGCAGGGCCGGATCAAGAGCGGGGGTAACCAGCAGCAGCAGGTCGGCCTCGCGGGCGCAGTCGAGCAGCTGGTCGCGGTAGTCGGTGCGATCTACCTGCTCGTAGCCAGGAGAATCCCACAGGGTGAGGGTTTCGCCCGCTTCACCCTGCCAGCGGTAGGTGCTAATGGTGTCGGTGCTGGGCAGCACATCGACTTCAGCGCGATCGCTGTCGAACAGCGTGTTGATCACACTGCTCTTGCCCGCCCCGGTGCGCCCCACCAGCAGAATGTTGACGGGTTTTTCGGCCACTACATTCACCGGCTCGGCCTGGTCGAGAATCTCTCGCAGAGTTTGAGTTTGGGCCGTGGGCAGAGGCTTTTGGGGGCTGGGCAGGGTCGGCAGTTCGCCGCTGTAGAGCGCTACCGACTGGCGGTACAGGTTCCGCAGGGTGGCCTCTCGCAGCAGCGCATTCAAATTGCCCAAAAGCTGCTGGTTGGCCAGGGCATTGGTGGGTTCGCTCAAAGTGCGAGCGGCGGCGGCGGCGGGGTTGATCAACCACTGCGCCCAGTTCCACGCCTGCCAGAGCTTGCGAGCCGAGGGTTCGACCTGGCGGTAAACTTCATAGCCCTGCACCGCCTGGCCTACGGTCACCTGGCCCAGCACCGGAGTTAGGGTGTCAATCCAGCGATCGACGTCATCCACGGTGCCCCGCAGCAGGCCATAGGCATCGGGGAGATAGATATTAAGCAGTGGGTATTTCACGCCGGGATGGTGGGCCTGGGCTACCGCCGTCACTACTGCGCGGCAGCGCTCCCAAAAAGGGTTCCAGTCTTCCCACAGGGGGGGGTCTTGCTGAGCCGCAACAAGAATGTCTTCCAATGCGGCAGCGGCGGAGCCGACGTTAGGAATACCGACTGGGGCTTCTGCTTCGGTTACCTCATCCAGCTCTTGCTGAACCTGCTCTAGGGCCGCTTCCATCTGCTTAAAGACGGGCTTGGTCCAGCGAGCCAGCAGCCCTCGCCATAGCACTAGCATCAGGACGATCACACCCCAGATCCAGTTCAGCCCCCAGGCGTGAATTTGTGCGCCTGCTGCGGTCAAAATGAATCCGGCGATCGCCACCACAGGCAGCGCCAGCACCGCCCACTGCCAGGGTTGAAGTCGCACCATGGCCCTGTCCCCACATATCCAACGTCTTTAGTGTAAGCAGGGTGCGCTAAACCCAGGTCACAAATCACTAAACGTTAGCCAGAGGGTAAGGGTTTGCGCCTGTATTTCCAAGTGATTTAGTGCAGCGGCAGCTAAAAGCTCACTCAGGATCACTTCTGGAAATTATGCGGAAGCTTGTAGAGCGTAGTAGAGCAGCGGGCGATCATTCACCGTGGCTTGCCCTGTGCGCACCATGCCCAACATCTCCAGCACGTGAATTGATGCGGTGTTGGGTTCATCGACATCGGCTACCACCTGCGCTATACCCAGCTCATCAAAGACATAGAGCAAGACTGCTGCTGCGGCCTCTTGGGCGTAGCCTCGGCCCCAAAGCTGGGGCCGGGTGCCAAAAATCAGGCTGGGCGGCTGATCGGGAACGGCGATTAGCCCAGAGAATCCGGCAATAGTCAAGGATTGGTTTGAGGGGGCAATCGCATCCTCGACGCGCTCAAAAGACGGGCGCTCAAAAAACAGCCACAGCCCGTAGCCCTGCTGGGTAAAGCTCTCGTCGCTGGCCGCCAAAAAGTCGTTGGCCTCCTGCCGCGAAATCGGGCGATCGTCAAAGAGAAACCGCCGCATGCCTGGGTCAGTCCACAGCACATGCACCGCATCGAGGTCGTCCATGGTGCTGGGTCGCAGTATCAGGTGCTCGGTGTGTAGGATCTGGCTCATGGCCTGGGTCGTAGCTTCGATGCGCTAGGCGGGCTGAGCCAACGGCAGGTCAGCGGACTGGCAATCGCCCTCGGGCTGCACTGCTCGCTCCGTTACTGGCAGCGGCTTGCGGCCATAGCTCAGCTGGTTGAGCCAAAACACATCCTCGGTGCGCACCCGTTCAAACCCGGCATAGCCCAGCCAGGCATCCACATTGCCCTGGCCGTAGTCGCGAATAAAGGGTTCCTCAAAAATGGTGCTGAGCCAGTCGGCAGCCCGCAGGGTGCGCTGGTTGCCGTCGAGCACCAGCATTTGCCCACCGGGCGTCAGTAGCCGAAACGCTTCTGAGAGAATGGTTTTAGCCACCGCCGGGGGTGTTTCGTGGAACAGGAGTGTAGCGCACACTACATCAAAAGATGCAGCGGGTAGCCCCGTAGCCATAGCATTGCCGTGGCGAAAGGTTACATCCGCCGTCGCCGCTTGGGCTTTATAATCGGCCATCACCAGCATCTGAGGCGACAGGTCGAGACCAATCACTTCGGCATTGGGAAAGTGGCGTTTGAGCATCAGCGTGGTGGTGCCCGTGCCACAGCCCAGGTCTAAAATCCGCCGAGGCTCACCGTTGACGGCCTTCACAAGGCTTTCTCGCACCCAGGTTTCGCCGGGAGGCAGCACGTACTGGGTAATGGGGTCGTAGGTGAGGGCGGCATCGACATTCAGGTAGCCGTTCTTAATGCCGTGGAAGTTGCTGATCTTGTAATAGTTGGGATACACCACCTGGGGATTGGTAAACTCGGCCGCCCCAGATTCCCAGTCAATGCTATCGCGCAGCCGCAGCAGGGCATCGCGATCGACCAGGTGCGAAAGAATCGGCGCGAAGAACTGCTCAAACAGGGTTTTAGACTGGGATGCCATAGATCAATACCAACGCCGCGCAAACTCTCCTTAGAGTAACAAGTTCATTTATCTCTCGCCAAGAAAAAAGGAGCGATCGCTAATTCTTCAGCCCAGGCAGATCAACGCAGGGAGCAATGAGCGCAGCCCTAAATCGGTGATGGCAAGCATTATGTCTCTCAACCGCCCCATGAAGCTGTCACGCATTACCCACAATAGATATGGCCAACGTCAAGGATGGGGCAAACACGATGAGTCACGGGGGAAAAGCAGTCCCGTTTACGTTACCGGGCTATAAACTACGCTCTGGCTCCACCCGCGATCGCACCACCGTAGTCAAGTTTATGGAGCGCACCTATGGCGAGCTTGACCCTCAGCAACCCACAGGCCACATTGCCGCCACGGTCGATCGCTTCCTTGGTCGAGAGACGCCCCTCTGGTGGGTGGATGTGGATTCTACCGCTAGTTCCCTCGCTGCTCCGGTGGGAACGATCTGGCTCGGGCAAGCGACCGATCAGCGCAGCGGTGTTCTGCATCCCTACGTGCTGATGCTTTACGTTACCCCCGAGCATCGGCGGCAAGGTATCGCCACGGCCCTACTTGCGGTGGCTCATGAATGGGCGCAGCAGCAGGGACACAGGCAGATTAGCCTACAAGTGTTTAGCGGCAACCAGGCGGCTCAGGCGCTATATCAATCTCTCGGCTATTACCCTGAGGCCATTCTGCTGAAGAAGGAACTGGACTCAGCCGCTAGCGAAACCCCTTAAAGTTGCCAGTCGCTGGCCGGTTACGAGAAGCGAAGAAGTTAAATGCGTTTTAGCGCTGATACCAGGCCGCCAATGCCAGGGCCAGCCCATCTGCCGCATCGTCAGGACGGGGAATGCGCTCTAGGTCCAGCTCTCGGGCCACCGCCTGCTGCACCTCAGACTTATCGGCATTGCCGTAACCCGTCAGAGCCTGCTTTACCTGGGCCGGGGTAAACTCCACAAAGGGCATGCTGTGCTGAGCCAGCACCAGCATCACTACCCCGCGCGCCTGGGCCACCAAGATCGTGTTGCCCATGCGGTAAAAAAAGAACTTTTCGATCGCCACCAAATCCGGCTTATACAGCTCTAGCAGGCTGTGCAAGTCAGTATAGATGGTGCAGAGGCGATCGCCCACCGGAGTCTTGGCGGGCGTTTCGATCACGCCAAAGTCAACCACCGCTGCCTCGGCATGGGTGCCCGAGGCAGCGGGTGCCGAGAGATCGGCCCCGTCGATTACCCCAAACCCCAGAATGGCTAACCCTGGGTCAAGCCCGAGAATGCGCTGACCCACAGTAGTGCTTACCGAGCCCCCACAGGCTGGCGACCGTTGACCGCCGCATCGGGGTCGGCCAGGCCAAACACCTTGCAGAACACTTTCTCGACTTTGTAGCCTGAGTCGATGCTCTCTAGTGGGTCTTTGCGCAGGCGGTGGCGCAGGCAGAGCACAATCACCCGCTTGATGTCGTCGAGGGTGACTTCGGTGCGGCCCTCGTAGGCAGCGATCGCCTTGGCGGCCCGGTTGGTGACAATGTCGCCTCGCAGCCCGTCTACATCTAGCTCTGAGCACACTTCAGAGATGCGCACCCGGTCTTCGTAGTCGAGGTTGACCGAGGCCAGCCGCTGCTGCGCCTCCACCAGTTTGACCTGGAGCGCTTCCTGCTCGGCCTGGTGCTTGGTCAGGTAGGCGGCGGGGTCTTGGTCAAACTCAGAGCGCTGCTCTACAATCTGCACCCGCAGCTCGGGGTCGCGCACGGTACGAATCTCGGCGTGCATACCGAAGCGATCGAGCAGCTGAGGCCGCAGTTCCCCTTCCTCGGGGTTGCCGGAGCCCACCAGCACAAACTGGGCCGGGTGGCGAATAGAGATGCCTTCGCGCTCTACGGTGTTCCAGCCCGAGGCGGCGGAGTCGAGCAGCACGTCGACGAGGTGGTCGTCGAGCAGGTTGACCTCGTCTACATAGAGAATGCCGCGATTGGCCTTGGCTAGCAGACCCGGCTCAAAGGCTTTGACGCCTTCGGACAGAGCTTTCTCAATATCAATTGTGCCGCAGACTCGATCTTCGGTGGCCCCCAGGGGTAGATCGACCATGGGCACTTTCTTTAGCGCTACGGGCAGGTCGTCGGTATTGCGCTCGGCCCACACGTCGCGGTCCTGGGGCGAACGGCTGAAGGGGTCATCGGCCACAACCTCGATTTCGGGCAGCAGATCGGCCAGGGCGCGAATGGTGGTGGATTTGCCGGTGCCGCGATCGCCCATGATCATCACCCCGCCAATTTTGGGGTCGATGACGTTGAGCAGCAGGGCCAGCTTCATGTCGTCTTGGCCAATCACGGCGGTGAAGGGAAATACCGCGCGGCGAGCGGGGGCAAAGGTGGCCGAGGGGGTCGCAACAGAAGAATTCACAGGCGTTTCAAAAGATGACGGCAAAATTTAAGAGTGTCTTCCATTGTGCCACAGTACCTGCGCTCCTTTGGCTGAGCACGACGCAAAAGAGCGATTCTCACTGGCTGCTGGCTATGGCATGGCCGAGAGGGCTAGTGTATGTCGATTCTAAAAAGGAGGCTGAAGCTAAAGAGAACTTAAGCGATCACTGACCAAAGTAGAGGGGTTTATACTGAGTTATTCTATTTGATCATCCGCAAAGGGGTATTAGGTGGAAAGTTTTCCTCTAATAACGAGCTGGGCTTCATCTCTTTTATAAATAGTGTGATGCTTTATCCGTTTTGGAGCATGACAGAAAATAGAGCTGGAAGTAGCGGAGTTTTAGAATCTCTTGGAGCAATGGAGTTTTTCGCTACCTCAGCAATTGTTGCTGCCTTTATTATAGGCGTTGCACTGTATTGTCGGTCACTACAAAAGTGCCTATCGTTAGTTCAGCCTAGTTGCCAAGCCATGAGCCCTAAAATGGTGTGGCTCATGTTTGTGCCGTTTTACAACATCGTCGAGGACTTTTTCATCATTCTGAATGTCACGCGATCGATAAAACAAGAAGCTCAGATCAATCAGAATTTAGAAGTAGTGAATAGATTTGGTAGGGTGTCAGGTCTTGGTTGGTGCATCGCTCAAGTTGTTGCGCTGTCTCCATCGTTCATTGGGGAGGCTGCTGGTTTCATTGCTCTGATTCTTTGGGTTGTTCATTGGCGTTTGATTATAAAAGTGAATGCTCTCTTGATGAGCGATAGTCTTGAGGCAAAAGCTACGCAGGTTGAGTTCAATTAGCTAACGCAGCCTGAAGCACTTTTTAGGTGGTCAAAATACTGAAAGCTAAAGAACTATGCAATACGTATTAATTATTCATGAAGTTGAAGATTATGATTTATGGAAGAAGATTTTCGATGATGCCTCCGACATAAGAAGGGAAGCTGGGGAGAAAGCGTATCAGCTCTTAAAGTGTGACAATAATCCTAACAAAGTGGTGCATTTCTCATCTTGGACATCAATAGAGAATGCCAAGCAATTTTTTGAATCTCCTAAACTTGTGGAAATAAGAGCTGATGCTGGAGTAAAGTCTCCTGACTTCATATATTTAGATCAACTAGAGTCGGGTGTTTTGTAGAGGCGTAAGCTGTTCTGTACCTTGTTACGCATTGAAACTTGAACGGGCATTGGTCGTCTTTTTGTTCCATAGTGAGATTAGTCATCTAGGTGATTAGTAAAAACATTTACTCTCAGCACTATGGCAAACTTTCCACCCGATTTTCTCTGGGGAGCCGCCACTGCTTCCTACCAAGTTGAGGGAGCCTATCAGCAGGATGGCAAAGGCCCATCCATCTGGGACATCTATTCCCATCTGCCTGGCACAACCTATCAAGGTACCAACGGAGACATCGCGGCAGACCACTACAACCGATACGAAGAAGATGTTCGGTTAATGGCAGAGCTGGGGCTGCGCTCCTACCGATTTTCGATCGCCTGGGCACGCATCTTCCCCAACGGCATTGGCGAGGTCAACCCCGAAGGAATTGCATTCTACAATCGCCTAATCGACGAGCTGCTGAAATATCAGATCGTTCCCTTTGCAACGCTCTATCACTGGGACTTGCCTCAGGCACTACAAGATATTGGCGGCTGGGAAAATCGAGCCGTTGCCGATGCCTTTGCCACTTACGCCAAAACTTGTTTTGAGCAGTTTGGCGATCGCGTCAAATACTGGATCACCTTCAACGAAGTCATCAACTTCATCATGCTCGGCTATCGCGATGGCCTGCATCCGCCCGGCGTTAAAGACGAGCGCAGAGCCGTAGAAGTCACCCACATTGTCAACATTGCCCATGCCAAAGCGATCGCTGAGTACAGACAACTAGTTCGCGAGGAAAAAATTTTGGAGGGCAAGATTGGCATGGCCCACGTCCTCCTGCCCGGCTTTCCCATTAGCGATCAACCAGAAGACATTCAAGCCTGCGAAAATTATGAGGTTATGGACCACCATTGGTTCTATGATCCGGTTTTACGGGGAAACTATCCCCAGACCATGTGGGACTACTACCAAAACAAATGGGGTGCGCCAACGGTATTCGAGGGCGATTTAGCGCTTCTAAAGCAGGCCCAAAGTGACTTCATTGGCGTCAACTATTACCAGAGCACATTTCTCGCCCACAACCCTTTAGATGGAGTTGGCTCGACCACGGTAAACACTACCGGCGAAAAAGGTAGCCAAGAAGAAAGTGGCATTCCTGGCCTGTTTAAGCGAGTCATCAACCCCAACATTGAATATACCGACTGGGATTGGGCAGTTTATCCAGAAGGGCTGTATGAAGGCATGAAACGGATTCAGGCAAGATACGGCAACATTCTCATCGTGATTACCGAAAATGGCATCGGGGCAAAGGATGCGATCGCTGACAATGGCGAGATTTTAGACTATCCCCGCATTGAGTATCTAGAGCAGCATATTCTGGCCTGCAAGCGGGCGATCGACGATGGCATTCCTGTATTTGGCTACTTCGCCTGGTCCTATATCGATCTGTTGAGCTGGTTAAACGGCTATCAAAAGCAGTACGGATTTGTCTACGTCGACCGAGAAAAAGACCTAGAGAGGCGCAAAAAACAGAGCTATTTTTGGTATCAAAACGTGATTCAAACCAATGGAACGGAACTCTAAGCAAATAAAAAAGGTGCGCAATGTAGACCATTGACACACCCTATGAATGAACTAAGATTCTGCTAGCGTTCCAACAATTTCAAAGTGCCAAGAGCTGATCTAATGCATCCAGCGCTTCACACTTGGGCGGGGCTGGAACCAATCGCTTAGTCGGAGCAGGTTGTGCTTCACCATAGTTGGGCAGAGCAGTCTCCCGACCGGCAAAACTGTCTCCCCTCTCAGGCGGGCGACCGTAGAGGTAGTCGTCACAGTAGCGGCGAAACACGGCCTCTACAGCAGCGCGGGCGTTCTTAAGCCCCCACTCAGCGGCAATGAGCTCGGCTTTTTCGAGCACATCCTGGCTTAGGCGAACCTTATTGTCGTGGCGGGTGGGGCGACCCGAGTTGGGGACGTGTTGAGTTACTTGGTGGTCATGCATAGTTGGGTATCCCCGGTCATCAAGAACAAGCCGCGAACGTTGGCAAATTGAGGGTCGCCCATGACGGCAAACAGATCGTGCCCTTGCAGGCGATCGGCGATCAGGTGGGAGCCACCGCCGGTCACCAAAAAGCGCGTCACTCTGGGCATATAGGGGGTGTACTGGGCTTTCACAGTCTGGAAGATGCCCTTAAACCACGGGTCTAAATATTCATCGAGCCAGTCAGCCCAGGCCAAGCCCGTATCGGCGTAGACGTGGTCAGTGCGAAAGCCATCCATGACGATGCAGGGATCGGCGCTACTGCCCAAGAGGTCGGTGAGACGATGGTCAAAGCTGATGGCTGTAGCCAATTCGTAGGTGCCACCGCGATCCATGATGTTTTCGTCGATGACTTCGCCATCGGCATCAACCAGGCGAGTGAGCCAGGTGCCGCCGCCAATATCGACCACAATGATGTAGCCCTGTCCGGGGATAATGCCCTGGGCCTTGGCATAGTGGTAGGACCCCATGCCCTCACGGCCTACCTCCACCGATTCGACCTTGACGCGAAACTCAATGTCGTTGCGAATGAACTCGTGAACACCGAGCAGCTGAGCCTGGATATCTTCGCCGTTGCGAGCCGGATCGGGGGTAGAAACATGGAGATCGAGGCTGTAGTCAGACACGTCGCCAGCCAGGGGCTCAAGGCAGGCATAGAGGTGCAGCTTGGCCAGTTCCACCTTATTTTCGATGACGGTTTGCTGCTGGCGACGGTATTTGTAAGCCTGGGCTCCAAAGTGATAGCGACGGCCATCAGGCAGCTCGATCAAGGGAGAGGCTTCTGAGAAACTGACGGCATCGCGCCCTAGGGGCAGCTGGTAACGCACCGAGCGAATGGCCTTGGGATGGCCACTGCCGGCAAAGAATTTGAGGTCGTAGTTGCCGGCATCGAGGGCAAGCACCGGGATGGTGGCGCTGGCCGCCTGGGTGCCGCGAGCCTTGGCCGAACGAGTCGCACCAGCGGCGGAGCGGCTGCGGGAGGCGGTAGTCGTGGTCATAGGAAACTCTCGTGGGGGATATCAGGTCAGCGGTGCGTTAGGCTACCGTCACAGCAAAATTGGGAACGGTTGTACCCATAAGTACGCATGAACTAACACTAATGCATTTGTACTATCCTGACAAGGGTATAGTTCAGGATTCAAAGGGGCAGACATTCCTTAAAATTTGTGGGATCTTTGTTTGGGCTTAGGGCGATCGCCCTACAGTCTCTAGGTAGCAAACTCGTTGGATGGAGACCCGGGTTATGGATGGGTGCACAGTCACAGATCTAACAGTTCACGGACAGCGCAACTGCTTTCAGTTCGGCCCTGAGCAGATGGAGGCGCTGCAGCGAACCGGGGTCTCGGTGCAGCTAGAGCCGGGCACCAATATTGTCAAAATTCGCTCGAGCTCCCTTGGCAATGGGGTCGAGGCCCCGCGCAATGAGCCGGTGGTGGTGCTGTGGATCTACGGCGGTCAGGTAATCAACCAAAAGACCAACGTGCCGGTGAATGCCACCTGGGTATCGCTCAACGGCTACGACGACGCCTTGGTAATGGAGGTGGTGGAGTCCGCTACCCTTTGCGCCTTTTTCTTTGATACCTATTTAGAAGACAACGACGAAGAACTGACCCTCTCGATCGTGCGAATTTAGCGGAGCGGTTAGGGATACTACCATGGCAACTCAATCACCTTCTCTGGCGCAGGCCGTGGCGCTGCTGCTGGCCACAGTAGCGGTTTCGCCGATCGCCGCCGATCGCCTTCTCGCTCAAGCCCCAGGCACCCTTCCCGACAACGTCTCGATTCCCACTGAGCTACCGGCAGATGCAGTGCTGCGCCTCGACGGCTCTAGCAGTATGGTGCTAGTTAACGAAGGCCTGCGCGATCGCTTTCTCAAACGCTTCCCCAATGCCTCAGTGGAAATGGAAACCAGCCGCACCGATGCAGCGCTGCGGGCGTTGATCGATGGTGAGCTAGATATTGTGGCCACCGGGCGGCCGTTGACTGCCGCCGAACGCAGTCAAGGTCTAGTGGAAGTGCCCATTGAGCGCGAAAAAATTGCCGTAATTGTCGGCACTGAGAACCCCTTCGACGGCAGCCTGAGCTTTGACCAGTTTGCCCGAATGTTTCGCGGCGAAATTAGGAACTGGGCAGAGGTCGGCGGTGACCCTGCTCGCATTCGCGTGGTCGATCGCCCCAACTACAGCGATACCCGCATCGCTCTGAGTCGCTATGCCGCTTTTGACGGAGCCTTCTTTGGCACTGGCTCCACTGCCGACCCCATCGATGACGATGACACCGAGGCCGTAATCGAGGCTCTGGGTGCTGACGGCATTGGCTACGCGGTGGCATCCCAAGTGCTGGGCCGCAGCGATGTGCGGGTTTTAGCCCTGCACCAAACGCTGCCCAACGACCCTCGCTACCCCTACTCCCAGCATCGGGCCTACGTCTACAACGCCGAAAACCCCACCCCCGCCGCCCTGGCCTTGCTCGGTTTTTTTATGAAGGTGCCGGGGCCGACTAGCGCTGCCGCCGCCGCAACCAAGGCAGCAGAACCGACAGCAACACCCTCGCCTAAAACTACTGCCGCGATCGCGACTCCAGCCCCGACTGCGACCCTTGAGTCCACCGCTACCTCCGGACAGGACACCGCTTTAGCACCCTCCGCTGGCACCACAACAGAGGCCGCTTCATCAAGGCGTTTTCCCTGGTGGCTGTTGGGCATTCCTATTTTGGGCGGGCTGCTATGGTGGCTGCTCAAGGGTAAGCGTAAACCAATGGCGTCACGTGCAGTAGCTCCGGCAGCAGTCCCGTTAACAGCTCTGGTAGCAGTCCCGACGCCCCCTACAGCAGCTTCGGTAGACGATGTGGCCATAGCCCCTGTGCTAGATCCAAAAACAGCCCAGCCCGCCCCTGTAAGAGACGTCGCTGCTGTTGTCTCTAAAACTTGCGCAATTCAAACCATAACCGTGCATAGTCGTCGCAACGCCGTCCTGCTCAGGGGCGACCAGATGCAGTACCTACAGGATCAGGTTGCCGCCACCGACAGCCTCGATCCTGGCTCCTACATCCTTCGCATTAAAGCAGGCACTTTTAACTACGGTAATGACACCAAACGTGGCGAGCCCTGGGTACTGCTGTGGATCTACGGCGGCCGAGTCTCAAATTTGAAAACTGGCGTCTGGGTCAACGGCACCTGGTCTACCCTCAACGGCTACGCCGACACCCTTTCCCTCGAGGTCGATGAACCTGCCCAGCTCTGTGCCTTTTTTATCGACACCTTTCCCGAAAACAACACCAGCGCCATCACTCTGTCGGTCATCCGACTTTAAGAGCCGGATCCTAATAGAAGGTCAGACGATTTTAACCTTAGCGAGTTCACCGATAAGGCTCTAATCTATGCGCCCCACTGCCCCTCAACCGACGCCACCCTGCCCCCGGCTGAGGTCTAGCCTATAGGGATCATTTAAAACCGCTAGCGTGTTCCAAGTCACATTCCGCCACAATATTTTCGTCAACCCCTTGTCAAGCGGTACCCTCAGGCTCACACTGGAAATGTGAAACAGACGGTGTAAAACGAGCCAGTTTGTGGGCTTATTGAGGGAATCTTGTGAAATCAGTTCTGGCCATAATTCTAGGGGGCGGTGCCGGCACTCGCCTTTATCCATTAACTAAATTTCGGGCTAAGCCAGCGGTTTCTTTGGCCGGTAAATATCGCTTAATTGATATTCCCGTAAGCAACTGCATCAACTCCGAAATCCACAAAATTTACGTACTGACCCAGTTCAACTCCGCCTCGTTGAACCGACATATTGGTCGTGCCTACCAGTTTTCGCAGTTTACCGAAGGCTTTGTGGAAGTGCTGGCGGCCCAGCAAACCCCTGAGAGCCCCAGCTGGTTTCAGGGCACCGCCGACGCCGTGCGCAAATACCTGTGGCTGTTCGACTCCTGGAATGTAGAGGACTTCATCATCCTCTCCGGGGATCACCTCTATCGCATGGACTACAGCCTGTTTGTGCAGCGCCACCGAGCCACCAACGCCGACATAACCCTGTCGGTGGTGCCCATTGGCTACAAGCAAGCCTCCGACTTTGGCCTGATGAAGGTCGATGGCACCGGGCGCGTAGTCGACTTTAGCGAAAAGCCCAAGGGCGAAGCCTTAGAGCAGATGAAGGTTGACACCACTTCCTTGGGTCTGAGCCCCGAGCAGGCCGAAGATAAGCCCTTCATTGCTTCGATGGGCATCTACGTGTTCAAAAAGCAGGTGCTGATCGACCTGCTGCGCAAAAATCTCGACCAAACCGATTTCGGCAAAGAAATCATTCCGGCCTCGTCGCGCGATTACAACGTGCAGGCCTACCTATTCGATGGCTATTGGGAAGACATCGGTACCATTGAGTCTTTCTACGAAGCGAATTTAGCGCTGACTCAGCAGCCCTACCCTGACTTCAGCTTCTACCACGAAGACGCGCCCATCTACACCCGCGCTCGTTACCTGCCACCTAACAAGTTGCAAGACTGTCAAATCACTCAGTCGAGCATCACCGAGGGCTGCATTCTCAAAAACTGCCGCGTGCACCACTCAGTAGTGGGGCTGCGTCAGCGCATCAACGCCGACTGCGTGATCGAAGACTCGCTGCTGATGGGGGCTGACTACTACGAGCCGCTGTCGGAGAGCAGCCAGCACCTGACTCGGGGCAAAATTCCCATGGGCATTGGTGAAGGCTCGGTGATTCGCCGCGCCATTATCGACAAAAACGCCCGCGTTGGCCGCAATGTGCAGATCGTCAACAAAGACGATGTGCAGGAAGCTGAGCGCGAAGATCTGGGCTTTTACATTCGCAGCGGCATCGTCGTGGTGCTGAAGAATGCGGTGATTCCCGACGGCATGATCATCTAAGGCCGGGTATCCGGTGACGCGAGATCAGATCCCTGTGCCCCTGTTGATGCTGGTGGGTATTCCCGGCAGCGGTAAATCAAGCTGGGCCAGGGATTTTGTCTTGACGCATCCTCGCTACCGCGTTGTATCCACCGATAGTCTTCGTGCCCAACTCTATGGTGACGAAGCTATTCAGGGCGACTGGCTACGAATTTGGCAGCAGGTGGTCACTCAGTGGCAGCAGGGGGTCGCGGCCATTCACCGGGGCGAGTTAGAGGGCGTAATCTACGACGCCACCAACGCGCGGCGACGGCATCGGCGCGAGACGCTCGCAACCGCCCGCCAGGCTGGCTTTGCCCCCATCATCCTAGTCTGGTTTGATCTGCCCCTAAGCCTGGCATTGGAGCGAAACCGGGGGCGATCGCGCCAAGTCCCCGCCAACATCATTGCCACCATGCACCGCCAGCTCCAGGGAGCGCCGCCATCCATACAAGAGGGGGTAAATAGGGTGCTGGTTTTGGGGCCAGATCGGTATCCTGCTTTACCATCTCAATCTGCTGACCCGCTACGCTAATGCCTGGGGATCGCGGGACCGCTGGGGCTGAGGCCGCCGTGGCACAACCCTGTCCGTAAGCCTCGCTTCGCGTCTAAACCCTCACCGCCGATTTTCAGAATTCTATTGAGTTGCCCATGAACGTTCGTGCGATCGCCGCCGCTAGTCTCTGTTTACTGCTGTTTAGCGGGTGTCGAGCACCGGAGAGTTCCCAAACTGAAACCGGCACTGACACAGCAGCCGCTGACGACACCCTGCGGCTGCTCTATTGGCAGGCCCCCACCATTCTCAACCCCCACTTTTCCAGCGGGTTCAAAGACGCCGAGGCTAGCCGTATTACCCTCGAACCCCTGGCTAGCTTTGATGCCGAGGGCAACATGGTGCTGTTCTTAGCCGCCGAAGAGCCTACCCTCGACAACGACGGCGTGGCCGCAGACGGCACCTCCGTCACCTGGAAACTGAAAGAAGGGATTACCTGGTCAGACGGCACCCCCTTCACCGCTGAGGATGTAGCGTTTACCTACGAATTCATCGTCAACCCCGAGGTAGCAACAGTCAATGCCGGTACCTACGAGCTGGTGGAACGGGTAGAGGCGATCGACGACACCACCGTGCAGATCACCTTTAAGGAACCCAATCCCGCCTGGTATCTGGTGTTCACCGGCACCGAGGGGATGGTGCTGCCCAAGCACATCTTTGAAGACTACAACGGCCCCAATGGTCGTGAGGCCCCCGCCAATACCATGCCCGTGGGCACTGGCCCCTACCGAGTTACCAGCTTTACCCCCGGCGACGTGATTGTCTTTGAAGCCAACCCCAACTACCGCGACGCCGACCAACTTGCCTTTGGCCGCGTAGAGCTGAAGGGCGGCGGCGACGCCACCTCGGCAGCGCGGGCGGTACTACAGACGGGCGATGTCGACTACGCCAACAACCTCCAGGTCGAGGCCGCCATTCTTGAACAGCTAGAGGCGGCGGGCCAGGGCGAGGTGGTGACCAACTTTGGTTCGCTAGTCGAGCGGGTCATCATCAACTTTACCGACCCCAACCAGGCCACCGCCGGCGGCGAGACTTCTAGCACCGAGTTTCCGCACCCCTTCTTTAGCGATCGCCTGGTGCGCCAAGCCATTAATCTGGCCCTCGATCGCGACACCATTGCCGCCCAGATTTACGGCCCCACTGGCCAAGCCACCACCAATTTTCTCGTCGCCCCCGGCCCCTTTGCCTCAGGCAACACTAGCTACGACTATGACCCCGAAGCCGCCGCTGCCCTGCTCGACGCAGCAGGCTGGGTCGACAACAACAACAACGGCACCCGCGACAAAGACGGGCAAGAAATGCAGGTGGTCTTTCAAAGTTCGGTGAACCCGGTGCGCCAGAAAACCCAGGAGATTGTCAAACAATCCCTAGAGCAGATTGGCATCGGGGTAGAGCTAAAAAGCATCGACGCCAGCGTCTACTTCTCAGGCGACCCCGCCAGCCGCGAAACTCTCGAGCGCTTCTCCGCCGACCTGCAAATGTTTGCCACGGGCAACACCAACCCCGACCCCGGCTCCTACATGCAAACCTACACCTGCGACGAAATTGCCCAAAAGGCCAACAACTGGTCGGGCAGCAACTACGCCCGCTACTGCAACCCCGAGTACGACGCCCTCTGGCAACAGGCCGCCGCCACCCTCGACCCCGAAGAGCGGCAAGACCTGTTCATTCAAATGAACGATCTGCTAATCGAAGATGCCGCCGTCATGCCCATCGTCCACCGTGCCGATGCCTCCGGCGTCAGCAACCGCCTCACCGGCATCAACCTCACACCGTGGGATCTCAGCACCTGGAACATCGCTGACTGGAAGCGGCCCTAGAGGGGTAAAGGAGTGGGTGGGTGGATGGGTGGATGAGTAAAGACCGCTGATCACCCATCTCTGTCCTTGAAAATCCGTCGCTCCCTACCTACCCATTCACCCCTTACCCATCCACCCCTATGCCCGAAATTCGCTTCCAAATCCAGTGGCCCGACGGCAACCAAGACACCTGCTATTCCCCATCCCTGGTGGTGAAAGATTACTTTGCCCCCGCCACCAGCTATCCCCTGACAGATTTTGTGGAGCGATCGCGCACTGCCCTGACCATCGCTAGCGATCGCGTGCAGGCTAAGTACGGCATGCCCTGTAGTTTGGCTCTGAGCCAGCTGCGCCAGATCGAGGCCGCCGCCAGCCGTTACGATCACCTATCCACACCTACGGTGACGGTGATTCAGTTCTTGGAATAGCCAAGCTCAAAGAGAATTTCAGAAATTCTGGCAAGTCGTTTGACAAAAGCCCCCCCAGGCCGCACTATAGAAATTGCCTAAGCCATGGGCCTGTAGTTCAACTGGTTAGAGCACCGCCCTGTCACGGCGGAAGTTGCGGGTTCGAATCCCGTCAGGCCCGTTTATTTAATAAAGAGCTTTTGCGCTCCGGATGTTGCATTCGGGGCGCAAAAGCTCTTTAAGGCTAGGCGGTCATTTCAGGGTCAGGGGGTTAGACTAGTGAACAGCCCATCCGGTATCTGGCGATACTAGCGTCGGGTAAAGTTTCGCTGAGTTAAACCGTCTATGACCCTACGTTTTCCTGGCAAGCAGGCTGCCCTCCGCCCCCGCACTGGCGCAACCGCCACGGGTGTCATGACTATTGGCTGGTTTTTGCTGCAAACCCTGATGCCGCTGCCCCCTGCCCTTGCCCAGGCCGAGGGCGAGCCTGAAGGGCTGACCTATGGGCAGTTTTTAGAAAAAATTGAGCAGGGCCAGGTCGAACAGGTTGACTTAGACGAAACCCGAGGCATTGCCTACGTCACCCTAGACGGTGCCGCCGAAGACGCCGAACCTGAACAGGTGGCGCTGTTTGCTGGAGAGCGCAACGCTGAGCTGATTCGCCGCCTGCGTGCTAACGATGTCGATGTAGAGATTCGCGACTCGTCGAGCAGCGGTGCCCTGGCATGGCTAGCCACCAACTCGCTGCTGGCGCTGATTCTGATTTTTGGCCTACTGCTGCTGCTGCGGCGATCGGCTTCGGGGGCAGGCAACGCCATGAGCTTTGGCAAGTCAAAGGCTCGCTTCCAGATGGAGGCTAAAACCGGCGTCGTGTTCGACGATGTGGCCGGTATCGAAGAGGCCAAGGAAGAGCTGCAAGAGGTAGTCACCTTCCTCAAGAGCCCTGAGAAGTTTACGGCCATTGGAGCGCGCATTCCCAAAGGGGTGCTGCTGATTGGTCAGCCCGGTACCGGTAAAACTCTGTTGGCTAAGGCGATCGCGGGCGAAGCCGCCGTCCCATTCTTCAGCATCTCCGGTTCTGAATTTGTGGAAATGTTTGTGGGCGTGGGCGCATCGCGGGTGCGCGACCTATTCCGCAAAGCTAAAGAGAATGCTCCCTGCATTGTCTTCATCGACGAGATCGATGCTGTGGGTCGCCAGCGGGGCGCGGGCATCGGCGGCGGCAACGACGAGCGTGAGCAAACCCTCAACCAGCTGCTCACAGAGATGGATGGCTTTGAGGGCAACAGCGGCATCATTGTGATCGCCGCCACCAACCGGGTGGATGTGCTCGACCTGGCGCTGCTGCGTCCGGGCCGCTTTGACCGTCAGGTGGTGGTTGACCTGCCTACTTACAAGGGGCGGCTGTCAATTTTGGAAGTGCACGCCCGCAACAAGAAAATCGAGCCCGAGGTTTCTCTTGAGGCAGTGGCGCGACGCACTCCTGGGTTTTCTGGGGCGGAGCTGGCCAACCTGCTCAATGAAGCGGCCATTCTCACCGCTCGCCGCCGCAAAGAGTCGATGGGCATGGTTGAAATTGAAGATGCGATCGATCGCATCACCATTGGCCTCAGCCTCACCCCCCTGCTCGACAGCAGCCGCAAGCGCATGACCGCCTACCACGAGGTCGGCCACGCCCTGCTCACCACTCTGCTCACCCACTCTGACGAGCTGAACAAGGTGACGATTATCCCGCGATCGGGCGGCATTGAGGGCTTTACCCAGTCGCTGCCCAACGAAGACATCATCGACAGTGGCCTTTACACCCGCAACTGGCTGATCGATCGCATTACTGTAGCCTTGGGGGGCTTTGCTGCCGAGGCCGAAGTGTTTGGCGACGACGAAACCACCACCGGAGCCAGCGGCGACATTCAGCAGGTGAGCAACCTGGCGCGGCAGATGGTGACCCTCTACGGCATGTCTGAGCTTGGCCCTGTGGCCCTAGAGAGCATGGACAACCAGGTGTTTTTGGGCCGCAACCTGATGCCCCGTAGCGAGGTGTCGGAAGAAATGGCCAGCAAGATCGACGCCCAGGTGCGCGGCATTGCCCTAAACTGCCTCGATCGCGCCCGCAGCTTGCTGCGCGAGCACCGCGTACTGATGGATCACCTGGTGGACGTGCTGCTGGAGCGCGAAACTGTGGACGGCCAAGAATTTCGCCAAATTGTCAGCGAATACACCCAAATTCCTGAGAAGTTTTTGGTTAAAGCTGGCCAAAGCAGCCTGGGGCGCCCTGTCTCTGCTTAAGGATAGAGTGTCGACGATCTTAATCTCTACCCCTTACCTCTGTCTGTGGGACGATTCGGTTGAGGTAGGTAAATCGGTATGAATAGGAAGCTTTGGCGAGTGGTGATGCGACAGGAATCACCAGGTCGCTGAAATAAGTTTTTCCTATCCGATTGGAGACCAACCATGAATACCTTTTTTGCTGCGGCTATGGGCTGGGCACGCAATGTTGCGATCGCCCTTTCCTGCACGCTGGTGTTGCTGACCGCTACCCCCGCGATGGCTAATAGCAGCACCCCAAGCCGCCCTGACCAGGGCACGGCCCCACTCAATAGCATCTACAACGAAGCTGAAAAAGCGGTGCAGCCTGAGAACGCCCTCGATGGCGACAAGACGATCGACCGAGCCAATCAAGGGCTGAACGAAGTGCAGAAAAATGCTGACGTCAACCAGATGAACACCCCCGCCAACTCTGGCCAGGCCACCTCGCCCATCGACAAGATCAAAAACGCCCTGAGCAATATGACCAAGTAACCACTCTCAACGGACCTTCCTGACGCCGTTGGTCAGGGGTAGCGCGGTAGACTAGGAGGGTTTTCTCCTGGAGCTGGCTACCCCCGCCAGCGGTGTTTTTTATGGCCCTTGCGATCGCAGATCTGATCTCTAAACTCGAAGCCTGGGCTAACCCGGACTGGCAAGAAGACTGGGACAACTGCGGTTGGCAGGTGCAGCCCGGCCTGCTCGACGAACCGGCCCACGTGCTGGTGTGCCTTACCCCAACTTTGGCGGTGATGGCCGAAGCCCTCAAACTCCGGCAGCAGGGCGTGGGCGTAAACTTGATTTTGGCCCACCATCCGCTGATCTTTAGCCCGCTTAAGCGCGTCACCCAGGGGGACCCCGTGGGGGATATGGTGCGCCAGGCGATCGCTCACAACATTGGCATCTACACTGCCCACACCAACTTTGACCAGGTGCAAGACGGCACCGCCGACCTGCTGGCCCAAGTGCTGCACCTGCAAAACTCTCAGCCCGTGGTGTCCACCCAACCCGGCATCGGCTATGGACGTGTGGGCGACCTCAGTCCAGCCCTCAGTCTGCAAGGGCTGCTGGACCTGATTCAAGCCAAGCTCTCGCCGCCGCGCCTAATCTACTCTCCCACCGCTGACTTGACCCAAACCATTAGCCGGGTGGCGGTGCTGGGGGGCAGCGGGGCAAGCTTTATGGGAGCGGTAGCCAAAACTGGGGCGCAGGCCTACCTGACCTCAGACTGCAAGTTTCACCAGTTTCAGGAAGGGCGCGATCGCAACCTGGTGCTCATTGACGCCGGCCACTACGCCACCGAACGCCCCGCCTGCGCCCGACTAACGGAGATTGTGCAGCAGTGGGGTGCCCCCTGGGCGCAGCTCAGCGACCAAGACGAAGATTTTCGTCAGTTTTGGGCCTGAGACTATAGGTGAAGGAAACCGCCCAGCCCTGTTGGGCAAAAAGTTCTTTCAGTCAGCATCCAATTCGAGCTTCCGCAACGCTCATTCAGCAAGGCCTAGAGCGCTATGCCAGGAAAAAAATCTGTCAGTTCGGGCCACAGACAACACCTGCGCCTCTTGGAACCCCACCGCAGGTTGCGGTAGTATCGGCAATAAACTTCAACCGCAAGGGAGGCTAGGCTCATGTTCCATCTGTACTTTGGGGCGTTTGATATCGTGCTCTATTTGGCGGGCATGTATGCTGCTATGGCCTTCTCCAAAGCACTTTGCGATCAGATGGATGAAGCCGAAGCCACCCAGAACGTGACCACCACGGCTCCTCAGGTTGCCCCTATGCAGGCGATCGCACCCCACCTCGTCGCCCCCGCCACCAAGCGCGAAGAAGTTAGCGTCAAAGTATCGGCAAACTGACGCCAGCTCAAGCCATCCATAAAAGCAGCTACGTTTCTGCAGTTCGCTCGGCACTAAGTGCGCCGGGGCGAAATTTTGCAGCTCTTTTTTCCTGTAGATGCCCTACACCACTTGTAATAGAGGAGAAACTGCCACAGTAGACCATCTTTGCCCACAGGGATTTGACAGTATGGAGCTGTAAGAGCTGGGAGCTAAGCCCTGGCGGACTAAGGGCAATCGCCCCAAAACCGAGCAATTTTGTCCTTTGGTGCTCTACTTTTTGGGTTTTGTGCCACTGTAGGTAGCTGGCACACCCCTCTACGAACAAATAGGGTCGGTAAAATGAGGAGACAACGGGCGCGGTTAGGGCATTGGCGACGCGCATGGTCAATGGCACACCAATGGATCAACAACGCGGCTATGCTCGATTTTTTTAAGTATCGAGTGGGGCAGTCAGCGTGGGCCAAGCTGATCGGCCGCACCCTAATGAAGTGGCAGCAAGACGATTGCCTTGAAATGGGTGCCGCCCTAGCCTACTACGCCCTCTTTTCAATGTTTCCAATGATTTTGGTGTCGTTGAGTATCGTGGGTTTTCTGATTGGCCCCAGCACCGATGCCTACAACGCCGTGCTCCATTTCGCCCAAGAGGCTCTGCCCCCCGACGCCTTTCCCCTGGTGCAGACCACCCTCACAGAGTTTCACAACGGCAGCACTAGCGCCAGCATTGTCGGTTTTGGCATTTTGCTGTTTACCTCCAGCGGTTTTTTTGGAGCCCTCAGCCGCTCCTTTGATAAAATTTGGCACACCAAGCCCAGTCACCACCGCTTCGACGGCGTGGGGGAAGTGGCGTTTATCTTTTTGTGGCGGCGGTTTCTGGCATTTTTGCTGGTGATCGGGGCCACCAGCCTCATTTTTGTGTCGCTGCTCTCTAACATTGCCATCGACGCCATCACCAAGATTTTAGAAGGGGTTAATGAGTGGGTGACGGTGCTGGCGATCGATCAGGTGCAGCTGCTGTCGTGGCTGCGGCTAGGCATCTCCTTCGTAACGCTGACGCTGGTAGTGATGGTGCTCTACAAAACTCTGCCCAGCACTCGGGTGGCTTGGCGCGATGTGTGGCTGGGGGCACTGATCACCGCCATTCTGTGGCTGATTTTGCAGCAGTTAATCAGCAACAGTGTCATTAGCCTGGGCAGCCAGTTTCGCTCCTATGGGGTGGTGGGCGGGGTCATGGTGCTGATGCTGTGGATTTACCTCACCAGCCAGATTTTCTTTTTGGGGGGCGAGTTTACCTACGTCTACGCCCACCAGTTTGGCAGCCGCAAGGGACAGAAAAAGCTAATGGCCAAGGTAGGGGGCCAGTAAGTGGTTTAATTTATAGAGCAGTTTACGGAATGGGCCAATGGCGACAGCGCAGCGTGGAGTAACAATCTGGTTTACGGGGTTGAGTGGGTCGGGTAAATCGACCATCGCTCGCGCTCTGGAGGCCGAACTGCGCCAGCGGGGTTGCCAGCTTGAGGTGCTCGATGGCGATGTTGTGCGCACCAACCTCACCAAGGGCCTAGGCTTTAGTAAAGAAGACCGGGACGAAAACATTCGCCGCATTGGCTTTGTATCGCACCTGCTAACCCGCAATGGCGTGGTGGTGCTGGTGTCGGCAATTTCGCCCTACCGCGAAGCGCGAGACACGGTGCGCGATCGCATCGGTGACTTCGTCGAAGTCTTTGTCGATGCTCCCCTCAGCGTCTGCGAAGACCGCGACGTCAAAGGCCTCTACAAAAAAGCCCGCGCTGGCGAAATCAAGCAGTTTACCGGCATTGACGACCCCTACGAAGCGCCTCTTAACCCGGAGGTGCACTGCCACACCGATCAGCAATCCGTCGAAGAAAGTGTGGCTCAGGTAATCGGCCAGCTCGAAGCCATGGGCTACCTAGCAGTGGCAGCGGTGGCCTAGCCTCTTGGGACCAGTAGGCTATCGGTGGTGTTACCCTTAGCCTGCACCCTGCCTTGATTCAAATTGAGTAACCCGGCGGAATGCGCTTCCCCAAACTCTGCGCTGATCGCTCTACCGCTGTAGCAGTAATGCCCACTATTTTTTCAGAATAGTGGGCATCGGTAGTGGAAGGTGGAACCAAGCCTCTCAGGAAATTCAGCTTTCCTAGAGAGATTTGATTACTCTACCTCAGAGACTTTTCCCACGGCGTCCTTCCGGGTGACAGCCCAGAAGATACCAGCATTGCCTGGGGCTCTGAGCTTGCATGCCGGACACTCACAGGTTGCACCACCGGCAACAAGGGTTAGATATTGGATTTCAGCCTGGATAGAGAATTCGCTAATCGGCAGCCCCAACATCTTTTTAATGTGAGATTCTAAGGGTCGACAGGCTCGTCTTGCGTAGCCTTGCCCTGCTCGTTCAGAGTAAATAACGTAATCCGAAAGCCAAGTGTCATTCATGTGCAACTATACCAGGCAACTTTGCATCCCCCTAAAGGAATAGGTTAAGAGTACGCCCTAAGGTAGATATAAATCAATGGTTCCCCAAAACAGAGTGATGTTCTCACCCTGTAAGACAGTTCAAATTCTTCCTAATTTCTCCTTGCTGCCTGCGCCCATGGAGAAGCTAGGCGTGTAGCGTTACCCCAGTACTTGACTGCGCCGCAGCTTATTGAGCAAGCGCGCAGGCGGTTCTCGGCGGGCGTAGCTGACCAGATAGTCATGCACCAGCTGGTAGCGATCGATGGGGATATCGGGCAGCAAAAACACCAAACCCGATCCCACCAGAATATCCAGCACTAGGTCGAGCTGCTCTGGTTGGTAGACAGCACCGCGCAGTTTAATCTCTTCTTCAATGTCTTCTCGGCTGCGTTGGGGGCGATAGGGGCGGCTGTCGCGATCGATATCGGTGAGCAGGTAGAGCACCAGACGGGCCAGATCGGCATTTTCAGCGCCGCAGTCGTCAACCACAGTGCCCACAAAATTTTGCACTAGGGTCTCTTTGGGATAGTCGCCCAGGTCGAGGTATTCGGCCAGGGTGTTGATCTCTTGGCGCTGGAGCTGAGCCCCCACCACCTGAAGCTCAATCGGGCGCACCTCGCCGATGGAGGTAGATAGGTCGGTCACCAGCTGATCGATCAGGGCCGTTTCGAGGTAAAAGTGAGCGTCGTCGGTGAGGCGGCGAATTAAGAATTTGGCGTCAGTGGCCTTAAAATTGCCCAGATAGTAGCGGTAGTCGCGGCTGAGAATGTCGTTGTTGAGAATATCGAGGTCAAAGCCGCGCTCAATTTCGAGCAGGTGGTGGAGGTAGTCTTCGCGCAGGGATAGCACCACCTTGAGGTAGGGCGTGTTGAGGCAGTCGAGCAAGAAGGCGTAGAAGTCGCGGCGCTGGGTCAGCTCCACGGCATCGACAAAAAATTCTTCAAACTGATCAAAAATCAGCACGATTTGCCGATAGCTTTGCTCAGTGAGGCGTTTGAGGCGATCGCTCAAGTCGATAGGGTCGATGGGGGCCGCTGGGGGAATGCCGTCAGCCTCGCTGAGCTGCTGTAGGGCGCGGGCCAAAGCCTGGTTGACCTCATCGGGCCAGTCGCGGTAGCCCTTAACTAGCACCGCCAAAGTCGATCGCCCCTCAGGAAACGACTTGGCCAGGGCGGGCATCAGCCCGGCGTAGAGAATGGAGCTTTTGCCCACTCCCGACGGCCCGTGGATGATCACCAATGGGTAGCGGGCCTGCTCAAGGCGATCGGTGAGGGCATCAACATCGGCCTGGCGACCCGAGGACTGAATCTCGGTAGCCAGCAGCGCTTGAGTAGAGCCACCACCCCCCCGCAGAGGCTCCTGGGGCTGAATTTCGCTGGCGCCGATGAAGGCTCGTAGCTTGAAGCGGGTGTCGACCTGGCGCTGCTTGAGCTTGACCCCAAAGGCGGCGCGGTATTTTTTTTGCTGGTAATACTGCTGTTGCAGCGTTTGCAGAATGTTGCGGTAGAGGGGCAGGTCAGTTTTGGGGTCGGTGTAGGTATAGGCGGCTTCGAGCAGGGTAGTAGCCGCCTCGGGTTGAACCTGAGCAATATATACTCGCCCTAACAGGAAGAGGTACCAGCCCCGCTGATACTGGTTGGCCATTGCCAGGGCAGCGCGGGGCTCGGCATCGGGTTCGCCAGGGACACCGGCGGTGACAGCCCCGGCGATCGCCAGAATATTCAGCGCCTGCTCAGCGTTGGTTTTAGCGGTGCTGGCATCGTCCTGGGCCAGAGCCACCTCTGCCAGATAGCCGTAATTGCGGGCCAGGCGAATGGGGTCTTGGCGGTGTAGGGTCAACCCCTCCTGAGCGGTGCGAGCCAGGGCGGGCCAAGCCCCCAGTTTTTGCTGCACCTCCGCCAGAGCATGGATGAATTTGCCCACCAGATCAGGCTCCCCCAGGTCGCGAAAAATGCGCAGGCAGGCAGTGAAGTAGCTCTCGGCCTTGTGCAGCATGAGATCGTAAACCACCCGCTGCAGAATGGCCTGGCTGCGGCAGGTTGCCCCCAAGTAGAAGAGGAGGACAGCTTGCTTTTGGCGAGGAGTGGGGGGTGGCGGAGTCAAGGGTGGGGAGGTAGGGGGGTGGGCACGGGTAGATTTTTGCCAGTAGTTCAAGCTTTGCTCGAAGTGGTAGCGGGCCACGTCGAGGTCGCTGCGGCTAAAGGCATCACGGCCCTTGAGAAAGTCGAGGCTGGCCTTGAGTTCACTGCCGAGGGTGGCGTGGGTTTGGGCAATGTCGGCCAGGGCAAACTCTAGCTCGGTGCGCAGGGCCGACCCCGGCTGAAAGTCGGCGGCTTCGGCGGGGTGAGGGCTGCTATCTCCCAAAGAGAGCATAGTGGCGAATAGATCGTTGGCGTTGGCGTGGAGCGAGTCGATCAGCTCGCCAGGCGGGTACTCAAAGGGGATGGGAGCAGCGGCAAAGCTCTTAAAGTCGGGAGCGTGGCGGTTGAGAATGGTCAGGGTGCGATCGCTCACCCACAGCACCACCGGAAACGGCAGCGCCTGGGGAAAGGCGTTGCGCCCCAAATTGGCAGCTTTAAACACCGCCGCCGCGTTTTGCAACTGCTCTAGGCCAGTCACCATCAAAGCCGCAGGTGGCGGGGAGTCAGGGGACAGGGTCAAGGCTTGGAGCAGGGTCGTCACATGACTGGGCAGCGATCGCTCCACCAGGGGCGTAAAGGTCTGCAAATGATCGACCATCAGCCGCTGCAAACGCGAGTAGTTGCACCGGGCCAGCACCAGCGAAAAACGGTTGGGCCTGAGGGTGATCGCCCGCTTTAGCTCGGCCAGGGCAGCTCGGTTGTGAGCCACCATATCGCTGATTCCCAGCCGCTGGCCGCTCATGGTCGACTCTGCTGAGCCAACCAGCTGCGGTAGCGATCGGTCTCGGCTAGCAGGGGGTTGGGGCCAAACCAGCGGCCTTGGGCGTCGCGATATTCATACAAAAACAGGCTGCGCACCAAAATGTTGTAGTCTTCGTCGCCCTGCACATCCTGGCGGGAGACAGCTTGGAGCAGCAGATCCCACTCATGGTCGCTAACCAAACCCATCAGGCTGTCGCGCTCGTTGCGAATCACCGCCTCCAGGGTGTCGCGCAAAAAAGGCGGGTCTTGCTTGCGCAGGCAGCCATCCAGCAGACGAATCAGGTTGCGCATGTGGCCGCCGCTCACCTGGCAGAGGCGATCGAGGGTGGCCATCTCGTCGAAGATTTCTCCTACCGCATCGATGCGCTGGTTCACGTTGAAATCGGGAAAGGCGCGAATCAGCACCATCTGTCGCAGCAACGCCATACCCGCCTCGTCGGTGTTGCCCTTGCGGTCTTGCATCGGCACCATGGGCAGCACCATGGGGTTGGTGCCAAAGCGGTTCGACAGCCGCACCAGGTCATTCGAAAACATCAGCTCCAGGGGAATGGTATAGACCATGTGGCAGTCGAGCTGCCTGAGCTGCTCACCCCGATCCACAAAAATGTACTCTGACTGGAGCCGTCCCTGGGAGCGAGGGGCGCTGTCGATGCGATCGAGGTTATCCATAATCACCACCAGGCGATTTTTGCCCTGCTCCTGGAGGCGATCGTTGGCGGGAGTCAGCAGCTCGTCGTTGATAGCGGTAATAATGCTGCGGGTGCGCGGCTCCAGATACTGTCTGAGCTGGCTGCGCATGTCGGGGCTCTGCTTGGCCGAGGCTGTGATGCTGGCAATGCCTGCCGAAAAGCTCACATCGGAGATTTCCATTGGAGTGCGCAGGGTGTCGGCCAGGTTCTGAAACAGGCCTTGCAGGTAGGTGGGCCGGGTGGCAATGCCAATTTTGTCGAGGTGCTCGCTGATGTTGTGGGCAATGCTGAGCAGAATATCGGAAATTTCGACATCGGCCATCTCCAAGTCGCGGTCTGACTCAAAGTAGACCACCTCATAGTTGCGCTGGGCCAGCTTGTCTTGTAAACGAAAGAGTTCCGTCGACTTGCCGCAGCCAATATGGCCGGTAAATAGCTGGGTGGTGGGGCGATTGCGGGCCAGGCGGGCGATTTTGCGCTCTAGCTCTTGAACAATGTCGCCGCCGCGCACAGTGGAGAAATCGATGTAATAGCGCTTGCCCCGCAGCGGCTGGGTGGGGTCGCAGGCATCGTAAAACTGCTGTAGATCCAGCATAGGCAACGGTTGTAGGATTGCCCTCAGGGTAGCGCAAGGGCCGGCAGGCAAAGGTAAAGCTTTAGCGACCGTTATCCTAGCGCTGAATGAATTTAGGGATAGATCTGGGGATAGTCAGCGGGCTCGACGAACTCCTCACCCGAGTCGCTGCACTCCTGGTAGCGGAAGGTTTCTAGCTCTAGCTCGCCCCCCGACCAGCGGTAGTCGGCTAAAGAACCACAGTCACCAACGCCCCGCGCTTTGCTAAACACCGTTAGCAGCCCCTGCTCGGGGTCAAAGGTGGCCAAGCCACCTACAGTGCCCTCACTGGTGCGCACAAACTGTCCGGTTTCATCGGGATAAAACACATCTAGCGACAGCGGCTGCCAGGAGCCATCGGGTTGGTAGGCCACGTAAGCGTAGACCGACTGGTAGGCGGCATTGGCACAGACCAGCTCCACCAGGGCGCGATCGCCTACCCGATAGACCCGAGATTCTGCCTGGGCGACCTCGGGCTGGTAAAACCCATTGCAGAGGTCGAGGCTTTCGACCTGGTCGTAAACGGTTTGCAGAATCACCTCGTCCGCAGGCAAGCTGCTTTCACTATCGGGGTCAGCGGCAGCACCTGATTCCGCTGGAGTTGGGGCTGATGTCTCAGGGCCAGGGGCTGAGGGTGTGTTGCAACCGGCGATCGCAATCATCACCAAAACCGCCATTCCACCCAGGGCGTTACGTTGTCTCACTCAGTGCTCCTCAGCGCGATCGCCAATTGGGTTGCCATCATCCTATTTTGCTATAGCCGGTAAAGTCTGAGTTGAGACAACCCGAAATGCCCAAACCTAAGCTCATTAGGTACTTTTTCCTTTTTGCTCTTCTATGCTTGTTTCTCTGCCACAGCACTTCTGACCTGGTAGTAGCTAATTTCAATCCCGATCGCCTCCTACAGCTCCATCCTGCTCCTTCTTTGGCGGTAAGAAATGGTTCTAAAGTACAGTCTGCGGGTGGATTAACGCGATCGAGAAAAGCCGATAAAATCTGAACAAAACTATTAGCTCCCAAAAATTGAAGCCTATGCTGTCAACGCGGACACCCTCTTCCCTTTCTCGATTGCAGCTGGAAGCGGGCTACTTCGTTTGCACTCTAAGGCAGCTTACGAAGCGTATCCAGAAGCCGTCTGCCGTCGTTTTAGGAGTAGGCTTTCGTTCCTTAGAACGGCGGCGGGAGCATGATTCCCTGTAATGGCAAACCTCAATGGCTCCACAGAGCCAACCCACAACCCACGCACCGTTCTCGTTCTAGATCGGGTTTACGGCAGAGCCGATATCTATCAGCAGCTCTTGCAGCAGCATGGTGAATTGTCGTATCAGGTTGTGGCTCAACTCTATGACGGCCCCATCCTAGACCTGTGTAAAACCCAGCAAGTCGATGGCATTCTTCTAGAGTCTCACCACACCGACAGCCGCAGTTTTGAGCTAGTGCAACAGCTTAAGGCCCAGCTGCGCCATCGGTGTCCGCCAATCATTGTGATCGGCGAGAACGATGCCAATGTGGCTATCCAGGCGATGAAACTGGGGGCGATAGACTATCTGTGCCGCGATGAGTTTACCGCTGATCAGCTCCGGCGGGCTCTTGATGGGGTAATGCCCTGTGCTCACCCAGTCAACTACCCCGGAACGCAGGACCGAGAACGGTTTCTTGCCATAGGGTCAGACTTGCAGGCGATCGCTGGCTACGACGGCTATTTTCGCTGGGTGAGCCCCACCTTTGAACAGCTGCTGGGCTGGACGACCGCCGAAATGACTTCTCGCCCCTGGCTTGAATTTATCCATCCAGAGGATGTCGCCCCATCGATCGCAGCAGCAGACACCCTGCTCTCCGGCAGCGAAGTTTTGGCCTTTGAAAACCGCTATCGCCATCGAGACGGCACCTATCGCTGGCTGCGCTGGCGCTGCCAGATGGATGTTGAGCAGCAGGTGAGCTACGGCACAGCTGTTGACATCAGCGCGCTCAAGCAGTCTGAGGCGGCCCTCGACAATAGCTATGACGAGCTCGTCGAGCAATCGCACATTTTTGATGCCATGCTTTCGGCCATCAGCGATTTTGTCTACCTCTTCGATCGCCAGGGCCGCTTTGTGTTTGTCAACCAACCCCTGCTCGACCTGTGGGGATTGTCGTTAGAAGATGTGGTCGGAAAAAATTTCTTTGACCTCAACTACCCCAAGGCGTTAGCGGCCAAGCATCAGCGAGAGATTGAGCAGGTGTTTACCACCGCCCAACCCGTCCGAGATGAAACTCCATACACCAGCCCAACTGGCATCAGCGGCGTCTACGAATATATCTTCACCCCGCTGTCTGACCCCGAGGGCTCGGTGCAGGCGGTGGTGGGCTCAACCCGCAACATCACCGAACGCCAGCGCACCGCCACCTCACTGCAAGAGAGCGAACAGCGGTTTCGTCTGATGGCCAATACGGTGCCAGAAGTGATCTGGATTACCGACGCGGCTGGTCGAGTCGAGTTCGTCAACCAGCAGTGGAGGAGATATACGGGAGCCGACAGCGAGCCGACCACAGCGGTAGAGGCTCTGATTAGCTGCGTCCATCCAGACGACATCACCATGACGCTGAACACGTTCACACGGGCAATGGAGAGCGGCAGTCTGTTTAAGGCCGAGCACCGCATTCGCTCCGAGGCTGGCTTCTACCACTGGTTTTTGATTCAGGCCGAACCCCACCGCAATCCACAGACTGGCCAGATCGTGCGCTGGTTTGGCACCCTGGTCGACATCCACGATCGCAAGTTAGCTGAAGCCGCCCTCAGCGCCTCGGAGGCTAAATATCGATCGCTGTTCAACTCCATGGACGAGGGCTTTTGCATTTTGCAGATGATCTTCGACGAGCAAGATCGGCCCATTGACTACCGCTATATCGAGACCAACCCCGTCTTTGAGCGGCAGTCGGGGCTAATCAATGCCCTCGGCAAGACCATTCGCGAGATGGTGCCCAACATTGAGCCCTTTTGGTTCGACATCTACGGCCGGGTTGCTCTCACCGGCGACCCCATGTGCTTTGAGGATCACGCCCAATCGATGGGCCGATGGTTTAGTGTTAACGCCTTTCGCGTCGGTGCCCCTCACGAGCGCAAAGTGGCCGTGCTCTTCCAAGACATCACCGGTGCCAAAGAGGCCGAGGCCCGGCTGCACCGAGCGGCTAAACTAGACGCGTTTCGCGTCACCCTGGCCGATGCACTCCGGGTGCTGACCGACCCCGTTGAGGTGCAGGCCACCGCCTGCCGTCTGATTGGCGAAGAGTTAAACGCCAGTCGAGTCTACTACTACGAATATAACGAAGCCACCCTAACGGGTACCGTTCACTATGTCTACGGGCAAGACGGCGAGCCCAGCATGGTGGGCGATTACCGTTTTGAAGATTTCTCGACCGTGCATACGCTGCTGCGTACGGGGCATCCGCTGCTGCTGACCGACGTTGCCAACACCACAATGCTGACCTCAGCCGAACAGGCCCAGTTTAAAGCGTTGGGCATGGGTGCCCTGGTCTGCATTCCCCTGGTCAAAGACTACCAGCTCGTCGCGGTGTTCAACGTCGGTCAGTCGGCCCCCCGCGACTGGACGGCCCTTGAAATTTCGCTGATTCACGAGACCGCCGAGCGCACCTGGGCAGCCGTTGAGCGCGCCCAGGCCGAAGCGCGGCTGAGCCAAAGCGAAGCCCAGTTTCGCCTGCTCGTCACCACTAGCTCGGACACGCTGTACAGAATGAGCGCCGACTGGAGCGAGATGTACAGCCTCGTTGGTCGGTCATTTCTCCGCAGCACCGAACAGCCCGATCGCTCCTGGCTAGAGGCCTACATTCCCCAGAACGAGCAACCCCGGGTTTTGGATGCCATTCAACAGGCCATTCGCGACAAGCACCCCTTTGAGCTAGAGCATAGGGTCTTGCGAGCCGACGGCACCGTGGGCTGGACCGTGTCGCGGGCAGTGCCGCTACTCAACGAGCAGAATGAAATCGTTGAATGGTTTGGGGCGGCTAGCGATGTCACCGAGCGCAAGCAGCTGCTAGAGCGCGAGCAGACGGCGCGGGAAAATGCAGAACGGGCCAACCGCACCAAAGACGAGTTTTTGGCAATTCTCTCCCATGAGCTGAGGTCGCCGCTCAACCCCATTTTGGGCTGGGCTAAACTGCTTCAGACCAATCAGCTCGACGCCGACAAAACCCGTCGCGCCCTGGCGACCATCGAGCGCAATGCCAAGCTGCAAACCCAGCTGATCGACGACCTGCTCGATGTGGCTAAAATTCTGCGGGGCAAGCTTGAGATTAGCGATATTGCGATCAATCTGGCCTCGGTGATTGAGGCATCGATCGATGTGGTGAGAACCGCCGTGCAGGCCAAAGCGATCGCGCTGCACTCCACCTTAGCCGACGACTGCCTGGTCCGAGGAGACAGCACCCGCCTACAGCAGGTGATCTGGAATCTGCTGTCTAACGCGGTCAAATTTACGCCCCAGGGCGGGCAGATCGAGCTGTGCCTCGAAGCGGTGAACGGTTGCGCCCAGGTGACCATCACCGACACCGGCAAGGGCATCAGCCGCGAGTTTTTGCCACAGCTGTTTGACTCGTTTCGACAGGAAGATGTGTCGATTACTCGCCAATATGGCGGGCTGGGGCTAGGGCTATCCATCGTTAAGTACTTGGTCGAAGCCCATGGCGGCAGCATTGTCGCCGATAGTCCGGGCGAGGGGCTGGGGTCGACCTTTACCCTGCGGCTGCCGCTAATGACCGATGCCGCCGTTCTGCCCCTTGATGAGCCCCATCTGCCCACCGTCATTGACCTAACGGGAATCAAAGTGCTGGCAGTTGACGACAGCCCAGACAGCCTAGATTTAATCGCTGCGGTGCTGAGTCAATATGGAGCCGAGGTTAGAGTCGTGGCTTCGGCCCACGAGGTTTTGCCCCATTTGACCAATTTCGAGCCTGATGTCTTGGTCTGTGACATCGCCATGCCCGATATGGATGGCTACGCTCTGCTGCAACAGATTCGCCACCTGCCGGTTGAATATGGCAGCCAGGTACCGGCGATCGCCGTGACCGCCTTTGCCCGCGAGGAAGATCGCCACCGCGCCCTGGCCAATGGCTTTCAGCAACATATGACCAAACCCATCGAGCCCGAAAGGCTGCTGCTGGCGGTGACAGAACTGGCTATGGCTAGCCGTACCGCTCACAATCGGCCTTCGAAGTGAGGCGATCGCTTACCCTAGTGGTCTGTTAGGTCAAAGATGGCGAGGCGGGGTTTAAGGTACAGGGCAATGGTGACAATTTAAGGCGCTAGGCTAGCTGTCAAGTGCCTTTAGGAGAAGGTGGACATGGCGCGCCGTTCCAGCCATCGAGATCACGTTCGTCCCCGCAACCAACCCTACGTAGAGAACGAAGCCGTCAAAGCGCGGCTGAACGACCTGCTAACGCCAACGGTGTATGCGCAAAGCGGTTTGTATCGACAACTGGGACTCCGAGCGCGAATTTTGACCTTGCCGTTGATGATGGCCGCCATTCTGACGCTGCTGTGGCGACAGGTGCCGTCGGTGCATGAGTTGTGTCGGGTGTTAAACCGCGAAGACCTGCTGTGGTGCAAGGCGACTTCAGTGAGTCAACAAGCCCTCTCGAACCGACTGCTAGACTTTCCCCGCGAGTTGTTTGAGCAGGTCTTCAAGGACCTAGTGCCGCTGATTCAGCACCGCTGGGGCGAGCGGGTTCAGCGCCCCCTACCTGAGAGTGTGACGGTGGCGCTGCGGTCCTTTGAGCAGGTCTGGATTGCCGATGGCTCAACGCTAGAAGCGCTGTTTCGCAAACTCAAGAGTCTAGAAGACGCCAAGGTCGCAGAGCTAGGCGGCAAGATGATGGTCATTCTGGATTTAGTGCGACAGACGCCCGTTGCCGTGTGGATAGAGGCCAATCCCTACACCCATGACACGACGTTCATACCCCGATTGCATCAGGCCATTGGTCCCAAAACGTTGATGATTCTAGACCGTGGGTTTTGGGACTTTCGGTTTTTTGAGTCTCTCATCAACCAAGGAGCAGGCTTCATTACACGCGTGCGGGCGCAGGGCCCGATTGAGGTGCTCCAGCCACTCAGCGAGAGTCCCTGGCATCGCGACTCCCAAGTCCGCTTAGGCAAGGGGTATCAGGGTAATCCCGTCCTGACGCTACGTTTAGTGGAAGTCCGACGAGGCCAGCAGTGGCACACCTACCTCACCTCGGTGCTTGACCCCACCGTCTTGCCTTCGGGAGTCGTCGCTGACCTCTATCAACGACGATGGCGCATCGAAGAGTCCTTCAACTTGGTCAAACGCCTGCTCGGCCTCAGTTACCTTTGGACCGGGTCACCCAATGGCATCCGCTTACAAGTCTGGGCAACCTGGATTATCTACCTCGTCTTGGTCGATTTAGCCGACGACCTGGCCAATGCCTTAAGTCTTCCGGTTGAGCGCGTGTCTCTAGAAATGATCTTTCGCGGCCTCTATCACTTCTCCGTCGCCCACTCGATGGGGCAAGCCCATGACCTCGTTGCCTACTTCGCTGACCCAGCCAATGCTGACCTCGGTACGGTCAAAGCTTGGCGGAAAAAACCTCCTAGACTTACCTTCGACCCCGCACCAACTACCTTGACTTCTGAAACCTAGGCTTAAGTTGTCACCATTGGGTTCAGGGTTCAAGGTTTCAGGGTTACGCCCTGCCTTGAACCGTATACCTTGAACCCTAGGCCGCTTGGTCAAGCACTAGAAAAGGTTTCAGCGGTGACGGTGGCGATCGCCCATCGACAATATCGATAGCAGGGATAGACGGAGGGTTTTGCTGAGGCGATCGCCCTTCGCTAGGCTAAACGCAGGCTGTTTTCGGTGGATCCCCCGCTATGGATATTGGGCTGGCCTTTGGGCTGTCGTTTGGGTTGCTGCTGCTGGGTGCGGTGCGGGGCATATTTATCGCCTATCCGCTGCTACTAGCCATGGCCTTATTTGTGGGGGTGTTGCGACGTCGAGGCTTTTCGCTACGGGCGTTGGTGACGATGGGGTGGAGGGGCAGCCAAAAAGCTCTGCCCGTGATTGGGGTGCTGCTGATTATTGGTGCCGTCACCGCTAGCTGGATGGCGGCGGGCACGGTGCCAACGCTGGTGTACTACGGCCTTCAGGTGGTGACGCCCCACAGCTTTGTGCTGGTGGCCTTTGGGCTAGCCAGCGCCGTATCGCTGCTGCTGGGTACGTCCTTTGGCACCGTGGGCACCGTGGGGGTGGCGCTGATGATCATGGTGGCCGAAGACGAAAACAGCGGGTTTGCTCGCCACCTGATTGCCGGGGCAATTATTGCGGGGGCCTACGTGGGCGATCGCGCCTCACCAATGTCCTCTAGCGCGCTGCTGATTGCTGCCATCACCCACACCGACCTGTACGACAACATTCGCCGCATGTGGCGCACCTCGCTGCTGCCCTTGGGGCTGGCGATCGCAATCTACGCTGGCTTTGCCGGGTTTGCCCCAGTGCCGCTAGCCGAGTCGAGCCTAGTAGCCGACCTGGCAGCTGAGTTTCACTTGGGCCCGGTGGCGCTGCTGCCGGCGGGGGGCATGGTGGTGCTATCGCTGCGGCGGGTGCCGGTACAGCGGGCCATGGTGGTCAGCACTGCCACGGCGATCGCCCTGGCCATGGCCTATCAGCACTACACCGGCTGGCAGGTGCTGCAATATCTGCTCGCCGGGTTTCACCTGGAGGCTGACTCGCCGCTCAACGCCATCGTGATAGGCGGCGGCGTGGCGGCGATGCTGCGGGTGTCGCTGGTAGTGGTGATCTCCACGGCCTTTGTGGGCATTTTTGCCGAAACGCAGCTGCTGCAACGGTTGGAGCGATCGCTAGAAAACGTCAAGACACCGGGCGATCGCCTAGTGGCCACCACCCTGATTGGTACCCTCTCGGCCGCCTTTGGCTGCACTCAAACCATTGCCATTTTGCTAACCCAACAGCTGCTCGGCCCGACCTACCACCGTGCCCAAGCCTCGCCCCCAGCGCTGGCCCTCGACCTAGAAAATACCGTCGTGGTCATCTCCCCGCTGATTCCCTGGAACATCGCCGGGCTGGTTCCCGCCACTATTCTCGGGGTGAATGCGGGCTTTATTCCTTTTGCCTGCTACCTCTACCTACTACCGCTAATGAGTCTGATCTGGCTGAGGGGGCGATCGTCGCCGAGTGAGACCCTAGGCAACTTGTCCCCAAGCAAACGACCCATTGCTGAGCTTGATCACTTTAAGGAGGACATTTAGCCTTGCCACCCCTTGCCCAGTCAGAGTTGTCTTTGCACCCATTGGGTCAGGACCCGTAGAAGTTTGCCAGAACTGTAGGGCAACTCGGTACTACGGGCAAGGACCCATAGGTGAAGGGCCGGCACGGTGGTTTCGATGCCTTGAAAAAGCGAAGAACCCATAACCTTGGTGAAGGCTATGGGTTCAGAGTTAATTGGGTCTAAGGCCTAACGCCGGAGTGGTCAGCCACTCCGGCGTTAGGCCTACTGTTTTCAGCTACACGAGAGGGTTCCAGCTCGGGGGCGTAGTGAGCAATGCAACGGTGGGCGATGCAATGCCTTTTGCTAAATCCGTGCCATCCATCAACCACAGCGCATTTTCCCCAGTTCCTGGGTTGTGCCACAGCAGGTCTAGGTTGCCATCCTGGTTAAAGTCAGCGGCTCCCTTCGCCTTCCATTCGGCGGCAGCGGCAGTGGTTTCGTAAGCTTCAACGAAGGTAGTACCGTCCATTTTCCAGACTGCGTTGGCACCGGTAATGCGGTTTTCCCAGAAAATGTCTGTCTTTCCGTCGTTGGTAAAGTCGCCTACAGCCCCCACTTCCCAATCGAGACCGGCGTTGAGAGCAATAAACTCTCCAGAGACAAAGTCAGTGCCATCCATAAGCCAGACCGCAAGCTCACCGGTGTTCGAATTGCGCCAGAGAAGGTCGTCTTTGCCATTATCGTTAAAGTCGCCAGATTCGACCACGCTCCAGCCAGAGGCAGCATCAGTAGAAAGAAGAGCGCCGGACTCAAGGTTAACCCCATCCATGAGCCAAACAGCGGCCTGATTAGTGGCTTTGTTTTGCCAGACTAGGTCAGCTTTGCCGTCGCCATTGAGGTCACCCAAGGCTTTTACTTCCCAATTGACGTCTTCTACAGGCGGGGTGAGAGAAGTATAATCACCCTCAGAAAAGTTGATGTTGTCCATCAGCCAGAATACTGACTCACCAACGTTTTGATTTCGCCAAAAGATGTCGGCAGAACCGTCATCATTAAAGTCAGAGGTAGCATTAAACTTCGCTGCTCGACTGGTGGGCGCGCTTGTCAACGACTCTGAATTGCCCTGCCCATCCATATAGCTCACCTCTACCTGCAAAAACTGATTTACCTGGTCATTACGAAGGCTGAAGGTAGCACCAGTCGCGCCGTCAATGTTGTTCCAGATGCTGCCATCACTAGATTGCTGCCACTGGTAGCTTAGGGTACCTAGGCCCTCAGCATCGGTCAGGGTGGAGGTGTTTGCGGTCAGAATTTGACCCTGGGTGATGGTACCGTCGATAGTGACCATGCCACCCCAATTCACTACCCCTGATAACTGACTACTCGTTAACCCGTTTAATAGACCGCTAGAGGACAACGTATCAATACTGTCGTAAATACTCACTGCGGAGACCGCATTTGTGTTGGTAACTGCCATTCCGTTGAAAAGCAGGAGCGAACGAGTAGAATTCTCCGGAATTGTGATTGAGTACTGGACAGTGACATTGTCGAAGGATCTGCTGGCAGAGACAGGTATAACTGATGCATTGGGACCATAGAATACCTGAGTAACCGCAGGATCCCCCGTTGCACCACCACCACCAGAAGTGTCATCGGTAATCAACCAGCGATCGCTTATATCGAATATGGTATCTCCACTACTGGTAGTAACAAAGGCTTCGTTTCCATCAGACCCAAGATTCGTGAACGCACCTACTGTAATTGTGATTGCTGCACCAGTAGAATTTTGAAAGCTATAGAGACTGCGAAGAACAGGGTTATTTGGATCGGCATAATGCTGCAGCGAAACATCCAAGCCTGCTGCAGTCGTTGGACTAAATGTCAGTGTTTGCCCAGTCAAATCTGCAGTTGTTGGAAAAGCCAGGCTTGCACCGTTGACGCTTATCCTTAAAGCACCATCGTAGGCATCGAATTGTGCATTGTTAAGAGAACCATCACTCATTGATCCATCTGTGCTGAAACTTGTCCATCGCACACCTTCAGGGCCATTTAATAAGGGAAGTGGCAAATTAACGGGATCCAGCGTATGTTGGTAGCTGTTGAGTGTTGTTGCTGCAAAGGGGGAAGACGTCTTAATCCTGCCAACGTTAACTTCGAACGTCCAGTCGCCACTTAGAGCACGACTGTCAGTTAGGTATTTTAGTTGGGGATAAGTCGCGTCAAGGTTCCAGGTACCGTTACCGATGGGTTGGGTGCTAGCCCCGAGGATGGCCCCAGTTAAGCGGTGAAGTTTTTCAATGAATTCAGCCCCCGCATCGCCAGCCCCCACATTGCAACCATAGAGGAGCAGGGTCGATTCTGAATCTTCAGCAGAGAACCAGGATGCCAAAACATTGGCATGGGCATCTAGGTTAGTGAGATTGAGCTGAGTATTGCCCAAAAACAGAACGCCTGGAGCACCGTGGGAGACAATGTGCACAGTGCTGGCAGGGTAAGTCTCAAGGTAGTTGGTAATTTGAGCAATACCATCCACATCGGCAGCCAACACCTTGACAGCAACCTCAGGCAATACGCCATTTACAAGGTGCTGAACGTCGCTAACATTGGCGTCAATAAAAACAACGGACTGAGCATGCTGAAACATTAGTGTACTCCTAGTGGAATGAGCGAGACCTGAGGTTCGTTGGTGTTTCAAAAGCGATCAAGGCACTGAAAAAATCAGCAGCCGATAAAGCTGAAAGGCAACACTGCAATCTCAAAAATAATGAAGGATGAAAAGGCTTTGGAAGAAATTTACTTTTCCCCCAAAGAGTAGTGAAGCTGCAACTGAATTAATTAGCAGGCTTCGCTTTGTTTGAGATACGCTAAGGCCACCAATAAATCGAGGTGAATTAAGTCAACCTGGTGTAGGCCTTGGCTATCTAGATTACTACGAAGCAACTTGAGAAATGATGAAGTTATTGTCGCTTGAGCAATCAGACTAAAAAGTTTATAGCTAGGAAATTCAAAGCGTAGAGTGCGCTGACAGACCCAAGCTAGGAAGCCGAAAGAACAAAGGCAAGGTCTAAAACATAAGTGGATCCTTTCCAAAAGGTGAATCAGACGACAGGAAAGAAAATGGCTGTTTGAAGGTTATTCGCCACTGAAAACATATCTCTCTAGTGAATGTGCCCAGTTCTCTTCAAAAAACCCCAAATACCTGATGGCATTACAAACCGTAACTCAAGCCTTATTAGCAACTCACTCTTTACGCTCTTTTTGTATCTCTGCCTTTGGGAAGAAAGTCGCAAAACTTAGCTATATCTATTTAATTCCTTATTTGCTCTTGCTAGTGCCTCTTGCTAGTGCAAAGTTCAGCAATTTCCCTGATGTGATAACAAATTCTCTCTATATAAGTGTTGTTGTTCAGCTCAAAACAACCTGAGCGGGCGCAATAGCCTGCCTATTGGCCTCGTTTGCTCCCCTCAAGTAGCTAGTTAACAATACAGCCATTCCTCTCCAGACTAGAATCACTGGCAGCCTGCAGTTGAGAGAAAACCCTATTTCCTGGACAAAAACAACCGCGATCGCCTTGGGCTTTTGTACCATAGCTTTGCTCTTGAGCCTATTGCTGTTGACGTGGGTCGCATTTCAACGGCAGCAGGCTCTGCTGGGCCAATCGGACAAGATACGGATCGCCGCGATCGCCGCCTACCATCCTACCGACTCGAGCCGTGATCCACTATTGCGGGACAGTAGACTTGACCGAGACTATGAAGATCCCCCTTATTTCAGACCCAAATGTCTCAGCGTTTTAGTTCTTGCTCAGCATTGTGGGTTAAGTCGTAATCTATAGGACTGATCAGTGATAAATGCCTTACCCCTGGTTCGTATCAGCGTCTGGGTTGGCGGCCAGTGACGCTCGGGAGGTGTTGTCGCCACTCAAATTCTGCAGCGTCTGAGCCAAATCTAATCCCGTGGCTTGCTTCATCTGTTCCATAAACGAGGCCAGCTTGGTGGCACTGCCACCCCGCCCCGGATCGATCACAGTGATGCTTTCGACCTCCACGTCGGGCACGGTGTCGACCAAATTCGCCAGCAACGACTCCAGCTTTTGAAAGAGGAAAATTTCTCGGGCGTGGTCGCCTGCGGCCTTCCAGGTGGTGGCTAGTTCGCGAATGCCCTCGGCGCGGGCGCGACCGTCTTCGACGATGGTGGCGGCGTCGCCCTTGGCGCGGGCCTGGGCCTGCTGGCAAGAGGCAGCGGCAGGGGCAATCACATCAGCCTGGAGCTGCTGCTCGACCTGGTTGCGGCGTTCGCGCTGGACGGCGAGTTCGGCCTCGGTGCGAGCAACTTCGGCGGCGATTTCAGACTCGGCTTCGGAGATGGAGGCCTGGCGTTGGCTGAGAGCGTTTTGCAGGCGGCGATCGGCATCGGCGCGGGTGGTCTCTATTTTGGCCTCGATCTGGCGCAGGGAGGTGCGTTTAAGGTTTTCAGAAGCCTGGAGAGCTGACTGGGTTTTGGCCTCGGCTTCAGCGATACGGGCGTCGCGCAACAGGTCGGCCCGCTGTTTGCGCCCGATCGAGTTGAGATAGCCAACGTCGTCGGAGATGTTTTGAATTTGCAGGTTGTCGAGAATCAGGCCCAGCTGGGCCAAGTCGTCGTCGGCTTCGTCGAGCAGGTTGCGCACAAAAGCCATTTTGTCTTCGTTCACCTGTTCGGGGGTGAGGGTGGCTAGCACCCCGCGCAGGTTGCCCTCTAAGGTTTCGCGGGCAATTTTTTCGATCTCTTCGCGGCTTTTACCCAGCAGACGCTCGATCGCATTGTGAATCGCCGGTTCTTCCCCAGCAATTTTGATGTTGGCCACGCCATCGACGTTGAGGGGAATGCCGCCCTTGGAATAGGCGCTGGCCACCTTCAGCTCGATGATCATATTGGTGAGTTCCATGCGGAACGTCTTTTCGAGCAGGGGTTTGCGAATGCTGCTGCCGCCTTTGACCAGCCGATAGCCGACGCTTTGACCCTCGCCGACCGTGCGGCGATCGCCCGAAAAAATCAGCACTTCGCTGGGCTGGCAGATGTAGTAGAGGTTTTTAATGATCAGCAGCAGGCTGCCGGTGGCCCCAAACATGACCACCAGTAGGGTGAAGATTAGGCTCATGGGGTGTGCTCCGAGGGTGGGGAGTAGGGGGTGGGGGGAGATGAGGGGGCAGGGGGGAGTGTTTGGCTGGTCGGGGAGGGGCTGGCTGCTAGGGGAATGCCAAGGATGTCTTCGGACTGGCGCAGAAATTGCTTCACCATTTCGGGGTAAGCGTTGAGGAGGGATGCGATCGCCTTGCCATCGCCGTTATCGATCACGTTCACCTGACCCAGGTGCAGGCGGCTGGGGATGCGCCCCGCCTGCTTCAGCACCATTTCGAGCTGCTGCACCAGGAACAGCTGGGAGGCATCGACCCCGGTATCTTGCCAGACCTCGACCAGCATTTGGCTGGCCTGAGCCGAGGCCTTGGCGTTTTCTTCCAGCGTGGCAGAGGCCCCTCGGGCCTGAAACTCCTGCGCCCGCTGCTGGGCTCGGGCGGGCAGCACCTGCTCTACCTCTAGCCGCGCCTGTTCCAGATGGGCGCGAATGACTTGGAGCTCTCGCTGGGCGCGGGCGCGGGCCTCGGCGGCAGCGGCCTCGGTACGCTCTTCTTCGATCCGGGCCTGCTTTTCCACCTCGGCGGTGATGCGACGCAGCTCGTTTTCTTTTTCCTGAATCACAGTGCGGGCCTGGGTCTGGGCCACTTCGGCCTCTCGCGTGCTGTCGGCCTCGATCTGCTCGGCTTCGGCGACGGCGTTGGACTCAGCGATTTCGGCATCGCGCACCACGTTGGCGATCTGCCGCCGCCCAATGGAGTTGAGGTAGTCAACGTGGTCAGAAACGCTTTGAATTTTGAGGGTGTCGAGGTGCAACCCCAGTTTGACCAGGTCGTTGCGCACGTCGCTGGCGATGCGTTCGGCAAACTGGAGCCGGTCTTCATTGAGCTGTTCGGGGGTGAGGGTAGCCACCACTCCCCGCAGGTTGCCCTCCAGGGTTTCCCGCGCCACTCGGGCAATTTCCTCGCGCCCCCGACCCAAAAAGCGCTCGATCGCATTACCGACCAGCACCTCGTCGCGGGCAATTTTGACATTGGCGATCGCCTGAATATCCAGCGGCGTGCCCCCCTTCGAGTAGGCGTTGGTCACCTCAATGGGCACCGGCATGGTGGTCAAATCCATGGTTCTGACCGTTTCGAGAATGGGAATGCGGAAGGTGCGCCCGCCGTAGATCACCCGGTAGCCCAGGGTCTGACCATCCGCCCGGCGATACTTGCGCCCAGAGATAATCAAAATTTTGTTGGGGTCGCAGATCTGCACAAAGGCGTTAACGCCCCAGATGGTGATCAAAACCGCGAAGATCAAGACGGCGATCGCCCCACCCCCCAGGGCCCGCCCCCCGTTCTGCCCAATCACCGGCACCGCTGGCATCACCTCCGCGATCGCCACCGTATCGGCCCTAGTCATTCCATTCGCCATACATAACCTCTTCCTTGGTTCTTATCGCTAGCGCAGGCCATATCTGAAAGGTGATGGGGAGGGGGAAAGTTCTCAATGTTGAGTTTAAGGAGTTGAATTCAAAATTCAAAACTTAAAACTCCCTCATTCCCTCACTCCCCTACTCCCTCAACCCCTCCGCCGCTGCAACCCACAGCTTGTTGTGCTCCATCCCCACCACCAGCACCGTTTCGCCGGCGTGAAACTCGCGGTCTTCTTGGGTGATGGCAAAAAAGCTGACGGTCGAGCCAGCAATGCTGAGGCTGACTTTGCCTCGACTGTTGGTGTCAAAGGGAATTTCCACCGTGGCGATCTGGCCGGTCAGGGTTTCGGGGCGAATCAGACTGCTGACTGACTGCCGGCCGAGCGATCGCAGCACCAGCGATGCTACCAGCCCGCAAAATAGCCCCATCAGCACCGCAATCAGCGCCCCCAACCACCCCGCCAAGTTGGGTTGCACCAGGTTGAGCAGTAGCCCCGTAAGCCCAAAAAAGCAGAGGGCAAAGGTCCAGAACCGCAGGCTGAGGAAGGGCAGCCACCAGCGATCGCGCAGGGCCGTCAGGGTCTGGTCAATCTGGGTACCCCCGTCAATATCGTCAATATTGGCAGAGGCTTCGGCATCGAAGTCAAAATCGGTGTCAATGTCTACGCCATCGAGCCCGCCGCTCGCGGCCAGCAATACAAAAATGCCCCCGACAATAAAACACAGACCATAGATCAGCATAGTTTGGTGGCACCTCACGGGGTCGGCCATAGGTTAATCCCCGTTGCCAGGGTACTCGCGCCGACCTGGTCTACGCCCGTGTTCTTCATTAATTAGAACGTGGAAGCCGCCGTGATCGCCATGGCGAGGTTTTCATCGGCGGGCAAGGCTGCTTTGCTAGCGGCGAGTCAGACCGCATCGGCAGCCTCTACAGCATGGGATGGGGGGTGGGCAAATTCTACGTTGGTCAGGGGTTCAGGCAAGACGGGCTGACCGTCATCGGCCACCACCTCAACAGTGCCACGAAACATGTTCATGCCGCAGGCAAACTCATAGCGACCGGGCTGGGTCGGGGTGAACTCGATCGCTGTGGTTTGGTTCACCGGCAGCGCCTGGGCAATGCGAAAGTCGGGAAAACGCACTTCTTCGAGGCAACTACTGGGGTCTTTGCGGTAGAAATTCAGCCGCACCGGCTGCCCTGCCTGCACCACGATGAGGCTAGGGTCGTAACCTCCGTCGACAGTGACAGTGACCTCTTGCACGCCCCCTGTAGTAGTGGCCTGGCGAGACTTAGGCTTGCTTAATAAGAACCACCAGAGTTCGAGGCCGATGAGGCCCATGCCCACCCCGGTAACGGCGGCTCTCGACCACAGCGGTTGTTCGATTCGTTGGAATTGCCCGGTGGGCTCAGCCATGCCCATTTGATCCATTTGAGCGGGGGTGCCGCTGGCGAGGGTGAGGGCGAGGCTCAGGCTAGCGAGAGTGGCGAAGGCAAGGTGTCTAGGTTTCATGGGAAAGCTCCTGGGGATGGGGAGGGTGGGAGGTGGGGGAGGTAAGGGGGATGGGGGAGGATTTTGAATTTTGAATTTTGAGTTACGCGTCTCCCTAGAGAACTCAAAACTAAACACTCAAAACTTTCTTCTCTTACCCTCGTAACCTGGGCCGAAAGTTCCGCAACCGCAGCGCATTCGTTACTACCGACACCGAGCTAAAGGCCATCGCTGCCCCGGCAATAATGGGGCTGAGCAGCCAGCCAAAGATGGGGTAGAGAATGCCAGCCGCGATCGGGATGCCCGCGACGTTGTAGATAAAGGCAAAGAACAGGTTTTGGCGAATGTTGGCCATGGTGGCGCGGGAGAGCTGAATGGCGGTGACAATGCCGTACAGGTCGCCGGAGATCAGGGTGATATCGCTAGCGGCGATCGCCACATCTGTCCCTGTGCCGATCGCCATGCCGACATCCGCTTGAGCGAGGGCAGGGGCGTCGTTGATGCCGTCGCCCACCATGGCCACGACCTTGCCTTCCCGTTGTAGGCTTTCGACCTGGGCGGCTTTTTGGTCGGGGCGCACCTCGGCAAAGACGCGGGTGATGCCGACTTCACGAGCAATCACTTGGGCGGTGCGGCGGTTGTCGCCGGTTAGCATCACCACCTCTAGGCCCATGCGTTGCAGAGTGGCAATGGCGGCGGCCGAAGAGGGTTTGACCGCATCGGCGATACCCAAAATGGCTTCCACCTGGCCATCAACCGCCAGCCACACTACGGTGCGACCCAGATATTCGGTGCGCTCCCACTGCTGCATCAGGCGATCGGTGTCGATGCCAAGTTCTTGCATCCAGCGGTGGGTGCCAATCTGGACGCGTTGACCCGCTACAGTGCCCTGAACGCCGCTCCCAGCCACGGCCTCAAAGCCTTGGGCATCCTCTAAGGCCACCCCTTGAGATTGAGCATAGTTGACCACGGCTTCGGCCAGGGGATGCTCGGAGTTGCGTTCTAGAGAGCCCGCGAGCTTCAGCAAATGCAGTTCAGTCGCTGTACCATTGACGGTCAGGTAATCCGTCACGGTCGGCTTGCCCTGGGTAATGGTGCCCGTCTTGTCGAGCACAATGGTTTGAATTTTGTGGGCTAGCTCTAGGCTATCGGCTCCTTTAATGAGAATGCCGTTCTCAGCACCTTTGCCCGTGCCCACCATGATCGAGGTCGGCGTCGCCAAACCCAAAGCACAGGGACAGGCAATAATCAGCACTCCCACGGTGGTAATTAGCGCCATGGTGACGTTGCCCATAACGTTGTACCAGACGATAAAGGTGAGAATCGCGATCGCCATCACCACTGGCACAAACCAGGCCGTCACGCGATCGGCCATTTTCTGAATCGGGGCCTTTGACCCCTGAGCTTGCTGCACCAGCTTGACGATCTGCGCCAAAAACGTGTCTTTGCCAACGCGGGTAGCGCGAAACTTGAAGCTGCCGGTTTTGTTCAGCGTTGCTCCAATCACCTCATCCCCCACGGTCTTCTGCACAGGCACGCTTTCACCCGTCACCATCGCCTCATCCAGGGTGGAAGCACCGTCGATGATTTCACCATCCACCGGGATTTTCTCCCCAGGGCGCACCAAAATGATGTCATCCAGCACCACCTCAGCAATGGGAATATCTACGGCTTGGCCACGGCGAATTACCCGTGCGGTTTTGGCCTGCAAACCCATCAGCTTGCGAATGGCTTCAGAGGTTTGGCCCTTAGCTCGGTTCTCCAGCAGTCGCCCCAGCAAAATCAGGGCGACAATCACCGCTGCTGCTTCAAAATACACATCGGGGTTCAGCCCTTGGTTAATGAACCACTGGGGATGAAACGTGGGCAACAGCGAATAGAGAAATGCGGTGCCGGTGCCCACTGCGACCAGCGTATCCATGCTGGCGGAGTGGCGTTTGAGGGCTTTCCAAGCGTTGATAAAGAACGAGTTACCCGCCCAGAACAGCACGGGCGTGGTCAGCACCAGCTGAAGCCAGGGGTTGTGCAGCCACGTTGGAATAAAGGGAATAGGCAGACCCGTCATCATTGGCAACGAGCCAATTACAAGGATGCTGCCGATCGCCAGGCTAAACACGGCTTTGCGAGTGAGTTTGCGGTTTTCGGCCTCTCGCTCTCTCCGCTCGGCATCGTCCTCCGGAGCCATAACATCTTCTAGAGGCTGGGCCGCGTAACCTGCCTCGTCCACCGCCGCCTGAATTTCAGCCAGGTTGGTTTGGCGGGGGTTGTAGGTGACAGCAGCTTGCTCAGCCCCAAAATTGACGTTACAAACATCAACACCCGGCACCGAGCGAATGGCGTCTTCGATGTTGCTGGCGCAGGCGGCACAACTCATGCCCCGCAGCTTAAAAGTTTGGTTTTCCATCGCTTTGATCCTCAAATTTTGAGCAGGCTGTGGGCTCAGGCAACGGTGTAGCCAGCGGCGGCGATCGCCTGCTTAACCTCGGTTTCAGAGGCTGCGGTGGTAACGTTGACCTGCTTCGTTTTGGGGTCAGCATTTACCTGAGCCGTGGCATCGATCGCTTGAATCGCCTGGGTGACAGTAGCGACACAGGCAGAACAGGCCAGGTTAGGAACAGTCAATTGAATTGTCATGGCTTAGCCTTTGAACTCGTATGGCTCTATGGTGAAGCTTCCAGTGAACTAGAGAGTCAAGGGGATAAATGTATATTTATTTGGCTTTGCTAACGCAGCAGGTTGATTGAGGCTAAACGGGGCGATCGCATCCTACAGCTAACGCCAGTGGTGATCCCCTATGGACGCAGCAAGATGTTCTTTCCTGCTATCGGAAAGAATCACGATTGTCGAGCAGCTAGACAAAGAGGCCCAACGCAAGCTGGAAGTGACTCAGTCGCGGCAAGAGCAATGCGATCGCGCTAAGTGAGAAGCTGCGTGAAGCTTAAGTTCACGAAACGTGTGATTCTGTTTCCCCTGGCTGGATGATGTAGTTGAATACTCCCCCATAGTTGTGAGCAAACAACTACAGGCCTACGGCATAGCCTTGCTAATGCCTTTGTATTCGTACCCCCGTAGAGCGGTTTCCACAGAATGATACTCCGCGTCCAAACGTGTTAGGGCATCTGCTACCGCTTCAGCATTTTCCAAAGGATCCGTAGTTTCTAAGTATCGACAAAGCTGGCTCAATTGCAGCGCTCCTAAAGAAGCACTGCTCGATTTAAGCCCGTGAGCAAGGCGTTGTACAACCTCAAAATCGTGCTGCCCCATGGCAGTTTTCATAGATTCCAGCAGTGGAGGGGTATCGGCAAGATAAAAGTCAATTAACTCGCTAACCACATCTCCAGTGTCATCTTCTAATGCTTTGTGCAACTCATCTAAAACCAACATGTCTAGGGTTGCTGCCAGCTCAGGGGTAGATTCAGCAGCGGGTACAGATATTTCTGACGCAGTCAAGGGCCGACATTCACTTAGCACCTGAGCTAACTCCTGTAGGCGAATGGGCTTACTAACATACTCATCCATACCGGCATCAAGGCATCTTTCGCGATCGCCTTCCATTGCGTTAGCTGTCATCGCCACTAGGTAAGGACGATGGGGCGGTAGCCAACTCTGGCAGATGCGTCTCGCGGCTTCCAGCCCATCCATTTCTGGCATTTGAACGTCTAGCAGCACCACATCATAGGGCTGACGGGTTAACGCCTGCAGCACTTCCAAACCGTTGCCCACCATATCTGCTCGATAACCCAGACGCGTCAGCATTAGCAAGGCCAGCTTCTGGTTGACTAAGTGATCTTCAGCCACCAAGATGCGCAAAGACTGCTTTGATTCTGGTATCAGCCTCTGAGTCTCAGTCTGCTGATTCAGCGGCAGCAGCAACGGTTCTTTTAGGGCACGGGCTAACACCGTGTAGAGCTGGGCTGTTTTAATGGGCTTGTTGAGAAAGGCCGCAAAGCGGCTCTGATCGGCTGGGGACATGTGCTCAGGTTTGCCCATGGAGGTCAGCATGATCAGCAGCAAGTGGGCGTACCTGGGCAATGCTCGAATATGGGCAGCCAGGGACAGTCCATCCATTGCCGGCATTTGCATATCTAAGATGGCTAAATCAAAGGGCTTATCCTGCTGCAAAAGCGCCAAGGCCTCAGCGCCAGAGGCCGCAGCTACCGGGTGCATGTGCCATCCATGGGCTCGCTGCATCAAAATTTGTCGATTAATGGCGCTGTCATCGACAATCAAAACCCGTCTACCGGCTAGAGCGTTAGCGGTAGGCACCTCTGGTTGAGGGCCAACTGAGGCCATTAGAGTGAAGTAAAAGGTTGAGCCTACCCCCGGTTGGCTTTCAACCCACATCCTGCCGCCCATCAATTCGCTCAGTTTGCGGCTGATTACCAGGCCCAACCCGGTACCGCCGTAGTGGCGCGTGGTTGACGAATCGACTTGGCTAAAGGCTTTAAACAGCCGCTCTCGCTTATCGGCTGGGATGCCAATGCCGGTATCTTTAACCGCGAACTGAAGTTCAACCAGAGGAGCAGCCTGGGCCTGGGCTGGATCACGGGAAACAGTCTCTAGCAGTCGAGCTTCGACCGTGACGACCACCTCTCCTCGCTCAGTAAATTTGACGGCATTGTTAATCAGGTTCACCAAAATTTGCCGCAGCCGAGTCACGTCTCCTAGCAAGATTTTGGGCACATCGGGGCCGGTTAGATAGGCTAGCTCCAGATCTTTTTCAGTGGCTTTGGGGGCAAGCAAATCTAGCGCTTCCTCAAGACAGGTTCCTAGATCAAAAGGCTGTTGCTCGAGGTCTAGCTTGCCCGACTCAATTTTTGAGAAGTCTAAAATATCGTTGATGATCGTCAGCAGCGACTCTCCGCTGGAACGAATGATTTCGATGTATTCTTGCTGGGTTGGCGTCAGTTCCATGTCAAGCAGCAGCCCAGTCATGCCAATAACCGCATTCATAGGCGTGCGAATTTCATGGCTCATGGTGGCTAGAAAGTCGCCCTTGGCCTGATTAGCTTGGTCAGCCACCTGTCTGGCCTGCTCTAGAGCCAAATTTTGATTTTGCAGTTTGGTCTCAGCTTGTTTGTGGGCGGTAATGTCGCTAATAGTGCCGATAAAGCCTTTCACTTGGCCGTTTCCATCGAGCAGCGGCATAGCTTGACCAAATACCCAGACAACGGTTTCGCCCTGTCCTGCGAACCGAAATTCTAGGGCAAACTCCTCGCCAGTCTGGGCCACCCGATGCCATTCAGTCAGCACTCGTTGCCGGTCTTGGGGATGCACTGCTGCTGACCAGCCAGAGCCCAGAGCCTGCTCAGGTTGAATTTGAGCCACCTGGCACCAGCGATCGTTGACGTAGGTGCACTGACCCTCAGCATCTGTAAGAAAAATCCCTACAGGGGCAAAGCGTGACAGGGTGCGGAAGCGCCGTTCACTCTCTTGCAGCGCTTGTTCTGCCTGTTTACGCTGGATGAACTGGCCCACCTGGTTACCGGCTGCCATCAGCATGTTCTCTAAATCTTGATCTAAGGGCTGTATCTGGGTGCTAAAAAACACCATTACGCCCATCACGTTGTCTTTATAGATAATCGGGAAGCCAAAGGCGCTGCGAAGACCGGCTTTAGTTGTACTGCCAGCCCTAGGGCAGTAGTCGGCCTTGGGGACGTCGCTGATCCATTGAGGGGCGGCTTGCTCCCACACTCGCTGGGGAATGCCAATGCCGGTTGAGATTGGCAGCTGCTGCGTGAGTTGAGTAAATTCTTCCAGACGGGGCTGGTGGCGGCACCAGCTAGAGAGGCACTGTAATCCACTACTGTCCGGGTTAACTAACCAGAGTTCGCCGGCTGCCCAACCCAAACTGCCGCAGATGGCCTGCAACATTTTGGTCGCTGCGCCTTCGAGGGTGGCTGTTTTGGCTAAGATGCGCGCGATCGCATATTGGGCCTGGAGCCGCTGCTCAGTGCGCTTGCGATCGCTAATGTCAGTAACGCTGCCCTCATAGCCCACCGCAGTGCCCTCAGCGTCATATACCAGACGGGCATTTTCAGAGATCCAAATGATGTCACCGTCCTGACGGTAAACCTGAGATTCAAACTCTGCAATCCGTCCCTTTAACTCCACCTGGCGCATAAACCGCTGTCGATTGGCCGATCTGACGTAGATCTGCTGCTCTATATTGGTCACCTTGGCGACCATCTGGTCGGCCGAGTCGTAGCCCAAAATCTGGGCCATCATCGGGTTAACCCTCAGGTAGCCGCCGCCTGGGGTGGTGCGGTAGAAACCTTCGATCGCATTTTCAAATAAATCACGGTACTCAGTTTCGGTCTGCTCACGCTCGGCCATGGTTTGAGCTAGAGCCTTGAGGCTGCGGCGCAGTTCTAGCTGGCTCATCACCTGATGGGCGATCGCCTCCAGCACCTCTAGCTGCTGCTCTGTCAAATCCTTGGGAAAGCGGTCAAGCACGCAAAGGGTGCCGAGGGCGTGCCCGGCCTCAGTCACCAGCGGCACTCCGTAATAACTGCGGATGTGGGGCTCCCCCGTCACCAGAGGGTTAGTGACAAAGCGCTGATCTTCTAAGGCATCAGGCACTTTGAACACGTCAGGTTCGAGAATGGCGTGGGCACAAAACGCCACATCTCGGCTGGTTTCGGGAGTGTCTAAGCCAACCCGGGCCTTAAACCACTGGCGGTTTTGATCAATTAGGCTAACCAAGGCGATGGGTGTGCCACAGACGTAGGCCGCCAGCTTAGCCAGATCATCAAAGGCGGCTTCGGCCTAGGTATCGAGAATGTCATAGCCCAGAAGGGCCGCTAGCCGCTGATCTTCGTTAGCTGGCAGGGGAGTCTGCATGGTTAAGAGCCTTATCAATGAAAGAAGTGAGAGTATAACTGTGATAAAGGCCTTACGCCCTTGGTTAAAACGTTGCTCTCACCTGTCCCCGCAGGGCGCGGTTACTGTAATCGCTGCCTTCAGTTCCGGCTGCAACGGTGCTAAAGGAGTAGCCCAAATCTAGTTCCACCTGGTTAAATTGAGCCGTACAGAGGGCCTCGTAACCGTAGGTAAGCGACCATTCTCCCAGCAAGTGCTGGGGGCCTAGGTTGGCCGCAACTCGACAGGACACCGGTTCAAACACCTGGCCGCGCCAGGCTAGTTCGGCATTGGTGACCCAAAAATCCGGAGGCGAGAAGTAGCCGCTGGTAGTCTCTACATCGCGACTGAACTGCCAGTTAAAGAGGTTAGCAGCCAGGGTAAACTCTCCCAGCCGCTGCTCAAGACGACTAAAAGACTGCTGCTCCCAATTACCATCACTAAAGTTGCCCAGCCGCACCAGGGAGAAGAGACTGGTGTCAGGCGTAATTTGCCAGAACAGGTTAGGGCCATAGCGCCAGGCCGCAATTTGATTTTGCAGGCTGGTGGCATTGATTTTATAGGGACCGTAATCTAGGTTGAACGATAGAGTAGCGCTGGGGCCAATGGGTACCGAAGTACTGGCCGTCAGGTTGGGAGCCAGGGGCAGCCGGTTAAACACATCGACCCCGGCACCTAGGGTAGTGGTAAAGTCACCCATTTGGCTCGTCCACGCCGCTCTCAAGGGCACGTTAACGACCTGGTCTACAGCGGGCTGATTAAAGGTGTTGAGCCCGGTGGAAAAGCTGAGGCGATCGCCGTTGGCCAGCCGTCCGGTCACTGTCGGTTCAAAGGTGCGGTTGCCCTGGGCAAAGTTATTAAAGTCATTGCGAAAGTCTACCGTCAGCGTTTCGATTTGCCAGAACGGCGCATCGGCGGGGCTCAGGGCAGGCTCAGGGGGAGGGCTGGGCGGTACCGAAGGGGGCACGAACAGGCCAGGGTTGAGGTTCTCGGGGGCAGAACTCAGCAGATCAGAATCTATCTCTAGGGGCAAGAACTCTGGAGCCAGAGACCCTGGAGTGGAAAATTTGGCAGACAGCGCTGGAGGTATATCTGGTTTAGTCGCAGAGGGGAGCGGCATGGACTGAGCCTGACCTGGACAGAGGCTAGCTACCCCCAGAAGAGCAGCGACACTGAAGCATGGAGCAAATCTAAAAATGAATGTCATTGAATTGCAGCATTGACAGGTTGGTTAATCCCTACGGCAGCCGTGGGTACTAAGTCAGGAAAACTGGTAAACCCTTGGTGGGGAAAAAATCGGTGTGGGTAACCTTGGAGGGGATTGCAGCTATTCTTCCCAGACAATGGCGCTCTATGGCTGTTTGCCCTGTCCATAGAGGTACCTCGTCTTGATATACCGTTTCTCGATAGGTTTTTGCCCATGAGCGGCACTACAGCAGTGTTGACAGACCCGTTACCGTTGAGGCGCAATCGGCGAATACAACTGCGCGATCGCACCCTCCTGTTTCGCTACCTGGTGGTCATCAACCTGATTTTGGGGGGATGGTATCTGCACTGGCGCATCACCCAGTCGATTGGCCAGACGGCGCTGTGGCTGGCCCTGCCGCTGCTGGCGGCGGAGATCTATATGTATTTTGGCGGCGTGCTGTTTTTGGTAGGGCTGTGGCGACCAATTCAGCGTCAGGTGCGATCGCTCAATCAGCTCCTGACGCCTCTAGCGCCAGAGCAGTACCCCACTGTTGACGTTTTTATTACCTGCTACAACGAACCCGCCGACATCGTCGAGCGAACCACCCTGGCTGCCCTGGCCATGGATTACCCGGTGACCCATCTGCGGGTGTACATCTTAGATGACGGCAACGCTGCCGATATTCGAGCGCTGTCTGAGCGGCTGTGTGTGCTCGACCTGCAATCGCCCCCCTTGCGGGCAGCGGCGGCCGCCCTCGATGCCCAGCGCCACCGGCTCACGGCCCGCCTGCGTCAGATCGAGGCTTTGCAACAAGACATAGCGGAAGTAGAGCAAGGGCTGAGCCAGCATAGATTGAGGGTGCCGTCTCAGCCTGAGGTGTTGCCACAGGTCATAGCCTGGTTTGACCAGCTGCGCCCCGCCGATCTACCTGCTCAGGTGTGGCTGGCTTGCCAAACCGCTCTAGGGGAAGGGTTTGACAATGCCCTGTACCACGCCCACAAAGACCTGCCAGCAGAAACGCCGATTGAGCTAGAAGCAGCCATTCTCAACTATGGGGTACTGCTGCGCATCTGGGATTTGGGCAGCCCCTTTGATCTAGAAGGTTATTTGCACACCCATGCTGAGCCAGTGGATGACTGGGCTGAGCGCGGTCGCGGCCTGACAATTTTGCGGCAGGTAGTCGATGATTTATCCTACTTTCGCTCAGACGATGACCGCAACTGTCTGCTGCTCATCAAACGGTATGAACCCCAGCGCGAGGGGCTATCTCCCGACCAGAGCGATCGCAGCCAGCGCCTTGGCCAGCTCCAGAGCCTGCACCAGCTGCTGCGCCTGAGCCAGCCCGATCAGCCCAGCACCACGGCGATCTTGACGGCCCAAAGGCAGTCTCTACAGGCCCAGATCGAGCAAAAGACTTACCAGCTAGCCGATCTGGCTCGCTGTCGCTACATTGCCAGAGAAAAACCCAAGGGCCGCCCCCACCATGCCAAGGCCGGCAACATCAACCACGCCCTGTTTTCTGGCGAAACCCAGGGCGACTTTGTGCTCACCCTAGATGCCGATCACATTCCCAAACCCCAGTTTATGCAGCGGGTGCTGCCCTACTTCTTGGATTTCAACCTCGATCGGGGCCAGTATGAGGACAACCAAATTGCCTTTGTGCAAACGCCCCAGGCCTTTTATAACCTGCCCCAGGGCGACCCCTTTGGCCACGATGCTCACCTGTTCTACGGCCCTATCCAGCAGGGCAAAGATGGCATGAATTCAGCCTTTTACACGGGCACCAATGCGGTGCTGCGGCGGGAAGCTCTCGCAGGGAGTTGAAGTAGCCCATTAAGGTCATGTAGGGGTCAGCGGGGTTGTCTTTGTTGCGTTTACCCCCGGCTTCTACCCACTGTTTTTGGGCGGCGGCCAGCAGGGCCAAATACGACCGCAGCAAAATTACTTTCAAGCTGCGGCCCTGGGCGGCAACCCCCACGTAGAGCCGACCGGGCACCCCAAAATCGGTTTTAGCGAAAAAGGAATCGTGGCGATCGGGGCCAGGGGGCGGAAAGATATCGACTTGGCTGCGGCCAAAGAGAGCCTGAATCTGGCGGCTGGCCCGACGCACGGTGGCCGTGGAGGCAATCACCTTGGGGCGAATGGTGTGGCCATGCTCTTCTCGGCAGCACAGAGTATCAATCGCTGTTTCGTATAGCCCTACCATCGTTCCCAGGGGGCCAGAAATCAGGTGCAACTCATCCTGAATGATCAGGTCAGGCGGCGGAAGATAGCCCTCTAAGGGGCGTCCCGCAATCGTGGAGTCGCCAGGGCTATAGAAGCCTTCGCCGTCTTGGTAGTGGGTGACGTGGCCAAACAGGGCTCCGGTCTGACCGACCCAGGGTAGGGCCGCAAATTTATCGACCGTGGCGATGATGAAGCAGGGCAGACGCCGGTAGATCGGTTCGTCTACGGCCAGGATGGGGAGGGGATTGCGGCTGCGGAAATCGCAGCTGCGGTTGACGCAGACAATCTTGAGGGTCTTGGGGGCGTCTTCTGTGGGTAAGAGCTGGAAGGAGTTGGTGGTAAATCCTTCGCCGCACCAGGGGCAGCGCTCTAGGGGAATGGGGCAGGGTTGGCTCTTGCTGTCGCGCTTATAGTCCAGAGTGCGATCGCGGGCTGAATATTCATCTTTTTTGCCGCGTTCGCCCATGCGGTTGGGGGTGGCTCCTTGGCCCACCCAAAGGCCGATTTCAAAGGGCCAGGTGCCCAGTTTTTCGGGCACCTTTTGCCGCTCTAGCTCTAGGGCACAGATCAGCCGTGATGCCCGCTCTAGCTGGTCGAGGGTGAGCAGTCGCAGGGTGTAGCGCATCAGCACGCTCATGCCAGCGGCCTGGATGCCGGGGTGCTTGAGCCGCCGCAAAATTAGGGTGAAGGCGGCCAGGCCCAGGTAGGCTTCGGTCTTACCGCCGCCGGTGGGGAAGAACAGCAGGTCTACCACTTCGCGATCGCCATGGCTGGGGTCGGCCAGCCCCACCAGGTTGAGCAAAATGAAGGCGAGCTGGAAGGGCCGCCAGGTGGGTTCTGAAAAGCTCTCGGGGGGGTGGCCCTCTTCTTGGCTGAGCTGGCGGCGGCGGGCGGTGGCGATCGCCCGATTGGCCATCTGAAACGCCTCTAGCACCTGGGGGTCTTGTAGAGCATTGAGACCGGCTTCGATGCGATCGCAGACCCGACTCGCTCGATCCAGCAGGTCTCTGGCCACATTGGCAGCCTCCTGAGGGCTAATCGCTACGGCCCGCTGAGTAGCAATCCAGGCGCGGTACTCGGTGACCAGTGGCCCCACCATGCCGCGAATGGTGGCAGCATTGGGGGCGAGGGCCAGAGATTCCATGCCCAGCTGTACCCCTTTTGGGGCGGTTGGGGCTACCCGGGGCACTTCAGCGATGGGAATCCAGGTGGTGCAGACTTCGGTGCAGCGGCTGCCCTGGGGATCTAGGGCCAGGGCCGAGACGTTATGGCCCACGGCAAATTCGTAGTCATCGCGGTACTGGAGAGCGGCGACGGCCTCATCCCAGTCGTCGGTGCTGACGCCGCGGGGGTCGGGCCGGGGCACAAACCCCTCAGGGCAGCAGATGCTGAGGTGGGTTTGAAAGGCAAAGGTGGCATCGCGCTCCCCAGAGGCCACCTGGCGATAGTTGACCAAAAACACCGATACCGCCTTGGTTCCGTAGGGGAAGCGGTCATCCAATACGGGGCGGCAGGTGACTACCAGATTGAGGCCACTGCCACCGGGGATGTCGATGGCGAAGGGCTCGGGGCGTTCTTCAATGGGGACGGTGAGGGTGGCCTGCTGGGGTACCCGCTGCCAGTGCTCTACCTTTTTCTTGCGCTTCGATTTACCCTGACCTTCTTCAAGGTCGTCCTCTTCAGGTTCCAGGGGGATGTAGCCGCCCCAGGTGACTTGGGCCTCTAGGGTGTTGGTTTTGCCCGATAGCAGGAAGCTGAGCCCCATGGAAGAGGGGAACAACGCTTTGCGGGCAGCGGGTTTGTCAGGGGTTTTGCTGTCTTCGCTGGAGTCGCTAGTGGTGACTTCTTCGGGCAGGTCGTCGTCGGCATCGTCGTCGGAGCGCAGGTCGGGGGGTGCGCCAAAGGGGGCCAAAAAGCCGGTGAGATACCACTTGGATGGAGCCTGCTTGAGGATTTCCTCGGCGTGGCCGGTGTCGTGGGGGGTGGGGCCGACCAGGTCAATGTTGAGGGCATCCACCAGGGTGGCGCGAATGTCGGCGGAGGTGGTCATGGCAAGGGCTCTCAGGTAGCTGTAGGCAACGGTTTATCTGGAATAGACTTTGGCAACAAAGACTTGGGCTTTGGCCTTAGGTTGGTTCTGCTTTTGTATGCGGATGAGGCGATCGCTCAAATCTTGACCTGACGTTTCTACATAGCTGTGGAGGGTCTGGGCCTGTCCCTGATAGTCGCGGTCTTCTTTGCAAATGATGATGCCGCTGTGGGCAGTACCGCTGCGGTGTAGGGCAATAAAGTCTTGGCGGTTGAGGGTGACGACGCAGCGGCGATCGGCGGTGGCAAAGGCCAGCACCTCTTGGTCTGGAATGTTCTGGTTAGCTCGCCCGGCTTCGTAAGAGGTGAGTACGTCGTGGTTAAGCTGGCGCAGGGCTTCTACCAGGTCGATGGGCAAGTTTTCGTTGGAGTAGAACCTAGCCATCTAGATCGTCGTCGTGGAGGTCGGCGATCGCGTTGTCGATCTCCTCGGTATGGCTGGCATAGTAAGCCCGTACCACGGTCAGATCAAAAGGGGTCAGGCTAGGGAAATTGTGCAGCAGCTCATCATCGTCGGCTCCTTGGTGCTGGAGGGAGATGAGCGTCCAGATGGGGATGCGGGTACTGCGGATGCGGGCATGGCCACCACAAACCCCTGGTGTTTTCTGCACGCTTCGGGTGGCGAGCTGTTCTTGAAACAGGGCATAGTCCTCGGGGGGTAAGGACTCGATCGCCTGAACGAGAGATTCTACAAGTTTGGCGTTCATAGGGGCTAAGGTGCGATGCTGGGGAGAATTGAGGGCTAAATTCTTCTCAAACTCTAACGTTTGCTCTGGGCTACCTCCTTTATTGCCGAAGGAGTTAGAACTACGAGTAAATGAATGCTAAGCCACTGTTGCAGGTTGAGATACAGGAGCGGATTCTTTCAAGCGCCAGAGTTCCTTAAATGCCGTGACTAGCTCTGCCTGACGCTTCTCAATAACGCTGGGTGTCCATTCGGCAGTATTTAATACTTGAGTAGTAAGAACAAATGATGAAATACTGCCTTCAGATAAATTATTTTTCCGCTTCTTGAAATATTTATCCTTTTTCTTTGCAAAGTCGTAGTTCTGGGCACTGCCGTTAATGTGGCCAGGCAGTAAGGTCAAATTTCCTAAGCAATGTACATAGCCTCGCCGTGCATCTTCGTCAGGAAACCACTCTAACCACTGGCTGCCTTGAGATGGATTTTGGGGTAATACGTGCTCTACAGTAATCCGGGAATAGTTATATACCGCATCACCGTCAGCCAGATACTGATCTAGGCGAAGCAATACATAAAGCCGAATTTTAGTCTCCAAGTAAAGTGGGCCGTTTAGACGTTGAATAATGGCCTGGCATTCTTCAGTGGTGAGATGCAAGGAAGAGTCGGGCTGGCTCAAGTCTTGGCCCTCTTCGATCCAGGTGAGGAGGGTGCTGTAGCGGCGCATCCGTTCGTTGATGTCGGCTCGCCGAATCATCAGGCCAGAGGCGAGGCGATCAAGGTCTTTGAAGAAGGTGAGTATTTTGTCGGGCTGGTGGCGGTGCTTGGAGAGGTAGGCGATCGCAGGCGGTAGCCAGTCAGCGTTATCAATACGGTTGAGGTAACTAAAGTAGGTGTTAATAGCTTTTGCATCCTGGTTGCTTGTATAGCAGCAATCTTGAATGTCAGCATAAGCTTGAGCGGCTGGGCATAGCACTTCATCAATGAAGTAGATGGGGTTTTCACTGGGCTTCACAAACTCCCGGATTTCTTTCAGGACAGAGTCTTTCTGCTTCGCTTTTTGATAGATCATCCGAATATGAGAGAACAAGCCTTGGAAGGTATCACGCCCTAGCATGACTTCGGTATCTTCCCAAAGCCGATTGTATTGCTCTTGTTTGTCTTGAGAGATTTTGCCAATAATCTCGGATTTGAGAATGTCACTGTGAGATAGATCTAAACCCCGATCATTTAGTACAGAGAAGATTCGATAAGCCGATTCCATATCTGGTGTAGATACAACTACTAACAGGCAACCGGTAATAAGAAATTGAGCTAGTCTGAAACATTTCTCATCAGACAATTTTTGCAGGTTAGCCAGTAGGTATAAGGCGTTGTCACGAATATGAGCCTGACTATCAGGCAAGACAGCATCTTTCAATTCGAGAAGTTTCTGGAGACCGCCTTTATCTTGTATATATTTTTGGAAGAAGACCGCATCTCGTTCTCTAAGGGTTAGCCGATAGCGATTTTTTGTTCCAGTAAACTCGTCACCTTCTTCGTATAAGAACTTAGTGAGCTTCTCAGGCTTTCGATCAGTAGGCAGGACTTCGCGCAAGGCTGCGATGAGGATGGCAAGGGTTGTTAAACGCTGTTGACCATCGACCACTTCCGCCTGTGGTGCTCCATCTGATTTAATTAAAACGATGCTGCCTAAAAAATAAGGACTTAACTCATCAATAGAAACAGTACTATCTCCAAGAAAAGTTAGCAAATCATCTAGTAAAGCTCCTGCTTGCTCAATGTCCCAAGCATAAGGACGCTGGTAGAGAGGAATTGAGAAGACGAAGTCATCACAGAAAATTTTCTGGATGGAGTATTCGGCACCGTGGATTCTGGTAGGCATGGTTTAAGAGATTACAAATAGGGGTTTGGTTGAGACTTGACGAATAAATCAGGAAATATATGACGCAGCTAGCTTTCGTTAAACCGATAGCAAAAACTGCTGTCGGTGGAGATGACGCGGTAGCAAGATAGGTTGTCGGGGTCGTCGAAGGTGGTTTCGCCTAAGAAAACATCGCGCTGGTAAACCTCTGCATCGCGATCGTTGACGGTGTAGCGGCAGTAGCCACTTGGGTCATAGTTCCCATCGGCGCAGGCATTGACCATCGTAATGCTGGTTTTGGTACCATCCATCCAATTCAACACGGTGTAGTGGGCACCAGCCCCATAGCCCGCGCTGATGATGCAGGGTTCGAGGCGGGCTTGGGTGTCGCCCTGGAACGCGTAGCAGACGCCGACTTGGTCGGGGTAAGGGCGGGAGGTGGCAGGGGTGGCCCAGGCGATCGCCCCAGTGTCATTAATCCAGTAACAAGGATTGAGTTGAGGTGTAGTTTCATAAAATGCTCTCCTCGGTAACGTCAGCTAGGGCGCTTCTAGGTCTTGCAATATGGCTTGAATGCTGGTCTTGAGAGGTTGCAGGTCGTTGTTAGCAATGTCCCAAAGAACTTGGGTGTCAACCCGAAAGTATTCATGCACCAGTAGGTTCCGTAAGCCAATGATCTGCGGCCAAGAAATATTGGAATATCTTGCTTTTAAGTCTGGGGATAAGGCTGTCGCAGCTTCCCCAATCATTTGCAAATGGTGGGCAATCCAAACCTGAATCAGCTCTTGGCTTTCAAATGCAGCCTGCCCTTGTTGGGTATAGCGTTCGATCGCAGCGATCGCATCCAAAATATCTTGCAGTCGTTCGTCGTCGCGCCTCATAGGGGGATGGCCTCCTGCATGACGCGATCGCGGATGCGCTCTTTGAGCATGGCTGGGGTAGCTACGTCTACCTTGTGCTCTAGCAAGGCTTCTAGCTCTTGCACTAGCCCTACCGGAAACCATGGGCTGCGGCGGGCGGGGTCGTAGTCTACGAGTAGGTCGATATCGCTGGTGTCTGTAGCTTCGGCCCGGGCGATGGAGCCAAAGACACGGATGTTATAGGCTCCGTGGCGGTCGGCGATCGCCAAAATTTGGGCTTTCTTGGCCTGGAGCAGGTCTTGGAGGCCGGGGTTTAGGGGCGCTGTCATGGGTCTATACCTCCATACCGGGGATTGTGGGGGTCTCTGACTCTAATTTTGCTTGCTTCGCCCCTTTACCTTTTGAATTTTGAATTTTGCCTTTTGAATTGGGCTTCGCCGCTTTATGCCCCCGCACTTCTTCTAAGTGGCGCTGCTGGTTGAGGTCGAGCAGGCGGGCGAGGACTTGGTCGTGGGTGGCTTCGGGCCATTTGTAGCGCCAGGGGAGTTTGCGTTTGCCGGTGCTGATGAGGGCACCAAAGGCGGCGGCTTCGTCGGCGGTGGCAAAGAAGAGGTCGCCGCTGGCGACGCGCTCGGCGGCGGCGGGGGGTAGGTCGTCGGGGTCGGTGTCGAGGTAGTCGAGGGCGAAACCGCAGGTGGTGTCGATGTCGGGCCAGCCGTAGGCGGCGAGGACGGCGAGATCCATCTGTTCGTGCAGGTGGCGGAGGTGGAGGATGTCGGGGTCGCGTTCGGTGGGGTCGTGGAAGCGGTTGTAGGTGTCGGTGAGGCCCTGGTTGTTGCACACCATGAGGTCGGCGCGGTAGTCATAGTAGGTTTTGCCGATCGCTTCTAGGGTGGGGTCGGTTTCCCAGTTGGCAGGAAAGGGGAAGGTTTCAAAGCAGTCAGAAGGAGTGTATCGAAGCCTATCTTCTAGGGAAGAACCAAAGAAACGAACCCATACTTCATGAAGACGAGATTTGAGAATAGAGAAAGTTGAATAGTGTTGATCAGCAACAATTACTAGACCTTCTGAGAAGACAACATTTGAAGGCATGAATCCAATCGACCAGTATTGCTGGTGCCGGGCGATAACCAAAACTTGATCGCACTACGCGATCGCTCTAAACAAAGCAGGTGTATATCTTCCCCAAAGCCACCAACGTTCTTTTCTACGTTTCGCATCTGCGTTATTGCCTAATTTATCTCGCTCAGGCTTAACAGTTTCCTCCACAATCGTCATCAAATCCGGCCACTGCCTTGCCTCCGACTCTGCCATCTCACCAAAATCAATCACATAGCGACGGTGGGCATGGGTAGGGCTGCTGTTTACCTCCTCGCCGCCAATGTAGGGAAAAATCCGCTCGGCGTTGCGGGGATTTTCTTCAATCAGGCGGTGCATTTCGGCAATGGGTGTAGCCTCTGAGTTGTTGTCATCAAAAGTAAAGCCCATCCCCAGCACGATACTGCCCTGAAAGCTTTTGTTCTTATTCGCCAATAAAACCTGTGGGTCGTCATTGCCGCCCGCATGGAACAAAAAGGCAGTAATTGTGTCGGATTCTTGCCTATCTAGGGTCTTTTTGCCGCTGTATTCGCCCTTAAAAATATTCACTACACTAATCACAACCGCCGCTAATCCGGGCCATTTCACTCGTTTTTGAGCGTTGTAAATGGTGCCCCCGTGATTACAGATAAAGCGTAAACCGCTGCTGCGGGTATTCCCCTGGGCAATGGTGTTAGTTGAAATGAGGCCGTAGGTGCCTCCTTTGCGAATAATATTGAACGCTCGGCGGAAGAAATGAGCGACTAAATCCGCGTTGCCATGAGATTCAGGATGTACTTCTTTAAGCCAATCCACATATCCTTCAGGGTTGCTATGAATGACGTTGTTCTTCCCTGCAAATGGTGGATTTCCTACGATCGCATCAAACCCAGGATTCTCCCGATCAAACACCTCTGGAAACTCAATTTCCCAGTTAAACGGTGCGATGGCCCTTTCTCCGTGGCGCAGGGCCGTTTGGAGTTCGTGAAGCGGCGAGGGAGTCGATGAGTGGATGGGTGGATGGGCTTCGTTGCGATCGCCCAGCCCAACGGTGGATGGGTCGCCTTGGGTGTAGGCAGATTGTCGCCAGGTGCGGACGAGGTCGCCATATTCCGAGAGCTTCGCCTCCCGATCCTTCTTGCTGCCGCCGTTAAAAAACGCCGCAATCTTCACATCGCCAATCAGCTTGGCCTCTTCCAGCTCCGCCCGCTGCCACTGGGCCAGCTTCGCCTCGGCATCCTCATCTGTCCGCGTATCCAGCGCTTGAATCTGCGATCGATACGCCTTCGCCCGGTCTACCTTCTCCTTCAGGTACTTAAACAGCGGCAAGTCTTCCGTCGGGTCTTTGCCAAAGCTGCCGATCTGCGATCGCGTCAGCCCCACCAGCGAATCCCCACACTTCAGCGCATGATCCACAAAGGTAAAGGGCTGGTCTTTGGCCAGGGTTACCAGCCACAGCGACAGCTTCGCCAGGTTCACCGCAAAGGGGTTTTTATCCACCCCATATAGGCACCGCTGGGCCACCAGGCGACGGGCATAGAGCAACGGCTCCACCGCAGCGGGCAGGTTGGCAGGCTGACCATGGGTATCCCACGCTTCCACCAGCTTCTCTGCCAGTTGCCGACAGGCCTCCACCAAAAACGCCGCCGACCCCATCGCCAGGTCGCACACCTTCAACTCCAAAATTTGCTCTGGCGTGGGGTAGTCGCCCAACTGCTCAAAAATGGGCCGCAGCGTCGTCGCCACAATCGGCTGAGTCAACTTCCGGGGTGTATAGTGCGACCCCGTCCGTCGCCGTTCTTCCCCCGGTTGTAGGTAAAGGTTGCCCGGAGCCAACAGGTTCGGCGTCCGCGACGATACCCGACTGCCCAGGGCCGCCACCAAGTCGGCGGGGGTCTGGGCCTCCTTTAGCGCCGTGGCCCCTTTGCCCGTCAGCTTGCACTCCGCCAGCTCTTGCAGCCCTTTGGCCCGGTTCCCTGGCTTCTCTGCCAGCAGCGCCTCGACGTTGATCACCACATCCTTCGGCTTTACGGCAATGGCCAGCCCCTCGGCCACCTCCACCTCGTAGCCCATAATCGCCTCATACACCGAGCCGATCTGCTCCACGTCGAGGGCGCGGTACGAGAGGCGATCGCCATCCAGCAGCAGCAGCTTGTCGAGCATCCGGTGAACCACCCCATCGGCAATGCGGGGCGCTTCTACCCGGCCATGGGTCCCATACTGGGTGCCCTGGGGTCGCCCTTCCAAAAACGGATACTCGTCAGGGTCAAACAGTTGCCCGTGGCGAGCGGGCAGATATTCGTCGTAGGCTCCGCCGCCGTCGTACACCAGCCGAAACAAGCTCAGCAACGAGGCCCAGGCCCCATAGCGCTGATCCATCGTGTCGGGGTAGCTGCCCGCGTCTTCCCGCAGCTTTTCGTAGAGGCCCGACACGGCATAGTGGCGCTGGTAGACCTCATCATCGGGCATCAGCCCCTCGTCTTCGGCATAGAGCAAAAACACCAGCCGCATCAGCGTGGCGATCAGGCCGCCGTAGATGTGTTGGCCCTCACCCCCGGCCCCTCTCCCAGAACGGGCGAGGGGTGATAAGAAGGGGGCAAAGATTTTGCCGTTGGCGGCGGCATCTGCCGCCTGGAAGCCGCGCAGCAGTTCCCACAGGGCATCGAGCACCTGGCTGGCCAGCTTGTTTGAAACCTCGGCCTGGTAGTTGCGGCTCTCCACCAGCAGCCGGTTCAACCGCTGGTTTTCGGGCACGTTAAAGAGGCGATCGGCCCCAATCAGCAGATCCAGCGCCCCCAAAATCAGCCGCCCCGGCACCTCCACCATCGCCTGCACCGGAAAGGTGAGATACCCCGACGACTCGCCACTGGGGGCATACACCAGCCGCATCTCGGTACCATTCACCAGCAGCCCGGTGGGGATGCCCGTCTCCCGCAGCAACCGCTCAAACTTGGCCTGAAAGCTCGCCTTCCACCCCTGCCCCGTCGTCGCCGCCGGGTCATCCTCATCCAACGGCAGCCCCGGTGCCAGCTCTTGAATTAGCAAAACCCACTCGTCACTGTCGGGGTCTTTGACCCCATAGGTGGGCCGCAGGGTCTCGCCATAGCTAGGCAGCACCGCCGAGAGGCGATCGGGCAAATCATCCGCCGCCATCAGATCTTCGGGCATCCAATCCAGCACCTTCTGGGTAAAGGCGGGGAAGTTCTCAATCCAGGCAATACCCTCATCCCCATGGCGAGGGATAGCCTCGGTGGACACCACGCCTTGCAGCCGCTCTTGCAGGTTTACCAGCTTGGCGCGATCGATCACCGCCTGGGCTTTGATCAAAGCAGGCGGCGACACGACCAGTCCCACCGGTTGTAGCAGACCAAGCCATTCTTGGTGCCTGAGGATATCTAAATCAGTTGCCATAATATCTACTGCGTTTAGACTGTTTTACTACCTGTTTATCTTTTAAGAAGTGAATGAATTTCTTGCAGTAACTCGGCAACGGCTTTTTCAACCTCAAGATTGCCCTCTTTAATCAAGCGACGGTATTCGTCAGTGACTTTTACGCAGTTACTATTGAATATATAGTTTTGATATTTAATTGAAGACTCATTAATTCTTATTAAAGCAATATCTCTTGGAGAAGAATTTCTAACCAGAAAGACTTTTGACTCTCTTGCCTCCAAAAAATCTTCGATGGATTCATCTAAGCATATTTTCCCTAAGTTAGGATGCCAAAACGAAACTTCTAGTGACTCATTATCTTCAATGTAAGCATTAATGGCTTTTCCAATCTCTATTGTCAGCTGCCTTTTAATAGCCTCATTAAAAAAGGTGCTATTTTGACGACTTATTTTCAAGGAGCTTGACCCTAAATCAACCGAAATTGGCACTTTTTCTGCTTGAGATACCCATTTAGACAATAGCATTCTTCGCATATCGATTTTTGCTATTTCAACCTCATTACTAAGGCTGTATTTGTCAATATCTGCAATAAAAACTTTTGATATGTGGCAATAAATATATGACTTACTTTCGGCAGATGAATAACTTATTTTCTTTAAGAAGCCTCTTCTTTTGGCAGCTTTAATACTTCTGTATAATTCTTCAATTTTAACATCGGTGATCCTAGCCAAAACCTTTAACCAAGGAACACTAATTATGATATTTACAATGTCATAATATAAATCCTCTGGCTCTAAGTAATAACTTTGAAAGGCTCCCTCAGCTTTAAGGAGTCTTTTAATTGAGTATTCAGAAAGGGCCTTGAAAATATTTCTTGATGAAGACTTGGTTATATAATCAAGAACCTCTATGATAATATCTATTTCTATATCAGCGAATCTATCATCACATATTCTCAGATACTTGTCGGTTCCAGATTTGTTTTGAGCAGCTATCTTTAAGACTTGTAACTGAACCTCACTCAGCTCGACATCCTGAGGGTCAACAGATATTTCTTTGATTTCCATATCTGGGAATTCAGATTTTAATATGTAAAAGAAATGCTGTTGAAATAGATCGAATCTTTGTGAATCTCCCCCATGCTGCCACCAAGAATGACTCGAGAAAGAAATGCCATTCACAGATCTTTGTCTAATTAAGCATTCTTCATATTTTCGAGGATCTATTGATGGGAAATGGGAAAAATGTGCTTTATTGTAATACCCATTTTTATGAAAGACTGGCTCTTCACAATAAACACATTTAAGGCCAAGTTCTCGATAGGAATCAGTTTTTAATTTTGAATTGCTCGCGTTGATTTCCTTCCCACCCAAATACATAGATTTTGCAATATCCATTGTTGTCTCCCCTTAGCTTGACACCGGCCATAAATAAACAATCCCCACCGGCTCAATTCGCTCAGCTTTCACCTGATAGGTCTGCTGAATCCGCTCCGGCTCCGTCACAATCTCCTCCGCCAGTTGCTCTACCCGGGTGCGCCAATGCCGCCGATCCGCCTCAATCTGCCGCATCTCATCCCGGTTAAACAGCCCAAGCTGCAACGTCTCATACTGCTGCTCCTGCTTCAGGATGCGGTTTCGCTGCTCCTCCAATAGCGTCTTCATCTCCGCTGCTTCCCGCTCCCCCCGCTGGGCCAGCTTCCGCTTCGCCCGCTCCGTTAGCTCTGTCGCCCGCCGCTCCAGGTTAGGCAGCAAATCCTCCACATCCCGACCCACAAACCCCTTCAGCCGCTCCATCAGTGTCTCTGGCACCTCCTGTAGCCGCCGATTCGCCAGCGATGCCTCCAAAATCTGCATCACAGCCTTCTTCTCCCCCTCCGTCAGGGGGCGTAGCTTACCCCGGCCTCGGGCCTCTGGGTTGAGCCACTCCGCCGCCACCGTCACCACCTCATCGTGCAGCCGGGCCGCCCGCTCCCCATAGAGCGAAAGCCGCCCCAAAATAATTACCCTCGGTATCGGGTCATCGGTGCGGCACACACAGGCCCGCGTCAGCTCATCGTGGAGAAACCCCTGGGAGAGAAACCGCCCCAGCAGCCGCTGCACCATCCGGTGTTCCAGGTGCAGGTGCACCACCTCCCCATCCAGCGACCCCGGATCGCGAAACACCACCGGGCGAATGGAGGCCTCCTTGCGCCAGTCCCACAGCTTTTGGCCCCGCTGCCGGGGTGCCCGCAGGGTATCGAGGGTGGTGGCCCAGGAGGGGTCGGCCCCGGCCTGCTGGTCGAGGGCGGGCACCGTCCAACGGCTGCGCTCCTCGTTGTCTACCGCCTCCGCCGCCGAGAGGGGTGCTAGCGCCGCTGACCCCATCAGCTCCAGCGACACCGACAGGGCATCGCGAAAGTGGCGATCGCTCAGCCCCAGCCACTCCTTCGAGTCGCGCAGCATGCCCTCTAGCTCCACCTGCTGCTGCCGCAGCTTGTCTTGCCTGAGGCGAATCGCCTCCAGCTCTTCTTTAATCGCTGTGCCCCGTCCCGTAGACTCGGCATCGGCCTGGTCAGCGTTGTCAATGGCCCCGCTCAACGCCTCGGTCTGCTCAGCGCGAATGCCCTGCTCCAGCAGCTTGGTCACATTCTTTTCCACCACGGGCGACAGGCTGCCCAGCTCCTCCTGAATGCGCTGGGTCTTTTTCACCAGCACATCAATCACCCGGTCTTCGGGCCGCTGGCGCAAGACAAAGTAGTGGCAGCGGACGACGGGCGATCGCTGCAATTTCCGGTCAATCCGGCCGTTGCGCTGCTCCATGCGGCTGGGGTTCCAGGGCACATCGAAGTGGAACAGGTCAGCGCAGAAGTTTTGCAGGTTCACCCCCTCCCGCGCCGCATCGGTGGCGATCAAAATCCGCAGGGGGTTGTGGGCCGGGTCGGCATTGAAGGCGGCTTTGATTTCCTCACGGCGATCGTCGCCCATGCCACCGTGGAAGGTGCCGATGCGATCGTCTTCGCGATCGCTGCCTGCGATGATGGCCTTGAGCTGCTGCTCTAGATAGCGCTTGGTGTCGGTGTATTCCGTAAAGATCAGCACCCGTCGGTTCAGCCACTTGGCCCTGGGCTGCCCCAGGTCAGGGCAGAGGTTTTGCCGCAGCCATTTCTGCAATTCCACAATGCGGCTATCGGGCTGTCGTCGGGCCTGCTCCGCCAGCCGGGTCATCTCCTCCAGTAGGGCCAGCTCTTCTGGCGAAATCGCCTCCCCAGCGGCGTAGGTGGCCTTCTCCATCTGCTGGTCTTCCTCTGCCAGCACCTCATCTTCTTGCAGGTCGGCCCGGTCATCATCAGACCCCGGACTCTCCAGTAGGAGAGACAGACTGCCCTGGGTCGCGTTCTGCTGTTGCTGAGCCTGCCGCTCAATCGCCCGACGGTGGACGCTGAGGGTGCGGGCAAACGCTTCGATTGACGACAGCAGCCGCTTTTGCAGGTTGGTCAGCACCAGCATGGCGGTAGTCTGGGTCGAGCGGGGGGCATCCTTCAGGCGCTGCTCCCGCCGCTTGCGGTAGGCTTGCAACAGCTGGGCCAGCTTTAGCTCCGGGGCATCTTCTGGTAGCCCATCAATAATTACTGGCACAATCTCCCGCTTGGGGAAGTCGGGCTCGTTGATCTCCCTCAGGTCTTGCTTAAACCGCCGCACCATCACCGCATCCAGCAGCTTTTTGCTGCGCACCGGCACCCCCCGGCAAAACCGCTGGGGGTCGAGAATTTCGAGCAAGGCCGCAAAGCTGTTGGAGTGGCCATTGTGGGGGGTGGCCGACAGAAACAGCCGATGCTCAAACCGAGGAGCCAACTCGCGCACTGTCTTAGTTAACTGCGAATCTACGGCATAGCGCGAGGCACTGGCCGGAGCGGCATTGTGGGCCTCATCTAAAATCAGCATCGACCCGGCAGAGAAATCGCCCAGCCAGTCCCGCAGGGGGGCGGCATAGGTTTCATCCCGCAGCAGCGCGTGGGAAATGATAAAGCGGGTATGGGTTTTCCAGGGGTTGATGCCGTAGCCCCGCTCGCGCCGCTTAGCGGCCACAAACTCCCGATCAAAGACGATGAACGTCAGGCCAAAGCGGCTCTCCATCTCTTCCTGCCACTGGCGCACCACCGACGGTGGGCAAGAAATCACCACCCGCTTAATCTTCTGCCGCATCAGCATCTCGCGCAGAATCAGCCCTGCTTCAATGGTCTTGCCCAGCCCCACATCGTCGGCGATGAACAGATTCACCCTGGGCATCCGCAGGGCTTTGCGCAGGGGTTCGAGCTGGTAGGCTTTGACTTCAATCCCCGCCCGATAGGGGGCCTGAAACAGCTTCGGCTCGGTAGAGGTGACACAGTTCCACCGCAGCGCGTGGAGGTAGGCGGAAAAGTAGCGCGGGTCATCAAAGCCCTTGTGAGCCACCGCCTCCCAGGAAGAGGTTTCGATCACCTGAGCGTCAATTTCCCGTTCCCAAAACACCTCCAGCGCTTCCCCTTGGGCATCGTCTTCCAGGCAAGCCAGGCGTACTAGAGTATCGCCCGTGGCGATTGGGGCGGGAGTGACTTCTTCGATGAGATACTGGCGAGACCGAACTCTTACAATTTGCCCCGAGCCAAGATTTAATGGTCGTTCTGGTTTGTCTAGCACTCTGACACTATCCATATCTTTTCCTGGCAAGTGACCCTAAATTTCTAGACGTTCTTATCGCTCTTTCTCAGCTATCTTTGCTACGCATAAAATAATCCTTGATGCCTATTCACCCTCGATTCTTCTAGCTTCTTGAACTGTTGTATTAATTACATGAAATTTGTCAAGATGCTGTTCTATAAAAAATTGGCCTTTATGTGCCAAAATACTTATATTCTGGTTCAGTAATTTAATATCAGCATTCAACTCAAGAAGAAAATTGTGAGCTGTATTGATTATATTTGCAAGCCTTTGATCTACAGCTTTAATTAAAATCTCTTGAGCCATGGCATTGCCAGAAAATCTTTCTTCAATTTTTTTCAAGTCTTCAGCGGCTTCATTAAATGCACGATCCTGAAGTTCTTTGTATTTTATAGTTCTTTCATATACGAGAGTTTGCGCTTTGTCACGCAAGTCAAGTTGCATGTGACCAATTGCGTTAATGGCATTGACGTTCAGCTTAGTTAGTTCTTGTTGATATTTCATGATGGCTTCAGAAACAGCCGTCATTCTTGCGAACTCCCTATCTTTTTTGCATTGCTCGATCTCTACCAAAATTCTTTTTATTTCCGTCTCTTTTCTAATTGAGAGATTGACCTCTAGCTCTTTCTCTTCTCGCCTAAGCTGAGCCTCTATATTCTTTGAGGCAGCCTGTTTTTCCAGGTCTCTCTTATGTTCTGCTGCTCTTAAAGGCTCACTTGCCCAGTCCGTCATCAACTTGATCGGTGCATAAACAATGTCGTCTAGCTTATCGAACATTCCAAATATAGACACTTATCTTCCCTCAATTAAAGATTTGAATTGGCGTTGGAACAGGGCTTTGTCTTTTCTATGCAGATAAAGCAGTTTCTTGTAATTTTCATTCGATCTCTTATTGACATCGAGAATCGCATTTAGAGATTTCCGCTTGTCTTCAAGAATGCTGTGGACAAAGTCCCCACTCTCTTTGGATAAAGTTGAACCCTTGAATTCAATGTATTTCTGAATGAAGATCAGCATTGAGTTCAAGAAAAGCTTTTGCACCTCGTCCGCGTCTTCAGAAAGGGTGTCAGAAACGCCGTCTAAAAACAGAAAATAATGATTTATCCACCCAATAAAAAAATCTTCAATAGCAAGCTCCATCAAAAGAATGTCATCCTCAAATTCAAACATAGGAATGAAGACTTCTTTATCTTCATTAAGAAATGAAGAAAGAAGCTTTTGACGGCATTGACTAAAGCAAGCTAGAACTTCAAGGGTTTCCTTGTTTTTCATTCATCATTTAACCCCGAACTTATTTTTGCATTGTCCATCTCTTTTCTGGCTTCTTGCTTGATTTCACTAACCATATCTAAAGTATTCTCCTCAATGAGGCTGGCAGATAAATTCAGACTTTTTGTATAACTTTCTACAAGTTCTTTTATCCATACAGAGGCTACCTTGTTATCCACTTGAGATGTCGAAAGAGTTTCGGAAACTTCCTTAAGCGATTCGGCAAAAAACTTTGTTCGCTCTTTCCTCACTTCCTCTTGCAAGCTTGTCGCAAACTTTATCTCTTCCTTGTAATTCTTTATCAACTCTAGATAGTTTTTCTCGTATTCATAGAGGATACTTAGTTTCTCCTGCAATGCCGCTAGCCCTACATTGCTTTCTATCTTAAAAATAATAGATTGAAGAAATACCTCCTTCACGCTATTATCCATGTCTAACTTTTGAACCATTGATTGCAAGTCGGCCTTAAGGACATCAAGCTTGCTGTTCGTTTCGTTTTGATTTGGCATTACAGGATCCTGATTAAACGTTTCACTTTCTTGATTATAGGGATCTATCCCTTGGTCATCGGATTTGGAGAAGTCAAGCTTATTTTTACCTTTGCGGTTGAACATTCGAAGTGATAGTTGAAAACATTTGAAGGATAACTATTGACATCATGCTAGAAACAGGAAATCCATGAACTTAAACCTTTTTCTACAGATACATTGAAAATCCCTAAAAATGATAGAAAAATTTATATTATTTTTACCTACCTTTCCTGAGAGTATTTGGGTTTCTAGTTACTAAAGAAAGTCGCACCATAAAATCTTTTCCTGAGTAGTTAACGTTTATTTAGAAACTTGCCTTTGGCCAGAGAGTAGATCTGTGCCTTTTAATCGCATCACAGCAATCAATCGACGGGCATACTCAAGGCAAGCTAAGACATCGTCTCGCGTTAGTTCCGGATAAATCTCCAAAACCTCTTCTAAAGATGCCCCCTCGACCATAGTCGCTAGCACCTTCTCAACTGTTATGGCCTGACCTTGAACAATTGGCCTGCCCCCAAACAGCTTAGGATCTACGGTAATGCGCCCTAAAAGCGTCTTCTCATCCATTGGCATGGGCCGAACCGCCATAAATTGTCCGTACGTTGTTGCTTTCCCCCATCATGACAACCACAATAGAGATATTCAAGACTTGATCAATGCAAAGTGTCCGTACACTTGAGTGGCTATCACAATGACTCGCAAAGGCCGTGCCCTAACGCTCTCGGTGTCAGACCAAGAGAAAACCCAGCTAGAACAACTGGCGCTGGCGTTTGACCAAACTTGGGGCGACAACCCCAACGTCTCGAAACTGGTCAAGGCCATTGCCAACGGTGAACTGCGGCTGGCGACGAATCATGACTGGGGGCGCGATCGCATCAACGCCCTCAACCGCGCCCGCAATCTGTGCGTTGACCTAGGCTATTTGGCAGAAGCGGTGGCGATCGCCGAGCTGCTGCTAGAGCGCAGCGAGATCAACCTACCCCTGCGCCAAGAAATTCAGGCATTTGTGAATCGGCCCAGCACCCCTTGGCGCATGGAGATCGAGCGCTGCATCCGCCTCCAGCGACCCTTTCGCCTCACCTACCAAGACGCCGCCGGTCGCCTCTGGAACTTCACTATCCGCCACGCCAAAATCGTCACCTACGAAGACCGCCAGTATCTGGAATGCTGGTGCGAGGAGACCGAAGGCAGCCGCGACATCGAGGCCCTGCTCCACAACTGGTCACTACGCCTCGACCGCATCCCCGACGAGGCCGTCATCTCGCCAGCAGAGGGGCACTGGCAACCCCAGCTCAGCACCATCCAGGTCGAGTTTTGGCTGCTGAACAGTCTGGCCTTTAGCTATCGCTCCAAAACCGAAGCTGACCTGGTGAACGAGTGGCTGCCTGACCGGCAGGCCCGCCGCATTGTGCGGCAGATCTACCACACTTTTTGGTTCTTTCGCGAGGTGCGCCGCTACGGGGCCAACTGCATCGTGATCGGGCCAGAGGAGGTGCGGGACAGGTTTGCTAAGGATGCGATCGCCATGGCCCGCCACTACCAGGCAAACTGAGGACTACGGGACTACGTTTAATTAGGCTCCTCTACTTATTACTCCTTGCGCAGAATTACAAAGCACCCTTACTTACTCCCTCTGTGAATGCTGGGAATACTTAAAGCATCTTGCGCTCATCCCTCTCCTAGGGATTGCTGAAGGCTACAGCTCAAGTCTCTACCTCTCCCCATCAGTTAATGGATCTCCAGCGCTCAGGTCACCAGTCATGCAGCTAATTCATAAAGAAGAGTTCACCACCCTGTTTCAGGAGTTCGTTAATACCTTCGTTCACACATCTGAAGGGCAAGAGTATATCGGCTTCTACAAGCGTGATGCTCACAATGGGCAATTTAACTTCCTAAGCATAGAGGAAGCCTTTGAAGCAGAGGAGATAACCAATTCTGATGCTATGACTGAGGAGTTGACTGACCGAGTACTAAACCAACTTTTGCCACACTCAAACACGCCACAAAATCAACTCGATAATTGTTGGATACATCGCGCACCAGCCATACAGGGAAACATCAGAGAATGGTATGAATCGCAAGGATATAAACCCGACTGGAGAAAAGTCGCCCATGGTATTTTTCATTTTATAAAAGCATGCATTGAAAATAAGAACAGTAACCTGCAAGCAATATGCAAAAATTTTTTCAGTCTTCAATATATTAAGGGTTTTCAATCTGAGATGCTGTCGCCAATTCTGAATGCCTTGAGTTCTGAGAACTTCTTGCTTGTTAATGACAGATCTCAGAAAACAATCAATTATTTTGCCAACAACCGTAAAGACTCTTCAGATCTTGTTGATTATCCTTCTGTTAATGTGGTCGGGAAAGGGTTGATTGCAAGTCTAGCTCCAGCGATGCAAGAGATTTGGGGGTCTTCCTTATCTGCTGCTGACCAATTTGATATGTTCTGCCACTGGCTGGTTTCCATTAAGAAGTTTGATTTGAAATCATCTCCTGTCAATTTTTGGAAAATCGCCCCCGGTGAGAACGCTTGGCAGTGGGAAGATTGCCTTTCAAAGGGTTTTATAGCCATCGGTTGGGATGAGTTAGGCGACATCTCAGGATTCACTAAAGAAGACTTTAATGAGCTACGAGATGAGCTAATAAACATTTATCCAGATTGGAAGAAAGCTGGCGTGAACCAAGTCTGGGCTTTCTCTCAAATTAATGTGGGTGATCGCATCGTTGCCAATCGCGGGACACGAGAAGTAATTGGCATCGGTACCGTTATAGGAGGCTATTACTACCAAGCGGATGCAGAGCAACACAAGCACCGGCTATCCATAAGGTGGGACGACACTGAGCCACGGGCAGTTTATAAACCAAGTTGGGTTAAAACCTTAATTGCCTTAGATAGTAGTGCATTCAGCATTATTCAAAAATTGTATGACTCCCCAGAAGTTGAAAAAGTGAATTCAGCTTGTCCTTTCGGCTCCACTACTTTCGATCTCCTATCAAAACTTCATACAACCCCTAAAAAGGCTATCTATGATGAATACAAGCAGGAATTCAACAACCACCTCAAAGAACCGTTCCAGCGGCTCATGCTGGAGGTAGCCACACATTTACCTGCTCCCATCACAGACCTGATGGAAATTCGCAATGGCATTTTTGGCCGAATCCTCAAAAATGACTTTGGACGTGGAGGCGCTTATGAGCGCTATTGGGGGGCTTTCTATCCAAAAGGTGTGAAAAAAACAGAGGGAGCGCAACTTATCCTGAGCATCGGTTATGACCGTCTTAACTTTGGTTTTGATATCGGTCACTACAGCGGTGAACAGCGAGAACGTTTTCTCGAAAACTGCCGAAAGCATTACGAGAGCTTGTGTGAACTCTTAGAAGCACCACTCAATCAACCTCATCTCTTGTTTGGCGATCGCGGCAATGTTAAGTTCGACAGTGACGGGAACCCAGTAAATCCAGATCAGCTTTCATTTCAAGATTGGCTAAGCCAGGTCAGCTCTAAAGGTGTTCATGTTTTTACAACCTTGTCTAAGGCAAGAGTGCTGAGCAGCTCCCGAGACGAACTGGTCAATGATATCGGCAGGGTTTTCTCACAACTTTTTCCGCTGGTTTTACTGGCTACCCTTGATGATCCAATGCCTTCTCTACAGGAATATCTGGAACTAGGCGGTGAGGATGACGAAAGTGTTATAGAGTCCAACGAGACTTATACCCTCTCCCAATGTGCCAATGATACTCACCTCGAAGCAAGCCTTTTAGAAGACTGGGTTAAAGCCCTTAACCATAAACGCCAGGCCATTTTGTATGGTCCACCAGGAACCGGTAAAACCTACCTGGCCGAGCACTTAGCTAAACACCTCCTGAGTGATAGTGATGGTTTCACGGAGATCGTGCAGTTCCATCCTGCCTACACTTACGAAGACTTCATCCAAGGCATCCGCCCCAAGCAAGGCAAAAATGGTGGTCTAGATTACCCCGTCGAGCCGGGGCGGTTTCTCAATTTTTGCCAAGAAGCCCGGCAGCGCCAGAGTATTTGTGTCCTCATCATTGATGAAATCAACCGCGCCAACCTGGCTCAGGTATTCGGTGAACTCATGTACCTGCTGGAGTACCGAGATAAAGAGGTCAATCTTGCTTGCGGTGGTCAACGTTTTAGCATTCCTAAAAACGTGCGCATCATCGGCACCATGAATACCGCTGATCGCTCTATCGCCCTAGTAGACCATGCCCTACGGCGTCGCTTTGCTTTTCTACCCCTCTATCCCCAGATGGATGTACTCCGGCATTTTCACGCCAAAACCAGCTGCTACGTCGGAGGCTTAATTAGTGTACTCGAACGAGTCAACAAGACAATTGATGACCCTCAGTACGCTATTGGGACCTCGTTCTTCTTGCACGAATCCCTTCAGACCGAACTTAGAGCCATCTGGCGTATGGAGATTGAACCCTACTTGGAAGAGTACTTCTTCGACCAGCCCCAAAAGGTAGAGGAGTTCAGGTGGGAGCGGGTGAAGTCTGAGCTAATGCCATGAACATAGCCACCCAGCAGGTCATTACACTCAAAGAATACAGATCCAAGACCCTACTAGAGAAAGACTTCCCCGAAGCCTTGGGACTTCTCCTGAAGCAAACTTACTCCGATAAAGTAGCGGTTGACTTCCCCCATGCCGGCAACGGCAAAACCTGGAAGCTTACCGCTCAGAGCTGGGTTGGGTTTATTCCCCTCTCCCCAGAAGTCGCCATCCGCATTGAGCCAAAAGTTTCTATCTACAATCTCTTTGGCATGTTGGAGTACGCCTACAACCTGGGCGATTTCAAGCTACTAGCCAACTGGAACCACTGCGACACCCTGGAAGAACTGTACGAACGCCTGGCTGAAATTCTCGCCAAACGTATCGCCGATCGTGCCCGCCGAGGGCTTTACCGCACCTACATTCCCAAAACTGAACGGCTCAACTGCATTCGAGGGCGGTTAGACCTGCCCCACCAGATCCGCCACCCCTGGGAAACCCGCCTCAAATGCCACTACCAGGAACAAACCGCCGACATCGAAGACAACCAGATTCTGCTCTGGACCCTGCACCAAATCCGCCGCCATGGCGTGTGCTCAGAGCGAGTGTTGCCTACTGTCCGTAGTGCCTACCGCGCCCTCCAGGGGACAGTTACACTCACCCCTCACTCATCCCATGACTGTAGAGGGCGCACTTATAACCGCCTCAACGACGATTATCAAGTGCTCCACGCCCTCTGTCGATTCTTCCTCGACTACAGCGGCCCCAGCCTAGATGCTGGCGATCGCCGCATGATTCCTTTCCTGGTGGATATGAATAGTCTGTTTGAGGAATTCGTTGCCGCCTGGCTTAAGGCCAATGAGAAGGAACTACGAGAACGTCATGGCTTACGTTTGAAGGCCCAGGAGAAAGTCACCTTATCTGACCATCACGCCCTTCATTTCAGGATTGACCTGGTTTTGGAGGATATAGAAACTGGCACCACCCGCTATGTGCTAGATACCAAGTACAAAGACCCCGAGCATCTCAAACCTCCCGATGTTCACCAGGCAATGGCCTATGCCGAGACTAAGGGCACCAGGGAAGCCGTCTTGATTTATCCGGCAAAGCTAGATCAAACGTTTGATGTATGCCCTAACCAGATCCGAGTAAGGGGGCTCTCGTTTGACATTGAAGGAAGTTTGGAAGCTGGAGGCCGCAATTTTTTGCGGCAGCTGTTAGGGAATGCCGAGACAATTGTTGAATCCGATGTCTCATACAGCGTTTCTTGATCCCATGAGGTACAGCACGAGCCCTGAAACCCTTGCCACGCAGTAATCTCAGATCTGAATCTGTACCTCACCTACCCAGGAACCGCTGTATCGGTCCGCCGTTCCCTGCCCCCGGTAGGAAGTTTCAGTCCTTTCAACCATTTCTATCAGTCCGTCAGGTTCAACACCGATAAGAGACGTTTCTCTAATCCTGACTTTTTCAACAAGCCCTAGATTGGCGATCGCCACCTCCACGTTTCAGAGCGGATACTGCCGCCCTATGGCCATCGCCACCTGTGGCCCAGTCTTTCATCACCAGCGGCGGCGGCTTGGCTAGCAAACCGTGCTTGGTGGTGTTGCAGTCAGCGATCTTGCAGTCGAAGGTGTTGTTAGGACAACATGGAGGTGTCGTGTCTCTACTGCCCCTACCTGTAATGCCAGCCGCTTATAGCGATGACCTGCGTGAGAAAGTGCTTGCTGCTGTTGACCGAGGCGAGAAGAAGAGTCACGTCAGTCGGATGTTCAACATCAGCCGTAACACTCTTGATTTGTGGCTTAAACGTCGTGACGCCACCGGCAGTGCATCGCCAAGGCGGGGGTATCACCGAGGACCAGCGCCCAAGGTCAACAACTTAGAAGCCTTCCGAGCCTTTGCCAACGCTCACGGTCATCTCACCCAGCAGCAGATGGCCGAGCTTTGGCCCGAGCCAATTACCGATGTCACGGTAGGCAAAGCGCTGCGCCAGATTGGGTTTACGCGTAAAAAAAGACGTACGGCTACCGCGAGCGTAATGAGGCCGAGCGCCGAGCCTTTCTAAAGCAACTGGCGCAGGTTGACCCGACTCACGTGGTGTATCTCGACGAGGCGGGTGTCGACGATACCGAAGACTATCCCTACGGCTACTGCCCTCGCTCTGAGCGCTTTCATGCCCTCAAGCTGGGCCATCGCACTCAGCGCATCAGTATGGTTGCCGGCTGGCGAAATCGAACCGTGATTGCTCCGATGACCTTTGAAGGCTATTGCAACACCCATTTGTTTGAAGCCTGGGTCGAGCGGTACTTGGTACCCGAGTTAAGCCCTGGACAGGTTGTGGTGATGGACAACGCCAGCTTTCATAAATCTCAACGCACTCAAGCGTTGATTGAACAGGCGGGATGCACCCTGCTCTTTCTGCCGCCCTACTCCCCGGACTTCAACAAAATTGAAAAGTTTTGGGCGCGCTTGAAACATCACCTGCGTAAAACGCTAACTACGTTTGATCACCTCTGGGACGCCGTCGATGATGCCTTCAAAAAACTGTCCTAACTAGCTCATTGTCTGCAATCGCATTCCCCTGTTCAGTCTTTGGCCCCTTTGACTTGGCCCCATTCAATCGGCATACCTCAGGACTCGCGACCATTGTTAAGCTGTTGAGCATCTAAATTGCATGTTGAATTCTGCGAAGCCCTTTCACTAAGGCTTTCAGGGCGATTGTACTAGTGCAGTTTGAATGCCTAACAGCTTATGACCTCCAAGTTTTTCTTAACTAAGCTGCATCTTTGATAATTTCCAACTCATCTGGGTCAACCCAAGAGGGTGACGGATCACCAAACCATTGCACCTGGGCTAACTTGCCCTCAATACCTTCAAATGTTCCCCGCCAACCATGCTTTCCCCGTTTTCCTACGACTTTTCCAACCCAGCTAGAAAAAAGGGCTTGGCTCTTGTCACAAACGTCATTCATCTCCCTAATAGGCTGAATATCTTGATCTAGGGGGCTTTCAGCAGTGACGTTTGCTGTGACATTAGGGCAAGACTGCTGCTCAGTTACGTCATCTGTGACGTTTAGGTTGGTAGATTTGACGTTATCCCCATCATTAACGTCATAGTCGGCAGGCTTGGCCTGACTAAGTTCTGACGTTTGTGACGTTTGTGACGTTTGTTGATTCGTTTTTTCTATCCTTACCCAACGGTTACTACTACCACGGGGAGGACGGATGACGTTTAACCCAATTCCCCTCAAATTAGCGGCTAAGCGGGTAAGGGCTTTGCCCAAAGCTCTGGCAGTACCTGCCCAACTAGGTTTTTTTGTGGTTTTCTCGTCTACTAACGCCTCAAGAGCTTGTAGCAATTCGGTAGGTGTACCCTGCCAATGGTCCCGATCCTGCATCAACCGCATGATGGCCACAGCCACAGGGGAAGACTCTACGGCTGTCTCATGGGCTTCTTGTCGGTTGCCGGTGTATACCCTCAAGAAGCTACCCACGGGAAGGTCAAGGGCGGTTTCGGCTGCGATCGCAAACTTGGCAAAGTCCGCCATCCGGGGCAGGCGATCCACCTCGACGGTGGGTAGCACTTTTAGGGTTTTGCTCAAGGCCGTCAGCAGCGCCCCAAAGATGAGCCCTCGCGCCCGCTCCAGCTTGGCCGTCAATTCCTCGTCAGTGAGCCGTTGCGACTCATCAATGGTGCGCAGTTCCACCAGCAGCGATCGCTCTAGCAGATCCCCTCGGCTGGCCAGCGAGTCGATGCCCGTCACAATTTGGGGCCGATTAAACTCGAAGACCGTTTCCTCTTCATTTTCGTAGAGGGCGCGGGTCAAAAATCCGCCCCCTGTGCAGATCCGGCAAAGTGCATCGGATTGATCCACCGTCAGGTACGAAAGATTGTCGTAGGCCAGCACCCAGCGGTTCCAAGCGGCGATCGCCAGATCTCGCAGATCAGCCACCTTGGGAATCAGCGGCGCTTGGCGAGGGTCAATCAGCCCTTGCAGCAGTCGGGCAGCGAAGGTCTTCCCCGTCCCTGGCTCACCGTGGATCACCAAAATCGGGTGTGGGTGTCTGGGGTAAAAGCAGAACAGCAGCCAGCACACCACCAAGACCCAGCTATCGTCATCCACATTGAGCAGCGATCTTAGCTCCGCCAGCATTCCGCCCTGCTCGGGGATCGGCAGGGGCAGCGTTGTTCCAGACCGCCGAAACCGCACCGGAGGATTTGAGATAACTTCCCACCCTTCAGCGCTGACGGCGATCGCCCTCCAATCGTCGGTACCCAAATCGATATAGACCGTGCCGTCCTGCTCTGCGAGGCGTAGGTACACCTCCCGCTCTTCCTCGTCAAAACAGGCTCGGCTCTCCAGCACCGTTAATGCCTGGTTCAAGGTTTCAGAGCCTGCTGTCTTACCGTCCTGCCGAAATAGGTTCCGCGACAGCCACAGCTTAAAGGTCTTGTGGCGCACCGGGAAAGTCTGCCGTACTCCGTTGACCTCAACGTCCACATAGGCTCGCTGATCCGGAGTATGGAAGTAGTGGTACGGCGACGCCAACTCCAGCAACCGTTGGGAAATGTTCTTTTTCTTGGGTTGCGCTTCGGTGGCGTCGCTGGGCTGGGGCCGCACCTGGGAACGTTTGGGGCCAACGGCCCCCAGAATCTGGTTACCCCCCACCTGCTCAGCCGCAATCCAGTCCACAATGTCGAGACCTCTATTGGTAGGTAGGTTATCCCACAGGGGCGAGTCAGGAAAAGCGTAGAGCCATTGAGCTTCAGGAAAATCCTGCTCGATTTCCAGGCAGTGTTTAACCCCTGGATTGTCCCGATCAGGGCAGAGCACAACCACCGCTCCGGCTAGGTCTTGGCAGTAGTTGGGATAGCCGTAGTGCTTCCACTTTCCCGCTCCGCCGATTGCCGTCGTTGAGGCTATCCCCATCTTCAATAGCAGGTCAACGATGCCTTCACCTTCCACCAAAATGATTAGTGTACGAGTGGCGATCGCCGCCTGGTTAATGGGATCATCAATCCGATAAAGCCTCAGCTTTGCCCGGATCTCCTCGGGTACTCCTGCTATCCATGCCCAACCGTTCCAGTGCGACTGGAAAAACCGCTTCTTCCCGTCACCATCATCAATCCGGGTAACCTGAACCAGCGGATGACCGTCCTTATCGGGGTAGATAAACTTCTGTTTGGCTTTTGGCCGAGATGGCTTGGATATGGGTTCCTGTACCGGGAAGTATTGCCCCCAGATACCCTCCACACCCCGGTACACATAACCCTCGATCTGGGCATCTCGGTCTACGTGGGTGTGGCACAGCACCACCTCATTGTTCCAGCGACAGTCGCTGTCTTTAGTGCGATCGCAGATTGGGCAAGGCTTGCCCTTACCAGACTGCTGAAACCTGCGCGAATGGCTAGAATTAGAGGCAAAAGTGTTTTCATTTGAGCGATTGCTGTCTGGAGTTAATGGGGCGATCGTTTTTTGTTGTTGAGTCATTTGCTAACCCTCCGTCCCCGCTTCTTAGGTTGGTTACAGGCCAGTGATGCCAGATATGATTCAATCGCCCGCTGATGGGCCGCTGGGTTATTTCGGTGAACTGCCCAATCTTTTAACAAGGTACTGTTGTACCGAATAACGCGCTGGTTCCATTGGTAGTAGTGGATATCCTCAATCAATTGGCCTCGGTCGCGATACTTTTTTAGGGTCTCTGGACTGATCCCTAACATTCTCCCGGCTTCCCACTTGTTAAGGAGAAATTGAGGAGACAACTGTTCTATCGGAATTGAGTTAGAAGATGGTGGTTTAGAACCTTCCCCAAATGGCAAGTCATGTCTTGTATCGTTATTTTTAGCCATAGGAATCTGTCCCATCCATATAGATGGGTTTTTATTTGTCGAACTGAGCCTGTATCTCCTGCCTTAAATGACCTTTGAAGAGTTACGGGCTTTTCACTTGGAGGTAAATCAAGATGGCGATTCTAGCCAGTTTCGCTGGCGGTATTTTTTCCGCTTTTGCACACTCCTTCAAAGCTTGTAGCTCCGAAGTCTCCATCCGTATCGAGTAGACTCGCACGATAAACCACCTCAACTGCGGGGTATTACTGCAAATCAGTCTAAGGGCAAGAGTACAGGCAGGAATCTTTTTATGAGTTAGGCTGAAAGCCTTGGTATGAAAGGGCTGTAGACATCGATCTCAAGTTGCCGCAGAAGCAGATTCAAGAAATACAAGGAGGCACTTCCTAACTTGGCTACAGCAAACCACCGGGGTGCATCCCACTCTTTTAAATTCCCCTCCTCATCCCCCAGCCCCTTTCTCCTAAGGATAGGGACTTTGGGTGAGAGTTATACAACTGGGATGCACCCGATCCGCCGTGATAACTGAACGGAAAGCTTTATTTAGCTAGGCTTTCCACTTCACATCTCAAATGGGGTTGCTATACGCCAAAAATTAGATCTCTTTCTCTAATACTTCGCGAAAAATTCATGAACAAATTCAACCTTTCAAAAAGGCTATACAGCATTTATCTTAAAAATAGAAGCATGGAAGCTATCTGAAAAGTTGATGATTTTAAAGCATTAAAAAAGCACTCGAACCAGTCAAAGTGCGTCGCCTTTTATTAGATTCTAGAAGCAGTATTTGCGAGAATTCTAAGACATTGAATGATCTAAGCAGACAGCCTAAAATAATCGGTGAATTAGCCCTGGAATGCCAGGGTTTTCAAGGGCTTAAAGCTGTATTTAGTTGCGTCCACCTACTTAGTGCTTTTGTCCTTTTGACTCTCCGATCTTGAACCTTTTCCTTGCCCTGAAATTTTACAGATATCACCATGGATATCAGGGGCATTAATTACGGAGCCAGGGCTTTCTCCAAAATGTTTTATCAGCTTTGTACGAGCCTTTATGTATGGAGCGTAAAGTTCACCATAAAGTGATCTATCTTTCTCAGCTTTTCTGCAAGCCCATTTAAAGAGCATTCGAGTCCTATTCTTACGGAATGGGACTCCATGTTCTCTAAGTTATTTGCTTGCCGCTCGAAACTCTTTTTTTGCCTGTGCCTTAGAAAATATTTCCTTAATACCTATAGTTCCAATAATGCCCCAAGCTTCTTGCTCTCGTATCACATCTAGGAATAGATATGCCGGATGTTCATATTTTACTTTTAACTTGTCGTATGATTCACAGCAGATCTCTAATAGCCAGTAAACCTCCTCACCCCATAGCTCTATTTCTTCTTTCTCTTTCTTCTTTTTGGCCCTATTTCCGGTGACTGTGGCACCACCAAACTTTCGGAATAAAGCCTTCATAGTGACTTCGCGTGTTTGCAAGTAAAGTGCTAGATTGAATTCCTGATTCAGGTTTTCTGGCTCCTTCGTCAGTTCAAGTAACACTTCTTCCCATGGATCCTGTGGCTCAGGATTCATCAACTCCTGCATCTGCTTTTGAAGGTCTTCAATTGCTTGTTTGAAGGGATCACGCATGAGTGGATAAGAGTAGCCATAAGTGCATCGAATAAGAGTTTGACTGTCGGGCAAAACTTGCTCTATGGCAGAGGTGGAGATTGCTTTCTCTCTACGATGCAAGGAAACCGAGAGAATTGAATCAGTTGCAATGTAGGACTCACAAGAAGGCACGGGTTGAGAGTCTAGAAGTGAATATGGATTAATGAACATGAACTCAGTCTCTCTGAGAACAGCAAGCTTGGCATCAACAAAGTCAATGGTACATCAGCACCATTGACTACCCTTCGTTGGTCCATGTTTCGTTATGTCTTTTTGGTGAGACTCGTTCGAAGCAGTACGAATCCAGAGTGTGATGATTTCTGCATAAATCCTGGCTATAGGACGAAAAATCAGGGTTTAGCCTGATCAAACTCAGCTTCCTAAACCCTCTCGGCGAAAGTCTGTGAATCGTCCGACACTCCTAGACCATAGCTGCTAGCTCAATAGCCCAAGTCACACCCCAACCCCAACCCGCTCCAGCCTTGCCCCATTTCCAGATATGGCCATATCCGAAAATCTTTTCCTAGGGTTGGGCAACAGACTTCCACCATTCCTGGGCCTTTGCGGTGCGATCGCGCCCTGACATTTGGTTATAGGTGCGGTTCGCCTCCTCCACCGAGTGGCCCATCAGCTCCGCTAACGCCTGGTCTTGGTCGCGATCGCCATACTTCCGCTGCCACGTAATTGCAATCCGCCGAAAGTCATGGGGTGCCGTCTTCTTCGGGTCATCAAACAAAATGCCCGTAGCCCGGTACATCGTCCGCGACACTAACCCCGATAACTGAGAATCATCGTAGGGCTGCTTGAAGCTCTGCGACCTGCCCTCCCGCAACTTCATGAACATCTTGTTGTGGCTGGGCCTTAACTTGGGTCGCCACACATTTGACCACTCATCCAAGTCCTGGGTCAGGATACCGGGTAAACAAAACTCCCGCCCTTTGCCCGTAAAGCTGCCCGTCTTGTGGTCATCCGGCTCCAGCAGCACTACATACCCGTCCTTCTCTCGAAACAGTGTCTTCCCCAGATCCATTTCGCGCACCTCCCGCTGGCGCACTGGGCAATAGGCCAAAATCGCAATCATCAAATAGATCTGCCAGCTATGCATCACCGTCAAATCGTTGCGAGCATAGCCCTTTGTCGTGCGGGTCGCACAGCATTGCCGCAGGTAGCGCACCACCTCCTCCACCTGGTTAAAGGGCACAAACTTTTCCACCATCTTCTCCTTCGACACCCGCCGCCTCGGCTCCTTGGCCCGCTTTGTCTTCAGCTCTGCGATCTTGGCCCGAATCAGCTCCACCTCACGAATGTCCCGATACTTAGGGCTCACCGACCGCTGGTAATGCAGCCACTTGGCCGCATTCAGCGCCGCCGCTGCCGCATTCAGCGCCCACCCATAGGAGTTGTCGCGATCGCTAATGCCCCAGGCCACATACTCATCGAGCCACTCCCGATCTGCCATCAGCGTCACCGACAGCTCCTGCCGCGACACATTCACCACCCGGTACAGCCATCCTAAAAAACCCCGAATCATCACCTCGTAGTTTTTAAACGTCACCTCCCGAATCGGACCATCCTGGCGCTTAGCCACCTCCGGTGCCGTCAGAAAGTGCAACAAGTCAGCCAGCTCCTGCCGCAACTGCGGCGTCAACTCCGCTTTCGCCAACGACAGCCGATCCTTGTCCCAATCCTTTCCAGTTCCCCTCCGAGATGCCTGCAAATTCAGCCCCGCCACCCTAGTCGGCGGCGACACCATCTCCTCAAACCGGCCTACCGACTCCCGAAACCAACTCTGCTGCTCCATCCATCCCAAAAAGCGGTTGATCGCCGATCGGTAGTTGGCCATTGTGCCCACACTCCGCTCCGCCGCTGCAGACGACTGCAGGCGATCGGGCGCATCCAAAAACGCCTTCAGCGTCACCTTGCCCAAGGCCGCTTCCAGCTCGCGATCACCCTGAAGGTGATCCGTCTCAAACCCATAACTCGGCAGGATGTACAGCCGCAAAGCCGTTTTCAAATTACCCAACGATTTGGGGTTCAACACCACTCCTTCACTCACCTTAAAGGGCACATAGGCATCAACAACATAGTGAGGCAAAGACACGGACATCGCAGTATGAAAAAACGCTACACCTCCTTTCTATAGGATAGATATTGGAAGTGCAAATCTCATACCTATAAATACCTAAAGCCTCTCAAAGCTTTACAAATAAAGCTTTTGAGCACTAATTTTTATTCTCTTCCCCCAAGGGGGTAGGATGCCTTCCTACAATAGTTTTCTCAGGAGAATTTACAACTCAAATAGAAAACTGCAAGGCGATAAGTAGATTTTCTGGGTATCTTGCAATGAGTGTAAATCGCGTTTCATCGCTCAATATTTATTAATCCTGAGGTCGAAGATCACGCATTTTCAAGAAATCAGCATAGTGCTTTTGAATCACTGCTACGCTGGTGTCGCACCACTGGGCGATCACCGACTCGGGTACCCGTTTCAAAATCTGAATGGTGATGAACGTGTCGCGGCAGGAGTAGGGTGTTGATCCGGGCTGAAGCGGCTCTGCAACTTTCTCCCAAGCATTGTTGTAGAAGTTGTTGTAATTGATGGATCCACCCCGATGGGCCGGAAAGACCAGCGCCTCGGGCTCTATTTTCACCGGTCTAATTAAGGTCAGCAGCTTCCTTAGCCGGTTAGAGCAGGGAAAAGTGCGCTTCTTGTTGTTCTTCGATCCTTCAACCTCAATTTTCTTTCCCCTGCCGGAGGTTGTAATGGACCCTACAAAACGCACAGAGTCGCAATCAGCGGCCACATTTTTCCACCGCAGTCCGACCGCCTCCGACGGGCGGCACCCTGTCAAAAAGAGAAATTCCACAAACGGAGCATAGTGGCTGTAGCGAATGCCTGTGTAGCCCCGACCGTTCCAGTTGCCCTGGTGTTGCGCAAATGCCTCGATTACCTGCTCCCGTTCCTCTTCGGTGAAAGCATTGGGCTCAGGCTCCACCTGATATCGATATTGGGGCATCTCGTTGGCCATTCCCTCATAGGGATTGACCTGTACTAGCCCGTGCTTGACGGCCCACTTGCAAGCAGCGTTGAGCTGCATCAGTGTCTTCTTGGTCTGATGGACAGTGGTGACCTTCTCAAGTCCTTCTTTAACGCGCAATGCGTTCATCAAAGGCACAGCCCCGACCTTCTCGAACAGCTTCTCGAAGCTCTCGTAGTAAAGCTGGGTCGTCTCCTTCACACTAGACGCCCTATAGCTGGTGTACTGAGTCCAAAGTTCCAGCAGGGTGGGTGTAGGCTTGGGTGTAGTTTCCTCGACAAGTTCTTTTGTCGCAGCTTTCTTCGGCTTGTATTTGGCCAGGGTCTCGTCAAAATGGCCTGCGAGAATGTCCAGCTCAATTTCCCTGGCCTTCATCTCGGCCAGCTTGCGGTTCTGTGGGGTATCAGCGAACCCCAGGGAAATATATTTGCGATCGCCTGCAAATCGAAATCGCAGTTGCAGCCGCCCGTTAGAGACATGAATTGCAACTGAACCCTTAGAAGCTTTGCCAGTGAGAGTCTGAGAGGGCATGGGTGTAAGCGGTTTTACGCCTGTACGCTACACCCAAGTTACACCCGACTTACACCCAAACAGCCTTAAAAGTACCCAAACTCCACTCCATTTTTAGAGCAGGAGAACTAACTCACAACCGTTCCGAAGCAAAAGACAACCCCTGAAAACCTTGCAGTCAGGGGTTTTCAGTGTTTAAGCGGGTGGGGGGAATCGAACCCCCATCATTAGCTTGGAAGGCTAAGGTTTTACCACTAAACTACACCCGCAAACCAGTTTTCACTTTACCACAATGCTCCTTGGAGCTGAGCAACTTAGAGCAGCTCAAATATCGAGTTGGCCAACCCTCACCCCTTTTGATGGATACGATACCAGATGCCTTGAACTAAATCTTTATAATGAGGGGCCAGCACTACCTATTAAAGGCGGCAAGATTTCCGCTGTAGTGCGTTAGCCCCGGTGTTGAGCGGTGTAGTGGATGATTCGCTGCTGTTGTTTAGAGAGTTAGAGTTGCCTGTGTCTGCATCTGCATCGACAGCTTATCTATTGGTATCTCACGGTAGCCGCGACCCACGGCCTGGGCAAGGCATGGAGCGGTTGGCCCACTTCGTGCGATCGCAGGAATCTGGCCTATGGGAGAACCAGCCTAGCCCCCCAGACCGTTCAGATAGCCGTATGAAGCCTGTTGAACGGTCAGCAACGGGGCGATCGGCGGCTAGTCAGGCGGCATCATTTCTGCGGCGGGCTCCAGCGTTAGACTGGCTGCGCCCCAGCCCGATTAGCGTGCTTGGGGAAGAAGCCGGTATTTTTCGCAGTCGAGTCTCCCAGCCCGAGACGGTAAATGGGCCGCTGGTGGGCACTGCCTGCCTCGAAGTTGGAGCCGTGCCGCTACATCAACAAATTGTCGCCTTCAGCCAGCGGGCCCAGGCCACAGGAGTACATCGAGTGCGGGTGCTGCCCCTGTTTTTGCTAGCCGGCGTCCACGTGATGGAAGACATTCCAGCGGAGGTTGAGCTGGCTCGCCAAGCGCTGCCGGGTCTAAGCCTAGAGGTTTGCCCGCACTTGGGCAGCCATCCCGGTCTTATGGGTTTTCTGCGCCACAAGCTGCGTACCACCGCCACCGAAGGGTTGATTGTGCTGAGCCACGGCAGCCGCCGACCAGGGGGCAATGCTCCCATTAACGTTCTGGCTCAAGGGCTGGGGGGCATCGCCGCCTTTTGGGCTGTCGCCCCTAGCCTGGACACACAGGTGATTCACCACATGCAAAGTGGGGTGCAGCGGGTGGCAATTTTGCCCTATTTCTTGTTTGCGGGCAGCACCACCGACGCCATTACCCACCACACCGAAGAGCTAGCCGAGCGCTTTCCGCAGATGGGGTTTCACCTGCTGCCGCCGCTGGGGCCTTCGACTGAGTTGGCCAGCCTGGTGATTGACCTTGCCCTCGATCGCATACCAACTAAGCCTCAGCAGGCGCTGGTACCGATGCAGCGGGTGGCCTTTCGCCACGCGGTTCATCCGTCGTCGCTAGTGTCCTAGGCAGAAGCCTCTCTCACTGGGTCGGCAACAGTCTACCCTAAGGGGGATGGCAGATTTTCTAAGCCTTGTCTTTTGTTTGGATTTGATCACGCCTATGGTGTCGGCAGCTTCTCAGCTTAAAGTCCAGTCCCAGGGGGGCCAACCCTACGGCATGGTTTACCTGGTCGGCGCTGGGCCGGGCGATCCAGGCCTGTTTACACTGCGGGGCAAGGGGCTGCTAGAGTGCGCCGATGTGGTCATCCACGACGCCTTGGTGAGCGCTCCTATTCTGGCAATGGTCAACCCTCAGGCCACGGTGATCAATGCAGGCAAACGGCGCGGTCGCCATTCTCTGGGGCAGGAGGAAATCAATCAGCTGATCATCGATCAGGCTAAGGCTCACGCTGTGGTGGTGCGATTGAAAGGGGGCGACCCTTTTGTGTTTGGGCGCGGCGGCGAAGAAATGGCGGCCCTAGTAGAAGCTGGCATCGGGGTGGAAGTGGTGCCGGGCATTACGGCCGGAGTAGCGGTGCCGGCCTACGCGGGCATTCCGGTGACCCACCGCAGTCAGAGCTCGTCGGTGACCTTTGTGACCGGCCATGAGTCAGCCGGCAAGTATCGACCGAGGGTGAACTGGCGCGCCCTGGCCCAGGGGTCTGAAACCATTGTGGTGTACATGGGCATTCACAACCTGGGCACGATTACCACCGAGCTGCTGGCCGCCGACCTTAGCGCCGACACCCCGGTGGCGCTGATTCGCTGGGGCACCTACCCGCAGCAAGAAACTCTGATTGGCACGCTGACTACCATCGTGGCCCAGGTGGCAGAAACAGGGTTTGAAGCTCCGGCGATCGCCGTGATCGGCTCGGTGGTGAACTGGCACGAGGTTTTCAGCCACTGTCGCCCCACCGGCACCCTTTGGCCCTAGCCCTACCGTAGAGAGGCTATAGAACACCCAGAGTCTAGATACACTTGCGGTAAGTGCTAACGTTTTCCGCGAGGTAATTGCTATGGCTGGGGTGCCCACGCCAGGTCTAGACCTGATCAAAACTTTTGAGGGCTTGAGTCTGCAAGCCTACCCAGACCCCAAGACCGGGAATTTGCCCATCACCATTGGTTGGGGCTCAACCCGTGATAAGAATGGTCAGCCCTTTAAGCTGGGCGATCGCATCACCCGAGAAGAGGCCGATGAGTTGCTAATGCGGCAAGTCGCCAACACCTACCTACCACCGCAGGAGCGCATTCCTGCCTGGTCAACGATAAATGCCAACCAGCGGGGGGCGATTCTCAGCTTTGCCTACAACCTGGGTGCCTACTTCTTTGGGGCCAGCGGCTTTGAAACCATTTCGCGGGTGCTGCGCAACCAGGAGTGGCGCAACCTGGAGGCGGCCCTGATTCTCTACCGCAACCCTGGCACCAATGTAGAAGAAGGGCTGCTGCGCCGCCGCCTGTCAGAGGCCAATGTGTTTTTGGCGGGCACGCCGGGGGTAGCCCTCAGCACCGCCGGGCAGCGGTATTTGGCTGGGGGCCGTACCCCCAGCGGCAACCGCTATCTGAGCCAAGAGGCCCAGGCCTATTTGGCCAATCGGCCCACGGTATCGGGCGGCGGTGGCGGCGTGCCCACAGCCCCAGGGGCACGGCTGCTATCCCTTACCAACCCTTACACCAACGGTCAGGATGTGCAGCAGGTGCAGCAGGCGTTGGTGCGTTGGGGGAGCAACCTAGTTGCGGACGGATATTTTGGCCCGGCAACGGCGATCGCCGTCGAGCAGTTTCAGCGATCGCAGAATCTCCCCGCCGATGGCGTCGTTGGCCCCGAAACCTGGGCGCGGCTGCAACAGTCGTCCCCCGCCCAGTCCCTCGCTCAAAACCGGCTGCTGCGGCTCACTAACCCGCTCACCTCGGGCAGCGACGTGCTGACGCTGCAGCAGGCTCTCAGCCGTCAGGGCATCGCCGTCACCGCCGACGGCATCTTTGGCTCCGGCACCGATCGCGCCGTGCGCCAGTTCCAGGCCAGCCGGGGACTAACCGCCGATGGCGTCGTCGGCCCCGAAACCTGGACAAGGCTCCAACAGCAGGTCACCACCCCGCCTACCCCGACCTCGCCCTCGTTTATACGAGTGCTGCGGTTGGCCAACCCCTATACCCGAGGCGACGATGTGCGGGCTGTGCAGCAGGCGATCGCTCGCGCCGGATTTTCGGTAGTAGCCGATGGCGTGTTTGGCCCCGGCACCAATCGCGCCGTGCGCCAGTTCCAAGCCAGCCGAGGGCTAGTTGCCGATGGCGTTGTTGGTTCCCGCACCCGCACTAGCTTAGGGGTTTGAAGCCATTCCAGTCCTGAACCATGGCGGTGCTGGCTTGAGGCTGTTTTAGATGGTGGGCAGTGCCCACGCTACGTTGCTGCCCTCTGATGTCGTGTCTCAGGCTACCTGCCACGTAATTGCCACTACCGCAACTACGATGAGCCGGTTATGGTGGACTCCACTAAGTTTTGGCCGCCTGCGATCGCGATCGCAGGCGGTCTTGCAACACAACTCTGCTACATTCCCTTAACCTATGGGCTGCGGAGCAACCACCAGCGGATCAAATTTCCGCAAAACCCGCTTTTTTTGAGCTGTAGTCCGCACGGCATATCAAGGTAGACCACAGCAGCCATAGCCAAAGTGTTACCCAATAGAACCAATCGTTTGCCTCTTAGTAGAAGACCAAGATTATGGTGCTGAAACGTTATTATTTGCCCCAGAGAAGTTTGATCGTATAACCTAAGCCCACCCTAAAAACCAACCAATTTAGCCATTCATCCCACTCAGCTAACTCTTGCAATTCACCGAGCTAGGGGATATTTAGGGACAAGATGTTGCCCAGCTCGGCCAGAAGCACCTGGTTTATGTAGACTCTGACTAACTTGGCGTGTTGCGGAACATAAACCGCCCTTTCGGCTTCTAGAGTAAGGGGTTAAACCCATGGCGCAGCCTTTTCAGAGCTGATGGACTGCGCTGGGCTTTGACTACTATTTGAGGGCCATTCGGGCAAAGGGGCGGCGATCGCCTACAATCGATCTGCTAATTTGCCTATTTGTTCTGTAGGACTTGAGAGTGGCGGAATTTATGTACAGCAGTTACCAATACAAGAAGAAGAAGTCGCGTCGCCGTTTGCGGTTGGCGCTGTTTCTTCTACTGCTCATTGGCATTCCTGTTGGCATTGAGCTGCTGACCCGGTTGGTGGCCCACGTCACGGGCACCAGCGATCGCTTCACCGCCAATCCGGCCTCTGATGTCATCGATTCCTATCACCTGCGGTTTGTCAGCCGGGATGGCCAACCCTACGCGGGCCTGCCCAGTGACGGCGAGCTAAACGCGCTGCGCGACCCGCTGATGGGCTATCGACTGGCGGGCAATCAGCAAAGCAATTTTTGGCAAATTAACGACAGCGGGTTTCGAGACGAAGAAGCCGTGCCCAGCACCAAGGCGGCGGGGGAGATCAGAATTTTTGTCCTTGGCGGCTCGACGGCTTTTGGGCAGCTCAGCTCCAACAACCAGACCACCTTTGCCAGCAAGCTAGAAACCCGACTCAACGATCAAGTCGCCCAGCAGCGGGCTAACCCCAATCAGTTTCAGCCCAGCGCGCTGCCTTTTCGGGCCGACCAGGTGCAAAAAGCCCTGGCGCTGCCGCCGCGCATTCGCGATGGGCAATATCGAGTGGTGAATGCGGCCGTACCCGGCTACGCGTCGGGCAATGCCATGGCCATGCTGACCCAGCGGGTAGCCGCCTACAATCCAGATTTTGTGGTGGTAATGGGGGGCTATGCCGACCTGATGTTGCCCAGTGCTGACCGAGGTAGCGATGTGCCAGGGCTAGAGCAATATTTGATTGGGGAAAGCCAGTCGTTTGGTGCTCAGCTCGGCGAGCAGACGCGGTCTTGGTTTGATCAGCTCTATGTAGTGCAGGGCATTAAACGCTACGGGCTGCAACGGCAGCAGGCAGAGCCGCGCCTGGCAGCACCGCTCAATCTCTACTCGCCCACTCTGGACGCCACCCTCAGCGATCGCCTGCCCGCCGATCAGGCTGAACTTGAACAGCGCGTCGATCGCTACGGTCGCCACATGCGGCAAATGGTGAGCTGGGCAGCGGCCAACAAAAAGCGCTTGATCATTGCCATTGAGCCAGAAATCTCTAGCCGTAAGCCGGAGTCTCTGACTCCTGAAGAATCGGCAATTTTAGGCGAGTTAGACGATGCCTACCTAGAGCAAATGCGCACTGGATTTGCTGGCTTAGCCGCTGTCGCTAATCAGGCCAAGACCCAGTCGGCCAATGCTCAAGTGTTGAATTTCTACCCGCTCTACGAAGACTTTGCTGGGCAGGCTTTTCAAAGCCCAGCGGGTCTAACCGATGAGGCCTATACGCTCATATCAGACCGGCTCTATGAGGCGATCGCCAACCAGGTGGCGCTTCAACCCGAGCCCTATGGGCTTTGAAATGCGAAGTAAGAAATAAGCCCCATCAGTTGCCTAAGTCAAATTAAAGCTGCTTTACAAGCTCATTTTCCACTAGCAAAGGCATCGGGCAAATACTCAAATTCTACCCAGCTCTGAAAGGCTATGGAGGAGACATTGGTGAAAATCTCTGGATTTCCACTGTTGAACCCGTTTGCGTCTCTCATGCAGAGAAAGTCTTTGATGGGGGCTAACTCTTCAAGGGAAAAGGACACTGGCTGATCAACAGCATATACTTCCGCCGATTCGCACAATGAATTACCCATGCGGGGATGGTAGAACCGGACCCCAATCTTCTTCTTTTTCAAAAGGGCTATAAAAAAGTCAATGGCTTCTTCATACGTAGCGGGATAAACCATACCGACCTTAGTACATATTAACGATCGCCATCAGTGGCGAACTGCAACCCTAGCATCCACGTCAACAATTTTGCTGGATCGTTATGTGGCACATTTTAGGCGATCGCTCCATGGCGGTCGCTCCATATAGAATAGTGCGTTACGGTCAGAAGGAAAGCTGAGGATTGCAACAATCCCAGAGCCGACAACACACCCTACGCTTGCTGCTCACTTCCTACTCAGGAAAGGCCTGTTGTAACCGCGCTGGTACGCTCGACTTGATGAATAAAATCAAGCATAAGCGATGTAAATTTCTCGGGATACCAGAGCCCCCATTCATGCCATCCTTCCTCTACGGTAACTAAGCTGGAATCTGGAATTATTGCAGCCATCTCCCGCGCAATACCTATAGGTTCGGTTAAGTCTTTTTCTGACCATATCAACAAGCAAGGGGATTTAATTTTTGGCAACAGATGTTTCAGATCTACCTGTAATGAAAGCAATAACGCTTGAATAACATTTCCCGTGTTGAACAAAAGGTTATGGGAGAAGACCAGAGGAATATCAACCAATTTTAATCTTTGCCTTGGGAGAAGCAATTGGGCTATCATTTCAATTGCCCTTCTTGGTATTAGTTCTGGGATAGATACAGTCGGGATGCCGGTACTATCTACTAGAACCAAGCTTTTTACTCTATCTGGAGCAAGAGCAGATAACGCAATTGCAATTCCTCCTCCCAGCGAATGTCCTACTAAATGTACTTGTTGAAGATTTAGGGCGTCCAGAAACGAAAGTAGAAATTTAGCGTAGCTTTCGTAGTCTGGAATGAGGTTAGGATAGGGCGATCGCGCAAAACTGGGCAAATCAGGGGCAATTACAGAATGGTGCTGTGCTAACAGGTTCAGAACTTCATGATAAGGCACAGCAGAAATTCCCCAGCCATGCAGAAGTACAATAGGAGTTGAATCTAACTTCAGCCCACCCTGCGTATAAAAAATCTTGCAATTCCCTAGATCAACAGAATGCTCATGCAACTGGGATTGCGGTGTAGAAGCCTGGTTGAAAAACATGCGCTTGCCATTCTCACCATCTCTGTGACTGTAACAAGCCTCAATACTTTACGGGACTCTCTCAGGAGAGATAAGTACTATGGTCAACTGCAAATTGTTTTTGTAGTCCCTTCCATTCAACGATCGCCATCAGCGGCGACTTACGCCCTTACATTCACGCCAACAATCGTTGCTTATTCGTTACATGGCGCTTTTTAGGCGATCGCTCTATGAAAGAATGGTACGCTGCTGTCAGAAGGAAGGCTAAGGGTTGCAACAACCCTAAAGCCGACAACACACCTTATGCGTTCTGAGACACTCGTGTTTGCTTAGCAAGCCATACGCTCAAATAGATTCATCCCAACAGGCTAGGCACAAATTTTAGCCGATTGCACTACAGCAGAGTTACAACCCTGTTTGGGTCAAGCCACTTTGTAACCAAACTATTTTGTCTGAACGCTATCTAAAATCTTCGGAAATTTTGATGGCAGATCCTCCTATTTAATTATCTCTATTAAGAACGGCATAGCAATGCTTTTAGCGAATCAGAGCGATGTCTAATTAGGGATGTCTACTCGTCAGAAACTATTACATCTACCAAACCATGTTGCATAAAAAAACAAACTTTTTGCTCTCAATCGCACTATCAGTTCTGGGCTTACCTCTACTACTAATACAGCCCAGCGAAGCTCAACAGCCCGCCATAGGCACTGTTCAAAGCTTAAAGGTGGGCGATCGCGCCTGTTATGTAGAAGTGGTAGATGACCAGGGAGAAAATTTTACAGAATTTGCCGACTTTGAGATTTGTCAGCAAAATCTTGTCGGCCAACGGGTACGGTTCACCTATGAAATGGGCGACATTCAGGCGGCTTCGTGCCAGGGCAACCCTGAATGCGCTGCCAGGGAAACGGTGATGCTGATTACCCAAGCCCAAGCTATATCAGAACCTAATCCAGCACCACAGCCTGCCCGCAGCCGAGTGCAAGATTTACCAGATGGCAACTACCGCTACTGGAACGGCACCCCTAGCGGCAGCGTTGTCTCTGATGCTGCGCTACTTGCAAACGGCGGTGTCACTTTTACCTTTAACAAGCGGGGCAGCGCTATTACAGGGGTCTTTGGCAATGTTGATGGGGAAGCGATTTGCGTGCAGGGCCAGGTGAATGGCAATACGGTATCGGGCTTTGCGGTTCAAAATTTGCAGGGGGCTAGAGTCTCCAGCGCTGGAGAAACGTTTCAAAGTTTTGGCCCCAGCGGCTATTTGCAAGTGCGTCGAGGTCGTCAGGTCAGCCCTAACATAGTGCGCTATGGCAGCGCCTCACTCAACCTCAATAGCCTTAACCGCATTAATGCGGGTAGCCGCATACCGCCGCGGGGCTGCTAGAGGCGTCAGCTAACTCGCTCGACCGATGGCAGCGTCTTTGTGCTGAAGACATTGATCCGCTGGTTGGCGGGGAGCGATCGCACCTCCAATCAGTGGATGATCATGACCAAAACCTTGCTCTTAGAGTGAGCTGCCCGTCTCAGAGTTATTGCAGCAGCATGGCGATCGCGTCGAGCAGATCGCTGAGATCGTAGGGCTTGCGCAAAAAGGCGCTGGCTCCGGCCACCAGTGCCTCCTCCTGGTAGGTGGGTAAGCCACTGGTGGCGATAATCTTGACGCTGGGCTGCATCGCCTTAAGCCGCCGAATCAGCGTCAGACCATCCATACCCGGCATCATCATATCGACCACCACTAGGGGGGTCGGCTGCTCGGCAAAGTAGTCCAGCGCCTTGAAACCATTGTTGGCCATCACAATGCGGTAGTTGTAGCTGTGCAGCAGCGATCGCACCGATTGTTGCACCGAGGTATCGTCCTCCACCACTAGCAGCCGTTCCCCCTGACCCTGTTGGGGAGCGTCGGGCCAATCAACCTCGGGGGCATCGCTGGCTGAGGGCTGGGTGAGGGCGGGCAAATAAACCTGCATTTGGGTGCCCTGGCCCATCTCGCTGACCACATGCACAAAGCCATCGCTGGCCTTAACAATGCCCAACACCGTGGCCAAACCCAGTCCGGTGCCCTGGCCCGGTGCCTTAGTGGTAAAGAAAGGGTCAAAAATGCGATCGCGCAGCCCAGGATCAATGCCCGTGCCCGTATCGGCCACCGTCAGCCGCACATATTGACCCGCCTGGGCATCGAGGTAGGCTTGGGCCAGGGCCGCATCTACCGTCACCAGCTCTGCCGCCAGGGTCAACCTGCCACCCTCAGGCATGGCGTCACGGGCGTTGATGCACAGGTTCATCAGCACTTGGTGCAGGTGAGTCGGATCAACGTTGACCCGCAGCTCCTGGCCACTGGCTAGGGCGGGTTCCGGCAGGTACAGATCAATGTGCTTGGGCAAACTCTGCTGCAAGATATGCCCCAGATCTTGCAGCAGCGGCCCCAGGTTGACCTCCGTGCGCGTGCCGCTGCTGCTGCGGGTAATCGACAAAATTTGCTGCACCATACTGGCCCCGCGTTTGGCGCTTTCTTCCATCAGCCGCAGATGGTCCTGGGCTTTGTCACTCAGGTGTCGCTGGGTGAGGCGCAGCAGCTGAGCAATAGTGACAATGGGGGTGAACACATTGTTGAGGTCGTGGGCAATGCCGCTGGCCAGTCGCCCCAGGCTCTCGACCCGCTGAGCTTGGTAAAACTGCGCCTCTAAAGCCTTTTTGGCGGTAATGTCGGTCTCGACCGTGAGAATAAACTTGGGTTCCCCAGCCTCGTCGCGCACTAGGGTCCAGCGGGCGGCGACGGTCACCGCCTGGTCGGTTTTGGTCAGTCGATCGAGTTCGCCGCGCCACTCGCCGCCCTCTAGCAGGGCGGGCATCATCTCACCGTGCTGGGCAGTTTCGCTGCGCAGCAGATCGTAGGCGATGTGGCCCACCACCTCTTCAGCGGCAAAGCCATAGAGGCGCTCGGCTCCCCGGTTCCAGTAGAGCAGGTGGTGGTCGAGGTCGCGCACGGTGATGGCATCGGAGGCAATGTCGAGCAGGGCAGCCTGTTCGCGAATTTTGCGCTCGGCGGCTTTGCGCCCGGTGATATCGCGCCCCTCGGGCACCAGCATAATCACCTGACCCTGCTCATCTAAGACCGGCTTAATGGAGAAGTCGACCCAGGCGGTGGAGCCATCGGCCCAGATGTGCTGGTTTTCCATGCGGATGGTATCGCCCTGGGCGGCGCGTTCGATCGCCTGCCGCAGGCGCTCCCGCTGCTCAGGAAAGTGATCCCACCAGGGGGTGAGCCAGAAGGGCTGACCGATCACCGCCTCGGAGGTGGCCGCAATCACGCTCAAGGCGGTGCGGTTGACGTCGAGCACGGTGCCATCGGTTTTGAGCAGGCCAATAAACTCAAAGGTGCTGTCAAAGATCGCCCGCAGCTTGCGCTCGCTCTCTTTGAGGGCCGCTTCGGCGGTACGCCGCTCGGTGACATCGCGAAACAAAATCGCTACCTGGTGCTGCTCGGGGCGGCTAAAGCGAAAGGCGAAGACGTCAAACCAGCGGTGCATGCCCTCGGCGTGGTTTTCAAACCGTACGGGTTCGCCGGTCAGAGCCACGCTGCCATAGATTTCAAACCAGTAGGGTTCGAGGTTGGGCACCAGCTCGCGGGCGAGTTTGCCCTGGGCCTTGACTAGGCCGGTCTGCTGGGCAAAGGTGGGGTTGATGTCGAGAAAGCGATAGTCGATGGGGCGATCGCTCTCATCAAACAGCATCTCGATCACACAAAACCCCTCGTCCATAGAGTTGAACAGCAGGCGATATTTTTCTTCTGAGTCGCGCAGAGCTGCCTCAGACTGCTTGCGGTCGGTAATGTCGGTTGCTCCACCGTAGACCCGATTATCGTCGGGATAGAAGCGCGCCTTCCACAACAGCCAGCGGTAGGAGCCGTCTTTGTGGCGGTAGCGGTTCTCAAAGGCAAAGGTGTCGCGCCCTTCAAAGAGTTCGGTAACTTCGTTAGCGGAGGCCGCCAGATCGTCGGGGTGAACAAAGTCACGCCAGGGAATGGCGGTCATTTCGTCCACGGTCCAGCCCAGGGTTTGCTCAAAGGTGGGGCTAACCCAGCGAAAGTAACCGTTGCGATCGCCAATCACGCGCAGGTCAGACCCCACCGCTAAGAACCGATCGCGATCGCGCTCTAGCTGCTTGCGCTCGGTAATGTCGTAGTTAACCGAAGTCACCACCCAGCAGCCATCGGCAATTTTGCGCGAGGCGAAGTCACTATGCAACCAGCGCATCGTGCCATCCTGATGGCGAAAACGGTACTCAGCGGTGGTCTGGCCACCAGCAAAGAATTCTTGAAACAGGGGCATAATCACCCGATCGCGATCGTCGGGGTGCACCTGGGCCAGCCAAAACTGTTTGTCGGCGTAGACGCTGCGGGGGTAGCCAAACAGCTGTTCGCACCCGGCAGACCAATATACATGCTCAAAGCTGCTGTCGGCGTAGAGTCGAAAGCTGGCGATCGCGGCGATCGCGCTGTCTAAAATGCCGCTGAGCTTCGCCTCCGACGCCTTGAGCGAAAGCTCTAGCCGTTTGCGATCGGTGACATCGCTCAAGGTCACGCTGAGCTTGCCGCTGCCCTTTTCGCCCATCGGTTTAAACGATGTGGCCAACCAGCGATCGATTGGCGCAGCATAGTCCTCCAGGTGCACTACCTCGCCCCCAAAGCCCGCCCGCCCTACGGTGTCAAACCACACCTCCTCCAGCCCTGGCAGCACCTCTCGGGCGCAGCGACCCAGCACATCCTGGCGGGCCAGGCCCGTCGCCCGCTCAAAGGCCGGGTTCACCTCGATGTATAACAAGTCGAAGGTGCCGTCGTCGTAGCGCCGGGCCTCACCCACTAAAAACGCCTCGTCAATGCTGGAAAACAGTAGGCGATACTTTTCCTCCGACTCGCGCAGGGTAGCCTCGGCCCGGCGGCGTTCGGCTTCGCCACGGACGCGATCGCTGATATCCAGCACCGAACCAATGTGGCCCTCAAACTCGCCCTCCCCACTCAGCCAAGGGCGAGCCGCATCAATGATCGAGCGGTATTCGCCGTCGCGGTGGCGCAGGCGATACTCCATCCGAAATTCCTCCTGCCGTTCGGTGGCGGTAAGAAAGACTGACTCAGCGGTGGCGCGATCGTCGGGATGCACTGCCTCTAACCAGCCCACGCCTAACCCCGTGGCCTCGCACTGCCCAGTAAACTCATACCAGCTCTGGCTTAGGTAGGTGCAGCCACCCCTGGCATCGCTCACCCATACCATTACCGGAGCGTGGTCGGCCATAGTGCGAAAGCGTTCTTCGCGGCGGCTCAGCTCAGCCACAGGGCTAATCATGGCCATGGGCTTGCCGACCAGATCACTCACCCGAGCGATGAGATCCACCGCTTCGACGGGTTTACCCAAGGTTGCCGTAGCCCAGGGCGGGGTGTCTAACGCCCCACTCGTCAACAGCAGTGTGGGGGTTTGGGGCAGATGGGCACGCAACTCTGGTCCTAGGTTCAGTCCTATGGGCCCATCGAGAATAATTAAGTCATGGGGACCCTTGGCGATCAAGCTAGCGACGTGAGCATCGACACAGGCCACCTCCACCGTGCAGGCTACGCTGCCCAGCAGCAGCTTCAGAGCCTGGGCGACCAGCGGTTCAGGTTCTATCACCAGAAGTTTCATCGGGCATTCCAGGGACAAGGGTCCACACAGATCTTAAGGAAGTCAAAGGGCGGTGGAGAGAAACCACAGCCCTTTCGCAACGAAACCCAGTTGCTTCACGAAGAAACATTGAGGGATTTTTTGTTCTGGCAATAATTTAAAGACCTGAGCACAGGAGGGTTAAGTTGGGCACGCTGGCGTCAGCCTCCGTCAAAGGTCGTTATAAAGTGTCATCGCTGATTGTTCTATTACTGATTTGCGCTGGGGTTGGAGTTGGGGCGATCGCCCTCCTCAGCCGCCAGGCTAACTCCACCTCGTCTAAGCCGACCCAAAACGGGGCTGATGCTGCTCAGTCTTACCCCTACAGTTGCCAAAAATACCTGTTCACCCGGGCGGAAACTACGTTCTACCAGGCGTTGCAGAACGCTACCCAAAGTCAGTATCTAGTTTTCGGCAAGGTGCGCGTCGCCGATGTGCTCAAACCCCAAACTGACAACCGAGGCGACTGGCAGCGGGTCTTCAACAAGATCTCGGCCAAGCACTTTGACTTTGTGCTCTGCGATCGCGATAGCCTCAAGGTCTTGGCCGCCGTCGAGCTAGACGACAGTAGCTACCAGCGGGTCGATCGCGTCAAACGCGACGACTTTCTTAACTAGGCCGTCAAGAGCGCTGGGCTACCCCTAATTCGCTTTTCGGTGCAAGCGTCCTACGAGCAAGCGGCCATTCAGCGCTGCATCGCTCAATCTCTAAAGCCTGCAAAGCCCAAGCCTGTTCTAAAAGGGCGCGATCGCTCGAAGTGACGCATCAGGAGCTGTGTTGAAAGACATACAGCCACCGTAAGAGTTTATGCCAAAGCGAATTCCGTCATCGAACGCTTCTTAGGGTGCTGAAAGCCTAAAACAATATCTTCTGGAGGAATTCCAGCGTCTAACAAATCATTGGCGATGCCCTGCTTTGTCCAGTCCTCCTCAATCCAGATCTTACCTTTCTCAATGCGAAGGTAAACGCTCACTCCAAAGTCTCGCTGCTTGTCGTTCCAGCCCACCCGGAACCAAAAGTAATGGTCGCGTTCTCGATCGAAAGAAACGCATTCTTGCACCCCAGCCTGACTTGATTCTGCTGCCCAGTCGCGGTATTCAGCCAGAATTTTTTGAATAAGTTGACGATACTGACTTAATTTATCCATCGGATAACCTCCTCCTCGTCAATATTCACCACAAAAAATCTAACTTGACTGGATCGAATTAAAAAATCGATGCTCTCACGGCTAAAAAAGTTGTTGTAGGTGATGTCATCTATAGCCAAATAGAGGTCATATTCAGATGCTGTCTCTTTAAGCAGCACTTGATATACCTTGTATTGACCGACTGCGAGATGAAAGTCGCTAATTAACGAGCGCCCTACAAAACTCTTGATCTCAACAACTATTTTCTGCCCTTCTCGTTCAGCCGTAAAAGGTCGTTCGGCCGCAAGATCGGCGTACAGGTCAAGATCCTTGTACCGAATGCGGTAAGGATCCGCAAGAATATTCCAACCGTCTTTGATTAAGGCCGACTTGACTGCATCGTGATAGAGGTCTTTAGCTGGCACGTCAGTCCCGATCCAACTTTGCTTGCTGAGTTGCTAGTTACCTATTGACCGTTGAGCTAAATTATAGCGCCGTTGAATTGGGTGAGTTCTACCAGCTAGCCAGGGCTTTCCATCACCTTGAGCTGTTCTCTCTGAAACCCGAAACATGGTTTTCTGCTAGGGTTGGGGATGGTATCGAGTCCCCCACGATGAAGCTACTCTGCATTAGCAATGGCCACGGCGAAGACGGCATTGCGGTTCGCATTCTCAAGCAGCTGCGCCGAATGCCCGGTGCGCCAACCCTGGCGGCGCTGCCAATTGTGGGGGAGGGTCGCGCTTACGAAAAAGCGGGTATTGCCATCCAGGGGCCGACCCAGGCGATGCCCTCCGGCGGCTTTATCTATATGGATCGCTACCAGCTGTGGCGCGATTTGCAGGGGGGGCTGGTGGGGCTGACCCTGGCCCAGCTCAAAACCGCCCGTCAGTGGGCCAAGAGCGGCGGCAAAATTTTGGCGGTGGGAGATATCGTGCCCCTGGCGATCGCCTGGCAGAGCGGCGGCGACTATTTCTTTGTTGGCACCGCCAAGTCGGAGTATTACCTGCGTGACGACACCCAGCGATTGCCGGGTCGCCCCCCTTTAGAAGGCTGGTCGGGCTCGGTCTACGTGCCCTGGGAGCGCTGGCTGATGGCACGCCCCCGTTGCCAAGGGGCCTTTGTGCGCGACCAGCTCACCGCCGACCTGCTGCAAAAGCGCGGGGTGCCCGCCCTTTACCCCGGCAACCCCATGATGGATGACCTGGACACCAGCGCCGACAAGCTGGCCCAAATCACCGCCACCTTTGCCCCAGCCCCAGCTCAGCTCACCCTGGCCCTGCTGCCCGGCTCCCGCGCGCCCGAAGCTTTTGACAACTGGCAGCGGATGGTGAGCGCGATCGCATCGGTCATGGAGACCTTTGGCGATCGCCAAGTGCGCTTGCTGGCTGCCCTCACCCCCTCTCTCAACCTGGCAGCATTTAAGGATGTCTTGCTAGACGATGGGTGGCAGCCTGTGGCTGGGGAATACCCCACGTTTCAGCGAAACAATGGGGTGCTGGTGCTGACCACCAATGCCTTTGCCGAGTGCCTGCACCTGGCCGACGCGGCGATCGCTACCGCTGGCACCGCCACCGAGCAGGCCGTCGGCCTGGGCAAGCCCGTCCTCACCTTTCCTGGCCCGGGGCCGCAGTTCACTTACGCCTTTGCAGAGTCTCAATCAAGGTTGCTGGGGCAATCCATCATTTTGCTTAGCCAACCCAGTGAAACGGGGGCGGCGCTGCAAGACTGCCTGGCCGATGGCTCCCGGCTGCAGCGCATTGCCGAAAACGGACGCCGCCGCATGGGCCTGCCTGGAGCTGCTGGGGCGATCGCCAAAACCCTGCACCAGCACTACGCCAAGCCGCCCTACTCCGACGCCACCTTCTCGGCCACCTGATTGCGGCTGGGGTCGCCATAGCGAAACGGCCCTGTCTGCATGACCACTTTTGTCCTTAAGTCGGCGGGCGCTTCTGCCGCACCCCAGTGAGCCTGAATCGCCTGCAACAGCTGGTCTTGCTGCACTCTTAGATCGGGGATATCCCACCCCTTATTGATAATCGCAAACCACACCGGCCCCTTTTCGGCAGTGGGCACCATCCCCGCTAGGGCGCTGACCTCCGCTAGGCTGCCGGTCTTAACCGCTGCTGTGGGGGGAATGCGGCGATCGACCAGCGTACCCACGTCTTCCCCCGATACCGGCAGCACGTCGGCCACCGAAAAACCCTGGCCGCTCAGCTCCCGCTGAATCGCCACCGTCATGGCCACCGCCGCCCGCGCCGACATCTGGTTGTCTACCCCTAGGCCCGACCCGTTGACCAGGCTGAGTTCACCCGGCGGTAATTCTGCTGCCGCTGTTGCCTTGGTCATCACCGGCTCCGGCCCGCCCGCCAAGCTAGCCACCATTTCCGCCATGACGTTGTTGCTGTAAATATTCATCGCCTTGAGCAGGGCCACTAGCGGCAGCGACTGATGCTGCACCACCCACTCCACGTCGCTGGTCTCCAGCTCCGCCGCCGACACCCAGCGGGCCGTACCGACAATCTCTAGGCTGGGCTGCGGCGTTCCCGGCGGCAGGGTGGCGTGGGCCTGGCGCGCCTCCCAGTTCCAGGTTGAGGCCGACATTGCCTGCTGCAAATCCGCTAAAGAATCCGCCTGTTCCTCCTCAAAGTTCATGGTGAAGGAGCCGCTCACCAAAATCTCTCCCGTCACCCGCTGGATGCCCAGCTCTTGTAGACGGTTGGCTAGCACAATGCCCTCTTCCCACACAAATAGCGGGTCGCCACTGCCCTGAATTACAAGGTCGCCGTTGAGCACGCCATCGGGCTGAAGGGTGCCGCGTATGCCCACCATGGTCTCGAAGCGGTGGTCGAGGGGCCAGGTTTTAAGGGCAGCCAGGGTGGTCGCTAGCTTAGTCAGCGAGGCGGCGGGCATCAGCACATCGCCTCGGTGCTCGGCGATCGCGCTCTGGCCCACCTGAATCCAAACGCCCTGGTCGGGCACTGACCAACCCTGACGCTGCAACCCCGCCACATAGTCGGCCACGATCGCCTCCACTACCGGGTCGCGGGCCAGCTCCGCAATCCACGGCGACTGCCACTCAATTTGCAACGCGGCGGGGTTGAGCCCAGACAGCTGAAGGGGCTTGGGTTCTCCCAGGCCTAAAAGGATTGAGAACAGGCCCAGGGGCAGGGCCATTAGCGATAGGGAAGCCACCGATTGCGAATCCTCCACGCGGTGTAGCCCAATCTCGGGCGATACCCGACTAAGATACACCAGATGGTTGGCAGTGAGTGGGGGTGAGGGAGGTGGGGAGATAAGGGAGGTGGGGAAGTGTAGCGTTGGGCGATGCTCTGATGGTTAGGCACTCAAGGGCAGGAAAGAGGTGGTTCGTGATCTTTTAGGCTGTAGCTGTATTTTCTTTTTGACCGACGCCGATGATTGTCTGCATTGCTGACCTGCTGACCCCCGATGAAGTCGCCCAGATTAAAGCGGGCTTGGCCCAGGCCGCATTTGTGCCGGGGGAGACGACGGCAGGCTGGCACGCCAAGCTAGTTAAGCAGAACGAGCAGGCAGCTAAGCAGGCGGCCGTTGAGCCGTTGAAGGCGGTGGTGCAGAAGGCTCTAGCGCGGAATGCGCTGTTTCAGGCGATCGCCTGTCCTCGCATCATCCATTCCCTGCTGTTTAGCCGCTACGGGGTGGGCATGAGCTACGGACGGCACACTGACAATGCCCTGATGGGAGGCGCTAACTTCTATCGCTCTGATGTGTCGTTAACGGTGTTTTTGAGCGGACCACAGGATTACGACGGCGGCGAGCTGGTGATTGAGGGGGCCGACAGCGAGCAGCCCTACAAACTGGCGGCCGGGAGCGCCATTGTCTACCCATCTACCACGCTGCATCGGGTGGAGGCGGTGGTGAGGGGCGATCGCATTGTGGCCGTGGGCTGGGTGCAAAGTCTGGTGCGCAATGCCGCCCACCGCGAAATTCTCTTCGACCTTGAAACGGTGAAGCGTACCCTGTTTGCCCAAACCGGCAAAACCCCAGAATTTGATCTGCTGACTAAAACCACCGCCAACCTGCTGCGCCAGTGGGCTGAGTAGGGGCACAGGGCGCTGCGTTCCTACTACTGCATGTGTCCCAGCGCATACGCTTCTGTATGCCTATTCTTCCAAAATGGTTTCTGTCTCTAGGTTTGGGAGCAAAACTTCTGCTACCTCGGGGAAATGTCGTTTCATACAGTTGTCGCACACCCCGTGGGTGAAGCCGACATCCGAATATTGCTGAATAAACGACTCCACAGTTGACCAATAGCCCTCATCGTTTCGAATGCCCTTGCAATAGGAGCAAATGGGAACCAATCCAGCCATCAGCTCTATTTTTTCCAGCGCCTCAGCTAGTTGTGAAGACACGCGCTGTAGCTCTAACTGCATCACCACCTGGCGTGCCAGAGCTTCTAAAGTTTTGATTTGACAGACCTCTAGAGTCCTAGGTTTTCTGTCAATCACACACAGCGTTCCGATCGGCTGACCACCAGGAGAAATTAGAGGAACTCCAGCGTAGAATCGAATGCCTAGCTCGCCGGTCACCAGCGGATTGTTGGCAAACCGCTCGTCATCGGCAGCATCATTCACAATCATGATGGCTGGGCTCAAAATGGCGTGGGCGCAGAAGGAAACACCTCGGCTGGTCTCTTGCGCCGTAAGACCTACCTTGGATTTAAACCACTGCCGCTCTGCGTCAACTAGGCTAATTAGCGCAATCGGCACGTCGCAAATGAAGGCGGCAAGCGAGGTGATGTCGTCGTAGGAACGCTCGACAGGCGTGTCTAAAACCTTATATTGCCTGAGCGCCTCAAGCCGGTCGGCTTCTTGGGTAGGTGTGTTGGCTTGCATCAGATTGCTGCGATGCCTTAATCAATTGCATAAATCATTCTAAAAAGCTGGTTGAAGAGCATGCAACTTACGAGCGAAGACTTGACAGTGCTTAACGTGTATCTTTTAGAAAAACTTGGCCCTATGGAGCTACGCGCCTAGAGAGCCGGTACAGGGTGACGTTTACCGAGTCGAATGCCTCGAATAGGAAACGACAGTTAAGTTGACTACCACGCAAGGCAGAGATATCTACACAGTCTTTAACAAAGTGTTACATTTATAAACATGAAGTCATATTAGAGAGACGTCATCATGGATATCCGTCAAGAGTTACCCCTTGAGCAACAGTTCGAGCTTCGCGTGTTTGAAGAGCAAGTGCAATCGCTTTCCCCAGAAGATGCTCAAACGCTACTCGTGCAGCTCAAAGAAGCAATGCTGTACCAAACCACCACATTTCGGGAAATTCTGAAGAACACTTGGGAAATTGGTAAGGGCCCCGACTCCCTGCGCGAAGCACTAGCAGAAGGATAATTTCCTTTGCCAGAAACGCCAATGACCTCAAGACAGTTCACGCTTAGCGCTCACACAGACAATTAGCTCGGCTTTTTCCAAACATTCAAAACGGGAAAAGCCGGGCTAACGTTTTATTGGGCGTCTACGGTCTGTAGCTATCTCACATTGGTGTGAGAAGTTCCGCAACGGCAGTTGGAAGAGATAACTGTCGAACTGCCCGCCCGAATTTTGACTAACCAGATAGTTTCAAGACTGCCTACGATCGCTGTAAAGCCAGCACTTGGTCAGAGGTCATGGGTTCGGCGGTCATGGTGTAGAGCACGCCCTCCCGCACCGATACCAGGTTTAAGTAATAGTTGGGCTCACCGGGCTTGCTGACGGCATATACTCGCACCCCAGAGTCTATCGACAAGACTTCGCCAGTGATGTTGCTCACGGTGTAGCCCTGGGATTCTAGCCGCGCTTCTAGATCGCCTGCGGCACTGCGCCAGCTGCTGCTCACCGGGCTACGCCAGCAGTCGGCCAGCCCTTCGCAGGCGGCCTGAGCCCCATCCAAATGGGGGAAGTTGGCGTACAGTGCTGGCGGGCCAGGCGGTTCTGAGGCGGGCGAAGCGGGAGGAGTTGAGGCCGGTTCTGGAGCCGCCGCGGGCTGCGGCGAGGGTTTGGGCTGAGCGGCGGGAATTGGCGCTATTGAGGTTTGAGGTGCGGTCTGAGGAGATGCAGCGGTTGTAGCTGCTCTAGGCTGTGCCGAGGCTAGAGCAGAAGGTGCTTTGACTGGGGCTACGGCTGGAGGTGCCTCTACAGCGGGTGGCAGCACGGTCAACGCCACATCCTCTAGTGGGGGAGCCGGTTCTGCTAAGTCTTCTGCCAACGGGGGAGTTTGGTTTGAGTCGGGGACGACTAGGGCCAGCAAGACGCCGTGGGCGGCGAGGGAGGCGATCGCACACCCCATCCCCAGCCACGAGCGCGATCGTCCTTTGGGCTTTGATGCAGCGCGGCTCAGGGAGAACGGTGGAGTAGTGAGTCTGGGAGCCATTGTCGAGAGGTTGCAATCGCAGATGCGGTTAAGCTAACAAGACTTATTCTTCATTGGCCATTGTAAAGCTATTCTTCTCTAGCCTCAAGCGCTTGCCTATGGGGCGCTGGCCTAATAGCAGAGACATCAGCGAAGCGCAAGGGTATTGCGACCATTCGCCACAGGGCTAAGCTTAAATGCGGCATTATCAAGAGAAGGTCGCATTAAGCGATACAATGCAACCTGATATCTCAATGCTCTGGGCCATCTGGGTGACGTTGCCTAGAGATTTAGTTGAGGTTTATTTTTTGGAGGTAAACAACCCTATGAGATTAGGAAGACGCGCATTTTTAGGAGCCGGTGCTGCCGCCGCCGCTGTAACCACAGGCTACCTGCGCCAGCGCCCGGCCAACGCTCAGTTTGGCTTTCGCCGTAGGCCGGTGGTCAATCTCTACTCTGCCCGCCATTACGACACTGACGACCAGATCTACACTGGCTTCCGGGAAGCCACGGGCATCCGCGTCAACGTGGTTGAGGCCGAAGCCGACCAGCTGATCGAGCGCATCAAGAGCGAGGGCGCAAACAGCCCCGCTGACATTCTCATGACTGTGGACGCCGGTCGCCTCTGGCGCGCTGAGCAAGAGGACATGTTCCAGCCGGTCACCTCCTCGATACTGAGCGAGGCGATTCCCGAAAATCTGCGCCACCCCGAAGGGCTGTGGTTTGGCCTGACCAAGCGGGCGCGGGTGCTGGTATATAACAAAGACACCGTTGACCCCTCTGAGCTATCGACCTACGAAGATCTGGCCGACCCCAAGTGGCGCGGGCGGATTCTGGTTCGCAGCTCGACCAATATTTACAACCAGTCCCTCGTTGGGTCGATGATTGCTGCCCACGGGGCCGAAGATGCCGAAGAGTGGGCGCGGGGCTTAGTGGCCAACTTTGCCCGCGACCCTGAGGGTGGCGATAGCGACCAGATCAAGGCCGCTGCTGCTGGGCTGGGCGATGTTGCCATCTCCAACACCTACTACTTTGCCCGCCTGGCCAAGTCTGACAAGGCTGAGGAGCAGGCGATCGCTGAAAAGATGGGCGTGTTTTTCCCCAACCAGGACGATCGCGGCACCCACGTCAACATCAGCGGTGCCGGGGTGGTGAAGACCGCGCCCAACGCTGAGGCTGCTGTGAAGTTCCTGGAGTATCTGGCGAGCCCCGAGGCTCAGCGCATTTTCGCGGAGAGCAACAACGAGTACCCCGTAGTGGCAGGCGTTGAGGTCGACTCTGTGGTGGCAGGCTTCGGCGAATTTAAAGAAGACCCGCTGAATGCCTCGGTGTTTGGCAGCAACAACCCCGAAGCTCTGCGCATCACCGATCGCGCCGGTTGGAAGTAGGTCTAGGATAGCTAGCTCCATTTGCTGACTGATGAATGCCCTCTCAGGTTTGAGAGGGCATTCGTCGTTTAAAGGGTTCGAGGATTGCTGATGAAGACCGGGGACCTTGACGCCTAAGCTCAGAGACTCAACCGCGAGAGTGTAAGGCTCAATGCCGAGTCTCTGAGACTCAACAGCCAGGCGATCGCACCTCAACCCCCTAGCTTTAAACCTCGACAGCGAGGCCACCATTCTCACAGTTGAGGCAAAAAGTCTCGACGGCGAGACTCACACTCTCGCGGGTCAATATAGATAGACTCAAGCCTGAGTGTTTTAGCCTCACAGTTGAGTCTCAGCGCTTCGGCCTTGAGTATCAGGCCCTCAAGCGGCTAGGGCCGAGCCTCGGCCATCACGTCTACTTTCTCGGCTTTTTGACGCATAGACTTAAAGCGCTCCCCGAGCTGGGCAGCAACGGCTTTGAGACCAGGCTGGCGTTTGGCGGCGGCTTTGACATAGTCATAGACACTGAGGCTGCTGGTCATGGCTTCGCTGCCCACGGCTAGTAGGGTGTCGTCGACCTTTTCGGTCATCTGGCGCAGGTTGAGCCGCAGTTCGCTCAGCACGGTGGCGAGCTGGTAGTCGCGGGCTAACTCGGCGGTGTCGAAGCTGGCGGGCAAAATATCGGGGTTGGCCTGGGCAGCGGTGAGGCTATTGCTGACAAAGGCAAGGCTTTTGTCGCCCATTTTGTAGAGGCGGCGACGTTCTTCGGTGGTGAGGTTGACTAAGAACGGCATCTTTTGCTGGATGGTGGCCAGGGCAGCTTTGATTTCGTTGAGGTCTGTGGTAGACAGGTCGGCACTGATATTTTGGTATGGCATAAGGTAGAGCACCTTGCGATGGTTTGGCACGGCAAATGACGGCCATCTGCCATCGCAATAGGGTGCCCAGGGGGTAAGGGGCGATCGCCAGGTCAACCCCATTGGTAGGAGGAGAGCTTTAGGCCTGCGCTTGTGAAAAAAGCTATTCGATGCGATCGGGAATTTTGGGTTGGGCGGCTTGATAGTGGGTTTCGCTCGGCCAGAGGTAGTCGCCTGTGTAGGTGGGTATGCCTGTCATTCCCATGGAGACAATCCTTGGGAAGTACCCCAATTGCTAATGGATTCCCGCATTCTTGTATGTTGGGATGAAGTTGCTACAGCTATCAAACTCTCGCCAACCTTGTACCTAATGCAACCTTCATTCCTTCTGCCTTCCACTGTTTTGCTTTTTCCTCGTCGTCGGTAAAAATCGCTAGGTTCTCTAAATGCTTCAAGGGGGAGAGATCGCTCACCTGCGTTCGGTCTAAATACAATTCACTGAGCTGAGTGAGGCCACTCAAGGGCGAAAGATCGCTCACCTGCGTTTGGTCTAAATACAAGTAACTGAGCTGAGTGAGGCCACTCAAGGGCGAAAGAGCGCTCACCTGCGTTTGGGATAAAGACAAGTAACTGAGCTGAGTGAGGCCACTCAAGGGCGAAAGAGCGCTCACCTGCGTTTGGGATAAAGACAAGATCCTGAGCTGAGTGAGGCCACTTAAGGGCGAAAGATCGCTCACCTGCATTTGGGATAAAGACAAGATCCTGAGCTGAGTGAGGCCACTTAAGGGCGAAAGATCGCTCACCTGCGTTTGGGATAAAGACAAGTAACTGAGCTGAGTGAGGCCATTCAAGGGCGAAAGATCGCTCACCTGCGTTTGGTCTAAATACAATTCACTGAGCTGAGTCAGGCCATTCAAGGGCGAAAGATCGCTCACCTGCGTTTGGTCTAAATACAATTCACTGAGCTGAGTGAGGCTATTCAAGGGCGAAAGATCGCTCACCTGCGTTTGGTCTAAATACAATTCACTGAGCTGAGTGAGGTTATTCAAGGGCGAAAGATCGCTCACCTGCGTTTGGGATAAAGACAAGATCCTGAGCTGAGTGAGGCCACTCAAGGGCGAAAGATCGCTCACCTGCGTTTGGGATAAAGACAAGATCCTGAGCTGAGTGAGGCCACTCAAGGGCGAAAGATCGCTCACCTGCGTTTGGTCTAAATACAATTCACTGAGCTGAGTCAGGCCACTCAAGGGCGAAAGATCGCTCACCTGCGTTTGGGATAAAGACAAGATCCTGAGCTGAGTGAGGCCACTCAAGGGCGAAAGATCGCTCACCTGCGTTTGGTCTAAATACAATTCACTGAGCTGAGTCAGGCCACTCAAGGGCGAAAGATCGCTCACCTGCGTTTGGGATAAAGACAAGGATTTAGCGTGGAATAAAACCTGGGTTAGATAGATGTCACGGTCAAAAATATCCCATCCTCGACCAAGGGCCTGACCTACTTCAAATTGACCTGATTCAAATGTTGCTTTTGCATAGTCTTCCAGGGTCTCCATTGCTTTTCTAGTCCCTATTCTGACCAGGGCTTCAACACAGTTGCTAGCTTCTTCACCTGAGTATTCAGCTGCATAGCTTAAGAGGGGTACTACTTCATTGCCAGCCCTTACGACTAATGCCACTTCATCGTTGTCTTTGGGAGGAATCAGCGCCTTTGCAGAAGTCAAGACCCTATCACGGGTCTTTGGAGAAACCTTTATTACTGTTTCTAAACAGGCAACCGCTAAAAAGTGTAGATACTGACGATCTTCAGGATTGCTATGCCCGTGATCGATCAGAAATTCTAAAAGCCTTTCGCATTCTTTAGGTCTAGCCAGTCCTGCCGCTACGATAATGGATTCACGCCACTGATCATCCGAAGCCTTTTGCAGCAATTCCTCTAATTGGTCATCACGCAGAATCGCTTCTGCCGCTAAGTACTCTTGAAAAGTGCGATGGGCAAAATCTATTTGACCCACCACAGGCTCCCGTAGGAGAGCTGCCCGATCAACAAATAATTCTCGAATCTGCTTTCCAGTTACGGTTTCGGGTAAGTTTGTATTCTTTAGCTCCAGCTGAAAATGGTTATCTACCCGGTCAGATTCTAGGCTTGAAAGCTTTGATCGCATAAACTTTAATGCCAGGCTGCGTAGCAGTTCAAGCTTTTGCCGTTCATCTAAGCCAATTTGGTAGGTTTCATCCAACCTGATTTTTCGCCCAACATCCCGCCGATTGAGCAGCATGTCAATACACTCTTCGTAGAGCTGTAGCCTGGCGCTGGGCAGGGTTTCTAGCCGCTCTCGATGCAGAGCGCAAATCATCGCACAGAGCAATGGCGTCGAGGCCAGCCGCTGGAGTTCCGGTCGCTGCCGCAGCTGACGATTGAGCTTCTGGGCTGTTTGCCCAGGGGTTTGCTCCAAATTCGATGGCGAGTTGCCCAACGCTTTATGCCATTGGGTTACAAATGCCTCTACCTTGGCTGGCGTCATGGGCTCTAGGGTCAGGTTTTTGAAATCGTGAGCACCGACCCAATCTTCCCAGACCTGCCACACGTCGCCCTCCGCAGTCTTTAGTCCAGAGGGTCGAGAGGTAACAACATAGGTGGTATCGGGGAAGTCTCGTACTAAATCTTTCAAGGCTTCAAAAAAGTCTTCTCGGGCCTGCCGGGGTAGCTCATCTACCCCATCGATCAGCACCAGGGCTTGCCCACGCTCTAAATACTTGTGTACCCATCCCTCTGGCATCTGAGCCACAATGTTTTTCGCAATCAGCGCCGGGAACCTTTCGGGGGGTGGAAACTCGTCCTCTAACAAACTACGCAGGCGAATAAAAAACGGGATTTTACTGTTCCAGGTGATGAGCTTGCCTTCAAAGCTCTGGCTTGCGGCCCGCACGGCTAGCCACTGCATCAATGTGCTTTTGCCAGCCCCCGCCCCGCCACGAATCATCAGCCGCCGACAGTCGCAGATGGCATCATCGACCTGGCTTAAAACTCTCCTTTGCTCCCGGTCTGGCCATTCACCGTCTATGGCGTGGTGTCCAGCTTTCAAGACTTTGGCAGCACCCTTTTCATCGTCGCTATCTACAATTCCACTTGCCGTTAGCGTAATGTAAGCCATGCTCAGGCTCTGCTGACTCGTCAAGCGATCCATGCGGGACAGGCCAAACACCTCCAGACGATCTAACTCGTCTTTCACCACCTTGCGATAGCGTTCTACAAAGGCATCCTCAGATTGAATCGCCAGATCGCGCTCTAAACCTAACTGTTGAGCGATAGCTTCTAACTGCTGCAACATCTTGACAGTTTTTGCTTGCTCATACCCCTCTACCGCAGGTGCCGCTTCAATCAACCGCCGGCTCACCTTAGCTATAGTTTGCCTATATATCGCCCGCTCAGCTGCTGATAAATCGCGATCAACTCCTGGATTTACCTCTAGCAGGTGCTGCTCTAGCGTTGCCGCATCAAAATTCATGTCTGCTAGGCCTGCCTGGGTCAACCCAGCTGAAATCAACGTCTGCGCTAGCCCTAACAAGATTGCATCACGGCTGTTTATCGTCACCTGCCTGTTTTGCCCCTCAAACAGCGGGCGAATATCATCCGCCATTTGCTTAGCGATCTTCTCAAGTTCTGGTGATTTGCTAAAGCCATCTGCTCCAAGCTTTAGCAAGTTACGGGATACTGTACCCATGTTCTTTGGAGTCACAGCATTAGCGAGCTTCGATTTAATATCGAAAGCGGCCAAAAGCCCCTGAGCTAGGGGTGGACCAACAATTTTAAGAACAAGCAAAGACGTTGACATAGTTAATTCTTATGATGATTTCTTAAGGTGAAGTAAGCATGGCTTAAAGAGCTTCTAGAGCTGCTGGCCAGGAAACTCAAGCGCAATCTGATTGACCTTATTCCGTGCGATCGCAGCACCCTTACGAGTTAAAGCCTATCTGTGCCTCAATTACCAAATTTTTGCCAACCTCAGCCCAAACCCTGGCATTTCGGGTTCGCAATTGACCAACTCAGGACTGTCTAAAATCTCTGGCGCTTGCTCGGGCCGATAGACATGAACTTGACGCTGCTTGCGATCGATTAACACCCCCAACAGCACCCCATTGGCCATATATTCAGCCATCTTGTCTTGCAAACTCGCCAACGTATCACTACTCGACCGTAGCTCTACAACAAAGTCAGGCGCGATCGGTGCAAACGATGCTTGCTGCTCAGGTTCTAGCGTGTTCCAACGATCAGACAAAATCCAGGCCGCATCAGGCGATCGCATCGCACCATTCGGGAGCGTAAAACCTGAGCTAGAGTCAAAGACCTCCCCAGTGCCATCGGCTTCTGCCCAGACATAGAGCTGTCCAAAGATCCTGCCGTTGCGGTTTCCAGTGTCAGCAAAGGCTGGCGGCATCACCACAATTTCTCCATTTGCGTTCCGCTCAATCCGCAAGTCAGGATTCGTTCGACAAAAATCATAGAACTGCGCATCACTCATCTGCGGCACAGCGAGGAGCGATGAAAGATTGATCGGCAACGGTGTCTGAACGGATTTAACCAGCAGGCTAGACATGAGTTAACCTGGCCCCATCCACGGATATGCCTGATATCTTAGCGAACTGCTCTGTAGCTTAGGCTTTACCCTCGTTGGCAATCTGCTTGCTCAGCCACAGCACCGGCAGCAGCCCCACCAAAATGATTGCCAGCGCCGGGGCCGAGGCCTCAATCAGCCGCTCATCGGCAGCATATTGATAAACCCGCACCGCCAGCGTGTCGAAATTAAACGGTCGAATAATCAGCGTAGCGGGCAGCTCCTTCATCACATCCACAAACACCAGCATGGTGGCCGTGAGCAAACTGCTGCCCAACAGCGGGCGATGAATCTTCATCAGCGTTTGGTTGGGGGTTTGGCCCAGACTGCGAGCCGCATCATCCAGCGAGGGCTTAATTTTGCCTAACCCCGCCTCGATCGCCCCAAAGCTCACCGCCAAAAACCGCACCAAGTAGGCAAACAGCAGCGCAATAATCGTGCCGCTCAGCAGCAGCCCGGTCGAGAACCCAAACGTCTGCCGCATCCAGGCGTCGATCGCATTGTCAAACTGCGCCAAAGGAATCAGCGTGCCCACCGCAATCACCGCCCCCGGCACGGCGTAGCCCAGATTAGCCCCCTGCACCGACAGCTTGAGAAACGGGGTGTAGTTGAGCCGCAGCCCGTAGGCCATCACCAGCGCCACCAGCACCGCCAGCACCGCCGCCAGCACCGCCAGCACCAGACTGTTAAACCCCAGCACCACAAAGTCGCCATTGAGAGTGTCTTCGGCGTTGCGCACCGTCATCCCCAGCAGGAGCCCAGTGGGAATGATTAGCCCCAGCAGCACGGGCGCGGCGCAGACCAGCCAGGCCGCCACGGCCCGTAGCCCGCCCAGCTCGTAACGCGACTGCGAAATCGTGCGGGCCATGCCCTGGTAGTAGCGAGCCCGACGGCGCGAGCGCTGCTCTAGCACCACCAGCGCAAAGATAAACAGCAGCAGCACCGCCGACAGCTGCACCGCCGCCGGGCGATCGCCCATGCCAAACCAGGTGCGATAGATGCCCGTGGTAAAGGTCGAAACGCTGAAGTAGGCCACCGTGCCAAAGTCGTTCAGGGTTTCCATTAGGGCCAGGGCGGTGCCAGCGGCGATCGCCGGTCGAGCCAAGGGAAGCGCCACTGTGCGAAAGCTGCGCCACGGGCCACAGCCCAAACAGCGACTCGCTTCCAGCGTGGCAGTCGACTGCTCCAGAAACGCCACCCGCGCCAGCAGATACACGTAGGGGTAGAGCGTCAGGCTAAACAGCAAAATCGCCCCCTCAATGGAGCGAATGTTGGGAAACCAGTAGTCCGTCGCCCGCTGCCAACCAAATAGGCCGCGCAGGGCCGTCTGCACCGGGCCAAAATACTCCAGCGTGTCGGTATAGACGTAGGCGAGGATGTAGGTGGGTGCAGCCAACGGCAGCAGCAGCAGCCACTCAAACCAGCGCCGACCCCAAAATTGGCAGGTGCTCACCAGCCAGGCGGTGCTCACCCCGATCGCCAGCACCCCCAGCCCCACCCCCACCATCAGCACCAGCGAGTTGCGAATATATTCAGGCAGCACCGTCGATGCCAGGTGCCCCCAGGCATCGCTGGAGTTAGTAAACAGGCTGGCGAGAATGATTGCCACCGGCAGCAGCATCACCAGGGCGATCAGCCCCACGCCCAGCGTCCAGCCGTCGGGCCGTGGCAGTGAGGCTTTCCAGGGGGCACCGAGGGATTTCATAACCGGCAATTATTGCTACCCATTCCTTTTAGCACAGAACGAAACCCCGCCCGTCAAACGTTTCAGCATTACGGAAGCCCTCTATAGCAAAAGAAGGACTTTGGGCTGATTGGGGCCGCACATAGCCCGAGTTTTCGTTACTGAAGTATGCTTTGCAGAGAGTTCCTGCGGGGCCAGGTTAGCCCCCGCCAAGCCACCCCAGGCCAGGGTGCGAATTTCGCCCCTCGCCCTACAGCACCCAACTGCCCGTTGCCGATCTGACTATGGATATTCTCAATCTATTAACCCGTCTGCTGCTGTGGCTTGGCATCGGCTACTTTTTGTGGTGGGTGCTCAAAAAATTCATTCCCGCCAACTTTTTGACCTGGTTCGGCGGAGCCATGATCTTGGCGCTGATTGCCGGGGCGTTTTTATTCCCCGACGACAGCACCATTGGGGTGTTTTGGCAGTTTTTGGTGTTTCCGCTCACCCCCCTGGGCGCGGCAATTACGCTGCTGGCCCTATCCCTCAGCGACGGCATGAAAAAGGTCAATGGGCGCATGGTGACCGTGGCGCTGCTGATCCTATTTTTTGCCAGTATGCCGCTGATTGCGCGGGCCTTGGTCAACCATTCTGAACAATCAGTGCAGCGGGCCTATGCCAGCCAGCAGCGGCTGTGTAGCGACATCTGCCCTGCGATCGATCAAGTGCCGGTCGACCGAGCCGTGTCGATTGTGGTGATTGGCGAAAACGCTGACGCCTACCGCCTGACCAACGCCCTCAACAGCCGCATCGACGCCGACAACCCCCTCGACCCGGCGCTGGTGGCCCAGCTCAACAGTGCCGCCAACGTCTACAACCGCATTAGTGCGGCCCGCCCCTACGTCACCGTCACCGCCGGGCCTCGGTTTGGCACGGGCGAAGAGCAAGAACCCCTGAGGCAGGCGATTCGCCAGCAGCTGGTGGGCCGGGGGGTGCCCTCAGAGAGCATTCGAGTTGAGGCCACGGGCACCGACGTCCGCAACACAGTGGTCGATCAAAAAAACTTTTTAACCGAGCAGGGATTGTTTACTGCACCTGCCCGCTCGGGCCGCTTTGAAACGGCCCGCAACAACCGCAACGCCAACCGGGTGGTGCTGGTGGCCCCCGCGTTAACCATGCGCCGCGCCGCCCTGGCTTTTGAAAATGAGGGCATTCAGGTAGTAGCGGCCCCCACCGAGCTATATAGCACTCCCAACCTAGAAAACCGCGATACCCTAGCCAGCCTGGCCGACCTGGCCCCCAACGTCAACGCCCTAGCGCTAACCACGCGCTACTGGGGCGAGCTACTGAGCGCCATCTACTACTACCTGCGGGGCTGGTTGCCCCCCTTCAGCATGCAGTGGGACGAGGTGGTTGAGACGATCTAGTTGAAACGGTTTTGAACGCTAGGGGTATCGGGTTCAAGGTACAGGGTACAGGGCGTTGCCATAGACCTTAAACCCTGCACCCTATACCCCTCTGGTGATTTGCCAGACAGCCATAGTCCATGGTGTGCCTCCAATTGCCCCTGCCAAATTCGTCTAGGATAGGGGGGCAATTAGGGCGGATGTTATGGCGCGATCGCAGCTACAAAAACTGGGTACCTACCTCAGACCCCACTGGCGACAGACTGCCCTGGGGGTTGTTGCACTATTTATTGTCAACTTGGTCGGCGTGTGGATACCGCTGCTGATTCGCAACGGCATTGACGAGCTTCAGGTCACCTTTAGCTTTGACCGGATCATGTACTATGCGCTGCTAGTGCTGGTGCTGGCCTCGGTGATGTGGGTGATTCGCATGGTGTCGCGCATTACTCTGTTTGGGGTAGGTCGCCAGGTGGAGTTTGACCTCAAGCAGCGCATCTTTCAGCACCTACTGGGCATGGAACCCGCCTACTTTGGGCGCAACACCGCCGGGGAGCTGATCAGTCGTGCCACCAGCGATGTGGACAACATTCGCCGCCTGCTGGGCTTTGCGATTTTGAGTCTGGCCAACACCCTGTTTGCCTACGCCCTGACGGTGCCGGTAATGCTGTCGATCAGCGTGCGGCTGACGCTGATTTCGCTGATTGTCTACCCGCTGATGCTGGTGCTGGTGCAGACCTTTAGCGATCGCCTGCGCAACGAGCAGCTCCATGTGCAGGAGCGCATCTCCGATCTCAGCGACCTGATTCAAGAAGACATGAGCGGCATTGCGCTGATCAAAATCTACGCCCAGGAAGAGAACGAGCGCCGCGCCTTTAACCACCGCAACACCAGCCTGCTCGACGCCAACCTAAAGCTGGCCCGCACCCGCAACATGCTGTTTCCGCTGCTGGGGGGACTGGCTAGTGTGAGCCTGCTGGTGATTTTGGCCACGGGAGCTGGGGCGATCGCCGAGGGGGTGATCACCGTGGGCGACTTCGTGGCGCTGCTGCTGTACGTGGAGCGGCTAGTGTTTCCCACCGCCCTATTGGGGTTCACCATCACCGCCTACCAGCGCGGCGAGGTCAGCATCAACCGCATCGAAGAAATCCTCGATGCCGAACCTGAGGTGCAGACGGCCGCCACCGCCATCCCCCTGCCCCTGGAGCAGGTCAAGGGCAGTCTAGAGGCCCGCCACCTCAACTACGCCTACCCCGACAGCAAAGTTCCAGCGCTGGATGAGGTCAATTTTAAGATTGCGCCGGGGGAACAAATCGCGATCGTCGGCCCGATTGGCTCGGGCAAATCGACCTTGGCCAACGCCCTGCCCCGCCTGCTCGACATCGGCCCCGGCCAGCTGTATCTAGATGGCTACGACGTGACGGAACTGCCCCTGGCGGATCTAAGACGGGCGATCGCCTACGTCCCCCAAGACAGCTTTCTGTTTAGCACCAGCATCAACAACAACATCCGCTACGGCGAACCCATGATGGAGTTTCCCGAGGTGCAGTACGCCGCCAAGCAGGCCCAGATGGATGAAGAAATCCAAAACTTTCCCCACCACTACGACACCGTCGTGGGTGAGCGGGGCATCACCCTCTCGGGGGGGCAGCGGCAGCGCACCGCCCTGGCCCGCGCCCTGGTGGTCGATGCCCCCATTCTGGTGCTCGACGATGCCCTCTCCAGCGTTGACAACCGCACTGCCACCGCCATTCTCAACGCCCTCTCGGAGGGCACTCAGCAAAAGACGGTGCTGTTTATCTCGCACCAGATGTCTGCCGCCGCCACCGCCGATCGCATCTTTGTAATGGATAAAGGGCGCATCGTGCAGCAGGGCTGCCACCGCGACCTGGTGCAGCAGCCCGGACTCTACCGCAACCTGTGGGAGCAGCACCAGCTAGAGTCCGTGTTGCAGTAGCGAGCCACTTTGCCGGGGGAGGGTGGAGCAAATCCAGGTAGGGTTGACGGGAAAGAAGAACAGCCAATTAAACCCAAGCCAGAGTAAAGAATACAGCAAGGGAAATGACCGCTATGGAAAGCATTAAAGTACGTCAGCACATTGGGCAAGATGGCATTCTGCATCTTGCTCTGCCTGTTGGGTTGGCCGACCGAGATGTAGACGTAATGGTGATATATCAACCTGTTCAGGCGTTAGCTTCTGTAGAAATATCCTTAGCAGCCTTCTACGGCATCTGCGCCGATGACTCCATTGTGACTGAGGAACGAAACCTAACTGAGAGCAGCACCAGCTAGAGTCAGCCCTGCGATAAACCGTTTAGGTGATGAGGCAAACAGCTCTAAAACCTTGGCTGGGCTAGGATCAGCTGCATCCTTGTGTAACTCAGGAGCGTGATCCATGGCTTCAGTGGTTGGCAAAGTTGCGATCGTGACTGGAGCAAGTTCTGGCATTGGTCGGGCTACAGCGATCGCCTTTGGCCGAGCGGGCGCAACTGTGGTGGTGGTCGCTCGCCGCCCCGACAAGGGCGAGGAAACCGTCCAACAGATCAAAGCGGCCCAGGGAGAGGCGATGTTTATCCAGGCCGATGTCACCCAGGCATCAGACCTTGAAGCGATGGTCAAACAAACCGTCGAAACCTACGGTCGCCTCGACTATGCTTTCAACAACGCCGGTTCGGGCAGCTCGGGCAAACTGGCCGACCTCTCCGAAGCCGACTGGGATTTTGAAATCAACGCCAATCTCAAGTCGGTTTGGCTATCGATGAAGTACGAAATCCCCGCCATGCAACAGTCGGGCGGTGGGGCGATCGTGAATACCTCTTCCCAGGGCGCACTGCTGGGTGTGGCTGGGTATGGGGCCTACGGAGCCGCAAAGGCGGGAGTCATTGCCCTGTCGCGTGCCGCAGCAGCAGAATATTCTAGCGATCGCATTCGCATCAACACCGTTAGCCCCGGCGCGGTCAAAACCGATCTTTGGGCCGAAGCCCCGCCTGAAATGCTCGATCAGGTTGCTGCGGGCATTCCGCTACAGCGCATCGGCAGGCCAGAAGACATTGCCGAGGCCGTCGTTTGGCTGTGTTCTGAGGGAGCTGGGTTTGTGACTGGGCACAACCTCGTTGTGGATGGGGGATTCACCGCAGTGCAAAAGTAGACAATCCAGGAGCGGGGAGTACAGCCGCTGATGTCGTCTAATGCTCTGGCTTGGGCGACTCGTTGGGGCACTTGGGGTTTAGCGCCTTGCGGGTCAGATTGGTGGTGTACCACCCAGCGCAGAGTGCCAGTATGGCCCCACCGCCTTGCAGCGCCAGTTTCCCAGCGGTGAGCCCCTCTTGAAACAAGGAGACGCCAAAGGAGCCCAAATAGACGTACAGCGTGATCACCGGCAGCATGCCCACCCAGGAGAAAAAGCAGTACTGCCAAAAATTCACCTTGGTGCAGCTAAACCCATAGTTGAGCAGGTTAGACGGCACCAGGGGTGACAGCCGCGTCAGCAGCAAAATTTTCCAACCTTTTTGGCCTACAGCGTGATCGAGGCGAGCAAAGCTGGGGTTTTTGGTCATCCAGCGCTTGATGCGATCGCGAGCTAGGGTGCGCCCCACCCAGAAACAGGCGATCGCCCCCAGGGTATCGGCCACAGAAGCCACCACAATGCCCTGCAACAAACCAAAGACTGCCCCGGCCACCAAAATCAGCACAATGTTAGGTAGACCTAACACAGTCGCCAGCAAATACACCAACACAAAGACTGGAGCCGCCACGAAACCCAGCGAGTTAAGCCAGCTTTCGGTACTCACAAACCAGTCTTGCAGCGGCAGTTGACTGCTCAGCAGCGCCACAGCTACGCCGCAGCCGGCAAACAGCCAAAACCTTCGGCTCCGCAAAATTGTCAATTTCATACCTGTTAAATCCCGTGCCAATAGGGACAGGCTGGGGGAATAGTTAACTTTAATCAGCGATCGGAACTTTCGCCGTCTGCCTTGAGAGACGTAAGCGTTGCAGTTTCGACATCCTAAGACTGACACTCTCCCATAGGTATGCTTAACACACTCCTCCCTTGGAAGATGTGAGCCCGTTGCTTTTGCTGCCAAACTTGGACCACTGGAGCTAGAGCAGGAGTCAGCATGCAACTCGATGGCGTCATTTTAGATATTGATGGAACGCTGGTTTTGAGCAATGATGCCCATGCCCAGTCATGGGTTGAGTCCTTTGCTAGCCACGGCTATGAGGTGCCCTACGACCAGGTGCGCCCGCTGATGGGCATGGGGGGCGATCAGCTCATGCCCAAGCTGGTTCCAGACCTCAACGATGAAGAAGAACCCGGCAAGACAATCGCCAGCGGCCACAAAGAGCTGGTCTTAACCAAATACCGGCCGCAGCTAAAACCAACCAACGGAGCGCGGGATTTGGTGGAAAAACTGTTCGCAGACGGGCTGCATGTCGTAGTTGCCACCTCCGCCAGTGAGCGAGAGCTAGCGGTCATGCTCGAAGTGGCTGATGTAAAAGATTTGCTGCACGAAACGACAACGTCAGCCGATGCCGAGAACTCCAAGCCAGCCCCCGACATTGTTGAGGCCGCCCTGCGCAAAGCCCAACTTGACCCCGATCGCGTGGTTATGCTAGCCGATACCCCCTACGACATTGAGGCGGCGGGCAAAGCTGGAGTGAAGGTAATTGCTGTGCGCTCCGGCGGCTTTAGCGATCAGGAGTTAGAGGGTGCGATCGCCATCTACGACGACCCCGCCGACTTGCTCCACCACTACGATCGCTCTCCCCTGGGGCAAGCCGCAGCGGGTTAACCCCTATCGAGGAAGGCCCACGAGGAGGCCGGTACACTAAAGCTATAGCTGTGTTGAGCCGTCTTTTATGAAACTGGGCCAGAGTCTGCTAATCGTGGGGGTTGTGGTAATCGGGGTGGGGGCGCTGCTCTTTTGGGCCTATAGTGCGGCCTCGGCACCGCTGCCCGCAGGCTTTCCGCCACCAACGGCGGATGGGGAAATCGAAATCAAGCAGTATCCCGACTATAGGGCTGCTACGGTGCAGGTGACGGGAAATTTAGCTAACGCGCCCTCCCAGGGCTTCTCACCGCTCTTTCGCCACATCAGCAGCAACGATATTTCGATGACGGCTCCGGTAGAAACTCGCTACCCGACCGCGACCCTTGAGGCTGGTGCGGTGGTCGAAGGGGACGCATCGGTTTCGTTTTTGTACCGCAGTTTGGATATCGTGCCCCAGGAAATTTCCCAAAACGTGCAAGTAGAAGACATTCCGCCCATGACGGTGGTGAGTGTTGGCGTTAGGGGCGGCTATGGCTACGAGGTCTACACCAGCGGCATTCAACAGCTGAAAGCTTGGTTGGCAGCGCATCCTGAGTATGCCGTGGCAGGGCCGCCCCGCCGTTTTTTTTACGATGGCCCCTATGTGCCCGATGTTCTAAAGCGGAGCGATATTCAAATTCCAGTTCGGCAGAACTGATAGCACCATTCCTGCTCATCTAGCTCTGGCAGCGGCGGTTCCTCTGTTAGCGATGAAAGCTGAATGATGTCGCTGATCAAGGTCAGGTTGCCACTTTTTCGCTCAGATACAGGTTGGTGACGTACTTCAACGTTACTGTGCCGTCGATCGCCGTCCAAGACTTATGCCAAGCGGCAATGGTGTCTAGAAACTGTAGGTGGGCTCGCCCCTCCTTAGGAATGTAGGACGAGCTGAGCGATCGCCCTACCACCTCAGGCAGCGTCAGCGTCTGACCGTAGGCAAAACTCAGGTGCCGCACCCGCGAAAACCCAGGCTGCTGCTCCACCGCTTTGAGCGCCTGGGTATGGTCGCGGTGGTCAATGGCACGCGTCGCCACGGCATGGATGATCTGGTAGTAGGCTGCCGTGCCCGAGTCCTCTAAATCCCAGTCATTCCAGAGCAGGGCCAAGCGTCCGCCCAGCTGCAAAATCCGACTAAACTCCGCCAGCGCCAGTGGTGCATCGAACCAGTGAAACGATTGGCAACAGGTGACAATATGAATAGACTCATCCGCTAGCCCCGTCTGCTCGCCAGTACCTGGCTGAAAAACCACCTGGGGATGCGGTTCGGCCGCTTCGCGCATGGCGGCATTGGGTTCAACCGCGATTACCTGGGGGCCGCGATCGCCCAGCAGACGACTCGAGATGCCCGTGCCTGCCCCAATATCGGCGATGACTAGCGATCGCGGGTCACCCAGGTCAGCCAAGATGGCTGCGATCGCCTCCTGGGGATAGCCAGGCCGATAGCGGGCATAGTCCTGGGCGCGGTCAGAAAACCGTCCCAACGGGTTTAGGGTATGAAGCGGTAGGACATTGGGAGGCATATAGCGATCGCCATACTGCTACGCCGATATCCTAACCTAGCAGCGTAGCAGTCAGAACATGCCCTACCAGCGCACCCCGCCAATCCGTTACAGTAGCCTCAACCCTCCTTACCGCGTCCATGACCACGACCAAACTCAAGCCCGACTGGGCAGGCGACGATCTGCTCTCGCGGATCGTCAACCGCGCCATTCAAACTCCCGCTCTCTACGCGCTGATGAAGCGCCAAGCCCGCCAGGTGCTCATCAAAACCGCCGAGAAAAATGGCGTTCCCTGGCGACAGACCTGCCTCGATCTCGACCAGCCCGAAATGCGCCAGCGGTTGGATCAGCTCACCAATCCGGCGGTGGTCTATCCCGACTACTACCAGGTGCCCTTCCATGCCTACAGCGAGGGCAATTTGTGCTGGCAGGCTGCCTTTGAGGCTGCGCCCGCCACCTACGCCATGGCTCTGCGCGTTTGGCCCCAGGAAGACCTGTCTTGGCAAGAGGCCCAAGTTCGCCTACGTCACAGCTTTCTTGAGGTGCTCGACCAGCATGGCCCAGCCGAGGTGACAGACATTTTGGATGTGGGCTGCTCGGTGGGCATTTCCACCCTCAGCCTGCACCGCTACTACGCCCAAAGAAACCCGGTGCGCACCGTGGGCCTCGATCTGTCGCCCTACATGTTGGCGGTGGCTCAATCCCAGGATACCAACGGTGAAATTGCTCAGTGGGTGCATGGGGCGGCAGAAGCTACCGGCTTCCCCGCTGCGTCTTTTGATGTGGTGACGATGCAGTTTGTTGCCCACGAACTGCCCCGCGCCGCTACCCAAGCCATCTTTGCCGAAGCCCAACGAGTGCTGCGACCCGGCGGGGTCCTTGCCATTGTCGACAACAACCCCAAGTCGCCCGTGATTCAGGCGCTCCCCCCGGTGCTCTTCACCCTGATGAAAAGCACCGAACCCTGGAGCGACGACTACTACACCTTTGATTTAGAAGCCGCCCTGGTTGAGGCTGGCTTTGCACCGCCGGTGGTAGTGCCCAGCGACCCCCGCCACCGCACGTTGGTGGCACGCCAGGGTGGGTAAGTGAGGGTAGGGACGCAAGCATTGCGCCCGGTGCAGCTCACATAGCACCGACAAAACCATTGAGACAAAGTGCGCCCGTAGAAATGCGGGTAGAATAAGCTCAGTGCTGGCGTGGAATACCGCATTGGCACTGAGTTTGCGATCGCACCTGTCTTTTGCAATGGCCTTCGCAAGCGCCAGCGGCACAGCCTTAATTAGCGGCAGGGGTAAACCATGGGTGAATGGCTCGATCACAGCGTAACGGTAGATGTCGATGTGCCGGTAGAAACGTCTTGGAATCTGTGGTCTGACCTAGAGCAGATGCCCCGCTGGATGAAGTGGATCGACTCGGTCAAAGTCTCCGATGCCGACCCCGAAATTTCAGAGTGGAAGCTGGCCTCCCGCGGGCTTGAGTTTACCTGGCGCTCTAAGATCACCAACCTGGTCACCCACCAAATTATTCAGTGGGAGGCGATCGACGGGCTGCCCAACCGGGGAGCCATTCGCTTTTACGATCGCAAAGAGGGCCAGTCCACCGTCAAGCTCACCGTGTCTTACTCGGTGCCTGGCGTCATCAAGTGGATGGACGGGCTGTTCCTCGGTCGGCTGGTCGAAGCTACGCTGCAAGACGACCTCAACCGCTTTCGCGACTACGCTATGGCGGCCAAACAATCCCCCTCACCTTAGGCACTATGGGCCTTACGGTAGAGCAGCCCCCCACCCCAGCCCTAATACAAGGCTTTCACCGGAGCTGGCAGACGTTGACCGACGCCCTGGTGCCCTTACCCGGCAGCCAACGCCGCCACTACGCCACGCTGCTGCTTACACGGCTGATTGCCGTGGCGGCCCTGCAACAGCAGGGCTACCTGGGTGGTGACGAGTGGTATCTGCACAACCAGTTTGGCCAGAGCCAGCAGCGCGAGCCAGATAGGTTCTTCTCACAAGTGCTGCAACCGCTTTGCCAGCAAGGGTTTACCCTGCCCGCAGAGGAGCGCCCCCCAGCTTTGCGCCAGCGGTTTGGGCCACTGCCCTTTGTGCCCACAGGGCCATTTCGGTTCACAGAGCTGGACCAGCGCTGGGGTCACGTTCCCCTGCCCGATGCTGCCTTTGAGCCAACCCTCGACTGGCTGGCCGACCTGACAGCGGCGGCTCCCGCTGGGCTAGATGCGGGCTTGGGCGTGCTGCTAGAGCAGGCGGTCAATGGCTATGACGGGGCCGCAATGGCGACGCCAGCACCACTGCTGAGAGCGCTGTGCGAGCGCACCATCCATGCCACCCTGCTCGATCGGGCCAAGGCGCTCACCAACCGTCGCTATCGCTCCACCGGGCAGCTTCTCAAGGAACTTTCCCCTACCGAAGCCGGAGCGCTGTTGGCAGAGCTAGGGCAGCTCACCTTGCTCGACCCTGCCTGTGGTTCAGGGCGCTTTCTCGTTGCGGCGCTCAACCAGCTGATGGAATTGGCCTTGGGATTGCGGGCGATCGCCACCCAAAATTCTGCCAAAGCTGTCCCCAACTGGGCCAAACCGTCCCCCCACAACCCCACCTTGGGCCTTTACCAACACCTGGCCACCCATGCCCTCTACGGCCTTGACCTGTGGCCCCCGGCGGTAGAGCTAGCTCGGTTGCAGCTATGGCTCCAGGGGGTGCAGCACACCAGCCAACCGGCAGAACTCACCGCATTGCCTGACCTGACCCTGACCGTGATCCAGGGCAACGCTCTGGTCGGTCTAGTGCGCGTTGATGACGAACGATTCGATCAGGTGCAGCCCCGGCGCGGGGCCAAAGACCCAGAACAAGCCGTCCCGCTCCAGGGGAATTTGCTGCAACCCTTGATCGCTGACAGCTACCAGTCTGTGCTGGGTGAGCGCCAGGTGCGCCTAGAGCACTACCGCAGCCAGACCCAGCTGCTGGCCGAAGTGGGCAGCGTGCCCGCCTATGCCCAGGCCGACTTTTTGCGCGATCGCCTTGACGAACTCGACGCTATTGCCCAGGGCAAGCTCACCCACCTGCTGTGGAGCGAGGGCAGCCAGCAGCTAGGCCTGCGGGTGCCCGATCCGACGGGCGATCGCCCTACTCGTCCCCTCAGCCAAACCGATGTCGATGCCACCCAGCCCTTCCATTGGGGGTTCTATTTTCACCAGCAGCTGCGCGACCAGGGCGGCTTCGACATCGTGCTCAGCCACTTCCCTCGTGGGGCCGTGGAGGCGACCCAGGCCGGCTTTGTAGAACGCTATGCCACTCTGTTTGAGCAAAAAAACGTGGCTCCTTCTACCTTTCGGCACAACCGCCAACCGGTGCTCACCATCGACCACGACCTCACCCAGGCCTGGGCCGAGTACCGGGGCCAGTTCACCTGGCTGAGCAACTACCTGCGCCGCTCTGACCAATATCCCCATAGCAGCTTAGGGCCTGATGGCCTGAGCCAGAGTCGGCTTTTTTGGTCACGGTTATTTCTAGAACGTAGTCTGCAACTCTTGCGGCCTGGCGGTCGCTGCGGGGTGTTGCTCGACCCCTTTTGGGCGCAGAGCAACAGTGCCCCCCTGCGCCACTGGCTACAGCGCCAAACCGATCTGGCTACCGTGCTCGATCTGTCAAATCACCAAAAGCTCTGGCCCGATGTCCCCTCTCGCACAACGCTCTGTGCGCTGTGGCTGCGGCACCAGGGGCCAACCCAGGGCAGCCCCTATGCCACCTTTGCCAAGCCCAATACAGCCCTAGCGCCGGAAGACCTCGGGGGCGTGCTGCAACGCCTCATCCACCCGGCGGGATAGGACGGGCAAGTCTGCGGAGTTGTCGATCACCACATCTGCTAAGGCCACCTTGTCTGCCAGGGGCATCTGGCTTTGAATGCGGGCAGTGGCCTGCTCAGCAGTCAAACCATTGCGTTCCATCAGGCGCTGACGCTGGTGCTCAAGGGGACAGGTCACCACCCAAATTTCACTCACCTGATCGGCCAGGTTGGCCTCAACCAAAAGCGGGATGACTTGCACCACGACGGGGGCCTCGGTCAGTTCAGCCATCGTCTCCTCGAAGCGCTGGCGCACTACGGGGTGAATCTGCTGCTCTAGCCAGGCTTTTTCGGTAGGTTGGTTAAAGACAATTTCCCCCAGTGCTTCCCGGTTCAGGGTGCCGTCGGGGTGAAGCAGGGATGCTCCGTAACGGGCGGCGATCGCCCCTAACACCGCCGACCCCGGCTCCACGGCTTGGCGAGCGTAGATATCGGCATCCAGCACGGGCAGGTGGTGTACTCGCGCCAGGTACTCGGATACAGTTGATTTGCCGGTGGCAATGCCCCCAGTTAGCCCTATGATGCGCTGGCCCATGTGACGATCGCCTCCGTCAGTCCGTCTAAGGTATATTCCGCTGGCTCAATATCTACTCGACCGAGAATCTCGTGGCAGCTGTCTGAGGTTTTGGGGCCAATGGAGGCGATCGCCACCCCCTTTAGCACCTCGCGCCAGCCCGCGCCCAAACCCTGTTCCAATAGCTGAGCCGTATGCACCACAGTTTTTGAGCTGGCGAACGTGATCACATCCACCTTGCTATTCTTCAGAGCTGCCAAGGCGTTGGGGTCGGCGGCCTCTGGACAGCCCGACTCGTAGGCCGCTACTTCCACCACCTCAGCCCCAGCGACGGTGAACTCCTGCACTAGCACTTCCCGACCGCCACTTTCCACTCGAGGGAATAGCAGTCGCTGCCCCGCCACTGCTTCAGGAAAGTGATCCACTAGAGAATCGGCCACAAAGTCGGGGGGGATAAAGTCAGGCACTAGTCCTCGCCGTCTCAGCACCGCTGCCGTTTTGCGGCCCACCACGGCGATTTTGAGTGAACTTAAGGCGCGCAGATCCTTCCCCTGCTCCAGCAGCCGATCGACAAAGAAGTTCACTGCATTGGCGGAGGAGAGAATCAGCCAGGTAAAAGTGGGAAGAGCGGCGATCGCCCCATCCAGCTCGGCCCAGCTCGACGGCGGTCGCATCTCCAGGGCGGGGAGGTCGACCACCGTGGCCCCCTGGTCGGTGAGCAGGTCGGCGAAGGCGCTGGATTGTTCAGCCGCGCGGGTGATGAGGATGGTTTTGGAGGAAAGTGGGCGAGTGGGTGAGTGGGTGGGTGGGTGAGTGAGGGATAGCTTGGTGGCTTCTAAGTTTTGGGTTTTGAATTTTGAATTTTGAATTGGTTCTGTCACAGTCAGGTACCGACGCAGGCGGACGACTTCGCCGAAGACGATGACGCAGGGTGACAGTGTTTCGCCGCGCGTCACCTGGCGAATGGTGAGCAGGGTACCCTCCCACACCTGCTGTTGAGGGTGGCCGCCCCAGCGAATGATGGCGACGGGCATGTCGCCTCGGCAGCCGTTTTGGCGCAGGCGGTGAACAATTTCTTCGAGGTGGCGGCTACCCATGAGTAGTACCAGGGTGCGCAGGCGAGCTAGGGTAGGCCAGTCGAGCAGGTCTGGGTCGTGGGCGGTAAAGACGCCAAAGCCGTGGCTCCACACCGGGTCAGTGAGGGGAATGCCCGCCAGCAGCGGGGCCGCCAAGGCAGACGAAACACCGGGCACAACTTCCACTGGGCAGCCCGCTTCATGCAGCGCCTGCACCTCGGTGGCGGTGCGGCCAAAGATAAAGGGGTCGCCGCTTTTGAGGCGGACCACCTGCCGCCCTTCTAGAGCCAGCTTGACCAGGAGCTGGTTGATGTCGGCTTGGGCGGTGCTGGGCTGGCCGCCGCGCTTGCCGACATCAATGCGATCGCACCCCCTCGGCAACAGGTCCAACAGCGCCTCATCCACCAGCGCGTCATACACTAGGCACTCTGCCCGCTGCACCAGGTCGCGCCCCCGCACGGTGACGTAGTCGATCGCCCCCGGCCCGGCCCCAACAATATAGACAGTCCCTGGCTCAGTCATAGCGCCTTACAAAGCGTGGGTTAAACGGGTCAAGGCGGCGATCAGGGCGTGGTTTTGCTCCTCGGTGCCCACCGAAATCCGCAGCTTATCGTCTAACCGGGGTTGTTTGAAGTAGCGTACCAAAATGCCCTGCTCTTTTAGGGTCAGATACAGATGCTCTGCATTGCCCTGAGGCGGCGTAGCCAAGACAAAGTTGCCGTGAGAATCGAGCACGGTAAACCCCAGCTGACGCAGTGCTTGGGTCAACGCTGCCCGTGAGCTTTTAATCTGGCTGATGCAGGCATTTTTGTAGGCCTGATCGCGCATGGCCGCTGTTCCTAAAGCGATCGCCAAGGCATCGACGTTATAGCTGTCTTTGACCTTAAATAGCTCAGCTAATAGCTTGGGGTGAGCAATCCCAAACCCCAGCCGCAGCCCTGCCAGCGAATAGCCTTTCGACAGGGTACGCAGCACCACAACGTTGTCGAATTCCTGCACCAGCGATAGCGCTGAACCCTCGGCAAAATCCACGTAGGCTTCATCCACCACAACCAGGCCTAAAGCCTGTTGCGCTAAGTCTCGCAGGTCGGCTAACGCTACAATGTGGCCCGAGGGGCTGTTTGGAGTCGCGATGAACGTAATCGCCCCCTCGGCAGTCACCAGGTCTTTTAGAGGAAACTGGAAATCATCGGGATAGGGAACCTCGACCACGGTGGCGGGTTGCAGCGCCGCCAGGGTGCGATACAGCACGTAGGTAGGGGTAGGGTAGACAATCGGCCGGGCTGTGTCATCTGCACAGGCGCGCACTAGAAGATTCAGCAGATCGTCGCTGCCGTTGCCGACAATAACCCAGTCCGCCGGTACGCCCAAAATATCGGCGATCGCTTGGCAAAAGTTGCGGGCAAAAGGGTCAGGATACCGCCTGAGCAGCTCATCCTCGAAATGCCGCAGCACCTCAATCACCTGTGGCGAAGGCGGGTAAGGGTTTTCGTTGGAGTTGAGCTTGATGATGCCGGTGCCGGGGCGAGGCTGTTCTCCCGGAACGTAGCCAGCCATCGCATCAATGTTGGGGCGAACGTAACTCATTTACGGCTAAATCGTGGGGCTCAGAGTACTTCCTGTGAAATGCTGGATCACAGAAACTTAACCTGTCGAGGCAAGGTTTGATCATGTTGACCTTTTACCATACCCCGCTGTCGGTTAACTCTCGCCGAGTCTGGGTGGCGCTGCTGGAGAAGAATCTGCCCTTTGAGGCGATTGTGATGAACCTGGGGGGCGACCAACTTCAGCCCGAGTTTCTCAGCCTCAACCCCTTTCACCACATCCCGGTACTGGTCGATGATGGCTTCACGGTCATTGAATCCTTCGCCATTTTGGATTATTTAGAAGCCAAGTACCCCACGACTTCGCTGCTGGCGACCACTCCCGAGGGCATCGCCACGATGCGCATGGTCGAAATGGTGACGGTAAATGAGCTGGTGCCTGCCATTAACCCGCTGATCAAACAGATGATGGGCTTTGGCCAGGACCCAGAAGAGGCGATCGCCCAGGCCAAGCAAAAGGCCGAGGTGGTGCTCAAGTTCTATGCCGACAAGCTGGGGAATAGCCCCTTTTTCTGCGGCGATCAGCTCACCCTGGCGGATGTGGTGGCGGGCACCTTTGCCCCTTGGTTTGAGCAGTTGGGCCTACCCATGGCCGACTACCCCACCCTGCAAGCCTGGACTAGCCGCCTGATGGAGCGCCCGGCTTGGCAGACGACTCAACCTTCAGCCGAAGATATGGCGGCGTTTCGCGATCGCATGAAAGAGCGCATGGCGGCCCAAGGGCAATAGTGATTCGTCGGGTGCCTCTCTGGGGTTGGATGCTGGGGTTGGGGGCGATCGCCCTCAGCCTTCGCCTGGCTGACCTGGGCCGCATTCACGGGCTAGTCTTTGACGAGGTCTACTACGTTCCCTTCGCCCTCGACTATCTCCAGGGAACGCCAAGCTTCGATGCGCACCCGCCTTTAGCCAAATACCTGATCGCCCTGGGCATTTGGTTTGGTCAGTGGCCCGCTGCTTGGCTAGGTTGGCCCACGGTGGAGGTCGAGGGCATTTTGGTCAGTCCCCTCGCCTTTCGCTGGCTAAATGCGATCGTGGGCGCAACAATTCCGGTACTGTTGGCGGCTCTGGCCTTTTCCCTCAGCCATGGATACCCACCCCAGCGCCGTCGCACCTTCACCCTCCTGGCCGGACTGTTGATGACGATGGAAGGGCTGACGCTGGTGGAGTCGCGCCTGGCGTTGATCAATATTTATGGGCTGGCCCTGGGGCTGCTGGGGCAGTGGGCTTGGGTCAGGGCGGGGCTGGCTGAGCATCCCTCGCGCTGGCGTTGGGCAGCCGGCATCGCCCTGGGGGCAGCCGTCAGCGTGAAGTGGAACTGGGCAGGACTGTGGCTAGGCCTGCTGCTGTGGGAAGTTCTCACAATCTACGGGGAACACCCTCTCCCTAAATCCCTCTCCCCGAGGGAGAGGGACTTTGAAGTTTCCTCTGGCGCCCCTTCTCCCTCAGGGAGAAGGGGTTGGGGGATGAGGGTCAAACCCTGGCGTAGACAGGTGGCCTACCTGGGCGTGATTCCCTTGGCCACCTACCTGCTGCTGTGGCTGCCCCATCTGGTGCTGACGGGTGAATCGTTGGTGAGCATTCACCGCCAACTTTGGTCTACCCACCAATCAATTGGCGCGGGGGCGGGCCACGATTACTGCTCGTCTTGGCACAGCTGGCCGGTGATGGTGCGCCCGATCGCCTACTTTTACGAACGCACCGACGGCATAGCCACGACCATTCACGCCATGGGCAACCCAGTGCTGTGGTGGCTGGGGACGGCGGCGGTCTTAGCTCTGGGGCTGGGCTGGCTGAGTCGGCAAGTGACGGGTGAAAGTCGTTGGGCTGGGTCGCCAAGCGGTGCCGTGGTGCCGTTTATTCTGCTGAACTACCTCACCAACTGGCTACCCTGGGCACTGGTGAGCCGCTGCACGTTTCTGTACCACGCCATGGGGATGGCGGCATTGAGCACTTTGGGGCTGGCCTGGCTGATATCGCAGTGGTGGCAGCACCCTCGCGATCGCCCGCTGGCCCTGGTGCTGCTGGGGGCGATCGCCCTCAGCTTTCTGTTCTGGCTCCCCCTCTACCTGGGCCTTCCCCTCTCGCTAGAATCGCTCCACCGCCGCTGGCTGATGCCGGGGTGGATTTAGCCCTCGCCCCGGCATCAGCCAGGAGGCAAGCATGGAAAGTGCTGGGCTCCCCCCCTTGAGATACGTAGGTTGGTTTTGAGGAGGAATAGCGTGAGACAAAGTACCGGAACCAGGAAAAAGATCAGCTACAACTAGATTTAGAAGCCGCTAAAGAGGTTAATCTATGACCAAAACTGAAGCAATCCAGGCTCTAAAAACAGTTAACTTTGTCGTCGATGCCGATGGCAATCGGATCGCTGCTCAGCTCACCATGGCCGCTTGGGAAACCCTCATGCACTGGGCTAAAGAAACTCTAGAGATTCCAGAAGCTTCGGATCCAGGAGATGGACTAGCTAACTTAGTCGGTGCCGCCCCCGGCAGCTTTGAGAGCCCAGAAGACGTAGACGCTTTTGTCCGCCGGGAGCGAGATTCGTGGGCCTACTAGAGACTATCCAGGGCGATCTCTGTTACCTCGATACCAATATCTGGATCTATGCCCTAGAAGGCTTTCCGGCCTATGCCCCGTCCCTTACCGAGTTACTCAGCCAGATCGATCAGGGGGCACTAAGAGGCATCACCAGCGAGCTGACCTTGGCAGAGACTCTGGTACAACCCTTTCAAACAGGCAATCAACAGCAGCTAGACCTTTACCAACGAGCAATTGCTAACGCCCCTCATCTAACGGTTGTACCCATCAGACGAGAGCTGCTAATTGATGCCGCCCAAGTCCGAGCAACCACAAAACTCAAATTGCCAGATGCTATTCACGCCGCGACAGCTCTAGCTAGCCAATGCACCACTTTCCTAACTAACGATCAGCGGTTCAAAACTGTCGCATGCTTGAACGTTGTGTTGATATCGGATGTGGTTGCAGGCTGATTTTGAAGCGATCAATACCCGTGTTCCGACAAAAATTCCAAAGAGACATTACCGCCGGTTGGAGCATCCCCTGTGCTCCCCATAAACTTCTCTACATACTTGCCCAGCACGTCGCCCTCCAGGTTCACTGCCTGGCCGGGGCGCAGGTGTTGCAGAGTGGTCTCGTGGTAAGTCACGGGGATCACCGCCACGGCAAACCAGTTGCCGCTGGGGCTACAGTCGGCCACCGTCAGGCTAATGCCATTCACTGCAACGCTGCCCTTGGGCACGATGTAGCGGGCCACCCGGCGATCGCCCACGGTAAAACTGAGCTTCCAGGCATTGTCAGTTTCGATCGCCGCTTCTAGATGGCCCTGCCCGTCGATGTGGCCAGTGACAAAGTGGCCGCCAATTTTGCTGCCCACCCGCAGCGACGACTCCAGGTTGACTCGGCTGCCATCGGGGAGGTTGCCCAAAGAGGTGCGATCGAGGGTTTCCGGCGAAACCGCCGCCACGAAGCCATCGGGCAAAATGGTTTCTACCGTCAGGCAAATGCCATCCACTGCGATGCTATCCCCCAGTTCTACGTCGGTGAGGGAGCCGGGCAGTGGGTTTGGCTCCCAGCGCAGGTAGACCTGGGTATCGCCCTTGTGAAAGAGCGTACCCGTCGCTTGAATCAGTCCGGTAAACATAGCTGTAACCTTAAGAAAATTCTCAGGGAAACTGCGACCCACCTAGGGCCTGATCAGGGCATACTTAAACAATAATTTTTTTCTTTAGGGTATCCCGTATTCCATCTGCTGATAGAAAAGCTTAGGTAGACTAGAGGGGCACCCCCGCCCAAACCGCTTTAGAATCGCCACATTTTGCAACCTTTGGCCTGCCATCTATACGAATCGCCCGGTACGCGAACAGCCCAGTACACTGGTAATAGTATCGGTTCCAGGCTGACGAACAAACCTAGAGCACGCCAATCAACGGATCCAAGAGGCCAAACCAATGATTGAAATGAGAGTCGCCGGGATTGCCCTAGATGCGATGTCGCGAACTCCGGTAATCTTGCTGCGAGACACCACCGATCGCCGTCAGGTTCCAATCTACATCAGCCGCGAGCAGGCCAATTCCATTATCGCGGTGCTTGAAAACCAGCCCGCCCCCCGTCCCCTCACCCATGACCTGTTTGTCAACCTGCTCGACGAGTGGGATATGACCCTAGAGCGCGTGGTCATCCACTCTCTGCAAGACAACACCTACTTTGCCCTGCTCACCCTCTCCAAGGGCGAGATTCGCCGTGAGCTAGACTCTCGCCCCAGCGATGCGATCGCGATCGCCCTGCGCCTTGATGCTCCCATCTGGGTGATGGAAGAAGTCGTCGCCGAAGCCTCCATCCCCGTCGATACCGATGCCGATGAGGCCGAGAAGAAGGCATTCCAGGCTTTCTTGGCCAATATCAACCCCTCCGACTTCACCCACCGGGGCAAGTCCTCTACTAGCAACGACACCCTCGAAAGTTCTGACTCGTAGGGCATGGGGTTTAGGGTATAAGGTACAAGGTTCAGGGTTGTGGCCATCCCTTAAACTCTATACCCTGCACCCTTAAACCTTCCCAACTATGGACTATCGGCGGTTTGGTCGCACCAATCTATCGCTCTCGGTGCTGTCTTTAGGCACCATGCGCGCCCTGGAATCTGAAAAGGTGTTTCGCGACACTCTGACCGCTGGGCTGGCGCTGGGCATCAATCACATCGAGACCGCCCAGGGCTATGGCACTAGCGAGCGCTGGTTGGGGGCTTTTCTCAAAACGGCAGCGGTGCCAGACAAGTTGGTAATCACCACCAAAATTACGCCCCAGCCCGATGCCGCAACGATGTCTCAGCGCATTGAGGAATCCCTAGAACGGCTGGGTTTAAACCAGATCCACTGTCTCGCCATCCACGGCATCAACACCCCTAAGCACTTGGCCTGGGTGAGCGACGCTGGGGGCTGCATGGCGGCAGTGCGACGGTTTCAGGCCGAGGGCCGCATTGGTCACGTGGGGTTTTCGACCCACGGCAGTCGGGAGGTGATTGAGGGGGCGATCGCCAGCGACCAGTTCGATTTCGTCAACCTGCACTACTACTATTTCTTTCAGCGCCACGCCCCTATCCTCGACCTGGCTACCGAGCAAGACATGGGCATCTTCATCATTTCCCCTGGCGACAAGGGCGGCATGCTCTACACTCCGCCCGCCCAGCTAGAGGAACTCTGCGCGCCGTTTACCCCGCTGGAGTTGACCTATCGCTGGCTGCTGACCGACCCGCGCATCACCACCCTCAGCACCGGCCCTGCCATACCCGCGGAACTTGCAGCGCTAGAAGGCTTGGGCGATCGCACCCAGCCTCTCACCGCCGCAGAGTTCGCCGCCCTGGAACGGCTTTCAGCGCAGGAGTCTGTTGCTTTGGGGAGCGATCGCTGTGCCCAGTGCTACGACTGTCTGCCCTGCCCCGAAGCCATCAATATTCCAGAAGTGCTGCGGCTCAGGAATCTGACGGTGGCCTACGACATGCAGGCCTTTGGCGAATACCGCTACCGCATGTTCGAGAACGCGGGCCACTGGTTCCCCGGAAGCAAGGCCAACCGCTGCACCGACTGCGGCGACTGCCTGCCCCGCTGCCCCGAAAAGCTAGATATTCCCACCCTGCTGCGCGACACCCACGATCGCCTCCAAGGCCCCGCCCGTCGTCGCCTCTGGGGCGACTAAAAGTTTATTACGCAACGCTTTACCGCCATACCTTGGGAGTGTACCGATGGATAGCCCCATTACCATCGAGCCAGCAAAACCTGAAGATGCCCAAGCCCTGCTTGAAATTCACGCGGCGGCGGTGCACCAGGCAGCAGCCCCCTACTACTCTCAAGAGATTTTAGACCATTGGTCCCAGCGGCCCATTACGAGCGAGCGCGTCGCACGGGTTAAACAGCGATGGATTGAGAACTCCGACCACCGCATCATGGTGGCAAAGCACAATGAACAAGTCGTTGGGTTCGGCTTTATTGACAGCTACAGCCGGTTGCAGGGGCTGTATGTGCATCCCGACTACGGTCGTCGTGGTATCGGGGCTAACTTGCTCGTGGCTTTAGAGCAAGCGGCCATTGTGATGGGCTTGAAACATCTCCAGGCAGATGCCTCCCTTAATGCGGAGGGTTTTTATCGTAAACAGAGCTTTGACGTTATCAAACGGGGGGTGCATCGCCTTTCCTCTGGCCAAGAAATAGCCTGCATTAAGATGCGCAAGGCCTTAGCAAACCATGAGCAGTAGAACGTCGGTTGCTATACTAGCGGAATGGCATTTTTGGCATCATCACCCAGGGAATACTGCTGGGAAGGAGCGGTCGGTTTAGACCCTCAATGTTCCTATCGCCGAGAAAATGCCTACTCTATAGCCAAGGCACTCACCCCCCAGCCATTCACCCAGAGCCAAAGATACCGTGGAAGAACAAAAGCAACCCTCCGAAGTCATCACTCTCCTTTCTAGCCGCGAGCTAGAGAAAATGCGCAAAGCCTGCCAACTCGCCGCTCAGCTGCTCGACTACCTGACACCTCACGTCAAGCCCGGCGTCAGCACCCAAGAACTCAACGACCTGGCCGAAACCTGGACCCAAAAGCACGGCGCTAAAAGTGCCCCCTTGGGCTATGCCGGTACGGTGATGCCCTTCCCTCGTTCGATCTGCACCAGCATCAACGAAGTTATCTGCCACGGCATTCCCAACGGCGAAGACGTGCTGCGCGATGGTGACATCATCAATATCGACGTCACCCCCATTCTGGACGGCTACCACGGTGATACCTCTCGCACTTTCTTTGTGGGCGAGCCTTCCCCCATTGCCCGCCGCCTAGTAGAAGTCACCGAAGAAGCCATGTGGCGCGGCATTCGCGCGGTCAAGCCCAGTGCTCGGGTGGGCGACATTGGCGCTGCTATTCAAGAATATGCTGAGGGCGAAGGCTTCTCGGTGGTGCGCGACTTTGTAGGCCACGGCGTTCACCGCATTTTCCACGCCGCACCGCAAATTCCCCACTATGGCGAAAAGGGCAAGGGCAAAAAGCTGCGCCCCGGCATGGTGTTTACCATCGAGCCGATGATTAACATTGGCAGCTACGAGGCTGAGGTGCTCGTTGACGGCTGGACGGCAATTACCGTCGATCGCTCCCTCTCGGCCCAGTTTGAGCACACCGTTGTCGTCACGAAAGACGGCGTTGATGTGCTAACGCTCTCGCCCGCTAAGGTGCTGGCTTAGCGATCGCGGCCGTGCAAACGCTAAGTAATCGTTGGCTGAGCAGAGTCACAGCTAAAGATTACTTAGCGTTGTTTTCAACCGTTAATTGAACAATTGAGTCAAGGGCGACTTGAATGCGCTGCCAGCCGGCAGGCGAGCTAAAGTCGATACCCATAAACGTGCTGCTAGATTTAGTTCGCAGCATGAGATAGACCACCCCTGCCACCAAAACAGCGCTAATTGCTGGAATGTCTTTGTCTGGGGGAAACGAGCCTTTGTCCTCCAGGAAATTTAGGCTGTCTAGGGCAAATTTGTCGCGCACGTTGGCCAGTTCACGGGTTAGCTCATTGCCTTCTAGCAGTTCCCACCGCAGAATTTCTTGGGTCATAGGGCGCTCCTGCAAATTGGCTGAGAATCTTGACAGTAGATAGGCCATCCAGTCAGCCAAGGTTTCGGCATTTACCGTAGACTCATCGCCGACCAATTCGTCCACTGTGGGCCAGTAGCCCCCCTCCTGGGCAAAACACTGAAGCAAGCGCGGTAGCCCTTCGAAATAGCGATAGATCAAGACTTTATCGACTCCGGCCTCGCGGGCGATCGCATTTACCCCCAAACTTTTAAAGCCAGATTCGGCCAAAAGCCTGCCAACAGCGGTCAAGATACGAGCCTTAGTTTCTTCTTTGTCGCGCGCCATGAAGTCCTCTTACTGGCTTGTCACCACTCGGTGACCATGATACCGTGTCACTGAGTGGTGACTTAGATCGATTATTCTCTGGCTGAACGCAGACTATGCACAAACTTCTTTTTGATCTTGAGGTTTATACCTACCAAATTGACTTCGCTGGCCATGTGAATAATTCTGTATATATTCACTGGATGGAAATTGGCCGTCTCAAGCTGCTAGAAGCCATTGGCATGCCAATCCATGAAGTGCTCAAACAGGGAATTGCGCCCGTTTTAGTGGAAACCAACATTATATCGAATCCGCTTAGAGGAGCATAATTAGAGGGATTGCAATTAGGACTGTGCAATGCCTAAGCAAGTACACGTTGTGGAGCATCTGTCGGTAGATGAGCTAGCGCGTCGCTACCGAGAATCCAAGGGGGGCATCGAGCGCTCCCACTACCAAATCATCTGGTTTCTAGCTCAAGGCCGCTCTCCATCAGACGTATCAGCCCTAACGAGCTACAGCCGTGACCGGATCTACAAACTTTTGAGACGCTACAACG
>JAESFY010000031.1_pt1 | contig 224008 bp, 185 predicted proteins | sample 9266201 | NCBI WGS metagenome assembly JAESFY01 (sample SAMN14515071, study PRJNA621656) | algae metagenome | isolation source: Nodosilinea sp. WJT8-NPBG4 and co-occurring heterotrophs from soil, lower... | place: USA: Pinto Basin, Colorado Desert, California | collected 2006-05-27 | reverse complement strand
TCGCTCACCAACGACGGCATCGCCATCGGCGCGCTGTCGGGCGCGGGCGAGGTGATCCTCGGCGCCAAGGCACTGACCACCGGCGGGCTGAACACGAGCACGGCGGTGTCGGGCGTGATCTCGGGCGTCGGCGGCTCGATCGTCAAGGTCGGCAGCGGCACGCTCACGCTCTCGGGTGCCAACACCTACACCGGCGGCACCGCACTCAAGCAGGGCCGCCTCGACGTGGGCCACAGCCAGGCACTGGGCACCGGAACGCTCGCCATGGACGACGGCACCACGCTGGGCTTTGTCGCCGATGGCCTGGACATCGCGAACGCCATCGCGCTCACGGGCCGGAACGATCCGGTTATCGACACCGGCGCGTTCGATGGCGCGCTCTCCGGCGCCATCAGCGGCGGCGGCTTCATCACCAAGGAAGGCACGGGCACGCTCACGCTCTCGGGTGCGAACACCTACACGGGTGCGACGAACGTGGCGAACGGCACGCTGCGCGCCGGCGCGGCCAACACCCTGAGCGCGCCCTCGGCGCACAGCGTGGCGGCGGGCGCCACGCTCGACCTCGCAGGCTTCAGCCAGACGGTGGCCTCGCTCGGCAACAGCGGCACCGTGTCGCTGGCCGGCAACGCCCCCGGAACGACGCTCACGGTCAACGGCAACTACGTCGGCCACAACGGCGTGCTGAAATTGGGCGCAGCGCTCGGCGGCACGGCACTGTCGGACCGCCTCGTGATCGACGGCGGCGCGGCCAGCGGCAGGACCGCTGTACAGGTCACCAACCTGGGCGGCCTGGGTGCGCTCACCACGGGCAACGGCATCGAGGTGATCAGCGCGCGAAACGGCGCGACCACCACCGCGCAGACGACGAAGGACGCCTTCGCGCTCGCCGGCGGCCACGTGGATGCCGGCGCCTACGAATACCGGCTGAACGCGGGCGACGCTGCCGGCGCGGGCGAGAACTGGTACCTGCGCTCGAGCACCCTCGCGGTCACCCCGCCGCCGACGACGCCAGTCCCGGCTCCGGCCCCCGTGCCCGTCACCACCTACCGTGCGGAGGCCTCGCTCTATGCCGCATTGCCGAGCCAGCTGCGCCAGGTCAACCTCGCGATGCTGGGCGACATGCACAAGCGCGTAGGCGATGCCGACCTGAAGGGTTCGGCTGTCGCTTCCGGCGCGACCGGGCGCCGCGCCTGGGCGCGCGTGCTCTCCACCGACATCGACGTCGAGCAAGGCGGCGCGGTCTCGCCAGACAGCAAAGGGCGCCTGACGGGCTTCCAGGCGGGCACCGACCTGCTCGCGACGCCGAACTGGCGCGCCGGCCTCTATGTCGGCCAGCTCGACGGCGACGCCAAGGTGAACGGTTTTGCCAGTGGCGTGAACAACCTGCGAACCGGCCGCAACGACCTGCGCAACCAGTACGTCGGCATCTACGGCACCTACGCCGGCGACAACGGGTTCTATGCCGACGCCGTGGTGCAGTCGGGCCGCCATCGCTACACGGTGCAGTCGAACGTCGGCACCGGTACCGAAGGCAAGGGCAACAGCCTGCTGGGTTCTATCGAGGTGGGCCAGGCTTTCGCACTCGGTGCGGGCGGCTGGCAGATCGAGCCGCAGCTGCAGCTGATCCACCAGCACCTGGACCTCGGCAACGCCGCGATCCTGGGCGCGGTGGTGCAGCCGCAGGCCGACAGCGGCTGGATCGCGCGTGCAGGCGTTCGGGTCAAGGGCGAAATCGACACTGGCATGGGCGCGCTGCAGCCGTACGGCCGCTTCAACATCTACAAGACCTCGAGCGGCACCGACATCGCACGCTTCGTGAACGGTCCGACGCGGACCGACATCGCGGCACCGACGGGCGGCACGAGCACCGAACTGGCCGGCGGCTTCACGCTGGCCCTCGGCCAGACGACCAGCCTCTACGGCGAAGTCGGCAAGCTCTGGGCTTCGGGCGGGAATGCGAAGGTCAAGAGTTCGGTGAACGGCTCGGTCGGCGTGCGCGTGAAGTGGTAGCCGGGCTCAATAGACGCACTGGAACGAAGCCGCCCGGTTGACGTCGCCCGTGCCCTTGTACTGTGGCCACTTCGGGTAGTCGCACAGCGGCCGGGTGCGCCCCGGCACGCCCGCGGTGTCGGTCGCGACCTGCGCGGTGGGCGCCGTGCCCTGCTCGGCCCAGGCATCGAGCGCACTCAGCGAGTCCCAGGTCGCGTTGAACACGCTGCTGATTGCATGGCCGAGGCCCGCGACTTCGTAGTAGCGCACGAAGGTGTCGACCTCGGCCGGCCCCATCTGCGACTGCAGCCGCTGGTAGTACTGCTCGGTGGCACGGGCGCTTACCAGCACGTCGGCCAGCCCGTGCGCGAGCAGCAGCTTGCCGCCGCGCGCCTTGAATGCCGCGATGTCGGTGCTCGCGTCGAGTTGCGTGCTCAGCGCGCTGATGCGGCTGGCCCACGGCCCCGGGTCTTCCGGATCGAGCGAGAGCGAATCGAAGCCCGCATCGCGCGTGACCGAGTACTTGATCCACTGGTCGGTCAGCACGCTGATGTAGGGCGCGGTCGCGGGCATCGGGTTCGCGGGCTGCGTGGTGCCGAAGGCCAGGAAGGTCACGACCGGCTCGAGCGGCGAGGTCCAGGTGGTGATGCCGGGATCGGCACCCCAGATGTTGTAGCCCGGGTACTGGGTCTCGCCGCTTGCGAGCGGGAAGCGGAACTGGGTCGCGGTGTCGATGGTCTTCATCGCGGCGATCTGCGCATCCGACAGGCAGCTGTCGCCGAGCTCGGCGCCGCCCGCGCAGCGCAGCGGCGCGCCCTTGACCATGGCGGTGACCGGATCGAAGCGCGCGTTGCACAGCGTCTGGTGGCTGATGAGTCCGTCAGCCACGCCGTCGAGCGCGTCGCAGGCTTCCATCGCGGCGTTGTAGAGCAGCTCGCGCTTGGCTGAATTCGGATAGGCGCCGGGCTGTGCGAGCGCGCGGCTCATGCGGTGGCCGCCGAGCAGCGCGGCGGCATCGTTCCAGGCCGGGTACCAGGCGATGGCGCCGTCCCAGTCTGCGGGCCAGCGCTGGATCGCGGTGACCGCCTCGCGCCCGCCCGTCGAGCCGCCCGCGAAGTAGGCCTTGCGCGGGCGCTCGGCGTAGCGCGCCTCGACGATCGCGAGCGCGGCGTCGTGCGCCTTCTTGAGCGCATCGCCGCCGAAGTTGCGCACGGCCTCGTCGTTGAGGCCGAAGCGGCCGTCCTGCGAGCCGAGCGCATTGGCCTGGTGGCCCGAGTCGCTCGCGAAGGTGGCATAGCCGCGGCCCAGCGGCGTGGGCCGGTCGACCGGGCCGTTGGACACATTGCCCTTGACGTTGGGAATGCTGCCGTTGAAGCCGCCGCCGCCGAGCATCACGACCTTCTGGTTCCAGGCCGTGGGCAGCGCGACCGCAAAGCGGATGTCGGGTGCGGTGGCATCGACCGGCGCGATCTTGCCCCCGACCTCGCAGTGTTCGGGCAGGGCCGCGGCGCCGGTGCCGCTGGCCGCGACGGTCTTCGCGGCCGTGACGGTGGCGCCCATGGTGGGCAGGCCGATGGCCGATGCTGGCACGGCCATGCCGACCAGTTGTTCGCAGGTGAGCGCAGCGCTGGGTGGTGGTGGCGCGGGCGGTGGTGGGGGAGGCGGCGGTGCTGGCGGCTGGCCGGCCGAGGGCGGGGGCAGGAACGGAAAGCCGTTGCCGCCGCCGCCACCGCCGCCGCAAGCGACGAGCGTGGCGCTCACGGCAAGGCAGGCGGCGACGGTCAGGGCGAAGTCTCGATGGCTGGATGTCATGGGTCTGTCTCCTATGTCGTTCGTCGGGGGTGATCAGTGCGGCAGTGGCACGTCGAAGCCGGCCTTGGCCAGCTCGTGCTGGTACTGCGCGAAGCCGGTGCCGGGCACGCGCTCGCCGCGCCGGTCGCGGATGTCGTCCATGCGCGCGATGACCTGTTCGGCCACGCCGCTCGATCCGTCGACGAAGATGCCTTCGGTCATCGTGACGTGGGCGCTCTCGAAACTGCCGGCGCCCGCGAGCAGGATGGTGCGTGTGGGCGCGTCGTCGCCGACCAGTGCCACCAAGGCCGGGCTCACGTAGGCCGGCTGCAGCCGCGCCAGCGCATCCGGTGGTAGCACGTCCTCGGTCATGGCCGTGGCGGCGGTGGGCGCGAGACAGTTCACGCGCACGCCGTGGCGCGCGCCTTCGAGCGCAAGCGTCTGCATGAGCCCCACGAGCGCCATCTTGGCCGCGCTGTAGTTCGACTGGCCGAAGTTGCCGTAGAGGCCCGAGGACGAGGTCGTCATCACGATGCGGCCATGGCGCTGCGCGCGCATGGTTTCCCACACGGCCTTGGTGCAGTGCACGCTGCCCATCAGGTGCACGTCCATCACGAGCCGGAAATCGTCGAGCGACATCTTGGAGAAGCTGCGGTCGCGCAGCACGCCCGCGTTGTTGACGAGGATGTCGATGCGGCCCCACGCCTCGACGGTGCGCGCGGCCATGGCCTGCATGGCGGCGAAGTCGGTCACGTCGCCGCCGTCGGCCATGGCGGCCCCGCCGGCGCGTGCGATCTCTTCGACCACGGCCTGCGCGGGCGAGCCAGGATGGCTGCCCGCGACGTCGTTGACCACGACGCGCGCGCCGTGCTGCGCGAGTGCGAGCGCATGCGCGCGGCCCAGGCCGCTGCCCGCTCCAGTGACGATGGCCACGCGGCCGTCCAATAGCTTCTTCATGGATGCTCCTGATCGAGAGGAATGGAAATGAGCCGTCGTCAGAACGCGACCGCGTCGCGCCCCTTGAGGCCGAGCATGGCGCGCGCCTCGTCGGGCGTCGCGATCTCGAGCGAGAGCTCCTCGAGGATGCGGCGGATCTTGCGTACCTGCTCGGCGCACGACCGCGCGAGCTGGCCCTTGGCGATGTAGAGGCTGTCTTCGAGGCCGACGCGCACGTTGCCGCCCATCACCGCGCCCATCGTCAAAAGCGGCATCTGGTGGCGGCCCGCGCCGAGGATCGAGAAGCGGTAGCCGTCGCGCCCGAACAGCCGGTCGGCGGTGCTGCGCATCGTCACCAGGTTCTCGGGGTCGGGGCCGAGCCCGCCGAGAATGCCGTAGATGCTCTGGATGAAGAGCGGCCCCTCGACCAGCCCCTCGTCGACGAAGTGCGCGAGGTTGTAGAGATGGCCCACGTCGTAGCACTCGAACTCGAAGCGGGTGCCGCACTCGTCGCCGAGCACGCGCAGGATGTGCTTGATGTCGCGGAAGGTGTTGCGGAAGATCAGGTCTTCCATGCCCTCGACATAGGGCTGCTCCCAGTCGTGCTTCCAGGCCGCGACGCGCCGCGCCGCCGGATGGATCGAGAAGTTCATCGACCCCATGTTGAGCGAGCACATCTCGGGCTTGGCCTGCAGCGGGTAGGCCAGGCGCTCCTCGAGCGTCATGCGGGTGCTGCCGCCGGTGGTGATGTTGATCACGGCGTCGGTCGCGGCCTTGATGCGCGGCACGAACTGGTCGAACACCTTCGGGTCGGCCGAAGGGCGCCCGTCGCGCGGGTCGCGCGCATGCAGGTGCAGGATCGCCGCGCCCGCTTCGGCGGCTTCGATCGACTGCTCGGCGATCTGGTCGGGCGTGAGCGCGAGGTGCTCGGACATGGTCGGCGTGTGGACCGAGCCCGTGACCGCGCAGGAGATGATGACCTTGTCTTGGGTTCTTGCCATGGGGTGTTGTCGATAAATGGGAGTGCTGGGAAAGAACGCCGTGGCTTTCAGACCGCGAGCCAGTCGGCCACGAGCTGCCGGTCCGAGGTCAGCGCCTCGGGCGTGCCCTCGAAGACGATGCGGCCGTGGCCCATGACGCACACGCGCGTCGAGACCTTGAGCGCGATGGCGAGCTTCTGCTCGACCAGCACCACCGACAGGCCCTTGCGGTGCATGTCGGCGATGCACTCGCCGACCTGCGCCACGATCTTGGGCGCGAGGCCCTCGGTGGGCTCGTCGATCAGCATCAGCTGCGGATTGCCGAGCAGCGAACGGCAGATGGTGAGCATCTGCTGCTCGCCGCCCGACATGCTGCCGGCCTTGGTGTTGCGGCGTTCCTTGAGCCGCGGAAAGTAGTCGAACATCTGTTCGACGCTCCAGCGGTGCGCGCCGGCCGTGGGCGGCTGCTCGCCCATGCGCAGGTTCTCGTCGACCGTGAGGTTCGCGAACACCTCGCGCTCCTCGGGCACGTAGCCGATGCCCGCGCGGCAGACCGCGTAGGGCCGCGCGCCGGCCAGCTCGCGGCCTGCGAGCCGGACGCTGCCCGACGAGGGCGCGACCAGGCCCATGATGGCTTTCAGCGTGGTCGAGCGCCCGGTCCCGTTGCGGCCCAGCAGGCTGATCACCTCGTTGCGCGCCACGTGCAGGTCGACACCGTGCAGCACGTGGCTCTTGCCGTAGTGGACGTGCAGGTCGCGCACCGCGAGCAGCGTGTCGGCGGCAGGCGCGGAAGGTGTGCTCATGCTGCGACCTCCTCGCCGAGATACGCTTCCTTCACGCGCACGTCGGCGCGGATCTCGGCCGGCGTGCCCGTGGCGATCACCTGGCCGTACACCAGCACGCTGATGCGGTCGCTGAGCGCGAACACCACGTCCATGTCGTGCTCCACGATCATCAGTGCGCGGCCCTTCGTCACCTCGCGGATCAGCTCGGCCGTGTAGTGCGTTTCCTCGGTCGACATGCCGGCCATCGGCTCGTCGAGCAGCACCACCTGCGGGTCGGAGGCCAGCGTCATCGCGATCTCGAGCGATCGCTGCTCGGAGTAGGCCATCTCGCCTGCGGTCGTCGCGGCGCGAGCGGTGAGCCGCACCAGTTCGAGCAGGCGCTCGGTCTCGGCGCGGATCGCGCGGTGGCCGTCGATAGATTGCCAGAAGACGTACTGCAGCCCGTGGCGGCGCATGACCGCGAGGCGGATGTTCTCGTACACGCTGAGCTTCGGAAAGATGTTGGTGATCTGGAACGAGCGCGCGATGCCGAGCCGGTTGATCGCCTGCGGCGTGCGCCCGCCGATCTGCTGGCCGCCGAACACGATCTCGCCGCCCGACGGCGCGAGATGCCCCGAGACGAGGTGGAACAGCGTGGACTTGCCCGCGCCGTTGGGCCCGATCAGCGCATGCCGCTCGGCGGGCCGCAGGTCAAGGTCGACGCCGCGCATGATCTCGGTCGGGCCGAAGGACTTGCGCAAATTGCGGATGCGCAGGATTGCGTCGGCGGTCACTGGTGCGCTCATGCCAGGCCTCCGTGGTGCGCGGCCAGGGCTTCAGGCGCCGCCGCGGCGGATTCTGCCTGCGCAAGCGCCCTGAAGCGCAGCCGCGCCATCTGCGCCAGCAGCGCACCGACGGCGGCCAGCCCGAGCGGCACGGCCCAGGTCGCGGCCGATGCGGGCGCCCAGGTGCGGCCCAGGTACGCGATCGGCGGCCATGCCTGGCCGGGCTGCAGGTTCGCGAGCGCACGGTAGTCCTGCGAGAACGCGCGCTGCAGCATCTCGATCGCGAAGGTGGCGCCCGCGGCCAGCAGCAGCGCCGCGCCGAGCGACAGCAGCGCGAGCGGCAGCAGCCCGCCCCATCCGAAGCGCTGACGCAGCCGTGCGGTGCTGCCGACCAGGCCCGCCAGCCCCGAGGGCATGAACAGCATCACCCCCACGAACAGGATGCCCTGGTAGAGCAGCCACGAGCGCGTGAGGTCCGACACCGCATAGCCGAAGAAGGTCATGAGCGCCGCGCCGAAGGCCGGGCCCAGGAACACCTTGACGCCGCCGATGTAGGTGTTGAGCACCACCGCGGCCGAGAGCGCGGGGTCGAACACCACATAGTTCGCCGATTCGTTCGACAGCACCTGCAGGCCGCCCGCGATGCCCGAGAACATGGCCGAGATCGCGAACACCCCGGTGCCGAGGCCGTGCACGTTGTAGCCCAGGAAGCGCAGCCGGTGGCTGTTCTCGCGCAGCCCGTAGGTGAGCCGGCCGAGCGGCGTGCGCGTGTAGAGGTAGAGCAGCGCGAGCGACAGCAGCACCCAGCCGAGCGCCAGGTAGTAGACCTGCGTGGTCGAGCCGAAGTCCAGGCCCCAGGCCGGCATGCGCATGGTCGACATGCCGGCCTCGCCGCCGAACAGCCCCTTGAGGTGCGGCGCGAGCGAATGCACCAGCTCGGCGATGGCGAGCGTGATCATCGCGAAGTAGGTGCCGCTGCGCTGGGTGGCGAACCAGCCGGCCACGGTGCCGAAGGCGAGCCCGCAGACCGCGCCGGCCAGCGGCATCAGCGGCGTCGGCAGCAGGCCGGCACCGCCGAGCGCGTTCATCGCATGCACCGTGCCGAACGCGCCGACGCCGAAGTAGGCTGCGTGGCCGAACGACAGCATGCCGGCCTGTCCGCACAGCAGGTTGTAGGCGCTCGCAAACAGCGCGGCGATCAGCATCTGCACGGCCGCGTTGAGCAGGCCCTGCGATAGCAGGAAGGGCAGGGCGACCAGCAGCGCGACACCGGCCGCGACACTGGCCGCGATAAGGGCGAAGGCGGTCTTCATCGCATCACCCCTTCTCGCCCATGAGCCCGCTTGGCCGCACCAGCAGGATCAGCAGCATCAATGCGAACGGGATCGTGGCCGACAGGCTCGAGAGCTTGAGCGTCATCAGCCCGCCCACGCCGCGCGCCCAGTCGCCTGCACCCGAGAGCGCGAACAGGTCGGCCAGGGTGTAGTCGACGCCCACGGCCAGCGACGTGACCACGCCGATCAGCAGCGACGCGAGCATCGCGCCGCCGAGCGAGCCCAGGCCGCCGACCACCACCACCACGAACACCATCACGCCGAGTTCGAGCGCCATGTTGGGGTTGGTGGTGTAGAAGGCGCCGGCCACCGCGCCCGCCAGCCCGGCGAGCCCGGCGCCCACGCCGAAAACCCCCATGAAGACCAGCGGCACGTTGTGGCCCAGCGCCTCGGCCATGCGCGGCTTGTAGATCGCCGAGCGCACCACGATGCCGACGCGCGTGCGCGTGAGCAGCAGGTAGATCGCGGCGAACATCGCGATGGCCACGCCGCCCATCAGCAGCCGGTAGGCCGGGTACTGTGCGCCGTCGATGCTGAAGGCCGGCACGTCGAGCGCGGCCGGGATGCGGTAGTCGACCGGAAAGTTGCCGAAGAACAGCTTGATCGTCTCGGCGATGATGAACGACAGGCCGAAGGTCAGCAGCAGCTCGTGCGCATGGCCATGGTGGTGCACGCGCCGCAGGAAGAAGCGCTCGACCACCACGCCGATCAGGCCGACGAGAATCGGTGCGGCGACCACCGCGGCCCAGAAACCTATGGTGCCCTGCAGCGTGTACGCAAAATAGGCGCCGAGCATGTAGAACGAGGCATGCGCGAAGTTCAGCACGCCCATCATCCCGAAGATGAGCGTGAGGCCGGCAGACACCATGAACAGCAGCAGCCCGTAGACCACGCCGTTCATGAGGGAGACGATGAGCTGGTCCATGGGCCTCAGGCGGGACGCTTCATCGCGCAGCCGGACTGTGCGGGCGTCGAGGCTTCCTCGGCCGTGAAGCGCTTGACCGGCTTGAAGCCCATGTCGGTGCCGTCGACCTTGTAGCGTGCATCCTTGGCCACGGTCGACACCACGATCGGCAGCAGCGCCTGGTGGTCGGCGGCGCGCATGCGCATCTCGCCCACCGGCGTCATGACCTTCGCCGTCTCGATCGCGCGCGCCAGCGCGTTCACGTCGAGCATGCCGTTCACGGGCGCAGTGCGCTTGAGCGCATCGGCCACCATGGCCATGCCGAAGACGGTCTGCGGCTCGACGAAGGCGGGCGCATGGCCGGTCTTGGCCTTGTAGTCGGCGACGAAGCGCTCGCCCTCGGGACCGCCAGCTTCGGCATTGAAGGTGTGCGCCACGAAATGGCCCGCCGCGAGCTCGCCCGCGTTCGCGATGTTGCCCGGCTGGTCGAGGAAGACGGTGCCGAAACGCACCTTCAGGCCCGCCGACTTCGAGGCCTTCATCAGCAGCAGCAGGTCGTTGGACCAGTTGCCGGTGATGACCGAGTCGGCCTTCGCGCCGCTGATCTTCGCGACGTAGGGTGCGAAGTCCTGCACCTTGTTGACGTCGTGCAGCGTCTTCTCGACCACCTGGTAGCCGCCGGCCGCCGCGTTGTCGGCAATGGCGCGCTCCATGTCCTGGCCCCAGGAGTAGTTCTGGTTGATCGAGTACACGCGGGTACCGAGCGCATTGGCCTGCTTCATCGCTGCGACCAGCGCCTTGGTGCGGATCTGCGCGTCGCCGCTGAAGCGAAAGTGGTGGAAGTTGCACTTCTCGCCGGTGAGCTCGAGCGCCTCGGCGCCGACGTTGATGTAGATCATCTCCTTGCCCGGGTTGCGCAGGTTGTGCTTGCGCACGTCCTCGGTGATCTGCCCGCCGATCGCCGACGAGGCGCCCTGCACGATCAGGTGCACGCCGTCTGCGGCCGCTGCCTTGAGCTTGTCGGCGGCGCCCGCGGGGCCGCCCTGGTTGTCGTACTCGAGCAGCTGCACCGGCTCGCCGTTCCAGCCGCCGGCCGCGTTGATCTGGTCGATGGCGAAGCGCACGGCCGTGCGGTAGGCCTGGCCCGACGAGGCCTGCGGGCCCGACAGGGTCTCGAGCACGCCGACCTTGACCGGCGCGGCCGATGCGGCGCCGAAGGCGAAGAAGCCGAGCGCGCAGGTGAGGCCGGACGTGAGGGTTGCTTTGAGTTTGTTCATTGATGTCTCCATGCTTGGGAAGGAAAAGATGGCGGGGCTCAGAGGTATTCCATGTTCCCGTCGACGCTGATGGCCTGGCCGCTGAGGTTGCGTGCCGCGGGCGAGCAGAGGAAGAGCGCCATCGCGGCCACGTCGTCGGCCGTGACCATGCGGCGCAGCGAGATCTTCTGCAGGTACTCCGAGCGCATCGCCTCCACCGAGACGCCGGCGGTGGCGGCGCGCGCGCCGATCACGCTGTTCATGCGGTCGCCCTCGACGGTGCCCGGAAGGATCGCGTTGACCCGCACCCCGTGCGGGCCGAGTTCGATCGCCAGCGACTTCATGAGCCCGACGATGGCCCACTTGGTGGCCGCATACGGCGTGCGGAACGCATAGCCGAGCCGGCCCGCGACCGAGCTCATCGCGATCAGGCTCGGGTTCATCGCGGAGCGCTTGAGCAGCGGCACCGCGCGGTTCGAGAAGTAGAACTGGCTGTTGAGGTTGACCGCGACGGTGCGCTCCCAGTCGCCGCGCTGCAGCTCGTGGATGGGCCCGGTGGGCCCCGCGATGCCGACGTTGTTGACCAGCACGTCGAGTCCGCCGAGCGCGCCCTGCACGTCGTCGAAGACGCGGTCGACGTCGTGAGCCACCGAGGCATCGGCCACGCTCGCGGTGATCTCGGGCGCCTCGCGCGCCAGCCGATCGAGCGCCGAGCGGTCGATGTCGCAGACATGCACGCGCGCCCCCGTCTCGCGAAAGGCCAGGGCCACGGCCGCGCCGAGGCCCGATGCGCCTGCGCTGACCAGCACGCGCAGGCCGGGCGGCGGGCGCAGTGAATCGATGATGCTCATGGTTTCTGGGGTGTCTGTGCGATGCCGTGCAGTGTCGAAAAACGCAGCGCGCGCGCCTATGTGCGGCGCGCACACTGCCGGCCGCGTGGCGATGTGATCGCCAGCCTGGGGCTCGGACCCATGGGCATGGCGGCGCGCTTCTGCTAGCCTTCGCGGCCCTATGTCACTCCCCTCTTCCGAACGGCCGCGCAGCGTGGCGCCGAGCCCTGCCGCTGCCTCGCCGGCGGCCGACGAGATCGCCGCCGAGCTCGTCGGCCTGCTGCACCGGAATGCGCCGGCCGAGGAGTTCGCGGCGCGGCTCGCACGCGTCGAGGCGCTGCCCGACGCGCTGCAGCGCAAGACCGGGCTCGTCGAGCTGGTGCGCATGGCGATGGCGCTGCGCAACCGGCTCGAAGTGCACGAGCACCGCGAACGCGGCATGCTCGCGGTGATCGAATCGGCGCAGGACCTGTCGAGCCGCCTCGACCTCACGGGCCTGCTCAAGGCGATCGTCGTGCGCGCGCGCAACCTCATGGGTTCGCACCTGTGCTGGCTCACCATCTACGACAACGACAGCGGCGAGTTCCAGGTGGTGGTGGCCGACGGCGCGATCTCGCAGCGCACGGGCCGGATGACCGCGGGCCGGAGCCTCGGCGTCGCGGGCGTGGTGATGTCCACGCGGCTGCCGTTCTTCACGCCCGACTACCTGCACGACAACCGCTTCGTGCACGACCCGAAGCTCGACGACACCTTCCGCGACGAGGGCGTGGCCGCGCTCGTGGGCGCGCCGCTGATCTGCGACGACAACGTGATCGGCCTGCTCTTCGTGGCCGACCGCTACCACCGCACGCACACCGCGCTCAACGTGTCGATCCTTTGCACGCTCGCCACCCATGCGGCGGTGGCGATCAACAATGCCAAGGCCTTCGCCGCGTCGAAGGAAGCGCTCGAAAAGGCCGACCTCGCGCGCAGCGAGCTCGAGCGGCACGTGCGCGACGTGCAGGGCGCCGCCGAGGCGCACGAGCAGTTGACCTCGCTGCTGGCGCAGGGCGCGTCGCTCGGTGCGCTGTGCCAGTCTATCGCGCAGCTGCTCGACGGCAGCGTGCTGGTGCTCGACGAGGCCTTCCAGGTCATCGGCCGCGGACGTGCGCCCGGCTATGCGGGCAGCGCGGCCGACGGCTACGCGCCGCACGATGCGCACAGCGCGGCGCTGGCAAAGGCGCTGCGCGAGAGCCGCCGCGCGGGCCGCTCGGCCGTGGCGTTTTCATCAGGCGGCGAGCTGTGCCGCGTGATCGCGGTGCTCGGCGGCGACGACGTGCTGGGCGCCGTGCTGCTGTTCCGGCACGAAGACCTGCGCGAGGTGTCGCTGCGGACCTTCGAGCGCAGCTCGAGCGTCATCGGCATCGTGCTGCTCTCGCAGGAACGCGTTGAGGCCGGCAAGAGCCGAGAGGTCTCGGCGCTGCTGCGCACGCTGGTCTCGCCGCGGCAGGACGAGCCGGCGGTGACGCGCGACCGCGCCGAACGCTTCGGCCTCGACCTGTCGCAGCCGGTGTCGCTGCTGCTCGTGGAGATGGCCGAACCGCGGCCGGGCTTCTGGGCCCGCCGCCTGCGTGCGGGCACACCGCGCTTCGAGCATGTGCGCGACGAGGTCGACGGCGTGCTGGCGCTGGTGTGCGGCGCGACGCGCGCGCAGGACGTGCTCGCCGAGGTGACGGCGTTCGCGCGCAGCGAGCTCGGCGACGCCTACCGCGGCGTGCTCTCGCGGCCCGTGCAGTCGCCGGCCGAACTGCCCGCGCTCTATGCGGCGCTGCGGCGCGCTCTGACGGTGCTCGGGCGCCTCGGCATGCGCGGCAGCATCGTCGGGCAGAACGAGATGGCGCTCTACTCGGTGCTGTTCGAGACGCACGACCAGGCGAGCCTCAATGCCTTTCTCGATGCGACCATCGGTGCGGTGATGACGCACGACCGCAAGCGCGGCTCGGAGCTCACCGCCACGCTGCTGGCCTACTTCGACTCCAACCAGAATGCCAAGTCCACCGCGGCGCGCATGGCCATCCACGTCAACACCGTGCGCCAGCGGCTTGCCACGATCGAGGAGCTGTTGGGGCACTGGGGCAGCGCAAGCCGCGCGCTCGAGATCCACATGGCGCTGCGGCTGTGGCGGCTGGGGACGGCGCTGCCTGCGTCCGAAGCCGCGCGCCCCGGCCTCGAATGCAAGATTCCGTAAGGTGCGCTGTGCGCTGGCGCCTCACATAATCGGTCGTTCCGATGAAGGACCGGCCGGCGGCCGTCGCGCGGCGGGTCTGTAGTATCCGGGCGCATCGCCTCCGTGTCCGCCCCTTCGCCGCATTACCGTATCGCCCTGATGAGCCCGATCGTTGTTCGTTCGATGGCCGTGCTCGCATGGCTTGTGCTGGTCGTGTTTGCCGCCCCGAGCCGGGCCGACACCCGGCCCCTGAGGCTGGACGCGGCGCTGGGTGCGGCCGAGCGCAACTTCGAAGGACGGCTCGAGGCTTATCACGACCGCACCGGGCGCCTGACGCAGCAGCAGGTGGCATCGTCGCCTTATGCGCAGCAGTTCGAGCGACTGCCGGGCGGCCTGAACGGCGGCTATTCGAGCGGTGCGTGGTGGGTGCGTTTCCAGGTCCAGGCCAGTCCCCGTGAACTGGCCGAGCCGTTGCAGGGCGGCTGGTGGCTGCGGCTGGGCGCGCCGTATGCGGACTACGTCGACGTGTGGCTGCCGGCGGCGCAAGAGGTTGGCGGCAACAGCGGCCTCGTGCACCGCGAGCTCGGCGGCATGCGTGCCGGTGCGCTGCGCGAACTGCCCTGGACGCTGGGCGTGGTGCGCCTGCCTGCGCTGCCGGATGCGCAGCCGCACTGGGTCTGGGTGCGCCTGGCCGGCGACCGCGCACTGAGCCTGATCGGCGGCGCGTCACCGCTGGCCGAGGTGGCGTCGGTGCAGCAGGGGATCACGTTTGCGTCGGGCGCGGCGATCGGCATGGTCTTCCTGATGGCGCTGGTCAGCCTGATGATGGGTGTGGCCTTGCCGGAGCGCCGCTTCATCGGCTATGCGGGCTATCTCCTCACGCTCGCGCTGCTGTTCTGGACTTCGGAGAACCTCCAGTCCACACGGTGGTTTCCGAACCATCCATTGATCGCGGTGCGCCTGCACAGCGTGTCGCTGTGCCTGCATACCATGGCCGCTGTCGCCTTTTCCCGCAGCCTGCTCGACATGGCGCACCAGTTTCCGCGCCTGGACCGCGTGTTCAAGGTGCTGATCGCCGCCGGTGGCGTGGCCTGCCTGATGGCCGCTGCCGGTTGGTACGGGCTCATCGCGCCGGGCCTCAACCTCGCGTGGGTGGCGTTCGCGGTCTTTGCCGTCGCACTGTGCGCCGTGCTGCTGCGCCGCAATACCGCGGCATGGCCCGGCATGATCGGGTACGCGGTCTACCTGGCGGTGGGCATGCTTCATTTCGCCAAGAACCTGCAATGGCTTCCCTTCACGCTGGCCACGCAGTACAGCTACGCGGTCGGCGCCATCGTCCACATCCTCGCGCTGTTCTTCGCGCTGGGCTGGCGCGTGCGCCATCGGGAGCGTCGGGCCCTCGCACTGTCGCGGCGGCACGGCGAGCGGCTGGAGCAGAGCGTGCTCGAGCGCACACACGACCTTCGCGAGGAAGTCGCCCAGCACCGCCAGACCTACGACCAGCTGGCCCAGGCGCTGCGCGAGCAGCGCGGCTTGCTGGCCATGGTGTCCCATGAATTCCGCACGCCGCTGGGCACCATCGGCGGCGCCGCGCAGATCCTCTCCGACGACAGGCTCGCGCTGTCACGCGGCGACGTGAAGAGCGAGGCGGCCAAGATCTCGCGCACCGTGCTGCGCATGGGCGACCTGGTGGACACGCTGCTGGCCGACGAGTGGCTCGAGGCGAGCACCGAGAACCTGTGCCTCGTACCCGTCGACATGGCCGGGCTGCTGCGCGAGAAGGTCGAGGAGCACAACGCCGGTGCAGGCGGCGGACGCATTGCGCTGGAACTGGCGCAGCCCCGCATGCGCGTGCTGGCCGACGAAACGCTGCTGCACATCGCGCTCGACAACCTGCTGGCCAACGCAATCAAGTATGGCCCCGCCGATGCGCCGGTGTTGGTGTGGGCCGGGCTGGAAACCGAAGCCCCGGTGCACGCAGCAGCGGGCTTGGCCGCGCCCGGCATGTGCATCCGGGTCTGTGACGAGGGGCCGGGCTTCATGCCGCAGGACCTGCCGCACGTCTTCGAGCGCTTCTACCGCGCGGCAAGCGTTCGGCGCGTGCCGGGCATCGGCCTGGGCCTGCACATGGTGCACCGCATCGCGAAGCTGCATGCCGGCGATGCGGTCGCCGCCAACCGGCCCGGTGGCGGCGCTGTTCTGACCTTGTCGCTGCCGCTTTGCAAGGCGGACAACGAACATCCGACCGAGAACGACTGGGCAATGGCATGAAGCAGCAGCCTGCACGGGCCACCCGCGTGCTCGTCATCGAGGACGACGACGACCTGCGCGACACGCTCGTGCGCTACCTTGGCGGCGTGGGGATGTTCGCGCGCGGGCTGGCGAGCGCCGAGGAGGTCGAGGCCGAGCTGGCGCGCCACGACTTCGACACGGTCGTGTGCGACGTCAACCTGCCCGGGGCGGACGGGTTCACGGTGCTCGCACGGCTGCGCGCGGTCAGCGCCATGCGCATCGTGATGCTCACCGCCCGGGGCATGGCGCATGACCGCCTGCGCGGGCTGGGCCTGGGCGCCGACTACTACCTCGTCAAGCCGGTGAACCTGCGGGAGTTGGAGATGGTGCTGCAGAACCTGCACCAGCGCAGCCAGGAAAGCCAGCGCGCGCGCGAGGGCGATCCTGCGCTGGACGCGGGCATGCCCGCGCCATGGCGCTATCAGGGCGGCAGCTGGGGCTTGCTGGCGCCGGACGGCCAGCGCGTGCAGCTGTCGAGCTCCGAAGCGCGGCTCGTGCAGAGCCTGGTCGAACGGCCCGGCGAAGTGGTCGACCGGACCGCATTGCTCGCCGCCATGGGGCGCCCGGACCTGGAAGCCTACGAGCGAAATCTCGACGTCACCGTGTCGCGGTTGCGCCGCAAGGCCGAACAGGCATGCGGGCAGCGGGTGCCGATCGTCGCGGTGCGGGGGGAGGGCTACAGCTTCCAGGGCGCCGTGCGCATCGAGCCCTGAGGCGCATCACCCGGCGGCCTGCGTCGCCAATGTTCGGTAAAGTCGCCACCGGGACGGTGGGGATATCGCAGACATGTCGTCCGCGCACCTGCCCGAAGACGAGGAGTCAGCGTGAGGCAATGGTGTCTGGCGGGAAGGCTGGCGAGTTTGGCGAGCCTGGCAATGGGGTGCGGCCTGGCCGCGGCCGAGCCGGCGTGGTTCACCGTTGCGGGAGATCCGCTCGACCGGTCCGCCGACACGGTGCAGGTTGACCTGAGCGGTGTCAAACAAGGCGTCGCACGCGCCGAAGGCGGCATCGAACTCACGGTGCGGGTGAATCGCTCGGCACCGCGCTATAACTGGGACGGCGTTCCCTATCGCTCCTACGAATCGCGCGTGGTGTTCGATTGCAGTGCCAAGAGCGGCGCCTACGTGCAGGCGCGCTACTACGCCGAGCCGCTGTGGCGCGGTGCTTCCCACCACGAAGCCGACTACGCCGACGCGCCGCGGCCGATGCGCTTTTCCGAGATGTCGCCGAACCCGAGCGCACGCCTAGTGCGCGCGGCCTGCCGCACGGGGCCTTGAAGCCGCCGGTTCCGGGCATCGCGGGCGCGGGTTCAGCGCCAGACGACGCCGCCATGCGCCCGGCGCCTACGCACCGGTCGAAGCGCAGCGCCAACCTGAAGAGGAACCGGCCGGCGCCATGCCGTGCCTCATTCTCCCTCTTGCCCAGGAGCTCAGCCATGACCCACCCCAAGGACGCAGGTCCGAAGCCACCCCTTCCCACGCCCGCGCAGCAGCCGCCGGGCCTCGAATCCGCCATGACGCCCGCGCCCGATTTCGGCGAGGACTCGTACGTCGGGTCGGGCAAGCTGGCGAGCAAGGCCGCACTCGTGACCGGCGGCGACAGCGGCATCGGCCGCGCGGTCGCACTGGCCTTTGCCCGCGAAGGCGCCGACGTTGCGATCTCCTACCTGCCCGAGGAAGAGTCGGATGCGCAGGTCACCGTGCGCATCGTGGAAGCCGCCGGCCGGCGCTGCCTGGCCCTGCCGGGCGACATCCGCGACGAGGCGCACTGCCAGCACTTGGTGCAGCAGACGGTCGAGCGCCTCGGCCGGCTCGACGTGCTGGTCAACAACGCGGCGTTTCAGATGTCGCACGAGTCGCTCGACGAGATATCGGCCGAGGAGTTCGACCGCACCTTCCGCACCAACGTCTATGCGAACTTTTTTCTTTGCAAGGCCGCGGTGCCGCACATGAAACCCGGCAGCGCGATCATCAGCACCGCCTCGGTCAACGCCGACAAGCCGAACGCAACCCTGGTGGCCTACGCGGCGACCAAGGGCGCGATCCAGAACATGTCGGGCGGCATGGCCCAGCTGCTGGCAGACAAGGGCATCCGCGTGAACTGCGTCGCGCCCGGTCCGTTCTGGACGCCGCTGATCCCCTCGACAATGCCGCCCGAGAAGGTGAAGGAATTCGGTTCGCAGACGCCGATGAAGCGACCCGGCCAGCCGCGCGAGCTGCAGGCCGTCTACGTGCTGCTGGCGTCCGATGAGGGCAGCTACATCTCGGGGGCGACCATCCCGGTCACGGGCGGGGTGCCGTTCATCTGAACGAAGCGGCAGCGTCGCGCAGCTCTCCGCTATTCCTACGGCGCACCACGCCGCAGGCCGACGCCGCGTGCCAGTGGCGCCCTTAGCCTGGGGCCATGAACCCGCAAGACACGACCACTCCCCAGACCGTCAACGCCGACGACAGCGCGGCCATCGAGGCATTGGCAAAGAAGCTCGACGCCACACCCGAGCAGGTGCAGGAGGCGATCGGCGCCGTCGGCACCAAGGCCTCCGACATCGAGCTGCACCTCAAGGGCTCGCGCAGCACCACCAACGCCGAGCGCACCGCCTCAAAGAGCTGAAGGCCGCCGCGCGCTGCGCCGGCGGCGCCCCGAGCGGACCGCGACGGCCAGCAGCACCAGTGTCGCGCCGGCGAGGCCGAGCGTCGCCGCCTTGGTCGCCGGCTTCGATGCGGCGCGGAAGCCGCCGTCGATCGCATGCCCGCGCGAGGCATCGAACAGGTTGCCGTCGCTTGGCGCCACGGGCTGTGCGCGCCGCTGCAGCGTCTGCGTGAGCCAGCGCATCGACCGCGCCAGCAGGTCGGGCGCGAGCGCATGCGCCAGGATGCCCGGCCGCGCCGGCGCGCCAATGTAGGTGCGCCTGCGAGGCCGCGTGGCGCCGGCCAGTTCGACCAACGCATCCGCCACGCGGCGCGGATCGACCATCGGCGGCGGTGGCCGCACGCTGCGGCCGCTGTAGTTGGCGCCGTGCGCCATGCCGGGGCTGTCGACGAAAGTGGGGAACACCTCGCAGACATGGACCTGCGGCATGTCGCGCAGCTCGGCGCGCAGCGCTTCCGAGAACCCGCGCAGCCCGAACTTGCTGGCGCTGTACGCGGTGGCGAACGGCGCCGACACCCAGCCGCCGATCGAGATCATGTTGATGAGCGTGCCGCTGCGGCGCGCCCGGAAGTGCGGCACGATCGCGTGCGCGCCGTGGATGTGGCCGAGCAGGTTGGTCTCGATCACGCGCCGATGGGCGTCCATCGGCGTGTCCTCGAAGCGGCCCACCGCGCCCACGCCCACGTTGTTGATCCACACGTCGACGCGGCCGAAGCGCAGGATCGCGGTGTGCGCGAGTTCCGCCACGGCCGACGCATCGGTCACGTCGGTGGGCACCGCCACGGCGGGTGCGCCGAGCGCCACGCAGGCATCGGCCACGGACTGCAGCGCGCCCGATGCGCGCGCCGCGAGCACCAGCGAGGCGCCCTGGGCGGCGAACGCCAGCGCGGCCGCATGGCCGATGCCGCTGGAGGCACCGGTAAGCACGATGGTCTTGCCGCGCAGCGGCGCGTCGGGATGGCGGGTGGGTTCGGCGGACGTGGGGGTATCGGCTGACATGGGCGAGGTCTCCTGGAAGGGCCGGCAAGGCTCGACGCCGGCCTGATCGGGCATGCTCGGCGCTGCGCCGGCGGCCGCTTGCACGCCGGCCGCCCGAGTGCGGGTCGGACAAGGGCGACGGGCTACGCCGCGGGCGGCTGCGACTGCGCCGCATCGCCGCGGCCCAGAAGATCGAGCGTGGCCGGGTCCCGCAGGCCTTCGTAGAAGCGCAGGAGCACATCGGAAAATACCGGCTCGCCAGGCGCGACCGCCTCGAACAGCGTCATGCACGAACGCAGCTTCAGGTCGTCGGGCGAGCCGAAGATGTCGTGCGCGCTCCGGTCTCCGACGGCGAGCACCAGCTGCGCGCACTGCCGCAGCCTTTGCGAGAGCAGCGGGTGCGCCCAGTAGGCCGCGGCCTCGTCCGCGCCTTCGAGCCCGAAGAACCTTGCAGTGGCGCTGCGGCCGAGGGCGCGCAGCTGCGGAAAGACGAACCACATCCAGTGGGTCTGCTTGCGCCCCGCGGCAAGCTCGGCGCAGACCTGCGCGTAGACGGGCACCTGCGCCGTCACAAAACGTTCGAGGTCCCAGGTGCCCGATGCCATGCCGCCAGCTTACAGCCCCAGCTCCCGCTTGGCGATGATGTTGCGCTGGATCTCGTTGCTGCCGCCGTAGATCGACATCGCACGGCGCCAGAAGTAGTTGGGCGCCGCGCCATGCAGGCTTGCGCCGAGGCCGTCGAGATCGCCTTCGCCGCGGGCCTCGGCCGCATCGAGCACCTGGCTCTCGGGGCCGGCCGCCTCGAAGATCAGTTCGGTGATGCGCTGGCCGATCTCGGTGCCGCGGATCTTGAGCGCCGAGGCCAGACCCGCGCCCGGCGAGCTGCCGCTGCCCATGCTCGACAGCGCGCGCAGCGTGGTCATCTCGAGCGCCTTCAGCTGTGCTTCGGTGGCCGACACCTTGGCGCGGAACACCGGGTCTTCGATGAGCGGCCGACCACGGTGCAGCGTGGCCGAAGCGATGCGGTGCAGCCGGCGCATCGCGAAGGTGGAAAAGCCGATGTTGGAGTTCTCCACGCGCTCGTGCTCGAGCAGGAACTTGGCGTACGTCCAACCCTGGCCCTCCTCGCCGACGAGGTTGGCCTTGGGCACCTTCACGTCGGTGAGGAACACGGCATTGAACGAATGCGTGCCTTCGAGCATTGGGATCGGCTGCACCACGATGCCGGGCGACTTCATGTCGATCAGCAGGAACGAGATGCCGTGCTGCGCCTTCGCGTCGCGGCGGGTTCGCACCAGGCAGAACATCCAGTCGGCGTAATGCGCGTACGAGGTCCAGATCTTCTGGCCGTTGACGAGGTAGTGGTCGCCGCGGTCCTCGGCGCGGGTGGCGAGCGAGGCGAGGTCCGAGCCCGAGGCCGGCTCCGAGTAGCCCTGGCACCACCACACGGTGGAATCGCGGATGCCCGGCAGGTGCCGTGCCTTCTGCGCCTCGCTGCCGAAATTGAAGATCACCGGGCCGACCATGCGCGGGCCGAAGGGCTGGATCGTGGGGCAGTCGAGTTCGGCGCTGATGGTCTCGAAGATGTAGCGCTGCGTCGCGCTCCAGCCGGGGCCGCCCTGCGAGACGGGCCAGGTATAGGCATGCCAGCCGCGGCGCCCGAGGATCTGCTGCCAGCGCATGAAGTCCTCGCGCTGCAGGTGCAGATCGTGCGCCACGCGGCGCGCGATGTCGGGCGGCAGGTTGTCCTTGATGAAGGCACGCACCTCGTCGGCGAAGGCGCGTTCCGCGGGGGTGAAGGCCAGGTCCATCGGGTGTCTCCTCTCAGTCGGTGGTGATCGGGCGCAGGATGAAGTGCACGCCGCCGACATGCACGCCCTGCGCATCGGCACGCAGTCCGCGCGCGCGGGCCGCGGCGCGGATCGCGTCGGGGTCGCGCGCGTCCACCACGATGCCGCGCAGGCCCTCGCCGCGGCCGTCGTCGGCGCGCACGAAATGCAGCGTCGCGTTGTCCACGCCGACCTCCCATCCCGCCGCCTCGTCGGCGCTGCGCGTGGCGGGCCGCGCGAGGATGCGTCCCCAGTGCTCGGCGAGCGCGGCCGGGTCGGCGGACTGGAGCACCGCGCCCGAGATGCCGACCACGCGCGTGGCCTGCACCGCCTCGCGCCAGTGCGGGCCCGCCGGCCAGTACGCGCCCTGCAGGTCGGCGCCGTTCAGCGTGGTGTTGATCTCGAGCAGCGCACCGCCGGTGTCGCGCGGATGCAGCTGCATGCCCTCGTAGTCGCCGAGCGCGAGCGGCGCGGCAATGCGCACGCCGACCTCGGCCACGTGCGCCCGCCAGCGCGGCAGGGCATCGCTGTCGAGAATGACCATGTAGCCACCGTCGCCACGGCGCCGCTCCAGGTAGCGCCCGGCGGCGGTGCCTTCGGCGAGCGGCGCCACCACCTCGACGAAGCTGCTGCCGAAGGGCATGAGCGCGTTGTGCAGGCCGAACTGGCCGACCTCCGGGTCGCGGTGGCACACGCGCACGTCGAACACCGCGCAAAGGTCTTTTTCGACCGGGGCCAGTTCGCGCGCCACCAGGCAGAGCTGGCGCAGGCGCAGGTAGCGTTCGGGCGGCGGTCGGGGCGGGCTGTTCGTCATCGGCGTGTCTCCTTTTTTGCTCCGGATGCCCGGAATGCCATAGTTTTGAATATGATATAACAAATACAAAACAAACGGAGACAAGGCCACCCATGACATCGCTTGCCGGACTGCGCGTGCTCGACCTCTCGCGCTTCATCGCGGGACCCTACTGCGCCATGATGCTCGGCGATATGGGCGCCGAGGTGGTCAAGATTGAGCCGCCCGGCGAAGGCGAATACGCGCGCCGCGCGCTTCCGGCCGTGGAAGGCCAGAGCCTCTACAGCTTCGTGGTCAACCGCAACAAGAAGAGCCTCGCGATCGACCTGCGCCATGCCGATGGCCAGCGCGTGCTGCGCGAGCTGGTGGCCGAGGCCGACGTGCTGGTCGAGAACTTCCGCCCCGGCACGATGGAGCGCATGGGCCTGGGTTGGGAGGCGGTGCACGCGCTCAACCCGCGGCTCGTGATGGCGCGGATCTCAGGCTTCGGGCAGGACGGGCCGCTGGCGGACAAGCAGTGCTTCGACGGCGTGGCGCAGGCGATGAGCGGCCTCATGGACCTGACGGGTGCCGCCGACGGCCCGCCCACCATGCTCGGCTCGTTCATGTGCGACTACACCACCGGCATGTACGCCGCGCTCGGCATCCTGGCGGCACTCAACGCGCGGCATGCCTCGGGCAAGGGCCAGCTGGTCGACGTGTCGCTGCTCGAGAGCGCCGCCTCGATGCTCATGACCGCCATTCCGCAGCAGAAGCTCTTCGGCACCACGATGACGCGCGTGGGCAACCGCGACCGTTTCGTGGCGCCGTCGAACACCTTCGCCACGCGCGACGGCCGCTACGTGCTGATGGTCGGCGGCGACGACAACATGTTCCCGCGCGTGGTGCGGGCCATGAAGGCGCCCGCGCTGCTGGACGATCCGCGCTTTGCCTCGATGGCCTCGCGCCTCGACCACCGCGATGCGGTCGAAGGCCTGGTCGCCGAATGGATGCTGCGGCACGAGGCCGACGAGATCGTGGCCCGGCTCGAGGCCGAGGGCGTGCCGTGCGCCAAGGTCGCGACCATCGACGAGGTGGTCGACAACCCACAGCTGCGCCACCGCGGCGCGATCGCCGAGATTCCGTTCGGCGCCACCTCGGTGCCGGTGCAGGGCGTGACCATCCACCTCTCGGACACGCCGCTCGCGATCCGCAGCGCGATGCCCGCGGTGGGCGCGCATGGCGACGCGGTGCTGCGCGAATGGCTCGGCTGGAGCGAAGAGCGCGTGCGCGCGCTGCATGCCGGCGGCGCACTCTGAGATTCATCACTGCAAACCACACTTCAGACAGGAGACAAACCCTTATGGCCACCACCCAGGAGCTCGTCGAGCATTCCGAACACGGCGTGCTCACGCTCACGATGAACCGGCCCGAGCGCCTCAATGCGTTGACCGTGCCGATGACCGAGGCGCTGCTGGCGGCTCTGCGCCGCGCGGCGGTCGACACGGCGGTGCGCGCCGTGGTGCTGACCGGCGCGGGCCGCGCGTTCTGCGCCGGCGGCGACGTGAAGGCGATGGCCGAGGACGACGCGACGCGCCACACGCTGGAGTCGCGCACGCTGCAGCTGCGAGAGCACATGGAATGCGCGCGGCTGCTGCACGAGATGCCCAAGCCCACCATCGCCGTGGTGCGCGGCGCGGCCGCGGGGGCAGGCCTGTCGCTCGCGCTCGCCTGCGACCTGCTCATTGCGAGCGACACCGCCAAGCTCACTTCGGCGTTCGCCAAGGTCGGGCTGTCGGGCGACTTCGGCAGCACCTACTTCCTGACCAAGCTGCTGGGTCCGCGTGCACGCGCCTTCGCGCTGTTGTCGCCGTTGGTGAAGGCCGAGGAGGCGCTGCAGATGGGGCTGGTCACGCGCGTGGTGCCCGACGCCGAGCTCGACGCCGCGGGCCGCGCGCTCGCGCAGCAGCTGGCCGATGGCCCGTCGATCACGCTCGGCCACATCAAGGCCAACCTGAATGCGGCCGAGCAGGGTGCCACGCTGGCGCAGGCGCTCGACCACGAGGCCATCCGCCACATCCGCTGCGGCATGACCGAAGACCACCAGGAAGCGGCGCGCGCCTTCGTCGAGAAGCGCGCACCGAAGTTCGTCAACCGCTGAAGGAGACACACCGCATGGACCGCTTTTCGCTCAAGGGCAAGACTGCCATCGTCACCGGCTCGTCGCGCGGCATCGGCCGCGCCATCGCCATCGCCTATGCCCGCGCGGGCGCCCGCGTCGTCGTGACCAGCCGCAAGGCCGACGCCTGCGAGGCCCTGGTGGCCGAGTTGCGCGGCGAGGGGCTCGAGGCCACGGCCATCCCCTGCAACATCTCGAGCAAGGAGCAGGTGGCCGCGCTGGTCGATCGCACCGAGGCGTCCTTCGGGCCGGTCGACGTGCTGGTGTGCAACGCGGCGGTCAATCCGTACTACGGGCCGATGTCGGGCATCAGCGACGAGGCGTTCTCGAAGGTGATGGACGTCAACATCCGCTCGAACCTGTGGCTGGTGAACCGTGTCGCGCCGGGCATGGCCGAGCGCGGCGGCGGCTCGATCGTCATCATCAGCTCGATCGCGGGGCTCACGGGCTCGCGCGTGCTCGGCGCCTATGCGATCTCGAAGGCGGCCGACATGCAGCTCGCGCGCAACCTGGCGCTCGAATGGGGCAAGCAGGGCGTGCGCACCAACTGCATCGCGCCCGGGCTCATCAAGACCGACTTTGCGAAGGCGCTCTGGGACAACCCGCAGACGCTCGCGGCCGCGCTCGCGTCGAGCCCGCTCAACGCCATCGGCGACCCCGAAGACATCGCGGGCGCGGCGCTGTTGCTGGGTTCGGACGCAGGGCGCTTCATCACCGGCACCACGATCGTGATCGACGGTGGCGCCACCATCGGCGGCGAGGCCTGAGGGGATTCACAACATGACCTACCAGGACATCGGCATCGCCACGGAAGACCGCGTGCGCACGCTCACGCTGAACCGGCCCGACAAGCTCAACGCGTGGACGCACCGCATGGAAAGCGAGTTCCGCCAGGCGGTCGAGGCGGCCGAGGCCGACGACGCGGTGCGCGCGATCGTGGTGACGGGCGCGGGGCGCGGCTTCTGCGCGGGCGCCGACATGGACATCCTCGAAGCGGGCGCAGCCGGAGCCGACGTGGGCGGTGCAGCCACCGCGCCTGCGGCACCGCGCGAGGGCGGCATCGAAGCCAACTACGCCTGGCGCTTCAGTTACCTGCTGCGCGTGCGCAAGCCGATCTTCGCGGCCATCAACGGGCCGATCGCGGGCATCGGCCTGTGCATGGCGGTGTTCTGCGACTTCCGCTACATGGCCGAAGGCCAGAAGCTCACCACCGCCTTCGCCAAGCGCGGCCTGATCGCGGAGCACGGCATCTCGTGGATGCTGCCGCGGCTGGTCGGCCCGACGAACGCGCTCGACCTGCTGCTGTCGGGCCGCACCGTCGTGACGGCCGAGGCCGCGGCGCTGGGGCTCGTGAAGCCGCTGCCCGCGCAAGGCTTCCTGGCCCAGGTGCAGGCGATGGCGCGCGAGATGACGCAGAACGCCTCGCCGCGCTCGATCGGCGTGATCAAGCGCCAGGTGTACGACAGCCTGTTCCAGGACCTCGACACCGCATGGCGCCGCGCCGATGAGGAGATGCAGGCTTCGTTCGCGAGCGAAGATTTCCGCGAGGGTGTGGCGCATTTCCTCGAGAAGCGCCCGCCGGCCTTCACCGGCCGCTGACCGCACCCGAGACGACATAACATATACGCTATTTTCAAGGGCGCGCATGCCGCGTGCCGACCCACACGCCATGGAAGACACCCCCCTCACGCGCGACAGCCTCAACGCGCAGGCCTACAACCGCCTCTGCCGCGACCTCAAGGCGGGCCGCTTCGCGCCGGGCGAGAAGCTCAAGCTGCGCGACCTCGCGGCCGAAATGGGCATCAGCCCGACACCGGTGCGCGAAGCCCTGGCCCGGCTGATCTCCGAACAGGCGCTCGAACAGGTCGGCCACCATTCGGTGCGCGTGCCCGTGATGAGCGAGGAGCGCTTCGCCGAGGTGCGCACGCTGCGGCAGATGCTCGAGGGCGAGGCCGCCGCGCGCGCCGCGCCGCGCGCCGGCACCGAAGACGTGAAAAAGCTCGAAGCCATCCACGAGCGCATGGCCGCGCTGCGCGAGGCCGGCGACACCGCGGGCGAGCTGCTCGAGGCCGAGCGCTTCCACATGGAGGTGTATGCGCTCGCGCGCATGCCCGTGCTGCAGCGCATGGTCGAGGGCCTGTGGCTGCAGTGCGGCCCGCTGATGAAGGCGCTGCAGACCCACGCGCTCGGCCAGCCGCGCAAGCAGCATCCGCAACTGATGGTGCTGCGCGGCCTGCGCAAGCGCGACGGCGACGTGGCGCGGCGCGGCATCCACGACGAGATCGACCGCACCACGGCGCCGATCCTGGCCTACTTGCGCGAGCGCAGCGCCGAAGAGGAGGCGCCCCGCGCGCCGGCGAAGCACAAGGCGACGGCGGGCCAGGCGGCCTGAACAACCCGCAGCGCGCTCCATGCAGCGCGCGGATGGATGTGCATGCCGAATATTCATCGGCATGCCTTGCCGCGGCGGGCGCATCGCCGCATGATGGTGCACAAACCGGGGCCCTCGCGCAGGTGCCACCCGGACGAGCAGACCGACTCGGAGACAACCCAGCATGATCGCCTACCGCCACGGCCCACGGCCGCTGCACGAGTACCTGCGGCTGCACGCGCACCGCACGCCCGACAAGGCCGCCGTGATCTGGTACGGCCGCAAGATCTCCTGGGCCGAGCTCGACGACCTCAGCGACCGCTTTGCGCAGAGCCTGCGCGACCGGGGCATCGGGCAGGGCGACGTGGTGGCGATGTTCCTGCACAACTGCCCGCAGTACCTGATCGCGCACTTCGGCGTGCAGAAGCTCGGCGCGATTGTCAGCCCCTGCAACCCCGATGCGCAGGCCTACGAGCTCGAGCACCAGCTCAGCGAGCTCGACGCGAGCGCGATCGTCGCGGGCGAGGAGCTGCTCAAGGTGGTGCTTGGATCGCATGCGATGCGCACCGTGGCGCACGTCTACGCGGTGCGCAGCGGCGCCATGCTGCCCGCCACGCTGGCCATGGACGTGCCGCCCTGCCTGCGCCTGCCGCACGAAGGCGCGCCGCCGCTGCCGGCCTGCACCATCGACTTTGCCGATGCGCTCGCCGCGGCCGGGCCGTTCGAGCCGCCCGACACCATCGCGATGGACGATGTGGCGCTGATGGCCTACACCTCCGGCAGCACCGGGCTGCCCAAGGGCGCGATGATCAGCTACGAATGCGCCCTCTACAAGACGGCGGTGAGCGCCGACAGCTTCGGCGTCGGCGGGGGCGACGTGATGCTGGCCGACGTGGCGCTGCACCACATCTCGGGAATGATGACCGGTCTCGCGCTGCCCGTGTACGCCGGTGCCACCGTGGTGCTGCTCAACCGCTTCGACGCCACCGCGGTGCTGCAGGCGATCGAAGCCTGCAAGGTGACCTGGTGGTACACGATGGCGCCGTCGCTGCCCTCGGTCATGGCCTGCGACGATGCGGCGAGCTACGACCTGTCGACCCTGCGCACCACCGTGGGCACGAGCTTCGGCGTGCCGCTGTCGCAGACGCTGGCCGCGCGCTGGAGCCGCTTCGCCAACGGTTGCCTGGTCTACGAGGCCGGCTACGGCCTGAGCGAAACCCACACCTGCGACACGCTGATGCCGCCCGACGCGATCAAGTGGGGCACCAACGGCAAGCCCGCGCCGGGCGTCGAACTGCGCATCGTCGACCTCGAGACCGGTCGCGACCTGCCGCCGGGCCAGCGTGGCGAGATCCTGCTGCGCGGGCCGATCCGCTACAAGGGCTACTGGCTGCAGCGCGAGGCCACCGAGGCGATGCTGAAGGACGGCTGGCTGCGCACCGGCGACGTGGGCGTGGTCGACGAAGAGGGCTACCTCACCTTCCTCGGGCGCACCAAGGAGATGATCAAGGTCTGGAGCTACAGCGTGTTTCCGGAGGAGGTCGAGGCCATCCTCGGCATGCACCCCGACGTGCGCCAGGCCGCGGTGGTCGGCCTTCCCGACCCCGATCGCGGCGAGGCGGTGCAGGCCTACGTGGTGCTGAAGGACGAGGCCGCCGCGCGCGTGCGTGCCGGCCAGACCAAGGACCGCGCCGACCAGAAGATCATCGAATGGTGCCTGCAGCACATGTCGCACTACAAGGTGCCGCGCAGCGTGATCTTCCGCAGCGGCCTGCCGTCGTCCGAGAACGGCAAGGTGCTGCGGCGCATGCTGCGCGAGGCAGGCGGTCCGTCGCCGATGGCGCTGAACTGATGACCCGCCGCGCGGTGCGCCTCAGCGCGCCGCGGCCGGCACGCGGTAGTTCATGAGTTCCTGCTTGGCGATCGCATTGCGGTGCACCTCGTCGGGGCCGTCGGCCACGCGCAGGTGGCGCGCATAGGCATAGAACGAGGTCAGCAGCGTGTCCTGGCTCAGGCCCGCCGCGCCGAAGGCCTGCATTGCGTCGTCGATCACCTGCACGCAGTTGTTGGGCGCGAGCACCTTGATCATCGCGATCTCCTTGGCCGCCACCTTGTTGCCTACGGTGTCCATGCGCCAGGCCGCATGCAGCACCATCCAGCGCGTCTGGTCGATCAGCATGCGCGCCTTGGCAATGCGCTCGCGCCACACGCCCTGCTCGGCGAGCGGCTTGCCGAAAGCCACGCGCGAGACCACGCGCTCGCACATCATCTCGAGCGCCGACTCGGCCATGCCGATCATGCGCATGCAGTGGTGGATGCGGCCCGGCCCGAGCCGGCCCTGCGCGATCTCGAAGCCGCGGCCCTCGCCGAGCAGCAGGTTCGACGCCGGCACGCGCACGTTCTCGAACAGCACCTCGGGATGGCCGAAGGGCGCGTCGTAGTGGCCCATGAGCGCCATGTCGCGCAGCACGGTCACGCCCGGGGTGTCGCGCGGCACGATGATCATGGACTGCTGGCGGTGGCGGTCGGAGTTGTCCGGGTCGGTCTTGCCCATCAGGATGAAGAGCTTGCAGCGCTCGTTCATCGCACCCGTGATGTACCACTTGCGCCCGTGGATCACGTAGTCGTTGCCGTCGCGGCGGATGCTGCATTCGATGTTGGTGGCGTCCGACGAGGCCACGGCCGGCTCGGTCATCGCGAACGACGAGCGGATCTCGCCTTCGAGCAGCGGCTTCAACCATTGCGCCTGCTGCTCGGGCGAGCCGTAGCGCGCGATGACCTCGGTGTTGCCGGTGTCGGGCGCGCTGCAGTTGAAGGCTTCGGCGCTCCAGTAGCGCCGGCCCATGATCTCGCACAGCGGCGCGTACTCGAGGTTGGTGAGGCCCGCGCCATGTTCGGCCTCGGGCAGGAACAGGTTCCACAGGCCCGCGGCGCGCGCCTTGGGCTTGAGTTCCTCCATCAGCGGCAGCGTGGTGTAGCTGCCGCCGTTCTGTGCGTTGAGGTACGAGCGGTGGGCTTCTTCCTCGCGGCGCTGCTCGTTCGGGTAGATGTGCTCGTCCATGAAGGCGAGCAGGCGTTGGCGCAGGTCCTGGACCTTGGGGCTGTAGGCGAATTCCATGGCGTGTTCCGGTTGAGATGGGTGTTGAAGGAAAGATTTCAGGACCAGGAGAACAGGCCGAGCGACACGGCCACGAGCGCGGGCTTGGCCTGGCCCTCGATCTCGACCGTGTTCTCGGTGCGCAGCAGCGTCCATCCGCCGTCGCGCGGTTCGGCCGCGAGCAGCTTCATGTGGTTGCGCACGCGCGAGCCCGCGGGCACCGGCGACATGAAGCGCAGCTTGTCCATGCCGTAGTTCACCGACTTGGTGGCGTTCAGCCCGCCGAGCAGCTCGTAGGTGGCAATGGGCAGCAGCGACAGCGTGAGGAAGCCGTGCGCGACCGGTGCGCCGAACGGGCTTTCGCGCCGGGCGCGTTCCACGTCGATGTGGATCCACTGGCGGTCTTCAGTGCATTCCGCGAACGCGTCGATGCGTGACTGCGGCACCTCGATCCAGGAGGAGGTGCCGATCGACTGGCCGACATGGTCGAGCAGGTTGTCTTTGGTGAGCAAGGGCATGGCGATGCGCCTGAAATGGGATGCGCCAATGGTGCCGTTTGCCGGGCGCCGCGGGGCGGCGTGTGCATGAAGGCTTTTCATCGGGCGCATGCGGCTTGTTGATGCCGTGGCCGCGCGCGTGCATGAACATCGCCCATCGGATCTCTTGTGCTTCTGCCCCGAAAGGACACCGTGACCGCCAGCTACGAAGTGCGCGACGGCATTGCCGTTCTGACCATGGACAACCCGCCCGTCAACAGCCTCGGGCTGGGCAACCGGCGCTTCATCGCCGACGCGGTGCGCCGCGCCGACGGCGACGCCGCCGTGCGCGCGATCGTGCTCACAGGCAGCGGCCGGGCGTTTTGCGGCGGCGCCGACATCCGCGAGTTCAACTGCCCCGAGGCGACCGCGGCGCCCGAACTCGGGGATGTGATCACCCTGGTGGAAGCCTGCGAGAAGTCGGTCGTCGCCGCGATCCACGGCGTGGTGATGGGCGGCGGGCTCGAACTCGCGATGGGCTGCCACTACCGCATCGTCGAGGCCGGCACGCAGGTGGCGCTGCCCGAGGTGCGCATCGGCATCCTGCCGGGCGCGACCGGCACGCAGCGGCTGCCGCGCCTGATCGGCCTCGAACCCGCGCTCAACATGATCGTGACCGGCGACACCGCGACGGCCGAGGCGCTCTTCGCGCTGCCGGGCCAGCGCCTGTTCGACGCGCTCGTCGCCGCGGATGTGGTCGCGCAGGCCGTGGCCTTTGCGCGCGAGAAGGCAGGTTCGCGGCCACTGCCGCGCTCGCGCGAACTGCACGTCGTGCACCCCGATGCCGAGGGCTTTCTGCACTTCGCGCGCAACGCAGTCGCGGCCGGTTCACAGCACTGTCCCGCGCCGCTGCGCTGCCTCGATTGCGTGGCGCAGTCGGTGCGGCTGCCGTTCGACGCCGCGGTCGCGTACGAACGCGATGCCGTCACCGACCTGGTGTGGACACCCGAGAGCGCGGCGCTGCGGCATGCCTTCTTCTCGGAGCGCGCGGCGAAGAAGGCAGCGGGCCCCGGCGATGCAGCCATCGCCGAGCGCATGCTGGCACGCTACCGCGAGGCGGCGGGGCAGCTGATGGCCGGCGGCGTGGACGCAGGCGCGATCGACCGGGCGATGCGCGGCTTCGGCTTTGCGCCCGAACTGGCGGCGGAAGTGCCCGCCGCACCCGCGACTACACGCCCCATCGACGACGACGCGATCGTGCAGCGGCTGACGCGTGCGATGGTGGAGGAGGGCGTGCGCCTGATCGACGAGGGCGCGGCCGCGCACGCGAGCCACATCGACCATCTGTTCCTTTCCACGCAGGGGTTTCCGCGTTGGCGCGGAGGGCCGATGTATGTCGGATCGCTGGCGGGGTGGTGCGAGTTGGCGGTGAGCTGATTCGCGCCGCGTGGGGCCTCCATCTTCAGCGCGTCACCTTGGCGCTGCGACGTTCGAACTCCAGATTCGCTCCCAGACCCACGTCAGCCCCTGCCGCACGTCCCCACGCGAACCCTCGTTGCGCGGGACCACGGGACGCCACGCCCCGCCTTGCTCCTCTGCGACGACGAATGAAAAGCTGTAGTTCGGCTCCTGACCCATGCGCAAGTCCGTGACCCATGCCCGCCCGCCGCGTGCATGCACCTTGTAGAAGCCGTGCGAGAACGCCGCGAGCCGCTGCACAGGCGGCAGTGTGCTCACGGACCCCAACACCGGTGGCGCAGCGAAACGCGTCCATTGAATCGGGCGGTCGCCGTCCAATAGCGAGCGGAAGCCCTCGTCGTAGTTCCCGTCCGGCCGCATGGCCACGATGCGCCACAGCAAGGTATTGAAGGGTGTTGGCGTCACCAGTATTGCCGCTGGCGGTCCCTCCCCCGCGAGCGACTCCTGCGCCGTGGTGCGCACGTGCCATTGCGCAGCCGCACTCCACGCCAAGTAGGCAGTCGACAGCACAAGGCCCGCGTGCACCGATGGCAGGCCCCGCCATTGGCGGCGCGTCACACCGATGACGACGCCTGCGAGCAAAGGCAGTGTGTAGAGCGGGTCGATGATGAAAATACTGCCAACCCCGAAAGGGTAGTTGGTGAACGGCAGCAGCAACTGCGTGCCGTAAACGGTCATCGCGTCCAGCAGCGGATGCGTCACCAGGGCCAGCCATATCGCGAGCCACCAACGCCGGAATTCGACTCGCTCGCCGTGCAGCAATGTTGGCAATCCGGCAAGAACGGGCGATGCAAGCGTCAACCAGAACAGGGAATGCGACTCGGCACGATGAAGCACCATGTTGCGCAAGGCATCGCCCTGGTCGATCAATACATCCAGGTCCGGCAAGGTGCCGGCCAACCCGCCCCACAGAGCGGCCTTCCAGGCGGCCGTGCGACGGCCCATGGTGGCCAGGCCAACCGATGCGCCCAAGACAAATTGAGAAATGGAGTCCACGGGCTGAGGCTAACCCACGGACTGGCCATTCTCTACCTCGCGCGCCGGAAGCAAAGGCGCGACAACCTCGGCAATCAACCTGGCATTGCCTGCACTGATCTTGCGCATCGGCCTGGACAGTCCTTCGTCACCCGCAGCGGCCAGCCAGAAGGCATGCGCTGCCTCGAAGGCCTGCGCCCAGACATCGGGCCTGGCACCCAGCGAACGAAACGAGGGCGCGACGGGCCGCAACGGCGGCTCGATGCCGCCGCCCGCGGGCGCGTAGATCGTGGGGAGCATGTCGTAGGCCGGAGACACGCCGACCGGCCGCCCTCGCTCGTCGGTCATGAGCGAGAGATTCTCGAAGTGCCGGTCGACGTTCCCGATCAGTTCGGAAAAAGCGGTCAACACGAGGACTTGCCGCACCGAGCCGGGCCCGATCATTCCCGCTTCCGCGCAGCGTTGTGCGAACGACGGCCAGTCGTCCCGCATGCCGAACAACTCGTCGTCGATCGCGCGGGCCGAGATCATGCCTCGTCGGCCGAACCGTCCCACGCGGTCGAAGCGCTCGACCTCAAGGTAGCCGTAGGCGTCGTTTTCGAAGTAGCGCGCCGTCGCTGCATCCACGCCCGCGTCCGCGAGCGCGCGCAGCGCCAGTTCCTCGAGGACGAGCATTTCCGAGGACCGCGTTCCGACGCGTGCGAACTTCACGATGAGATGGCCGCGGCCCTCTGCCTCGCAGGTGAACTTGGGCTGCTCGCCGCCCGCGCTGCTGCCCGCGCCCGTCTGGCTCGTGGCGTTTGCCAGGTCGAGATAGGTCCTCGGAACGTCGGCGCTGGCGATTGGCGCGCTTTGCCGTGATGCCATGTGGGCGGCGAACGAACTGGCACCCCACATGAGAGAGCCGGCCACGTCCGAGCCGACTGCGCACAGGAACTTCACCCGGTGATCGTCGGACCAGTCGCGCAGCGACGAGGGGACTCCGATCTCCATGGACACGACCTTCGCGATGCGCGCTCCGAGGTAGCCGGACGGCGCCGCGAACGTCATTGCCGGCGGCAGTCCCTCGTGGAAGCGGCTGTCCGGCCCGCCAAGATCGACCCAGGTGCCGCCGCGGAGAAAGCTGACGGCGCCGATCTCGCTGACCCGGCCATCCTCGCCGACACGGAAGACGGGCTGGGGTGAGGCCACGGGTTCGTTGCGCACGAGCGCGTAGCGCGGCGTGCGCACCCCCGGTTCCCGAAAACGGAGGACTTCCTTGCCAAGATTCTGAATAGTTCGCGAGAAGGTGGCCTGACTGACCTGCAGGAGGGTCAGCAGCTCATCGACAGGTCGCGGTCCCTGCGAAAGCACAGTGCGGACGAGCGCTTCCCTGTCGCCATCGCCGCGGTTTCTTGCTTTCGTGGGGGAGTTCATCGAATACTATCGTGAATAGCTCGATGAATTATACGGCTGGACCGCGATGCGCCGTTCGCCTACTCCCCAGTCCGCAGCACGAACCGGATGCCCAGCGCGTCGAACGCAGCGCGCCGCGGCCCTTCGCGCCCCAGCACGAAGCCGCGCGACGACCCATCGCGCAGCAGCCCGTCGAGATCGTCCACGCCGAGGTCGATGCCGGCCACCGTGGTGCGGCCATCGGCCGCGAGCGCGAAGCGCATTTCGATCCCGTCGAGCGCGACGGCGGGCAGCCCCTGCGGGTTGCGGGCCGGCGGCGCATGGAACAACTGCGCCCAATGCAACGCAACGCGCTCGGGCGAGCGCACCGACAGCGTCAGGGCGCACAGCCGCGCCGCACCGCGGGCGGTGTCTTTGATCGGCTGCGGCGCTTCCTGCAGGTCGACGGCGCAGGCACCCGTGTCCACGGCCTCGAGCCGCAGGCACGGCGTGCAACCGAGCGCCGCGCCATCGAGCGGCTCGATGCCCAGGCGCTGCAGGTGCGTGCGCTGGCGGGCGAGGTCGCTGCATTGCAGGGCGATCGTGTCGCCGGGCGCATCGCGCAGTTCGAGCCAGGGCCCGCCCAGGCGCAGCCGGGGCGCGTGAGTGCCGTCGCCGTGGTCTGGCGACAGTGCGAACACGTGTTCGAAGAGCACGAGCGCCGCGGCGCTGTCGGCGACGGCCAGGCGCAGGCCGCGCAGGCGGGGCGTTAGCGGCAGGCCGGCCATCATCGCGTTCGGTGGGGTGCTCAGCCCGGCGCCACGCGCTGCCAGCCAAGCTCGGCCAGCTGCCGCGCCTGCCGCCCGGCGTCGAGCGCATGGGCATTCGACGCGTTGCCCGCGAGCGCACGGCCCATGATGCCCTGCGCGATGGCGGCGGCGCGGAACAGGTTGAAGGCGGTGTAGAAGCGCCAGGTCTGCGGCGCCACGGGCGCGAGGCCGCGGCGCTCGCAATAGCGCGCCACGTAGGCTTCTTCGCTCGGCAGGCCGCGCGCGGCGAGCTGCTGCGCGTCGAGGTCGCCGAGGCCGCGGAACGGCGGCGGCAGCTGCCAGGCCATGCAGTGGTAGGCAAAGTCAGCCATGGGGTCGCCCAGCGTCGAGAGTTCCCAGTCGAGCACCGCGCCGACGCGCGGCGCATCGTGCGCGAACACCAGGTTGTCGAGCCGGAAGTCGCCATGCACGATGCGCGCAGGATGCTCGGGCGGCAGGTGGCGCGGCAGCCATTCGATCAGCGACTCCATGGCGTCGATGCGCTCGGTCTCGCTCGCGCGGTACTGCTTGGTCCAGCGCGCAACCTGGCGCTCGATGTAGTTGCCGGGACGGCCGTAGTCGGCCAGGCCGACCGCCGCCACGTCGACGTCGTGCAGCGCGGCCTGTACGCGGTTCATCTCGTCGCAGATCGCCGCGCGCTCGGCTGGCGCGAGCTCGGGCAGCTTCGGGTCCCAGAAGATGCGGCCGTCGACGTGGTCCATCACGTAGAAGGCGGTGCCGATCACGGCCGGGTCCTCGCACAGCGCATGCACGCGCGGCACGGGCACCGGCGTGTCGGCCAGCGCGCGCATGACGCGGAATTCGCGCTCCACCGCATGCGCGGAAGGCAGCAGAACGCCCGGGGGCTTGCGCCGCAGCACGTAGCGCCGGCTCGGCGTTTCGAGCAGGAAGGTCGGGTTCGACTGGCCGCCCTTGAACTGCGAGATGCGCAACTGCGCATTGGCGCCGGGATCAACGCGCGCGGCGAACCAGTGCCGCAGCGCGGTCTCGTCGAAGCGGTGCTGGGCACGCACTTCGGTGGTGCCTGCGAACGGCTCGCTGGTCGTCGTCATGGGGTGCCTGTCTCCTCGGTGAATGCGCGCGCGCGGCGACTCGCGGCATGATGGTGCGCGTTCGTCCAGGCGACAGCCTAAGGGCAGGGGTGCCGCGGCGGCCAATGAATGCTTCGAATGGACCTGGATACGGCAAATGCATATCCCGCGCGTCGACCTCAACCTGCTCGTGGTGCTCGACACCATCTACACCGAAGGCGGCATCACCAAGGCGGCCGAGAAGCTGCACCTGACGCAGCCGGCCATCAGCCATGCGCTGGCGCGCCTGCGCGACCTCTTCAACGACCCGCTGTTCGAACGGCAAGGCCACCGCATGGTGCCGACGCCGCTGACCAAGCGGCTGATCGACCCGCTGCGCGGCTCGCTGCAGTCGATCGGCTCGCTGCTTAACGACACGCAGAGCTTCGAGCCCGCCACGGCGAAGAAGCGCTTCGTGATCGGACTGCGCGACTTCATGGAATCGACCGTGATGCCGCCGCTCATGAAGGCGCTGGCCATCGAGGCGCCGGGCGTGGAGGTGTCGAGCGTGCGCGCCAACCGCCGCAGCCTGGAGAGCGAGCTCGCGGCGGGCACGCTCGACGTGGCGGTCGATGTGCTGCTGCCGCTGTCCGACGCGGTGAAGGTCAAGCGCATCACCGTCGACGGCATGGCGGTGGTCGCGCGCCAGGGGCATCCGGCCATCGCCGACGGCGCGATCACGCTCGACCGCTACCTGGCCGAGCGCCATATCCTCGTCACCTCGCGCCGCCAGGGCCCGGGTTTCGAGGACATCGAGCTGCGCCGCATGGGCGTGCAGCGCCACGTGGCGCTGCGCTGCCAGTTCTACTTCGCGGCCTGCCGCACGGTTTCTGAGACCGACCTGCTGCTGACCATGCCCGAGAGCTATGCGCATGTGGCGAACCGCCAGTTTGGCAACCAGGTGATGGCTTTCCCGGCGCCGCTGTCGTCGATGGACGCCTACATGTACTGGCATGCGAGCACCGACAACGACGCGGCCAACCGCTGGCTGCGGGCGGTGCTGCTGCGCTGCATTGCGCGCTGAGTGCGGGCGCAGGTCTGCGGCACACTCGCGCGATGTCACTTCATCCCGAGTCAGAAGGCGATAGCGCACGGCGCCTGGACGAGCCGCTGCTGCGCTCGCTGCATGCGCTGCTCAGCGAGTCCGGCGTATCCCAGGCGGCGGCCCGGCTCGGCATCGACCAGTCCGCGATGAGCCGTCACCTTGCCGTTCTGCGACGGCTGATCGGCGACCCGCTCCTGATCAGGGTCGGCAATCGCATGGTGCTGACCGAACGGGCGCAGGAACTGGTCGCACCCACCCAACGAATCCTGGCGGACATGTCGCTGCTGGTCGCCCATGCCGTGGCGCGGCCCTTGCGCACGCTCCGCCGCAGCTTCCGGATCGCGACCTACGACTTCATGCCCAAGGCCTTCTTCGCCCACCTGGCCGAGCGCATCGGCCGGGAAGCGCCGGATTGCGACCTGGTCATTCGCGGCCTGGGCTCACGCTTCGAGCACTACCGGCAACTTGCGGATGGCGACGTGGACCTGGTGATCACGGTCTGGCCGGAACTGCCGGAACACCTGCGGGCCACCAGCCTGCTCGACGAGCCGCTGGTCTGCGTGCTGCGCCCGGGCCATCCGTTGGCCGAGGCCGGTGCCCTGACGCTTGAGAGCTTCCAGCGCGCCAGCCACCTGACCTCGCTCGAGCACGTACCAGGGCGGGGCACCATCATCGATGCCCAGTTGGCCGAACTGGGCGTGACGCTGCGCACCGTGGTGCACACCCAGTTCCTGAGCCTGGCGCCGAGCATCCTGGCGCGCACCGACCTCCTCTTCACCACGGGGCGCCTGCTGGCCGAGGACTTCGCGCGCGAACACGGGCTCGTCATCGTGCCCTTTCCTGCCAGCATCAAGCCGATGCGTTACCGGCTTGTCTGGCACGAGCGCACCCACACGGACCATGCCTTGCGCTGGCTGCGGGAAGAGCTGACGGCGGCAGCGCGCGCCCTGGCCAAGCGGCCAGGGTCATGACAAGGGTGTCATAACCCAAGCGACGCAGCAGCCATGGGCCGGGTGCATGTCGGCCGATAAGGTCCGCTGCATGCAAGAAGAAGCTTCAGCCCATCCCGTCGCGTCCAGTGTCCTCCCGCCGCAGTTGCTGGGGCGGCTGCCCAAGGTGGACCTGCACCTGCACATCGCAGGGACCCTGCGGCCCGCCACGCTGGCCGCGCTGGCGCGACGGCACGGCCTGCCCCTTCCGCGGCCGGTGGACAGCCTGTACGTCTACCGCGACTTCTACGATTTCATCGACGTGCTGCGGCTGGGCGCGGGCGCGGTGCGGACCGCAGCCGACTTCGAGCGCATGGCCTACGAGGCGATCGAGGCTGCCGCTGCCGCCGGCACGCGGCATGTGGAGATGTCCTTCAATCCGCAGTACTACATGCCCACGCAGGTGCCCTACCGGGTGCAGCTCGACGGCCTCGCGGCGGGGGCGCGGGCGGCAGAGCGCGATTTCGGCTGCTCGGCCTTGCTGATAGCGTCGCTGGACCGCGGCCTGCCGATGGACAGTGCCGAGCAAGCCATCTCGGACATCGTTGCCCAGCCGCACGAACTGGTCGTGGGCATCGGGCTCGACGGTCCCGAGCGCGAAGGCCCGCCCGCCAGGTTCGCGCCGCTCTTCCGGCGTGCGGGGCGGGCCGGCCTTCGACGCACCGCCCACGTGTGCGAAGACAACCAGACGCAGGAGGAGGCCCCGCCGTCCCACGTGCGCGACTGCCTGCACCTGCTCGGCTGCGACCGCCTGGACCACGGCTACAACCTGCTGGCCGACGACGACGGCGTCGAACGGGCCAAGGACAGCGGCGTGTACTTCTGCGTGTGCGGCATCACGAGCGTCAAGCGGAACCAGGCACGCCGCTTGCAAAGCATCCGCGCCATGCAGGACGCGGGCCTGCGGCTGACGCTCAACACCGACGATCCCGCGATGTTCCACACCGACCAGGCCCACACGCTCGGTGCGGTGCTCGAGGGCTGCGGCTGGTCGTGGAACGAGGCCTGCGCCTTCAGCCTGGCAGGTGTGGATGCCTGCTGGCTGGATGCGGACGCCAAGCGCACATTGCATCAGCGTTTCGAGCGCGAGATCGCCGCGCTCGCCGATGCGCCCGGCGGCGGTGCGCCCGCCATTCAATGACCCATCACGCAGGAACCTTCATGAAAACTCTCAGCTTGCTCTCCCGCCGCGGGTGGCTCGGCGCCTGTCTGCTGGGCACGCTGTCGGCGGTGGCAGCGACCGGTGCAACGGCGGCGGGTCCGGCATGGCCTGCGCAGCCCGTGACCATCGTCGTGCCCTATTCCGCGGGCGGCAATGTGGATGTACTCGCCCGCTGGATCGTGCCCGAACTGTCCAGGCGCCTGGGCCAGCCCGTCGTCATCGAGAACCTGCCCGGTGCCGGCGGCATCATCGGTACCGAGAAGGTGGTGCGCGCCAGGCCGGACGGCTACACCCTGCTGATGTCGGTGGAGAGCGCCGTGGTCATCGCGAAGATGGTCACGCCCGCCACGGTGCGCTACGACGGCCTGCGCGACCTGCAGCCCGTCACGCTGCTCGGCGCGCAGCCCCTGGCCCTGGTCGGCCGACCGGGCTTGCCTGCCAAGACGGCCGGCGAGCTGTTCAAGGACATGAAGGACCATCCCGGCAAGTACAGCTACGCCACCTCGGGCATCGGCACCTCGCTGCATCTCGGCGGCGAGATGCTCAAGCAGATGGCCGCCGTGGACATGGTGCACGTGCCCTACCGGAGCGGCCCGCAGATCGTCACGGACCTCAGCGGCAACCAGCTCGACCTGGCCGTGCTCCCGCTGTCGATGGTGATGCAGCAGGCGCGCGCAGGGCAGGTGCGGATCTACGGCCTGATGGACGACAAGCCCTCGGCCGCCATGCCCGAAGCGCGGATGCTGGGCGACAGCGAAGCCGCCCTGCGCGGCGCGAACGTCACGGTGTGGCAGGGGATCTTCGTGCCGAAGGGCACGCCCGCCGGCGTCGTCGACCGCCTGAACGATGCATTGCGCGGCGTGCTGCAGGAGCCCGGCCTGCGAAAGAATTTCGCGGAGGGCGGCGTGACGGTGCTCGGCTGGGGTCCGACGGAGTTCTCGCGCTTTCTGCAGCAAGAACAGGCCAAGTTCGGCGCGGTCGTTGCGAAGGGGCAGATCAAGGCCGAGTAGCGCCTCGGGGGAGTTCCTGATCAACCCCTATGACCTGATGTTCGACGAGGTTTCGGCACCGGATGGATCAACCTGTGATCAGGCGGCAACCTGGATGTGGTCCGGCGGCAAGCCGAGCCGATGGCGTTCGCCCATCGCCGCGAAGGCGGCTTCGATGCGCCTTGCGAACAGTGGCGTGTCGAAGAGCGGCGTCTCGGTGCGGCCGCAGGCGAGACGCCGGCGCAGGCCCGCAAGCGTATCGGGCGAGTTGGCGAGTGACAGCGCTGCCGCTTCGTAGGCATCCACGCTTCGCGTCACGAGCTCGGGAAGGCCCATGGTGTTCAGCAGGCTCGCAGCCACGCGGGAGGCGAAGGTGCGGCCGGCCAGTGTCAGCACCGGAAGACCGCCCCACAGCGCATCGCTGCAGGTGGTGTGCGCGTTGTAGTGGAAGGTGTCCAGAAACAGGTCGGCATGGGCGTGGCGCGCAAGATGGTCGGCGAGCGGAAGGCGCTCGGCCCAGACGATGCGCCTGGCTTCGACGCCGCGCGCGACAGCCTCGGCCTCGATGCCGGCTGCTGCGGCATCGCTGCCCCTCAGCAGCCACAGCACGCTGCCGGGCACGCGTCGAAGCAGCCGCATCCAGACGTCGAAGACGTCGGGCGTTATCTTGTAGATGTTGTTGAAGCAGGCGAAGACAAGGCCCTGCGCGGGCAGGCCCATGTCGTCGCGGTTCGGTGCTGTGTCGGCGATCGCCTTGCTCTGGTCGTTGGCCTGGTAGCAGCCGGGCAGCGTTACCACCTTCTCCGCGTAGTGACCGTATTCGTCGGGACGAATCAACGTCGCGTCGGCAATGATGTAGTCGATGAAGTCGCAGCCCATCGATGCTGGAAAACCGAGGTAGTTGACCTGCACCGGCGCTGCGCGATGCGCAAAGATGCAGGGCCGCGCGCCCTCGGTGAAGCCATTGAGGTCGACCGCGATGTCGATTCCTTCGGTCTGCGCCAGTTGCGCGATCTGCGCATCGCCTCGGTCGGCGCATTCGACGAAGCGGTCGAATGCTGCCGCGACCCGCCGCGTCATCGGGTCCGGCGCCGTCGGCCCGACGCTGAAGCCGAACCATTCGAAGCGCTCGCGGTTGTGGCATTCGAACAGTCGCACCATCAACTGGGAAGTGGCGTGGTTGCGGAAGTCGGCCGAGAAATAGCCGACGCGCAGCTTTTTCCGGCTCGACGCACGTGGCGCGGTGTGGGCAACACCCTCGCGCGTGGGGCACTGGTCTTGCGCGTAGGTGCGCGCGCACGCCAGCAGCGTGGCTGGGCACGCGGGTGTCGCAAGCAGCGAGAAGGGAACGGCGGCCTTCTCGCCGGCGCGCACGCGCTCGAGCGTGTCGGCCACCATCGGGCCCCATGCCGCCCAGCGGCACATCAAGGTCGCGTTGTAGAGCCAGTGGCCGCGCTCGTAGCCGGTATCGGCCGGAAGCTTCGCGATGTCGGCATGCGCGGCGAGGGCTTCGGCATGCCGGCCGAGGCGCGCGAGCACGGTGGCGCGGGCCATGCGCGCACCGCTGTCCTGCGGCGCCAGCGCCGACGCCCGGTCGAAGCTTTGCAGGGCCTGCGGCCCGTGTCCGAGTTCGGCCAGTGCGAGCCCGCGCTCCACCCACGCGCGCACCAGTTCCGGGTTTGACGCGAGTGCGCGGTCGCAATGGCGAAGTGCCTCGTCGAAGCGGGCCAGCTCGGCCAGCGTGCGCGCAATGTTGGCGTGGAGCACGGGGGAGCCGCCGTCGATGTCCTGCGCGCGTCCGAAGGCCGCCAGCGCCCGTTCATGGTCGCCGAGCGCGCTGTAGGCGACGCCGGTTTCGTGCCATGCCTCGAAGAAGTCGCCGCACGCGACGGCACGCCGGAACGACCTCAAGGCACCACGCACCTGGCCGCGCAGCAATTGGACCTTTCCGAGATAGAAGAGCGCCTCTGCCGAACACCCCGGCAAGCGCGATGCCTCGAGCAGGAGCTCTTCGCATTCCTCCAGTTGGCCGCGGTTGCCGCAGATGTAGGCCAGCAGTTCGTAGGCTTTGGCGACCGCCTTGCTCCGCCTGATGACCTGGCGCAGCAGGTCCTCGCAAAGCCGGGTCTGCCCGGCTCGGAAGTAGCGATCGGCCAGGACGATTTTCTGATGTGCGGATGGCGGCATGGAAGTGATGCGGACGAAGGGCGCATCGCGCTTGTGTCGACCTCTTCGCGCCCTCGACGCGCGATCCGGACCCTTGTTCGTCGGCCGTGAGGATACAAACGGTTGCGAGTTCTGGCAACCGCAGCGCTGCTCGACGCCTCCTGCCCCCTGCGGGTTTACGCCAGTGCCATGTTTCGCCGCTCGGACGTAATCTGTCATCTGTTATAACAAATGCCGCTTGGAGCCGATCCCGACCGACCGGCCCGCCGCGTGACTCAGGAGACGAAGATGACTGTGCAAAGACGTCGATTCATCCAGGCCACGGCCGCCGCAGCGGCTGTGCTCGGCGGGCCTGTCTCGCGGCTGGCGCGTGCGCAGGCCGGGCCCGTGCGCATCGGCGTGATGCTGCCGATGAGCGGCATCGGCGCCGAGGCCGGCGCAGCCTGGCTCGCCGGGGCCAAGGTGGCGGCCGAGCAGTGGAACGCGAAGGGCGGCGTGCTCAAGCGACCTGTCGAGCTGGTGGTGCGCGACGACAAGTTCACCAGCGCCGGCGCCGTGGCCGCGGCGCGCGAGCTCGCGGGCAGCGGCGTCAACCTGCTGATCGGTGGCTCGCAGTCGCCGATGGCGCTGGCCACGGCGCCGATCCTGCCCGAGCTCAAGGCGATGATGGTCGCGCCGTGCCCCACGGTGATGTCGCTCACGCACGAGAACTTCCAGCGCAACTTCTTTCGCCTCTCGTGGAACGCCTACATCGCGTTCGCGGGCATCGGCAACATGCTGACCGAGCGCTTCGCGGAAGTGAAGACCTGGTCGTGCATCGTGCCCGACAGTGAGAACGGCCGCGACATGGCACGCTTCTTCACGCTCGGCGTCCAGCGCGCGGCCGCGAAGGTGGGGCGCCAGGTGAAGGTGCTCGAGCCGGTGTTCGCGAGCCTCAACAAGGCCGACTACAAGGTCGAGATCAACAGCCTCATGAATGCGCCGTCGCAAGGCCTGTTCGTCGGCCTCACGGCGGCGCCCTGCATCAGCCTGCTGCAGCAGGGCCGCTCGGTCGGCATGGACAAGAAGTTCAAGGTGATCGGCGATGCGGGCACCGAACTGATGATCGCCAAGGCGATGCAGAAGTCGACGCCGGCCAACCTCTGGAGCATCAGCTACTGGGTGCCGGGCACCGAGGCCGGCAAGCGCAACCCGCTGAGCGCGCCGCTCTATGACGGCTACGCGAAGCTCACGGGCGACAAGAACCCGCCGAGCATCGTGCAGTCGAGCCACCGCTGCGCGCTCGCACTGTTCAACGCGGTACAGAAGGCGGGCAACACCGAGACCGATGCGGTCATCGCCGCGCTCGAAGGCCTGACCTTCGACACCGCGGTGGGCAGCTACCACGTGCGCAAGGAAGACCACCAGGGCCTGGGCACGGCCTACATCGCCAAGGTGGGCGCGCGCGACGCCGATCCGGGCTACGGCATCGTCGATGCCATGGCCTACAACGAGGCCGACGTGGCGGAGCCGCCGACGCCGGGCAAAGCCATTTCGCTGTGAGGACCCGAGCATCACCATGACCATTCCACGCAGAACCCTTCTCCAGGCCGCGAGCGCGGCCGCCGTGCTGGGCGCCGCCGGCGCACGGCCGCTGCGCGCGCAGGGCGCGCCGATCCGCGTCGGCGCGATGCTGCCGATGAGCGGCATCGGCGCCGAAGCCGGCACCGCCTGGCTGCACGGCATCAAGGCGGCCCAGCTGCAATGGAACGAGAGCGGCGGGCTGCTCGGCCGCCAGATCGAGATCGTGGTGCGCGACGACAAGTTCACCAGCGCGGGCGCGGTCAATGCCGCGCGCGAGCTCGCGGGCGAGGGCGTCAACCTGTCGATCGGTGCGGGCCAATCGCCGATGGCGCTGGCGATCGCGCCGATCCTGGCCGAGCTCAAGAGCATGGTGGTGGCGCCCGCGCCCACGGTGATGTCGGTCACGCACGAGAACTTCAGCCGCAACTTCTTCCGGCTGTCGTCCAACGCGCTGATGCTCTACGGCGGCATCGGCAACCTGATGACCACGCGCTTCGCCGACGTGAAGACCTGGGCCGTGATCGCGCCCGACAGCGAGAACGGCCGCGACGTGGCGCGCTACTTCAAGGCCGGCGCGATGGCGGCCGCGGCCAAGGCCGGGCGCCAGGTGAAGGTGGCCGAGCCGGTGTTCGCGAGCCTCAACAAGTCCGACTACAAGATCGAAATCAACAACCTGATGAACTCGGGCGCCGAGGGCTTGTTCATCGGGCTCACGGCCGCACCTTGCGTGAGCCTGCTGCAGCAGGGCCGCGCGGTGGGACTCGACCGCAAGTTCAAGGTCATCGGCGAGGCCGGCACCGAGCTGATGATCGCCAAGGCGATGCAGAAGTCGACGCCGAAGAACCTGTGGGGCGTGACTTTCTGGGCGCCCGAGCTGGCGCCGTTCAAGAGCGAGTTCCCGGTCAGCAAGCAGCTCTCCGAGTACATCCTGAAGGTGGCGGGAACGCCCTGGGTGCCGGGCATCGTGCAGGCCTCGCACCGCTCGGCGCTGGGCATCTTCCATGCGGTAAAAAAGGCGGGGTCGACCGAGACCGACGCGGTGATCGCCGCGCTCGAGGGCCTGCAGTTCGACACGGCGGCCGGCCCCTACCGCGTGCGCAAGGAAGACCACCAGGGCATCGGCTCGTTCTACTTCGCCAAGATCGGCGCGCGCGATGCCGCGCCGGGCTACGGCCTGGAGCAGGTGTTCCGCCTGGACGAGAACGAGATCGTCGAGCCGCCGTCGCCCGGCAAGAAGTACGAGGGCTGAGCGTGGTCAACGAACTCATGTTCGCGGTGTTCAACGCCGCCGCGTTCGGCATGGCGATCTTCGTGGTCGCGGCCGGGCTCACGCTGATCTTCGGCCTGATGCGCCTGCTCAACATGGCGCAGGGGGGCTTCTTCATGATCGGCGCCTACACCGCGTATTCGGTCATGGGGCGCGACGTGCAGTCGCTGTGGATGTTCCTTCTGGCCGCGCTCGCGGGCGGCGTGGTGGTGGCGCTGCTCGGCCTCGTCACCGACCGGCTGGTGCTGCGGCGGCTGCGCAACGTCGACCCGCACTATGTACTGATCGCCACCTTCGCGCTCATGATGGTGTGCACCGGCGTGACCAAGCTGATCTGGGGCGTCGACTTCTTCTCGGTCAATCCTCCGCCGGGCCTGGACCAGCCGCTCAACCCGTTCGGCATGTTCTTCTCGGCCTACCAGCTGTTCGTGATCGCGGCCGGCGTGGTGGTCTACATCGTGCTCGAGGTGGCGATCCACCGCATGTGGTTCGGCAAGCTGATGCAGGCGCTCGCGGCCGACCCGTGGATGTCGGGCGTGCTCGGGCTCAACGTGTCGTTCGGCATCGCGCTGAGCGTGATGGCGAGCTTCTTCCTCGCCGGCCTCGCGGGCGGGCTGCTGCTGCCGAACCAGAGCCTGTCGACCGGGCTCGGCGACTCGTACCTGATGTACGCGTTCTTCGCGGTGATCATCGGCGGGCTCGGCAACATCCGCGGCGCGTTCATCGGCTCGCTGGTGCTGGGGCTGGTGCAGAGTCTCAACACGGTGCTGCTGCCTTCGGTGCCGGGCCTCGCGATCTACGTGGTGCTCGCGGGCTTTCTGCTGTGGAAGCCCAGCGGCCTGTTTCCGGCCGTCGGCGCGCAGGAAGAAGGCCACGCCGGCGCCCACGGCTCGGGCGGGCTGCATCGCCCGCGCATTCCGCGAGCCGCTTGGCAGGTGCTGGGCGTCGCGGTGGTCGGCGTGCTGGCCACGCTGCCGCTGTGGGTGAACGCCGGCCCGCTCTACGTGGTGGGCACGGTGCTGGTGCAGGTGGTGTTCGCGCTGTCGTGGAACATCCTCTTCGGCTACACGGGGCTGGTGTCGTTCGGCCATGCAGGCTTCTTCGCGCTCGGCGCCTACCTGGCCGCGCTGGCGCTGCGCCACATCGCGGGCGTGCCCTTCCTCGGCGTGCTGCTGGGCGCGGCGCTGCTAGGGGCGGTGGCCGCCTGGGTCATCGGCCTGCTGGCGCTGCGGCGCATGAGCGGCGTGTTCCTCGCGGTGCTGACCGTGGCGCTGGCCGAGGCGCTGCGGCTGGTGATCGGCTTCTCGACCTTCCTCGGCCGCGAGGATGGCATCACCGACATCCCGCGCCCGGCGCTCGATTTCGGCCTGTGGCGCATCGACCTGTCGAGCTCGAACGCCTACTACTGGTTCCTGCTCGTGGCGACGGTGCTGATCACCGCCTTTCTCTGGTGGCTGCTGCACAGCCGCTTCGGCCGCACGCTGCAGACGGTGCGCCAGGACGCGGAGCGCGCGGCCTTCATGGGCACGAACGTGGCGCGCTACCGGCTCGCGGCCTTCGTCATCTCGGGCGCGGTGGCGGCGGTGGCGGGCGCGCTCTATGCGCCGTGGTCGCGCATCGTCACGGTGGAAGAAGTGCACTGGCTGGCCTCGGCGCAGCCGATGCTCAACACGCTGCTGGGCGGTGTCAGTTCGTTCTGGGGGCCGGTGGTGGGGGCGGGGCTGTTTGCGGCCATCACCTACGCCACGCGCACGCTGGTCGGGCTGTCGGAGCTGATCGTCGGCACGGGGCTGCTCGCGATCATCCTGCTGGCGCCGAACGGTGCGGTCGGGCTCTGGCGCAACCTCGAAGAGCGGATCTGGGGGCGGCGCAGCCCGCCGGCTGCGAAGAGCCAGGCGCCGCTGCCGCAGGCGGGCGCCGCCCTCGAGGCCGGAGGCGCACGATGAGCGCCGAGCTGCTGCGCGTGGACGGCGTGCGCAAGCATTATGGCCCCATCGAGGTGCTGCACGGCGTGAGCCTGTCGGTGGCGCGCGGCGAGGTGTTCGCGATCATCGGGCCGAACGGCGCCGGCAAGACGACGATGTTCAAGGTGATGACCGGCGAGGTGCCGTCCAACGGCGGGACGATCCACTTCGAGGGCCGCGACGTGACGCGGCTGCCCGCGCACGAGCGGGTGCGCGAGGGCTTCGGGCGCACCTTCCAGGTGGCGCGCGTGTTCCACGATTTCACCGTGCTCGACAACGTGATCGCGGCCGTGGAGGCGCGGCGCCGCAACCGGCGCGAGCCGCTGGGCCCGCGCTGGCGCTGTGCCCCGTCGGCCGAGGTGCGCGACGAAGCCATGGACCTGCTCGCGGACGTGCGGCTCGACCCGATGGCGGGCGAGGCGGCGCGCTTTCTGTCGCACGGCGACAAGAAGCGGCTCGAGTTCGTGATCGCGCTCGCGGGGCGGCCGAGCATCCTCATGCTGGACGAGCCCACGGCCGGCATGTCCCCGAGCGACCGGGCCGACATCGCACAGCTGGTGGCACGCACGCGCGCGGAACGCGGCATCACGGTGGTCATGACCGAGCACGACATGGACGTGGTGTTCGGCCTGGCGAGCCGCATCATGGTGATGAACTACGGCGAGGTGGTCGCCACCGGCAGCGTCGACGAGGTGCGGCGCGATCCCAAAGTGCGCGAGGTCTACCTCGGCAAGGAGATGGTCGGTGCTTGAAGTCCGCGAACTCGATGCCTTCTACGGCGACAGCCACATCCTGCTCGGCGCGCAGATCTCGGTGGGGACCGGCCAGCGCGTGGCGCTGCTCGGGCGCAACGGCGCGGGCAAGTCGACGCTGCTCAAGAGCGTGATGAACGCCGGCCCGCGCGTGCGCGGCACGCTGCGCTTCGGCGGCCGCGACCTGCAGGGCATGCCGACGCACCAGCGCACGCGCATGGGCCTGTCGCTGGTGCCCGAGGACCGGCGCATCTTCACCCACCTGACGGTGGCCGAGAACATCGCGATGGCGCGCTACGGCGCCTCGCCCGAGCGACCGGCCGTCACGGTGGCCGAGATCGTCGCGCGCTTTCCGATGCTCGCGCCGCTGCAACAGCGCTACGGCGGGCAGCTCAGTGGCGGCCAGCAGCAGCTGCTGGCGGTGGCGCGCGCGATGGCCGCCAACCCGAGCCTGCTGCTGCTCGACGAGCCGACCGAAGGGCTCGCGCCGATCATCGTCGAGGAGATGGCACGCGACGTGGTGCGCACCTGCACCGAGGGCAACGTCGCGCTGCTGCTGTGCGAGCAGAACATCTGGTTCGCGCGCCGCTGCACCCAGCACGTCTACGTCATCGACACGGGCCGCATCGTCTTCGAGGGCGACTGGTCCGCCTTCGACAGCCACCCGGAGGTGCAGCAGCGCTACCTCGCGCTGTGAGCGACCCCGGCAACACATTCCAAAGCCAACACGCCAGACATCCATGGACCTTCAGTACACCCCCGAACAGAACCAGCTGCGCGAGAGCGTCGAGCGCTTCGTGCGCGACGAATACGACTTCGCCCACCGCCGCCGGCTCGTGGCGAGCGAGCCCGGGCACGACGAGCGCCACTGGCGCAGCTATGCCGATTTCGGCTGGCTCGCCGTGCCCTTCAGCGAGGAGGACGGCGGCATCGGCGGCGATGCGGTCGACACCGGCATCGTGATGGAAGGCGTGGGCCGCGGCCTGCTTCTGGAGCCGTACCTGGCCAACGTGGTGCTCGCGGGCGGCATGCTCGCGGCGCTGGCCAGTACGGCGCAGAAGGAGCGATGGCTGCAGCCGATGATGGCCGGGCGCCACAAGCTGGCGCTCGCCCATGCGGAGCCCGCGTCGCGCTACGAGATCGCGCACTGCGCGACGACCGCGCACCGCGATGCCGAAGGCTGGTCGCTCGACGGCGAGAAGGTGCTGGTGCATGGCGGCGCGGCGGCCGACCACTTCGTGGTGGTGGCGCGCACCGCGGGCGATGTAGGTGAGCGTGGCGGGCTCTCGGCCTTCCTGGTCGACGCCAAGGCGCCGGGGCTTTCGGTGCGCGCCTACGCCACGCACGACGGCAGCCGGGCGGCCGACCTGCGCCTCGCGGGCGCGCGGGCCAGCGCGGTGCAGCTGCTGGGCGACGAAGGCGGCGCGCTGCCCGTGCTCGAGTTGGTCATCGACCAGGCGATCGCCGCCGTGGCATCGGAGGCCGTCGGTGCGATGGCCATGCTGGTCGACATGACGCTCGAGTACCTCAAGACGCGCCAGCAGTTCGGCCGGCCGATCGGCACCAACCAGGCGCTGCAGCACCGCATGGTCGACATGTACATCGCGCTCGACGAGGCGCGTTCGATGGCGCTGTACGGCGCGCTGATGCTGCGCGAGGCCGACCCGGCGGTGCGACGCAAGGCGCTGTCGGCCACGAAGATCGAGATCGACCGCACCGCGCGCCGCGTCGGCCAGGAGGCGGTGCAGCTGCACGGCGCGATGGGCGTGACCGAGGAGCTTGCGGTGGGCCACTACTTCAAGCGCCTGTCGATGATCGGCGTGAGCTTCGGCGACAGCAGCTGGCACCTGCGCCGCCATGCGCAGATGGCCGAGGACGTGGCGGCATGAATCTCGATCTTTCGTCGGAAGAAAAAGCCTTCGAGGCGCAGGTGCGCGAATTCGTCGCGCGCGAACTGCCTTCGGACATCCGCGAGAAAGTGCGGCTCGACCGGAACCTGGGCCGCGAGGACTACATGCGCTGGCAGCAGATCCTCGCACGCCAGGGCTGGTTCACCGGCGCCTGGCCGCGCGAGCATGGCGGGCAGGCCTGGACGCCGATGCAGACCATCATCTTCAACCGCGTCGCGGGCGAGCTGCACGGGCCCGAGCTGCAGGTGTTCGGCCCGGCGATGGTCGGGCCGGTGATCTACACCTTCGGCACCGACGAACAGAAGGCGCAGCACCTGCCCGCGATCCGCGATTCGTCGGTGTGGTGGTGCCAGGGCTATTCGGAGCCCGGCGCGGGCTCCGACCTCGCGGCGCTGCAGACGGCGGCCGAGGACGACGGCAGCGACCACTACATCGTCAACGGCCAGAAGATCTGGACCTCGTTCGCCCACTTCGCCGACTGGATGTTCTGCCTCGTGCGCACCGGGCGCGAGGCGAAGCGGCAGCAGGGCATCTCGTTCCTGCTGATCGACATGAAGACGCCGGGCGTCGAGGTGCAGCCGATCCGCATGATGGACGGGCGGCACTACCTCAACGCGGTGTTCTTCAACAACGTGAAGGTGCCCAAGCGCAACCGCATCGGCGAGGAAGGGCGCGGCTGGACCTATGCGAAGTTCCTGCTCGAGCACGAGCGGGTGGAGAACGCCAACCTGCGCTTCATCACGCAGGAGCTGCAGAAGCTGCGCCGCGTGGCGTCGCAGGTGCGCAGCGGCAACGGTCGCCGCCTGGCCGACGACGCCGGCTTCATGGGCGAGGTGGCTGCCGTCGAGGCGCAGTTCAAGGCGCTCGAGGTCGGCCTGCTGCGCACCTTGTCGGACATGCAGGCCGGCGTGCCCGCGGGACCGGGCAAGTCGTCGTTCATCAAGATCCGCGGCACCGAGATCGCGCAGCGCATCACCGAGCTGCTGGTCGAGGCGAGCGGGCCCGATGCGCTGCGCTACCAGCCCGGGCCGCTGTTCGGCCAGGGGCCCGAGCACACGACGATCGGCCCCGCGCATGCGCTCGGTCCGGTGGCCACCTACCTCTTCTGCCGCGCGATGACCATCTACGGCGGCAGCACCGAAGTCCAGAAAAACATCATGGCCAAGCACGTGCTCGGCCTGTAGATCCACTTCCTTACCTGCCCATGAACGACGACACCCCCGACTACATGCAGGGCGAGAAGCCGCTGCACGAATACCTGCGCGGCCACGCGCGCACGCAGCCCGGCAAGGCGGCGCTGGTCTGGTACGGCCGCGCGATCAGCTACGCCGAGCTCGACCGCTGGAGCGACGCCTTCGCCCAGGCGCTGCAAGAGCGCGGCGTGGGCAAGGGTGACCGCGTGGCGCTCTTCATGCAGAACTGTCCGCAGTACCTGGTCGCGCACTTCGGCATCCAGAAGATCGGCGCCATCGTGAGCCCCTGCAGCCCGATGTTCAAGGCGCACGAGTTCGCCTACCAGGTCGGCGACCTCGGCGCGAAGGCCCTGGTGGTGGCCGACCACCTGGCGCCGATCGCGCAGTCGGTGGCCGACCGGGTGAAGGTGCCGCACGTGTTCAGCGTGCGCTATGCCGACCTGCTGCCCGAGGCGCCCACCGTGCGCGTGCCCGACGAAGTGGCCGCGCGCCGGCCGCTGCCCGCGGGCACGATCGACTTCCACGCGGAGGTGGTGCAGCGCGACGGCCCGGTCGCGCCCCCCGCCGTGGCGCTGTCGATGGACGACGTCTCGCTCATGACCTACACCTCGGGCACCACCGGCATGCCGAAGGGTGCGATGCTGAGCTACCGCAACGCGCTCTACAAGACGGCCGTGGGCCAGGAGATGTTCCGCATCCGCCAGGACGACGTGATGCTTGCGGTGGCGCCGCTCTATCACATCGCCGGCATGATCTGCGGCGTGACCATGCTGGCCTACACCGGCGCCACGGTGGTGCTGCTCAACCGCATGGATGCGCTCGCGGTGCTGCAGTCGATCGCGCAGAACCGCGTGAGCTGGTGGTACGCGATGGCGCCGATGCTGGTCGCGGCCATGAACGAGCCCGAAGCGCGGCGTTTCGATCTGTCGTCGCTGCACACCACCATGGCCACGAGCTTCGGCATCAAGCTCACCGAGGAGCTGGCCGAGCGCTGGAGCGCCTTCGCGAACGGCTGCCTGGTGTACGAGGCCGGCTACGGCCTTTCGGAGACGCACACCAACGACGTGCTGATGCCGCGCGACGGCATCCGCTGGGGCACCAACGGCGTGCCGGGGCGCGGCGTCGAGCTCAAGATCATCGACCTCGACGGCCGCACGCTGCCAGTGGGCGAGAGCGGCGAGATCGCAGTGCGCAGCCAGGGCGTGTTCCACGGCTACTGGAACCGGCCCGAGGCCACCGCCGAGGTGCTGCGCGACGGCTGGGTCCACACGGGGGACATCGGGCGCATGGACGCGCAGGGCTACCTGACCTTCATCGGCCGCGTGAAGGAGATGATCAAGGTCTCGGGCTTCAGCGTGTTCCCCGAAGAGGTCGAATCGATCCTGATCCTGCATCCCGAGGTGCGACAGGTCGCGGTGATCGGCGTGCCCGACCCCGACAAGGGCGAGGTGATCAAGGCCTTCGTGGTGCCCGGCTCGGCCGCCTTCGACGCCGAGGCGCTGCTGGCCTGGGCGCGCGAGAACATGTCGCATTACAAGGTGCCACGCCAGGTGGAGGTGCGTGAATCGTTGCCGGCCAGCGGCACGGGCAAGGTGCTGCGGCGGTTGCTGAAAGAAGGGCACGCCGTGCCGGTCTGACGGCCGTCAGTGCTTGAACCTGGACTCGCGCTGTGCCCTCACGGCCAGGATGAACACCACGTCGATGTCGGCCAGGTACCGGTACAACGCGACATAGCCGCGCGCGCCCTTGCCGATGACGAGTTCTCGCTTGCCGACCTTGACGGGCCTGCCGATCAGCGGGCTGTGGGCCAAAACCTGAATCGTTTCGAGAAGTTTGTCGACCCGTTGCGGAACGTCCACCGCCTCGTGGCGCAGCATGTGATCGATGAATTGCTCGAGGTCGTCGAAGACCGCAGGCGCCAATTCAACGCGGGGCATGCCTCAGGGCGCCGGCACCCGGGGCTGCGGTTTGCGCGGTTTTTCGCCTCTGGCACGCGCTTGCAGGTAGACCTTTGCGTCGTCCCAGGGCACCGTCTCGCCGGTTCTCTGCAGCGCTGCCCAGCGGTGGTCCGCCACCCGATGGAGTTCATCGTCGAGTTCACTCCGCTCCACTGCGCCCGAGAGTGCATCGAGGATGAACGCATGTGACGACTTGCCGGCGCGCGCTGCGGCTGCGGCGATGCGCGCTTTGAAGGCGTCTTCGATGCGAATCGTGGTGGTGGACATGGTCGGCACAGGAGGGCGGCTGGAGAGCCAACGTATCACATTTGTGCTTCACCCGGCAGCCGCGAAGCGTAGCTGCCCCGCTGGATGACGTCAGCTGCGCCGCCAGGGTCTCCACCAGCGCCGGTCAGGTTCCCACGGCGCGAGCGGGCGTGTGTCCAGTTCGAGATCGCCCGGCTGCATGCGGCCGCCCTGGAGCTGCCGCACCTTGACCTCGAGCGCATGGGCGATGCCGCGCGCTTGCCGCTCCCCCCGCAGCGCGCGCCGGCGCCACTCGGCCGCCTGGGCGGCGAGTGCCTGCGGGTCGTGATCGGAGACTTCCAATTCCATGATGTGGCATTGTTGTCGACGGTGAGCGGCGCGTTGTAGGCCGAAGGCGCACACCGACGTACGAAAGGATACAAGTACGTTCGGCGGGCGCAGCATCCTTGCAGGCCGCAGTGTAAAAAGCATGCCGAGGCCGGCGGCGCGGCTTACGATCACTGCATCCGAAGGAATACCGAATGCCACACCCCGAACCGCAGGAAGACACCCGCAACCCTCCTATCAAGCGCGCACTCGACAAGAGCAAGGACGTGAAGCAAGCCGTCGAGACGGCCGCGGACGAACTCGCCATTGTTCACGCCGTGCTGGACAAGGAGATCGCCGAGGAGGACCGCACCCACGAAGTGGACCGCGCGATCGCCCAGACCGACCGCATCGAGAAGAGGCTCTCCAGATCCGTCGAAGCGCTCGAAAAGGTGGCGGACACGCTGGCCGGCGAGCTTCAGAAGAAGTCCCCGAGCGCCTGAACGGCGACCGGCGAGGCTCGCCTAGTCCTCTGCACCTTCGGTGCATCGAGTAGCCAGCCTACAACCCGGAACAACATACGTCGTAGAAAGGAGTCGACCCTGGTTCGCGTCGTCTCCTCTCTGGCAAGGACGCATTCATTCAAAGAAAGCGTATGCAGCCACTCGCCACCATCCTCGTCGAGGACAGTGAGACCATCCGGAACAACCTGATCCCGGCGCTCGAAGAACTTGCGGGCGTGCAGGTGATCGCATCTGCCGAGACGGCGCAGGAGGCGATTGCAGCACTGGGGCAGCACGCATCGTGGCAGCTCGCGATCGTCGACCTCTTCCTCGCCGAGGGGTCGGGCCTGACTGTGCTGCGCACCTGCCAGGGCCGCGGCGCCGGTCAGCACGTGGTCGTGCTAACGAACTACCCCACTGCCGAGATGCGCCGCCGCTGCCTGGGGCTCGGTGCCGATGCCGTGTTCGACAAGTCGACCGAGCTCGACGCGTTCTTCGCGCACTGCCTGCGCCTGCGCGTCGCGTAGCTGGCGCGCGGCTCGGTCAGGCGATCATCGATTCCAGGTCGGAGGCCAGCTCGCGCGGCGCCGGCATCTCCTGCACCGTCTCCTCCGACAGGCCGATGGCGTCGGCCGAGCGCGCCGGCCAGGCGTGCGCCGCGTCGGCGATGTGAAGCCCGGCGCGCTCGAGCGCCACGCGCCAGACCGCGAGGTGCAGCACGTTGGCAAGCGGATCGGCCTGCGCGGCCTGCAGCGGGTCGGCAAAGCACGAGAGTGCGCTGACGAACTCGGGCGCGAAATCCCAGCTCGCGGCAAGCCGGCTGCTCACGTCGCCATAGTGGAAGCCGAATCTCTGCTTTTCGACCTCGAGCCGGCCCATCACATCGAACGGGTGCACGGCGTTGAGCTCGGCCATCTCCTTCTTCATGGCGCCGGCCATGATGAGGTGACCGATGGCATGCATGCTGCCCACGGTGAAAGCCAGGTTCTGGTCGACGCGATGCGCCTTGCCCGCGAGGTAGCGCGCCACGGCAGCCACGCGAAGGCTGTGCGCCCAGAAGGCGGGCAGGTTCACGCCATCGACCTTCTGGAAGGTGCCCTTGAGACCCGAACTCACGACCAGCGAGCGAACCGCCGAGAAGCCCAGCAGCTGGATCGCGTCCTGGATCGAGACGATCTTGCGACGCAGCCCGAAGTAGGGGGAGTTGACCATCCGCAGCACCCGCGCGCTCAGCACCTGATCGAGCTCGAGCTTGCGCGCCACCGTCGGTATGGAGGTGTCTTCGCTGCGCAGGAGTTCGATCAGATCGAACACGACCTTCGGCACCGTCGGGAGCAGGTGGGCGTCGGCGAACAGTTCGTCCAGGGTCATGGCGATCTCGGCTTTGTTGGTTTTTTCGCTGCGAGATTTTCGTGCAAACTTAAGGTTACATGTTGATATCGGGCCCCATCTGGCCCGCAATGAGCAGCCAAGTGCGTGTTTCCTGCAACAGCCGCGGCAGGTCTCCTGTGTTTCCGGGATTGCGGGGCCGATGGAATTGTGGCAACGCGATCCGGAAGAGCTGCTGGGCTGCGCACCGCGCTGATCGCACCGATGCCGTCCCTGAAGACCAGCAGTTCCGGGCACCAGTACGGCCGTCAGGCGGCGGTTTCCCGCACGCCGACCCACCCTGAGGATCGAGCGCATCTCGGCGGCTCCGACGCTTCGCACGCGGGCGACGCTGCGATGACGTGGCCACGAATGGGAGTGCAGGGGGCGTCGCCAGGCTTTCCTCCTGGGGCCGGAGGCCCTATGGAGGCATTCCTACAGGATCCATCTCGCCGCACGCACGAGCCGCTGCCAACCTGCCGTTAGCTTTGCCGCATTGGGAAGCAAACCATGGAACTGTGCATTTTTTTGGTCGAAGACAGTCGGCAAATTCGGGACAATCTCATTCCTGCGCTGGCTGATCTGGGGTTGGCGAGGGTTGTCGGCTTTGCGGAATCGGAAACTGAAGCGACGAGTTGGCTGGCTCAGCACGGGCATTCCTGGGACATCGTGGTGATCGACCTCTTCTTGAAAGAAGGATCCGGTCTTGGAGTCCTCCGCTGGGTTCAGTCGCGCCGCAACGCCGGGCAGCACGTTGTGGTGCTGTCCAATTACGCGACTTCGGTGATGCGCGAGAACTGTCGAGCATCGGGAGCGGATGCGGTTTTCGACAAGTCGACCGAACTGGATGAATTTTTCGAGTACTGCCAGACAGCTGATCGCCACCGCGCCGAGTGCTGATTGCGCTGCGCGCCAGCCCTTGCTGCGACCTTCCGCATGGCTCGATAGCCCGTCAGAATTCCTCTCGGATGTGACAGCAAGGAACGACATTGCGGCAGTACAACTTCAGCGTCCGGTTCACCACGGCAGCTTCTCCCGAGGTTTTGTGCCGCATCAGATTCGATGGACGGTTCGATGCCCATGACATGGTTGGCGATTTTCAGAAGAATGTCGCCCACGGCTACCTGAATCGATGCCTCAGGACGCCGAGCGCTGCCGGATATACCTACCGCGTCGGCGTCCACAATTCAATGGAGATAGTGACGCCGCTTGGAACCCGTGCTGTTTCGGACGGCGAGCGAGCCAGCCTGCTGAACCTGATCGATTTGGGCCCGCCGTTTGAGGCGAAGCGTTTGCAACCATCGAAGCCATCGAGTTTCCCGTTGGGTCATTCCAGTGGTTATTCAGTCGACGCTCACTTGACAGGATTGGTGACTGAGAACGCACTGAGATTTTCGTAACCGGCGAAGATTGAGAACAACACCAGGACTACATGGAGCAGCTTGGAACCATGAACACCACCCCTATCTCCGCGAGCGATGTTCCACTGAACGTGCAGGGTCTGCCAACGCTTTACGGATCCAAGGGAAGCTCGTGTGTCTGGGTGACAGCCTTGCCCTTGCCCCATATCGCGAGATTTCGCGGCGCAACCGCACTGGCGACATTGCCAGGCCATGCCAAGCCCGACCGCATCGCCGAATCCGGCGAGGTAACGGTTTACCTCGAGAACGACGACGGATCCGGCGACGCGCCCGAGGCGGCGATGATCGAAGCAGCGCGTTGGCTGCTCGAGAACGATGCGGCCTTCTACCGCGCGGTGCTGGACGCCATGCTGGCTGATCTGCCTTCTCTGCGCGCCATCGAGAATTCGACCGTCCTGGCCGACGACGCGTTCCGACTCCCCGAGCACTGGGACGAGGCTACGCTGCTGCCCTTGGTTCGGCTCAACAACATCAATCTATACCCCGTCCCCGGTGGGCCCTATATGGGTCTGGACTTCAGCTGCGCCTGGGAGGACGAGCATGGTTATGGGCTGATGATGGCAGGTACCGAGGTCGTGGAAAAGGGTGGCGCCGATGTCAGCGCGCTGTCCTGGATCGCTGCGCGGCATGCGGAAGAGCGGCAATCGCAGTGAAGGCGCCTGACGGCAGGGCAAGGCGCGGAATGACAAGGGACGGCAAGCTGATCGCCGAATTCAGGAACCGTTGGATTCACCGCCGGGCAACTGGAAGGAGTCGGGTGCCGGGAAACTCTTGTCAGGCCTGTGAATCGGGCGCTTGTGGAGGGATGCAAAGCTGATGCAGCATGCGGCTCCGATCACGGGAATCAGCCACACCAGAGCCAGCTGGAGCCTGCGTTGCAGCGGCGAGTAAAAATCGCTGCGCCATATCGTGACCGTTGCAATCAGATTTCCTGCGAGCACGGCGATCGCAATGAGAGCGAACACGAAGTACATATCTCTGGGCAAGTGGCTTCTCCAGGAGCTTCTCGGGGAATGTAGCCAGGGGTGCATGCCGGCGTCAACCGATCGGCAGGTCTGTCATTCGGCAAGAGTGAGGCCTCCGTGTTCACATAAGGAAGACGAAATGACCCAGCAATCGATCGAGATCCGCAGCGCTACGTCCGATGAGATCCCGCGCGCCGTCGCAGCGATCGTGGCTGCATTCCTCACAGACCCTCCTGCGCGATTTGCCTGGCCTTCGCCGCACGATTATCTCCTGGCCATGCCCGTGGCCACTGGCGAGTTCGCCGGCAGCAGCTTCCAGCATGGCACGGCCTATGTGTCCGTTGACTTCTGCGGCGCCGCACTATGGCTGCCTCCCGGCGTGGAGCCGAATGGCCAGGCCCTCGCAAAAGTGTTCCACGACACGGCACAACCTGAACACATGGACGATCTGCTGGCCACCTTCGAGAAGATGGAAGAGGCGCATCCTCGAGAAGCTCACTGGTACTTGCCCCAGATCGGCGTCGAGCCGAACGCGCAGGGAAAAGGCATCGGGGCGGCGTTGATGCGTCACGCTCTCGCGCGTTGCGATCAGGAACGGTCGCTGGCATATCTCGAGGCATCGAAGCCGCAGAACATCCCTTTCTACCGGCGCCATGGTTTCGAGGTGATAGGCGAGATCCAGGTGGGTTCTGCACCGCTCGTCACGCCGATGCTCCGCAAGCCGCGCCGGCCATGAACCTGATCCGCTTGCCAGACGTTTGTGACGTCTTCGCCTATTCAAAAGAAAGAGTCACGAACTGGTCGAGTTCGTCTGCTGGCCGGTAAGGCTTGCTGCGTAGCGTCACAGAACGTGCGCTGAAATCCGCGTCCGCCCCCGGGTTCGCGCGAACCTCGCCCTTTGATGACGTCGTGCTGAAGCGATAGAGCGAGACCGCGATATTGTCGAAGGCCGCCTCTTCGGAGCGATATCGGCCCGGAGCGCCGTTCGCACGTTCGAACAAGCGCAACACTTCCAGCGCATCGAGCGCAAAAACCAGCTGGCCCTCGAAATTTGCCTCCCTGTGTCGTGCCTCGACAGTTACCCCGTCAAGACGACCATCCCGGTACTCGAGCAGGATCGGCGTTTGTCCTTTGGTCAGGTTCTGTGTTGCAAGATTCGCTACCTCCCGCGCTGCGAGCCTTACGGCGGTTATCGCTTCTGCAGACATGGTTGCGCCGCACTGGGCTATCACCTCTTCGGCATCAGACGCGACAGCCGCATAGGATTTCAGCGGACCCGGTTTTCCATAGAGGGATGCCACTGACGCGACAGCTTCCGGCAAAAGCCCGAAAGCAAGACGTCCGATCCCCTTGTGCGGAGCAATCAGCCAATCAGCGTTCAAATTCTCACCATGATGATTTAAGTGCGGGCCTCTCACAAGGAATCATGGGCGGGATCGTTGCTTTCATCAAGAGATTCGGTGCATGTGCCGTGCAACCGCAGGGCGATCTCCTTCCAGATGTCCAAAATGGGTAAAATGGGGAACATCCGTATTTTCAGGAGCCGCCATGGCCGTCAACACCGCTTCCGTCCGACCTGCCGCCGAGATCGAGCGCCTGACGCGCGACCTGCCTTCGTTCTCGGCCACCCGGCTGGCTTCGGGCATGCAGAGCGTGACCAGCACCGTCATGGCGCGCGGGGCGGTGGTGATCACGCGGCATGAGCAGCCCTCGATGGTGCTGATGTCGGTGGAACGCTATCTCAAGCTCGAACAGGCCGCGGAGCCGGACCTCGAGGCGCTGACGTCCCGCTTCGACGACATGTTCGCGCGCATGCAGGGCGAGCCTGCCGCGCAGGCCATGGCCGACGCCTTCGCGATGACGCCGGCCGAACTCGGTGAGGCGGCCGCGGCGCAGGCAGCAGCAACGCGCCGCTGATGCCGGCGCGCATCTTCGTGCTGGCCGGCGTCAACGGCGCCGGCAAGAGCAGCGTGGGCGGCGCTGCGCTGCTGCAGAAGAAGGTGGACTACTTCAACCCGGACCTGGCCGCGCGCGAACTGTGGGAGGCTGACCCGAGCCTGTCGTCGGAAGCAGCGAATGCCCAGGCGTGGGAGCTTGGCCGACAGGGGCTCGAACGGGCACTGGCGCAGCAACTGAACTTCGCCTTCGAAACCACGCTGGGTGCGAGAACGATCACGCAGATGCTGCTCGAAGGCGCGGAGCGGGGCGCCCAGGTCCATCTCTGGTATGCGGGGCTCGCGTCGCCGGAGCTTCATCTGCAGCGCGTGAGGGACCGGGTGGCCGCGGGCGGACACGACATTCCCGAAGCGAAGATCCGCGAACGCTACGAGACGAGCCGCGCCAACCTGATCCGGCTGCTGCCGCACCTGGCGAGCCTGCGCGTCTATGACAACAGTGCCGAAGGCGACCCGAAGGCCGGCCAGCGGCCGCAACCATTGCTGCTGCTGCACATGGAAGGCGGGCGCGTGGTCTCCCACATCGCACTCGGCCAGGTGCCGCAATGGGCCAAGCCGATCATGGCCGTGGCGCTGGCGGGCCAAAAAAAACCCAGCGCAAGGCTGGGCGGAAAGCGTTGAGGCCTCTCGGCTTCAACAGCCCCGCACGCACAAGGAGTCGTCGAGGCAACGGCAAATCGGGTTACCGGACAGGCGATACCCGTCCCGCAAAAAGCTAGGCGGCTTCGGTGATCGGCCTGAGCCACTGCGCGGCCGCAGCCTCCGGGTCCATTGCGCGCAGCTGCTCGTCGCGGAACAGGTCGCGTGCCACATCCTCGAGCTCGCGCGCGTCGACGGTGCGCCACTGCTGCTGCAGCCGGTAGGCGCAGGCGGCGATCCAGAGGGTGGCGGGGAGTCGGTCCATGCCTCGATTATGTCGCAAATACTGTATGAATTCACAGTATCCCGAGTTTGATCGGCGGTCGACGCACGCACGGCGGATCGGGCAAGTCCCCGCGCGGATCGTGCAAGGGCTGCGGGGGTGCGCTTCCTAGGATCAAGGCCATGTTCAACGGGCGCACATCGCGCCACAACCTGGAGGCTGAAATGAGCAAGGTCTGGTTCATCACGGGGGCGGGGCGCGGAATCGGCGCACAGATCGCGAAAGCGGCGCTCGCCGCCGGCGACCGCGTGGTCGCGACCGGGCGCAACGTGGCGCAGCTGCAGCAGGTGTACGCCGCGCATGCCGACCGCGTGGCCTGCCTGCCGCTCGACGCCACGCGCGAGCAGGACGCGGCGGCCGCCGCCGAGGCCGCGCAGCAGCGCTTCGGCCGCATCGACGTGCTGGTGAACAATGCGGGCTACGGCCAGCTCGGGCTGTTCGAGGAGATCGACAGCGCGGCCGTCGAACGGCAGTTCCACACCAACGTGTTCGGCCTGATGCACGTGACACGCGCGGTGCTGCCGCTGATGCGGCGCCAGCGCAGCGGCCACATCCTGAACCTGTCGTCGATCGGCGGCTTCATGGGTTTCGATGGCTCGGCAGTCTATTGCGCAGCCAAGTTCGCGGTGGAGGGATTTTCCGAGTCCCTCGCGCTCGAGGTCGCGCCGTTCGGCATTCGCGTGACCATCGTCGAGCCGGGCTTCTTCCGCACCGACTTCCTCGACAAGAGCTCGGTGCAGTACGGCACGCGCCGCATCGCCGACTACGGGGGCTCGCCCGGCGACCCGCCGCGCGCCACCTACGAAAGCTACAACCACAAGCAGCCGGGCGACCCGGCGAAGCTGGGGCGCGTGGTGGTCGAACTCGCATCGATGGCCGAGCCGCCGCTGCACTTCGTCGCCGGCACCGACGCCCTCGGCTTTGCGCGCGACGCCTTCGAGCGCCGGCGCGCCGAACTCGAAGCCTTCGCCAGCCTGTCGGTCACCACCGACGGTGCGTTCTGAGATCTGATCACAGGAGATTTGCAATGCAACGACGATTCCATTCCCGATGCCTGGCGGCCGCGTGCCTCTCGACCATGGTGCTTCTCGCCGGCCCGGCGGCGCAGGCGAACCCGGGTGCGACCGATGCCCGCGTCGCGCGCGGCGAGCAGATGCTGCTCGAGCTCAACGGTGGCAAGCCGCAGCCGACCTACGAGGCCATGCGCCAGGAGTTCCCGTTTCTCGCCGAGGCCACGGCCGGCTATGCGCTCGGCAGCGTCTGGGATCGCAAGGTGCTCGATGCCCGCACGCGGCAACTGTCGGCGATGGCGGCCTTCGCCGCGCTGGGCCTGCGGCCATTCTTCAAGATTCATGCAGGCTATGCGCTCGACGCCGGCGTGCCGGCCGACGAGCTCAAGGAGATCGTCTACCTCGTTACAGTGCCCGCGGGCTTCCCGCGCGCGATCGAGGCCTCACAGGCGCTGCAGGAGCTGCTGCGGGAGCGCGGGCTGGTCGGCAGCGCTGCCGCCGCCATGCCGCAGACGGGCCGGCGCTGAGCGCGGGTACGCCGGTCCTGCCGGATCGCGCGTACCGCGCCGTCAGGCGCAGTCAAGCGACTGCTTCCGCGGCGCGCCGTCCTTCAGGCGGCGCCTCCGCGTGCCTGCAGCCAATCGCTCTGAGGTGGTGCAAGATTTTCACGAACTCTTCAGGCACAGCGATGACAGACAACAGCACACCCGTTTCCGACGGCCACTCCCTCGAATACCGTGGATTTCGTTTCGAGCTTCGCGCTGAGCCCGCACGCGGGGGCTACCAGCCGGTCGTGGTTGTCATCCGAACGCCCGCCGACGAGGAAGAGACGCAACTGCCGAACGACACGGACGAAATCGTCTATGGCTCCGAGGCAGAGGCGACCCGGCACGCAGAGCAGCAGGCCATGCGCTGGGTTCATGACCGCACTGGCGACGGGCAGGGGCAGTTCTAAGCCAGCGCGCGCAGGCGGGAGACGTCCTTCGACGGTGGCACGCCGAAGAGCCTGCTGTACTCGCGACTGAACTGCGAGGCGCTCTCGTAGCCCACGCTGAAGCCCGCGCGCGAGACCTCCATGCGCTCGCTCAGCAGCAGGCGGCGAGCCTCCTGCAGGCGCAGCTGCTTCTGGTACTGCAGCGGGCTCATCGAGGTCAGGGCCCTGAAGTGATGGTGCAGCGACGAGGCGCTCATGCTGCATTCGCTCGCCAGCGCCTCGACCTTCAGCGGCTCCGCGAAGTTGGACTTGAGCCACGCGACCGCACGCAGCACGCGCGCGGCGTGGCTGTCGGCGCGTGCCACCTGCGCGAGCCGTTCGCCCTGCTGGCTGCGCAGCAGCCGATAGACGAGTTCCCGAAGCGCCAGCGGCGCGAGCATGGCCGCGTCCTCGGGTGCATCGAGCAGCCGCATGATGCGGATCGCCGCATCGAGCATGTCGTCGCTCACGTCGTTGAGGAACAGCCCGCGGGCCGTGGCTGCCCGCGGCATCGTGGAGGTGCCGAGCTGCATCACGAGTTCCGACACTTCGGTCGGATCGAGATCGAGCCGGAAGCACAGGTAGGGCGTGTCGAACTTGGCGTGCACGACCTGGGCACTGACGGGCAAGTCGGTCGAGAAGACCAGGAAGCGCGAGGCGTCATAAGTGTAGACCTCGTCGCGCAGCATCACGCGCTTGGCGCCCTGCGCAATGATGCACACCGACGGCGGATGCAGCGCGTGGATCAGCTCGTCGCCAGGTGCGGACAGCCGGATCGCCGAGACGCGCGGGATCGGCGTCGCGCAGACGCCGTCCTGCGGCGCATGCCGCGCAAGAAGGCGGGCAAGCTCGCCGATCCTGCCGGCGCGCGGCGCGGAAGGATCGGCTGGCGTGGCGGCCCGGGCCGCGACGGCGACTGGTGCGAGTGCTGGGGAAGGCATGGGCGTACGTTACATCAGGCGTCGGCCAGCGCGATGAGGACCACGTGCGCCAAGCGCTTGGAGCCTGTGAGGCGATATTTCCCGTCATGTGGCGGTCTCGCGAGCCGCGCCACCAACCCCCATTGCCCAGCGGCAGCGACCAGGCGCCTGCTCAGCGGCCGTCCCGGTCTGAGTCGCCAGGAATTGCGCGCTCCAGCGTGTCGCTCACGCGCTGCCATGCGTCGCGCGAGGCATGCTTGGCATGCTCCCACCGCAGGTTCGACTTGCCGCGTGATGTGTCCCAGTCGCGCTCGAGATCACTCTCCACATCGTCGAAGGCGCGGCCGGGATGGCGGTTGTACGCCTCGGCGCCGTAGCGGTAGGCCGGGCCGTAGTCGTCGTAGGTATGGCCATTGGCTATGTACGGACGCGTCGTGTAGTTGTCGCGCCAGTAGCTTTCCTCGAGGTCCGGGTCGGCCGTTGCCGCGACCCCGCGCCCGGTGAGCGCGCCGACGGCTGCGCCCGCTACGGCACCGACCGCGGCGCCCACGGGCCCGGTCATGCCGCCGATCGCCGCCCCGGCGGCCATCCCGCCGGCGACGCCGCCTGCTGCTCCGCCTACTGCAGCGCCAACGCCCGTGGCGGCCGTCTTCGTTTTCTCATCGGTGATCTTGGAATTCGACATGTTCAGCTCCTTGGAAAGGTCCGCCGGATTGGCGAACGGAAAGCCCAGCTTAGGCACCCGTCGTCCAGGTGACGTCGGCCATGTCTGATGGTGGTGTCGGGAAGCGGCGCGGCCGCCCGCCGGCCAGCCGAGCGCCGCCCTGAGCCTGGCATAACGCACCTGTACCCCATCGTCCCTGGAAACGGTCAGGACATGATTACCGACCATGTCTCACCAGCCGGTCGATCGCTATCGCAAGGAAGGTTGCGGTGGCCAGCGTCAGGCAATACGCGATCAGGGGCCACGCGCTGTCGCCGGGGAGCACGACGGCTGCGGTGGTGCCGAGGCCGCCAACGATCACGCTCTGGATGCAGTAGTAGAGCGCCACGGCCGTGCCTGCAGCGTGGCTGAAGTCCTGCAACGCGCCGTTGGCCGTGACCGAGACCACGAAAACGATGCCGATGGCGACCAACCACATGGGAAGTACGAAAGTCAGCACCGTGGGCTCGGCCGCGAGTGCGCATCCGGCGAGAACGCCGGTGCCCGCCACGATGACAAACAAACCTCGCACGAGACTGCCTGCAATTCCCCAGCGCGACACGAAAGTTCGCGCAAAGCGCGTGGTCAAGATCATCACCACTGCCACCGTGGCGAAGACGGCGCTGAACGCGATCTGGGACAGGCCCAGCCGCTCCATCAGGACCCGCGGCGCGGTGGAGAAAAAGACGAAGAACGCCCCCATTGCCGTGCTGAAGCCGAGCGTGTGGATCCAGAACGATGCGCTTCCGAGGATGGAGCGAAGCACGCGGCGATCTCCAGGTCTGCGGTGCGGGCGCGTTTCGTGCCATTTGGGCAGTGCGTGGCCGAAGGCGAGCAATCCGAGAATGCCAAGCATTGAGAAGATCGCGCGCCAGCCGAGGCCGACTGCGACGAGGGCGCCGAGCATGGGGCCGAGCGCAGGCACGAAGGCCAGCATCGAACCGAAGAGGCCGTAGATCACATTGCTCTGCGGGCTGTCGGCGTAGACGTCGCGGACCGTCGCGAAAGTCGCAACCAGCGCGGCCGATGCGCCGAGTGCCTGGAGGACGCGCAGCGCGAGGAAAGGCGGCCCGCTGCTGGTCATCGCCAGCGCAAAGGATGACGCCGCAAAGAGAAGCGCACCGCCGAGGACGACCGGGCGTCGACCAATACGATCCGACAGAGGACCGAAGAGCAGCTGTCCCAGTCCGAGCACGACCATGTAGACGCTCAGCGTGAGCTGGACCACGACAGGCGACGTGCCAAGTGCCGCGGGCATCTGCGGAATGACCGGCAGATACACGTCCATGGCCAGCGAGGCGAGAAGGTCAAAGGGGGCCATCAGCAAGAGTGCCGATGGCAGGGAGTACGCCCACAGGGGCGTCGATTTGTCAGGCATGGCAAAGGATCCGCTCAGATGAAGAATCTGGCGGCGACCTGCCTTCTGATGGACCAATGGATCAGGGTAGATCGCCGCAACAACGACAAGGGCTGTTGCGGCTCAGCGGTCTGCGGACTTGCTGTCTCCCATGGGCGTGCCTTCGAGATTGGACCTGATGATCAGCTGTAGATTGACGGAACCGTCAATCGAGATTCGAGTGCGCAATGGTAGCGCAGCCGATCATGGAGCGCGCTGACGCCGGGGCGACCACGAGACGGCGTGTGTTGGCCGGCCGGGCCGGGACTGGATTGCATGGTCGTCAAAAATTCCGGTAGATTGAGCAGAGCAGAGCAGAGCAGAGCAGAGCGGCAGCGGAGGAATTGGCATCGCTGCTGCCGGTGCCGGCTTGCGCAGCTTTGCTCATATGCCGCAGCCCGTCTTGTCCCGCATCCGTTGAACAGGAGACGCTCATGAACGACAGCAACGCCGATGACGATCTGGCGCTATGGCGCATGGAAGAGGCCTTCTGGCTTCAGGGCATCGAAGCGTATCGCCGCGACATGCGCGACGATGCCGCCATGGTCTTTCCAGACCCCACCGGCGTGCTGATGGGCAAGGAGGTTCTCGCGGCATTGGAGGCGGCGCCACGCTGGGTGGAGGTGTCCATCAGCGAAGGACGGGTTCTGCGTGCAGGCTCGGCGGTGGTGGTGCTGGTCTATCGCGCGTTTGCGAAGCGCAAGGAAGCTGAATATCGCGCCCTCTGCAGTTCCTCGTATGCATTCAGTGGTGGCGCCTGGAAATTGGTCCATCACCAGCAGACGCCCGCGGAGGGCAATGCTTGAACCGCTGTCCGGGCGCGGAGCTCCGCCGCTGCGACGACGAGTTCGTTCATTCAAGGACCTTGTCTCGGCGGCCCTCGAGACCCGTGGACCGAAGCGCATTGCTTACTCCGAATGCTGCGGTTACCACGTCGACAAGGACGCGCCCGGCGCTGCCGCATTCGTCAAGCGCGCGTTGTAAATGGTGATCTGCATGCTGGCTGACTTACCGGTTCCCAGGGCAGCCCGTAGTGCAGCCCCCAACTCGTCCACGGCAACCCGCCCGGGACGCGGAAATCGACAGCCGCAATGATGCTGTCCAAGGATGATTTCTGTGATGTATTCCCGCATTTTCGGCGTTGCATCAACTGTGTTTCACATCGTCCTACAGACCTGTATCGAGTGACCTTTTAGGTTCGCGAAGCGCGTCACGACGGCGGGGTACGTACCCCGGCCAGGACAACTTCCATTGATGTCGCGAATCTCGAAAAGGAGCTATGGATGCGACGAACTACGAACACGCACAGCGCGACCGTCACGGTGGTGCTGCCTGCCCACTTTGACAGTACAGAGGAGGTCTCGGCATTGCGCGCGGCTGGCGTGCCCGTGAATGACCACGGCGAAGTCGCTGATGGGTATCTCTTTAAGCGGTGGTATCGACAGAGCAATCGCATGGCCTTTCGCTGGTTTGCTCGCACACCCGGCGAAGCCTCGGTGCCCGCGCCTTCCAAGATACCCGCGGGATGGCACACGAGGCGGCAGGCAGGCTCGCTAGCTCCAGGGGCGTAGGAGAGTCGCCGTCAGCCGAACCCGCCTTTTTGAGGGTAGCGTTCGGCATCGAGCGCACCATGCTCCATGGATGTCCCGGTCAAGACGCCGGGCACCCCAGGAGACCGCGTGACAGACGATCCCAGACAGCCGGACACGATGGACCTCGTTGAAAGTGAGGCAAACCAAGCGATCAAGTCTGAGACCGGCAGGTCAAACCACGAGGCGCTGATCCGCGAGATGTTCGAACTCCGCATGGATGTGAATGCCATCGAGGAGGAGATCGGGCGCCTCGAGATCGCGTTACAGAAGTGGGAATCGAACCATCGCTGGCAGCTCGAGGACATACGCAAGGAACTCAAAACCATCAGTTGGGCCGCGAATTTATGCGCGCTCGGCGCCATTTTTTACATCGTTTCCGAGAGCTGGCAGCGCTGGGGATAGAGTGCAAGGCAATTGCGGACCCGTTCGAGGCGAACAGGTTTGGGCCGACCAAACGCGTCATTTACCGGGCGGGGCTCCAGCGCGGCACCCGATCGATCTGCCGAGCCGACTCGATCTGCTAGCCGTAGGAAACGCGCTGTCAGCCGAAAGCGTCTTTTGGAGGTGCCGCCCAGGTCTAGGAAAGATCATGGTTGGTGCATGCGTCGGCGCCTTGCCGAGCACAAACAGGAGACCTCATGGCAGACGATCCCCAAAAAACCGGCCTCGACCGCAAGCTCATTTCCCTCGATGAACCGCATGAAGTGCGCTCGTGGACCGAGTCCCTCGGGTGCAGCGAGACGCAACTGCGCGATGCCGTCAAGGCAGTCGGCAATTCGGCCGAAGAAGTTCGCCAGTATCTGGCTGGAGACAGATGATGCCGTCCATCCGCCGGATCTCCGTCCACATCGATGAGCCCGAGCCCGGGCACTTCTATTGGGTGCTGATGGAGGAAGGTGACGATGCTTCGCAATGGCGAGAGCTCGAGTCCGCGGACACGCCTTGCGAGATGTGGATCGATGCCCTGAACGCAGGTATCAGTGCGCTGACTGGCTACGCCGGCGATGAGCAAATCGGCCCCCGCACCAACAGCGAAGACGAGGACGGCTCCCCAACCGGGGCGCAGTTCCTGTCCTGAACGTCGGCCGCGATGGCTTCATACAGCGCTCTCTACGCCGCGTGGGTCCAGGCGCAACGTCGCGCACTTTCGGCGCAGCGAGAACTCTGCAGGCGGACGGCGGAACCCGGTCCTCTCCCGCCAGAAGCCCTCAGCCAGGTCAGGTTGCTTTGGGACCATGCTTCAGAGTTGTTCCACCAAATGATGAGAGAGAGCGAGTTGCGCACAATGGGGGCCCGGCCTCTGGGTGAGCCAGAGAACCATAGGAGTTAGTGCTTTGCTCTACTCCGCATTCACCAGGGCTGGCCGGCATCTTTGATCGAACGGGGGATCGGGCATGATCGGGGGGCACTTTCCCGCCTGATCGCCATGGACAGATACGAAGACGAGCCTTCAGAATCGCTGCAACTGTGGAGACAACTCGAGCAACTCGCTCGCGCAGCCGATCGTCGCCTGTTTGCGGCGTTGATCGAGTCCTCCCTCGGCCGCGCGCCCAAGCCGCTGCCGGAGGATTTCAGACTGGCGGCACATGCCAGACGTCTGGCCGACGCCCAGTATCGGCGCTGGCGCAAAGAAAAGGATCAGCAGCTCGCGAAGCTGATCACCTGACGGTAGGACCAGGAATGCACCCCTGGTTTCAGATTGCATAGCCACCGGTGGGAGGCCACACACACCGCGCATGATTGCTACTGCCCGTCCACGCATCTACCTCGCCGGGCCGGATGTTTTTCAGCTGAATGCCGCAGAGCAGATGCAGAGTCTGGTGCTGGCCTGCGAAGCATCGGGACTCGAGGCCCTGCCGCCTTCCGATGGCACCGCGCCGACCTTAGCGCTCGGCAACGAAGCCAGACATATTTTCGACACGAACATGGCGAGGCTTCGCCAAGCCGACGGCGTGATCGCGAACCTCGAACCGTGCCGGGGCACTGAACCGGACTCCGGCACCCTGTTCGATGTGGGCGCGGCGGTCGCGTTGGGACTGCCCGTGGTGGCCTATGGTGTCAGCAACACCTACGCAGCGCGCGTGAAGCGGCTCATGAAGGTCGTGCGCAGCAACGGTGCGCTACAGGACCCGAGGAACTATGTGGTCGAGGAGTTCGACCTTCCGCTGAACCTGATGCTGGCGTGCTCCGTCCGAACTGAGAACACGGCCGAGGAGGCAGTGGCGGCGCTTGCAGCGCTGTTCGCGGAACTCGGACCACATCAGGTCATTCACTAAAGACGCGCCCTTCTTCGCGCCAGCGCGGTTGCCCCCGGGGTGAGGGCTCAGGCATCTTGCCGCCGGACATGGCGAGCTGTCTTGGAGAGGGCCGATTCCACTGCGTCGAGCTGGTGTGCCACGCCCCGAATGTCCTTAACGAGGATGCCGGTATCGACGAAGCTCTCCGCGGCGTTCAAGAGACCCTCTCGTGTCCCCGCCGAACGACCAGGGTCCGCATCCCGCATGAGCGAGGCTGCCGCGTAGGCAACCTTCTCTGTAGCCGCACGCAACGCGCCCATGGCCAGACTTAGCTCGACGTCGCGTCTCATCATCGCCTCCTTGACTGTGAGGGGCGGAGATTCGTTCGGCTGATCGACGGCGCAGGGCGGTCTGCGCTCATATGTGCCTTCCGGTAGCTTTTTCTTCTTCATTGGGCCCACGACCGCGCCTGGAAGCGCGGCCGAGCAGTTTGCAGATTCAGTGTGAATCAAAACTATTTGCACCACCGCATTCCGCGCGTCAGAAGGCGACGTGCGGACGCGTGAGGCGCACGCTCGCCGATGGCGCGACATGCAACGGATTGATTCGTCAGGCTGCGGGCGATACATTCCGGGGACCAGAACCGCCGGCATTTTGGATAGAGCAAGCGCCGGTACGGGAGGGGAACGATGCCGCTCTTGTTCTTGCGCAAGCTTTATCAGGAGAAGCTGCCAGTCCGTGTTGCCGATCCGCATGAAGTCAGATGCGTATCGTTGCTGCTGGCGACCGGCCTGGTCGAGGCGGAGTTCTCGCTGATTCGACAGTCCTGGCGTCCGGGCCCGGTCTACGTGGCCACTGTGCTTCGCATCACCGATCAGGGATTGGCAGAACTTTCGAAGATCGGAGCCGATCCGGCGAGTTCGCCGCCTGTGCCTCGACGGCCGCGGCGACCGCCACTTCTGTAGATCAGGCGAATGGCGCTGATCATTCCCGCCGTCGCGCGAGCTCGGCTCGCCCGAGAGCGGTGATCCCCTCCACGATGGCCAACTCTATCGGAGGATCCGGCTGCGTTCGGCTGGACGGCTTGGAGATGAAAGCAGCGACCATTCCTGCAGCAAGCAGCACAGCCACGCAGTCGATCTCCTTGGGGTCCTCGACCCGTAGAGGAAGCTCGGCGTGTTGGATTTTGCGGAGGTAGTCGAGCGGCATTCAGCTAGAGGAGCGTGCGGCAACTGCCAGAGGCGTTTTTATATTGAGTGCTTCACTATGCCATGGTTCGGCGCTTCGTTTCCAAATCACTCCTCCTAGCCACATACTCGTTGATCCATCCCTCCGCATAGCGCCGAGCCTCGGTGCAAGCGACCTGCTCGCTCGTCGACGAACGAGTGATCCTGCACATCATTTGGCCGAGCCGGCTGATGGTCGCCACAAAGGCGCCGTCACCTCGATCGACAACCTCAATGCTCCATTCCTGACTTCGCGTGTGAGGGGGAGATGTGTTCATGATCTGAATCCGGAATCGAGGAGAGAAGCTGCGGTCGCAACCAATGCTCTCCAGTGCAGCAACTGTCTTTGTCAGCCGATGTCGAACGTGCGCGTCCTACGATGTTCGGTCTCGGCTCCCGCGCGAGCCGCCGACGCGGCCGGTGCGGAGCCCTGGGCGTCCGCACCGCTGCCGAGCAGATGATGTCGGCCCACTTCGCCGACCGCACCGGCAAGGCCCAGTAGCTCTGCCAGGGAGGTTCGTAGCCCGTCGGGTTCCAGAAGCTGGAAGCGACGCCCGCCAGGAAACGCAAACTCCGGTTTGGAGATGCGTCCACCCGCAGCTTCGATCCCCTGTCGCGGCGCAGCGAGGTCATCGCCATAGAGGATCACCGGCGCGCAGACGGGCGGATCGCTTCTCTGGTCGCGAAGCCACCTGTCTGAACTCGCTCCCTTGGCGGCGTTGTGGCTGGACGGCTTGAGCGCGCGCATCATCAAGGTCGAGCGTCCGCTCAGCGCGACATCTGCCGCACGCTGTATCTCACGACACCGACGCGCGTGGCGAAATCACGCGGGGCGAATGCTCGGCGATCTCTGGCTCCGTACGGCAGAAGCCGTGGTCAATTCCACGCTGAGTCCGGTTGATTGAGGCTCCTCGCCCATACGCCTCCACGATCTCAGCGACCTCCGCAGCATGGCCGCGTTCTCAGGCGTTGAGATCAGAATTCCCGCTCCCTACAAGATCGAAGAGAACGGTCCGGAAGCGCAGTCGCTGCTCAAGCTCGAGCATGCGCCCATGTTCTGATCCCAGCGAAGCGATGAGCGAAGCAGAAGGATGCAACGCCGTCCAGCCGCACGGGCGTTACTGCGTTGTTGCAAATGCGAGGCCCTCTGATTACCTTGCATCAAATCCGGGACCCCTTATTCCTGCGCTGGCTGACCTAGGGCTGGCCAGGGTCGTCGGCTTAGCAGAATTCGAACCTGAAGCAGCACGAGCATTCCTGGGACATTGCGGTCATCGACCTCGTCCTGAAGAAAGGATTCGGTCTCGATGTCCTCCGCTGGGTTCAGCCTCGGCGCAACTCGAGGCAACACGTTGTGGTGCTTTCCAACTGCGCGACGACTGTGGTGTGCGAAATCTGTTGAGCAACTGGGGCGGCGCTCGAGAGATTCTTCGTGGCAAGCGGCCGCGCCGACTGTTACCAGCGCCCGCGAGGTCCACGAACGGGATGCGGAATTTCTCAAAGCAGGGCGGCAAACCGTGCATCAGCAACGAGCGCACCGAGCCGTCCGGGGACTTCTGTGAGAGCGGTGGGTCCAGCGCCACCAAGAAGCCGTGCTCAGTGTCCGATTCATCAGCATTCAACTTTCGAACAACAGACGCAATGGCCGCCCTCGGCTAGCATCGTTCATGTGGAACCTTCCAAACAAATCAAAGTACGCAAAAACTCGCCGTCCGCCCGAGAGGCATGGTGGCAAGAATTCATAGGCGAATTCTGCAGACTCTGCGGTAGGGAGGTCGATCGAGAGTGGGTCGCCGGCTTGGCTCTCCTGCTCTACCCACTGAATACTTGCCGCTTAGGGCGTGATGCAGCGCAAATCGCTTTCGCGACGCGGGGTTACCAATTGCCTGTACACAGTGAAGGTGGCGATGCCGGCCCGACATCCGCCAACTGGCCGGCACAACGGCTGCACTGAAGGTGCAAGCGGCGGCGCGAACGTCCTTCGAAAAGAGGCGCTGAAAAGCGCCTTCCTCGAAACAGATCGATCTTTTTTCCGCCGCTGCGGTGTTACCACGCCCCAACGGACGGTCGACGCATTCCAAAAAGCTAGTCGCTTCCCGGCTTTGTCAGACGGGCCGTGAAATCCAGTTCGGGTCGATCTTGGGGCCGCCCTTCTGCCCGCCGCAGGTGACGGCGATCAGCGGCGGCGGGTTGAGCAAAGCAGAGTACGCGGCCCTCCAGCGACCTCCTCCCGTCGGCGTCCGGCGGCCGATGTCCCGCACACCATCTCCCACGCCGCACATTTCACAGCCTCGATGGCGGGCGGTCCGCTCTGCTCCACCGCGGAGTTTTATCCCTCAGCAGCAGTCGCAGGGTGTCGGCCGCGGGCTTGGTGTCGTCTACCACCAGCACAGGGCTCGCCCTCGAGCGGAGTCGTGAGGGCCGCGGTGGTAGGGAGCTGGATCACGCACGCGTGGCCCTCGCCGCCGGCAGAAGCGCTGGTGATGACGCTGCGAGCGACTGGACCGGATCCCTTCTGGGGGTCATCCGCCGTGAAGCCGAATTGAGCTTCTCACCGATGGCCAGAGTGCCAAGCCACCTCACACCTCCGCAATTAAATCCAGGGGGAACCAGCCGACCGCATTCATCCGCGGTATATCCACCTGCAATCCTTGAATTAATGCTTGCTGGCACACCGGTGAATATTCGGCATAAATGGTCATAAATGGTCAGAATCGGTCATAAATGGCCAATGAAACAAATGACTCTTGGTTGCAACATGACGTACGCCCCTTTGCGCCGGGGCTAGATCACGAATCCGCGATACGCGCCACATTAAAAAATGTGTCACGAACTTTAGTAGCCATTGCGACCTTGATAAGTTTCGCCTGCACAACGCTTTGGGGGCGCGAATGTAAAAGCCGGCGCAAAAGCTGCCAAATATTTCACGTTTGTCTACATTTGCCGTTTTCCAAGTTGCAGATAAAGCGCATTGAAGCAATTGCCCTGTAGCATCTGTACCGTCTCAGGATCAACCGGTTGGTTGATCTGCCTGGTCGGAGTACTGCTGCCCCGACTCATTTACCAACTCTAAAGATGAACCAAATTCAAGTTGTTCCCAAGGATGGTGGCGCGGTCGTCGATACGCGCGTCGAAGCACTCTCTCTTGATAAAGCCTCTGTCATTCACCTGAAGATTGCGCCGGAGAACGTCGTCAAGTTCGAGCGTCGCGGCAGCGATCTGGTCCTGACGCTGCGCGACGGTAGCGCCACCGTCCTTCAGGGCTTCTTCAATGAGTATGCGCAAGGGGGTCGTAACGACCTTGTCTTGGAGGATGCAGCAGGCGTCCTTTGGTGGGGTCAGTACACCGGACCTTGGTCCGAGTTCCACTTCACCGAAATCGAATGGCTCGACGGCGTGCCCGTGGCTGCGGCATCGGAAGGGCTGCCTGGCTGGCTCATTGCAGGTCTTGCGCTGTTGGGCGTCGGAGCCGCGGCTGCCTCAGGCGGTGGTGGAGGAGGCGGGGGGTTCTCACTTCCGCCAGTTGCTCCGCCGCCTTTGAACAGGGCCCCCACAGGCGAAGCCGATCCGATCGCAGTGCGTGCTGGTCACAGCGGGAGCGGCCAAGTGGTCGCTCGTGACCCGGATGGAGACACGCTGACCTATGTGCTGGGGGAGCCGCCAGCGCACGGCACGGTGGTGATCGATCCAGAGACGGGGGAGTACACGTACACGCCCGAAGCCGGATACGACGGTCCGGACAGCTTCACTGTCGTCATCACCGATGGCAGGGGCGGCACGACCACCAGCACGGTGGAAGTGTCTGTGCAGCCGAACAACGAACCGACTCTTCCGGACTACGCGCTGACCACGCCCGAGGACACCCCTGTCGCAGGCCAGGTGACCGGGGTCGACCTGGACGGCGACAGCCTGAGCTACGTGGTGGGCACGCCGCCCGCCAACGGCACCGTGACCGTCAACCCGGACGGTACCTACACGTACACGCCGGGTGCGAATTTCAACGGTACGGACACCTTCACCGTCATCGTCGATGACGGCAACGGCGGCACGGCCACCAGCACGGTGGAAGTGACGGTCAGCCCGAACAACGACGCGCCCACCGTTCCGAACTACACGCTGACCACGCCCGAGGACACCCCTGTCGCAGGCCAGGTGACCGGGGTCGACCTCGACGGCGACAGCCTGAGCTACGTGGTGGGCACGCCGCCCGCCAACGGCACCGTGACCGTCAACCCGGACGGTACCTACACGTACACGCCGGGTGCGAATTTCAACGGTACGGACACCTTCACCGTCGTCGTCGATGACGGCAACGGCGGCACGGTCACCAGCACGGTGGAAGTGACGGTCAGCCCGACCAACGACGCGCCCACCGTTCCGAACTACACGCTGACCACGCCAGAGGACACGCCTGTCGCAGGCCAGGTGACCGGGGTCGACCTGGACGGCGACAGCCTGAGCTACGTGGTGGGCACGCCACCGGTGAGCGGCACCGTGGTCGTCAATGCCGACGGCAGCTACACGTACACGCCGGGTACGAACTTCAACGGTACGGACACCTTCACCGTCGTCGTCGATGACGGCAACGGCGGCACGGTCACCAGCACGGTGGAAGTGACGGTCAGCCCTGTCAACGATGCGCCTACCGTTCCGAACTACGCGGTGATCACCCCAGAGGACACGCCTGTCGCAGGCCAGGTGACCGGCGTCGACCTGGACGGCGACAGCCTGAGCTACGTGGTGGGCACGCAACCGGTGAGCGGCACCGTGGTCGTCAATGCCGACGGCAGCTACACGTACACGCCGGGTGCGAACTTCAACGGCAGCGACAGCTTCACCGTCGTCGTCAGCGACGGCAACGGCGGCACGGTCACCAGCACGGTGGACGTGACGGTCAGCCCGACCCAAGACGCGCCCACCGTTCCGAACTACACGGTGACCACACCCGAGGACACGCCTGTCACGGGCCAGGTGACCGGCGTCGATCTGGACGGCGACAGCCTGAGCTACGTGGCGGGCACGCCGCCTGCCAACGGCACCGCGACCGTCAACCCAGACGGTACCTACACGTACACGCCGGGTGCGAACTTCAACGGCAGCGACAGCTTCACCGTCGTCGTCAGCGACGGCAACGGCGGCACGGTCACCAGCACGGTGGACGTGACGGTCAGCCCGACCCAAGACGCGCCCACCGTTCCAAACTACACGGTGACCACGCCTGAGGACACGCCTGTCGCAGGCCAGGTGACCGGCGTCGATCTCGACGGCGACAGCCTGAGCTATGTGGCGGGAACGCCGCCGGCCAACGGCACCGTGGTCGTCAATGCCAACGGCACCTACACGTACACGCCGGGCGCGAACTTCAACGGCACCGACAGCTTCACTGTCGTCGTCAGCGACGGCAACGGCGGCACGGCCACGAGCACGGTGAGCGTGACGATCAATCCGGTCAACGATGCGCCCACCGTTCCGAACTACACGCTGACCACGCCCGAGGACACGCCTGTCGCGGGCCAGGTGACTGGCGTCGACCTGGACGGCGATAACTTGAGCTATGTGGCGGGTACGCCGCCGGCCAACGGCACCGTGGTCGTCAATGCCGACGGTACCTACACGTACACGCCGGGTGCGAACTTCAACGGCACCGACAGTTTCACCGTCGTCGTCAGCGACGGCAACGGTGGCACGGTCACCAGCACGGTGGACGTGACGGTCACCCCGACCAACGACGCGCCCACTGTTCCGAACTACACGCTGACCACGCCCGAGGACACCCCTGTCGCAGGCCAGGTGACCGGGGTCGACCTGGACGGCGACAGCCTGAGCTACGTGGTGGGCACGCCACCGGTGAGCGGCACCGTGGTCGTCAATCCAGACGGTACCTACACATACACGCCGGGTGCGAACTTCAACGGCAGCGACAGCTTCACCGTCGTCGTCAGCGACGGCAACGGCGGCACGGTCACCAGCACGGTGGACGTGACGGTCAGCCCGACCCAAGACGCGCCCACCGTTCCGAACTACACGGTGACCACACCCGAGGACACGCCTGTCGCGGGCCAGGTGACCGGTGTCGACCTGGACGGCGACACCCTGAGCTATGTGGCGGGCACGCCGCCGGCCAACGGCACCGTGGTCGTCAACCCGGACGGTACCTACACGTACACGCCGGGTGCGAACTTCAACGGCACCGACACCTTCACGGTCGTCGTCAGCGACGGCAACGGCGGCACGGTCACCAGCACGGTGGACGTGACGATCAGTCCGGTCAACGATGCGCCTGTGTTCATCGGCGACGACAACAACCCGACGGGGAGCTATTCGTTCTCGTACAACGAAAACAGCACGGAAGCAGACGTTCTGGGCACCGTGAGAACAACGGACGTGGACAGCCCTTCGGCAACGTACGCCATCACGGCGGGTAACGAAAACGGGTGGTATGCCATCGACGCCGATGGTCGCATCACCCTGACTGCGGCGGGCGTGAGTGCGCAGGCCAACAACTACGAGGCAGGACCCAACGTCCACGCGCTGACCGTGCGGGCCAGCGATGGCGCTGGCGGCACAAGGGACATCACCGTCACCCTCTCGGAGCAGGACGTCAACGAAGCGCCGGCATTGAGCGCGACTTCTGCAGGCCCGGTCTACGAGGATGCGCTGCCCGGCGGCATCTATGCGGGCACGGACCACTCCGCGGTCACCCAGGGAACTCTTTCTATCGTCGACAGCGACGCGGGTACCGTACCTGCCGACCTCGTCGTGTCGCTGGGCGGCCCTGCGGGCATCACTGCACAAGGGCAGCCTGTGACGTGGAGCTGGGATGCCGCCTCCAGCACCCTGACCGGAAGCGCCGTGATCGGCGGGGTTGTGACCTCGATCATGACGGTGCAAGTGGGCTCTGTGAGCCAGACAACGCCTGGCAATTTTGCTGCGACGTACACCGCGACGTTGACGGGTCCGATGGACCACCCGGCGAGCGGAGAGGATGCGCTGTCCCTCGCCTTCACGGCCACAGTCGGCGATGGCGTGAACAACAGCGCGCCGGCGAGCTTCAACGTCGGTGTGCAGGATGACGCGCCGGTGCTCGGCGACGGCCAGATCGCCGTGAACGTCGAGGAGCTGCAGACGAACCTGATGGTGGTGCTGGATCTGTCGGGCAGCATGGCCGAGGAGACGCCCACCCGGCTCCAGCGTGCCAAGGAGGCCATCCAGAACCTGATCCAGGGCTATGACGACTATGGCGACGTGATGGTCAAGCTGGTGACCTTCAGCACCAGCGGCCAGGCCTACGCGAACTGGATGGACGCTGGAACGGCGATCTCGACCATCAATGCGCTGTCCTCCAATGGGACGACCAACTACTGGTCCGCGCTGCAGGCAGCCATGGGGGCCAACGGCTTCGATACCGCGGGCAAGCTGGTCGGACCCGACGTTCAGAACGTCTCGTACTTCTTCACGGACGGCCAGCCCAACGTCGGCGCGGAAATCACGCCGTCGCGAGAAGCTACGTGGAGCGAGTTCCTGGCCGATCGGGACATCAATTCGTACGCGATCGGCATCGGCAACAGCCTCAACGCTGGACACGCGGCGCAGGTCAACCCGATTGCCTATGACGGCAGCGCGGAACCGGATGGAACCGACAAGGATGGTCTGATCATCAGAGACACCAGCGAGCTCAACGATGTGCTCCTAGGCACGATCAGTCCGCCGGCGGTGGGCAACTTGCTGACCGGCGGTCTCGGGGAGGGTCAAGGGTTCGGAGGCGACGGGGGCTATGTCTCGACCATGACGGTCGACGGCGATGTCTATGATTACGACACTGCAACCGGCCTCCTCAACGTGACAGCGGATGGCACTACACCCGACTACGTTTTCGATTCAACGGCGAAGACGGTGACGGTCACCACGGAGGCAGGCGGGACGCTGTTGGTGGAGCTCGAGACGGGCGAATTCAACTACAAGGCGTTGCCAGCCACTTACACCGAAACCATCACCTACGAGGTCACTGACCGCGATGGCGACGTGAGCAACACGGCGACGCAGACGCTGAACGTCACGTTCGGCAGTCCGCCCGTCTCCGCTTTGAGCTTCGCGGCCACGGACTCGCTCGGGCTGCAGGCGGTGGACGCCCTCGAAGCGCCGGACAACGCGGGCCAGAGGGACGACGCCAACTGGAAGACGGACCTGCTGAGTTCTGGCGACAGTTCCGGGTCGTCCTTCGAGGGCTTGCTCAGCGCTGCCTTCCCGCTGCCCACAAGCACGGAAGCACACGCGCTGACGGGCGCAGGATCGGGCAGCGCAGACTCGCAGACGTACGTTGCGCCAGTTGCCAGCGCGCTGGACGACGAGTTGCACCATGCTGCGGCGATGTACGCCTAGCGGCCCATGAAGAAGTGCGGCGTTCCTCCACGGCGGCGCTTGCCGCTGGTGGCGGATTCCACCTGGCCGGGCACCCGCTCGGCAGGTGGGAGCCTTGCGTCCTTCCCGGTGTGCTCGACCTCGCCTCGGCATTGTTGAGCACTCGGCGAGGTGGGTGAGGGAGTGTTCACCGCGAAGCGCCGCGGCAGTCCGCTGCGACACATCGCTCGGACTGCATCAGCGCATCGAGATGAGAGCTGAGGGTCACACCCGTTCTGCGCAAGTCATTCGTCCGGATTCTTTTTCCATTCATGTTCATGCTTCTTTCTTTTACCGGCGCTCCGCGCAAACGTGCGACTGCTCTTGCAGCGGTCGTGGTTTGCCTGCTGGCGCTCGCGGGCGCGGGACAGGCCCAGACGCAGGCCATGCCCGCCTCACCCGGCGATCCGCTGGTGTCGGGCGGCGTGGTGCAGTCCGCCCGCTTGAGCCTGCCCCAGGCCATGCGCGCTGCCGTCGAATGGCATCCCAGTGTTCGGACCACCGCGCAGCAGATCCTCCAGGCCACCGAAGGCATCGAGACGGCGCGTGCGGGCTACTACCCCCAAGTACGGGGCGGCATCAATTCGCAGCTGAGCAATCGGAATATCGGCTCCTATGAGAGCCGTCGGCTGAATACGGTCGACCTGTCCGTGTCGCAAGTGCTCTACGACTTCGGCAAGGTCGCGAGCGCGGTGGACCAGGCGGAGGCGTCGGTCGCCGCCACGAAGGCACAGTCCCAGCTGTCCGCGGACGAGGTGGCGCGCGAGACGGCGTTCTCGTGGATCGAGATCCACCGCCAGAAGGAGTTGGGCGAGATCGCACGCGACCAAATCCGCGGCGTTCAGGCGCTGACCGATCTGGTGTTCGAGCGCGCCCGCCAGGGCGCGAGTTCGCGCTCGGATGTGGTCCAAGCCCAGTCTCGCGTGGAGGCCGCGCGTGCTCAGCAGCTGACTGCCGATGCGCAGCTCGCCCGCTGGCGCGTCAATCTGATGCACCTCACGGGCTCTCGCTCGTCTGTCGACATCACCGATACGCCCCCGGCGGCGCTCGAGGGGGCCTGTCGGGCGGGCATGGGCACGCAACCGGTCAATCCGCCCGCTGTGCAGCTTGCCGACGCGCAGCGCGAGATTGCCAAGGCGGACCTTCGCGCTGCCGAGGCGCAGCTGTTGCCCACGCTGTCGCTCGACGGCTCGGTTGGCCGCGGCCTGGATGCCCGCTCGCGCCTGCCCGGCGAGAATGGTCTGAGCACCACCGTCGGCTTGAACTTTTCCGCGCCGCTCTACGAGGGCGGAGGCAACCAGTCGCGCAAGCGCGCGGCCGCCTACGCGCTGAGCGCGGCAGATGCAGCGCGGGCCCAGGCAGAGCTGGCTGCGCGCCAGGCGCTGGAGGATGCGCTTGCTCAGTCACAAGGCCAGGTCCAGCGTCTGCCCGTGTTGGCCGCCCGGGTCGAGAGCATCCGCTCCACGCGCGACCTGTACAAGCAGCAGTACCTGCAACTGGGCACGCGTTCGCTCCTGGACTTGCTCAATGCCGAGCAGGAGTACCACGCCGTGCGTTTCGAGCAAGCCGAAAGCGCGCACGAGCTGCAGCGTCTCGCGGTGCAGTGTCTCTATCAGACGGGTCAGTTGCGCGCGATATTCGGCATCGACGATCTGCGCGCCAGCGCAGCCGGGAGCATGCGATGAACGCCACCGTCTCGCAAACCGGGAACAACGAGGAAGTCGCGGCCTCCCAGGCCGCGACCGTGCGCGGTCTCTCCGGCCTCGCGCACGGCTGGATGGACGCCGTGCTGGCCGTGGCCGCTCACTACCAGCTGGACGCATCGCGCGAACGCATCCGCGTCGCCGCGGACTGGAACAGCAGCTTGACGCTGGAGGAGAGCGTGCGTCAGATGGCGCAGCAAGCCGGGCTTGCGCTGCGCCACGTGGAGCCTCGCCTTGATGCGCTCAGTCCCTGGCGCCTCCCGGTCGTCGTTCAGCTCGACGGTGACCAGGTGGCGGTGGTCACGGCCATCACGGCCGACGGGCTGCGCCTGGCCTTCTGCGGAGATCAGGGCGCAGAAAGCACGCGCACGCTCGAGGAGCTCCAGCCCCATGTGCAGGCGCTCGCCGTGCTTCGCCCGATCCAGTCCGCACCGGATTCGCGCGTGGACGGCTATATCAAGCCGGTCGAGCGCCACTGGCTGCGCCGCATCGTGCTTGCCGACCTGCGGCCCTTCGCGCACATTCTGATTGCGTCGTTGATCACGAACTTGATGGCGCTCGGTGGCGTGCTGTTCTCCATGCAGGTCTACGACCGCGTCGTGCCGGCACAGTCCGAGCCCACGCTCTGGGTGTTGTTCGGTGGCGTTCTGTTGTCGCTGCTCTTCGCATCGATGATGCGTGGTGCGCGCATGCGCATCACCGATGTGCTTGGAAAGCGTGCCGACCTGCGCATCTCGGACCGCGTGTTCGGCCACGCGCTGCGGGTTCGGAACACTGCGCGCCCGCGTTCGACCGGTACCTTCATCTCTCAGGTCAGGGAGTTGGAACCGGTGCGCGAAATGCTCACTTCGACCACGATCACCGCAGCGGCGGATCTGCCGTTCTTCCTGCTGTTCAGTGTCGTGTTCTGGTTCATCGCCGGCCCGCTGGTGCTGGTGCCGCTGGCGGCGTTCGTGCTGTTGCTGCTTCCGAGCCTGCTGGCCCAGCGCAGGTTGCGCGAGCTCGCGCAGGCCAGCATGCGCGAGGCGTCGCTGCGCAATGCGATGCTGGTCGAGGCGGTGCAGGGCATCGAGGACATCAAGGTGCTCCAGGCTGAACCCCGCTTCCAGAACCAATGGAATCACTACAACGCGATCAACGCGGAATCGGGCTTGAAGCTGCGCGCGCTGCTCAACGGCCTGAACAACTGGCTGCAAACAGTGCAGGGGGGCGCCTTCGCCGTCGTGATCTTCTTCGGTGCCCCGATGGTGATTGCCGGCGAGATGAGCACAGGCGTGCTGGTGGCCGCTTCCATTCTGGTGAGCCGCATGCTCGCACCGCTGGCGGGCGTGACCCAGGTGCTCAACCGGTGGCAGCAAGCGCGTGTCGCGAGCCAGGGCCTGGACCAGTTGATGCAATTGCCGGTGGACCATGCGCCCGACAGCACGCGCATCCATCGCGCTGCCCTGCAAGGCGAGTACGAGTTCCGCGAGGCTTCGTTCAGCCATGATGGTCGTACGCAGGCGCTCAGTGTCAAGACACTGAACATCCGTGCGGGCGAGCGCATCGCCATACTGGGGCGCAACGGCGCGGGCAAGTCCACGCTGCTGCAAGCGATGTCGGGTCTGCTCGAGCCCAAGGCCGGCATGGTCCTGCTCGATCGCGTGGCCCTGTCGCACATCGACCCCGCCGACGTGCGCCGTGACGTGGCCCTCCTGACGCAGAACGCCCGGCTTTTCCATGGCACGCTGCGGGAGAACCTCACACTGGGCGCACCGCATGCCACCGACGCCGAGCTGATCGATGCGTTGCAGGCGGTGGGCGCATGGTCCTTCGTGCGTCAGCTTGCCGCGGGCATGGACCATCCGGTGCAAGAGGGCGGGCTCGGCCTGTCCGGCGGCCAGCGCCAGAGCCTGCTTCTCGCGCGCCTGATTTTGCGAGAGCCGCGCGTGCTGCTGCTCGACGAGCCGACAGCCACGCTGGACGAGGTGTCGGAGCGCGAAGTCATCGCGACGCTGCGGACTCTTGCGCCCGGCCGGACGCTCGTCGTGGCTACCCACCGACCCGCCGTGCTGGACGCTGTCGACCGGGTGATCGTGGTCGACCGCGGCGTCATCGTGATGGACGGCGGACGCGACCACGTGCTGGCGCAACTGCGCAAGGGTGCCTCCGCGAGTTCTTCGGAAGCAGGGGCCAAACCGGATTCGCCACGGGTCATCCATCGTGTGCAAGTGCAGAGCCAGTCACCGCGCAAGCAAGACGAACAAACCGGGAGCGATGCATCATGAGTGCAGGTCTGACGATCAGGCCTCAGGCGGCCGTGCATCGCGCGCCTCGGGCCGCGGGCCTTCCGAACCTGGACGACTACGATGAAGTCCGCGCCAGCAAGTCAGGGCGCGTGGTGTGGCTGGTCGCGTTGCTCCTGGCGGCGTTTTTCGCCTGGGCCTGGTACTTCCAAATCGACGAGGTGTCCGGCGGCATGGGCAAGGTGATTCCCAGCTCGCGCGAGCAGCGCATTCAGTCCCTCGAAGGAGGAATCCTGACCGAACTGCGCGTGCGCGAAGGGCAGATCGTCGAGAAGGGCGAGGTGCTGGCCCAGCTCGATCCGACCCGCGGCGAGTCGAACGTGGAAGAATCCGCGGCGCGTTACCGCGCGGCGCTCGCCAGCAGTGCGCGCCTGCGCGCGGAAGTCAACGGGCAGGGCGAGCTTAAGTTTCCGGCCGAGCTCCAGGACTGGCCGCAGCTGACGTCGTCGGAGGCGGCGCTGTTCCGCTCGCGGCGTGCAGGCCTCGCGGAGACCGTGGGCGGCCTGAGCCAAGCGCTCGGTCTGGTGCGCCGGGAGCTCGAGATCACCCGCTCCCTGGTCGCGAGTGGCGCGGCCAGCAATGTGGAGTTGATCCGCCTGCAGCGCCAGGGTGCCGAACTCGAGCTCAAGATCTCCGAGGCACGCTCGAGCTACATGGTGCGCAGCCGCGAGGAACTGGCCAAGGCGGATGCCGAGGTCAAGTCCCTGTCCTCCGTGGTCCGAGGGCGGGCCGACATGCTGGATCGCCTGACGCTGCAGTCGCCCGTGCGCGGAATCGTCAAGAGCCTGGACGTCACCACCATCGGCGGCGTGGTGCCGCCCAACGGTTCGTTGATGACGCTCGTACCGCTCGACGACCAGTTGCTGGTGGAGGTGCGCATCTCGCCGCGCGACATCGCCTTCATCCATCCCGGTCAAGGCGCGCTGGTGAAGATCACCGCCTACGACTACTCGATCTACGGCGGCCTGGACGGCAAGGTCGTGAACATCGCGCCGGACACCCTGCGCGACGAGGTCAAGCCGGAGGTCGTCTACTACCCCGTGCTGGTGCGAACCGACTCGGATGCGCTGGTCAGCAAGAGCGGCAAGCGCTTCCCCATCGTGCCAGGGATGGTCGCCACGGCCGACATCCAGACCGGCCAGAAAACCGTCTGGGACTACCTGACCAAACCACTGAACCGCGCGCGAGAAGCGCTGCGGGAGCGTTGATCCATCTGAAACCCCCCTTCCAATGAGGACCCTTCCCATGAAGTCATACCGAACCAATCACATGTCCCGCCTCGTGCTGAGCCTCGCGCTGGCCGCTGGAGCGTCTTCTGCGCTTGCACGGGAGAATCCGGTCGATCCGGTCAGCAATCCGAACAAGCTCGAATACCGGGATGTGGATGCGCGCCGTCCCGACTTTCGCGAGCCGTTCCTGCGCGACGGTGTGGTGACACAGCCGGCGGCATTCCGGCAAATCACTGCCGGTGTGGCAGCGGCTCAAGTTCAAAGCTTGCTCGGACAACCGCTGCGCGATGCGCAGGGGCCGCGCGGTCCGGAGTGGGACTACAACTTCAAGTTCCGGCTGCCGCAATCCAGCAACTATCTCGTGTGCCAATACAAGGTCGTGTTCGACGAAGGAAAGACGGCAGTTCGGGAGACCGTCTGGCGCCGTCAGCAGTGCCTGGACCTGGTGTCCAAAGCGCCCGCGAATTGAACCCTGGCGTTCATCGCGCTTGATGCGGGCATCTGCAGGGTTGCCTGCGCGCTCTTGACAAAAAAAGACCGGATGTCCCACTTCGGGCTCTTGGGCTCTGACAAAGAGCGCGTCCTTGGATAGGGCAACGCCTGAGGTCTGGTCGTGACGCTGAAGCGCCTCATGCCCTTCGAGCGCCTGATCATCCGTGTCCTGCCCGACGTCGCGCGAGAAGACGGCCTCATTGCCGCTCACATAGGGACATCGTGGAGATACCCATTCGACACGCTCGTACGCTCGCGAGCGCGAGGCTCCTGCGTCTTCTGGATGTCTGTGGGCATCCTTCTGCCACAAGGCGCTCCGACGCCGGGGCGTGGGGGCCCGACCCGGTACCGGTGGTGTCCTGGGGGCACTACGACTTTTCTTTGGACGGCAGCAATCTTGTTCTCGCGAATGGCCAGCGGATTCATCTTCACCCGCGACAGTTTGACGTCGCCATCACGATTTTCTGCAATCTCGAAAGGACCGTCTCCCACGAGACTCTTTTGAAGCTGCACTGGGAACGTTCGCGGGCCGCAAATCGCTCGCGTGCGCTTGTCGCCTGCGTGTCGCAAATCCGTTCGCGCTTGAGCCTCGGCGACGGAAATGAGTTCACGCTGCTTCGGGCGCGCGGGAGTGGTTACAGGCTGACGGTACAACCGCTGACTTGGGCTTAGTGGCACCTGCGGCAGATCCCGGGCTCGGGCGGTCTCGGATCCCAATTGCAACGAGGTGGAGGTCGAGATTCCGGTTGAAACTGTTCTCGAAGAGGACTTGGTCCGGAGTACGGAAGCCCAGCGTGCTCACCATCGCGTCGCTGCGCGGTGCCCATACTGCGCACGACAATCGGTCCGAGCTGCTGCCCAGACTGCACAAGTGCGCCGCTGACATCGGGTGCATCGCCCGTATCGTTCGATCGCTCGTCGCGAGCGCCCGAAGAAGGCGTGGCAGGCCGCGCCAGCCGTGTCTTTCACGCGCTTCATCCCCTGCGGTGAGCAGCGCTCGCTCGCGCGCCTTCCCCTGACCCCCTGGAACTCTCCCGGTAAAGAAGGCCATGCGCAGGCGCCGTTCAGTTCGTGTGAATGAAAGTGGCGGCGGATCCGCGAATTCTTCAGCGCAAGGACATCGCTCGACAACTATCGGAAGCGCATCGATCAGCCTCGCGCGGCCCCCGGGCGCGGGAATGGCTATTCCTCCATGCGGTATGTCAAAGTCACGGCCATGGTACTTCCGAGATCTCGATGATAGAAACTCGACTGCTGACCCAATTCGTTGCCGTTGCCGAGGAATTGCATTTCAGCCGGGCTGCAGAGCGCCTGCACATGGCGCAGCCGCCCCTGAGCCAGGCCATCCGCCGGCTGGAAAGCGAGATCGGTTCTGCGCTGTTCGAGCGCACCAACCGCAACGTCGCATTGACGCCTGCTGGCGCGTCCTTCCTGGAAACGGCGAGGCGCATTCTCCAGTCGCTGGACGAGGGCGTGGCACATACCCGCCGCGTCGCCCAGGGCATCGATGGGCACCTGACGATGACCTTCATCAACATCGCGCCCTATGAGCCGCTCCTGCGCGCGCTGCGCAACTTCCGGCTCGCATTCCCCGGTGTAGCGTTCGAGATGCGAGAGGGGACAACACGTGAACAGGTCGAGGCACTGGAGAACGGCACGGCCGACATCGGGTTCATGCGCACGTCGGGCACCTCCACGCCGACCCTTTGCTTCGAGACCATTCTGCGCGAGCCGATATGGGTGGCGCTGCCCGCCGGGCATCGCCTCGAGAGCCATGCGTCCGTCGAACTGGCGCTGCTCGCAGACGAGGCCTTCGTGGCGTCGCCCCGGTCGCTGGGGCCAGGCTTTCACGATCAACTCGTTCGTCTTTGCCAGGCCGCAGGATTCGTTCCGCGGGTCGCTCAGCACGCGCGCAAATTGCAAACCCTGATTGCCTTGGTGGCCAGCGGGTTCGGCATTGCACTGATACCGGCCTCGCTGGCCAACGAGGCTCGCGCAGACGTCGCGTTTCGCCCCATCACGGCGCCAGGTTCCGACGAACTGCTTCAGCTGGATCTGCTGATGGCCTGGAATGCGCTGCAGGAGTCGCCCCTGCGAGACCGGCTCATCAAGGAGATACGGCGCGTCATGCCACCGCTTTGACGCATTGAGACGTTCGGCGTCTTGCTGCGCGACACCAACGGTATTTCACACGCGCGCGTGCGGGCACTACGCTGCCTTGGCACCTGACGTCGGAAGCGAACACGGGTGCATTGCAATGCCGGGGACCCGTGCTGCACATGCAGCATCCGGACTGAAAGACAGTGCTTGCCATCGCCCATGGCGAAGCCCCCCAGGCATTACTTCGACGTCGATTTCGGAACAGTCATGCCTGCAGCCATCTATGTTTTCTCGTTATGCACCTTTGCGTTCGGCCTTTCCGGATTCGTCGTCGCTGGCCTTCTTTCTGCCATCGCCACCGACCTTCGCGCCCAGATCGCGGCAGTGGGCTCCGCCGTTGCCGCCTATGCCTTCGGCGCGGCGATCGGTGCCCCCTTCATCACCGCGCTTGTCTCGCATTGGAGGGACAAGCACATCCTGATGCTGGCCGTGGCCGTACTCGCCCTTGGCAGCGTGCTCATGAGCCTTTCTCCGAACCTGGCGATGCTGCTGACCATCCGGTTCCTGGTAGGTCTTGGCCATGGCGTCTTCATGGCGGTCGCATCGGATGCCGCGACAAAGCTGGTCGATCAGAATCGTTCCGGCCGTGCGCTCTCCGTGGTCTGGATCGGACTGACGCTGGCGCTCGCGTTCGGGGTTCCGATGGGCACGTTTCTCGGCAGCATCTGGTCATGGCGGATGATCTTTCTGTCCATCGGGGCATTGGGCATTCTGAGCATGTTCGGCCTGCTGTTCTTCATGCGACTTGGCAAGGCTGACGGGCACGGCAGGCGCCGGGTGAGCGCCTGGCACGGGCTCAAGGCCATCACCCACCCGCAGCTGCTGATCACCGCCGGCATCAGCATGCTGGTGAGCGTTGCGACCTTCTCTTTCTTCACCTTCGTTTCGCCCTACCTGCTGGACATCACCGGGGTCGACGTGCATTGGCTGAGCCTGGGCATGCTCGTGTTCGGCCTGTGCTCCATCGCCGGGAATCTTCTGGGCGGCTATCTGATGGATGTGATGGAGCCCGTCCGCAGCACAGTGACCGCACTGACCGGGCTCACTTTGAACTTGCTCGCGCTGTATGGGTTCGGCAGTTCGCCATTCCTGATGATGGTCCTGCTCGGATCGCTGGGCGTCTTCTTCTTCTCCATCGTGACGATGCTGACCCTGCGTCTCTTGAGACTCGCTCAAACCCTTGTCCCGGGTTCCACGGCTGTGGCGGCGGGCTTGAACATCGCATCCTTCAACCTGGGCACGGCACTGGGCGGCGGGCTCGGCAGTTTGACGATTTCATACGCCGCCGTGTCGTACGTCCCGTTGGTGGGAGCGTTGGCCGGCACGTTGGCCATTGCCATTTTCTGGCTACAGATCAAGCGTGCCAGGTTGTCTGATACAGGCGGAACGGCGGTGCGGTAGAAGCCGAGAATGTAAGAGTTCTCCTACAAAGCGCATACTCCAACGATGCGTCTAAGCCAATTCATCAGAGACAACGTCGAGCCGATCTTGGAGGAGTGGGAGACGTTCGCTCGGACAATGATTCCTCCGGCGGAGACGATGTCCGTCGTCGAACTGCGCGATCATGCGCGCGAAATCCTTCTCGCCATCGCCGATGAGATGGAATCGAGCCAGTCTGAAGCCGAGCGCGAAGCGAAATCCAAAGGCCTCGCAGCGCCGGGGATCAAAGCAACCTTTGCGGGAGTACACGGCACGTTGCGCCAGCGCGTCGGCTTCGACCTGACCCAGTTGAGCGCGGAATACCGCGCCCTGCGCGCCTCGGTGCTGCGTCTCTGGATGGCCCGCATCGGCGCAGTCGATGCAACCGTGCTCGAGGAACTCATGCGCTTCAACGAAGGCATCGACCAGGGTCTTGCCGAGGCCATGCTCACCTACTCGGAACACATGGCCAGCTCGCGGGATACCTTCCTCGCCGTGCTCGGCCACGACTTGCGCAGCCCACTCGGTGCACTCAGCTCCTGCGTACATCTGCTGGGGCATGTCGTCGACGGCAAGCCTAACGAACGCGCGCTTCGCATTGCTAGGCAGAGCGTAGCGTCCATCAGCGACATGATCACCGACCTGCTCGAGTACACCCGCACCCGGTTGGGCCGCGGCATCGAGGTGACGCCGCAAGCGGGCAATCTCAGCGCGTTGTGCGTAGAGGCTTTCGACCAAATCTGTGCTGCATACCCGCACCGCAAACTCGAGGCGGACATTGCCCCGGGCGTGATGATGAACTTCGATGCGACACGCATGCGCCAGGTGCTCTCCAATCTTCTGAGCAATGCTGTTCAGCACGGTGACTCGGCCTTTCCGGTGGCTGTCGAGGCCCGCGTCGATGGCGACGGCGCACTGTTGACCGTCAAGAACCGCGGCACGCCGATTCCAGCAGACTCGATGCAAGTCATCTTCAATCCCTTGGTGCAGGTTGCCTCCAAGGAGTCTGAGCCACACGAACGCCCGGCTACGAGTTTGGGCCTCGGTCTGTTCATCGCCCGTGAAATTGTGAAAGGCCACGGGGGCACGATCACCGTGACTTCTTCGGAAAGTGAAGGCACCTCCTTTGTCGTGCGCTTGCCCCTGCCCAGCTCGGCGGGGCCCGGAGACGTACAGTGAGTCGAACGGTACAGCGCTCGCGATAGCATGCGCCCATGTGAAAGCCGACAAGCCCATCGCGATGGCTTACCGCGCCCTTCGCAGCCTCGGTGGCGGAAGACCGTTGTGGCGAGCGTCGATTGCCCAGATCAGTATCTCAGGTCAAATTCGTCAAGGTGAGGTAACCGGGCGCTGACTCTCACCGCCAACGAGATTGCGAGGTGCTTCGCCGGTGCGATGGAAGTGCAGTCTGCTCCCGCGACGGGCCGTGTTCACGCTCCGATTTCTTGCGGGCATGTGCTCCGATGGGTGAGCTGTGTGAATGCTCCGACGAAAACGTGAACTTATTCCTTCGTTTTCGAGTGCCTCCCAATTACAGTCGGCGCAATGATGAAAAGAAGAGTTCATATGCTCGCGCTGATTGCGGAACTCAAGACGATGCAGAGCCGTGCTAAGTCCTGCGAAAGGCTGCCGATGCCCGTCCTCGACAAGGCGGGGGAGATCGAGGCATTGTCCCTGTGCGATGCATTGGAAGCCGCCCCACGGTCTCTTCGCACACGATGCAGATCGGTCCTTGATCGACGGGATCTGAAGGATCGCTAGACCGGTCCGAATTTCGAGGGGTCTAGGGGGAGCGTCGGCAGCGCTCGTGTGGCGGCGGCCGATCTGGGAAGCAGGATCCTGCTCGCACTCGGCTAGTTGTCTTCATCGTGCCCAAAGAAGCTCGGGTCTAGGACGAGTTCCCGAATCGGCTGCAATCTGCGCTCAGTACGGTCGGCCAAAAGCATGAGTCGCCGAGCTTCGGAACTTTCGCCCGCAACTCTGGCATGTTCTTCCATTTGCCTGAGTAGGATGACTCGTTCCTCGATCGCCCGGAGCGTGTCCCAGAGACCCTTGTCGATCGATTCGTTGATCTCTGCCAACAGGGTCAGCTGCGAGAACGCGTGTCCGGTGTGACATCTGAAGCGCACGATGGAGCCCTCGGTGATCTCGACGAGGACGCCGTGACAGTCGGGACATGTGTACTTGGATACCGCTCCAAGTTCCATGACCCCCGCCTTGAGGCCATTGCCCTCCATCGCGATGAGCGTTTCTACGCGATGTCTTTCGACGTCCGCGGCAGGGCGATCCTGAGAAGGTGACCCCACAAGTCCGGCGACGACTTCGGCGAGATTCTTGGCCGTTCCTATGTGGTCGGTCTGGACATGCCTGATGACGCTTTCCGGCATCGACGAGTGCGCCGCTTCCGAGGGCTCCTGTGCAAGCACGAGACCACCTCGGTCTTTGATAGCCCAAGCGCCCGCAGTGCCATCATCCAGCGCACCGCTCAGCACCACGGCCAGTGCTCGTGATCCGAACGCGACCGATGCGGATCGAAAGAGAACGTCGACCGAAGGGCGCGCGCGGCCTTCGCGAGGACCCCGGGTGATCCGGATCTTGTTGCCGTCCACCATCAGGTGTCGATCAGGCGACGCCACGTAGACCTGACCGAGGACGATCCGCTCTCCATCTTCGGCTGCCTTGACCGGCATGGCGGAAGCTCGCGAAAGAATTGCAGCGAGCCGACTCGGGCTTTCGGCGGGTATGTGCAGCACGATGAAGACGGCCGCGCCCAGATCTGCTGGCAGGTGGCCAATGAACGCAGTCAGCGCCTCGACTCCGCCCGCGGAAGCGCCCACGACAACGAGGTCTCTCTTCGTACTCTGTTGGTTCATGCGCCACTCTATCCCTTCCGCGGCCACGGCAGTGCCATTTGGGCCATCTGATCCACTCGATGTCAGGCCCTCATCGCTCGTTGGGCATGATGGCGATCCCCCATCCTGATCTCCACTCCAGGATGGCCTGGATGACGAACTCCGGCGCGAAGTTCGCGTATGCGCAGGCGCTCGAACAGTGCTTCGGGAACGTGCGCGAACTGATTGCGTGTTTAGTCGCGTGGCAGGAAGAGCTCGCGCGCGGCCCGGGCAATCTCGGCAACGAACAGCTCGTGCGGTCCAGCCGATTCTTCGACGCCCATCGTTGGGCAGATCAACAGAGCCGACACCTGCTGAGCGACCCGACCGGTCAGGAATTCGAGACCAGCGTGGCAGATCGATAGCCAAACAGATGCGCCATTCCTGGAGAGGAAGTGCAGGGAAGAGCAGGCCGCGGCTTCGGGCCAGATTCCCACTTTGGTCTCCACACCATGCAATGCTTCACAGGACACAATCTCAAGGTCTTTTGTGTAGCGTCACTGCATGCTCCCGGTAGTCCTCACCCGCAGTGACGCAGGCAATCAACGTTTTCTCTTTGTAGGAGTAGCTGCCCAGAATGTCCCCTTTCGATCTCGAGCGAGTGCTCCTCAAAGATTTTCCCGTTGCATTTCTCGCAGAAGTCGCCCTGCGCACCTTCTTTGCGTATACCGCCGTCTTTCTATTTCTGAAGTTCAGTGGACGGCGAGGGATCAGGCAGCTCTCGCTGTTCGAGCTGGTCGTGATCCTCACTTTGGGTTCTGCAGCAGGCGACGTGTCGTTTTATGACGATGTACCTGTCATCCCGGTCGCCGTGGTGTTCCTGACGCTCCTGGGGCTGTACCGCATGACAACGTTTGCGATGACCCGCAGCAAACGAATCGAGGGGTGGATGGACGGAAGGCCCATCACCGTTATCGAAGATGGACTCTACAGACTGGATTCCCTCGATGGCCTGAACATGTCTTCATCTGAACTGTTCATGGAGCTTCGCCAACGCGGAGTCGAGCATCTGGGGCAGATCCGCCTGGCGATACTCGAGACGGACGGAGACGTGAGCCTCTATTTTTTCGAACGTGCCGATGTGCGTGCAGGGCTGTCGGTGTTGCCGCCCTCGCATCGTGAAGTTTCGCGGCGGATCAAAGCAGGCGGGCTCTACTGCTGCATTCGTTGCGGCTTGCCACGGTCGATCGAAGCGGGCCAAGAGGCCCGATGCTCGCGCTGCAACAACGACACGTGGGCAGAGGCTCTCACTGGGCCTCGCGTTCAATAGCCGCCAAGACATCGCCGGAACATCATCGGCTGGACGAACGGCTGTCACGACGTGCAGTCTTGACAACTCCGAAATCTGCGCCGCCGCGGACCACACCTTCACCGAAGTGCGTTGTGGGTGCGGATCGACCCACGCCGGCGAGCGGTGCGTTCGCCTTCAGCGCTCTACTGTGGCAGAGGGAGCCCCGATCGCGGCTTTATCTCTTCCAGGCAGACGAGTGACTTGACGAAGTTGACGCCGGGCAATGCCACCAGACGCTCCGTCAAGATGACGTTGAGTCCCTCGAGGTCGCGGGCAATCACCTTGAGGACATAGTCGAAGTCCCCTGTGACCGAGTGGCACTCCAGCACCTCGGGCATCTGGGCAAGGGTCTGGCGGAAGAGCTTGAGATCTCGCATATGGCCCCGCTCCATCCCGATGTGGACGAATGCCGTCACCTGCAGACCCAGCGCGGCGGGTCGAAGGCGCGCCTCGTACCGGGCAATCACACCTCCCTCGTCCAGACGGTGGTGGCGCCGGCTGCACTGTGCCGGTGAAAGCCCGATGGCCTCTGCCATTTCGAGGTTCGACATCCGACCGTTCTCTTGCAGAAGGCGAAGGATGCGCACGTCGGTGCTATCGAGCTTGAGCATATGAAATTATATTGCTCGATTTTCTGAATTCATGCAACTCATGATCTTATTTCGCGGCTCTGATGCGGTAAATGAAAGCTCATTCCGCGGCTGAAGCCGAATAATTCCTCTGTCCTTCGACGACAGAACGTCGTACTCCATTCGACGCAATCTGTCATTTCGCCGGCCTCCTGCCGAGCCTGGTCGATCCAACAGCATGGAACTTTCAATGAAACGCATACCCGAGCCGTTCCGCATCAAGACCGTCGAGAGAATCACGATGACGACGCGAGAGCACCGAGAGAAGGCGCTGCTCGAAGCAGGCCTCAACCCGTTCCTTCTGCGCAGCGACGACGTCTACATCGACCTCCTCACCGACAGCGGCAGCGGCGCCATGAGCGACCGACAGTGGAGCGCCATGATGGCTGCCGACGAGGCATATGCCGGCAGCCGCAGCTACTACCGGCTTGCCGAAACCATCCAGAAGGTGTTCGGCTACCCCTATCTCGTCCCTGCTCACCAGGGACGTGGCGCCGAGCAGATACTCTATCCCGAGCTCGTCAAGCGGCGGGGTTCCGAACGACCGGTGTTCCTGTCGAACTTCCACTTCGACACCACCAAGGTGCACATTGAACTGGCTGGCGCACGCGCCCTCAACGCGCTCAACAAGGAAGCCCTCGACACCGGGGAATACCACGACTGGAAGGGCAACTTCGATCTGGGCGAGCTTGCCCGGCTCGTCGAAACCCAAGGTGCATCCAACGTCGCGGCCATCGTGGCGACCGTGACTTGCAACACCACCGGCGGCCAGCCCGTCGCGTTGGCCAACCTGCGGTCCGCCTCACAGATTGCGCGCCAGGCCGGCATTCCGATGGTCATAGACGCGACCCGTTTCGCGGAGAACGCGTGGTTCATTCATGAGCGCGAACCGGAATACGCACAGCACAGCATTCCGGAGATCGTGCGCGAGATGATGTCCTGCGCGGACATCGCCGTCATGTCGTCCAAGAAGGACGGACTGGTCAACATCGGGGGTTTTTGCGCATTCCGTGACGACGAGGACCTGTTCCGCGCGGTGCAGGAGCGGTGCGTGGTACGCGAGGGGTTCATCACCTACGGCGGCCTGGCAGGCCGCGACCTGGAGGCGCTGGCCGTCGGCCTCGAAGAGGCGATGGATCCGGATTACCTGCACTACCGGGTCGGCCAGGTCGCCTACTTGGGCGAACGTCTTCGTGCCGAGGGCATCCCGATCCAGCACCCGACCGGAGGCCATGCCGTGTTCGTCGATGCCGCAGCCTTGCTGCCCCACATCCCCCCGGAGCAGTTTCCCGCACATGCGCTGGCATGCGAGCTCTACATCGAGTCCGGCGTGCGGGCCGTCGAGATCGGTTCGCTGCTCCTGGGCCGCGACCCGCTGACCGGCGTGCAGGAGAAAGCGCCCCTCGAGTCGATGCGGCTGACGATTCCGCGGCGGGTCTACACGAACGACCACATGGACTACGTCGCAGACGCACTTGTTGCGGTCGCCAAGCGCGCGGGTGCCATCCGTGGACTGGACTTCACCCACGAGCCCGAGCTCCTGCGGAACTTCACGGCCCGGTTTCGCTGGATGCCCGGGAGCACCGGATGACGTCCCCTCCTGCGCACACCGCACGCGTGCTGCCCGAAGCGGCCATCGACGAGCTTCAATCACGCTTCGGCATGCGCTGCTCGCTCGCGACGGCCGTGCGTGAACAGCACGGGCGCGACGAGTCTGCGTTCGACGTGCCCCCGCCGCAGGTCGTGGTGTTCGCCATGAGCAGCGCAGAGGTCGCCAGCACGCTGGCTCTGGCCAGCCGGTACGACGTGCCCGTGATTGCGTTTGGCGGCGGGACTTCGCTGGAAGGTCAGTTGCTTGCCGTCGACGGCGGCATCAGCCTCGACGTAAGCCGCATGAACCAGATCGTTCACGTGGCGGCGGACGACATGTTGGCGGTGGTTCAGCCCGGCGTCACACGCAAGCAGCTCAACGATGCCGTCCGCGCCCTCGGCTTGTTCTTCCCTGTCGACCCAGGTGGCGAGGCGACGCTGGGCGGAATGGCCGCCACCCGGGCCAGCGGCACGAACGCGGTCCGATACGGCACGATGCGCGAGAACGTCCTGGCGCTCGAGGTGGTGACATCCCAGGGCGACGTCATTCGCACTGGAACGCGTGCAAGGAAGTCGTCTGCCGGCTACGACCTGACGCACCTCTACATCGGAAGCGAAGGCACGCTAGGTGTCATCACCGAACTGACGGTCAGACTGAGCCCGCTTCCCGAAGCCATCGCTTGCGCCACCTGCTCGTTCCCAGACATCGGCGCGGCGATCCGCACGACCATCGACATCATCCAGCACGGACTGCCGATTGCGCGGGTCGAACTCCTCGATGCGCACACGGTCGGCATGGTGAACAAGCATTCGCACCTGGCTCTGCGCGAAGCGCCTCTGCTGCTGATGGAGTTTCATGGCTCGCCACAATCCGTGCGCGAGCAGACCGCCATCGTCGAGGAGATCGCGTTGGGCCATGGGGGGTCTGCGTTCGGATGGGAAACAACGCCCGAGGGGCGCACGAGGCTCTGGACCGCGCGGCACCAGGCGTTCTTTGCGGCACTTCAGTCGAAACCGGGCTGCAGAGCCATTGCGACAGATGCCTGCGTGCCGATCTCGCAGCTGGCCGACTGCATGCTCGCTTGCGTCGACGACGCATTGGCAAGCGGCCTTCCTTTTGCGTTGGTTGGTCATGTGGGCGACGGAAATTTTCATTTTGCCTATCTGGTCGACCCTCTCGAACCTCAGGAACTGACGCAGGCCGAGGCCCTGAACACGCGCTTGGTGGAGCGGGCGTTGTCATTCGGAGGCACTTGCAGCGGCGAGCATGGGATCGGGCTGCACAAGCGCGGTTTCCTGTTGGCAGAAGCCGGCGAAGGCGCCCTGTCCGTGATGCGTCGGATCAAACATGCGCTCGATCCGGGCGACATCCTCAACCCGGGAAAGATCTTCCTGCCGTAGCGCTTCATCGAAGCTGCAACGACCTCGTACCCATTTCTCGATTGGAGCGCACTCATGATCAGGTTCAGCATCTCGCGTATCGCCTTGAAGGTTCTGCGTACGGCCTTCATTTCGTCCATGTGGTTGGCAGCGGGTGCCGCCAGTGCCCAATTGGGAGGCGACGCCCTTCGTCTCCTGGTCGGCTTTCCGCCGGGGGGCGGAACGGACGCCATTGCGCGCGTGCTTGCCGAGAGGCTTGGAGAAGAGCTGGGCAGGCAGGTCGTCGTCGACAACCGCGCGGGCGCGGGGGGGCAGATCGCCGCGCAGATCCTCAAGAGCGCACCCGCCGACGGCAAGACATTCTTTCTTTCCAACGATCACACGATCTCCATCATTCCGCAGGTGATGAAGAATCCCGGCTTCGACCCGCTGAAGGACTTCGTGCCGGTCGCCGGTTTCGCCAACAGCGTCAATGGCTTGGCCGTGCCGGCGGCGAGTCCGGTGCGCACCGTCGCCGAGTACGTTTCCCGGATCAAGCGGCAGAACGGGACAGCGAATGCGATCGGAGTACCGGCACCGGCCTCCATCCCCGAGTTTCTGGTCAAGGACATCGGCACCAAGTACCGACTCGAGCTGCAAGCCGTTCCCTACCGTGGCAGCGGCCCCATGATCCTCGATATGCTGAGCGATCAGATCCCTGCCGGCATCGGTTCGATGGCCGACTTCATCGAATACCACAAAGCCGGGAAGCTCCGCGTCATTGCCGTCATCGGGCGAGAGCGCCAGGCTTCTTTCCCGGATGCGCAGACTTTCAGCGAACTCGGCATGGCCGGTCTCGAGGACCTCCCCTACTACGGCTTCTTCGCTCCACGCGGAACGCCACAGGCCGCGATCGACCGCTTCGGTGCTGCCTTGGCCAAGGTGATCGGCACTCCCGCCGTGCACGATCGAATCACTGCAATGGGATTCTTGGTTGAATTCATGAACCAACGGCAGTTCACCGACCGTGTCCGCGTGTACACGACGCAATGGGCGCAGACCATCAAGGCAAGCGGGTATCAACCGCAATGAGGTTCGCCGCGCGACTGGACGGCATCGAGACCTCCGCCATTCGAGAGCTCTTCAAGCTGCTGGGGACTTCCGGAATGATCAGCTTTGCGGGCGGCTTTCCCGACAGCGCAATGTTCGACGTGGAGGGGCTGAAGGAGGCGAGCCAGAAGGCGCTGGCCGAGGAGCCCGGCGGCGCGCTGCAGTACGGCGCCACCGAAGGCTACGAACCGCTGCGCACGCAGCTGTCCGCGTTCATGGGCACCAAGGGCGTCGAGGTCGATCCGAGCGGCCTGATCGTCACCACCGGCAGCCAGCAGGCGCTCGACCTGCTCGGCAAGACCATGATCTCGCCCGGCGACAAGGTGATCGTCGAGGGGCCGACCTTCCTGGCCACCATCCAGTGCTTTCGCCTCTATGGCGCGCAGCTCGTCAGCGCACCGATCGACGCGAACGGCGTGGACACCGATGCGCTCGAGAAGCTCATCGCCGAGCACAAGCCGAAGTTCGTCTACCTGATCCCGACCTTCGGCAACCCGAGCGGCGCGACGCTGAGCCTCGAACGCCGCAAGAAGGTGCTCGAACTGGCCGTGAAGTACCAGACGCTGATGGTCGAGGACGACCCCTATGGCGACCTCTACTTCGGCGAAGCGCCGCCGCCGTCGATCATGGCGCTGGCCAAGGACGTGCCCGGCAGCCGCGAACTGGTGGCGCATTGCGGCAGCCTCAGCAAGGTGCTGAGCCCGGGCCTGCGCGTGGGCTGGATGATCGCGCCGGCCGAACTGCTGGCCAAGGCGACGATGTGCAAGCAGTTCAGCGACGCCCACACCAGCACCTTCGCCCAGGCCACGGCCGCGCAGTACCTGAAGAGCGGCCGCATGCCGGCCACGCTGGCCCATGTGCGCGAGGTGTACGGCCAGCGCGCGCAGGCCATGGGCCAGGCGCTGAAACGCGAGCTCGGCGAGGCGGTGAGCTTCACGCAACCGAACGGCGGGCTGTTCTTCTGGGCGCGCCTTACCGGCGCCAATGGCAAGCTGGCCGACGCGAACGAACTGGCCAAGCGCGCGATCGAGAAGCTCGTGGCCTTCGTGCCAGGCGCGCCGTTCTTTGCCGAAAAGCCCGACATGGCGACGCTGCGGCTGAGCTTCGCGACGGCCGACGTGGCGAAGATCGAAGAGGGCGTGAAGCGCCTTGCCTGCGCAATGACGGAGTGCGAGCGACGGCGTCGTCTTGTTGCTGGCTAATCTTAGAGTTCAGGCACGACTGTGCGCAATCGTTCATCAGACGACGCAGTCTTTGTACAAGAGCGGCGGTCCTTGGCGAAAGCGCGACGGGAGGCTTCGCCATGCAGGTGCGCCGCGCGCGTTGTTCTGAATGCCCCGGTCACCGGGCGCTGCTCAGCGCGCGCATCTGTAGAGGTCGCTCATGGCTGGAGCCGTGCACTTTCGCTCAGTTCGGTGGTTTGATGCCACGTGCCGCCAGCCAAGCCTTCATCTCCTGGATCTCATGCCGCTGCGCGGCGATGATCTCCTGCGCCAGTTTGCGGTTGACGGGGTCCTTTCCGTACTGCAACTGGATCTGAGCCATGTCGATGGCACCCTGGTGATGTGGGATCATGCCGAGCACGAACGCTGCGTCGGGATCGGGATGCTGGATGCCCTCCTGCATCGGGCCGTGCATTCTGGCCATGCTGGCTTCATAGGCGTTGCGCGCTGAGCCGCCTGGTGCACCTGCAGGCGCCGCTGCATGCCCGCTTGCGTGAGTGCCGGCGGGGGCGGGTGGCGCAGTCGCTTTGCCGATGGCCTGCGGCCCATGCGGGTGTTCGGCGTTGTACGTGTGGGTCGCCATCTCTGCGGCGGCCAGGTTTGCTTCGCCGTCCCGGCCGTACAACGCGAGATGCAGGCCCCAGTAGCCGCTCGTAAAAATCACCAACGCCGCGCTGAGCGCTACCGGAATGGTCCAGACCGAGCGCCGGATGGCGAAGCGCACCTGGGGCGTCGGGTCCGCGGCAATGGCCACGATGATCGCCATGATGAGGGCGTGTCCCACCAGGTCGATGCGCCCGAACGGGTAGACGGCAGCGTTGAAGATCAAGAACAGCGTGATGGCCGACAGGCGCCGCACCAGTGCCGTCCAGAGCAGGCCGAAGCCCATCGTGAACTCCGCCACGCCGGCCATCGGGATGAACACGTCGCGCGGCATGCCGAAGGTGAGGAACGGCTTTTCTTCGACAAGCGGGTAGAACCAGTCCGGATAGGCGAACTTCTCGAGACTCGACCACATCAGGGCGATGGCCACGCCCCAGCGCAGCACCTCGAATCGGTACTTGCGCCATTCCGGCTTGCTCGACGATTCGAGTACAAGGTAGCCTGCGACCGAGACCCCGAGTGCCAGGTAGTCCAGCAGGTGGAACAGGTCGTACTCGGTGAGCGCCAGCACCCACAACAGGATGATGCCGGCGGCCGCCAGCGGCATCGTTCGACGCGAGAAGACGCAGGCAGCGATCAGCAGCTGCATCCACGATACCCACTCGTTCGGTGTCTTCAGGTCTGGCGTCAGATAGACCCCGCCCACCGCGAAGATCGCAACGAAGAAGGCCGCGATGACCACCCGCACGAAATCGTCCAGGCGCAGCCACAGCGGATTCATCACCCTGTCCATGCCGGCGAGGATGCTTTGTCCGACGCTCATCTTCTCGAGGGCCCGGGTGGCCAGGAAGAACATCAGCACCAGTGCGATGCCGATCCAGAACCACTGGTTGGTGAGCGTTGCGCTCAACGGCTGCGGTGGCGCGCCCACGATGTAAGGCGCAAACCATTTCACATGCGCGTGGGCGGTCAAGGCCACCCCGGCGCCCCCCAAGGCTGCAAGGCGCAGCAGCATCTGGCGCGGTCTGCCCACGGTGCCATAAAGCGCGTCGAGTGCATTCTTCTTCATATCGACTTTCTTTCTGAAACGTTGTCAGGGATGCAGGACCGTCACCAGCAGCACCGTGTCCCGATGGGCCTGGACGCGGTGGGGTTCTGCGGCGGGCAGCATCACCAAGCTGCCCGGGACCAGTCGGCAGGTCCGCGATGGCGTCGCGACATCCGCCTCGCCCGCAAGGCATTGGACTGTGATCTCGCCGGGTACGTGGTGCTCCGGCAGCGCCTGTCCTGCAGCCAGCACCACGCGCATTAACTGGAGATGCGGCGTCTTAAGCAGGCTGCTGCTGACCGCCGTGCCGGGCACCTCGTCGGTGGCATGCAGATCGATGACCTCCAGGGGCTGGGCATGTTCGAGGGCCATGGCGCTTTCCATTGGAGGGAGACCGGGAAGGCGTGGCGAAGGCGCCGCTTGCGACATCATAAGATATATTCCTGGTAGATCTTATGAATAATCCGACCCTACGAACGACAGAGCACGGGGTGGCCGGGTGCAATCTCTGCACCGAAGCCGAAGTCACGGCCCTCGTGCACACGTTCTATTCGCGTGTCCGCCAAGACGAGGTGCTGGGCCCGATCTTCGACGCACACATCGGCGACTGGGACCGCCACCTGGCCAGGCTGGTGGATTTCTGGTCGGCCATTCTCCGGCGCACGGGCCGGTTCTCGGGCGCGCCCATGCCCAAGCATGCGGTATTGCCCGGCCTCTCGGCAGAGCTGTTTCAGCGCTGGCTGAGCCTGTTCCGCGAGAACGCGGTCGCGCAGCCCAATCGGGCGATGGCCCGGCAGGCCTGCGCGATGGCCGAGCGCATCGCGCAAAGCCTGTGGTTGGGCTACCAGATCAGCCGCGATCCTGGCGCCTTGCCCGCGGCACTGACCCAGGGCTGAGTGGCATGGCCGATTCGTTGCAGATCGAGGAGCCGGGGAGGGCGAAGCCGCCTCCGCCGCATTGGGCAGCGTTCCTGGCGCTGGGATTTCGGCCGCTGTACCTCGCCGGCTGCTTCTGGGCCGCCGCGTCGGTGGCGCTGTGGGTGTTCGCTCCCGGGCTGCTGCGCGGGAAACTGGCGGGTGTGGTCTGGCATGCGCACGAGATGCTCTGGGGCTTCATCGCCACCATCGCGGTGGGCTTCCTGCTCACGGCGGGCAGCAACTGGACGGGCACCAATCCGCTCAAGGGCAGGGCGCTGGGCGCATTGAGCCTGCTGTGGGTTCTGGCGCGGGTTGGCTACCTCGTGCCGGGAGACACGGCGTTCGCACTGGCGGTTGCCTGCGAGGTCCTGTTCTTCGCCGTGTCGGCGCTGGCCCTGGGCCGCGCCATCTACGGCGCGCGCAACCGGCGCAACTATGGCGTGCCGCTGCTGGTGTTCGCGCTGGGCGGGGCGGATGCATTCTTCGTGCTCGCGAGCTGGCAGGGCGACCATGGACGGCTCATGCAGCACTTCCAAACCGGTCTGCTGTGCATGGCGGTGATCGCGTTGCTGGTGGCAAGGCGGGTCATCCCGTTTTTCGCGATGCGTGCGGTGCCGGGTTTGAGCATCCCGATGCACTCGCGCAGCGGCCATTGGCAACTGGCGGCCGGCGGCTTGGCGATCGGCTGCGGGCTGATGGGCTGGGCAGATGCCTCGGCCCTGTTCCTGAGCGCTGCCGGTGTGATTGCGCTGGTACAGGTAGGGACCTGGAATCCGGCCGCCGTACGGCGCGTGCCGCTGTTGTGGATCCTGTATGTCGGGTACGCCGCGGTAGGCGCGGGGCTGCTGGCGGCCGCTGCGCAGGCTGCAGGCGGCATGCTGCGTGGCGCCTGGCCGGTGCACGTGATCGGCGTGGCCGGGTTCTCGGTTCTGATCATCGGCATGGTGACACGCACGGCGCTGGGACACCTGGGGCGGCCGCTGCGCTCGGATCGCCTCATCGAGTGCTGCTATGGACTGGTGATCGCCGCCGCGGCGCTGCGCCTGCTGGCGCTGCTGCCGACCGGGCTGGCGTCAGGTGCGCTGCACGCCTCGGCTGGCGCCTGGGTGCTGGCCTTCGCGCTGTACCTGTGGCGGTTCTTCCCCATGCTGATTCGCCCGCGCATCGACCCACCGGCCGCGCCGGTTCTCAAGCCGCAACAGTTTGCGGTGCGACCGCGCCCGCCGCAATGACTGGAGCCATCCCATGCGTTTGACCACGATGACCGACTACGCGCTGCGCTTGCTGATGTACGTGGCGCAGCAGCCCGAGCGTCTGTGCACCATCTCGGAGGTGGCACAGGCCTACGACATCTCGGAAGCCCACCTCATGAAGGTCACGCACCAGCTCGGCCAGCAAGGCTGGATCGCGACCGTGCGCGGCAAGGGCGGCGGCATGCGCCTGGCCCATGCGCCGCGCGACATCAACCTGGGCGCCGTGGTGCGCGGCATCGAGCCGGACTTCGCCTTGGTCGAGTGCTTCTCGACCGGCAACCAGTGCGTCGTGACGGGACAGTGTCGCCTGGCCAAGGTGTTCGGCGGCGCCCTCCAGGAGTTCATGGCCCACCTCGACGGCTTCTCGCTGGCCGACCTGTTGCCCGGCGGCGACCTGCCGCTGAAAGCGGGTCAGCGCATGAAGCTGGAGCGCAGGCGACTGGCATGAGGAGTTTCCGCGAGCGATGGCGTCCTGCTGATCTTCCACCTGCTGGCCGCCATCGCCTTCGCCGGCAGGGTGTTCTTCGAGGTGGTGATGCTCGAAGGCGTGCGAAAGCACCTGCCGCAAGAGCCATGCGACGTTGGAGCGCGTGATCGGCAACCAAGCCACCGCCGTGATGCCCGGTCCTGCTGCCGCCTCGCGCAGCCTGCATCGGGCTGGCCCGGCAGCACCGCGCAGCGCTGGCCAGAGCCGCTTGCCAGCGGCTCTGGCTGCCGGCGATGCGCAAGATCGCAGGGGCGCTCAGCGTGTGCGGTCATTTCGCCACCGCCATGGGCTGGCGGCGTTGCCTGAGCTTCGAGCCAGGGCCGTCAGCGCTTTACCACCATCCCGTAGATCACCAGAAGCACGATGGCGCCCACGACGGAAGCGAGGAATCCTGCTCCCGCACCGGCGGCGTACCACCCCATCGCTTGACCCAGGTAGGTCGCCACGAGGGCGCCAACGATCCCCAGTACGGTCGTCAGAATGAAGCCCATCGCCTGTTTGCCAGGCAGCACCGCACGAGCGACGAGCCCGACCACGAAACCGATGAGGACGGTCCAGACTATTCCCATCTCTTTTCCTTTTGAACGTTATGCCGCTATGTGGTTGTGGACGGACGCTCAGGCCATGGCCAGTTCGCCCAAGAGCTCTTCCTTTCGCGCAGTCAGCGCATCGCGCATCGCGACCAGGTCCAGCTTGCGCGTCGCACGCGCCTTCACGAAGATCTCGTTGCGCTCTTCCTTCACATGGTGGTCGATGTATTCGCCAAGCACGGTGACCTTCGCGTCGAACATGTCGTCCACGTCCGCGGCTTCCTGGATCTGCGCGATCAGGTCCTTGGCGCTTGCATGTTCGACCTCGGCCTCGTCGAGAAGGTCCGTGTCCTTGATGGCCTCCCGCAGCGCTGGATAGAAGATTTCTTCTTCGATCTGAGCGTGGACGGTCAGCTCGAGGCAGATCTGGTTGGCAAGGTCGCGCTTCTTTTTCGAAGCGCTGGCGGCGCGCGACTTTGTCAGCGTTTCGTACTCCTTGAACATGGCCTTGACCTTGCGATGGTCTGCATCCAGCAGGGTGCAGGCGTCGGGTGCGGTGCGGGTGGTGGGCATCTTTTGCTGCTCCTTCATGGTGGGAACGCAAGCTTGCAACGAAGAGGTTCGCGATACCGTAGGACGCAACCACACCACCGGGACAGATTTCGGACCGGGGTACCCCTGCGTGAGTTCACGTATGGCGGCTCCGGCGAGACCTCGCGTCCGCGGGCGAGCGTCTATTAGAGTACGCGCATGTCAATCTGCCCATGCGATCTCCTATCCCGTTTCCTGGCCGCCAGCGCTCTCGCCTTCGGACTGGTCGCGGCGGCCCATGCGCAGCCGGCGCCTTCGGGCGATGGCGAAACGCTCCCCGCCGTTACCGTGAATGCCAGGGGCCGTTCGGAAGCCGCCCAGCAGGTTCCGATCCCGCTGACTTCGATCGACGGCGAGGCCCTCCAGACGCAGCAAAGCTGGCGCCTCGAAGACCTGCAGCAATGGTTGCCGAGTACCAGCATCACCTTCGGCGATCCGCGGCAATCGGCCGTCGCGGTGCGCGGCGTGGGCAAGAACCCATCGAACGACGGCCTCGAGGGCAGCACCGGCATCTACCTCGACAACGTCTACCTGGGCCGCGCCGGCATGGCCACATTCGACCTGCTCGACATCGAGCGCGTGGACCTGCTGCGCGGGCCGCAAGGCACGCTTTTCGGCAAGAACACGACCGCCGGCGTGCTGGCGTTGCACACGCGAGCGCCGAGCCGCGAGACGGAGCGCAGCCTGCAACTCTCGATCGGGCAGCGCGGCCTCGCGCAGGGACAAGCCATTTTCTCGGGCGCCTTGTCGGAAGAGACGGCGGGCAGGCTGCTGGTGTACGGCACCCATGAACGCGGCACCATCGAGAACATCTACGACGGCGGCAGCGTGAACGGGGGCAATCGATCGGGCATTCGCGGCCAGTGGCTGCTGCGCCGTGGCGACGCCTTCAGCCTGCGCCTGATCGCCGACGCGCACCGCGAGCGCTCCACCTACGGGACCCGCGTCATCTACTCGCTGGGGAGCGGCCCGGCGCTGGCCCGAGCCCGGGCCGGCGGCGCGAGCGGCATCGTCACCGACCCGCGGCGCTATGCCGTCAACACCGACGGCGTGGAGCGCGTCGATGTCGACCAGGGCGGACTGTCGGCCGAAGCGAACTGGAAGCTCGCCTCCGGCGCCACCGTCACGTCCATCACGGCCGGCCGCTCGTGGAAGTTCACGCCGACGACCAACGACAACCTCAATATCCCCGTGCTGATCGACGGCGGCTCCCGTGTGCGCCAGCAGCAGTTCTCGCAGGAGCTGCGCTATGCCGGGCCCACCGGCGGCGCGGTCGACTATGTGGTGGGCGCGTTCTACATGCGCCAGCGCATGCGCAACGAGATCTTCACCGTGTTCGGTCCGCGGGCGGACATCGTTCTGCAGGGAACCTCCTTGCCGGTGCTCGCCAACGCGAGCACCGTGAGCTTCGGCGCGCTCGACACGGAGAGCTTCGCGCTCTTCTCGCAGGCCACGTGGCACGCCACGTCGAGGCTCGACCTCACGGCCGGCCTGCGCATCACGCAGGAGCGCAAGGACGGGCGCACCCATCGCGGCGATTCGACCGGTGGTGCCGCTGCCACCGCGTTCCTGCGCAATCGTCCGATCGTGCTTGGGGCCTACGACACAGGGCCGCTGGCCATCCGAAAGACCAGCCCGTCGGCGCTCCTGAGTGCGAGCTACCGGCTGGACGACGACGCGATCGGCTACGTGAGTTTCTCGCACGGCGAGCGCTCGGGCGGGATCAATCTGTCGGGGCCGGGTGCTGCTCCCGGCCCGCTCGGCGCCTCGTCGCTGATCATCGGACCCGAACGTGTCGACAGCCTCGACGTCGGCGTCAAGAGCAATCTGTGGAACGACCGCCTGACACTCAACCTGAACGCCTTCCTGGCGGGCGTGCGCGGCTACCAGACGTCGATGTTCGTGCCCGCCGGCGCAGGCGCGGGCAACTACGTCGAGATCCTCACGAACGCGGGCGATCTCCGCAGCCGGGGACTGGAGCTGGATGCCACTGCTCGACCGGCGCGCGGGCTGACCGTGTGGGCCAACGCCGCCTTCAACGACGCGCGCTATCGACGCTACGAGGACGCGCCCTGTCCGTCGGAACGCGCGTTCGTGCCGCAGGGGCGCTGCAGCCTGACCGGACGGCAGGTTGCGGGGGCACCGCGCTGGACCGTCAACGTCGGCGCCGAATACCGCAGGTCGGTGAGCCCCAACACCCAGCACTTCGTTTCGGCGGCGTATGCGTGGCGTTCCGCACAGGACGGCACGCTCGACGGGTCGGTCCACTCGCGCATCCCAGCCTATGGCCTGCTGAACCTCGCCACCGGTTGGAAGGTCGCACGAGGCAACGAAACCTGGAGCGTGTCGCTCTGGTTGCGCAATGCACTCGACAAGAAGTATTTCCCGACCGTGGCCGCCACCGCGAACGGTGCTTACGTGGCATCGGTCGGAACGCCGCGCACCCTGGGACTGACAGTTCGGCTGGACTACTGACCGTTCAGCATGACGAGCGCGACGAATCGCGTACGCCGGGGGCGGAGCATTCGCTACCTGCGCGCTCGTCGTCCGTGCACCGCCAGGCACTTTGGGCATGATGGCCCGGATGCTGCCCGGCGAAGACCGGCGACGGCCCTTCCGATTGGGCGCATGTTTCCAGAAATATACTTCCAAGAAGTCATGATATGAACAACCCCCGGCACCTAGACAGCGACAGGTTCCAACGACAAGCCGATCAGCGGCAAGGCGGCGCGCGCGCTGCGGGAGTGGCTGGCCGCGGGCAAGGTCACGCAGGGGCCGATCTTCCGGAACATCTCGAAGACGGGGAAGGTCTTGGCAGAGCAGCTCCACCCGGCGTCAGTGTGCAAGATCGTCCAGCGGCGAAGCAAGTTCGCGGGCCCGGTGGGCCAGTTCTCTGCCCACTCGCTGCGGGCGGGATACGTGACGGAGGCTGGGAACCTGGAGGTATCGCCGGTGAAGGCAATGCTGCTGAGCGGCCACAAGCGCATGGAGACGTTCCTGGGCTAAGGCCGCGCCGGTGACGTGCTCAAGAACGAGGCGGGCATGCTGATGGAGGACGGCGATGACGGCGTCTGAGGCCGGCGCCGACGGCAGCCCGCTCGAAGCGGCGCGCAGCGAATGGTTCCCGCAGGGCACCGAACAGCGCTGCTTGCGCTCGACACCGGCATGGCGACCGATACCGCCTCCGCGCGCATCACCGCGCCGGCCGACGGCACTATCCTCGTGGTGGCCGGCGAAAGGAGCACGTCGATGAACAGACTGACGGTGATGCCCCGCTGGCTGTCGCTATGCCTGGGCCTGCTGTTCGTGCTGTGCTTCGCCGGCCCGCGCGCGGTGCAGGCCAAGCCGGTGCCGGTGCCGCCGATGAGTTCGCGCGTGGTCGACCTCGCAAAGGCGCTGCCGCTGCGCGATGCCGATGCGCTGCGCCAACAGATCGCCGACATCCAGAGCCGCACCGAGGCCCAGCTCGCGGTGCTCATTGTGCCGACCACCGGCGAGGACAGCATCGAAGCCTACGCCACGCGTGTCTTTGCGAGATGGCGGCTGGGCCGCAGCGAGGCCGATGACGGCATCTTGCTGCTCGTGGCGCTGAAAGACCGGCGCATGCGCATCGAGGTCGGCACCGGGCTCGAAGGCACGGTGACCGACATCCAGGCGGCCCGCATCATCGACGGCGAGATGGCGCCGCGTTTCCGCGAGGGCGACTTCGCCGGCGGCGTGCAGTCGGCCGTGGACGCGCTCGCGCGGCTGCTCGACGGCGAAGTGGGCGTCATGGCGCCCGAGTCGCAGCAGATCGTCGTGGACCACGCGCCCGCTCCCGACGACGATCAAGTCACCAGCCTGTCGAGCGGCGGCCACGTCACACCCGAAGGCTGGGGTCTGTTGGGCGTGCTGCTGTGGGGCCTGGGTCTGGGCATTTGGCATGGCCGGGGCGTCGAGCGAAACCCGCCGCGCGGCACCTCGGCTTCGCGGCGCGCCCAGGAGAAAAAGCGCAAGGGCCGGCGCAACGCCAGCGCGGGCCCCGAGCCGTGGGCCGACGCGCTGGCGGCAATGAAGCCCGAACCGGCGCGTGCGCGACCTGCCCCGCGCGACCTGCGCCTGGTGCTCGGCCTGCTCGGGGCCGGACCGCTGGCAGCCGGCGCAGCGCTGCTGAACCCGGTCATCGCGCTGGCGCTGGCGATGCCGGCGATCTTCAGCTACGGCCTGGGCTTTCTCTGCGGCATGTCGCGCGCAGCAGCCATCTTCATGGGTGGCTTCGCGCTCGTGATCGCGTCGCTGGTCGCCATCGCGTTCACGGTCGGCGCCGACCGCTTCTGGTGGGGCTTTCTGTGGGCGCTGTGCATCGGCGGCGTGACGCTGTTCGCGGTGATCATCCTGCGCTGCATGGTCAACACCTTCCAGCGCAGCGTGGTCAGCTTCTTCGTCCGACTGGTCATCGTGGCGGGCATCTGCGGCTACGTCGTTTACGAAACCTCGCCCGGCCCGGTGCCCGACACCTCGTGGATACCCATTGCGCTGGCGGCGTTCTTCTCGATGCTGTTCGGCTTCCTGCCGCCGGGCGTCTGGGAATCGGACAGCGACGACGATGACGACAGGGGCTGGAGCAGCAGTTCGTCGTCGTCTTCCTCTTCCTCTTCGTCTTCGTCTTCGTCTTCGTCCTCCTCGGACAGCGGCGGTTCGAGCAGCGGCGGCGGCGCCTCGGGCAGCTGGTGATCCGGCCGGTGGCGGCGCTGTTGCACGGGTGAGGCATTATTGAGCCTCTTCCCACCCGAAGCGCCCGAGAGGACAACCCTTGACGATCATCGGCATCGACCTTGGCACCACCCACAGCCTGGCCGCCGTCTGGAAGGACGGCCGCCCCCACCTGGTGGTGAACGCGCTGGGCGCTTACCTCACGCCGTCGTGCGTCAGCCTCGATGCCGATGGCAGCGTGCTGGTCGGCCAAGCCGCGCGCGACCGGCTGCAGACCCACCCGGAGCTGACGGCCTCGCTGTTCAAGCGCTACATGGGCAGCGACAAGGCCTTCCCCCTTGGGGTGCGCAGCTTTCGCGCGGAGGAGCTGTCGTCGCTGGTGCTGCGCTCGCTCAAGGCGGACGCCGAGGCCATGCTGGGCGAGCCGGTGACCGAGGCCGTGATTACCGTGCCCGCCTATTTCTCCGACAGCCAGCGCAAGGCCACGCGCATTGCGGGGCAGCTCGCCGGGTTGCACGTGGAGCGGCTGGTCAACGAGCCCACCGCCGCCGCGCTGGCCTACGGGCTGCACCAGGACGAGGACGCCACGCAATTCCTGGTGTTCGACCTGGGCGGCGGCACCTTCGACGTCTCGATCCTCGAGATGTTCGAGGGCGTGATGGAGGTGCGCGCCACGGCGGGCGACAACTTCCTGGGCGGCGAGGACTTCGTCAACGAGATCGTGCAGCTGTTCTTCGCCGAGACCGGCCTGCCCGAGTCCGCCCGCACGAGCGGCAGTTTCATGCAGCAATTGGTGGCTCGCGCCGAGCTGGCCAAGCGCGCGCTGTCGGACAGCGAGAGCGTCACCCTCACGCTGCATTGGCAAGACCGCGAGCACACGCTCGCGCTCACGCAGGAGCGCTTTCGCGCCATCAGCGAACCGCTGCTGGCGCGGCTGCGTGCGCCGGTGGAACGCGCGCTGCGCGATGCGAGCATCCGCGCGGGCGAGATCGACAACGTGGTGCTGGCTGGCGGGGCCACGCGCTCGCCCATCGTGCGGCAGATGGTCACGCGCATGTTCGGGCGCTTTCCCGCAATGGACATCAACCCCGACGAGGTGGTGGCGCTCGGTGCTGCCGTGATGGCCGGCCTGAAGGCGCGCGACCAGGCGCTCAAGGAGGTGGTGATGACCGACGTGTGCCCGTACACGTTGGGCGTGGACACGATCCATCGCATGCCCGGCGGCGGCGAGGTGGACGGCTACTTCTCGCCCATCATCGAGCGCAATACCGTCGTGCCGGCCAGCCGCGTCAAAAGCTACGTGCCGGTGCGCGACGGCCAGCGCGTGCTCAGCCTGGAGATCTTCCAGGGCGAGGCGCGGCTGGTGCGCGACAACATCAAGCTCGGCACGCTCGAAGTGCCGCTGCCCGGCGGACCGCGCGACGAAGCCAGCGTCGATGTGCGCTTCACCTACGACGTGAACGGCCTGCTGGAGGTGGAGGCGACCGTGGCCACCACGCGCGACGTGCACCGGCTGGTGATCCAAGGCAACAGCGGCGTGCTGAGCGACCTGGAGATCTCCGCACGCCTGCAGCAGCTGGCGGAGCTCAAGATCCATCCGCGCGACAAGGCCGAGAACCGTGCACTGGTGGCGCAGGCCGAACGGGTGTTCCAGCAACTGCGCGGCGACGCACGCGAACGGCTGGGCGACGAGATTTCTCGTTTCGAATTCGCCCTCGAATCGCAGGACGAGCGGCAGATCCGCCCGGCGCGTGAGCGGTTGCGCAAGGCCGTAGGCTTCTTCGAGCGCGACAACCACTTCGACCCGGACTTCGTATTTTGAGTGCCGCGCTCCCGGTGATCGGCGCCTTCGCACGGCTGTCAATCGCGCCGACCCGCGACGTCAAGACCATCAAGCGCGCGTACGCGGTGGCGCTGAAGGCCATCGACCAAGCCAGCGAACGCGAGGCCTTCGAGCGGCTGCGCGAGGCCTACGAGCAGGCGCTTGCCTGGGCCGCACGGAACGACGATGCCGACGACGAGCTGGAGAGCGAGGACGAGCAGCAGGAGGAGGAGCAGGAGGAGGAGGAAGACGAGCCGTGCATGCCACACGCCGGCCTGCCGGACGCACCGCCGCTCGATGTCCACCGCGTGGATGCCCCGCGACCGCTGGCCTTGCCGCCCGGTCAGCCTGCCACCGTGCCCACGGCCGTCACGCAGAGCCAGGACGAGGCACGCCAGGCCCTGCGCCATTGGACCGACCAACTTCGCAACGCACCGCCTGCGGACCCCGCTGCGCTGCTCGACGCGGCCCTGGCCGACCCGCGGTTGCTGCACCTCGATAACCACGCGCAGCTCGAGGCACGCATTGCCGATTTGCTGCACGACGACCCGCCCGGCCGGGCGCTGCTGTTCGACGCCGCCGCTGTCCGCTTCCACTGGACCGACCGCAATGCCCGGCCCTTCGCGAGCGCCGAGGCCGCGCACTGGATTTCGCGCGTGGTCAACCAGGGCCTCCAGTGGCAAGCGCAGACGGCGTCGGTCATCGACCTGCAGCGCAAGGCACTCGACACGGTCGCCCGCGTGCCCTCGCCGGACGCCTCTCAGACCCGCCGCTTTGCAGAGGTTCTCGCCGACATGGCGGTCGACTTCCCCGACTGGTTCGCGCTGCACCTGGGGCCGCAGGGCCACGCGCATCTGCCTGAGTGGCAAGCGGTGCAAGTGAAGCTCGCGCGCCGAGGGACGCGGCAGGTCGAGCGAAAGGAGCGTTACTTCGGCACGCGCAACAAGACCCTGGTCACGCTGCTCGGCAGCATCTTCGTGCTGCTGGTGTTCACCGCCATGCTCTCTGGCGTGATCAGCAGCATCGTCGCCGACCCTGCGCCGCTCGCTGTGGCTGCGTCCAAGGGCACCAACCAGGCGGGCTTGGCTACGCCCGAGCCGGTGCTGGCGTACGAGTTCACCGGCGCCCTGACGCGCGACAGCTGCGAGAGCACCGAAGAGTTCGTGCGCGCGTCCAACTGGCTGGAGGTCGACGACAGCGATGCGGTCGCGCTGCTCGCCACCCGTGCCATGCGCTGTCAGGACAAGGGACTGTGGTCGCGCAAGGACGACCCGCTGATGGCCTGCCTGCGTGCCGAGCGGGCCACGGCCCTGGGCGCAGGCCGGCCCGAGAATTCCCTGCGCTGCCTTTCGCCCAAGGCGGCAGGCCCATAGGCGGTTTCAGCGCGCCTCGGCGGGGCGCGCGGAGATCGGTTTCAGTTCGCACTTTCAACGTTCGCTCCGGGAGGAAACACACCGTGCCATTCGTCTATTCATCGTTCACCGACCACTTGGCGGCGCTGCCGGCTGACCATGCGCGCCATGGCGACGCGTTGCGCGCCAGCCTCGAACTGCAGGTGCGCAGGCCGTCCAACGCGGACCTTTCGGCATTCCTCTTTCTGCCCGATCAGGCGGACCACCCCGACCATGAGGACGCGGCCCAGGTGTTCGCGCAGGCCGTCGAGCAGATGTACGGCCCCAAGCCCTGGGTCGGCGACGAGATCCCGTTGCTGTTCGTCGGCTACCACGCCATGAACCGGTTCAGCGGTCGACGCACGGCCCAAGGCATGCTGCTGACCGATCAGGCGCTCTACGTGCAGGACGACTTCACCATGTTGTCCGCCTCGCCACCGCTTGCCCAGGGCCACACCCTGCCCATGCGCGCCGAGGACGCCAACGCCTTCGTGTCGATGCTGCTGGGCCGATACAAGGCGTGGAAGGATTGGGCCGCTGTGGCAGGCCGTCCGGAGTCCACCCTGTCGAATCGACTCAACGTGTTGCTCGATGCCGTGGTGACGACCGTGCTGGATTACCACGCGCAACACGCCAGCCAGCGCCAGACGCCGCAACGCACCTGGACCCTGACCGGCCTGATCGCCGACCATGCTGCAAGCGACAACCTGCTCGATCCGGTGAATCCCAAACTCGCCAAGAAGCTTGGCAAGGTGATCGGAAAGTTTCAGATCCCCCCCGACGAGCCATTGCAGTTCGCACTGGTCGACTTCCCGTTGTTTGGTGGTCCATACGGGCTCGCACTGACGGCGAAAGCGCTCTACAGCAAGGACCTGATGGAAGAGCCGGTTCGCGTCGCCCTGGAGAGGCTCGATGCGCGCTCGCTGCGGCTGGCGGAGAAGGGCGACGAGGTGCTGAACGACCAGGGCATTCCCCTGCAGTTGCCGGCGCACGCGAACGCCGAGCTCAAAGTGTCCTTTGTCGAACTCCTCAAACAGGAAGTGTTGCGCCTGCAGGCCCCGGCCTGAGCGGCGCAGGCCCGATCCCCGGTTAGAAGCTGCTGACGCAAGGAGAAAAAGCATGGGTACCTGGTCACACGAGTCCTTTGGCAACGACACGGCCTGCGATTTCTCCTTGCATGCTCAAGGCGATGCGTTCCCAATCCGAGCCTGCAGATGAAGCTCGAACATCGAAGAACTTCTAAAATTTCCTCGAAATGATTGGTGAAATTCGCTCAGGCGAAATTTCCATGCTGAACGTCGCTCTCTACGCCGGCGAAACAAAGGCCTGACCGCACCACTGGCGCCTCACGCAGCTGAAGCGCGAGGGCGGTCCATTGCGAGTTCTTGCGCATTGGCAAGTGCTCCTGCGCCGCTCGTCTACGAAGTTGAAGTGCCGTTCGATCCTTTTGGCCAGCCGGGCGAGCTCTTCGTTGTAGGTGGCCTCAGCCTGAGAATGGTCTTATATGGGCGCCTCGTTAAGAGGGATTTTGCTCGGATGCAATTCCTCCGCCGCACCCCTGTTTCATTTCTTCCAGAACTGCCAGCGCTTCGCAGGCTTGCCGGACACGTTGATCCCCTCGGCGCGGGTCGAAAGAAACTGCAGGTACTTTGGGTCTTCGTCGGCTAGCAGTTCGGGGCCGCCACCCATGTAGGCACGCATCAGTTCATCGGCCGCGCGGTCCAGGTTGCCCAGCTCGAACTGGCACTGGCCCAGCCGCAGATGTAGGAAGGGGTTGCCGATCGCATCCGGAAAATGCATGGCGTTCGAGAGGTTATCGCGGCCCGCCTCGAAGTCGCCCGACAGGAAATTGGCGTCGCCGATGGCGGCCAATGTCCAGGTGCCGGCCTCCCAATCGGTCTTTGGTTCGGGCAGCAGGTCGAAGGCGGCCCAATATAGCGGAAAGGCCGCGGCGAACTCCCCGGCCTCTGCCTGTGCGTCGCCCTGTGCGCACAGCCGCTTGATCTCTTCGTGAATGTCGTCGGACAGTTCTGCCATTGGCCGGATCTCCATCATCGTAAAACGCAAAGAACATCGCGCAAATCCAACACCGACGATTTTGATGGAAGAATCCATCGATCGGGTCGACTTGTTCGCTGCCGCGGCGACAGCCAACGTGATCTTCCATTAAGACAAGATCGCAGCCTGTCCGCCCGATCAGATACTGATCGGCTGAGGTTGCGCCGACTCATTGCTGACGGGTGCCGCTAGCGATGCAAACCATCCCATCATCCAGACCCCCGCAGTTTTGCCAATCGGTCCGCCAGTTGGCCTATAAGCCGCCCCGCCGCATCATTGATGCATCGACTTTCGGCAATGCGGCACCAAACAGTGCATCTTGTCGCTGCCTCAATTTGCCAATGCCAAAGGCTGCGGAAGACTGGCGCGAGCCGAAGACAGGCCCGCGCCCTTGGATTCAGGTAGCTATTTCTTCAGATCAGCACTTCATGGCCGTCGCTTGTGCAGCGAAAGCGTCCGAAGAAGCCTTGCAGGCCTGACCGAGAGCCGCCTTGTCGGCGCCCATCGAAGCCCAGGCGGCCTTGGTCTGGTCCAAGCTCGCCTTCATCGCATCGGCGCCCGCACCGCTTTGGGCGCTTACGCAGGTCTGAACCTTCGCCAGGTAGTCGTTGCACTCTTGAGGCAGGTCGGCGGCCGATGTCGTCGGGGCTGCAGCAGGCGCTGCTGCAGGAGCCGGTGCCGGCGCGGCTGGAGCGGCGGCAGGCGCCGGCGCAGCAACAGGCGCCTCTTCCTTCTTCGAGCAAGCAGTCAGAGCGGCAGCAACAGCCACCAGAACGAGAAGTTTTTTCATGTACACAGAGTCCTCTAGGAAATAGGCCTGGGTTACCGAACACGCGCGGAGCGCGGCCAGTCGGCAATGTGGCCCGGAGCATTGCCTTGATCAGAGGCAGGCAGTCGCTGACGCGCCCGCTCGAACCAAAGGTCGTTCGCCCGAATCGTGCCACAGCTGCGCGACCGCTTAGCACGCCAGCCGTCGCTGCGCCCGTTTGGCTCGAAAGAGAGTTCATCGAGATTGAGCAACCATGATCTGGCGGTGGAGTGAACCCCTGCGGCCGGACCACCGAGAAAATCAGAACTGATACGCTGACCGGGCCTTCAATCAGGAGAAGGTCATGTCATCAAGAGGTCCATACCGGCGCCACGCGCCGGAGTTCAAGATTCAGTTGTGCCAGGACATTCGCAGCGGTGCCATCGGCCGGCGTGATGCGGCAAAGAAGTACACCCTGTCGACCATCCTGATTCAGCTCTGGCTGACGCAGTACCCGGGGAGAGCTGAGCGCTGAAGAGGCCGAGGCATCGGTCATCACGGAATACGAGGCCAAGATCGCGGCCCTCGAACGCAAGGTCGGCCAGCTCACCATGGAGCTCGACCTTGTCAAAAAAAAGAGGCCCTGATGAATGCGTCGTCTACGCGCCTGGCGACCTGCAAGTGCCCGGACAGATGTGCGATCAATGTAACGGACGGATGAAGCTTGATCATGAAGAAAAGACGAGAAAGGCGTGAACATGACACGCGCTGCCATCTGATAAGCTGCCGGCGCTCCTCTCCCCCGACTGTTCCTTCCACCCGTCCTTGCGAACGCATTGCGCATGTCGTCCGAAGAAACCCTGCGCCGCTGGCGCCTGATCCTCGGCCGCTATGCGGCGCAATCCCTGTCGCAAACGCAGTTCTCGGCGGCCGACTGGAGGCTCGACCAGGCCCTCGAGTATCTCTACGGCCGTGAATACGAAGGCCGCGGCCTGGCCAGGCCCAATGGCGCGCCGGGTTCGCTCGACCCGAGCCAGTTGCGCGCGGTCGACTGGCTCAACCGCTCGCGGAGTCTCTTTCCACAAGAGGTGTTCGAGCGCATGCAGACGCAGGCGATCGATCGCTACCAGCTTACCGACCTGCTCTCTGACCCGGCGGTGCTGCGCTCGCTCGACGCCACGCCCGGCCTCGCCAAGGCGCTGCTGGGCATGCGCGGGAGGCTGTCGGGCCAGATGCGCGACGCTGTGCGCGAGGTGATCCAGAAAACGGTCGACGAGATCACGCGTAAGCTCAAGAACGACTTTGTCAACGCGCTCGTCGGCCGACGCAACCGCATGCGGCGCTCGCACATCAAGAGCGCGCAGAACTTCGATGCGCGCGCCACCATCGCGGCCAACCTGAAGCACTACGACGTGGAGCGCAAGCAACTCGTCATCGAGCATCCGCGCTTCAATGCGCGCGTGAAGCGCAACCTGCCCTGGGACGTGGTGCTTTGCGTCGACCAGAGCGGCTCGATGATGGATTCGGTGATCTACAGCGCCGTCATTGCCGGCATCATGAGCTCGTTGCCCGCGGTGCGAGTGAAGCTGGTGGTGTTCGACACCAGCGTGGTCGACCTCACGCACTTGGCGCACGATCCGGTCGAGGTGCTTCTCACGGTACAACTCGGCGGCGGCACAGACATCGGCCGTGCGGTGGCATATTGCGAGTCGCTGGTAGGCAACCCGCAACGCACGGTGTTTGCGCTCATCAGCGACTTCATGGAGGGCGCCGCGCCCGGGCCGCTCCTGGCCGCGGTGCAGCGCATGGCACAGGCGCGCGTCAAGCTGCTCGGGCTGGCCGCGCTCGACGAATCGGCCAACCCCGTGTACGACCGGCAAATGGCGCAGCGCCTGGCCGACAAGGGCATGCACGTTGCGGCCCTCACGCCCACGCATTTCGCGCAGTGGCTCGCGGAGGTGATGAACTGATGGCGTGGTACGACGGCTATCGCGCCTACGACGACGACACTCTGGCCACGCTCGCCAACCCTGGCTTGCTTCGGCGCGCCGCAAAGGACGTGGAGGCGGGCAAGATCGCATGGGCAGAGCAGGGTACCGATGCTGGTGTGGTGACGGCCGACGGCCAGCGCGTGCAGCTCGATGCACTCGGCCCGCAGCAGGCGCGCTGCGACTGCCCGGCACCCGGCATCTGCAAGCACATACTTGGCGCGGCGCTGTGGCTGCGTGCATTGGAGCCGGCCGTGCCAGGCAGCCCAGCCGGCGCGCCTTCAGACGAGCAGCAAGACAGACAGACGCCGCCCGCTGCCGACCCGCTCGCGGAGATCCTCGCGCTCGATGCCGCGGCGCTTTTCAAGGCCGCGGGCGTGGCCGCAGTGCGCCGCGCCGCAGCCGCCGCGAGCAGCGGCGTTGAATGGCGGGTGCATGGCGGCGCGCTCGTCATGGACTTGCCCGAGCTCGGCGCCTCCTGCCGCTGGGTGGCGGGCGCGGGCTACGCGGGCATGGTGTCCGAGGTGCCTGCCGCGGAACGCAAGGCGGTGCACCTGATCGCAATTGCCGCGCTGCGCACCGCGCATGGGCAGCCCTTCGCATGGCCCGAGAGCGCACGGCCCGCGCCGGTCGAAGACACCGCGCGCGTCGGCGCACGAGAGCGCGCGTTCCTGCTGCAGGTCGAGTCGATGCTGCAAGAGCTGCTCACTGGCGGCCTTTCGCACGTCAGCGAGTTGACGTCGGCGCGCCTCCTGGCACTCAACATGTCCGCGCGCGGCGAGGGCTTGCCGCGCCTGGCCGCCTTGCTGCGCAACCTTGGCGGCACGGTCGACCTGCTGGTGCGGCGCGACCACCGCGCCGAGGAGCGCGACGCCTTCGCGCTCATGGCGCGCATCCATGCGCTGTGCGCTGCGCTCGCGCGGGCCGAGGGTGAACTCGCCGTGGCACTGCGCGGCCGGCTCAAGCGCGACTTCGACGATTCGGCCGCTCTCGACCTGCTGCCGCTCGGTGCGCACTGGTGGCAGACGCGCGGCGGCGCGCGCGGGCTCACCGTGGCGTTCTGGGACCTGGCCGGTGCGCGCGTGCTGCAGGCCTCGCTCGCACGGCCCGACGGAAGCGACACCGCCTTCACGCGCAGCAGCGCATGGTCCGCAAATGCGCTGTGGTCTGGCGCGGGCGCCGCCCAGAGCGTGTGCGAAGCGGCGCTGCGCCTCGAACAACCTCGCCTCGCCGAAGATGGCCGCCTGGCGCTCGGCGGCGCCACGCGTGCCCAGGCCCTGCCTGCGTGGATGGCCGACGACCCGCGCCTGAAGTCGATCGGATGCGGCAACTGGTCCGAACTCGGCGAGCGCCTGCGCGCCGCCACCGGCCTTGCGGCCGAGCCTTTCGACGCAGTGCTGCTGCGGCCGTCGGACACGCGCGCGCCGGTGCTCGACGAAGCACAGCAGCGCCTCGACTGGCTGGTGCAGGACGACGCGGGCCGGTGGCTGCGGCTTGGCATTCCCGTTGGCCCGGAGCACCGGCAGCGCGTCGACAACCTCGACCGCCTTGCCGCGCGCCGCGCGCCGGTGCATGCGGTGCTGGTGCGCATCGAGCGCTCTGCCGCGAGCACCGAACTCATGCCCATCGCCGTGCTGAGCAGCAACGCGAAGAAGGCGCTGCAGGCGGTGTCGCTCGACTTTGCCGACGAGGCCGCGCGCACGACGTCGCTCGCCAACCGTATCTTGCGCATGCTCGAGGCGCGGCAGCAACAACGGCAGGCGGCGCCGGTGGGTGCGGCCCCCCTTGCGGCGCGCCTGCTCGCTCCAGTGACAGAAGTGACCGAGACGCAGGCCGCCACCGGGCGCATGGCATTGACCGCGGCGCAGCGGCAGCGCCTGCACGATGCACTCGACCGCGCAGGCTCTGTCGGCCTGGAGGTGCTGTCGAGTGCGCTGCGTGCGCACCTTGCTGCGCCGGCCGCGGTGCCGTTGCTGAAACTGGGCTTTCTGTGCCAGTTGCTTGGCGAGCTCGACGGCTTGCCGGAGCAAAGGAAAACGCAGCCAGCTTAGAACCTTTGGCTTCGGTTGTTCTGCAAGCCGTGAATGGGCCAAAGCGTAATGCCCACCTGCCAAAATGAGCGCCCAGGAGAACGAGGAGAAAGCATGGGATTTCTGGACAAGATCTTGGGCGCCGTGACGGGCAGCGCCGGCACCGCAGCCGCCAACGGCTTGACGCGCGAGCAGGCGCAGCTGTTGAAGCAGGCCTTCGAGCCGCTCGAAACAGCAGGCAAGGAACTGCCCCAGAAGGGCGCCGCATTCCTGGTCGACGGCACGCAGGAAACCGTGCTGCTCGACCTGCAGGCTGCCAAGTCCTTCGAGCCAGGGCAACTGCTCGGAGCCCCCGGCCGCCTGCGCTGGGGTTTCAGCAACCACCAGAACAAGGCGCAGGAGAAGATCGGCAACCAGAGCCTCGAGCAGCGCGGGCGCTTCTACGCCAGCGTGGATGCCAGTGCTCCTCCGCTCGACGTGCTGGTGCGACTGGGCAAGCTGCTTGCTGCAGCCGACGGCGGACAGTCGCTCGAGCATCCCGGCGCGCCGGTGCCCGACTGGCTTCAGTACCTCGTCAACGACGCGGTGTTCGCGAGCTTCAACAAGAGCAGCTCCAGCAGCGCTGCCGAGCGCGATCTCGCCAAGCACCGGCCCGCCTGGAACGTGCATCTCATTGCGGCTTTGCTCGCGCACGAAGGACTCGATCCGCATATCGCCCTGCAAGAGGTCTTCGAGCGCAAGGGGCTGGACAGCTGGTACCACGACCGGCTCGACGGCCTGGTCGAGGCTCCTGCCGTCGCCGACTACATGCGCAGCCAGCGCGATGCTACCGAGGCGTTGCCCGCAAAGCTGTCGGCTGCGGGCCGCGTTCTGCTGGCCAGGCGCATCGGCAAGGACAAGGCGCTTTTGAACGACTTTGCGCCGCTGTTCCTGCGCCTGGCCATCGACGGCAGCAAGACGGTGCGCGCCGAGGCAACGCCGCACCTCGAGGGCATTGCCGAGGCGCAGCGGCTCGAACTCCTGGGGCAACTGCTGAAGGACGGCGACACCACCCAGCGCACGCAGGCCGCCGAACTGCTTGCGCGCCTGCCGGGTGACGCCGCGCGCGCGTTGCTCGACGTGGCGGCCGGCACCGAGACCAGCAAGGCGGTGCAGCAGGCCATCCGCTCGGCCATGTCGCGGCTCGACGCCGCGGGCGACGCGGGCGAGCTCGAATTGCCCGAGCCGCCGGCCTGGCAACCCTTCGAGGACATTCCGCTTGATAAAGAGGCGGTGCAGTTGCTCATTGCCAACCGCATCGAGCTGCTCGAGAAGAACCGCGTCGCGGCCGAGGCCGAGATCGAGGAGAACAAGGCCTCCAAGCAGACCTACAGGTACAAGTGGCGCCAGGACAACTACGCCGCCCTCAAGAAGCTCACCGACGAGGACATGCGCGTGGCCGTGCGCGTGCTCAACGGGCAGGGCAGCAAGAACGACCAGAACCGCGCGAAGAACGGACAGCTGCAGCAGGTCGTGGGTTTCGGCAATCGCCTGCAGTCAATGCCGGGGTTCGGCATGCCGCACCTGATCCGCTGGCTGGCCGTGTCGCGCCACTGGACCAGCTTCTGGTTCGACGACGGCTTTCACAAGTGGCTCGGCCGCCAGCCTGTGGGCTCGGTCGACCTGCGCGCGCTGGCCGAGTTGCTCGAGCGCTCAGGCATGCCGATCGACGATGTGGCGCACACCGCGCTCTACCAATACTGGAACCAAGCCTCGGCGGTCGACGTTCTGCCGGCCGACCGCGTGTGGCCCTTCTTCGCGGAGCACCCCGAGTACATCGACGAAGGCCTGGGCCTTGTCGCGCCGCCAAAGCGCGAAGGCCGCCAGACCCAGCTCGACCTGAACGCCACGCTGCGCACGCTGGCGGTCTTTCCGACCGTGCAGGCACGATGGCTGCCGCGGGTCATGGAACTGGCGCTCGGCGAAGGCAAGACGCACCGCGCAGCCGCGCAGAAGGCACTGTCGATGCTGCCGGACATCGGCCGGCGCGTGGTCGAGTCCCTCGGCTCCACCAAGAGCGAGGTGCGCATCGAGGCCGCCAACTGGCTGGCCGAGCTCAAGTACGCCGGTGCGGTGCCCGCCATTACCAAGGCGCTCGAGAAGGAAACCCGCGAGACCGTGCGCGCGGCCTACCTCACGGCGCTCGAGGCACTGGGCGACGACATCTCCGCGCGCCTTGCACCGGCTATTCTTCTGGCCGAGGCGAAGAAGGGCCTGAAGGCCAAGTCCCCGGCGGGCCTTGCGTGGTTCTCTCTCGACGCGCTGCCCGCCTGCAAATGGCTGGACGGCAGCCCGGTAGAACCCGAGATCGTGCGCTGGTGGGTGGTGCTCGCCTGCAAGCTCAAGGAGCCGGGCGGCAACGCGCTGCTCACGCGCTACCTCGGCCTGCTCGATGCAGCCAGCCGCCAGGCCGTCGGCAGCCTGGTGCTGCGCCAGTTCATTGCATACGACACGCGCCACCCCACGCTCGACGAAGGCATCGCCCATGCCAACGCCCATGCACCGCAGCGCTACCAGGGCAACCAGCAGCGCTACCAGAGCGCGAAGGCCGAGCACAAGCAGTACTACGAAGCCGACTTCCAGAAGACGCAGGAGCAGGTCTTCGAGGAGTGCAAGCGCGAGAAGATGAGCGAATACCTCGGCAGCGCGATCGGCGAAAAGGGCACTCTTGCCCTGACCGCCCATGCGCCGGGGCACGAGGTCGTCACGCTGCTGCAGCAGTACATGCGCGACCATTACCAGCGGCGTTCGCAGATCGAAGCCATGCTCGAAGGCGTGGCACCGGGCAACGACCCCGTGGTGATCCAGTTGCTGCTGGGCATATCGCGCCGCTATCGCACTGCCTCTGTCCAGGAGAAGGCGCGCGCGCTGGTGCAGCAGATTGCCGAGCGCAACGGCTGGACGCAGGACCAGCTCGCCGACCGTACCATTCCCACCGCGGGCCTGGACGACACCGGCAAGCTCGAGCTCGCGTACGGCGACCGCATCTTCACCGTGGTGCTTGACGCCGCGATGAAGCCCGAACTGCGCAACCCCGAAGGCAAGATCGTCAAAGCCCTGCCCGAGCCGCGCCAGAACGACGACCCCGCGCTCATCAAGGATGCGAAGGCCCAGTTTTCGACCAGCAAGAAAGAGCTCAAGCAGGTCATCGACCTGCAGACCGCGCGCCTGTTCGAAGCCATGTGCACCGGCCGTACCTGGCCGCAGGGCGAGTGGCGCGAATACCTGCACCGGCATCCGATTGCCGGGCGGCTGATACAGCGGCTCGTGTGGCTCGAACTGGATGCGGATGGCGCGGTGCGCGGCAGCTTCCGGCCCACCGAGGACGGCAGCCTGATCGACACGCAAGACGACGAGGTCGAGCTTGCGGCCGACAGCCAGCTGCGCCTGGGACACGCCTCGCTGGTCGACGAAGGCAGTGCCGCCGCGTGGAACAAGCACTTCAAGGACTACAAGCTGGTGCCGCTCTTCGCGCAGATGACGCGCTCGCCGCCGGCGGTTGCGTTTACCGACGACAAGGGCCAGCCGGTGAGCGAAATCAACGACCGGCTGGGCTGGATCAGCGACACCTTCACGCTGCGCGGCAGCTTTGCCAAGCTCGGCTACCAGCGCGCGCAGGCCGAGGACGGCGGCTTCTTCTACCAGTACACCAAGGAGTTTTCGTCGGCCGGCGTGCGCGTGGCGATCGAGTTCTCGGGCAACACCCTGCCGGAGGAGAACGTGCCCGCGGCGCTCAAGACACTGGGCTTCGAGGACATGAAGACCCGCGGCTACAGCGACCGGGCGCTGCCCCTGTCGAGCGTGCCGCCGGTGCTCCTGGCCGAGGCTTACGCCGACTACCTGGCCATTGCCCAGGCCTGCGCCGGGTTCGACGCGGGCTGGGAAAAGAAGATGCCTTGGTAGGCGCCGGCAATCCAGACACGCATGGCCCCCGCACTCGACCCTGAAGATGCGCGCGCACGCTGGAACGACGACGTCGGCGAGCGCATCGAAGCCGGCCTGGGCCAGTGGCGCAAGCGAAGCCCGTCGGTGTGAGCGCCGAAGCCTGGCAGCCGCCGCGCCGCATCGACGCCGTCGATTTCTGGCTTCGCTCCAGGTTGCTGGCCACCGCCCATGCATTGCGCGAGGCGCTACGGCCCTCGGCACGGCGTTGGCCGGCGGGCGCGCAGGCCCTGGCCGGTGCGCCCGTGCTGGCGCAGTACCGCACCACGCTCTGGTCCGACGGCCGCGATGACGAATTCCCTCTGGTGGCGGGCAAGGTGCAGAACCTGCGCGTGGCGCGCCGCGCTTTTCACGCGATCGAGGTGCCGGCTGGCGAGGTGCTGAGCTTTTGGCGCCAGCTAGGCCGGCCGGGCGCAGGGCGCGGCTTCGTGGCGGGCCGGGAGCTGCGTGCGGGTTGCGTGGTGCCCACGCTGGCAGGCGGTCTTTGCCAGCTGTCCAACGCGCTTGCCACCGCCGCGGCGCGTGCGGGCTTCGAACTCGTGGAACGGCATGGCCATACGGCGCGGGTCGAGCAGGCCGCCGGAGAGGCGGACGATGCGGTCGACGCAACGGTGTTCTGGAACTATGTCGATCTGAAGGTGCGCGCCAAACAAGACTGGCGGCTCGAAGTCGAGCTGACCGCCACCGAGCTGGTGCTGCGCATCCGTGCGCGTTCGCCGCTGATGATGCCGGTAGCGCTGCCTGGCCTGCCGAGGGTGGTGCGAGGGGGCGCGAGCCAGGCGCTGTCGATGGCGCGGGGCTGCATGAGTTGCGAACAGACCGATTGCTTTCGCCATCGGGCACCGCCCCTCGTTGCGCAGCAAGGGCGCACGGCCGTCCTGCTCGATGCCGTCACGCCGGAATTTTCGCGCTACCTGGACGCACACCATGCCGGTGCCGACCGCATGCAGCCGGTGCCGATGCGGCTCGCTTTCTGGCGGCCGCTGCCGGTCGCCCTTCGGCCGGAGGACCCTGCGGCGATCCGCCCTTGGTGGGCGAGCCTGCGTCGCGCCCTGTGGCAGCGGCTCTGGGCGCGGCACGCAGGCCGGCGGCAGGCCAGCCTGGTCGACGGCCAGCGCTGGATGGCGCTCGCCTTCGCCGCACGCCTGAAACCCGAACACACGCAACTGGTGGTGGACCAGGCCTTGCTCCCGCACCTGCAGCAGACAGGCGCACTCGACGGCCGCCGCGTCACGGTGCTGGCCGGCGCCTTGCCGATGGCGGAGATCGAACGGCGGCTCGATGCGGCCGCACGTCGATGGCCTGAAGACGCCACGCTGCGCGATTTTCGCGCCGCGCCCGCGCTGGTGCGGGCCGAGGGCGCCGCGTTGGCGCGGGCGGTGGCAGTGGTCACGCCGCATGCTGAAACCGCGGCGCACCTGTCCCTCGCTGCGCCGCAGGCGGCGATGTTGCGGCTCGACTGGGAGCAACCTGCCGCACAGCCCAACCTACAGCCCGTGGCCGGGAGCGATGAGCCGCCGCTGATCGTGTTTGCCGCGAGTTCGCTCGCCCGCAAGGGCGCGCGCGAGCTGGCTGCCGCGCTTCAGGGCTGGCCCTGCCGCCTGCGCGTGCTGGGCTCGCCTTCGGGAGACACGCAGATGTGGCGCGGCATCGAACGCGTCGAACATATGGACTGGCGCGGCGGCGACTGGCTCCGCGGCGCTTGCGTGGTCGTGCTGCCAGCCCATGTCGAGCATGCGCCGCGCGCGCTCCTCCGCGCCCTGGCGGCTCATGTGCCGGTCGTGGCCTCGACCGCCTGCGGGCTTGCAGGCCTTGCGGGTGTGCGCCAGGTCAGGGCGGGCGACGTGGAAGGCCTGCGCGCTGCGCTGCGCGCCTCGATCGCCACCGCACCAGCGGCTACGATCACCCACGCCGACCTACAGAAGAAACCAGCAGCAACACCATCATGAGCACCGGCACATCACCGCCTTCTTCCCCCGCGACCCAGGCCGTGCGCCTCGCGCCCGAGGCGCGCTATGCGGACGAACTCGCGCGGCTGCTTGCGGGCGACACCGATGCGCGGCCCACCGGATGGAAGCTCTCGCCGCGCGCGGTGCGGCGCTTCATCCTCGGCGACGAGAAGCTGCAAGTGAGCCGCAAGTTCTACGGCGACGATCCGCTGGTGGACCGCGCCATCGTCACGCTCATGGGCCACCAGGGCCTGATGCTGGTGGGCGAGCCGGGCACCGCGAAGTCGCTGCTCTCGGAGTTGCTCGCGGCGGCCATCAGCGGCGATTCGGGGCTCACCGTGCAGGGCACGGCCGGCACCACCGAAGACCACATCAAGTACAGCTGGAACTACGCGCTGCTGCTGGCCGAGGGGCCGAGCCAGCGCGCGCTGGTGCCTTCTCCGCTTTACCAGGCGATGCGTGCGGGCAAGCTGGTGCGCTTCGAGGAAATCACGCGCTGCCCGCCCGAGATCCAGGACGTGCTGATCTCGTTGATGAGCGACAAGCAGCTCATGATTCCAGAGCTGGGCGACGATGCCCGGCTCTATGCACAGCGCGGCTTCAACATCGTTGCCACCGCCAACCTGCGCGACCGCGGCGTGCACGAGATGTCGTCCGCATTGAAGCGCCGGTTCAACTTCGAAACGGTAAAGCCCATCCGGGACCATTCGTTCGAGGTCGAACTGGTGATGGCCCAACTGAAGCGTGAACTCGAAGGTGGTGGCGAATCGCCCGTCGATGTGCCGCGCGACGTGGTGGCGCTGCTGGTCACCACCTTCCAGGAGCTGCGCGCGGGCCAGACGCAGGATGGCACTGCCATCAAGGGCCTCGATGCCGTGATGTCCACGGCCGAGGCCGTGAACGTGGCCTATGCGGCGGCCCTGCAGGCGCGCCATTTCAATGGCGGCCGGCTCACCGTGCGCGAGATCGCCGGCCAGCTGCAAGGCGTTGTTCTGAAGGACAGCACCGACGATGTGAAGCGCGTGCGCCACTACTTCGACACCGTCGTGCGCGAACGCGGCAAGCGCGACGCGCAATGGAAGACCTTCCACGACGCGGCACGTGCGCTGTGGCAGTAGCTGCGGGAGGCGCCAGTGTTCTGCCTGCCGGGCTTGAGGCCGCGCGCGCCCGGTTGTTCGACAAGGAGGGCGTGTTCTTCGTGCCCGTGAGGCACCACAGCCCGGCCTGCGCATTCGCATTGAGGGCGCTGCTGCGCGAGATCAGGCCGGCGGCCGTGCTGATCGAAGGACCGGACGACCTGAACGCACTGCTGCCGCTGCTGCAGCACCCGCAAACCACCGCCCCCGTTGCATGGCTGTGCCAGAGTACCCGGCAGGTGCCGGTCGATGACCCCGACTCGGAAGAGAAGATGCGCACGGAATCGCGCGCGTCGTTCTTCCCGTTCTGCGACTACAGCCCTGAGTGGATTGCTGTGCGTGAAAGCGCGGCGCTCGGCGCGCGCCTGGGATTGATCGATCTTCCCTGGAGCGACAAGGCCTGGCAGCGCGATGACGACCACAGGGATGACGGCGAAGAGGGCGTTGCACGCGACGCCGCGCGCAGCCTGATGGAAGAGCGCCATTTCGCGCACAGCCGCTACCTCAACGCCATGGCCGTCCAGCTCGGCTGCGTCGACCATCAGGAGCTGTGGGAGCGCCTGTTCGAACTGCGCACGTCGTCCGCTCTCGGCCAGTGGCGCGCCTTCTTTTCCGACGTGTTCAGCTGGTGCGCAATGGCGCGGCTCGACTACGAGCCCGAGGTGCTCGAGGCCGAGCTGAGCCTGCCGCGGGAGCGCCACATGGCGGCGCACATCCGTCGCTGGCGCAACGAGGTCGAGGGCCCGATCGTGGTCGTCACCGGCGGCTTTCACACGCTCGAGCTGGTCAACCAGTGGCAAAAGGCCAAGCCCTCGAAGGCGCCCGCCGGCAAGGACGCACCAGACAACGCCTGGCTTATCCGCTACAGCTTCGAGCGGCTCGACGCGCTCAACGGCTATGCCTCGGGCATGCCGTCGCCGGGCTATTACCAGCAGGTGTGGGAACGCCTCGAGGCCGGCGAGGCAGACCCCTTCACCGCAGTGGCGCTCGACAGCCTGACCCGCTTTGCGCGCCAGACCCGCGCGCAGGACGATGTCGATGCGGTGTCTACAGCACTGGTGCAGGCCGCCGCCGCGCAGGCCATGCGGCTCGCGGCGCTGCGAGGCAATGCCGGTCCGGGCCGGCAAGACCTGCTCGATGCAATCCGCTCCTGCTTCATCAAAGGCGCAATCGACGATGGCACGCGCGGCTTTACGGCCGACCTGCGCAACTTTTTGAGCGGCACGCGCATCGGCGACGTGCCGCCTTCGGCAGGCTCGCCGCCGCTGATCGAGGACGCGCGCAGGCTCGCCCGCCAGGCCGGCGTGCGGCTGGACGACAGCACCGCGCGCGTAGCGCGGCTGGATCTTTATCGCAAGCCTTCGCACCGCGAGCGCAGCCGCTTCTTCCATGCCATGACATACCTCGATACGGGGCTCGGCACCTGGCTCGCGGGGCCGGATTTTCTTGGCAACAGCCGTTTGCATCTGCTGTTCGAAGAGTGGCGCGCCGCCTGGTCGCCGCTGGTGGAGGCGCGGCTGATCGAACTGGCGGCCGACGGTGCAAACGTGGAGGCCGTCTGCATGGCCAAGCTGCGCAAGGAAGAGATCGCGCTGTCCGACGGGGGCCGCGGGCGCAGCGCGAGCGCGGCCGTGGCCCTGTTGCTGCGCGCCTGCATGATCGGGCTGCAGTCGCGCCTGCCCCAACTGCTCTCGATGCTTTCCACTCACCTCGAAGAAGATGCCTCGCTCGGCTCGGTGGTCGAGTGCGGGCATCGGCTCGTCACGCTCTGGCGTGCACGGGAGCCGCTGGGCGTGCAGCAGCATCCACAACTGCGCAGCCTGCTGGAGCGTGTGTGGCCCGCGGCGCTGTTCCTGCTGCCGGATGTGGGCGGGTGCCCAGAAGAAGGTGAGGCGGGTGCGGTGAAGCAACTGCTTTCACTGCGCGAGCTTGGGCGCCTGCTGGCCTCGCTGCAAGGCGAACTCGCAGAAGCCGGCGACGGTGCCATCGACCTGGACCTGTTGCGTACGCAGCTCGAACGATTCGCGACCGGTGCGTCGGCCGCGCCTGCGGTGGCCGGCGCTGCTTCGGCCCTGCTGTACCTCGATGGACACTGGGACGAGAACGCGCTCGACACCGTGGTGCGGCAACGCTTCGGCGCGGGCGCAGAGCCGCGCGAGGCGGTACGTTTTCTCAACGGGGTGATGGCCGCCGCGCCTGAACTGCTGCTGCGCCTGCCCGCGCTGCTCGAAGGCCTCGACGGCCTGGTGCAGGGCTGGGACGCCGAGGCTTTCGTGGCGCATCTGCCCGATCTGCGGCAGGCCTTCACGCGCCTCAAGCCGCAAGAGACGTCCGACCTGGCCGGCCGTATTGCCGCACTGCATGGGATGGGCGAAACAGAGGGCCAGGCGCTCTACCAGATGCACTACGAAACCACCGAACAAGACCTGCACGAAGGCGCGCAACTGCAGCTCGCGCTGGCCGAGTGCATGCGCCGCGACGGGCTTGCCGCGTGGCTGGCGGCCCCAGAGCACAAGAAGAACAACATCGAAAGCGCGACATGACCATCGATCTCCAGACGCTCAAGTGCGGCGAATGCGGCAGCAGCGCGATCAAACGCACCGCCTGAGCCAGTACGCCTGCCAGCACTGCGCCCAGTACGAAGTCAAGACCTAGTGGGGCCGCCGCACGTGGCGTGGGGGGATCGAAGACGAGAAGGGCGCGACCGTCTCTTTCGCTGCGAGCGGTGGGTCGAGTCCGGCAAGCAAGTAGAAGCACGGCCACGGCGGTCTCGGCTGGGGGTCGGCTTCAACTTCAACCCAAGCTTCTGATTTCCATGCCCCCTTGGTGTGCTGAGCCCCCCGCGACGTACGGCGCCGCGGACCTGCTGGATAAGCCGGAGCGAGAATCGCCGGTGCCCCAGTCCGTCGTCCCTCTTTTTTCGACTCTCTCCAGACTCTCGTGACCTCCGCCGAACTCAAGGGTTTCATCCTCACGCGCCACTGGCGTGATGCGCCCGCCGGCACGGAGATCGAGTACTGGCTGGCAACCGATGCGGGGCCGAGGAAAGTGGTCCTGACCTCCCGCAGCAGCGTTGCATTCATTGCCACCCGGCACAGGGCGGCGGTCGAAGCCCACCTTGCGGCCATGCAAGGCGTGCAGCTGCGCGAGTTGGAGCTCAGGACCTTCCAACAGGAAGCTGTCCTCGGTGTCTATGCGAAGCACTTCCGCCAACTCGGCCGGTTGGCACGCGACCTCCAGGCACAAAACATTCCCCTGCTCGAAGCCGACGTGCGCCCGCACGACCGCTACCTGATGGAACGCTTCATCACCGCCGGCGTGCGGGTGGAAGGAGGGCGGACAGAGGGCGCCACCATCGCCGACTGCAGACTCAAGCCCGCGCCCGAATTCCGGCCCGTGCTGAAGGTCGTGTCGCTGGACATCGAGACGAGCCAGGACGAAGCGCTCTATTCCATTGCGCTGGATGGCACGCCGGAGCGTGTCGTCTTCATGCTGGGCGAGCCGCCACAGGGGACGTCAGCCGGGTCGCACGAGCCCATGCCCTTCTCGCTCGTCTATTGCCCGTCGCGCCGGGCCATGCTCGAGAAGCTCAATGACTGGTTCGAGCGGAACGACCCCGACGTCATCATCGGCTGGAACGTCATCCAGTTCGACCTGCGGGTGCTTCAAAAGACAGCCAACGACTGTGGCGTGCAGCTCCTGCTCGGGCGGGAGCGCCGCCCCATCGAATGGCGCACCCATCCGGGCAAGCAGGGCTACCTGTTCGCGCCGACGCCGGGCCGGGTCGTCATCGACGGCATCGACGCGCTGAAGGCCGCGGTGTGGAGCTTCCCGTCTTTCAGCCTCGAGACCGTCTCGCAGGCGCTGCTCGGCGAGGGCAAGGCCATCGGCGACGAGTACGACAAGATGGCGGAGATCGAGCGGCGCTACCAGGAAGACAAGCCCGCGCTCGCGCTCTACAACATCCGCGACTGCGAGCTGGTCCTGCGAATCTTCGACAAGGCCAAGCTGCTGCAGTTCGTGATGGAGCGAGCCCAGACCACCGGACTGCAGGCCGACCATTTCGGCGGCTCCATTGCCGCGTTCAGCCACCACTACATGCCGCGGATGCATCGCCTGGGCTACGTGGCGCCGAACGTGGGCGAGATCCCGAGCAAGGCCTATCGCGGCGGGTACGTGATGGACTCGAAACCGGGTTTCTACGACTCCGTCGTGGTGCTGGACTACAAGAGCCTCTACCCGTCGATCATCCGGACCTTCCTGGTCGATCCGGTGGGCCTCGTCGAAGGCTCGAACGCCAGCGACCCGGCCGGGTGCGTCAGGGGACCGAAGGGAACTGTCTTTTCGCGCGACAGGCACTGTCTGCCCGAGATCGTGACCACGCTCTGGCGTGCCCGGGACGAGGCCAAGCGCGTGAAGAACGAGCCTCTGTCGCAGGCGCTGAAGCTGCTCATGAACTCCTTCGCCGGCGTGCTGGGCGCGGCCGAGTGCCGGTTCTTCAACCCCGAGTTGGTGTCCGCCGTCACGCTTCGCGGCCACGAGATGATGAAGCTCACGCGCGAGTTCGTGGAGAAGCGGGGGTATGAGGCCATCTACGGCGATACCGACTCCATCTTCATCTGGCTCAAGCGCACCCATACCAACGAGGAGGCGCACGCCGTCGCGGCAAGCCTGGCGGAGGACATCAACGACTGGTGGACCCGCACACTCCGCGAAGAGCAGGGGCTGGGGAGCTTTCTGGAGATCGAGGTGGACACCCACTACAAGAAGTTCTTCATGCCCACCATTCGCGGCTCGGAGGTTGGCAGCAAGAAGCGCTACGCGGGTCTCGGTGTCGACGCTGCGGGCAAGGAGGAGATGGTGTACCGAGGCCTGGAGAGGGCGCGCAGCGACTGGACCCCATTGGCGCGGCAGTTCCAGGAGGGCCTGCTTTCACGCATCTTCCAGGGCGCGCCATACAAGGAGTTCGTGGTCGACTATGCGAAGTCGACGCTGGCTGGCGCCAAGGACGACCTGCTCATCTACCGCAAGCGCCTGCGCCATCGGCTCGACGCCTACCTGGTCAACGTGCCGCCGCAAGTCCGCGCCGCGCGCATCGCCGACGAACACAATGGCCGCGTCGGTCGGCCCAGGCAGTATCAGAAAGGCGGCTGGATCCAGTACGTGATGACGCAGAACGGGCCGGAGCCGCTGGAAACCCGCCACTCGCGCATCGACTACGAACACTACCTCACCAGACAGCTCCAGCCGATTGCCGACGCCATTCTTCAGCCTATGGGAGAAAGCTTCGGGGCCTTGACGACTTCACAACACGGGCTCTTCTAGCCGAAATCGGCATTGCCGTCGATGAAGAACAGGCCGTAGCGGCTGCGCCGTCGAAGGGCGAGCATCGAACCCAGGACGATCGTGGTGTTCTCGGGTACCCTGATGAGATGTTCCGAAAGCCCAGGGCATGAGGGCACAAAATGAACCCGGTCAGCTTGTTTCGAGACACCATCCCTTGAAGACTGCAGGTTGCAATGGCGGCGCGGGTCCGGTCAGCCGGGGCCGAGTGCTTGCTGCGCGCGCGGCCCGTCCACCAGCTCCGCCGGCCGCGGGGCACGGGAGCAAGAAGGTACGCGGCGTGCACGGAGATCCGCGAGCGACAAGCCCTCAGCGGTCCTCGCTTGGCGATAGACACCGCACGAGCAGTCGGCAACCAGCGGCCCCGGCTTTGCGCAGCCTCGGGGTCGGAACCTCGGCTTCACTTCCTGATCGAGCTCGGCCGGTGCGGGCGGCCACGCTCGTATCGGCGCTCGACACCCCATACCTTCCATGAAACGCTCTTCCCGCTCTGCACTGCCCGAGGCGGCGCCTGACACACCCGTCGGCCAACGAGTGCCGGTGGAGAATGCGCCGGGGCTCGGCCGCAAGACGGACAGGAAGAGGGGCCGCATCGTTGTTGGCACCATCCTGTTCGTCGTCTTCGTGTGCATCGCGTTGCTGGTGACGAACGCATGGCTGGTCGTGCGCGCCCGAGCGGCGGAGGTCGCGCAGATCGCGCGGGCGAACACCAACCTGGCACGCGCTGTCAGCCAGCAGATCGAGAGCATCCTGGTGCTGGCCGAGCACATCATCTCGGGTCTCGTGTTCGAGCTCGAGCGGGAAGACATCACGGCCGACCGATTGCAGCGTCTCCAGCCGGTTCTGGTGAACCATGTCGCGGGGATCCGGGCCGTCAAGGCCTTGTTCATCTACGACGAGCAAGGCCGCTCGCTGGTCCACTCCGAGCCGACGGCGGACGTCGCGCGCGACGATTCGCACGGCGCATACTTTGCCTACCACCGAGACAACCCGAGCTTGCGGATGCTGATCGGCGGGCCCGTCGTGAACCGTGCGTCGGGGGAGTGGATCATCCCGCTTTCCCGCAGGATCAATGACCCGGAAGGCAATTTCGCCGGCGTCGTACTGGTCACGCTCAGCGTCAAGAACCTGCTGGCTCTCCTTGATCGTTTCGAGATCGGCAAGCGGGGCGCGATCGCGCTGTTTCGCAGCGACCAGATGCTGGTTCGCAGGCCTTTCGTCGACAGCGACATGGGGAGGCTCAGTACGGGCACTCGGCTGCAGCAGATTTTCCGGGCCTCGCGCTCCGGCACGGTGGAGGGCCAGTCGAACATCGACGGCGTCAGGCGGATCATCAGCTTCGAACACCTGCCTGAGTACCCGCTCTTCGTGACCGTTGCCGTGGCTAAGGACGAGGCGTTGCAGGAATGGCAAGCCTCTTCGATCTACCAAACCGCATGGACCATCCTCCTGTGCGCAATCTTTGGTGTGTCAGGCCGCTTTCTTGTGCGATCGATGCGCAGGCGGCTCGTCGCCGAACAGCATTTGCGCAGTGCCCGAGACGCGCTGACAAAGGCCAATGAACGGCTCGAACATTTGGCTCAAGAAGATGGATTGACGGGCTTGGCGAATCGCCGCAATCTTGATGCACGGCTGCTGCACGCCCACGAGCAGGCGCTGCAAAGCCAGACGCCGCTGGCGATTGTCATGGTGGACGTGGACGCTTTCAAGAAGTACAACGACCTGTACGGCCATCTCGAAGGCGACGAATGCTTGCGAAGGATCGCGCAGGCGCTGCGCTCGGCAGCCTGCCGTGCAGATGACCTTGTCGCGCGCTATGGCGGCGAAGAGATGGTTTTGCTGTTGCCCACGACGGATGCTGAAGGTGCGCTCGAAGTCGCTCAGAGAGCGCGGCTTGCCGTGCTCGACTTGCAGATCCCCCATGCAGCCTCGGCAATCGGTACCGTGTCCATCAGCCTTGGGGTGGCCGCCTGGGTACCCGAGCCCGGCAGCATGCCGGCTCAGCTGTTGCGAGCGGCGGACGAAGCGCTCTATCTGGCCAAGCGAGAGGGCCGCAACAGGGTCGGGCTGCACGATGGAAGAAGTCCCACGATCCATTCCCCGAGCGCAACCCGCTAAGCAGGGGTCATCAAGCGGCTGAAGCTCGCCGATTGAACAATGCATGAACCAGCTTCGCCTTCCTTCCCCGAAGCGGGTCCGAAAAGAGATGCGTCCGGATGGCGTGCCGCCCCTCTAACGGCGCTCGAGGGACGCCACCTGCCCGATTGCCAGCCGTCTCGCGGGTTCGATCTGGTCAATGTCCTCGATGCTGATGCCGCAGGCACCCCGTCACGCAGCCGCTGTGGGAAGAGCTACGCACATGGCTGCAACTGGAACGTGCCAGAGTGCACGACGGCAGTGCCACGACCAAGGCCCTGATCTACAGCTTGAACGCCTGGGAGGCGCCGACGCGCAATCTGCTCGATGGCGAGGTGACGTGGACAACAACCATTTGCGAGCATCTGATCCGCTCGGAAGAAAAGCATGGTTGTTCGCGGGCAGTGAATTGGCCGGCCAGCGCGGCGCCGTCGTCATGAGCCTCGTGCAGTCGGCAAAGATCAATGGCCACGACCCGCGCGCGTACCTTAACGACGTGCTGACCAGACTGCCCACGCATCTGCACAGCCGCATCGACGAACTGCTTCCCCACAACTGGCGACCCTCGCGCTGATCCAAGCGACGAGCGGTTGCCTTCGCAGCCATCAGGGTCGGGCTGCTTCTGTCGCTTGCCGAGCCCGTTGATCTTGCTGACTGGATCGGACTCGTGACGGCATCGGCGCACTGCCAGTCGTACTGATCTCGCGAACGGCCAGTTCGATCGTCCGACGGCGGGCGGGTCTGGTTCTCCACCGAGTTACTGTTCGCCGGCAGATTTCCGTCATCGATATAGGGCGCGAGCGCCTCTTAGCAGGCTGCTGAAGTACCAGGCACGCCGAAGGCGCCCAGCGCACTGAAGACGGCATTCTTGTGATTTCGGCGTTTCAAGTTCGCTGCCATCCCTGTTTTCCCGCTTTTGAGACGCGTTAAGGGCTCTCACCGGCCCGCTACGCGGCCAACGGACGGACTTCTGCCAAAGTCCGCATGCGCACCAAGTTGTAGGCGGCCATCGTCAGCACGAACAACTGGTCGACCTTCTGGATGCCGCGCACCATCACCTGCCGAATGGGGCCGACGAACTTGGCCCAGCCGAAGCCTTGCTCGATGAGCTTTCGCTTGCGCTGCGAGATCGCATAGCCCTCGCTCTGCGCGATTTCGTCGGCCACCGCCGAGCGACGCCCCGATTTGTTCTGCGCCACATGCGGCGTGACCTTCATGCGATGCAGCGCCTCGATGAACTCGGCCGCGTCATAGCCCTTGTCGGCACCGAGCGTGACCTCGGTATCCGGGCTCGCGGTGGCTTGACGTGCGTCCCTGATCATGGCCTTGGCCGCTTCACGTTCGGCAAAGCCGTCGGCCTGCGTGACCATGGCGTTGACGACCAGGCCGTGACGGTTGTCTGTGAGCGTGTGCCCCATGTAGCGCAGTTCGCTGCCAGTCTTGCCCTTGCGGTACAGCTTCGAATCGGGATCCGTCTTCGACTCGTGCGTTTCGTTGCTGCGTCGCTGCCCCTTGAAGTCCCCGCCACTGTCGCCGTCGTCGTCACCGTCCTTGCGAACGAAGCTCTTGTGTCCGGCCCAGGCCTGGATCAGCGTGCCATCGACGCTGAAATGCTCACCCGACAACCAGTCCTTGTTCTCGGCCGTCTCCAGCACCTCATTGAAGAAGGCGACCACCGCGTCGTGCGCGATCAGGCGCTGGCGGTTCTTGCTGAACACCGTCGGCACCCACACCGCGTCGTCCATCGCCAGGCCAATGAACCAGCGAAACAGCATGTTGTATTGCGTCTGTTCCATCAGTTGGCGCTCCGAGCGCACGCTGAACAGGATCTGCAGCAGCATCGCGCGCAGCAGCTTCTCCGGCGCGATGCTCGGGCGTCCGCCCTTGACGTCGGCCTCGTACATCCGAGAGAACAACTCGTCCATCTTGGCCAGGGCCTCGTTGACCATCACCCGGATGCGGCGCAGCGGGTGGTCGGCGGGAACGAAGTCGTCCAGCCGTCGCATGGTGAACAAGCCTTCGGTGAATGTGTCAGCGCCGCGCATCGCAGGGGGTTTCGTGAGTCTGCAAAGACAACGCCTCAGGCCCGCTTACGGCGGACTTTCGAATGATGTATTTCAGCAGCCTGTTAGGGCTTCAGGCTAGAGTCGATCACCCCGCGGAGCGCGCGAACATGCGGCGTGCCTTCGCCAGCGCGGCCTGCAGCTTCTCTTCGGATGGTGGGTCGTGCGAGCTTGAACTCAGACCGAATTTCTTGCCCGCGATTTCCTGCACCGCGACCAGGATGCCGCGCAGTGCGACCGGATCGCTTTCCAACTCCAGAGCCGCGCGCAGGCATTCGAGCGCCTTGGGCGCCGCGCTGCGGCGGTTGAGCACGATCTGCATCAGCGCACTGGCGGCCCATCCGCGGTTTGCAACGGCGGAGTCGTTGGCGAGCAGCGGTGCCACCTTCGCGATGTCGGTCGTGCCGCCGAGCCAGCCGATCACCCACAGGCCCTTGCAGCGCAGGTCTTCGTGCGGCGACGCGAGCGCGGCGCGCGCCAGTGCCGCCGTTTCTTTCAGGCGCTGGCCTTTGCGGTACTTGAAAGTGCCGAGCATCTGCAACACCGTCGCTTGCATCGTGGGGTCTTGCTCCCGTTCGAAGCTGGCCAGCAGATGGTCTTCGGCTTCGTCGCCGCGTTCGCTGAACTTGCGGCAAAGCCAGTCGTACAGCTCGCCGTCCATGCCGGTGTCGCGCAGCAACTCGTAGTGGAAGGCCAGCGCCTCGGCCGATCGAAGCTCCAGCAGGTCGGCCCCGAAGTCGAACATGTCCGAAACGTCGGTGTCAGTGCGGATCGCCTTGAATCGGCGGCGGAGCGTTTCGATGGCCTTGCTCTCTTTGGCGGGCACACTCATTCCAGATGCTCTCTTTCGAAGCGAACGGTGAAGAGCGCCCCCGTGGACGGTTGCCGAGTGCGCCTCTTGCGTATCTTGTTTAGAGCGCAGGTGTTGGCATCGGGCGCGGCTAAGACCAAATCAGGAAGTTAACCTATCTTTGGAAGGAGCAGATCCTAGCTGACAGGCGACGTCTAATCCGCGCCTGCACGTGCCATCGAGCAGTCCAGGTGGGACGACCAGCCGCATACTTCGCGGGTGCACGCTGCGGCGTCGTTGAGCAGGCGCACAACGCGCGGGCAGCAACGCGACAGTTCAGGCGACCACCATCACGGATTAAGATCGCCCCGGCGCAGGGATCGACCAGCATCGATCCGGGGAAAACACCGCTGAACAACCTGGAGGGGAATCAATGGGCATCAGGGACACCCTTGGGCACGCGATGCTCGACAACGAAAAGCTTCACTTCGGAACCGAAGAGACGCTCACTGCTGAAGAGCAGTGGCTGGTCACGCTGAGCGCGCCGCTGTCGGCGTTCAATGGCGACCATGTGAATGCGCTCGCCACCGGGAAGGACGATGAGGTGCTGCGCGCTGGCATCTCGGAAGTCTGGAATGTGCACGACCGCGAGAGTTTCGAACAAACGGCCCGCTGGCTCACCGAGGAAGGGCAGCGTTCAAGCTACCTTTCCACATGGCAGGCTGTTGCTGCAATCGATGCGGCAACCCAAAGCACGCCCGCCGTGCTGCGGCTGATCATGGATGCGTGGTTTCCGGCGTTCTTCCAGATCAAGGCGCGCAAGAGCCTGGACTATCGCGCACTGTCGGCGGAGAGCGGGCGACCGGTATCGGAACTTAGCCAAATGACCGTGGCGAGCCAGAGCTGGGTCCACGCGCTGCGCAAGCACTTCAACGTTTCGCCGCCCCAGATCTCGGACCTGGTCGCCTGGGATGCCGTAAGGCTGGCAAGCCTGTCGCGTTGGGCTGTGCAGCTCGGCTTCATTGGGCGCGAAGAATTCACAAGTTTCGCGAGTGCGTTGAATGCGCAGGTTCGCGAGGCCTATGCCGATTGGTCGCAGGTGAGTGCCGCGTACATTGCCGCCGGCCTGATCTGGCGCTATTCAGGCGCGCGCGAGGAACACTTGTTGCGCACGAACCGCATGCTGTTGAACGACGCCCGCAGCCCGTACCGCAGCGTTCCCTTCCGCTGAGCGGCGGTAGACACAACCGAAAACGGCACCCGGAGGTGCTGTGTCGTGGAATTGGTGGCGCTAGATCTTCATTGCCAGACTCGCACCCGGCTTGATCAGGGTGGCCGATCCAGCACAACGCGCAGGATGGCAACTGGCCGCGACCTGCCTGTGGGTCGCTGCAGCCGTCGGCGGACGGCCACAGCAGGTCGCCCAGCAGCTTCACGGTGTCTCCAGGCCTGCCGGCTTCGATCGGTTCTTATCCGAGAAGACCTGCTCCAGGGCAATCCGAAGCAGGGAGTAGCCCATTGGCTGAATCGAGTGGTGGTGCTCACCGGTCTGCTTCTTCGGCCCATACCAGTTCTGTCCTCACCCCCGCAGCAGCCTATCCGCTTTGCTTCCGTCGGGTTGGCTTCAATGTGCAGCGAACGCGGCCAGATTCAACCTGAGCGCCGCTCGGAGAAGGCGTCGATCGCGTGTCCAAAGCCTCGTACCAGCGGCGAGACGGGTCGCGGCAAGGAGGTGAAGATCGACATAGCCGATCCCGATGCCGAACAGCCGCTCGTTTTCAAGAAACGCCATCACCTCGAGATGGCGCGCCGGAGGTATCTCGGGCAAGGCCTGCAATGCGCCGACCGTCTCGTCTGGCTGGTTCAGGCTGCCCAGCGCGATTTCCGCGACTATGTACGGATGCGTGAGGATTTCACCTTCTTCAAGTAGCGATTGCAGCTCTGAATCGCCTCGGGCGAGGTGGTCAATCCTGTCGTTGTCTCGCTTGAGAGCACACTTTCACCAGCTGCAGACTTGCGTGCCTGGGACGAACTGAGATGCATTGCACGCTTCGAATTGACGGTTGGTGTCGGCTGCGCAAATGCAATGCCGTTTATGCTAAAAGATCGTCTTCAATCAAATTAGGAATTCCAATGGCAAGACGAACCTTCATCGAAGTGCAAAGACAGATCGAGCAACTCCAGAAGGAAGCCGATCAGCTTCGCAAGCAAGAGGCCGCCGATGTTCTTGGTCGCATCAAGGAGGCAATTGCTGTGTATGGATTCACAGCAGCGGAGCTTGGTGTCGCCGGCGCCGCCATTGCTGGTCGCACCCGCAAAGCGAAGAGTCCGGCGGGAGGCCGCAAGTCGTCGGGAAAGTCCCTCGGCTCGGGACCAAAGTACCGGGATCAAGAAGGAAACGTTTGGAGCGGGCGCGGTCCCCGACCGTCTTGGTTCAAGGCGGCGCTTGAGGCGGGAAGAACCGCAGACGAGTTGCTGGTGAGATAGTCCGAGTGGTTAGCACTCAGGACAATAGGCAGCGATCGAAAGTATTTCTTTCGAGTCGCTCTGAATAAGGTCCACTCGGCTTCCATGGGCGCGGGTGAGGATAGAAACTTGGACTGCTCTTATGCCGCAAGTCCAAGGCTCACCAGGTATTCGATAGGGCTGAGAGAGGCGGCGCCAAACCGGACCTCATCGCGGCTAAGTCGCTGTTCGTGGGTATCAGCTCGGATCGGATCTTTCCCCCGCTCTTGTCAAAGCGCGCAGTAGAGACGCTCAAGGCGCAAAGGCACCCGCAAAGTATGAGCTGGACAGCCCCATTTGGTCGTGTCGATGCATTTGGGTGCACAGTCGGCCGGGCGGGGCGGGCGATTGCGCCACTCCTTGCAAGATCGCAAGCGACGAGTGGCTCGTCGACGCGTATTGCAAACGACCCAACCGATGAAGGCGGTCGGGCAATGCCGTTCTTTTTCGGAGGCGCCCACACGACGATCACCTGCGCCCAAGTCTGGAAAGACGCCTCGCTGCCGCTGCCAGATACGTCAGCCACGGCTCCAACGCTGCTCGGGCCACTCGACCCAGCGGCTGCAGTGCCGCATGCGCCGCAGGGTGACGCCAAGTGGCCGTCGAAGTGGCGATCGCCGCAGCAGACGCATCAGGTTGCCGGCACGCCTCCAGGACCTCGGCCTTGAACGGCGCGCTGTGCTTGCGACGCGTGGCCCGCTTAACCACACCATCTATCGTGTCCACATCATCCATCGCGGACACGATGCCTGCCGACGCTCGGGCAATCAAGATGACTTCACCGCGCGCTTGCCGTCGCAGGCACCCGAGCATTGGCGAAATAGGTTGCTTCGGTGATACGCGTTGCGATGGTTACTTTCGGCACTTAGATCAACCTTCCCTTCCTTCCTATAGTCCCTGCGGACCATACGAGTCTGCTGATCGATTTCCAACAGGAAGGTTTGAATGAAAAAGAGTTCTTTGACCATGGGCGGGATTGCCGTTGTTGCGGCCGCTGTGTTGGCTGCATGCGGAGGCGGGGGAGGAGGTGGAACATACGGAGGTTTCCCGCTCACCCCGCCAGTCGATGGTGGTGGCGGTTCTGCGCCGCCCGCGCCGGCCCCCGCCCCCGTTCCGCCGGCACCTGCTCCCGCTCCAGCGCCGATATCGGGGAATTGGAGCGCGCCCGAACTGGTCGAGACCGACGCGCAAGATGTCACCAAGCACCGCATCGCCGTGTCGCCAAATGGAACTGCGGTCGCAGTGTGGATGGAAGATCGCTCCACCGGCACCGGCGAATTGTCGAGCGTGCACGCCCGTGCCTACTCTCCGACAACAGGGTGGGGAGCCCCCGTGGCGTTCAATACTTCGGGCAGCGACAGCGCAGGCAGCCCTGAAGTGGCAATCAACGCCAACGGCGAAGCCATCGTGGTCTGGGTGCAACTGGGCGCCGCAGCCCCCGGCACATCACGCGGCTTCAACATCGCCTCAGTTCGATACAAGGCAGGTGCCTGGGACAGTGTGCCGACGAACCTGCTGGACGCTACGGACATACCGGACGCCGGGTTCTCGATGGACCTGACGGCGCACCAGATCACGCTGGACGATGCCGGTAACGCACTTTATGCATTTACCGTCGCGACGATCTTTGACTGGCCAGACGGGGCGTGGGCAAAACGTTACCGCAACGGCGCCTGGGAGTCGGCAGCGCGTTTTCTTCCAGGGGCCAGTTCTGAAGCGCGCGACATCCGTCTAGCCGCAGCGCCCGATGGCACCAAGGCGACTGCCGTATGGAGGCAGTACAACAACTCCACCAACAAGTACCGCATGTTGGCCAGCGAATATAACGAGGGGTCGGGTTGGAGCACCGGCCACGAAATCGACGCGGACCTCGCGCTGGGATCCTACGAAAATCCTCGCGTCGCTATCGCCGCCAACGGCGACACTATTGCAGTCTGGGAGGCCAGCACCACGGGTGGAACGCGCACCGATGCTTACGCGAGCCGTTTTGCCGGTGGCAACTGGAGTCACCCGACGGTCGTGACGAGTATCTCCATCGGCCGCGCGGATGGCTTCATCGCAGATCTCTGCAGCGACGCTGCTGGCAATGCCATGCTGGTGACGAAGCCGTACGACCTCGGGCAGATTGCAGCAACGCGCTTCACGGTAGGTAACGGTTGGGCAGCGCCAGAGCGCGTCCCTCCGGAGACGCAGAGTTTCATCGTCCCCGAGGGGTCGGTCGCCTGCAACACCAAGGGTGATGCAATGGTGTCTTGGCGAGCGGCGCTCGATGCGGACAACAGCTACGACATCTGGGCTCGCTCCTATGCAGCGGCCGGCGGATGGGGAACACCCACGCAGATCGTGTCGCTACCCGCAAGCCCTGGGCTTACCTTGCGTAGCCCGCTGGTGGGGCTGGACGACAGCTCGAAGGGGCTCACTGTATGGCGTCAAGACAACCAGCCCGGTGTGAGCCCGCCACAAAGTCTGTGGAGTTCGTTGTTCAAGTAGACGCAACCGGCCGCCTAAGCCAAGGCGCAGCGCGGCCATTGCGCGTCTTCGACACGTGCGCGCATGGATTCGGTGCGCTTTTTTTGATCGATGCCGTCGCCGATGCTTTCGTGCGAATCGGATTGATCGTGTTTCAAGTTGACCTGCATGAAAACTCTCGTGATTCCCAAGGCTGCCGCAGTCGCAGCTTTTCTGGTGCTTGCCGGCTGCCAGAGCATGCCGGGCCTGGATATGCAACTGGGCTCCCCTTCCGCCAAGACAGTGGCAACCGGTGGTGCCGCAGGCTCGGCGTCTTCCGGTGAGAACAGTGTCCTCGAACGTTGCGATTCCCCGCTGGGTACAGTCTCATTGATCGAAAACGTCAATGCGGGCTGGTACACCGTGCTCACGGGTGAGTACCGGTTGCCGCCGACCGCCAACCTACTGCGCCTGCTGGTGCAGCAGTCGAACTGCTTCGTGGTCGTCGAGCGCGGCGCAGCAGGCATGAACGCCATGACGCGAGAGCGTGCACTCATGCAGTCGGGCGAAATGCGAGGTGGCAGCAATTTCGGGCGCGGCCAAATGGTGGCTTCCGACTACGGCCTGTCGCCGGAGATCGTGTTCAGCAACAACGATGCAGGCGGCCTTGGCAGTGCGCTGGGCGGACTCATTGGGGGGAGTCGCGGACGCGTTGTCGCCGATCTCGGCGCCAACCTTCAAACAAAGGAAGCTTCCGCCCTGCTAACGCTGATCGACCACCGAGCGGGCGTCCAAGTCGCTGCGGCCGAAGGTAGCGCGTCGAAGACTGACTTCTCGGGCTTGCTCGAACTCGCGGGCTCCAGAGGCTCCGGCAATATCCGAGGCTATACCCGCACGCCGCAAGGCAAGGTGATCGCGGCGGCGTTTATGGATTCGTTCAATCAGATGGTGCGCTCACTGCGCAACCACAAGGCCCAGGTCGTTCAAGGCCAGGGCTTGGGCGGTGGTGGCCGCCTCGGCGTGGACGGTGGGGTGGCCCCATCGCAGACCGGTGCAACTGGTGCGAAGGGGCGGCGCAAATAACATTAGTAGCATCGAACTGGGCCGCAGCCCCATGCGAGGTTGGCTCGAAGAGATTGGCTCTTTTCGTGTGGACGCGGTTGCACTGCTCAGACGGCACGCCCTTCCAGGCCAGCGTGGAGGCGACGTGCCGCCCGACAGCAGTTAGGCACTGATTTGAAGCCGCGGCCGCGGCGCCAATCGGTCAGGTCGCACAAACACGCCGTCTTCTTAGCGCTCTCAGCAGTCGCTCGGTGCGCCCTTGCCGATGGTCGAGCAGACAAGGAGCTCGGAAAGCTTTCGGTCGTGGCGCAATTCGCGGCGGTCTGTCGCGAAGCACACGTTAGATGTGACTGGCTGTGGTCGAATCCCAGAATGATGGCCGCGTTCAGCGCAGGCGGCTGATCAATCGCGCGCGGGAGCGGATCCCGAGCCTCAAGAGAATGGTGGAAACGTAGTTCTTCACAGTGCCCTCGCTCAGGTGGAGCGTCTCTGCAATCTCTTTGTTGCTCATACCTTCCAGTATCAACCGGAAGACCGGTAGATGCCTGGCTGCTAGCGTTTTCGACGCGTCTTCGAGAAGGCTCTGTCCGGGTTGGAAGGAATCTTTGAGGCGGCGTGGCAGCGAATCGCCGGCGTCGCCACCGACCAATCCGCAAGCGCGGATAAAGCTCACCACCTCTCGGAGGTTGGCTGTCTTAGGCAGGAAGGCGCATGCGCCGGCGGCAAGCGCCCTTTGAGCAAGTTCCCGTTGCGCAGACGCCTGATCGCCGACGCCCGAAAGCACTACGACTCGGGCATCGGGGTAGCGGCCGTAGATGGTCGTCAGACCGCTCAAGCCGTGCGTATCGGGCAATTGCAGATCGAACAGTACGAGGTCGATTTCATGTTGGTGATCTTCGTATAGCGCAAGCGCCTCGGTCAAGCTTCCGGCTTCGAGGACGTTCACGGCAGGATCTGAAAGAGAGCCAAGCGACTGAAGCAACGCTCGCACACCAAGGCGCACCAGTTCGTGGTCATCCACTATCAAGATCGTGGACGAGGCGGCAGAAAGGGGGTTCATGTTGGCAGTTCGGTGCGAATGAAGCTTGCTATTGGCACGAAAGCCGCTCTGGATGGGGCGTGCGTTCGAATCTGCTGGACCGCAGACAACTGAACGAGCGCCGGAAAGGACGGTCGTTCATATCGCAATCTGATCGTCGACTCAAAATTCAACATTGAACGGGATACCTCAAGGAACGTATTCACACGAAAAGCAGGCACTCAATATCCAGTGGATTGGGGCCGCCGACGTTGGGACACGCCGCGTCGGGGTGAGCTCAAGCCCGCCATCACCGTCTGTCCGGACGAGTTGGCGCAGTGATGCAGCGCTTGGCGCAGCGCGGTGTCCACGCTGCGCACGGAGATGCGCAGCCAGTCGGCCACTTCCTGACGCGTTCTCTCCTCGACACGCAGCGCAATCAGCACTGAGCGGTGGCGGCGCGGCAGCTGATGCAGGGCGCGCTCGAGGGCTTCAAGCTCGGAGCGGGCTTCGGCAATGACATGGGGGCCGGGTGATTGGTCGGCCAGTGCCTCCAACTCGAATTCAACGCCGCTCGCGTACTGCAACGGTCGACTGCTGCGCACTCGGTCCGTGGCGACGTTGCAGGCCACTCGGTAGACGTATGCCTCGGGGCTTTGCACGGGCTCGGTCACGTTCATATCGCCCAGCCGCAGCCAGGCATCGTGCAGGCAATCGCTGGCCAGGTTGGGGCAGCCCAGCTCGCGCAGCAAGCGCCGGTGCATTCGCTGGTAGTTCGACGCCAGGAACTCGCGCAGTGCGACGCCGTGATTCCTCGCGGTGCCTTTGTCTTCGGCAATTGCACTGACGTCGGTCGCCTCGGACGATGCAGGGCAATGCCAGGCGCTCATGTCCGTGACGCTGCGGCCTTGAAGATCGTGTGCAGGGTGTCCGGCCGTAGTCGGCGCACACGCTCGATGCAACCGCATGTGCGGCGCGGCGCCAGCACGGGAAAAAGCAGTTTGGAGTGCAGTCATGGCGGATCCTGGGCAAAGGGTTCCCGCACTGCTCCCCGCTATGGCGGGGAGCAGGTGAGAAAACTCGACTTCGGGTAGCTGGCCTAGCGGCCCTGTTGCAACAGGCGCCGCTGTTCTGCCGTAAGGCGCGAGAGCAACTCGGTTTTGAAATCTTCCCCATGGCCCAGGACCTGGACGCGGTTTTTCAGGTCATAGGAAAGAACACCAGACGGCAACCCCGACTTCGGCGGTGGCACCTGCTCGCCGCCGTCCGACGGTTCGCTGCCAAAGCCCAGCACTCGAACCGTGAAGATCGACGGCAGGCTCTGGCGCGCTGTCGCCCGCTCGCGCTGCATGGCCTCCTGCGCCGCACCCGTGGCCTGCGAAGCGGCCGCACTCGCATTGGTCAGCGCCGCGACATTCACTGCCGCGACGGTTGGAAGGCCGGTAGATTCGCCCTGAACCTGCAGGTTGGCGGCGTTCGCCACGCGCAACGCAGCGATGTTGACGTTGCCCGAAACCCGGATGCCCGCTTCCCCGGCATCGATGGTGCCGAGCGGCGCAATCAGATCTATATCGCCCGCTGGTACCTCTGGCAACGGATTGAGCGTTGCGATACCCGCGCCCGTGCTGGGCACATCCGGCGATAGCTTCACGTTGCCATATGCGTCATACACCCGCTTGGGCGGCGTGTAGACGAGTGTGGTCTTGGAGCCTCGGCCCGCATTGATGTCGCCCTTGGCCGACCAGCCGAGGACGTCACCGCCGAAGGTAGTCATGATGCGCGAGAGACCCAGCAGGATCGAGTCCTGAGAGTACAGCGAGATGTCGCCGGCGCCTTGCGTCACCACGCCTGCTGTCGAGGGCGGCACCTGCCCTTCGACGCCGATGATCTGTTTTCCGCCCGGCGTCAGCATCTCGATGTCGCCGCCGAACAGTGTGCGGATGCCGCCGCCGCGCCGGACGTTGGAGCCGAGCAGGGCCGTGGAGGTGAGCATGGTGATATCGCCCTCATACGTCCGGTCGGCGGGGAACATCGCCGCGATGGCTTCGCGTCCACGCAGATAGGAGCCGTAGCGTGAACTCGTGGGATCGTTGTACTCGCGACCGCCCAACTTCAGCTCGGCGAAATACACCCGGCGCAGCAGGATGGCCTGCTGCTCCGGCGCCAGGGTTGCGAAATAGGTGCGGGCGTCGGCCTCGTCCTTGGCGGCATAGGCGAAGCGGTCCTTGAGCCAAACGACGAGTTCGTCCTCGTAAGTCTTCGCGACCTTGCCGGGCTGGTTCGCCAGCGGGGTACCCGCCACCGCCTGGTTGGCTGGATCGAGGTAGAGCCTTGCGAGCGACGCATAGTCTGGCCCGGCGGCACCGACTCCCGCGGCCAACACGATCGACGCACCGTCACGGGTGTCGCCGGCGACGATGGCGCCGTAGGAGGTGATCGAGCCTTTGTCGTTCAGCCACCGGTCGCCATCGTCGCTCTGGTAGATGTTGCGGCCGGCCGAGATGTCGAGCAGGCCGGGGCCCCAGACACCGACGACGGAGTTCAGGATGTCGCGGCCGGCCGAAATGACGGACACATCGGTCGGATTGTTGTTGAGGATGTAGGCATTCGTGAGAATGTCGCGGCCGGCCCGCATCACGACGGGCTTGGCCGCAAGCAGCTGAGGGGCGCGGGCCCCGGTGTGGTCCTCGAAATAGTCACCAGTCGTCAGCATGACGTCGCCGGCCACCGCGTAGAGGCGGATCGGATCGGGGTCGCCGGCATGAAGGTCGGTGGCGGTCGTGCCGCTGGACATGATGGCTTTGCCGAACAGGCTGTCGCCGGCGAGCAATTCCAGGCTTCCGGTGCTGCTCGGCGACTGCATCAGCGCCACGGTGATCGAGCCAGACGGTGCGATGGCCGTGAAATTGGCCGGATCGAATTTCAACTGGTCGACATTGCTGGAACCAGCGTCCGCGACAGGTAGCTGACTGAGACTTCCGCCGGCCGAAAACAGCGTATAGCCGCTGCGGTCGGTCCAGAGGGCTGCGCCAACTGGCGACGGGTCGGTCCCGGTGAGGACGCCCGCGGTGCCGCGGGAATGAAGCGTGACGGAGCCATCGCCGGTCACCAGTCGCAGCGGTGTGTAGAACGTTCGGTCGCGCGGCCGTGTGGTATCGGCGGCGCGAGGATCGTAGGGGACCAACGGGGTGCCGGCATTGCGCAGACCGTAGCCGCTGGACAGCAGCTGGCCGATCGATCCGGCATCGATCGCGGTGTCACCGCGCAGATTGGCGACGGCACCGGTACCGACACCCAAGTTGTCCGGGAGGCCTCCGCTCGTATAGACACCGGTGTTGATGCGCCCGCCGACGTCCAAGTGCAGCGCACCGCCGCCATGCTGGTTCAGTGCCTCGCCCGCGACGTAGCCGGTGCTGGCGACCACGACATTGAAGGAATCGTCGGACGACGGCAGGTTGCCATTGTTGTCCCTGCCGTTGAAGTTGCTGGTGGAGCCGGCATCGCCACCTGCGCTGATGCGGACGTTGCCGCCGCCGAGGGTACCCAGGCCGGCGAAGCCACCGAAATGGACGCCCCAGGCAGTGGCTTCGCCTTGGGCCGGATTGCCCTGTCGCCACAACCAGTTCGCAGGATCACTGCTGTTGAATCCGCCACCTGCGGCGTCATAGGCCGTGTAGCTGCGCACATCGCCCTGGGCGGTCAGGTAGAAATCGCCGCCGTGGTCGGTGAAGTACATGCGCTGGAGGTCCGACGCGGTCTTGTTGTAGGCATCGGTGCCGGCGACCTGGGTGCCGGCTGTATAGATGCCGTACAGCGAGTTCTGCCGGAAATCGCCGCCGGCCAGCAGCTCGAGCGAACCGGTGCCGGTGCGAATCACCGAGGCGATCTCGTTACCGGAGTCCGGATCACTGGTGGTCGGCGCATCGAGCACCAGGCTGCCATGGCCGGCGCCCACGGCGTGCAGGCGCGAGGCGGCCGCGAGCGTGCGCTGATCGGCCGATGCCAGATCGGCGCCGGCGACGAGCCGCAGCGAGGCGCTTTGCGTGCCCGCCGCCTGCATCACGGCACCCGGCGATGCGCCGGATTGTCCTGGAATGTCCGGGATGCCGGCGGTGAAGCTCGCGGCGATGACCGGAAGCGGCACGCCGCTGTCCAGATAGAGTTCGGCCAGGAAGAACTTGGTGCCGGCCTTGACCGTATCGCCGGAGTTGTAGGAGCCGCTGCCAAGAAAGATTCCGAATTCGTAGACGGCGCTGTTGGGAACCACCCAATCGGCAGCCAAATAGTATTCCGTGTCGTAGTCGATGCTGTTGTAGACCGGATTGCTGTAGCCCCAGTCGTCCAACGAGAACGTCGCCGGAATATCGACCACACCGTCGTAGCTGTTGGGCGTCCCGGGTATGCCCGGCGTGCCGGCAAACCCGTCCGAAATGCTGCCTTTGACGTTGAGCGTGCCGCCGGCGCGGATCAGCAGTGCCATCGGCTCGCCGGCGCCATAGAAGGCCGAACCCGCATCGCGATCCGCCCTGGTGCCGTAGCGGTAGCCCGACAGATCGAGATCGCCCGAGGTGGAGAGATCCCCGGCCGAGGCAATCTCGACGCCCGGGCGCAAGTGGAAGGAATCGCCATAGACGCTCAGACCCGCTGTACGGGCTTGCAGCGCCCCGTTGCCCTGGGCCGCCGTCATGAAGCCGACGTTTGCCGCGTCATAGCCATCGAGCATCGCCTGGTCGATGACGCTGCCGCCTGGCAGCGTGTAGGTCCAGAAGGCGTTGAGCGCGATGCTGGCGGCGCCTTTGATGGCAAGCGGGCCGGCGGCATCGATCCTGATGTCGCCCGACGTCTCGCCGGTACGCGGTGCATTGAGAACGACCTGACCATGGCTGCCGCTCGGCGTCGACAGGTCCAGCGTCGCGCCGGAATTCAAACGCAGCGAACCATTGCGGGCGGTCAGTTCGATATGACCCCGGTTCTGAGCCTCGATCGGCATGCCGCGGCCGTCGACGGCGAGCGTCGTGCCATGCACGTCGAGCACGGCACCGGCGCCGAGCGTCAGGTCGTCGCGCGCGGCCAGCGAGATGCTGCCGACCCTTGCGCCCGACGCGTCGATGCGGCCATTGACGCTCAGGCTGCCGCCATCGGCCGAGATCGCGACAGTTCTGGCGCGCACCTCGTTGCCGATCGCGAGATCGCCGGTCTTGACCACGAAGCTGCGGGCCTCGAAGAACCCGGCGTCGTTCAGCTTTTGATTGAAGCCGGCGAAGTCGCCGAGACGGGTGGTGCGCAGATCGATGCTGCCGGCGGCCAGGCCCAGCCCGCCAGCGCCGGCCAGACTGCCCGCGAAATCGACCGTGCCGCCGGCGCCGGTCGCAGTCGCCTTGATCGAGCCGGCCTCGGCCCCGGGCGCCGAAACGTCGATGCGGGACGTGGCCGCCTGGCGGATCGCACCGTCGGTGGTCTCCAGCAGCAGATCGCCGCCCCAGCTGGATTTGGCGACGTCGAAGAGTTGCAGCGTCCGGCCGGCGAGGTCGATGGCGGCGTGCCGGTCGAGCGCGATGCCGTTGCCGGCGGTGATCGACAGACGGCCGCTGGGCAGCGCCACGGCCGTATCGACGCTGACCTGGTTGCCGAACAGCTGGATCTCGGCGCCGAGCGCAGTGACGGACGCGGTCGCCGCCGCGCCCGCAGGCGGCGCGCCGACGCTCAGGCCGCCCCCGGTCCGATAGGCCATCGACGAGCCGGCCTCGCCGGTCAGGAGCGGCGTGACGAGGCTCAGCCTGCCTCCTGTGCCGGAATAGCTTTCGGGGTCGAAGCCCGACGCGGGATTGGGGCCGGAGGCATACACCGAGAGCGTGTTGCGGTTGTTGGCGGTGATGCGCTCGGTCGCGATGAGGTCGACCGCCGAAAAGCCGAGCGCCAGCCGGTCGAGCGCCGTCTGGTCCTGGCTGCGGGCGCCGGGCTCGTAGCCGAACACGATGTTGCGCGCATGGATGCTCAGGCTGCCCGAACCAGTCCCGGCGCCGCCCGCCGCGACCGCGCCGGGCGTGAGGCTCATGTAGGGGCTGCCGGGGACGCCGACGCCGCTGCCGGCACCGCTCCAGATCACGGTGTCGGCAGCGATCGAGGCCTGGTCGGAGGCTGCGCCCCAGCCGTAGAGCGCGGGCGTGTTCAGCACCAATGTCGGCGCGACGCCGGCCTGGCGGGTGAGATCGATGCCGGCGTTGCCATAGAAATTGATCGACTGGCTGGCAGCCAACGTGATCTGCTCGAGCGGCGTGTCCGATCCGCGCAACCTGTCGATCATCTGCTGCGTCAGGTTGATCCCGCCCGTGCTGCCGCCGGCGGCGATGCTTTGCGCGGTGCCGATATTGAAGGCCGTCGTCGACAACGCCAGATAGCGCGCGGCGAGCGAAACGTCCCCGAGCGTCTGGGCGCCGCTAGTCGACAGCGCGATGGTGCCGAGGGTCAGCAGTGCGGCGCCGTCTGCGACGGCGATGCTGCTGGGCGAGGCGCCGGCCGTCGCGCCGAGAAAGTTCAGCCGGCCGTTGCCGACCGCGAGCGCGGCGCTGCTGCCCCGGTCGTTCGCTGGCGCCGACACATTGAACACGTAGCCGAGCGAGGAGTCGAGCAGGTTGGTGGCGCCGTCTCGCGTGTCGATCGTCGCGCCGCTCTCGACGGTGACCGCGTCCTTGGCCAGCGTGAACACCTGCCCGGCCCGAAGCACCGCGCCGGCGCGCAGAACCGTGGTGTCGGAAGCAGCGCTGAGAACGACCTGCGGGCCGAACTGGGTCGGGCCGGTCGCTTGGTCGTTCGTCACGTAGCGCAGGCTGTAGCTGCCGCCGAGGGCCAGCGTGCCGGCGTTGAAGCGCGACAGGTCCTCGGCGGCGACAGAGGCCATGCTGGCCGCTGCGGTGGACTCCGAGGCGCGCACTTCGATGCCCGTCTCCAGGCCCAGTCTGCTGCTGGTGGAAACGAACAGGGTGCCGGCCCGGCCTTCCGGGTCGGCGCCAAGGTCGGCGCTGCCTCGGAAGTCGAGCACGTTGCCGGTATTGGGGCCGAAGTCGATCGAGATCGATGAAGCGTCGCGTTCCAGACGCGGGGCCACGGCGCCGAAGGTGGCTGCATTGGCGATGGCGAATTGGCTGTAGCTGGTCTCGTTGTATTGCGAATGACGCCGGACCGAGTCCGCGGGGGTGAGGGTCACCCGGGTCGCCAAAGCGTCGCGCAATCCCGTGTGGGCCGTGCCGAGCGTGCCGGTGGTTAGATAGGAGCCGTTGGCCAGCCGGAGCGCGTCCTGGACCTGGGCGGTCTGGGCGCCGAGTTCGATGCGGTAAGCGCCGGGCAGCAGCGCGTAGGTCGCCGGCATCAATGTGTAGGTGCCGGCCGGCAGCCCGCCCACCGCGCGGTCCAGCGTGATCTGCCGGCCGATGGCCGGCATCGCGGCGTCGGAGGTCACGGGCGCATAGGCGGATGCGGTGCCGGGCACCAGCGCATAGACCTGCGCATCCGCCGTGCTGTAGGTGTTGGCTGGATTCGCGTTGACGAGCGCGGTGCGCAGCACATCGACCGAGCCGCCGCGCCCGGAGGTGAACCCGGCGCCGGTCAGCGAACCGCCGCCTGAGACGTCGATCAGCGCGCCCGGATCCGCCGCCAGCGTCGCACTGTGGAAGTTCACGCTGCCGTTGAACGTCGCCAGATCGGCAAACGCCACGGCCTGCCCGTCGTAGCGCCACGACAGCCCGTCCACCGTGCTGCCATAGGGCATCGTGAGTCCCTTGGCACTGACCGAGGTGATGCTGCCGGCGCCGAGCGTGACATGCGAGACATACTGCTTGTTGACCTGGTCGACGGTGTCGAAATACGAATAATCTCTCTTGCCGAACGCGATCGTCCCAAGTGGTGCGCGGACGATGCCGTTCTGATGAATCGTCGGCGCATTCAAGGTCAGCGATCCGAATGCCGACAGCGGCACGGCGGGGCTGTCGCCGAGGCCGTTGATCGTCAAGGTCCAGTCGGGGTCGTCGGGGATCGGGTTGCGGTCCGGCCCGACCTGCACCAGCCCCACGCCGCCGGTGATCGGATAGAGCTGCGAGGCGTTGATGGTCAGGTCCGAGCCAGCCATATGGAGCGTCGCCGGATTCAACACATAGCTGTTCGGATCGGTCGGATCTCGCCCGTCGATCAGGGTCTTGCTGCCAGCGAAGCGGACATCGCCGCTGCTGTTCAGCGCGACATGGTCGAAGCCGGCGACCGCGTTGTGCGTCCCTTCGGCCATCTGGAGCGCGCTGAATGAAACCGCATGCCGGATGTCGATCAGCGCGGCAGAGATCGAGAGGCTGCCCGCGTAGCGTTCCACAAGTACGGGAGGCGGATTGAAAGGCAAGGCAAGCCCACCCCCCACCGGGCTGTCCAGCAGCACATAGGGCGCTGAGATGGCCACGCTCGGCAGCGCCCCATCGGTATGCATGATCGCGCCGCCGCGCAGCATCAGCGCCTGCGGCAGGTGCAGCCAGACATCGCCGTCGAAGACGAACCTGTCGCTCGCCAACAGATCGAGCGTGCCAAACCCGCCGGCCGCCACCTCATCGGCGCTGATCCGCGCCTCGCCGGTCGGCAGGCCGGCGACGTCTGCCAGGGTCAGTCCGGCATCGAGGCCGGAGGCGACGCGGCTCTGCGTCAGGACGATCGAACGCCCCGTCGGATCCTGCCGATGGCTCTCATGTGAAAAGCTGGGGTCCAAGACCGATGAAGACGCGAGCACTTGATTGAGCGTGCCACCGGCCGCATTGGCACCGCCGGATCGCGCCTCCAGGGCGCCGTCGTTGAAGATGGCTTTGCGCGAACCGATGCGGATCAGGCCGCCATTGCCGGCGAGCGCCGTCGATGCGCCGCCATCTGCGATGTCGACCGCCGCGGCGGCGCCGTTGGCCAGAAGCCGCGCGCCGGGGCGGATGACGACAGGCGCGTTGATCACGCTCAACGCCGGATTTCCGGATGCATCGACCGTCGGGGCGGCACTCTCCAGACCGATCAGCAACCGACCGCCGGCTTGCGCGAAACCGTAGCGACGCCCCCGGCTGTCGATGGCGGTCGCCGAATCGCCGGAAACGTCGAGCAGCGCGTCGCCTCCGATCCACAGGAGGCCACTCGGGTCGGTGAGCGAAGACGCTGTCGAGGGATCGGCCAACAAGGCGATGCTGCCGCCGTGCGCCACCAGACCGCCATCGATGGCGAGCCGCTGCGAGCTGGCCGTCAGCCGGATCGACTGCGTGGGATCGACGGTGATGGCGGCGCCGTGCCCGACCGTGATCTCGCCGCCGGCCAAGGCGAGGCTGGCGCCTGCGCGCTGGGTCAGCGCGCCCTTGATCGGATCCTCCTGATAGAGCGGCGGCAGGACCAGATCGGCCGCGCGCGCGATGTCGCTGCCCGTCGGCACGCCGGAGGCCGAGGCCGACAGCCGGTAGATCGGCATGGTCGCATCGACCTTGGTGTCGGCGCTGACGTGCACCCCGCCGGCACCATGGACGGCGTAGCCGGAGAAACCGGCGCCGAACAGGCCGGGCTCGACCTGCAGCGGGGCCTGCACCTGCGCCGCCTGCGACAACACCGTACCGCGCGGGATGTTCGCACCCGCCTGCATCGCCAGATTGAACGGCAGCACGCTGCCAGCGGCGTAACTGACGTTCAGATCTTCATGCTGCACCCGGAATGAAGCGAATACGCCTTGCGGCACGGTGACAGTCGCGCCGTCCGGGAGGGCCGAGGGCGTGAAATAGACTTGGCGCCCGGCCGGGAACGTGCCGCCCTTCGGCACGGTCACCGTCCCTTGGCCCGCGACGAAATAGCTCATCTCGAACGGAACGTCGGTCCAGTCCGCGTCGGTGGGACCGTTGTTCTGCACCACGGTGTTTGCCAGCTTGGCCGGGATCGGCACACCGATCAGGGACGAGCCGATGGTGAAGGTTTTCGCGGCGTCCATCGGCAGCGGCATGCCGGCCGGAACGTCGTAGTCCTGCGCCAGGGTGAGGCTGTAGGGCGCTGCCACGCCCGCTGGCAGCTGCCCCGAGGAGAGATCGAGCGTCGTGTCACCGATCACCACCGGTGCGCCGGTCCGGATCGTCAATGCGCCGCCCTTGCTGAAGCCGTGGGAGGCCAGCGTGCCGTCCAGCGTCAGGGACGCAGCGAGCCTTGAGGATTGATGGGCACCGTCGGTCCAGTCGAAGGTCGCCAGCGTGATGTCGCCGCCCTTGCCGCCGGAGAATCTGCCGTCGGCGAGGATGGCGCCGCCGGCCGACGCGTCGATCCGCGAGCCCTCGGCCAGCGTGATGTCGCCGGAGCTGGTCGTCTGCGTGTTGTCTCCGCCCGTCAGCTTCATCGACACCGCGCCGCCGTCGATGAAGGCCAGACGCGACAGATCGGCGTCGGGGTCGGTGAGCAGGTTCGTCCACAGGCCGCGCGTGTCGATCGTGGCTCCCGGGTGCAGTCCGATATGCGCTGCGCCATTGGCATCGATCAGGCCGACCGCGCCGGCCAGACTACCGAGCGACACGCTGCCGCCGCGCGTCGTGAGATCGGCATGGACATCGATGCGCGGCGCAGCGAAATCGAACTTGCCGCCGGGCGCCAGCGTCAGGTCGTCCTCGACGACGATGCCCTTCGTCGACCATACGGTGATGCCGCCGAGCCCGAAGCCGCTGATCGCATCGGCATTGAGCCAGCTCGTGCCCGTGCGATCGGTGGGCGCCTCGTCGTTGCTGAAGGTGACTTGCGTGTCCGAAGCGACGGCTGTCGCAACGGCGTCGACGACACGATGGCCTTGAAGCGCCAGGGTGCCCGGCAGCGCCACCGCAGCCTGCGTCTGCTGGTAGCCATCCGCCAGGGTGTCGCGGCCACGTGACTGTCGGGTGCCGTTGAACACTTTGGCGACGATCCCTCCTTCCAGGATCGCAGTCGGGGCACTGACGATGAGGCTGCCGGCATCCCTGCCGACCGTGTAGCCGTTTTCCAGCTTCTTCTGCGGTGCGATGAGCGGGTTGTAGAAGGTCTCGGTCACCTTCCAGCGCGCATGGTCATGCTCGTAGCCCTTGTAGACGCCGTCGAACGTCAGGCTTGCCGGCGCCTTGTCCAGGCTGTAGAGGCGCCCATCGCTGCCCTTGAGCCAGGTCTGGTAGACATAGCCGGTCTGCACGTCCAGTGTGCCGCCCGAGACGTTCACGCGGGAGCCGGCCTGTGTGATGACCTCGTTGCCCCCCAGCAGCACCGTGCCGCCTTGCGCCGCCCATTCACCGATGCCATGACCCTGGTTGCTCAGGTACCCGCCCACTTCGAGCAAACCATTGGCGATGTACCAGCGGTCGCTTTCGTAGCCGGCCGTTCCCTTCGCTACGCGCACCAACTGGCGCCGGTCGATCCAGACGTCGTTGTTGAACAGCTTGCCGCTGTCGCGGTTCTGCGGCGAGTCGCGCAGCTCGTTGCCCTGCACGTTGACCTTGACGTTGTTGCTCTGCATCGCCACGGTCACACCGACGGCACCGGCGACGTCCAGCTGCGCGTGGTCCGCCACCAAACTGCGGCCCTGTGCATTGCTCACGATCTGCCCGCCGGTGGCCAGTGTCAGACTGTCGCCTTCGAACACCACGTGGCCGCCCGAGACGATCTCGATGCGCGACTGGTCACGTCGATCCGCCAGGACGGAAAGGTTGTCGAAGGCGCCCGCGGCGCTTTGGGCGCGCAGCAAGTCTTGCTTGGCCGACTCGGCAATCAAGGCATCGCGCTGGCTGTCCAGCGCGGTGGCCTTGCCGTCGTCCTCGAGCACCACGGCGGTGACCGCATCCTTGCCAAGGACTACCTTGCCCGAGCTGTCGCCGGCTGAATTCAGCAGGTGCACGGTGCCGCGGGTGTTGACGGTCGTCGTGCTGATCGCGGCGCCGTCCTGGCGCACGTCGCGACCAGCCAGCGTGATGTCTCCTTCCCGGGAGAGGATCAAGCCGCTGTTGCCGACCTTGCCCGCTGTGCTGTCCGCGGCGAACTGCGGCGAGATCTCGTTGCCGCGCGTGGTCGATGCCGTGTTGCCGTCCGTGCCCACACCCTTGCGGATGAGAAAGCTGTCGCCCGCGGCCAGTTGCGTCTGGCCCTTGCGCGTGGTGATCTCGCCTGCGTTGTGAACTTCGCCGCCGGCCAGCAGCACATAGCCACCACCTTGCGTGACGGATCCAGGCTCATGGGTCGTGATCCTGGCACCCGCTTTCACTTCGACCTTGCCGTGGGCCTCGGTGAAGGTCGGCGTGGCCGCGTCGGCACCATAGATGCCATGGGCCTGGAACTGCGTGTTGGTGATGTTGGCGGCAGCGGCCACCAGGTTGCGCGTATTGACCTGGCTCGTGCCATCGAACACCACACCGTTGCGGTTGACGACCAGCACCGTGCCGTCGCCCTTGATCTGGCCCAGGATCTGGCTGGGACGGTGATTGGGATCGTTGACCCGGTTGAGCACCGCCCAGTCGGCGTGCTGCTTGAAGTCCACCGTGGTGTTCTTGCCGACGTTAAAGCTCTCCCAGTTCAGGATGGCCTTGTCCGCGGTCTGCTGGATTTCGACCGTGGTGCGGCCGCCTGCGACTGTCTGGGTCGGATCCTTGGCGTTGAGCCAGCCGGCGGTGAGCGAATGGGTGTCCACCTTCAGGCCGTCGTCGGCCAAGCCATCGGGAACGTCCGAGGGCGCGAGGGCCGCAGCACGGCGTGCGGCTTCCTGTGTCGCCTGCTGAGCGGCGATGCCTCGCGCAGCCATGTTCAGGTTGCTGATGGAGCGCTGCAGCTGCTCGTTGGCCTGTTGCTGCTGCCCGAGCGGGCTCGTCAGGCTGGCTGCGGGCAGGCCGTTGGGCAACCTGCCCGTTTGCGCGGCGGTGCTCTGGATCGATCCCTTGTTCGCGAACCATGCGGGGCTGAAGGCGCGCTGGGCCTGGGCATGGCTGACCATTCCGCCGGCCGCCAGCGTGAGGGCGATCGCCCTGGCAATGGGCGCCATGCGGAATACAGGTTGCCCCGTGTGTGTGGACCGATTCCTGCCGTTGCGTGTGCGTCTGATCATGTGAGTTTCTGCCGAAGGGGAGGCGATGCCGGAGCGGCTGTCCGCACGGACCGGTCAGCCAAGTTCACTGGACCGCTACACCCTCGGCGTTGGCGCCATCGCGCGAGTCGGTCCGTCTACCTTCAAGACACGCGGCAACTTTGAAACCCGCTAATTATTTTTCCCCTGACCAACGATCGGCAGAAAGACGGCGAAGGCCGGCGAGAACACGCCCAGTACTCTGGAAGCCCACACGAATGGCTTCCACGTGATCGTCATCATTTCGTCACGAACGACGACGACAGGACAGCAGAGCAGGAAGAGGTCAGCTGAGCATCAGCACGTCGGCGGGCAACGATCGCGCATTCAGATCGAACGTGTGCTGGAGCTGCAATATCGCCTCATCCAGACCGGCAATGCGGAAGCGCCCACTCACGGGCAGTTCGCGCTTGGACCTCGCCATCAGCACCACGCGGCCAGGGCGATAGCGATTGATCTCGTCCACCACTTGCGCCAGCGGCGTTTGCCTGAACACCAGCTCGCCCCGGCGCCAGGCCGACACGTCGTTCGGTTCGATGTCCACCACGTTGCCGACCACAACGGCGTCGTAGATCGTCTGCTGCCTTGCCTGCAGCTGGCGAACACCCGCCGGATGTTCCACGCGCAGCGCGCCATCGATGCAGCTGATGCGTACCCGGCCCGCCAGGTTGCGCACCTCAAAGCGGCCAGCCTGCGCCGTCGCACGGCCGACACCAGCGACAACGCTGAAGGGCGACACGGTATCGGTCAGGTCGATGGCGGCTTCGCCGGTCAGCAGGTCGACCTGGCTGGCATCGCCGCCCGTTGCGCCTTTGCGAATGCGCGTACGGGTGTTCAGGGTAAGACGCACCCGATCCGCCACGGTCACAGCCTGCTGTTCGCCGGTGGCCGTGCGGTAGTCGGCGCCCCATTCGCCCGGCGAAGGCCACAGGCCGAGCGGCGGATGCATCACCGCCACGCCGGTGACGGCCGCAGCGCTGACTGCCGCGCCAAGGAACGCACGTCGTCCGATGATCCTCTCTGCGCCCACGAGGCGTTCGTGGCGGGCAGCGATTTTCGAGTCGGTGCGCAGCAGTTCGCCCACGGCTGGCTTCAGCATCTGCCATTGGCGCTTGGCATGCTCGAAGGCTGCGGCGTGTCCGGCACTCGTGCGCTGCCACTGCTTGAATGCCTGCAGTTCCACTTGCTTGATCTCGCCGACGGCCAGGCGGCTCAACCAGATGCGGGCTTCCTCACGAAGCGCCTCGGTCGGCACCTGATCATCATCCATAGCGGGCGTGGGGATCTTCATCCTGTCATTTCATCGATTGATACTGGGGCACATCGGCACGCCCTGGATGGCGGTTTGGAGCAGGCCCTTCTGAGAAGACACATCGCATCGATCAAACCCGCTATTTATTGCTGCGGGCCATGCGAGCCGCGCAGTAGTCGTTGGCCAACTTCAGCTCCAGTTCGACCGTGCGCAGCGACACTCCCAGGCGCTTGGCGACGTCCTTCTGTGCCATACCCTCCCAGCGCACCAACAGCAGCACGTCACGGCGACGCTGTGGCATGCGCTGGATGATCTCCAGGAGCGCCTTCATCTCCGAGCGCGCGGCGACGGTTTGTTCCGGCCCAGGTGCGGGGTCGACCACTTCCAGCAAGGCGTCGACCTCGCTGCGCGGCACGGCGCTGCTCTGGCTGCGCAGGTTGTTGATCGCGATGTTGACCGACATGCGCAGCAGGAAACCGCGCGGATTCAGCACTGGGCTCTGGTTTTCCAGGCGATGCACGCGCAGCCAAGTATCGTGCAGCGCGTCGTCCGCGAGTTCCGGGCTGCGCATGTAGCGGGTCAAGCGGCGCTGCAGATCGCCGTAATTCCTGGTGAGGAAATCCAGCAGTTGAAGCCGCACCTCGTCGGACACGGCTACTTCGCCTCCGCTGCGCACGCCGGACCGCCATCCTGCGGGGGCAGAATCAACAGCGTGACGGGTTGAACCAGGTCGGGCGGGGGCGAACGGCCGATCTGCACGCGCCGCAGGGCCGACACCAAGGCGGCGTCGCGCCGCCGATCGCCAGTGGTGCCGAGCAACTCGGCGTCCGTGACCTGGCCGCCGGGCGCTACTTGGAAGCGAAGCAGCGATTGGTAGTCCTGCCGCGCGGCTTCGGGATCGGCGCACAGTGCTGCCCACACCCGGGACTGCAGCAAGCTGTCGTAGGCCAGCAGCCGGTCTTGAGCGGCAGCGCGTTGCGTCGCCGCGCTCGCGATCGACTGCGGGCTGGCTTGTTTGACCACCAGCGCGGAAAGCGATCCTGTGGCCACTTCCTCCACCGCCAAGCCGGTGCCTTCAAGCAGCCGACGAAGGGCATCCGATGGCGTGTAGCGTCCATGCACGGGCGAAGCCGTGCGACCGACAACCAAGGTGCTGCTGAACAGTGCCGAGCGGCCGGATATCGCGGCAAATCGGTCCAGCGCGGCGGCCAGCGGTTGGGCAGGAATGTCGAAGTCGAGCGGCGTATGGCTGTTGGCTTGTGCGGCGTTGCCAACTTGCAAGTGGTGCGGAGGCGCCCCATGGCTCTCGGTTGCCCACGGCGATCCTGCCAGTCCGCAGAGCAGCCATAGCGCGACCGAGAAACGGTTCAATGTGGTCGCGTGCGAGCCCATCCCGGCTGATCCTTGTGCTGCACATTGCCGCGCGTATCGCCACCCCCGCGCCTGCGGCGCAGGACAAGTGAGAAAGGAAACGATCGATTAGGCAAAGAATTGGCACATCCGCAATCCTGCATGGTCTCAGCGGCGCGTGACGCTTTTGTTACAGATGCGGTGCAAGACCTTCACAGGATCGGCCTCGCGCCGATTTGCCGGTCGGGTTTCTGGAACCACAACTGGCCGCGGAGCCGCTGGAAACCCGTCACTCGCGCATCGACTACGCGAGAGCATGGAAAGGGAGAGGTCGAGGCTTTGCGCATTCCGTTAACGCAGGCGCGTGCGGCACTGCGCAAGGCCCGAGCTGTTGAAGCTACTTTCCCGTGGGCACGTCCACCCGAGGCCTCTTGCCAATCTGAGCGCGCTTGCGCGCCTGCTGCTCTAGCTTGAAGTTTGGCTCGCAGAGCCTCGATCGAGTATTGCGTCGACCTCGACGTCGAACGCGGTGAAGCCGGACTGGGTCAGCGTTCTCGCGGGCGGGGGCAGCCCGACGTAAGTCGCGTAGATCGCATCGAAGGCCGGGGCGTTCGCCATATCCCTGAGAAATACACCCACCTTGACTGCGTCGCGGAGACTCGATCCTGCTGCGTTCGCGGCTGCCTCGAGATTGTCGAGCGCCATCCTCGCCTGAACGGCAAAGGGTTTGTCTCCGTGCCTGACGTTGTCGCGATCACGCGGAGTCTGGCCCGAGAGGAACACGAGCTGGCCCGACTGCATCGCGACGCTGTAAGTGCCGGCTGGCGGCGGCGAGGATTCGCTGCTGAAAGCTTTTCTGATCATGTTCTGACTCATGCTCAGGAAACCCGGTGCCGTTCGACCATGGCAGCGATGCGCTGGACCGCAGCCACTGCTGCATCATGATTCTGAGAAAAGTTCAGGCGAATGCTGTCGTGTGCGTCCGAACTGAATTCGGTTCCGGGCGTGACGGTGACGTTGGCCTGCAGCCGCAGTGCTCTGACGAAGACCGGCAGGGGCGGGTGCAGCTTCGGAAGGCGCGGAAAGAGATAGCTGCCCGCCTGCGGCGTGCGGACCACCACGCCGTCCGTGTCTCGGAAGACCGCCAGCAATGAGTCGCGAATCTGCTGGTGCTTCGCAATGCGCTCGCCAAGCCATCCGGCGGGCTCGGAGAACCAGGTCTGCAACACGGCCTGGCAGTAACCGGGAGCGCGCAGGGAGACGATGGCCTGGAGCTTCTCCATGCGCTGCACGAGGCGTGCACTCCCGAAGGCTACTCCCAGCCGGTAGCCACTCAACGATTCCGTCTTTGACGGTCCCATGATGGTGATGACGTTGTCGGCTCCGGTCGCAAGCCGGCGAAGATGGACGTACGGCTGTCCCTCGTAGAGCAGCCGCGAATAGAGCTGATCGACGATCACGGTTGCACCGAAGCGCTCGGCGAGGCCCGAGATCTGCGCGATCTCGCTTCGGGAGTACACCGCTCCGGTCGGGTTGTTCGGGTTCGAGAACAAGAAGACCTTCGCGCCTTCCTTGAAAGCGGACTCGAGTTGCTGCAAATCCAGACCGGCGTGCACGGTGTCGTTCAAGTAGTCGAGCCGCACGGGGATCATCTGCGCACCCATGAATTCGACCAACTTTCGGTTGGCGAAGTAGTCCGGCTGAACGATCGCAACCTTGTCGCCCGTGGTGACGGTGCTCGCGACGGCCAGGAACAGGGCGCTTTGCGTGCCGGGAGTGATGATGACTTCTTCGGCGCCCGAAACGGGGTGGCCGGAGAACGCACTCAGAGCGATCGCGAGCTTCTCCCGAATGGCTGCATCGCCGCGGTACTCCGTGTAGGCTTGGGAACCGCCGCGATGGACCCCCTGGACGAAGGCATCGAGTGCACCGGGCGTCGGCTCGAATCCGGTGGCGTTCACGTCGCCGTGCGAGAAGTCGACCGCGGCGCCCGGGAGGCTTGCGCCGTGCATTGTCGGACTGTCGTCGTTCCGGCCATCACGTACCTCTTGGCCTGGCGCGTTGTCGATGCCCAGCTTCAGGAATTTCTCTTCGATCGTCTTCATGGCGTTCTCGCTGTGTTGTAGAAAAAGTGCGTACACGTACACGTACACGTACACGTACACGTGCGCGTGCGCGTGCGCGTTCGCGCAACGCGCCACGCATCTGTCGATGCGGTCGAGCGGCGCGGGCGGTTGCTCAGCCGGTGTGCGCGCCGCGGCGGGTCCGCGCAACCCGTTAGCTCCCACCGGACTGCCACGAGGATCGGCGACGAAGGCCCACTGTTTGCCGCGCCGCCCTGCCAGGGGCGTCCTGACGACGACCCACAGAAGCGATGCTTCTGCCTTGGATGCCCAAGCGTCGTTTCCGGGAAGAGCGCCGGGCGATGGCGAGATCGCTGAGGTGTCGCAGGGGACATGTCGCTTGCATGCTCTTTGAGGTGTCAGGCGGTGCGTCGATCCGATGTCGTGGCGCGCTCGGTGCAGGGTGCCCCGTCGTTGCCCTGGATCAGTGTGGCGAGCAGCGACATGTCGACGTTGCCGCCGGAAAGCACCACGACGGCATCCCTGTTGCCGAGCTGGAGGCGGCCGGCCAGCACGGCGGCCAGTGCCACGGCGCCGCCCGGTTCGACGACCATGCGCAGCTCGGCGAGCGCGAAGCGCACGGCTGCTGCGATTTCCGCATCCGTCACGGTCAATGCTTCTGTCAGGCAGTGCCGGTTGATTTCGAATGGCAATTCTGCGGGCGTGGTTGCCTGCAGGGCGTCGGCGAGCGTGCTTGCGGCAGGGCTGTTGACCTCCCGCGATCCGCTGGCGAGCGAGCGCGCCGTATCGTCGAAGCCGAAAGGCTCTACCGCGGCAATCCGTGCAGCCGGAACGAGGGCCTCCAGCACCAGGCTGCATCCCGCCAGCAGGCCGCCACCGCCGCACGGTGCGGCGAAGGTACCCAGGTCGGCCTTGGCCGCGGGCGGCAGTGCATCGAGCGCTTCCAGTGCCACGGTGCCCTGCGCAGCCAGCACGTCGGGGTGATCGCCCGGCGGTATGAGCGTGCCGCCGGAATCGTGCAGCAAGCGCATTCCGATCGCCTCGCGGCTTTCGCGTCGCCGGTCGTAGTGGACCACGCGGGCGCCATAGGCCAGCGCGCGAGCGACCTTGTTGCGCGGCGCATCGGCGGGCATGACGATCGTGGCTGGAATGCCGAGGCACCGGGCGGCCCAGGCGATGGCCTGGCCATGGTTGCCCGTGGAATAGGCCACGACGCCACGTTGCCGCTCGGCATCGTCCAGGCGCAGCATGGCGTTGAAGGCGCCGCGCGCCTTGAACGATCCCGTCACCTGCAGGTTCTCCGCCTTCAGCCAGACCGGCGCGCCGGCGATGCGATCGAGGGCTGTCGAGCGAAGGAGGGGCGTGCGCACCACGTGCGCGCTGATGCGGTCGAGCGCTGCCTGGACGTCGGCGAAGGTCGGCACGCGCATGCGGCCCAGCGATTCGTGCGTGATGACCGCGCGAGGTCTCGAGGGGTGTGGTGTCATGGTGTGCGTTCGTGCCCGGTGCCCTCAGTGGGAGACGAGCCGCGAGAGGAATTCGCGCGCTCGCGCGGAGGCCGGGGATGCGAAAAAGGCGTCCGTCGGGGTGTTCTCCACGACCTTCCCGGCATCCATGAAGATGACGTGGTCCGCGGCACGGCGGGCGAAACCCATCTCGTGCGTGACGACGGCCATCGTCATGCCGTCCCGGGCGAGTTCCAGCATCACCGCGAGCACTTCGCCGATCATTTCCGGATCCAGTGCCGAGGTCGGCTCGTCGAAGAGCATGACGATCGGCTCCATCGCCAGCGCCCTGGCGATCGCGATGCGCTGCTGCTGACCGCCGGAGAGCTGGGCCGGATACGCGTCGATCTTCCCCGGCAGTCCGACACGGCCCAACAGTTCGCTGGCCTTCTGATGTGCCGCTTCGCGCGTGCGGCCGAGCACCTTCATAGGGGCAAGACAGAGGTTCTCCAGCACGGTCAGGTGCGGATAGAGCTCGAAGTGCTGGAACACCATGCCCACACGGCTGCGCAGCCGGCTCAGGTCGGCCTTTGCTTCGCCTAGCTCGACGCCGTCGACGCGCACACTGCCCTGCTGGAAGGATTCGAGGCCATTGAAGCACTTGATCAGCGTGCTCTTCCCGGAGCCCGAGGGCCCGCAGATCACGGCCACCTCGCCGCGATGAATCGCCAGGTCGCAACCGTTGAGCACGGGCGCCGATCCATAGGACTTGTGCAATCCGCGCACCTCGATCATCGGTGCGTCGGTGTTCGTGCTGGTCGTCATGGGGTGCTCCTGCGGTTGGCGGCCAAGTGGGCCGCCAGGGAAAGGGATGCGCAGAGCACGAAGTAGACGAGCGCTGCGAACAGGTACATCTCGAACAGCCGGTTGTCCCGGTTGGCGACGATGCTTGTGGAGGTCATGAAGTCCCTCAGCGAGATGACGTAGACGAGCGAGGTGTCCTGGAACAGGACGATCGCCTGGGTGATGAGCACCGGCATCATGTTGCGCACCGCCTGCGGCAGCACGACGAAGCGCAGCGCCTGCGCCGGCCGCAGCCCCGATGCCGCGGCCGCCTGCCACTGGCCCGCGCGCACGCTCTGCAGGCCTGCACGGATGATCTCCGAGTAGTACGCGGCTTCGAAGAGCGTGAAGGCGATCAGTGCAGAGGGGAATGCCCCCACGGGCTTGCCCACGATCAGCGGCACCAGGAAGTAGAACCAGAAGATCACGAGGATCAGCGGCACGGCCCGGAATCCGTTCACATAGACCGCTGCGGCCCCGGCGAGCAGGCGATTCCGGGAGAGACGCGCGAGCGCCAGGAACAGGCCGAGCACGAGGCCGCCTGCCATCGCCACCAGGGTGAGCATCAGGCTGAGCCCGAGGCCTTCCAGGAGGAATGGCCACGCGTTCACGATGACGGAGGCATCGAATGTCCCGGTCATGCCCGTTCTCCCTGCGTCCCGGGGATCATCAGCTTCTTCTCCAGGCGGCGCATGCCCGCGGTCACGCAAAGCGCGATCGACAGGTACACCACGGTGGCTGCCGTGAACGCCTCGAAGCCGTTGAAGGTGTAGCTTTCGATCTGGCGGCTCTGTGCCGTCGTCTCGAACACGCCGATGGTCAGTGCCAGCGCGGAATTCTTGAAGACGGTGAGGAACTCGGAGGTCAGCGGCGGCAGCACGAGCCGCAATGCCTGCGGCAGCAGAATGAATCGGTAGGCCTGCGCCAGGCGCATGCCGCTCGCAGAGGCGGCGAGCCATTGGCCGCGCGGCAGTGCGCCGATGCCGGAGCGGACCTGGACCGCGACGCGCGACGCAGTGAACAACCCCAGCGCGGCGATGGCCGTCCAGATCTCGGGCATGGGCAGATCCCGCTTGAGCCATCGGCCGGCCTCGCTCGGCAACAGTTCCGGCACCACGAAGAACCAGATGAACAGCTGCACCAGCAGCGGGACGTTCCTGAACACCGAGACGTACCCAGTCAACAGCCATCGCACCCGGCCGGGCAATGAGCCGAGCACGCCGAGACCGAGACCGATCGTGACGGCGATGGCCCACGCTGCGAGCGAGATCAGCACCGTCGCTTGCAGGCCGGACAGCAGCCATCTCGCGTAGGGGTCCTCCAAAAGGACCTTCCAGTTCCATGCGTAGTTCATCAGGCGTCCCGAGCGGGCTGCTTCATTCCGGGAGCGCGGCCAATTTCAGCGCTGCGGCGAGATCCTTCGAAAGCGGCACGTCCAGAGGCGCGAACCACTTGTCGTACGAAGCAGCGAGCTCGCCGGAGCGCACGGTGCGCGCGATGGTGGCGTTCACGAGGCTGAGGAACACGGTGCTGTTCTTCTGCAGCATCAGGCCGTACGGGTCGAAGGACAGGGGCCGGCCGACCACCTCGTACTCGAGCGGTGCCGGCGCGGTCTTGCGCAGCCCGGACAGCAGGATGTCGTCGGTCGAGAAGGCGTCGACCCGGTTGGTCGAGAGCGCGAGGAAGCCTTCCGAGTTGTCCTTGACGGCAACGATGCGGACCTTCAGCTTCTTCGCTTCGATCAGTGCCTTGATCAGCCGCTCCGGCGTCGTGTTGATCGGCAACGCCACGGCCTTTCCATCGAGATCCTCGACCTCCCTGATGTCCGCGCCCTTGCGCACCAGCAGTCGGGTGGTCGAGATGAAGTGCGGCGCGCTGAAGTCCACCTGTGCCTGGCGTCCCAGCGTGTTGACCGTCGAGCCGCATTCGAGGTCGACGGTGCCATTGGCCACCAGTGCGATGCGGTTCTGCGGGTTCACGGCGATGTGGTCGACCTTCAATGCCGGCATCTGGAGCTTCTGCTTGACCGCGTCGACCACCTTCAGGCACAGGTCCATCGCATAGCCGACGGGCTTGCGGTCGGCGTTCAGGTAGGAGAACGGGATCGAGGATTCCCGGTAGCCCAGCGTGATCGTGCCCTTGGCCTTGATGCGTTCGAGGACCGGGTCGGTGCTCTGCGCGAGCGCCGCACCGCTGCTCGCGAGCAGCGCGACGCCGACGACGCGCAACAGCACGCGGGACATGGAATGGATGGCGGTGTTCATTCGGACACTCCTCAGGAGGCCAGCGCGGCCGCGGGTTGATCGGTGCCGGTCAGCGCGGCGACGAGTTCGGCGAGGCTGGAGACCGTGAGGTCCGGTCTGGCTTCGGCCGCGCCTTCGCCCGACAGGCCCAGCAGGCGGCCCGGCCGGTTGACCCAGGCACAGCGCACGCCCAGCCGATTGGCCGGCGTGATGTCGGCCCGCAGGCTCTGGCCCACATGCAGGATCCGCTCGCGCGGGATGCCCATGCGCATGAGGTCGCCGATGCCCGTGTCGAAATGCGGCCAGTCCGGCTTGTAGGCACCCACGCGCTGCGCCGTGACGATGAGGTCGAAGCGGAAATCGAGGTTGTCGCACGAGGTGTTGAGCGATGCCTGGTCGATGTTGCTGAAGGCGCCGACCTTGGTCGACTGCTGCAAGCGCTTGAGGCCGGCATGGCTGTCGGCGAAGGCCGGCCAGGTGTGCGGCGCCGCCGAGAACTGGCGGCGAAGGTCAGGGTCCACGGCCACCTCGAACTGGGCGCAGATGCGCTCGAAGCACTTGCTCAGCACATCGGGGTAGAGGTGGGCAGGGCGTTCCTTCTGGATCGAAGCGCGTGCGCCATCGAAGGCCATGACGAGCGCCTCTGCGTCGGCCTCGATCCTGTTGTCCTGTGCCCAGCGGGCCAGGAACCTGGCAATGGATGGTTCCCAGTCGATCAACGTGCCGTAGACGTCGAAGGTCACTGCGTCGAAATCGGAGAGGCGGAGCGTCATGTGCAACCTGAAGAAAGTGGAAGTTGGTAGACTTTAATCGATTATCGATAATCGCCAAAATGATGTGGGATCCGTACAATCCCTGACAGGAGAAAAGCTATGGACCACATGGAGGCCGCGCTCGCCCGCCAAATCCTCGGAGATCGTTCGACGGCCGGCGCCGTGGTGGACGCCTTGCGCATCGAGATCATTCAAGGCCGGCTGAGGCCCGGCGAACGCTTGCGGCAGGACGCGGTGGCCTCACGCTTCGGCGTCAGCCAGACGGTCGTTAGGGAAGCGTTCAAGGACCTAGTGCGCGAGTGTTTTCTGGCTTCGGAGCCCCGGCGCGGTGTCAGCGTGGCCACCATGTCCGCTGCCGAGGCGGAAGAGATGACGCAGTTGAGGAGCCTGGTGGAGCCGCAAGCCCTGGCATGGGCGATCCCGCGGCTGAGCGCTGCGGAGTTCGCCGCCGCCGAACGCGTGCTGGAAGAACTGGACCAGGAGAAAAGCGTGGACCGCATCATCCTGCTGAACGCCCGCTTTCATCGGGGGCTGTATGCAGCGGCCAATCGGCCGCGGACGCTGACGATGGTTGAAACACTGCGCCTGGGTTTCGAGCGCTATCTGCGCTACACGTGGGAGTTCACATCACACCGGAATCGCTCGCAACAGGAGCACTGGGAGCTTTTGGCAATGTGCAAACAGGGCGATGTCGTGAATGCATGCCAGCTCCTGCGACAACACATCTGCGCCACCGGCGAACTTCTTGTTGAATGTCTCGCGGCGCGCCCTGTCGAGTGATCGCGGAGCGGGGATGAGGTCGAAGGCTTTCGAGAGAGATGTCCCGCCCCTTGAAGAGCGAGTGGGGGCTTCCGACCTCCAGGCCGTCGAAACCAAGCACGAGTGCCCAGAAGTCCTTCTCGACGTTCTGCGCGGCCGTGCCGTGCCGAGCCGAGCCGCGGCGGGCTCCACCAAGAGCGCGCCTCGGTCGGCATCGCTTGTTGCGATCACGTCGTCATATGCCGTGTTCATCGCGGCACCGCCGCGGCCCCGGGGCAGGCGAGCAATGTGTTTGTCCGAAATTGACATATAAACTTCGGACACAACGAGGTTTCCTGGAAAGGCAATCGAAGTTAGCCTTCATTTGGTGCAATTCGGAATGCGTTCACAGAGGCGGGACGCGCAGGAGAATCGGATGTCGATTGGAACCGTCTTCGTCAACAACCGCACTCAGGCTGTCCGGCTTCCACTGGACGTGCGCCTTCCCGAAGGCGTGCACAAGGTGGAAGTGAGAGCTAAAGGCAATGCGCGCATCATCGTGCCGCTGGGCCAAAGTTGGGACAGCTTCTTCCTGGAGGGCCCCGCCGTCAGCGAGGACTTCATGGTCGAGCGCGCCAGTCAGCACCAACCCGAGCGGGAAGCGCTCTGATGCTGCGGTTCCGCGGAAGGCTGCAGCAGGTCGTCCAGCAGCGCCACGGTGTCACCCAGGCCGGCAGCTTCGATGCGTTTTTTGTCGAGGAAGCCTGCCCCGCTGCAATCCGAAGCAGGGAGTAGCCTTTTGTCTGAGTTGAGTGATGGTGCTCGCCGCTCTGCTTCTTCGCCCCGGCTCGGACCGCTGCGGCGATTCTTCAGACGGCTATCAGTTTCTCGAACTCACGGCGCAATAGCGCGACGACGTCTGTGAGGTCCAGGGGCTCGAGCCTGTTCTTTCTCAGAAACGCCGCCCACTGCTGATTTTTCGTCGCATCCTGCGCGAAGGCATCGCTCAAGCCCACAGGAAGTGTGCGGGGCAGCGCCAGTTTCCGACGGTTGAACGTGGCCTCGACTGCGCGACGCAGCTCTCCAGTTGCCAGAGCCCCGTCGTTCAGCAGAACCCAGAGATCAAAGTAGTCTTTCATGCGCGTGTTGGCCATGCCCAGCAGGCATGCCGCATGAAATTTCTCGGCCACCACTGTGTACTTCGGGTAGCTGCGCAACTGCGGCGCAGGCAAGTCTTCGAGCAGTACCGGGTAGGTCATCGGTTCCGGCGACGGCGTCACGGCATCGCCAAAACCGATGTCCACCTGCAGCACGATCCTGGCGCCATCGAGCTTCGCCTGCAGGTCGATCCGCACACCACCATAGCCGGCCTCTTTGCGGATCACCGAGCCCTTGACCGATGCAGGATCGAATGAGATGCCATCCTCCGCCGCAATCTGGCAGATTTCGCGGAACGCCGACACGGCGGTTTCGACGTCGTCCGGACCGAAGCCCAGCAGATCCGCATCGCGCGTCGGCCGGTGCGGCTGGTCATACCACACTGAAAACAACAGCGCGCCTTTGAGCAGGTAGTTGGCGGCATGCGGCGAGACCGACAGTCGATACAGCAGCCGCTCCAGCCCGTAGTGGGTGAGCGTCAGATCGAAGTCCTGCTTCGTGGCATCGGCCCGTTGCTTCAGGCGCGCACGAATGGAGGCGGCAAGGTTGCGGCTCATGCCGTGACGCTTTCCAGATAGGGTCGCATGACATTGGCCACACGATCCACCGTCGCGTAGTGCCAGAGCGCATCCATCGACAGCCTGCCCTGCGACCAGCCATCGCGCAGCGCCTCCAACGCCACGTCCAGGCCGATCTTGTTACGGTACTTGAAACAGTCGGCGACTGTCTTGGCTGCATCGAACACCGAAACCTTGACGCCATCGATCACGATGGTTTCGATGCCTTCCGTCAACGCCGCCCCTGACATGCGCACCACGCGCAGAGCCGGCTGCTCGAGTCGAGGTGTGGGTGAGTGATGAGGGATCGCCATCCAGACCTCGAACGGCGCTTGGGTCCCTATGCCGTGCACGCGCAGCGCCGATAGCAGGCACACCACACCGCGCGGTATGCGCAGGGCCGCTTCGGCGAGGGATCGGTGCTCGCTGAGGGGGCGTCCCGGCAGGCTGTAGACGCCGCGGGCGACACGGTCGAGCTTGCCAGCCGCGACGAGCCGGCTGAGAACCACGGTTGGCAGGCCCTGCTCGGCGACATCGCGGGCGCGCAGCAGCGGCCGGTGCTGGGCGAGCGCCAGGACGGCATTTTCCAGCGTCGAATTCCGAGTCAGTAGCATGGGTGAAGTCTGTCGCATTTACTAGTCATTTGTCAATAAATGCCTAAATAACGAAACACTGCCCTGCGGCCCTATCGCTGGCCGCTAGCGGCGAATAGGGTGTGGAATCGCGAATCTTGATTGCTCCCGTTCGGAAAGCACGACAGTTCGTGGCGGCGAAGCAGCTTGGTCGTCCTGAGCGAGTCCCGATCAAGATCCGGGATCGTGGTCGCTGGTCGTCAGGCCCTGGGTGCTGAAGGCTGTGGTGCGACATATGCACACGTCAATCGCGCAGCGTGAACACGACGGACAGGTAGCTGACGGGTTCGGCTTCGATGGCCTCAATGCCATGGAGTGCGGCGGCCTGGAAAAGCAGTGAGTCCCCTGGATCCAGGGAGAGGCTCTTTTCTCCATAGCGGTAGGTCACTCGGCCCGAGAGCAGGTAGAGAAACTTGAGACCCGGGTGTTGAAACGCGGCATACGGCTTCGCGCTTGGCGACAGCGTGACCAGGTATGGCTCCACGAACAGGTTGCCCGAGAGCAGGTGCCCGAGCAGTTCGTAGTGGTGGTCGGTGACGGCGCCAAGGCGCTGCACCTGGATGCCGCGACCCGCAGGCACATACGAGAAGTCCGTGCGGCCCGGTTGATCTACGAAGAAGCGGGAGACGGGCACCCCGAGGCCTAGCGCAATGCGGTCGAGCGTTTCCACCGAAGGGGAAGTTAGGCCATGTTCGATTCGCGAGAGCATGGAGCGGGAGACGCCGGCAGTTTCCGCGAGTTTGCCGGCGGAAGTTCCTGCGGCCAGACGCAAGGTGCGCACTTGGGATCCGATGCGTGATGCCGGCGCGCTGCGCGTAGCGCGCGGGGTCGAAAGTGGCCTCGCATTTTGTTCGCGGAGCGACACTGGAAACCGCAGCGGCTTGGCAGTAGGGAGTGGAGAAGGGGCATACCGGTAGGTCATTTGTCGTCGGATTCGTACTCGTGTGCAACCCACAGACCGGCTATCGCGAGTAGTAGTGGATTCAGTGTATGTGGAAGATCATCCGTGGTGCAATCGTACACATAGAGCGAGCATTTTGTCTATGCCGATTGCCTCGCCTAAATACGCGCTTGACCCGTCGCTGCTAGCACTTGGCGCGGCGATCAAGTCGTTGCGGAAGGCGCGTGGCATCTCGCAAGAAGAGCTTGCGTACAGAAGCAAGGTAGACCGCTCTTACATGAGCAGCATTGAGAGAGGATTGCAGAATCCGGGTCTCATGACCGTTGTGCACATCGCGGCCGGCATCGGCGTCTCTGTGGCTGACTTGGCCGTCAAAGCGCGCTTGTAACGAGTGCTTGACTGCTGCAACGCACCTGACCTATTGGTGACGGCTGAAGGGTGCCGGTGGTTCGATTCCGCCGCAGGCCACCATCTTTCTTTCTCAGTAGATCCCAAGTCAGCTCAGAAGTCCTTGCAAATCAAGGACTTAGCCCGAAAGGGCGGCTCAAGCGGTATCTCTGAATCCCACAACGTCCCGTTCTTGCGTGTACCCAACGGTGTACCCCAGACTGCTTTTCAACCGCAGTCGATTTTGGGTACACCATGGGACAACTCAACGAGCTTCAGATCAAGGCGGCAGCGCCGCGTGACAAGGAATATTTGCTGGCGGACGGCGAGGGTCTCTACCTTCGCGTGCGTCCCACCGGCAAGGTGTGGGTCTATCGCTACAAGCAGCTCGGCAAGGAAGCCAAGCTGAGCCTCGGGCACTACCCCGTGGTGACGCTTGCGGCCGCTCGCAAGAAGGCCCGTGCCGAGGCCGAGAAGCGCGCCGGCGGCGTCGACCCAAGGGAGGCACGCCGCGTGGAAGAGGAACGCGGCCGTGTGGCTCGCCTCAATACGTTCGAGTTGACCGCCCGAGCTTGGCACGCTCAGGCGCAGAAGGATCGCGAGTGGTCGGCCAGCTACGCCGAGAAGGTGATGCGCCACCTGGAGCTGCACATCTTCCCTTGGCTCGGTGCCCTGGCCATGGACACCATTGCACCGACGGAGGTCGTGCGCTGCTTGCACCGCATCAAGGAGCGCGGAAATCTGGAGACGGCCCAGCGAGTGCGGGAAGCGGTGCAGCATGTGTTTCAGTACGCCGTCGACGTGGGCACTCTGGAGCCGGGCAAAAACTTCGTGAGCAACCGCACTGGTGGTTTGCCGCCGCCGCGTGCGCGCCACTATGCGGCCATCACAGATCCGCAGAAGCTCGGGCAGTTGCTTCGTGACATGCGTGCCTACAACGGCAACGTCATTACCCGCGCGGCGCTCCAGCTCTCGCCGCTCCTGTTCCAACGGCCTGGCCAGCTGCGGCTGGCCCATTGGGAAGACATCGACCTCGAGCAGGCGCTGTGGCGCTGCCCGCCCGAGAAGATGAAGCTGCGGGAGTGGAAGAAGCGCGACATGCGAACGCCGGCGCATCTCGTGCCGTTGCCGACGCAGGCTGTCGCCATCCTGCGGGACATTTTCCCGTTGACCGGTCCCACGGGGCCAATCTTCAAAAGCATGGCGAAGCGTTCTGAGAAGACGCGCTATATGAGCGACAACACGGTCAATAGCGCGCTGCGCGCGCTTGGCTACGACACCAAGGAGCAGATCACGGGGCATGGGTTCAGGGCCACCGCGCGCACGCTGATTCGGGAGCTGCTGGGCTGGGACCGCGAGGTCATCGAGCGACATCTGGCCCACGTGTCTGATGAGGAACTGGGCGGTAGTTATGACCGCACCACCCATCTCGATCAGCGCTGTCGGATGATCCAGCTATGGGCTGACCTCTTGGACGATCTGGCTGACGGTAAGGCTGTACTGGCGGCGAACGACATGCGACGTTCGGGTGCAGTGCCGGCGCAGTCGTTGACTAACTGCGGCTCCGCTAGGGGCGTCGGCAACGAAGAGGGGTTCAGAATTTCGGCTTAGCCGTCCGGTAGCCCTCCGGATCGTCTATCCACGCCTGAAGCTCCGCGCTCGGCCAAGCGGAGGCTCGTCCGCCTAGATGGATGGGATTCGGGAAACGCCCCTCCGCAATTCGCCTGTAAACCGTCGACCGGCTGAGCGCAGTGATGCGCGTCACGTCGTGGAGCCGATAAAACGATGGCGATGCCTTGGACGGATTGGGTCTTGGCAGGGACTGGTGAACGAACATTGCGGTTTCCTTGTCGAACGATGTCGAAAGGATCCACCCTGATGATTCTCATACCAACCCACGAGGGCGTGGTGCAGCGTAAGGAGGGAAGTTAAGCTTTCAATGTGATCTCTAAAAAAGATTTTGCATCAGCCGGCAATGCATCATCTGCGTCTTCGACTCGTATTAGAAGATCATTTAGCTTTACCGAGAATGACTTGGGCAGTTGGAATTGCTTTCCCGCTAATGCTACGTCAAGGCAGTTTTGGGTCTTGACATGAAGAGCCTCGCCGTCCGCAAGGTCTCCTCGAATCTGGGTTTGTACCCACAAGCGAAACTCATCAGACAAAACGATCGTCGGATATTTTTTCCTATCTTTACCATCTTTCTGCTCGGAGTAGCTAAGCAATGCCGACACAAAACTGTCTCTAGGTGCGTCGGCTTCCCGACAGGAGCTGTCTGCCTTCTTCCACCTGACCTTTGCATGCAACGCCATGATAGGTGGAGGGTCAATTTGCGTCCCAATTCGACCTACAACTCTTAAAACTTCTTCTTTTACCTCTTGAGCGAATAATTCATTCATAAGTGAAATTCGATCAAAAGCGCCCTGATTCAACTCCTGTACTGTGAAGGTCACAATTTGATCCCTTGCCCAGTTGATCATTGTGGATGCCGCCTCAAGCCCAGCAATCGCGTCTGAAGTAAAAAGATGGCAGAGTCTCCCGTCGTCTTGCTTCCCGTAAAGTTTCTCTCGTGCAAATGCCTTTGATCCAACAAACGTTTCGCCAGCTCCCCTAACACAAAGAACCGTTTTCGTGGGCTCGCATCGTTGAAGGTCACAAGCAGGGGTTAGTACCAGCAGATATGATGTGAGATCCGACTTCAAGCGCAGCAGCTCACCAAATCGAATGGGTTTGCCAGGCGCAATAGCAGGACCAAAGACGATTTCCGAGAACTGCTCGAATAGCACTTTTCCTTGACGAATCTGTCCGGTAAATCCGATCTCCTCAGTCGCAATCTGGTTCTCAAGTGCTATCGGAAGGGCCATTCTTCTGGTTTTTGCTGCTAAAGACTCCGAAAAAAGCCAAGTCAGATACTCTGCCAAGGATTCTCCTTCAGAATCTAGGCGCGCCAAGTCAAGCATTCTGAGGTCATGCACTTCTAGCTCTTCGCACTCGGTTTCAAACTCCTTCAATGCCTCTTTCGTGGCGCCAACCAACGCTCTAACAATCGCTTCTAATGATTGGTTGTTGGCGAATGACGTTTGCTTGGCTTGTAGTTTTGCAGTTAGATATTCTGGAGTGATGTCGCCTTTTTTCATTACTTCGAAAAAGGCCGTGCGTACGCCAACTTTTTGTCGTACGCTTTGCTGCACATCTAGTGAAGCACGAGACGACATGAAAAATAAAATCTTTGCTTGTTTAAGGAGTGCAGATGAATCTGTTATGCGCTCAATTGCGGCAGCCTCGGTTTCATCATTGCTTAAGTAGAAATCCACGAACGCGACGTCTGCCGCTGCAAGAGCTGCTGAAGCGCTTCCGATACTGGAAAACGAATCAACGTTTCCCTCGCCAATCATCTCGGTTAGTTTCTCCACAACCATCCTGGCCTTCTCTGAGCGACTTCCCTGGTACAAAGCCGCTCCGCGAAAGAGAATGTTGAGCTGAGCCAGATCCAAAGATTTCCTCTGGTAAAACTCCCAAAGTTTATCTAGACTCAGCCCTTGTCCTGTAAGCGTCGAAAGAATGGTATCTAAATCCGGTCCAGTGCCTTCATATAAAGCATCGCGAAGCGTTTTCTCGGCTTGGGCGTTCCCACTTACAAATTCAATCCAATCATCTTTGTCTTGAGGGCTAATCGTACCTCTTGCAGGTGCGCCCAATGCATCATCAATAACTACCGCTTTTTTTATTTGGAAAGTCATGGAGTCTCCGGCGTCGTTATTCGGTGGATTTCTTCCCAAAAGCGATAACAAACGTCCTAAGCAAGCCATCACTGGAGATTGCACCCAACGAGAGTGTTGCGTTGTTTTCCTCGGCAAGCTTACGTGCGATGAAGAGTCCAAGGCCTCGCCCCTCTCTGGGTGGTTTCGTTGTATCGAACTGATCGAAAACTCTCTCACGCCGATCTTCTGAAATTCCAGGACCGTTATCTGTAACCCTGACTTGTCGCTGCGACTTGTCAACCTCTATACGTATGACACCCTCGATAGAAGCATCTAGACGGTTAATTAGCCAATAGAACGAGTTGCTTAGCAGGTTGTCCAGTATCTGGAGGAATTGTCCTTTTTCAAGACGCTCTTCCCAAGTGATTTTTTCTTTCGGCGGAATGAGTTCGAACTTGATCTTGTGCCGCCCAGCCTTTGCTTGGTGAAAGTCAACAAGCATTTCAACCAATGCGTGAACGCTTTCTGGGCGTCTGATCTGTCTGCCAGGTATGCTCAGCTCATCGAGTATTCGAACACGTTTTTCAAGCGTCTTAAGTTGCGCCTCGACGACCTCAGGCGGCATCTTCCCACCCGCTACAGCCTTAAGCGTATCTTGAGTCACCCGCGACAATTCGTGCGCAATGAATTCAAGCATAAGTCCCACCCCTGCAAGGTGTATGTAGCGGTCCATCTCCCTGTCCAGAAGGGAAATGCGTAATTTCGCCCGCTCCCATGCCTCACTCACCTCTTCAAGATGGTGCATCACTTTTGCCACATTCTGGCTTTCGTTCGGTGTACTAGCTTGGATCGACCGAAGACTTGCGACAGCAATATCTTTGGAGGTGGAAATCCTCTGCTGCACTTCTTCAACAACTTGGTCTACGGGGGGCTGGACCGCTCGCTCTACCTCTTCAAGAAACTGCCTAGTAGTACCAATAACAATGTATCGGAGCAGGCGGCGCAAGGCCTCCTTGTCGGGTGAATCTCGGAAACCTTCACGGTTTGTTTGATCCAAAAGCATGGGGTTGGCGATTGATGACAGACGCAAGTATCCGACGATCTGCGCGCGATTCAATTTGAAGGCTCCGCCCGCCAACGCCTTTCGATCCAAATCTAGCCAGTCATCTGAACGCTCACCGTAGGGATAGACCCGAAACCCATCTCGGTAAACCAGAAACCCGCCCCCCCAGTTTTCAAGAAATCCACGAATAAGAGTGTCGTAGAGTTCACGATTGTCCCGTTGTAGGCGTCCGCGATTGAACCAATAGAACTTCAGTTCCCATGGGCCTAGATGGTTAAGAGCACGGCCGACAACCTCGGCGTCCAACAAGATTTTGGGAACTTTGGGTCTTTTTTTTGATATTTCCTCTCGGACGCATGCTCTTAGATGATCACCTATCAAGCGATCGGTCTTTTCTCGACCAAGTTTGCGATAGTTGACATTTACGGTCAGCTCAGGCTGGTCATCTTCGTCATACCTGAATCTTGCATCAACAATCGCATCACATGAGTCCAGCGGCTCTCGATCAAGAGAGGGCACTTTAACAGGGGTACCTTGATAAACTACGTCTATAAACTTATTCGCTCTCAGCGATGCAAATGGATCCGTAAGCTTGGCGAGATCATTAACGGCTATGCCGTTGATTTTCTCAAGAGACCAGTCGCTTTGAAGATCTCGCACATAAATTGTCGTCCCCTGAATCGCAACTTCTTTTGCCTCGCATTCGACTGCAGTTGGTTTGAAGTCGAGCAGCGGGTCGTTAGCGTTCAGCGAAAAGTCCGAGAATGCCGGGCGCCAATCCATTTCCAATTTGTTCCATGTATTAGCCTTCGCCTGTTTTGTTCTTACGCGTATAAGATGCCCGAGCCGCATTGCTGAAAGTCGCCCAATACCTTTTTCCCCTAACGGCAATCGCTCGTTTGTTTTTGTGTAGTGCAGCCGGGACCCGTCACCGGTGACAGATTGGACGCGTGATTGCTTTTCATGCAATCTACCGGGGGTTCCTACCGTAAGATAGTTCGTGACGAGTTCAGATTGAGACATGCCTTGTCCCGAATCTCGAACTGATATTCGGCTCCCGGCAACGTAGGCCTTTTTTAACGCAACCAGTGCTGCAGCCGCTGTTTTTGGGTTGCCGTATGACTTGCTAAATGCGTCGCGTGACCATTGCATTGCCTTCGGGTCTAAGGCATCTAATACCGCGTCGTTGAACGCTGTTGCGGCGAAATCAGATTCGCCTGTGCGTTTTTCTTGAGATTGGTACTCTTGTAACAGTTCTACAAGCTGCACATAGTCTGAGTGCTGCATGCCTATCCGCACCTCTATTCGGACGGATGCTGAGCCCGCATCAACTGCGTTTTTTACAAGTTCATAGATGGCTACCGCGTCTGAACTGATTAGTTCGGCCCCAAGTTCTAGCAGAACCCTTGCTTTAAATTCAAACGCCATATCAGGGTGGCCCTCAGGATTATTGTGTAGATTTAAGGGGCCAGACTCTTACAGTTGGCAAACCAAGCAGCCTTGGTCGTCATCTTCGTCCGGCTCTTCCGCTTGCTCGCTTTGCGCAAATACTTCCATGAGCGTTGCATTCTCTTTGCGAGCAGCTTTCCGATGTATGCGAATCACATGTTCGCGCTTGATCTGCTCGACTCGTGCCGGTTGTTCGAGTTCTTCCAGGCTCTCTCCTTGACTCCATGTGAAGAAGTTGCCAGTCGGCTCAAACGGCTTTTCATATGCCTTGGCTTTGTCGTAGAGATCGGGGTGCGTTTCTTTCAATCGAACCCATTCGATCTTCTGCTGATAGAAGCAGAAATAGCATCCTGACCGGGTCCGGCCCCACTTCGTATACGGCGGCATGCCGACGCCAGACGTCTTGAGAATGTCCTCGATGTCTCGAAGAATCAATCCATCTTCCTTGAACGGGTAGACGGCCTTGATGTTCGACTTGTGGCTGATGTAACCACTGCGCTCTTCGTCGGCACGTAGGCCGACATAGTTAATGACTTCGTCGTCACCGCAGTGTTGCTCGAAGGGCTTGAGCTTCAGCGCACGGGTGCACCAGCGTCGGTGATTGGAGGGAATCATCCCGCCGTACATCTCGTACCAGTGGTCGAAACCTACGTCCGCATTCAGTCGAATTACCTCTTTTCCGAGGTAGCTGGAAATGCGTTCCAGGTACTCATACGTCTCCGGCAACTCTTTGCGCGTGTCGCTGAAGATGTACTCCATGTTCGGAATACGGTCACGCATGTACAACGCAAGTGCAGCGCTGTCCTTGCCACCGGAGAGACTAAGGATATGCCTAACTCGCTTTTCGGTTGCCATTGGAACTCTCCTTTTCGGAAGCAGGTGTGATTGGGGCTTGAAGTTCGAGCAGCGCTTGCGCAAGGGCCGATGCAGCAAGTTGCGAATTGCCTTTGGTCTCTTTCGTGATCAGCGCCATGACGCTGCGTGCCACCGCAGTGGATTCATCGGACGTCGCTACGAAGAGAGATGATTCCTGGCCGCCTGGCATGGTCAGGGTGAGGCCGACAAATCGCTCAGAGGCTCGGGGTGCCAGCCCACGCTCGGTGACCATGCGCATCCAGCGCTTGTAGCGGCCGCACGACTCGGTGAGCTCTTGCGCGAACCTTCCGATGGTCTCGTCGGCCCATGCGTCGAGTGGTCTTTGGACCACCAGGCTGCCGATGGAGTCCAGCCACTTCTCGTCCGTGAGCGACAGGTCTGTGCATCGCAGGATGAAGCTCTTGAGCTTGATGTCTGCAAGATCCGAGGCTGTGCCTGCACATTCCGCCTGGAGCTGATTGCGGACGCGGTTCAGCGGACCTGCAATTGCAAACGCTTGGCTGATCTCGGTGGACATGGCCTCCTGCAGCCGGCGATGCGCCATACCCAGATCTGAAAGCGTCGTCGTCAGCCATTCAACGAATGGCACCTTCACGTTGGCCTGGGAATAGGTCTCCGGGAGGCTGTTGGTCAGTAGCTTGATCGGATCCTGGGCCTTCTTCAACACAGACCGCACGAGGCTGGCATCCTTGCCGACGCGAGTGGTCTGCAAGCTGAATTCCGGAAGTCGCGCGTACCAGCGGTACAGGCTTCGCGCCAGCTCCAGATAGGTCAGCTCGCCACCGACCGAGCAGCCGATCGCAGCGAAGGCCGTCTGGTACTCAAGCAACAGCTTCTTGCTGTCTGCGCCACTGGCGAGTTCACGCAATTCGAACGTCTGCGGATTCTTGTAGATCCGCTGCAGGTGCTCATTCGTCAGTTCGAGAATCAGCGTTCCCCGTTCGAAGATCGCGCACTGGCTGCGGTGAATCATCAAATACAGGACGATCCAGATGCCTGCGGGTCCTGCCCTGACGCCCAAAGGCGGTGCTGCAAGCGCCGCTAGGACACCCGCAAAGGTCGGGGCGCTGGAGGAGCGGAGTTCTTGTGAGATCGCGGCCCAGACCTTGGAAATGTCGATGGCCGCGTCCGCCGTGGGCTCAGCCAGGCTCCAGTGGCCGCTCTTTTCGCGCCAGATACCCGTCTGCCGAAGCAGGGTGTTGTGAATGAGCCGCTCCGGGGGGAATTCACTGGGCCCGCAAAGTTGGCCTGTGGTGTCGCCGCCGAGGACGAATTCGAACATCCGCTGGCGCGCCAGCACGATGGCCGAGGGCGGCTTCTCCTTGTTAATGAGCTCGTTGACGATCCTCGGCGTTTCGCTGTACACCAAATCGAACAGCCAGGACGCGAGTTGGCTTGCGTTCATGTTCCGGCTGTTGGCGATGAGGCGGCCGTTGTACCAGTACTCAGGCCCGGGGTTTCCTGGGACAGGCATCAGCTGGCGCAGGACCAACAAACTGACCTTTTCCGAAACATCGTGCAAACGGCCGGCCACGTACTGGCTGGTCCATGGGTCCAGGCGTTTGCTGGTGACCTCCCGCTGCACCGCCAGCCAGATGGAGTATTCGGCCAGCGCCGCACGACTCTCCGGAGTAAGCGCCAAGCTTCCGCAGATACTGAAAGTTTCAGTCTCTTCCTTCAAGCGTTGAAGCGTCAGGGCCTCGTCGTTTGAGCCTTCCATGACCAGTACCAACTTGATCCAGCCATCTGGGCGAGCCTCATCGGACTTGAACACCGGCGGTTTGGGCCATTGGGCAGGCGAGCCGACAAGAACGCCGACGGTCCGGATCGTGCCGGATTGGTCGTAGTGCTTGTTCGCCACGATGAGCCGCTGTGACAGGGCGTGCGAAACGCCGGTGATAACAAGTTCGTCTTCGCCGCTTCGTGCTGCTTTCTCGTAGACGGCCTCGATGTTGACGGCCTCCGATACCGCGAAGGCATACTCCGCCTTGTTTCGCCGACGTACGAGCAAGCCTTGCTCCACCAGGCTATCGCAGTGCTTGGATACCGAGGCTTTGGTCGCGTTGCCGAGCGCAAAAGCGACTGTCTCGACCGTGATCGGGAGGCCCAGCCCCGCCGAAACAAGTTCGAGCACAGCGATGCTCTTGAGCACTCTCAAGGCATCCGCGTCAAAGGTTTGCCGCTCCATAGATGCCAGCGCAAAGGCCCAGCGACGCTCAGCACTCAGGTCCCTGAAGCGCAGTCCATTGCCGCTGGCGAGATAGTCGAACACCTCGGGCAGTCGGTACCAGACAGCGGGGTCGACCTCATGGCGATCGGCGAAGTCACGCAGCCCGAGCGGCTCGTTTCCGCGCAGGAACGCGTGGAACGAGCGTTCGCTTTGACCGTATCGTTTGGCGACCACTGCGAGGGCTGCGATGCTGAACGGATGCAAGGGGTACAGCGCTTCTGCACGCTCGAATAGCGCTTGGTCGACCGCTGTCAGGGATCGCAGGACGTGCAGTTTTTTGGCCGATGCATACAGCGCCTGTGCTTCACGGACCACATCGCGGTTCGAGTGAATTGCAGCTTTGGCGCCAATCGCATGTGCCGCGAAATGTGCGTAACGTTCGACGGGTTCATCGAAAGGAATCTCATCGAACCGGGACGCCACTTTTTGCCACTCGTCGCCAAGCGACCGGCCCACTCCTGCGGCGTAGCTAGCGAAATGCTGGTGCAACATGGCGACGACGGCTAGCTTGGCGTCTTCCGGCTGGCATGCTTGTTCGGCAATCTGCTGAAGTGCGATCAGATCGCCCGTGTCCGGATGCAACGCTGCGTGCTCGACAAACTTGCCAACTTCGTCGATGAGCAATAGGACGCCATCGAACCCTTCCGCAACCGTAGCCTGCGCAAAATCAGCGGCAAGGCTGCCGGCCACCGCGTTCACTGGCATACCCTTGTAGGTCAGTGCTTCGGTATCCAGCTGCTTCTTCAGCGCCGACAGCGCTTTGCCTTTGCCCAGCCGACCCAATGCCTCACTGACGGCGTGCGCAAGCGCAGCGCCAATGGACACGCGGGCCCCGACGATTGCCAAGGGGAACCGGTTGGCCGTCTTGAACAGGGGAGCGAGCTGAGGCGCACTTTTGGTGATCGCCAGCGATGCGGCAGGATGTGTTTTTCGACCGCTCAGGAGTTGGGCCAACATGACGCCCAGCGCGGACTTTCCGCTGCCATAAGGCCCCACGATCTTCCAGGCCCTCTGCGCATGCTTGTCGGCCAAGCCTTGGCCGATCTGTTTGAGTGCGCCCGTGGCCGCCGGCGTCAACAAGTATTTCTTGACGGCCGATTCGTCGTGCAGATCCCTGTCGAGCGCGATGGATCGCGTGTGACCGCCGCCAAGCTCAATGCTTTGCAGAATGCGATTAGACATGCGCGTAGGCCTCCTGTGCCTGCCGCAGCTGGTACTGCGGGTCTAGTTGTTTGAAGTTCAGTACGAGGCTTTGGGTGTCGGCCGTGTCGACGAATCGGAGTGCGCCTTTCAGCGGTCCCGCGCAAAGGCCTTCGACGAACACCCGCAGTTGCTGTTCATCGAGACGGAAGACGATACCGGGGCTGTACGCTCCCTTGAGCAGGCGGACAAAGTCGACCGACAGCTCGTCTTGGCCTTCGGCCGCCAGAAAATCGATCAGCGCCATCGCAAACACGCGCAGAGAAAGCCCCATCGGCGCGCGCGGCTCGCTGTTGAAGATGGTTCTTCCGTCCTCGCCTTTGACCGCCCTCAGCAGTCCCAGATCTTGCATCGGCGACCAGGACGTGTCGTCGCTGCCACGTTCTTCCTGATAGTAGGACTGGATGAAGATCGAAGAATGCTGCTCCAGCGTGCTGGCAGCCAGTGGGCGGGCTGCGCCCTCGCCACGGCGCCCCAGGGCAGCGATTAGTTGCTTGCGTTCGAACCGGATGAGTTTGCCTTCACCGAAAACCTCGTTCCATGCCGCAAGGCCCCCATCGGTGCATAGCTGCCAGTGAATCAGCCACAAGGATTCCAGCGATTCGAGGTACGGGTCCCAAGCGTCTTTGCCGCCGAATAGTTTGATCCCGACCGGCCCTGGCTCGTGACTGCCACCTTCGGCCGCCTTCAGGACGCCCGTGGCTTCCGCCCAGAACTGGAGAGACTTCACCATGTTCCGTCCGATGCCCAGCACATTCATTGCGCTTTCCTCATTCCGGAGCAGAGTACCGTCAGTCTTCACCGCTCTATAGGCTTTGGGCAGCCAGCCGTAGCGACATACGAAGGACTCGTGTCCTGAAAATCGATCGGTATTGCTTTTCATGATGTCCTCAGCTTGTCTTTCGTTGTGCGCATCCAATTTGGCTGGCGCTTCATGTTTGCTGCCCCGAAGGCGATGATCGTGGGGCTATGGCGTTGATCGCCTCCTGCAGGGCCGTAACGCTGGCCAGCACCGTATCTAGGGACGGGATGTCGCCGAAGATCATTCCGGACATGGCCGCGTAGTCTCGCCCGAGCGCGTCATGCATCGCAGCGTCGGGGGTCAGCGTGAATGTGCCGGGGGCTGCTGAGTCCAGTCCGAGGTCAGGGCTGCCGAAGAACAACCTGGCATGTGTTGCGCAGTCGGCGGCAAGACCGTGATCGGCTTGCCAAACTAGTGCGCCCTCTGCCTGCAAAAGGCGATGGATGTCGTAGTAGTGACGCGATACCCGTTGACCCTCGTGGCGCAGCTCCTGACGACGGTCGTACCACTGGCGCAGACCGTGCAGGATGATCACCTTGTCCCAGAACGTCCGTTCCGGTTGCACTGTCGTGACGTCGGAGACGGCGAGATTCAGATCGGGCAAGTCGGCCGCGACGTACGGCGTCACTGTCGCGGCAATGTGCGGATCCAGCGCGGATTTCGCTCCAGCCTCGATCTTGACGGCGGCGCGAATGTAGTCGCCTTCGGCCGCCGTGACTTCGGGATACCAGAACAGAAGGGTTTGACCGTCCTTATCTTCCGGATCGGCTTCCAGCCGGAATCGCTCTTCGGGAATCGCAGCGGCTGCGACTTCGGTGAACTGGGTGGTCAACGGACCGGCGATGTAGCTTCGGCAGGCATCGCGGATGGCGTCGAGCCGGGCGCGGCGCTTTTTGCCGCTGAGCCCGTCCAGGTCTGCCGCTTCGACGCCTTGACCCAGGTCATCGCGGAAGACCGTGATGTCGATGTCCTCGGAGAAGCGCGAGATTAGTCCGAAGGCCTTCGACAGGGATGTACCCCCCTTGAACAGCAGCCGGGGGCCGCCAGCGGGCAGGCCGTTGAACAGCGCGTCCAGGGTCCAGCAGACCCAGAAGTCTTTCTCGACATTCTGGACGGCGGTGCCCAGGCGCGCCGCAGCGCCGAGGAAGAGATCCCGTCGCTCGGCATCTGCAGCCGCGATCACGGTCTGGAAGTCGGCGTTCATGCAGCTTCCCCGATCGCGTTCTTCGAACGGGGGCGCTTTGCACTTGCGCTGGGCTTGGGTCGGTTGAGTAGCGCGGCGGCCGCGATCTTGGGATCGCATCCCGGCAGTTCGCGTACGAGGCTTTGCATCCAGGTCGGCAACGTGCTGAAGCCTTCCAAAAGGTCTTTGCGTATGGCGTCGCCGTGGACCGGATCAGCCAGCAGCTTGCCCAACTTGCCCAAGATCCGCTGCCGGTCGGTGGCCAAGGTGTCTTTCAGCCAGTGCAGGGCCTGCACAACACGCATGGCTGGCCGGCCAGCCCAATACAGACGGCTGGGGGCCGTCTGCTTGAACTCGATGACCAGGTTGTCCAGCTTCACGGACCGACGCCTGGCGTCGGTGTGGATCGTGACGCGGGCGGGCACCGCGTCGGTCAGGCCAAGGTCGTTCGCCGCAGTCATGCCGTCGACCAGCAGGCGAAGTTGATCTCGACGAGCGATGGCGTCCACGACGGCGCGGTAGTCCGGACTGGTGGGGCGTTTTGTGAGGCTGTTGAGGGTCGGCCTGTCGTACAACCCTCTGTCGATGCGTCTGAGCTCATCGTCGTGGACCAGGCGTTGCAGTGTTTTGTCGACCGCATCGCGGCTGCCGAAGGCAGCAAAGTCCGTCGGCACCCAGACACGGCTGGCCCCATCAGCTTTGACGAGGGATAGGACAGCGGATTTAAGGTCGGACATGCTTGTCCGATACTTGTAGCTGTTTTTTGGACGAAAAGCAAGAGTTTGTCCGAAAGATGTGGTTGTCTTCGGACGTCCTGGATAGGATTTTCATTTGATATGTCCGAAACTTGTAATTTATTTCGGACGTCTCGATCGTTTTCGGAACGCTGCATAGGGCCCAAGCGGACGGCTTTCGTTTCATGTCGCTAGCAGCGGGTCGAGTTGATGGAGTGCGCTACTGCGATATGCATCTCCCGGTACACCGGGTCGCGCTGTGCGTGCTGCGCATCGAGCCACCTGCGGCGTCTCGCCCCTTCGGCTTCCATCGCTGATGCCTTCGCAGCGGTGCTGCTGCGCGCTGCGCTTGCCAATGCAATGAGGCCGCGTTGTGGGTGGGGGCTGGTTTGCTGTTCCCTTCATCCTTGCACACCGTTCTCGCGGTCAAGGTCTGCGCGTGCTGCGCACGCTGGCGTCCTGCCGGCCGTCTTCGAACCTGTGACAGCTGCGCTGCGGCGTGCCAGTTCCGGTCTCGGGCAATCCCGCCCGATCACTGGAGTTCGCGATGTCGCACGATCTTTTCTCTTCCCTGGATTCCTTCGTTGCCGCTTCTTCTGCCGCTTCTTCACTGCTCGTTCGCGATGTCGCGGGCGAGTACCGTCCTGCCGATGCCGACGAGGTGCTGCAGGCTGCACAGCGGGTGCTGGCGGGCCGGGTGCGTGGGACTGCCGTGCTGACGTCGCCGGCGGTGGTCAAGGACTTCCTGCGGGCACGTCTGGGGAATCTGCCGCATGAGATCTTCGCGGTGGTCCATCTGGATGCGCAGCATCGGGTGCTCGACTACGTGGAGATGTTCCGGGGCACCGTCAGCCAGACATCGGTGTATCCACGCGAGCTGATCAAGGATGCACTGAGCCGGAATTCGAGTGCGCTGCTGCTCGTGCACAACCATCCCAGTGGATCGCCGGAGCCTTCGCGGGCCGACGAACATCTGACGCAGACGTTGAAGTCGGCGGCGGCGTTGGTGGACGTACGCGTGCTGGATCACCTGATCGTGGCGGGCGACTCGCAGTTCTTGGAAATATGCGTGGCTTCATCTTTGCGTGTAACGCGCTGGAAGCGCGTTGCAGAGACGGGCGTGGAATCGGCCTGCCAGAACTGAATGAGACACTCTTGGAACTCGCCGGCAACTACTACTGGCCCCTGCTCGACGAAATCCGTCCGAAGCTCGGGATATATGAGCCAATGGTCGCAACGGGGAAAGATGTTGCCGACTTTATCTTTGAAGACTACGGTCAGCGCTCAAACAACCCGCGTGATATCTTGGTGCATCGCGATATTGACGAGCGCTTGGCGAAACCGCTCCAGATCCTGGAATATGCTGGTTTCATGTCGAAGCGAGAAGCTTCAAGAGCCCTGAAGTCAGGAGGTCGAGGAGCACGTTACGCCCTGAACCTTTGTAATGTTCTTGAGTGAAGCGCCCCGGCTTTCGTGGAGGCCGGTTGGTTTAAGTCATACCGCCAGCGTGGCGGTATGACTGGCGAGTTGCCGGTATTAGTTTGCCTCAGCCTCTGCAGGCGGGATGTAGCCGATGGGTTCGAGCAGCCGTTGGTGGTTGAACCACGCCACCCATTCGAGCGTCGCGAACTCCACCGCCTCCTTGGTCTTCCACGGTGCACGGCGATGGATCAACTCGGCCTTGTAGAGGCCGTTGATCGTCTCGGCCAGGGCGTTGTCATAGGAGTCGCCTTTGCTGCCCACTGACGGCTCGATGCCAGCCTCTGCAAGCCGTTCGGTGTACCGGATGCTGACATATTGGGCGTATTCAACCGGTCGTCGCAACACCTCATTCATGGAGGTGTTTATGGGACGACCCGCGGGGTGGATGCAGAAGTTAACGGGGCGAGGCGCAATGCGCTCACCCGGTGCTCCTTCGCTTCGGCGAGAGGTGGAGCGGCAATTCTGGGATCAGATTGCCACCGGAATCACGAGTGAGAAGGCGGCCGAAGCGGTTGGTGTGTCAACGCCAGTGGGCACGCGTTGGTTCCGTCATCGTGGCGGTATGCCACTGTTCATGTCGCATCCCACATCGGGAAGGTATCTGTCATTCTCCGAGCGAGAAGAGATTGCTCTTCTGCGGGCCCAAGAGGTTGGGGTGAGGGAGATCGCTCGCCGTATCGGGCGAAGTCCTCGACGGTCTCACGGGAGCTGACCCGCAATGCTGCGACTCGCGGGGGCAAGCTCGAGTATCGAGCGTCGGTTGCGCAGTGGAAGTCCGAGCTGGTGGCCAGAAGGCCCAAGCCCGCCAAACTGTTGATGAACCCCCGTCTGCGTCAATATGTTCAAGACCGCATGGAGGGCAAGATCCACGATGCTCAAGGACGCGAGGTCACCGGGCCTCGGCAAGCTGCGTTCATCGGCCGCAACAAGCCTCATCGTGGTGATCGCAAGTGGGTAAATGGCTGGTCGCCCGAGCAGATTGCCAACCGGCTGCAGGTCGACTTCCCGGATGATCAGTCCATGCGCATTTCCCACGAAGCCATCTACCAGGCCCTCTACATTCAGGGGCGAGGTGCTCTCAAGCGCGAGCTGGTGAGCTATCTGCGTATGGGGCGTGCGTTGCGCGTGCCACGGGCCAGGGCTCAGGCTACAGCGTGGGCTCATGTCAGCGAGGAGGTGATGATCTCCAGCCGACCTGCAGAGGCAGAAGATCGTGCCGTGCCGGGTCACTGGGAGGGAGACTTGATCATCGGCCTGGACAGGTCCGCCATCGGGACGCTGGTGGAGCGATCAAGCCGCTTCACTATGCTCGTGCACTTGCCTCGCGAAGCAGGCTATCGACTGACGCCCCGGACGAAGAACGGTCCTGCACTCTCGGGCTACGGAGCCGTCACGATGGCCAATGCACTCAAAAGAACCGTGGCCACGCTGCCCGCCGAGCTATGGCAATCATTGACATGGGATCGTGGCAAGGAACTCTCCGACCATGCGCGGTTCAGTATCGAGTCCGGAGTGCGTGTCTTCTTCGCCGATCCTCGCAGCCCATGGCAGCGCGGCACGAACGAGAACACGAACGGGCTGCTGCGCCAGTACTTTCCAAAAGGAACTGATCTGTCTCGCTGGAGCGAGCAGGAGATTCAAGCCGTGGCTCGGACCTTGAACAACAGGCCGCGTAAAACGCTGGGCTGGAAGACACCGGCCGAGACTTTGAACCAGTACCTAAAATCCGTTCGACAACCCGGTGTTGCGACGACCGGTTGAATACGCCCAGTACCGCATGCCTGCTTTCCGAAAGCGGCTGCAGGATAACAAGCTCGTGCAGAGCATGTCGCGCAAGGCCAACTGCCTCGACAATGCGGCGATGGAGAGCTTCTTTGGGACACTGAAGTGCGAACTCTTCTACCTCAATAAATTTGAAAGCGTTGAGACCTTGGCAGGGGCGCTGCACGACTACATTCGCTACTACAACGTCGATCGAATAAAGATGTCGCTGAATGGCCTGAGCCCAGTGGAGTACAGACAAAGGGCTACTGGGGGTTGTCCATGAATACATGGCCAACCGGGGCCGCCTCCGGCGGCCTGGCAGGGGCCTCAAGAAATCAGAAAATCTACGCAACCATGTCCAAGGTTTGGGGGTCGGTCCACTCTATGTGGGAACAGGCTGTCAGGTCATAGCCTGCGGCTCAAGGACGTGGTTCGTTGACCGCATACGATCAACCAGCGCACGGCCACCGTTCACTGCGACGGCCGCGCATGGCGCGTGGCGTTCGCTCTGCTTCAACACGTCACCGACATCACGCCTTAAACCATCCGGCCGTCAACGACGGCCTTGAGCGGACTATTACCTTCCAGAAGCAGGTTCCCGAAGAGGAACTGGTCGCCTTGGTCAGCGAGCTTCAGGCGCAGGGGCTCGTTTCCGTCAGCGACACCAACGTCTCCTACAGCCTGCCAGGCTAGTTCAACCGTTGTTCCTGACGAATTCGATCGCCTCGCGCGTTGCGAAGAACTTCCGGGAGCCCTTGCTGGCGAACTCAACGCGCAAGAGCCCAGCGGCGACGAGGGAGTCCAAGTCCTCGTTCATGAACCGGGGTTCGTCGTACTGAATATGACCCGCAGCAGGACCTCCAATGAACAGAATCTCAGGGGGCTGACCCGTGCTGAGCTTGTGCTCCATCGCATACTGAGCGCGGGATTCAACAAGCTGGCTCAGGATTGACCGGGCCTGGCTTGAGAGCTTGGGCGCGGCACCGAGCACATTCACCAGCCCGCCAAACCCTTCGATGCTGCTGGCAATTGACGCGATCTGGTCCTGCAGTGTGCTCAGCCGCGAGACCAGGTCTTGATGGTTGACCGATAGCAACTTGGACAACTCGTCGGCGAGTGCCTTGTTTTGGGCGATGGTCTCCGCAAGACCCGCGTGCTGGCTCTCACGCAACCATTCGACAAACGCATCCAGGCTCGCGCCTGATCTCTCCGCTTTGAAGTTGGATAACAGGCCGACAATCGTGGCGAACGTACCGGCCAGGGTAAGCGGGTCCAAATTGCATCTCCTTCCAGGCAGCTGAATGGCCCGGACGCCCGATAGCTTACCGGGCGATGATGTGATCCACGTGATCGCACTATCGCGCGGCCCACACGATCAGCGCGACGCCGAGCAGAAGCAGCAGGAGGATCAGCGACCCGAACGGGTTCTGCTCCAGGACCCGCACGAGGGTCGCGATATCGGTGAGCTTGGGGGTACGAAGCACGGCGGTCCTTTCGGGTACAGCGAGCGTCATTGACGCAACGCCGCCACGATAAGGACCGCAATTCCTTACGTCATCAGTTTTCGCCGTTTCTCCAGAAATCGCGACAGCGACAGCTCCTTGCCGAGAAACTGCGACTGGCTCGTCTCGATCATCTTGATCAGCGTCTTCGCCTTGGTCTTGCCGACGCCGTACTTGCCGCTAGCGAGCAGGCGCTCGACGGCGCTGTCGAACGAGAGGATGGTCTCGTCCCGCTGCGCGAGGTCCCAGGCCTCGTGGCAGAGCTTTCCGGCGAGCTGCCAGTCCTGCCGCACGGCGGCTGCCTTCTTCGGCGAGCCTGTCGGGACAGTGGCGCTCGAAAACACCTCATCAAGGGAATGCTGCTGCCCCGGATGCAGAAACGCGTCCATCCGGCTGCGAAAGGCGAGCGCAAGCCATTCGGGCAGCGGCAGGTTCTCGTCGGCGCACAGACCGATGGCCTGCAGCAGGGAGAGCGTATCGCCCGCTTCGTAGCGGGTGCGGAAGACGCCGAGATGGCGGTGGACTTCCTTCAGGGATATGAAGCGCATGGAGCCGCGCGGATGCCCGAAACGAAACGCCGTGCGGAAGAATGTTGCGGCCTTGCCCCACGCAGGCTCCAGCCCGGCCAGCGCGCGCTCCTCCGCGTTGCAGACATTCTCAAAGCCGGGCAGCAGGCCCGGCCAGTCTTCCGGGTCGCCGAGATCGACCTTCTCGGCCATCGCCGTCCTAGAAGTACGCGTTCTTCAGGCGCTTGCCGAACGAGGCGATGCTGAGGCCGATGACCATCAGCACGATTGCGGGCAGGCAGCCGATGATGGATTCCGGCACCCACCAGGTCGGGATGGACGGATAGAGCTCAGCCAGACCGCGCGTCGCGACCGCCTGCTTTCCCATACCCTGCGTGATCGAGCCTACGCCGGTCGCCACATTGCCGATCGCGCCGATCACAAGGATGAACGCGCCCGTGAGAACAAGGTTCTTGCCGAGGCCGATAAGGCGGCGGGGCTCGCTCAGGAAGTATCCGTAAATCCGGTCAAACATGGTCTGGTCCTTTCGGGTCTGGCATCACGCCGACGCCTTTTAAAGCACTACATCTAGGGGCTCCGCAGCCTTTAGGCCACATATAGCGTACTGCAAATTCCGGGTTCTGGGCGATCCGGGCTACGCCCGGCCGGGCTCTATGCGCCTGACGCGCACCGGGCCTGATGGTCCCGGCCAGAAGGTAGCGATCCCTATCGCGAGGACCGTCAACAGCAGCGTCAGGCCGCACGGCCCACGCTGAAAACCTGAAGTGCCGGGCAGGGCCCGGAAGATTCCTTGTGTCGACTGTCTAAGGGGCCAGCCCCTCGCGCTCTTCGCGGTGAAGGCTTCGCCCAGCCTGGCCGGTGTCCCCATGTTTCGCTAAAGCTGCAACACGGCTTCGCCGCCCCTTCGGGGTGGGTGATCCCCCTCCGGCCAGCCTGCCTCTCCGTTTGCGTCCCCGGTTTCGCCAATGGGCAGGGGTGATGCGCATTTCGCTGCATCAACCCCAAGCCCTAAAGGAGTGAAGACCGTGAAGACCCAAACCATCAGGACCGATGTTTACACCCGCGTCACCGAGCGCATCATTGCCGCCCTCGAAACCGGCGTCCGCCCTTGGCTGAAACCATGGAGCGCCAGCAACGCGACCGGGTGGATTCCGGCACTGCCGCTGCGCCACAACGGCACGCCGTGTCGTGGCATCAATGTCCTCTTGCTGTGGGGCGAAGCCACGGAGAAGGGTTACCGCCGCAATATCTGGATGACCTACAAGCAGGCCGAGCAACTCGGCGCGCAGGTGCGCAAGGGCGAGCGCGGGTCGCTGGTGGTCTACGCTGACCGCTTCAAGACGACGGAGGAGAACGACAAGGGCGAAGAGGTTGAGCGGGACATCCCCTTCATGAAGGGCTATACCGTCTTCAATGTCGAGCAGATCGACGGCTTGCCCGCGCAGTATCTGGAGCCTGCCACGGCGGTAGCGGAGCGCCCGGCCCTGCAACTGATCGCGCAGGCCGAAGAGTTTTTTGCAGGGACCGCCGCCCGGTTCCGGCATGGCGGCAACCGCGCCTTCTACGCGCCCGCGCAGGACTTCATTCAACTGCCGCCCGCCGAGGCGTTCAAAGATGCCGAGAGCTACGCAGCCACCAAGGCGGCGAAGCTGTCGATGTCGTCGAACGAGCTCGCCGTGAAGTTTTTGACATATGCGCAGTCAACGTAAACGAGTATCTCGAGACGTTCAAGACAGCAGCGTTCAAAGACCGCAAACTCATTCTTAAATTAATAGCGACCGCGGTCGATGAGAGCCCGGAATCGCTCAAGAAGATTCTTTCCGACATCTTGGGGCTTCCAAAGGACAAGCTCACCGACTTCGCCGATTTGCTCTGCGCTGCCCCCGGCGTTCGTAGCACTTTGATCTAGAGGTCGAGGGTTTGCATCGTAGTTGATGCGGTGGTTTGCGCGGTGCCGCCAGCGAGCTGGCGCCACCGCGCGGCGAACAAGGCCGGCGGCACGTACCCGAGGGTGCTGTGCGGTCGGTGGTGGTTGTAGTCGTCACGCCAGCTGTTGACGATGCTGCGCATGTGGCTCAGGCTGGCGAACCAGTGCTGCGACAGGCACTCATCTCGGAAGCGGCTGTTGAAGCTCTCGATGTAGGCGTTCTGCACGGGCTTGCCCGGTTGGATGAAGCGCAGCTCGACGCCGTTCTTTGCGGCCCAGGTCTGCATCGTTCGGCCCGCGAACTCGGGACCGTTGTCGGTGCGGATCACCTTGGGCAGTCCGCGCTCTGCCTTGACCTGGTCGAGCACCCGCGTGACGTACAGCGCCGGGATCGAGGTGTCGACCGCGATCTGCACAGCCTCTTTGCTGCAGTCGTCCACGACCGTCAGCGTCTTCACGCGTCGGCCGCTGGCCAGTTCATCGAACACGAAGTCCATGCTCCACACCTCGTTGGGTTGCATCGGGCGCACGAGCGGCTGGCGCTCGGGCACCGGCAGCTTCTTGCGTCGGCGCTTGCGCACCATCAGGCCTTCCTCACGGTAGACCCGGTACGTACGCTTGACGTTGATCATCCAGCCGTCGATACGCAGCCGGCTGTGCAGCATTCGGTAGCCGTGGCGGCGATGCTGGCCCGCGAGCTCCTTCAGGCGCTCTCGCAGGCCGGCGTTGCCGTCGCCGCAAGGGCGGTAGCGCAGGGTGCTGGGGCTCATGCCCATCAGCTTCAGTGCCTGGCGCTCGCTCAGGCCCAACCCCTGCAACTGCCGCACGACCTCGCGTCGTGCCGCCACGGCCACTATTTTCCCTTCAACACCTCGCGCATCGCGTCGACTTCGAGCATCGAGTTGGCCAGCAGGCGTTTGAGCTTGCCGTTCTCAGCCTCGAGCGCCTTCAGTCGCTGTGCGGCCTGCGCGAACGGTAAACCTCCGCCTTGCCCGGCATGCGCTTCGGCCCTTTGATGTCATGCGTCAGCAGCTCGCCGCGCCCGATCAAGAAATTGGTTTGGCTCATGCGTCAGGCTTTCCCTTCGAGGTTTTCTTCGCTGCGATCGGTTGCTCGCTGGTGTACTTGCGGATGGTGTCTCTGCTCACGCCCGTGATGTCGGAGATCGTGTGCTGCGACAGGCGGGTCTGCTTGGCCAGCAGGATTGCCAAATCGATGCGGCCCTGGCGTTCCAGGACGAGTGCGCGCGATTTGACGAACTCCTCGATCAGGTCGGCGTCCGAGGCCGTGCCCAAGGCAACAGCGCGCCGGAAACGCTGGAGATCCCGCTCGATGTCGCTGAACGACTCGCCGTTGAATGCAAAGGTCAGGATGTCGATCCAGCGGCCGAACAATGCATAGTCCGGTCCGAGAAAGCGCTTGATGGCCTGTTTGACGGCGGGCATTTCCGGCGCCTTGAAGTTGATCACCAAGTCGAAGCGACGCCACAGCGCCGGGTCGATCAATTCCGCGTGATTGGTGGCCGCTAGCAATAAGCCGGTGGCAGGCCATTCATCGACTTCCTGCAGGATGACCGTGACCAGGCGCTTCAATTCGCCAATGTCGGTGTCGTCGCTGCGGCGTTTGGCGATGGCGTCGATTTCATCGAGTAGAAGCACGCAGGGGCTGCGTTTGGCGAAGTCGAGTGCGGCGCGCAGGTTGCTCCCGCTTCGCCCGAGCAGGCTGCTCATGACGGCGGTCAGGTCGAGCACATACAGCGGCACACCCAATTGAGACGCCAGCCAGCGCGCCGTCAACGTTTTTCCGACGCCGGGCGGGCCGACAAAGATGGCCGAGCGCGTGGGGTTCAGCCCCATCGATGCCAGGCGCTTGGTCTGCCGGCGTTCTTGGATCAACTGGCTCAAGGTTCCTTCCAGATCCAGAGACAGCAGTGGTTGCTCACGATCGGGCTCGTCCTTGAAGACCTTCAGCAGCGACAACCTCGATTCGTCATCAACTGGTAGTGGTTGGGCCGCGGACGCGGGCGGTGCGACCTTACGCATTGGAGCGCTTGCGCGGGGTGCCTTCGCGCGCAGGTACAAGTCCATCTGTTCAGCTAGTTCTGGGTCCGTGTTGCGGTACTTGCGTACGAGCCGGGCCACGAACAGCCGCACATCCTCCGTCTGCTCTGCGAGTGCAAGCCGGATCAGCTGGGCTAAATCTGACTGAACATCATTCATTTCGTCCAACATTCGCGTAACTTGTTGATATTAAAGAAAAAGTGATAAGTGAAAAGTGGAATAGATGTATTTTCGCACGTTTTTGAGTTACGGGCGTGAACGGCAAAGGTGCAGGCCATTCGGTGGCAGGGCAGGCGGGCTGAATGGCGGTTGGCGGGTGTGTCAAAGGCTAGGCGCGGTACCCGGAGCTACAGCTGCTGCGGATAAAGTATCCATATGTCACAAACCGAAGAGATCACTCGGACCCGGAGACTGCCTCCCTGGAGTTGGCCCGCGGCGCTCAGTCTGTTTACCGCTCTCGTTGGGGCAGGCACGGTCACCTTTCATCTCATCGGCGACGTCAGTCATCGTGTATATCTCAAGCATTGGGGCATTGACGCGGGCCTGTTTCCCAAAACGGCAGACTGGATCTTGATCAACGGGTACTACGGGGTGGTCGACCGATTCGTCGCCATCCTGATTGCGATGTTGGGCAACCTGCATTGGTTGGCCGCCGCCGCTGTCATCCTCGGCGTGTATGTCTTCATACTGCTGTCGCCTGCGAGTGGCGCGTCGGGCGAAGCGCCAGCATGGCTGTTGCGACAGCCTGAATGGCGACGGCGGCTCATCCGGCAGATGCTGCTCACCGCAATGTTTGTGAGCGTGGTTCCTTGCGCGCTTTTCCTGCTGACTGCTTTCATGGCGGTTCCTGCCGCCCTTGGAGAAACTGCTGGCAAGGCCGCGGCCGAGAACGAAACTTCGGAATATAGAAAAGGCTGCCAGATTTCGAAGATCTCGTGCGTCGAACTGAAAAGAGAGGGCGAAGTCATTGCCACGGGCTTCGTGCTCGACAGTTCCCCCTCACACATCGCGATCTTCGACGCTCAGGTCCAGCGCGGTCGTGTTCTCGCTCTGGACAAGCTTGAAGTGATGTCGAAGCGCACGCCAACGCCGAAAGAGGGCGTTGCGCCCTGAATCCAGGCCATGAAGCACTGCGGGCACGCCTTGCCAACGATCTCTAAAGACGTTCAGGAAACCTGCTTGCAGCGGCTGACGGCGACGTTGAAGTTCACCGAGGGCGTGCCGCCAGACCCCGTCGCGCAGATGATCACGAAGTTCTGCGTCGACCATCCCGAGCGCTACCTGCTGGCGTTCGTGTACGGCTACCTCGGCGAGCACGACCTGCTGCGCGTGCGGACTGACGCCGAGAAGTTCTTGCTGCTGGCCGCCCTCAACCTGTGGAGTGCGTTGCCTACGTGGGAGCGCAGTTGCAGTCCAAGTGACCCGCGTGGGGCCGGTCAAGATGGGAGGACTGGACGCTCACATTCCTTGGGCGTTGTTTGTAACGATAGCGTCACGCCACACTGACACCATGACAGATTCCACAATGGTGCCTATTCCTTGCTTCACCGATCGTTTCCTTTCTCACTTGTCCTGCGCCACTCGCGCCGGGGTGGCGACGCTCGCGGCACCGTGGGGCAAAAGGATCGGCCGGGATGCGCTCGCACGCGGCCACGTTGAATCGTGCCTCGGTTGGAGTATGGCTGGTGCTGTGTGGGCTGGCAGGATCGGTGTGGGCGACTGAGGATCGCAAGACATCAGCGCTGCCGTTGCACAGTAGCAACGCCGCACAACAAGCCAACGGCAGCACGCCGTTCGCCTTCGACATCCCGGCACAGCCACTGGCTGAGGCGCTCAAGCGCTATGCCGCCCTGACCCGGCAACCGACCCTGGTTCGTGGCGAGCTTGTGACCGGACTATCTTCATCGGCCGTACGTGGCGTCTACTCACCGAACGTGGCGCTGCGGCTCCTGCTGCAAGGCACGGGTCTTGAAGCTGAGAACATTCCGGATAACCCGGCTGGTGGCTTTATCTTGAAAAAGGGCACCGCCGCCGGAATGGCCCCGTATGCAGCCGACTTGGGGGACCTCGCCGGGTATCCCGGTCTCGTACAAGCTAAGGTCTGGAAGGCTTTGTGCGATGACCCGCGAACATCGCCGGGCACCTATCAATCGCTGTTGCGTTTTCAAGTCGATGCCGTAGGGCAGTTCCAGCGCGTGCGCCTCCTCAGTTCTACCGGGGACAGCAGCCGTGATGCAGCCGTGCGCACGATCTTGCAGGCGGTACGCATGGATCGGCCGCCACCACTGCATCTGCCACAGCCGCTGACCCTGTTGATCGAGCCGCACGAGGCAGACGGCGGGCCGCTGTGCGACCGCGGAGCGCCCTGAAATGACCGAGGAGACGCGGCCCGCCTTGATGGACTACCTCACCCGCCACTACGTCACACTCAAGCAGCGCCTTACGCGAGCGGTTGGCAGCAGTGATCTGGCCGCTGACGCCCTGCAGGACACCTGGTTGCGCTTGCAGAGCAAGGGCGAGGATGAGACGGTTCAGAGTCCAGCCGGCTATCTGCTGCGCGTGGCCCTGAACATCGCCGTGGACATTCAGCGTCGGCAGGCCCGGTCGCTGTCGTTTGACGAACTCAACGAGCTGCAGTTGATTGCTGATTCGGCACCTGGTCCGGCGCAGATCATCGAAGCGCGTTCGGACATGGCCGCCTTGCTGGAGTGTGTAGGCCGGATGCCAGCGCGCCGCCGGGACATCTTCGTGCTGGTGCATTGGGAAGGAATGGCGCACAAGGATGTGGCGAGGCAGTTAGGGGTCTCGATACGAACCGTCACCTATGAACTCAAAAGCGCCCACGAGGTGCTGAGCGCCGTGCTGAACCATGAAACAAAATAAATTGCGCGAGCGTGCAAGCCTGTTCGTCTTACAGAATGAGCGATTCGATCACGCCCCTTTTCACGCAATCGCCCGTATATGCGGGCCAGCATGATCCGAGGAAGTGACACTATGACGACGGAAGCCGACGATCCGGCCGGAAGCCCTGACGACCCGCAAAAGCAGGCTTGGGTCTGGCTGCGCCTGATCAATTCAGGCGGCGTCAAGACATGGGAAGCCGACGGCTTCAAGCGTTGGTTGCGTACCAGCCCGGCACATCAGGCGGCCTATCAAAAGGCCAAACAACAATGGTCGGTGCTCAAGCCGCTGGCCGGTGAAGTGCTGCGCACCGATCCCGAGGCGGCAAGGCGGCATAGGACCCATCTACAGAAGCCCACGTTGGGCAAGCGAGCCTTCCTCGGTGCAGCGGTGAGTGCGGCGGCCGTGGCAGGCATCGCTATCGTCCATCCGCCCGCCGGTCTGTGGTCAGCACCCGATCAATGGAGCGCGGACGTTCGTACTGCGACCGGCGAGCAGCGCGCAGTCACACTGGCCCAGGGCGTGGTCACCTTGAACACGAAAACCAGCATCCGTCACCTCCCGGCTGGCGATCAGATGGTCGGCATCGATTTGCTGGGCGGAGAGGCTGCGATCGACTTGGCAGGCGGCGGCACGCCCTTCCTCGTCACGGCCGGGCGCGGACGCAGCATGGCGGCTGCGGGCCAGTTCGAGGTGCGCTACCTGGATGGAAAGGCCTGCGTCACATGTGTCGAGGGCACGGTGCAGGTTGAACACGCTGCCGGCATCCGAACGCTGCGGGCGCGACAGCAAACACGTTACGACGACCGCGCGATCAGCAGTATCTTCGAGGTGGAGCCAACAACCGTGTCGGCCTGGCGAATGGGCGAGCTGGTGTTCAACAACACCCCGCTGATCGAAGTGATCGAAGAGATCAACCGCTATCGATCCGGTCAGGTTGTATTGATGAATGACAGCATGCGTCACAAGCCGGTGGTCGGCAGTTTCTTCATCGCTTCCTTGGACCAAGCGCTGATCCAGTTGCAGCACACCTTCGGTCTGCGCGCCCGCAATTTGCCAGCCGGCCTGTTCATCCTGAGTTGATTCAGTCGTTGGGCTTGTGACAGTTTGGCGATGCCGTGATGCATCGCCAGTTCGTCTCGCGTGCCAGAAAGCTGCGCCGGAGCAAAAACACTTAGATGCGTTCGTGTGCAAAAAAACTTTGCGCGTGGATGCGGCACCGCTCGTCTTTATGCATCGGATAGGTGTTCGCTGCCGTGCGGCGATCACTTTTTCGCAAATATTTGAATGCGGCTGGCCCGACGCGGGACGGACAGCCGGATCCGCATTGACGCATCTTCGGCGAGAACTCACATGACCACACGCGCACGCAACGGCAAAGCTCAATCGAAACGCACAGAGGATCGCGTATTCCGCATGGCGCCCATCGCGAGGGCCATTGCCTTGACGCTGGCGGCGGGTGGAGTGATCGGTCATGCCCAGGCTCAGCGTGCCTTCAGCCCTGCGTGGTTTTCGGACAAAGGGGCGATCCAGAACACGGCCTCTCAAACGGGCCGTCTGCCCAACGGCATGCCCGCCTCGAGCCTGACGAGCCCGATCGGGCAGCAGCAGAAGGCCAACGAGCAACTGCAGCGCTCCATCGGGAACCTGAACCTGGCCGCGCGCGGCATCGCTGCCCAGCAGGCGGCCCAGGCCGCAGCCCGCCTCGCAGCCGCCAACGGCACGTCCGTCCCCGACGGCATGACCGAAGGCGGCCTGAAGATCGATACCAACGCGCTGACCGCAGGCTGGCACAACGCCAATGCCCCGGAGTCTTCGCAGGTCGATGGCCGCACGAACATCGCCATCCAGCAGACCGGCGACAAGGCCATCCTGAACTGGGAGACCTTCAACGTCGGGCGCAACACCACGGTGGATTTCAGGCAGCAGAAGGACTGGGCCGTCCTCAACCGCGTCAACGACCCGAACGCACGCCCCTCGCAGATCCAGGGGCAGATCAAGGCCGACGGCACGGTGCTCGTCGTCAACCGCAATGGCATCGTGTTCAATGGCACCAGCCAGGTCGACACGCGCAACCTCGTCGCCGCCGCCGCGGAGATCGGCGACAGCCAGTTCAAGACCCACGGCATCTACAGCGCCAGCGCCACCCAGCCCAGCTTCACCAACGCAGAAGGCAAGGTCGAGGTCCAGGCCGGTGCGCAGATCGCCACGCTGGCCCCCAGGGCCTCCACTGAAGGCGGCGGCTACGTCCTGATGCTCGGCAAGGATGTTCACAACGCCGGGGACATTGCCACGAGGAAGGGCCAGATCGCACTGGCGGCGGGCGACAGCTTCGTCATCAGGAAGGGCGTGGGTACCGATGGCAACCAGGCATCGACCACGCGCGGCAACGAGATCACCGCGCAATTCGGCACCGACAGCCTGTCGGGCAAGGTCACCAACGCCGGCCTGATCGTCGCTCGCGAGGGTGACGTGACGATGGTCGGGCGTGACGTCCAGCAAAACGGCGTCGCGCTCGCCACCACCACCGTCAACACACGCGGTACCGTTCACCTCCATGCCATCGGCGCGGACGGCAAGGTGGCCCTTGGCCAGGGCGCTGCGACCGCAGTGGTTGTCGAAGACGACGGCAAGACGGCCCTGGACAGCCAGCGAGACGGCCTGCGCAGCCCGGCAGTGAGCAGCGACCAAAACATCGTGGCCCTTGCCGACCGCCGCGACCAGTCCCGCATCGAGATCACCAGCGGCGGCACCGTCGACTTCCAAGGTGACTCGCTCACGCTCGCCACGGGCGGCCAGATCGTGGTCAATGCAGCGAGCCGCAGCCTGGTGCGTGAACGTGCCTTGCTGGACGTGTCCGGTGCCGTGGGCGTGAACGTGACGATGGAGTCCAACAGCGTCAGGGTCAACATCCAGGGCAACGAGCAGCGCGATGCCCCAATCAACCGGGACGGCAAGAGCCTCAACAGCAACGACGTGTGGATCGACCGGCGCAGCCTGGTGTTCGTACCCAAGGGCACCAACGGCTACGACAGCGACCGCTGGTACACCGCGGGCGGCTTGCTGGAGGTCGGCGGCTACCTGGGCACCCAGGGCCACACCGTTGGCGAATGGATGGCGCAGGGCGGCACGGTGAGCTTTGGCGGCAAGGATGTGGTCACGCAGGCCGGCTCGAACATCAACCTGTCCGGCGGCACGATCAATGTGCAGACGGGCTTCATCCACCAGACCTGGCTCAAGGGGGCGGATGGACGGCTGTACGAAGTCAACAAGGCGCCCGGCGATCTGCGCTACACCGGGTTGTACAAGGGGTTCGAGGACGAGCACCTGCGCTGGGGAAAGAATGCCACGCAATTTTTCTACAACCCGCTGATCGGGCCGCAGAAAAGACTGGAAAGCGGCTACACGGTGGGCCGCGATGCCGGGGTGCTGGTGGTCGGGACGAAGAGCGCGGTGCTCGAAGGCGACATCGTCGGAGAGGCCTTCCAGGGCGTGCACCAGACCCAGGCGCCCCGCATCGACCTTGACGGCTACAACCAATCGCAGCACGCGGTGGCACGCGGCGGGCAGTTGGTGGTCGGCAGCTACGTGCCGTACTACGTCAAAAGCGCCGGCACTTTGCAATACACCTTGGGCGCCCATGCCGGCACGCTGCAGGACGTCGTCCTGGGGACTAACGTCCCATCCGTCGCGGCCGGACTGGGGCTGGAGGAGCCGGTAACCGAAGAACGCGAAGGCCACCTGTACCTGGACAGCGATCGGCTCAGCGGCTTCGGGCTGGGTGCCGTCAAGATCGCCGCCACAGGCAGCATCAAGGTCAAGGGCGATCTGCAGGTGGCTCCGGCAGGCAGCATTACCCTGTACGGGCCGCAGATCGACGTCCACGCCAACCTGACCGCCCTCGGCGGCGACATTGTCCTGGGCAACGTGCTGCAGCAAATTAGTGAAAACCACCGAATCGAGGACACCCGCATCGATGCCCTTGACGGCAGCCATGCGGCTGTCCGCGTGGGCAAGGGTGTGACCCTCGATACCCGTGGCCTCTGGAGCAATCAGCTGCACAACCCGAATGACAGCAGTGCGCTGCCCTTCCTCAATGGCGGCAACGTGTCCTTGCGCAGCAGCGGCGACCTGACCTTGGCGAGCGGCAGCCTGATCGATGTTTCATCGGGCGCCGCGCTGCTGGCCGATGGCAAGCACCGGGGTGGCAAGGGCGGTAACCTGACCCTGGCGGCCAACGCCAATACTTCCGCCGGCGATGGGCTTCTGAGCCTTGACGGCGGGTTGCGCGGCCATGGGGTCAATGGCGGCGGCCGCCTGAGCGTGCAGGCCGGCAAGGTGACCATCAGTGACCAGCCGGTAGCGGACGCCGGCGCTGGCCTGGTGTTGAACAGCGGCTTCTTCGACAAGGGCTTCTCGGCCTATGACATTACCGGTAACCAGGGGCTGACCGTCAGCGATGGCACCCAACTGGACGTCAGCATGCCGGTGTACCACTTCGGCGATAACATTCAGGACGCAGCGACCGGCAGCGCGCCGCAGTCGCTGTTGTCGCTCTGGGCACCTGAGTTGTATCAGCAGGATGCGATCAAAGGCGTGTTGAGCCAGCGCAAGGGCGCGAACCTGAGCCTGCAGGCCGGCAGCATCCTGTCTACCGCCAGCGAGCGGGAAACAGCCGCGCTGGTGATCGGTACGGGCGCGCGGATCAGTGTCGATCCGGGCAGTACCCTGAGCCTGGCCAGCGTCGGCCAGTTGAGCGTCAACGGGCAACTCAATGCCTGGGGCGGGAAAATTCTGCTGACCCAGATCAAGCCGGCGGGGTTGACGGATATTCCGGTTGTCGAACGTCCCCATCAGCGTTCGATCCTGTTGGGTGAACATGCATTGCTGGACGTCTCGGCCCGCGCGGCAACGGCAGTGGATGCCCAGGGTCGGCGTTACGGCCGGGTGGACGACGCCGGCAGCATCGTCATCGGTGGCAGCGTCGATACAGACAAAGGCACGGCCAGTGCGCCGGACCTGTTCGTGGTGGTGAAGCAGGGCGCCCGGCTGTTGGCCAACGGCGCTCAGGCCGAGTTGGATATTCGCGGCCAAGGCGCCACGCTGCTGAGCAGCGCTGGCGGCAGCATCGCCTTGAGTTCGAACAATGGCATGCGTCTGGACGGCGAGTTCCACGCGGCCTCTGGCGGTGTGGGTGCTGCCGGTGGCAGCCTGTCGGTGGCCCTGGAAACCCCGCTGTACGATCGCTCGACGGTGGACGATCAGGTGCGGGTGCCCCGTGAACTGATTCTGTCTCAGGGCGCGGGCAGCGCTTCCACCGATAGCCTGATGAGCTACGGCTCGGGTCGCCTGGACGTCGATAAAGTCAGCAGCGGCGGGTTCGCCAACCTGACTTTACTAAGCAACGGCATCCTGTCGTTCGCCGGTGATATGCACCTGAACCTGCCGCAGAGCCTGCAAATCTATACCGGCTCCCTGGCGCTGGCCGAGGGCGCGCCGGGAGACAGCCGGATATCCTTGAACGCCCCTTATGTGCGTCTGGCGGGAGCCGCGGCGCGTGGCGCCGACGTGCATGTCCGCCCGACCATACAGGGTGGTCTGTCGGTGCAGGACAGTGCCGCCCAATTGCAGGTCAATGCCGATCTGCTGGACCTGCGCGACGTCCTGACCCTGGGCGCCCATGGTGTGCTGGCGCGCCAGCAGGACCTGGCCCTGGAGGTCGACCGTCGCGGTTTTGCCCTGGCGCAGTTGAGCAGCCGGGGCGACATGCGTTTTCTTGGCGGCTCGCCGCTGAATATCGAGAGTACGGCCACACAACTGCTCAGCAACGCCGACCTGACCCTGCTGGCGGCGCAGATCTACCCGACCACGGGGGCCACGGCGCGGGTCAAGACCACCACCGACTCGACCCTGCGGATCGGTCGTACCACCGACACGTTGCCGAGCCAACCGTATTCGGTGTTCGGTTCGCTGAGCCTGGACGCCGGCACCTTGTTGCAAGGCGGTGTGCTGCGGGCGCCGTTGGGGTTGCTCAGCCTTGGTGAAGAAGTGGGCAATATCCAGACCCTGAAATTGTTGCCGGGCAGTGTCACGTCGGTCAGCGGGGCCGGTTTGAACATGCCTTATGGCGGCACGGTCGACGGCTTGTCCTATCGCTACGACGGCAAGGACGTCCAATTGATCGGCGCGGGGGGCAGTACCTCGGACAACGTGTTGTCGGTGGGCGTCTCCATGACCGGCCACAGCATCGATGTGCAACCCGGTGCCGTGCTCGATCTGTCCGGTGGCGGCGAACTGGCCGGCGCCGGTTTCATTTCCGGGCGTGGCGGCTCTACCGACGCACGCTACAACCCGCTGGTGCAGATCGGTGCGGACGGCAGCCTGGTATTGCCGGGGCTGGACACCAACCCGGTATACGCCATCGTCCCCGGCGACCAGCGCGGCTATGCGCCGCCGTCAGGGGACGCCGGGGCGCGCGATCCGCTGATTGGCCAGCGCATTACCCTGGACGCGGGTGTTCCAGGCCTGCCGGCGGGCACCTACACCTTGCTGCCCTCGACTTATGCCTTGTTGCCGGGGGCGTTCCGGGTCGAACTCAATGGCTTGGCCGACAGTGGGAAAGTGGCCAGCAGCCTGGCCATGCGAAACGGCTCCTGGGCCACCTCGGGAGGGCTGTCGATTGCCCACAGCGACATTCGCGATACGCTCTCCAGCCAAGTGATCCTGACCTCGGCGGACGTGCTGCGGCGTTATTCGCAATACAACGAAACCGGCTATGCAGCGTTCGCCAAGGCCGACGCCACGCTCAAAGGCGTGCCGCGGCCGATGATCGAGGCCGATGGCAAGACCCTCAAGCTCAAGTTCAAAGGGGTGGGCGACCCCGCCGAGACGTTCCGATTCAACGGAACAGCCCGTTTCAAACCGGCCGAGGGCGGTCTGGGCGGCAGCGTCGGTATTTTCGCCGACGCCACCCGTCTCGAAGTGTTGCCGGTCGGTCAACAGGCCACGGCGGGGTTCGCCGGCGCCTCGCTCTATGATCAGGCGCTCAATGCTCTGCAGGCTCCACGCCTGTCGATTGGCATGCTGCCCGGAGTCAGCTACGGCCAGGGCGGCAATCTGGTGACTTTCAACTCGACGTTGTCCGACATCATTCTGCGCCAGGGCAGCAACCTCAAGGCCGGTGAGGTGTTCCTCGCCACCAACGTCAAGGCCGGTGCCATCGTGGTCGAGCAGGGCGCGAGCATCAATACCCTGGGCCAAGGCAGCACACCGTTCGATTCCCGCAGCGGTTTCGTCTACAACCCGGGCCAGAACAGCCTGCTGGCGGTGTCCAATGGCTGGCTCGATGTGCTACCGCCCACCGCAAGCGCGGGTACCGTTGGTCCGGGCTCGATCCTGATCGGCCAGTGTGATACCGGCCAATGCAGCGGCACCACCGAACTCTATTCCCAAGGCACCATCACCGCGGCTACCGACAACGCCTTCAACCTCGACGAGTCGGTGCGCTTCGGCACGCGCAACCTGACGCTGGCGGTGGGCGCGATCAACATCGGTTCGGCTCAGGCGCTGGCGGCGGCCGAAGAACGCCAGGCGCTGCCTCAGGGGCTGACCCTCAACCAGCAGGTGCTTGACCGCCTGCTGCGCGGTGACAGCCTCAAGGGCGCGCCTGCCCTGGAAAACCTGGTGCTCAATGCCCGGGATTCGGTGAATTTCTACGAAAGCGTCGAACTCAGCACCCTCGACCCCTTGACGGGCAAGTCCAGCCTGCAACGCCTGGTCCTTGGCACGCCGGCGATCTACGGCTACGGCGCGGCCGGTGACCACGCCAGCATTCGCACCGGCACCCTGGTGTGGAACGGTGCACTGACGCCGGCTGGCGCGCCGCTGCTGGGCGGGCCTGGCAACGGCAGCGGGGTGCTGGATATCCAGGCTCAGGTACTGGAATTCGGTTACGGCCCCAATGCCCAGCCGAACAACCTCGACAACCCGCAGCGCCTGGCGCTGGGTTTTGGCCAGGTCAACCTGACCGCCAGCCAGCGCATCACCGCCAATCACAAAGGCGCGCTGCAGGTGTACCAGTCGCGCGGCGACTATGTCAGCGGTAAAGGCTACAGCTACAGCGGCGGTGACCTGCGGGTGAATACACCGCTGTGGACCGGCGAGGCAGGCTCGGTCAACCGTGTCACCGCCGGTGGCGCGCTGACGGTGACGGGCATCGCCGGGTTGTCGGCCGCAGCCGCCGACAATGCGGCACTGGGGGCTGAGTTGCAACTGCAGGCCGGCAGCTTGCTGCTCGACGGCACGGTCCGCCTGCCCAGCGGCAAGCTCACCCTCGGTGCCAGCGGCGACGTCGTGCTGGGGGACAACGCCCGGATCGACTTGGCTGGGCGCGAAGTGGTGCTCAACGATGTGCGCAAATACAGTTGGGGCGGTGATCTGTTCCTCGACAGCCGCACCGGCAACATCCGTCAGGCCGCCGGTTCGACCGTCGACCTCAGCGCCCGCAACAACCGCGCCGGCCTGCTGAGCGCGATCGCCCTCGGCCCCGACGCCGGCCTGATCGACCTGCAAGGACGGATCCTTGGTTCCGCCACCGGCACCTATAACGCCGGCGGCACCCTGGTGCCCTATGCCGGCGGCGCGGTGGACCTGCGCGGGCAAACCCTGGGGGATTTCGCCGCGCTGAACGGGCGGCTGAACCGTGACCAGGTGTTCGGCTCGCGCAGCTTCCAGCTCAAGCAAGGCGACCTGGTGATCGGCAACGAACTCAAGGCCAATGACATCAATGTCGCGGTGGACAACGGCAGCCTGACCGTGCTCGGCACGGTCGATGCCAGTGGGCAAGAGGTCGGGAGTATCCGTCTGGCGGCAAAAAACGGATTGACCATTGCCGGCAGCGCGCTGCTCGATACGCACGGCAGTATTTTGCGGGTCGACAGCTACGGCAAAATCATCGACAGCCCCAACCGGGCACTGATCGAACTCAACTCGGGGGACGGCCAGTTGACCCTGGCCAGCGGCGCGCGCCTGGACCTGCGCCACGGCACCGGCGCGCCGCTGGGCAATGGGCCGGGGCAAAATGACGAGCGGGCCCGTGGCACCCTGGAGCTCAATGCCCCGCGGCTGCGAGTCGATGACCCGCGGTACGGCGATATCGCCATCGATGCCTCCGGCAACGTGTCGGTGCTCGGTGCGCGCTCCATCAGCGTCAACGCGATCGCCCGCTACACTGATGCCCGGGACGGCACCGCGCCGGCGGTGGATGGACGGCCTTATCAAGTGATCGATCAGGGCTACCTGAACGACAAACACGCTGACAGCGAGGCGTTCATCAATGCCGCGCTCGTCAACGGCAATCTGCTCAACGGCAAGCTGGCCGGGCTGAACAATGCGGCTTACGCCGATGCGTTGCACCTGCGGCCCGGCGTGGAAATTCTCAGCAAGACGCCGGACGGCGACCTGGTGGTGGAGGGCGACCTGGACCTGTCCGGTTATCGCTACGCCAGCCTCAACCGCCATACGCAAAAGACCGATGCCTATGGCTCCGGCGAGGCGGGCAACCTGGTCGTGCGCGCCGGCGGCAACCTGAATATCTATGGCAGCATCAACGATGGTTTCGCACCACCGGAGGCCGGCGACCCGACGGTGCGCACCGATGGCAATGGTTGGTTGCTGATCACCGGTAAACAGCCGTTCGGTGCCGACCTGGTGGTGCCGGGGACCGGCGTCGAATTGGCCGAGGGCACCCTGTATCCGGCCGGCAGCCTGCTCAACTATGACCTGCCCTTCAAGGGCGACAGCCTGCCGGCGGGGCTCGAGCTGCCGACCACGCTGAGCCTGGGCGAGGCGCTGAACCTGCCCGCCGGTACGCTGTTGCATGCCGCCATCCGCGATGCCAGCGGCAACCTCTTGTATGCCGCTGGCACCTTGCTCAAAGAGGCGGTCAGCTTGCCGGTCGACACTCGTCTGGAAGCCGGTACCCGCCTGTCGATGGGCATTACCGTCAAGAACGGCACCTGGCCCAAGGGGGTCGCAGTGCCGAGCAGCGGGCTGACGCTGCGCGGTGCCCTGGCGTTGGGCAGCGGCGCGCTGATTCCTTCCGGTACCGACGTCAAGCTGGCCGAGGGGGTCGACCTGATCGAATTGCGGCCGATCGAGAACGGTATCCAGGGACGCAACTGGGCGGTGGCAAGCCTGCTACCGGACGGCTCGCAATCCTGGTCGATGCGTTGGGTGGCGGGGGCCGATACCGAGGCGGCCGACACCCGCATCACCCGTCCTCATGCCGAGGCGGGCAGTTTGCAATTGGCCGATGGGCATTACCTGGCCAAGCGCGAGCAGACCGGTGGCGGAGGTGGTGGCGGGACGGGGTTTGTTTGGTCGCCGACCAGTGGTTTCGGTACGCCGGGCGATCCAGTGCCACCAGAGATGCTGGAATACTGTACTTGGGCTCCTGACGCGTGTGTGCCTGCACCGCCCAAGACACAGTTGGTTTGGGCGCCGGACAGCGGTTTCACGCCGGGCGATCTGGTGCCACCAGAAATGCTGGACTTCTGTACCTGGGTTCCAGATGCCTGCATCGTTGTCGTTATTCCAGATAAACCCCCGGAGCCGATACGCACCAAGGTCACTCCCGGCAGCCAACTGTTCAGCGTCTTGCGCACCGGGACCGGGGATCTGGAGCTGCTCAGTGCCGGTGATTTCAATATGCGGTCGCTGTTCGGGGTCTACACCGCCGGCACCCAGTCAGCTTCGTTGGCGCCGGGCGCCAACGACCCCTATCAGCAGGCCCGTGGCCGACAACCCGATGGGAGTGTGCTGGGTGCTGCGGGCTCGGCCTATGAATCGCTGGTCACGGGTGGGGCCTATCAGGCTTGGTATCCGGAGCAGGGCGGCAATCTCAAGCTGGTGGTCGGTGGCAATCTGTACGGCGATGCGCTGGGTACCAAGAGGGACAGGACGGATGTCAGTCCGCCGCAAAGGGCGTCCGCTGCGCTGGGCAACTGGCTATGGCGGCAAGGCACCGGTGCCACGCCCGATCCGGCTGCGCAGATTCCCACCGCCTGGTGGATCAACTTCGGTAGCTTCGCCCAGCAGCCCTCCACCGAGGCGGGCGATCCTTACCTGACGGGCTTCACGGGAATCGGCACCCTCGGTGGCGGCAACCTGAGCGTCGATGTGGGCGGTAGTGCCGGCCTGCTTTCGGAACAGCGTGGTGCGCTGAGTGCGGCCGTGGAGCGTAGTCAGGGACTGGTGCTGGCCGTGGGTAGCAGTGGGCGGGTCGGCGCCGATGGCCGCCTCGTGTTGACCGGCGGCGGCGACTTGCGGCTGCGCATTCGCGGTGAACTCAACCCGTCCCGGGAGGCCCGCGAAGTCGCCAGCGCAGCGGCTGATCTGAATGGAGTGCTGACCAACCTGCGGGGCTCATTGCAGTTGCAGGCCGGCGCGATCGGGGCGTTGGGCCTGACCTACGGCAGCTTTGGCTCCCTGCAGGACCCGCAAGAGTCTCGAGCCTATGACGCTTACGTTTCCACCATGGCCACCGCTCGCGGCGGCGTGACCCTGATGCCGGGGGATGCCGGCGTCAGCCTGGACAGCCGTGGCGACCTGGTGTTGCAGGGGGTGGGCGATCCGGGACGGGTGCTGATGCAGAACTCCACCGGCTACACCGGCCGCGACGGCGCCTACCGCAGTGGTGGCGGGCTGAGTCAATTCTCCTTGTGGACCCGCAATACCGCCATCGACCTGTTCAGTGTCGGCGGTAACCTGACGCCCATCGTCTCCGATGAGAACCTTGCCGGTCTCAATGCCTCGACCTCCGGCGGACGTTTCGTCTACCCTTCGATCCTGCGGGCCATCGCCGCGAATGGCAGCCTCTACTACGGACCATCGGCCCGTGGTGTCAGTGGCGTGGCATCGGGGTTCTCATTGATGACCGCGCCCTCGGCCAATGCCGAGTTGCAACTGATCGCCGCCGATTCAATCTATGCCGGTGGTTATGCGGTAACGCAGTCGGGGGCTGACCCGGCCCTGTTGTCCAGTCCGCTGCGCCCGGCCTTCGCCGGCTACAGCGGGATCAACATCAATCCGAACTATGACAATTACGGCACCGGGGTCTATGTCTCGCCGAGCGAATTCCCGTTGTTCAGTTTTGGTATCAATACCTTCAGCGCCCAGCCGTATGCCCAGCGCGAGCCGGTGCGCTTCTATGCGGTGAAGGGCGATATCGTCGGCCTGCGTACCGGCGAAGTGATTCGTTATCCAGCGTCGGGTGACGAGGTGCGCTACGAGGGCAGTGGCCCGCTGCGGGTCATGGCCGGGCGCGACATTGTCAATTCCGGCGTGCCGTTGAACACCGTGACCGATGTGCCTGCCACCGTCAGTGGCTCGGCTGGTGGGCAATCCACCGGTAACTTGATCGTCCACAGTCGGGCCGATGAGATTTCCCAGGTTTCCGCTGGCCGTGACATCCGCCTGAGCACCTTTAATGTTGCCGGACCCGGCCTGCTGGAGGTCAGTGCCGGGCGCAACCTGTACGGTTCGGGCCGCGGCGTGAGGCAGGTGTACCAGGAGAGCGGGTTCACCAGTATTGGCAATGTCGACCCGGCGGCGCAGGTCCGTGACGGTGGCGCCTCGATCGCGCTGATCGCCGGGGCTGGCGCCCAGGGGCCGAATTACCAGGGCTTGCTGGCGCGTTACCTGCAGCCGGGAGCGGCGCTGAAGGATTATCGCGGCGAGCTGAACCAGTGGTTGAACCAACGCTTCGGCTACAACGCTGGCGAAGACCAGGCCCTGGCGTTTTTCGCCGGCTTGCCGGCGGAACAGCAGAACGTCTTCGCCCGGCAGATCTACTTCGCCGAACTCAAGGCCGGGGGCCGCGAATACACCACCGTCGGGGGCGAGCGCAGCGGCAGCTACCGCCGAGGGCGCGAGGCGATTGCCGCGCTGTTCCCCGGCAAGGACGTGGCGGGTAACACCATTCGTTATGACGGCGACATCACGCTCTACGGCGGTTCGGGTGTCCATACCGATTTTGGCGGCGATATCCAGGTGCTGACCCCGGGCGGCCAGCAGGTGTTCGGGGTCGAAGGCAACGCGCCACCGGCCTCCGCCGGGGTGATCACCCAGGGCCGGGGCGATATTCAGTTGTACGCCCAAGGCAGCATTCTGCTGGGCCAGAGCCGGATCATGACCACCTTTGGCGGTTCGATCCTCGGCTGGTCGGCCGAGGGTGATATCAACGCCGGGCGTGGCTCGAAAACGACCGTGGTGTATACGCCGCCCAAGCGGATATACGACCGGTGGGGCAACGTCAAGCTGTCATCGGACGTGCCGAGCACCGGGGCAGGCATCGCGACACTGGCACCGATTGCGGAAGTACCGGCCGGCGACATCGATCTGATCGCGCCGCTGGGCACCATCGACGCGGGCGAGGCGGGCATCCGCGTGTCGGGCAACGTGAACCTGGCAGCACTGCAAGTGGTGAACGCGGCCAACATCGCGGTCAATGGCGAGGCCATCGGGATTCCGACGATGGCGGCGGTGAACGTCGGCGCATTGACCAATGCGAGTGCTGCCGCCTCGCAGGCCGCTGGCGCGGCGCAGGACGTCTTGCAGCGCGAGCGGGCGACAGCGCGTCAAAACCTGCCTTCGGTCTTCACGGTGCGCGTGCTGGGGTTTGGCAATGCGCCGATTGAGGGCACTGAGCAAGCGCCACCGTCCAAGACCCCTGGGGTGAGCCTGCAATCCGACCCGGAGCGGTATGACCCCTCGAAGATGGTCAAGGTCGTCGGACTTGCCGAGCGTATCGATCCCAAGTATTGGGCGCGGATGACGGAAGCCGAACGCCAAAGCTTGCGGCAGGACCGCTAAGCCAACTACCTGTAGCCGTTTCTCGCCTGTACCGCGCCTTGGAGGGGTACAGGCTGGGGAACCTTTTGCCCAGGATCCGTCATGACTGCACTTCAAACTGTTTCTGCGCATGCTGGCATCGTGCCACGCGCGCGGCCGCATCGACCTCGCGCTACTGCGCCGGCCGGACGTGCTGCACACGAACACCGAGGTCAATTCGCCATGGACCTGAGTGTTTGGCCTATCCGAGATTCGATCGACTCGATCGACTCGATCGACGGCCTCGTGGTGGTCGAAGGCGAATACACCGAGAAGAACCACGGTATCGCACTACGCGAGTTCCTGTCGTCGAACTACCAGCGGCTGCACCAACGCCTGCTGCGTCATCTCGGCTGCCCCGACCTGTCCAGCGACTGCCTGCATGACGCTTGGCTACGCTTGGGCGAGATGACCATCTCCGAGCCTGTGCAAAGCCCCGAGGCCTACGTCTACCGCGTGGCCTGCAACCTGGCTATGGACCGCCTGCGCAGCAATCGTCCGTGGCAGTACGCGAGCGGTGTGGAATCCGAGTTGGACGCACTGGCGGACCATTCGCCCGGCCCCGATGTCATTGCCGAAGCCCGCTCTGAGTTGGAAGCGGTCGAGCGCGCCCTGCAGCATCTGCCGCGCCGTCACCGCTCGGTGCTGGTCGCACTTCGCCTCGAGGACAAAACCCGCCAGGAGGTCGCCGCTTGGCTTCGCATCTCCTTGCGCAGCGTGGACACCGCGCTGCGCCAGGCCCTGGACCACTGTGCCGAAGCGTCTGACCAGACGGTGATGGTGGGCGTGAGTTCACCCCGACGCGCTTTGCCCCAGCGCTGGCGGACCCAGTCCACCGCAGGAGGCGCCGCAAACCTTGTGTGAGTCGTCGATAAGGAGACATCGAATGCGGATGGATTTGAGGCACTGCGCTGCTGCGTATTCCGGCGAACGTGACTGACTTGTCTCTCCTAGCCGTACCAGCGTAATGGCAGTGAAGTCCGTCAGAATGACGGGCATGTGTCAACGCCGAAGTAAATCTGACCCACTGGGGGTGCGGACAAAAACGTGGACTAACGAACGGCGGATCAAGATCTCTCTGGGCTCTCTCAGCCCCATCGAATACCGAGAGAGTCTTGGACCTCCAGCGTAAAACCAGTCCAAGTTTTTCATCCGCCCTAGGGTCAGAGATCGGCGGAATTCAACAATCCAGCGTCAAGAGGGGTCTTGAGAGGATGCTTACGTAGATGGCACATTCTGGTAGAGAATTACTCATGGCTACCGCCATTGGCCCGACGCCCGTCAAGCTCGATCCTGAACTCAAGGTGCGCCTGAAGCGCCTGGCGACGGCACGCCATCGGGCGCCTCATTGGCTGATGCGTGAGGCCATCGCCCAGTACGTTGATCGCGAAGAAAAGCGCCAGTCCCTGCACCAGGACGCCGTGGCGGCGTGGGAGGAGTTCGAGGAAACGGGCCTGCACGTCTCGGGCAACGAGGTGATGGCGTGGCTGGAGACCTGGGGCACTGACAACGAGTTGCCAGCGCCTGCATGCCACAAGTGAGGTTCGCGCCGGCGGCGCTGCGCGATCTGCAGCGGCTGCGTGAGTTCCTGCGCCCGAAGAACCCGGCAGCCGCCCGACGTGCTGGTGAGACCATCATCAAGGCCGTTCAAGTCCTGCGTCAGCAGCCGATGGTGGGGCGGCCGGTGGAAGATCTGCCGCCTGAGTACCGCGAGTGGGTGATCGACTTCGGCGCCAGCGGCCACGTGGCGTTGTATCGTTACGCTGGCGAGGGCGATGAGGTCACGGTGCTGGCCCTGCGCCATCAGCGCGAGCTCGGCTACGAGCCGGGTTCAAGCAGTTAGGCGTAGGCAGCGTTCCTCGTTCTCAGCATCAGGCCGGATCGAGACCCTCCCAGGTGCGCCCGTTGGACTCCGTGACCTGCTCATAGCGTTCAATGCCGAAGTAGTCGGTGATACCTATTGCACGAATCGGCGGGTTCGACGCCTCGATGGCGTCCAGGAACGCTGCCCAAGGATCTGGACCGGTGTACTGGTCGTTCAGGGCGGTGCCAGGCGTGTGGATGTGAGGGTCCCAGCGATGCCAGAGCGAGCCTCGTTTGCTTTGTACGTCGAACATGTCGGCCATGGGTCCTCTCTTCAGTGTTCTTCTAAGGAGGGACGCACTCCGCCACGCTCCCGTTGCGTAGCGACAGGAAGCGCGATGATTCGACCCTCAAATGCCTAAAATACAGGGCATTATCAGCTTATTTGCCTAATTTGGCGATCTTGTTGTCAGCGCTCGACTTGCGCTCAGTGTGGCAAAAGCCTAATATAGCGGGCGTTGAGTACTGTGAATGCCTAATTTCATGAGCAAATTCGTGATGCCACTGCAAGCCACCGAGCGTGTTGTCCAGCTGGGTCAGCGCATCCGGGTGGCGCGGATTCGACGCGGCTGGTCGGTCGCCGATCTCGCCAGCAAGGCAGGTATCAACCGAAACACCCTCACGGCGCTGGAACTAGGTAAGCCAGGTACGGCGGTGGGCGTGTGCTTCACGGTACTGTGGGCACTCGGCCTGGACAAGTCTCTAGACGCTGTTGCGGATCCCGACAGCGATCTCCATGGCAAGGCCCTCGAAGCGTCGCGCCGCCCGACGCGGGCCGGCAAGGCCCGAAAGGCAAGCGACGACTATGACTTCTGAGCGCGAGGCCTATGTCTACATTCAGCTGCCCGGCACGTTGGAAACGGTGCCGGCAGCGCTGCTCAGGGTGCAGACGCTGCCCGACGGCACGCAGATAGGGCGGTTCCGCTACGGCGACCGTTACCTTCAGCGCCACGAGGCAGTTGCACTCGATCCGTTCCAACTGCCTCTTGCCAAGGAAGTCTTCGAGTTCACCCAACTCAAGGGGATTCCAGGCGCGGTTCGAGACGCTGGCCCCGACGCCTGGGGACGACGCGTGATCGAGCACAAGCTCGAGCGCAGCGCGGCCGACCTCCAGGAAATCGACTATTTGCTACATGGGCCGCAAGACGGAGCAGGCTACCTGAGCTTCGGGCTAAAGGCGGAACCGCCCGCGCCCAGGCGCCAGTACAACCGCACGCACCAGCTGGCCGAGCTGATCGCGGCCACACAGGCGATCGAAGAGGGTCGCCCAGTGGCCGCCCATCTGCTCGAACAGCTCGATCCTGGCACCAGCATGGGTGGTGCGCGGCCGAAGGCCACGATTGAGGACGCGCAAAGTCTCTGGCTCGGCAAGTTTCCAGCCAGAGATGACCGCTTCAATCTGCAGCGCGTCGAGTTCGCGACGCTCGACCTGGCACGCAGATGCGGCCTGAACGTCACACAAGCCCGCCTGGAGGCGGTTGGCGAAAGCGACGTGCTGATGCTGCAGCGTTTTGATCGCGACTACACCGACAAGGGTTACCTGCGTTTCGGCCTCGTCAGTGGCCTGACCGTGCTCGACTGCGGCGATAGCCACCTGGACCGGGAACGTTGGTCCTACCCGTTGATGGCCGATAACCTGCGCCGCTGGTCCGACAAACCGGAAGCCGACTGCGCCGAACTCTTCAGGCGGGTGGTCTTCAATGCCGCCGTGACTAACAACGATGATCATCCGCGTAATCACGCTTTGCTACGCAGGCAGAAGGGATGGCGGCTGTCGCCGGCCTACGACCTCGTGCCCGCACCTGTGGTCAGCCTGGAGAGGCGCGACCTAGCCTTGACCGTCGGCGACTACGGTCGCACGGCCAGCATCTACAACCTGTTGTCGCAGGCTGGGCGTTTCGGCTTGTCGGCGGAAGAGGCGCGCAGGCAAATCGATCAGCTCGTCTATGTCGTCCGGCATTGGCGCGACGGCTTCTTCGCCTGCGGCGTGTCGGCCAAGGACATCGACTACATCGCTCCGGCCATCCTGCCTGACTGTTTCTTCTTCGAAAGGCAACCCGATGCATAAGTCGTTATGCCAGCGTTCACCTTCGGCAACCTGTCGCCATTCTTCTCACCTTGATTGACGCGCTCTTCTATCCTGAATGTCGCGCCGCAACGTGGCGTTGTTCTGCACGGCCATCATCCAGGGCAGTTGGAACAGGTGCCGTCCCATCATCAGCACGGGGCGTTCCTGCCAGCGGGGGTGCAAGGCGACATCACCCTCGCGCAACCGCTCGGCCACCGCGCTCCAGTCGCTGGTCCAGAAATCTAGGATGGCTTCCGCCGCTCGCGCCTGGCCTTGGGGGTGTTTCGGCGTGACCGTCCAGGGGGTGATGCGGGCGATCTTGGCAGCACGATCAAACCAGGTGATCGGAAAGCGGTTTTGCATCTCGGGCTGCAGCAGGCCACCGAACGCCAGGCGCCCCAGCGCCAGCCAGGGATGGCCGAATTGCTGCAGGTGGTTGTGGTACGGCCGCAGGAAGTCCTCTATGTAGAGGGCCGTCATCAACTCGGTGACCAGCAGGGCGCGGAAGACATCGACGCAAGAGCCGACTTCGGTGCGCACCTGCTCGGCGACGCCATAGACCTCCTGCAGGCGCAGCTAAGTGCCGAGCTTCCAGGCCAGAATGTCTTCGACGGCATCCCAGACTTCCTGAGCATCCCGTGCCTTGGGCAGGTCACGGCCCTCCAGCAAATCCGGTAACAGGTGCTCGAAAGCGTAGAGGCAGGCATAGGCCAACAGATCCAGAGGCGTCAACGATGACAGCGGCTGACGCAGGCGCTCGATCTCATCCACGCGTACTCGATGTGCCTGCTTGAAGATGCGGAAGACCTGAACGAATTCAGAGAAGGTCTCAGGCTGGCTGTCGGCCAGGGCTTCAATTTCGCGCCAGCGTGCTGAATCCTGCCGCAGCACTAGGCCGGCATGACGGGCGGCTTGCTGAAGCACGTCGGGCGCGAGCTTGGCGACATGAGCCACGATGTCTGGACAGGCAAATCGCTCCTGACCGAGATAGTGTGCAAAAGGCCAGGCCGAGCGACTCTTGCTGCCAGGCTTGTACCGGCAGCTTGCGCAAGAAGCCGGACACCCAGAAGGCGGCGTGGCGGTCTGCGCCACTGGGTTTGCGCTTCCCGTGGCGCGCGGGCTTGCCAACCAGGAATGCGCTGGCGGCGTAGTCTGCGGCCGTTTCAGCAGACAGCCCCTGTGCTTGCACGGCGGCGAACACCATGTCGTAGTACGCGCCGATCATCGACCCAGTCCATCGACATTGTTGAAATCGAAAGCCTCTTGATCGATGAAGTGCCCCTGGCTGCGCAGCAGTGGAAGCAACCCTTCGTCTGCGTAGGCACAGCCTGTGCGACCTGGGTCCGTTTGCTGAGCTTTGGCAGCCAGTTCCGGCGGGTGGCCTGCACCGGCTGCCAGCAAGCTCGCCAATTGCACATAGCCGGGACGCCAGGCGCTGGCCCGAGGAAACACTTCGCGCAGGCTGGCAAGGATTTGCATGCCCGCGTGATCGAGGTCGCCGAAGAAGTACACCGGCGCTACCGGCAAGCCACTCCGCTCGTACCCCAGCGGCTCGAACAGCCAGCTTTCGATCATCGGCACTGATGCGGCGGACGCTGGTGCACGCAAGTACAGGCGGCAGCCGGCGCGGGAGCGCAACCTGCGGGCGCTACCCCGGAAACCCGCTGCATAAACTAGCAGGCTGCCCGCCCATGCGGGGGCGCGTGCATCGGCCATGTGCTCGAAGGTGACCAGGTTCTCAATGAACAGCACATCCTTGAAGGCGCTCGCCCCGCCATCGTCGGTGTCTTCCGACGGCGGCGCCAACAACAACTGGATCGGCGCCTCGGTGAACTGGCCCGACATCGAGCCAAGCAACCTTAGCAGTTCCTCGCGGTGGTCTAGCACTTTGGAGCGGCCCTGGAAGGCGCGCGCAGAGGCTTCGCGCAGGGAGATTGTTTGGCCCGACCGGCACAACGCGGTCAGGGTCGAAAGGCTATGGGTCGCCTCTTCCAGCGGTAGTCCTTCCATCGGGACCAGCGGGCTGCGGGCCAAGTGGTCCAGTACGGCTGCCGGATCGACGGGGGCGTCCTGTGGATGCGCTGCCCAGTGCGCAGCAAGGTGCGCTCGCCATTGCTGTCGCCAGCGCTGGGCCTGCGGGGTGTAACCGGCCCAGGCCGCCAGGGCGTCGAAATCGCACAGCTCCAACCGGGGCTTGCGGTCGCTGAAGCTGGCAAATGCGCGCGGCGCCTCCAACAGCAAGGCTACCCAGCCCGTGGCGCACAGGTCATCAAGTTGCATGCGTAGCAACTGGATCTGGTCGGCATCCATGGCATCGTGCAGTTCGGGGGCGGCCTTGCGATCCAGCGGCAGGCGCACCGGTCCCTTCGCCGTGCTGCGCTCGGCCTTGGCAAGCAGCAGCCGGGTCAAATGCAGCAGGAAAGGATGCGGCGAAGGCAGAGCGGATATCGAGGACGAGGCAGGCGTGTCCATGATCAGGGTCGCGGGCTGTCAATCGTGTCACTGCCGTTGCAGTCTTCATTTGCCGGGCTGGATGGCTGGGCACTCTCTGGTGGATTGTCTGGCTGACTGGTCGACTGTTGAGCCTGCGTCGCCTGTTGCTCTACCTGCCATTGGGCGCGCGCAGTCTCGCGGGCCTGCTCGGCATGCGCGCCCCACAATCGGGCCAGGGCCGGGCGGTTGAGCGTCTTCTCCTGCGCTTCGCTGATGAATAGCTCCTGGAATTCTTCTCCTCTTGGCCTGCGTGCCATCACCTTGGAGAAAGTGAATTCCTTGTCGAATTCTGGCTTGACCGCACCCGACTTGGAGGTGGGCATGGCCACGACGAGCTGCAGTCCCAGCGTCTGCGACAGGAATTGCAGCACGTTGCGCGAGCGCGTTTCGTCCATCTTGGAGAAGGCCTCATCGCTGAGCATCAGGCGTAAGGCGGGCGCTTCGCGCCGGTCGCGGCCGAAATGCCCGAGCGCATGGGCCAACACGGCCGAGCGCACGACGTAGAACGGCGTTTCCAGCTCGCCGCCTGAGCCTGTACCCCAGGTGGACAGCCGCGTGGTGCCCACTGGGCTGGTGCGAACGATGTCGTAGCGCCGGTAGTTGCGGTAGTCGGCCAGTTCGCGTAGCGCTCGTTCGCTGGCACCCTGGTCATTGGCCAGCAGCAGGCGGTGAATCTCTTGCGCGGTGCCGCGTTGCTCGTCGGTGAGCCGGGGCGAGGTGAAGATGGAGCCGCGATCATGCTCCAGCCCTTCGACCGCGCTTTCCACCGCCTCGAAGAATTCCTGCACCTTCTGCATGCGTGGCACCCAGTCCCATTCCAGCTTGAAGGTGTCGCTACCAAAGCGGATGTCCTGCAGATGGCGATTGAGCCGCTGCAGTGTCAGTGCACCCTGTTTGACGTCGTCGCGTACCTTGAAGCAGAAGCTGCTGGTGAAGACATGGTTGAACTGGCTTTCTGCTTCGCCCAGGGCGCTTGCGTTGTCCGCCAGGCCGATGGCGCGCTGGCGCTGAGCCTGCTCGGCAATGGCTGTCCGGGCGCGCTCGACCAAGGGCAGTAGTTCTTCCAGCCGGTCTACGTTGCGCGGCGGATCGATCCAGGCGAAGCGCTCGCTGTCGTCGCGCGCACCGGACAGGTAGGCGCTCACGGCCTGGGCCAATTCGCGCAAGGTGCGGGGCAAGCCCTCGCGCAGGCTCTGTACGCGATGGCGCAGCGCGTCCAGACTGGTTTCCGGCTCGGCCGCCAGTGCCAAGGACTCGTCCAGCAGTTGGGGCTCGGTGGCCAGGGTGGGCACGGCACCGGCGAAGCGCGAGGCCCAGACCGTGGCGTGGGTGCAGGCGATGTCGAGATCGGGCAGGCGTTCGGTCAGGGTCTTCTCGCGGCGGCGCAACTCCGCGAGCTCCTTGTCCGTGGCGCCGACCTGCTTCAGCTCTTCGTCGCGCTGCCCGGTGACGCTCCCAATACGAGCCTTCAGATTCTTTTGCTCGGTCAGCAACGCGTCGATGGCCGAGAGGTCCAGTGTCTTGAGCGCCTGTTCGGCATGGGCATGCTGGGCTTGGCTCTCCAGCACTGCGAGCACCAACGGCGTCAGCGGCGTGAATACGGGTCCGTTGAACATGCGGGTGATCGCCAGCAGCGACCGGCGCAGGGCTTCCAGGACACGTGTCTCAGACGCCAGTCGCTTCAGTTCGTCCTCGCACCACTGTCGGCGCCGCTGGCGCGCGGCTTCGCCGAAGGCCAGTTCGCCGTCGGGTGCGCGGCAGGCGAACATGCCGTAGCCCCGGCTGCCAAGGCCTTCCTCCATCAGGCCCTGCGGAGTGCGCGCCAGCTCTTCCTCGCTATCCACCTTACGCACGCGGCCATACTGCGCCATCAGGAACGCTTGGGCCACTGGGTGCCGGCAGACCAGTTCATGCAGCACGGCACGGGCCTCCAACTGGCGGCCCTCGGTGTCTTCCATCGCCTTGCGGCCTTGCACGACCTTGGGCGAGCGCACCCGGTAGTGCTGCTTGACCAGTCGAGCACACCGCGCCTCCATGCCGGCCTCGACGATGATGGCGAAGCGATCGCCCCCCATATAGCCTTCGATGGCGTTCTGCCAGCGGGTGCCGGGTCGAGGCTCCACCAGTTGAGCCAGCAGGTGAGGACGGGCTGAGGGAATCTCACGCTCGATCAGCGCTACCGCGTCGTGTGCATCCTTCGGGCCTTGAGCTCGGCCGGACTGCAGGCGGCGAAGTTCTGCGTCGCGCTGCTCGGTGTCATCTTTCAACTGGTTCAGCTGTACGCCAACGTCGGTCAAGGCTTGCAGCACCGCCCCCTGCACCGAGTCATCGCCATCATGGATGCCCTGGCGCAAGGTGACCAGTTGCGCGTCGAAGGCTTCCAGCTCGAAGGCCGGCAATTCCGTGTCGAGCACGCCATCGCGTGCGTAGGCCTGCGCCATCGCGGGCCAGGGCTTGAGAACCTGCTGCGCTGGAGGGCGTAGAGCCTCCACTGCAGCAGCCAGGGCTGGCACAGCCGATAGGTCTAACGCCAGTAGTTGTTCGACCTGCGCGGCCATCCCGCCGATGCCGTGCGCGGCCTCCTGTACGCGGCCCCAGTGCAGGCGGAACTGGTCAGCTTGCAGGCGGATCTGGTTTTCCAGTGCCTGCTTTTCGCGTGCTACGTCGCTGTCGTCCAGGCGCTTGTCGACCCCGCGCAGTTGTTCGCGCATTTGGGTCTCTTGCGCTTCGAGCGAGGCCAGCTTCTCTTGTAGCTGCGTCTGCTTCCTGTCCTGCGTGGCGATCTGGCGCTGCACCGAGGCCAGTTCATCCTGTGCTTCGCTGCGCGTGCGCAGAGCATGGGCGATTGTGGTGGTAACAAAACGCCGTGCCTCGACCAGCACTTGGTCCGCGCTGACCTTGGCGGTGTCAAGCCGCTCCAGATTCAGCGCCAAGCGCTCGGCCTCCAGCTTCAGGCTGGCGATCGAGCGCATCAGCTCGCGCATCTTGTCGAGGTCTTTGCTGAAGTCGTGCGGCTCCAGGATCTCGTCGCGCACCAAGTCGTTGACGTTGCCCAGTTCCTTGTAGGCCATCGCCTTGACGAGCGACTTGGCCGCACGCGTGGCGTCGTGCTCGCCTACCGCCGTCTTGCCCATCAGCGCACCGTACAGATGCTGCAGGTACCCGCCCTTGTCGGGGAAGCGTTGCACCACCGTGGCGGACTTGTCGGCATTGGCCTGCAGGCGATGCTGTAGTTGCACGTACAGCTCTTTGAGCGGCAATGGCGTTGCTGTGAGAACCTCGCCGGTGCGGCGTGCGAGGTGGTCCAGCGACAAGACTCGACGCACGATGAAGAACTGGGGGGCGCCCTGCAGAACGGCGCGCCGGCCATCCTCGAAAGCCTCCACGCCCACCAACGCGGTGAATGGTTCGACCTGCTCGCCCGCTTGTTGGGAGGGCTCGAACACGATGCCGGCGTAGCTGGTTGAGCGGGTGCGCAGGAACACGCCATCAGCCTGTTGTCCCAGCGCGTAAGCAGCCAACGTGCGCGGCTCCTTGCCGCCACGCCGACCCTGCGTGGATTCGTCCTGGCCGATGTTGAACTGCACCACGTGTTGGTGCGCTGCCGTGAGCACGGTCTGGATGGCATCGAGCAACGTTGACTTGCCCGAACCCGATTCGCCCGTCAGCAACACGGCGTCGGCGAAGGGCCATTCGCGATCCTCCAGCGAGCCCCAGTGCCAGGTGAGCAGCTTGGCGATCTTCATGAGTCGCCTTCGCTCGACGGTTCGACAGCGGGCGCAGGGAGAGTCTGATGCCCCACCATTCGCAGAGCATCTTCCAGGGCTTCGTCGCTGACGAAGCTCATCACCGGCCGCAGCACGGCCAGGCCCATCTGCATGTCTCCGGCGTCATCGCCCTCGACGAAATGCAGAATGCGGTGCTTGCGCAGTTCGCGCAACAGGGCCATGCGTTCGGTGGCCGCATTGGGCAGCTTGTGCGCCAGAAGTGACACCACCGTCTGGGACAGTTCCTCCAGGCTGACGGCCAGGCGTTCGTCCACCAGCGGGCGGCGTCCGGTCAGCGCCTCGGTGTAGAGAAAACGCAGGGCGATCACGGTAGCTACGAAATCACGTGACAAGCGGGCGCGCAGACGGCGCACACCGTCTTCCTCATCGTCTCCACCGCCTTCGCCAGGGGGGTACAGCCGCAGCAGGAGCGCGTCGCTGTCGTGGACCAGCACGAAGCCGATGCAAGCGAACCATTCGCGCAGCAGCTGTTCGCATTGGATGGCATCGTCGTACAGCGCGGCCTCGGGCCGGGAGTACTCGCGCCACACCACACCGCTGGCCAGCAGTCGCCCCGCCAATTCGGCGAAGCGTGCGGGCTTGACGTTGGCGGCACCTTCAGTTGCCAACCGCTGCTCGACGTATTGAGCTAGGGATTGCAGCATGATGTGTTCAGTGCTCCCTGCTTGCCAGGCCGGACGTCACGTCCATCCCGTCCATCGGTTCGACACGCAGCTCGTAGTCATCTGCCAGGAAGTAGGGCGTTTTCACCTGCCCCGCCGTCTTGCGAGCCTGCAATAGGCGTCGCCCCTCGGTCGAACGCGCGGCGCCCACAGCGTGCAGCACGCGCACCGCGTCCTCGGCGGTGTCCACCGGCAGCGACGCCAGCGTGATTGGCCCACCTTGCAAGTAGGGCAACAGGCCTTGCAGCACCTGCTGATCGCTGAAGGCAAAAGCCTCGGCCTCGGCTCGGCGCAGCAGCGCGTTCAGGCGGCTGGCCTCGTCCACGACCAGCGGGGCCTGCACCACGGCCGCGGATTCGCGGTCGCGCACCGTCCAGCGCAACACGCCGCCGGGCAGGCGGATCTCGCTGGTGGCCATTCGCCGGCCCAGAGCGTCGAGCAGCCCTTCACGGGCGGGCCCCGGCTTCTCCTTCAGCCAGGCCATGGTACGGCCTAAGGGAGACTCGGCACCATAGTCCAGGGACAGCGCTTGTCGCAGCAGGCTGGTGAAGCGACGCACGTAGTTGCTCATCTCCGAGCGCAGCATCGGAAGCTTCAGGCCGCAGGCGGCCTCTACCATGCTCTCGATGCGGTCCGCGAGCCACAGCATGGGGCTACGGCCCTGCGTCGTCTGCTCCAGCCAGGACGCGCGCTGCAGCAGGTGGGCATCCACCAGGGCGCGTTGTTCGCCGTCGAGTGCGCGCACATCTTCTAATGCTTCGCTGATCTGGCCGCGATGACGCTCGGCCGAGTCGGCCACCAGGCGCACGGCGTACTCGCGCGCGAAGCGCTTCTCGATAAAGTCATTGAACTCGTTCCAGGCCACCTTCTGCGCCAGTGCTTCGCGCGTGAGGCTCTGGATCAAGTGACGGAAGTATTCGATGTCGTCTTGCAGGTCCTGCACCACACGGCTGGCGAACTCGTGGGCGTCCAGCAGTTCGTCGGCATCTCGGATGGCGATGAAGGCCGCCAGCGCCTTGCGGGCCGAGCGCATGTTGCGCTGGCGAGTCTTGGTGCGGGAATCATCGAGATTGGCAAAGGTCTCGCTGAAGGCTTTGCCCGCGCGGCTTAGCTTGAGCGTGGGCCGCAGGTCGATGGGGTCGCGGTAGTCCTCCAGCCATCCATGCTCCTTGAGCTTGCGCAGCAGGTCGCTGGCGTAGGTTCGCTCTTCTTCAGCGCGTACGGTTTGTCCGTCCCCGAAGGCCAAGCCCCGGAGTGCGGGGTCGGCCAGTGCGTGCTGGATCGCCTCCAGCACCAGCTCGCGCGTCAGCACCTCTGCGTAGTCGGCATTGGCTCCGTGCACGCGCTCGTGCAAGCCTCGTAGCACGGACGCACACAGTTCTCTGTTCTCATGCGTGAGTGGACGGAAGAAGTTCTCACGTGGAGGAATGAAGAATTGCATGCTTACTGTTCGGTCTTTGAATCGCCCCGGCTTTGAACTGACCCCCAGAAGTTGGACAAACTTCTGGGGGTCAGTTCACTTTCGTGGAGGCCAGTTGGTTTAAGTCAAGCCGCCGCCGTGGCGGCCTGAGTGGCGAGTTGCCGATAGTAGTTTGCCTCAGCCTCTCTTTCATCGGGCTTAGATGCTCTACCAGGAGGCCCGGCTCGACGCCTTCGACCAAATGGATCATCATAAGCAGCGCGAACACCTCGGCCGCGTCGAACCAAAGCCCGGGAAGTTCGAAGCGGCCGCCATCTGGCAGATCCCGTACGAACTAGCGGTGCCTCTTGGGGTCCCAGTCGATGGGGCAGCCCATGCGATTTCCCAAGAACTCGATGTCTCGCTTGACGGAGGCTAACGAGACTTCCAACTCGTGTTTCAGATCCTCCATCGTCGCACCATTGCGACGACGGGCGAGGCGGAGGATTTTCTCGAAGCGATCGAGACCTACCTCGACCCCGCGCTCTTTCTTTGGTGCGGAGCTGCGCCTTGCAGGCGTCTTTGTCACTGGAGCCAGAGCCGGCGCCTCCTTGAGAGCAACTGGCACGGCGTCAGCTTGCGACAGCCAACTGCAGCGGGCGGCCTCGGGGCTCGAACAAGCCCATTGGCCGCCGCGCGCTCCGCTGAGCGGACTGCTCAGCGGGGCGAAGGATGCGTAGCAATGGCAGGCAGCAGCCAGTAGCTGGCGAGCACCAGCCCAGGCTCGCCCACCGGGGTAACAAGCCATGAAGCCTATGAGATCCTCGGTCGCGCTGGACTTGGGCCGTCTCGCCATCGATTCCCCTCCGAAACCGCCGATGAATGGATTTAGTAAACATGCAACAAACCCAGTGAATCGAAGGTAGTTTCCTCATTCAGTGCATACAAATGCGCGTCAGAGGATGGGAAAGACATGGCCGCTGTCCTTGCAAGTGGGATAGTAGGGGTAATATGTCTAATATTTTGGACAACATCTAGCTGTGATCTGCAATGAACCTCATCGATATCGGCCATGCTGTACGAGCCCGGCGTGCCGAACTGGGCTTGTCCCAAGCGCAGCTGGCGCACCTGAGCGGCCTGTCTCGGCAAACTCTGGTTGGCTTGGAAAACGGCGCTCTGAGCGACTTAGGCGTCAATCGCGCGGGGCTGGTGATGGCTGTGCTGGGGTTGGACAGCACCCCGCCGGATACGCTGGCGCGGCGCAAGAAGCGTGGCCTGTGGATGGCGGCCAAGACGGCCAGCGTCAGCTATGCGAGTGAAATGGCTCCCGAGGCGCTCGAGCAAGCCCTGGCGAGCGGCGACGTGCCGCCTCCATTCGCCCCGCACCTGACCCATTTGCTCGACGAAGCGCCTGTGCCGATCATCGTGATGGCAGTGGAGGAGACGGCCTCGCGCGCGCACCTGCCGCCGCGGCAGATTTGGCGCAACGTGGCGAAGTTGGCCGAATCCTTGTCCGTGCACCGGCGGGCGCTGTGGGCATGAAACCCGAGGCACTGCCCGGCGGTCCCTGGGAGAAGCTGTTCCCGCGGGCACTGGCGCTGATCGACGAGATCAGCCGATACGGTGGGAGGGGGTGCGGCGGAAAACTTGGACTACCAGAAGGTAGTTCATGTATTCATACGAAGACCGCATCCGAGCGGTCACGCTCTACATCAAGCTGGGCAAGCGCACCGGGGCGACTATCCGCCAGTTGGGCTACCCGACG